>ERZ824575.4-NODE-4-length-382323-cov-7.223445_pt1 | contig 382323 bp, 321 predicted proteins | sample MGYA00519470_ERZ824575 | MGnify/ENA primary metagenome ERZ824575 (study PRJEB31778, sample SAMEA3449170) | human gut metagenome | biome: human gut; feature: human-associated habitat; material: faeces | place: United Kingdom | collected 2010/2012 ... | reverse complement strand
CGCCAATGATAGTCGGTTGTATTTCCGGTGAAAGTAGGTCACTGTCAGGCTCCCCCCTTCAAAACCCTCGAAAGTTTTTCTTTCGAGGGTTTTGTTTTATGGGTATTTACGAAATCCGGATATGAAAAAAGGGAGGAGCATCCGCTCCTCCCTTCTTTCGGGTTTCATAAAGACCTCTACGCGGTTTCCGCTGCGTCGTTCAGCGTAGTGAGTTCCTTGCCTTCCTTTTTCATGCAGTCAATCAACGCGCGGGCCGCCTTGGAAACGTACCGGTTGCTGCGGTAGACGACGCGGATATCGGACTCCGGAATCTTCGGACGGATTGAGAAGAACCGAAGCGGGAACTTAGGCGCGAAGAGCCGCGCGAGCGTATTGGTTACCAGCGTCGGTCCGACCTTTTCGTCGGTCAAGGCTAGACACGTCGCCAGATCACCGGTTTCCAGCATCACCTTGGGTTTTGCGTGGGCCTTCGCGCAGAGATCATCAAAGACCGACCGCATCCGCAGATCGTGTTTCACGGTGACGAACGGTTTTCCATCAAAAAGTCTGAAGTCCAGAACAGGGTAGGATGACGCCCGGTTTTCAACTGCCTGGCTGCACATGGGATCATCCGCCCGGAGCGCGATCAGGCACTCTTTGGAATAGAGTTCCTCTGTCGTGATGTTGGGAAGGTTTCTCGGATTCGGAACAATGGCGAGATCCAGTCTCCCGTCTGCGACGGATTCTTCCAGATCCACGCCGGACCCCTGTTCGATCACAAGCTCCACGCCTGGGAACTCTTTCATGAAGGGTGGCAGGGCATTGACGAGGAAATACCCCTCAAAGTACTGAGGTGTACCGACAACCAGCCGGCCCGTGATGCCGCTCCCCATATCGTGAATCTGCACCCGCGAGAGCGCGCGGATCTTATTGACGTTCTTTTCGGCCTCAATCCAGCATTCCCCGGCAGGCGTCAGCCGCAGAGGTTTTGCTACGCGGTCAACCAGCGTAGCGCCAACGTCCTTTTCAAGACGCATGATGAACTGAGAGAGCGAGGGCTGAGAGATGTTTAGGCGCTTCGCAGCTCTGGAAAAGCTGCCAGCCTCGAGAAGTGTCTGTATATATTGGAAAGGTTTGTCTGCCATGGTCACAGTTGTACCAAAGAAGAATGTTCAACCCCTATACGACCCCCTGAGACCATTATAGATTTTTTTCTATTTTGTTATAAGTTTGTTTTTAAGAATTAACAATTAAATTCAATTCTGAGAGCATTGATCCTATCGCCTGTACTCCTGGTAATACCTCGAAAACCCGTGTTTTTCTGCGAGACTTTTTTTTGAAAAAACGCTACATTTACTTAACCGAATTCTGTTTCGCCCCATGAAACCGGGCGGATTGAAAAGTTCTAAGGAGATAGATAATGAAGCGTCGTCAATTCCTGGCTCTTGCCTCCAGCGCTGCTGCCGCTGCCATCCTGACTGCCTGCGGTAAGAAAGAAGCCGCCTCTTCGGCTGCCGCCACCGCTACGGCGGGTTCGAGCGCCGCTGCCGGCAACATCACCATCAAGGTCGGCGCGACTCCGGTTCCGCATGCTGATCTTCTGAAGGTTGCCGCGAAGAACCTCGAGAAAGAAGGCGTTACGCTGCAGATTATCGAGTTTAACGATTACGTTCAGCCGAACACGGCTCTGGAAGACAAGTCGATTGACGCGAACTTCTTCCAGCATAAGCCTTACCTCGATGATTTCCTGCAGCAGCATAAGACTCACCTTCTTGCCCTGGCACCGATCCATATTGAACCGATCGGTCTTTATGCCGGCAAGAGCAAGGATCTGAAGAACATCAAGAACGGCGCTACGATCGCGATTCCGAATGACGCCACGAACGGCGGCCGCGCTCTGCTTCTCCTGCAGTTTGCCGGCATCATTCAGCTGAAGAAGGGCACTGGCATCAACGCGACGAAGGCTGATATCGTTTCGAACCCGCATAACGTGAAGCTTCAGGAACTGGAAGCCGCTCAGATTCCGCGTTCCCTGAAGGACGTTGACTTCGCTGTCATCAATTCGAACTTCGCCCTGACCGTGAATCTGAACCCGGTGAAGGACGCTCTCTTCATTGAAGACTCCAAGTCCCCATACGCGAACTACCTCGTTGTCCGTCAGGGTGATGAGAACCGTCCTGAGATCCAGAAGCTTGTGAAGGCTCTGCAGTCTCCGGAAGTGAAGGAATACATCGATAAGAACCTGAAGGGCGCTGTCGTCGCTGCCTTCTGATAGTTCTGCCGATAAACAGCTTCAGTGCAAAAGAAGCGCCCGGATCCTGATGGACCCGGGCGCTTTTTAAATCCCAGACGAAATTTCTGCTTAGTAGGTCATCACGGCCGGCAGAGTCTTCGCTTCTTCAACCCACTTGGCGACTTCCTTCTCGGAAACCGCGCCGTTCGTCAGATTCTTGGCGGCGTTGACCTCAGCCATCTTTTCAGCGAGGTTCTTCGGGACGCGATGCGCCAGTTCCTTCACCGTATCAACACCGGCTGCTTCCAGCAGTTCGGCGTACTGAGGACCGACGCCGTTGATACGGCATAGATCAGCATGGTTCGTCCACGTGAGAATCAGCTTTCCGGAAATTCCCGTGGCCTCTTCCAGCTCGGCACGGCCCGTACGGGTAGCTGCTTTCTTCAGCAGATCGGCAGAATCCTTGATGCCCGCTTCTTCCAGCTTTTTGGCGTAAGTTTCGCCAACGCCTTCGATATCAATCATTTTGTAGGTCGTCATTTCCAGATTTCCTTTTTCAGGTGATGGGATACTATTCAATATAAATCTTTTTTCTGTATTACGGTAATGCATTTTTTGCAATTTCCCCCTAAAAAATCCTCTTTTAATTCTTTCTAGTAAACTCACACCATTCTCTTTAGAGGTACAAAAGCAGTGAAAAAGAAGAAGCTGAGCCTCGGGGGGCTCCCGGATATCGGTTTCATGGATCAGGATGCCGGCAGCCTTCCAGGGGCTTTTGGAGACAAGACAGCGCCGCGGCCGGCAGCAGTGAAACTGAAGAAGGAACTTGCCGCAAAGAAGGCGGCCAAAGCTGAGATTCCGGCCGAAGCGAAGAAAACGTTTGACCGCGTTGCGAAGGCGCTCGAGGAATTTGATTCCGCGGTGAAGAAGCACGCCCGGTAACGACACGGGTTTCTTTTCATTTCGGAGGCAAAAAGAAAGCCCGCGGAATGTTTCCCGCGGGCTTTGGCCTGTCTGAAGGAGTCAGACTCTGCCGGAGATTCAGGCCGCTGCGGCAAGCAGCACGTCAAGCGCCTTTTTCAGATCAGCGTCCGAAATGTTAAGAGGCGGAAGAAGCCGCACCATGCCGCCATGAGCGGTCAGGGCGAGAACGCCGTTCTCCATCATTTTCGCGACGACTTCATTCTCGGACTTCACGGTCTTCACGCCGATCATGAGGCCGAGGCCAGAAATACGCTCAATGCCGGGTTTTCCGGCGAGGTACTCCTTCACGAAATTCCCCTTGCGGGTGACTTCGGCGAGGAACTTATCGTCGAGACGCTTCAGAATTGAAAGCGCGCCGGCGCAGACGATCGGATTGCCGCCGAAGGTGGAGCCGTTCTTCCCCGGGGTGAAGACATTTTCAACCTTCTTCCCGAGCATCGTGGCACCGATCGGCAGACCTCCGCCAAGACCCTTGGCGGTCGACACTACATCAGGGAGCACGCCGTAATGCTCATAGGCATAGAGCTTTCCAGTGCGGCCGTTTCCGCACTGGACCTCGTCTGTCATGAAAACGATGTCCTCTTTTTCGCAGAGTTCAGCGCCCCCCTTCACATAGGCGTCGGAAAGCGCCCGGACACCGCCTTCACCCTGAACGCATTCAATCAGGATGCCGGCCACGCGGTTCTCGCGGACGATCTGTTTCAGCCCTTCGAGGTCATCAGGCTCCGCGTGGACAAAGCCCGGTGTCAGGGGGAGAAAGTCCTGGTGGAACATGTCCTGGCCAGTTGCGGCGAGCGTCGTAAGCGTACGGCCGTGGAAAGAGTCGCGGAGCGTCACGATGGTGTTCCACTCTTTGCCTTTCTTCGCTGCCGCATAGGCGCGTGCCGCCTTGATGGCGCATTCATTCGCTTCAGCGCCTGAATTGCTGAAGAACACCTTCTTGAGACCTGTGCGTTCGCAGAGGAATTCGGCGAGCTCCGCGTCAGGAGCGGAGTAGTAGAGGTTCGAGGTGTGCTGGAAACGGTGCAGCTGCGTCTGCACAGCTTCAATCCAGGCCGGATCCTTCTGGCCGAAGATATTCACGCCGATTCCGGAACCGAGATCGATATAGTGCTTGCCGTTTTCATCCGTGAGGATCGATCCCTCACCATCGACAATCTGCACTGGATACCGGGAGTAGGTGTTCGCAATGTACTGAGAGTCAAGCGTCTTAATGTTAGTCGTCATCAGTCATCAGTCCTTTCATCATTTTTATCGGCCGGATTTTTCTCAGCCTTCTTTTTCTTTACGATCATCGTGCCCGCACCGGTATCGGTGAAGAGCTCCATCAGGACGGAGTGAGGGATGCGCCCGTCCATGATGATCACCTTTGAAACATTGTTCTTCAGCGCCGTGATGCAGCATTCAATCTTCGGGATCATGCCGCCGGAAATAATTCCGGAGCCGATCATTCCTTCCGCTTCTTCCATGTCGATCAGCGGAATGAGCGAATTGGGATCATCCTTATCCTTCAGCAGCCCCTGAATGTTCGTCATCAGGATGAGACGCTGAGCGTGAAGGGCCGAGGCAATTTTTGCCGCGGCCGTATCCGCGTTGATGTTGTAGACGTTCCCTTCTTTATCGCAGCCGAGTGAAGAGATCACCGGAATATAGCCGCGCTCGAGGAGGTCCCGGATCGGGACCGGGTTCACTTTCGCGATTTCACCCACGTAGCCGAGCGCCGGATCCTTCATCTTCGCCGTGATCATGCGGCCGTCCATGCCGGAGAGACCGATCGCGCTGCCGCCCTTCGCCTCCAGATAGGTGACGAGGGTTTTGTTGATCTTGCCGGCAAGTACCATCTGGGCAATCTCAACCGTTTCCTTATCCGTCACGCGGAGACCGTTCACGAACTGCGATTCCTTGCCGACGCGCTTCAGCATGCCGGTGATTTCCGGGCCGCCGCCGTGCACGAGCACCACGCGGACACCCACGAGGTGCAGGAGGACGATATCCTCCATCACCTGCTGCTGGAGATCTTCTGTCAGCATAGCGTTTCCGCCGTACTTCACGACCACGGTCTTACCGTAGTATTTCTTGAAGTAGGGGAGCGCCTGGGTCAGGACTTCAGCCCGATCCGCATTCGAAAAAGCTGTTGCCATTTTTCTGTCTCCTCCCTTGATCATGTCCGATAGTCGCCGTTGATCTTGACGTAGTCGTAGGTGAGGTCGCAGCCCCAGGCCGTGGCTTTGCCCTCGCCGTCATGAAGATCAATGAGGATATTGATTTCGGGTTCGAGAAGCACTTTCTTCGCGATGTCTTCGGAAAAGGGAATACCGGCTCCGTCGACGCAGACCGGGATAACGCCGGCTTTCGATTCGAAAGAGAGCTCCACCTTATTCACGTCAACATCCGCGCCGCTGTAACCGATCGCGCAGAGCACGCGGCCCCAGTTTGCGTCCGCGCCGAACATGGCGGTTTTGACGAGGGACGAGGTAATCACGGCTTTCGCGGCGATCCGTGCATCCTTATCGGTCTTCGCGCCGACCACCCGGCATTCGAGCATCTTGGTCGCGCCTTCGCCGTCCCCCGCGATCATGCGGCAGAGATGGATCGTGACGGTGTTGAGCGCCTCCATGAAGGCCGTAAAGTCGGGACCTTCGGAAGTGATCGGCTCGTTCCCGGCAAGACCGTTCGCGAGCAGCAGGACGTGATCATTCGTCGACGTGTCACCGTCCACGGACGTCATATTGAAAGTCTTCTGCACATCGTGCGAGAGGGCCTTCTGGAGCATCTCAGAGGAAACTGCGCAGTCCGTCGTGATGAAAACGAGCATGGTGGCGAGATTCGGGTGAATCATGCCAGAGCCCTTCGCGATTGCGCCGATGTGGCAGGTCTTGCCGCCGGCTGTAAACTCAACCGCGATCTGCTTCATGCGCGTATCGGTCGTCAGAATACCCTGGGACGCGTATTCACCGTGCTCCTGATCGCGGGCGAGCCCGGCAATCAGAGAGGGGAGACCGTTCACGATCGGGGTGATATCGAGAGGCTTTCCGATCACGCCGGTCGAGGAGACGCAGACATCATCGGGTTTGAGGCCCAGCTGCGCAGCGGTGATTTCAGTCATCCGTTCAGCGACCTCAACGCCATCCGCGTTGCAGGTATTGGCGTTGCCGCTGTTCACGATGACCGCCTGCGCGTGACCGTCCTTCAGGTGGTCGCGCGTCACGAGGAGGGGTGCGCCTTTCACCCGGTTCTGGGTGTAGACCGCGGCGGCAGTGCAGGGCACATCACTCACGATCAGCGTGAGATCGCGTTTCGACTGATTCTTTCTGATGCCGCAGTGAATGCCGTTAGCCCGGAATCCGAGCGGCGTGCAGACATTTCCGGAAGAGATCTTCAACATGTCAGTGATCCTTCTAGCAAAAAAGGGTATGCGTAAGACCCACCCGCAGCCCGAAGCCCGGATGCCCGGGCGGCTGCGTGAGGTTCGCTTGAAAAAAGTTACTTTTAGCCGGTGCGCGCCGATCAGACAAGCCTGAGGCCGGTCTCGGGCGCAGCGCCGATTACAAGGTTGAGACACTCGACCGCGGCGCCCGATGCTCCTTTTCCAAGGTTATCGTAGCGCGCGGCAAGAAGGATGCGGTCTTCGTTACCAAAAACAGACACATCCATTCTGTCGAGTCCCGAAAGGGAAAGTGCGGAGAGGAATCCGGACTCGTCCGCATTTTCCCGGTACGAGACGATGGGGCCTCGGTATCGTGACTGATAGACTCGTCGGATATCTTCAATGGTGGCGCCGTTCAGGAGATCCTCGCGGAAAACCGGAACGGTAACGAGCATGCCTGAGTAGAAGTCGCCAACAATCGGAAGGAAAGCGGGCAGCGTATGGAGCCCGGTCAGAGCTTTCATTTCAGGGAGATGCTTATGGTGCTGGGGGAGGGCGTAGGCACGCGGTGCGTCGAGGAGCGGGCTCCGGCCTTCGGACTCATACTCGGCAATCATCTTTTTGCCGCCGCCGGAGTATCCGGTGAGCGACGTGATGGAGAGCCGTGCGTCAGGCGACAGAATACCTGCTTCTACAAGCGGAGAGACGAGAGCGATGAAACCGCTCGCGTGGCAGCCCGGAACCGCAATGCGGCGGGACGTCCGGATCGCTTCTTCCCGGGCGGGACCGAGTTCAGGGAATCCATACGCCCAGCCAGGCGCCGTACGGTGCGCGGTGCTCGCGTCCAGCACAATGGTATTGGGATTGGTGATGAGGCTTACCGCTTCGATGGCTGCCGTGTCCGGCAGACAGAGAATCGCGACATCCGCGCTGTTCAGCGCGTTGCGGCGGGCTTCAGGGTCCTTTCGGGATTCTTCCGGGAGCGTGATAAGAGTAAGTTCCTGACGGCCTTCGAGCCGCTCACGGATTCGCAGTCCGGTGGTGCCCGAACTTCCGTCGATAAAAACTTGAGTCATTCCTGCCTTCTTATTAAAGCCTGCCCGGGGGAAATGTGGCCCTGACAGGAGTGCTTGTAAAGATGACTGTTTTGGCCGACCGCGGAAAGCTGACACGGCGTACTGCTGACTCCTGGGGTACTTAGCCCCTGCCTCAAGACATCGTCTGTTTAAGATACAAGTTCCATAAAAACCTGTAGGGAAAGCGGGCTATTCAATCTTGATCGATATCAAACAAACCGGAATAGAAGGGTTTTCAAAAGCCTTTCAGGGGATGTAATTCAGGATTACCCGTACTATAGTAGTTGTTTTTACGGGTTTACCCTTTAAGAGGTAAACGAAAATTACTTTTGCTATATGAACTTCCCTTTTGTTCCGCCTGCCTCCAATGCAGCCGCTCTCCGATGGAAGAACTGGATTGCGATCCATTTCCTTATAACCGGTGTTGCTGTGCTGACTCTTTCAGGTTTCTCATCCGTCATGGGAATCTGGGTGCTGGAGGACTATGGACTGACGCTGAGTGCTCCGGGCTGGGAGCTGATGCGGGGAGCCAAAGTGGTGGGGGAAGTTCTGTCAGGTCTTGGTCTCGTGCTTTTTGTGATTGGCATCTGGACTGGGAAACCCCGGACAAAGCTGGGGTTATGGCTCTCATGCCTTCTCGCGCTGTGGCTCGCGGTCACGGTGCCGGGACCGAGGTTTGAGCCGGTTATTGACGCGGGTCTTCCCGTTCCCGTCTGGTGCGGTCTGATGTCGCTTGCCATCCTTGTGTTCACGCTCCGTGTCGCGACAGGGAGCCGTCAGGCGCTTCCTGTCGCCATCTGCACCGCGGTGGTGCTGGGAGCGCTGACGGCGGAGAACCTCGCGCCGGTGCTGCTCGGGATTCTCTTTATCCTGCTCGGAAGAACGCGGTCCGCGCTGCTCGCGCGTGAGGAGCTCCTTTTCACGCTTGCGAGTCCGGACCGTGAGACCCTGACCGGCTTTGTGCTTCAGGGGGTAGGGTACGGGATCGTCGTGCTCGGCGCCGCGGCCTGGTACTCCTACAGCGCCTACTCCAATGAGCACTTTTCGGTTTCCCTTCTGATTCAGGGAATCGTGATCTTCCTGATCGGCGCCGTTCTGCTTTTTATCCGGCCGGAAAAGAAGCCGGACGCAAAATAAAAGGCTGATTCCGCATTCTGCGGAACCAGCCCGATCTCTGTGAAAAGATCCTCAGAGGCTACTTCTTCTTCGCCTTGCTCTTGGCCTTCACATCCTTTTCATACTGAATCAGTTCATTCAGATATTCGCCAGGGGTGTCACTGCAGGACACGTAGAGGCGGTCAACCGCGCGGGATGCTGCCACATGGAAGAGGGCGCGCTCAGATCGCGCGGCTTCTTCCCGGTCATCCGGATCCGGCGATTCGTTCAGTGTCAGCGCGTCAGGAATGTTGCCTTCATCGGCGCCCACAATGAATACGGCTCTGAACTCAAGCCCCTTCAGACGATGCAGTGTCGCGCTTCTGACACCAGCTGCGTTCGGGTCATCCGGAATGTTTCTCGAAATCTGCAGCGTCTTGATGCCGCGCTTGGAAAGGGCGCTCTGGTAATCATCAAGCAGGCTGTCCGTACGGGCGGCGATGACGATAGAGGAGAGTGCGAGGTCGCGTTCCGTATCTATCAGGTGATGAATCTGACGGACGATCCAGCTCACCTCGTCAGTGAATTCCTTACCGACATAGAGTTCGGGAAGCGGGCCGTGACGGAGGGTGATCTCACGTTCTTTATCCTTTTCGGGAGTTTTCCCTTCGTTCAGGATGTAGTCCGCGGCACCGGCGATTTCGGCCGTCGTACGGTAGCTCGTCGTGAGGAACTGGGACCGACCGCCCTTTACATTGATTCCGCAGGCGGCGAAGGACACATCGCGGCCGTAAATTCTTTCGCGGCTGTCGCCCACAAGGAAGAGGTCACCCTCGACATCGCGGAGTTCGGGTTGCTTATCGTGGTCAGGAGTCAGAGCCCGGAGGAGCTTCAGACCCTCAGGACCGAAATCCTGAATTTCATCAGCGATCACGGCGCGGTACGGTGCCTTTTCAGCGGTGCTGCTGCTCGTGAGGAGACCGATCGCCGCGTAATAAGCGTCAGGCGCCGCGACCTTGCCGCGGGCGAAAAGTTCCCGCCTGAAGTTCTCAAAGACGGGCCAGATCGCCTCGCGCTGCTCAGGCGTGAGCGTCGAAGCATCTGACTTCATATAGGTCTTCTGGATCCGGATGTTATTTGGAAGCACATGGCGCTCGAATTCCTCCCGCGCCTCGGCTTCAGTAACGCCTTCCGGCAGCGTTTCAGTCGCCGCTTTCCAAGCGAGCTCATAAATCGGTTTACCCGGATAGATGATCGCGGGCTTATAGCCGTTCCGGCGAATGAATGCCGTGACCCAGCCGTCGAGGTTTGTCACCTCAATGGTGTTGATCCGGTCCGCGCGGACGAGCCTCTGCAGCTGTTCCTCGATATCGACGGCGAGGTTACGCGTCGCGGTGACGAAAAGCAGCCGGTCATCATCCTTCCAGTCGGGGAGTTCAACAAGATGCTTCGCGCGGTGCATGGCAACCACAGACTTGCCGGTGCCGGCGCCGCCCTGAACGAGAAGCGCTCCCTTCCACGGGCCGTCAACAATCTTCTTCTGCTCGGGGTTGAGGTAGAGGCGGATCTTGCCCATCTGGGATTCCGCGGAGTGGTGGAGCTTCGCGTACTCACGCTTCACCGCGGACCACTCGGCGCCATCCACGTACCAGGTGAGACTCTGATAAGTCTCAGCCGGGATTTTGCTCCGGGAAGCTTCAAGCGCTTCCTTGTTTTCGAGATCCCGCACGAGCGGCAGCTTTGCCTTGGGAAGCCCGATCGCGATCAGTTCCTCGTCAGAGATATCCGCGAAGAGCGGCGGGGGCGGAGGCGGTACCTCTTCCTCGTGCTTCACCGCGCCGGGTCTCTCGCGGAGTCTGAAATAACCGCCGGCTTTCGCCTTGTCGCTCGGAACGAATTCGTGTTCTGCCGCCCATTCAAACGCTGCCTTCGTCCAGTTGGCTTGGGCGATGATCAGAAGATCCGGGGCGGGTTCCGCGACAACGACGCTCCAGGCGGAGTTGAGAGTAAAGATCCGGAAGCTCTCAGGCACTTCCTGGGACTTTCTTTCCTTATAGGGAATCTCTTCGGGATTGGCAGAAAAGCGGGAGATAAATGCGAATAGATCCGTCTGAATGACGGACGGCGCGCTGGAGAGTGCTTCTACCAGCTGTGGAAGTAGGAAAATCTGGACAGCGCCTGCTTTTGAATCAGTCATGACTGCTCCCTAATTTGTGATACTTCGGCCGCAAAAGAAGAACCGAAGATTCCACTATCTGCTAAATTCATTGTACACAGGAAAAAAATAATTTCGAAACTATCTCCTGATAAGGGGATGGGAGGTCGCATGCGGGTTGTTATCACGTCGCGGGGCTTTGCGGAAAAAGGCGAATTGAGGGGTTCCTCTTCCTCCAATGATCCCGAATCGATCCTCCGGGAAGCGGGTTTCGAAGTGGTGAATCTTTCGGGGTCCGGGTTCGGTGCCCAGAGCACTGAGGAAGAGCTTTTTGAAGCCCTGAAGGACGCGGACGCAGCTATTGTGGGGCTTGAGCCTATAACGGAAAGCCTGATCCGGAGGCTCCCTAAGCTTCGTGCCGTGACACGGCGCGGGATCGGGTATGACTCCGTCGATATCGACGCCTGCCGGGCTCGCGGTATCGCAGTGATGAGGACAACGGGAGCCGTGGAAGGCGCCGTTGCTGAGCATGTGCTGGCATACCTTCTTTATTTCGCCCGACGTCTGGATCTTCAGAATCAGTCCATGCAGTCGGGGCGCTGGGAACGGATGGCAATGCCGGGGCTCGCCGGTTCAACGCTGGGTCTCATCGGGTTTGGCGGAATCGGGAAGGAAATCGCGCGCCGCGCGGCGCCGTTCGGAGTCCGGATTCTGTATACCTGCCGTCATCCGGATCCCGCCTGGGAGGCGGAGTTCGGCGTCACCTATGTCCCGATGGATGAGCTCCTGAGAGAAAGCGACGCGGTGTCAGTAAACGTGCCGCTCACCCCGGCTACCCGGGGAATGATCGGAGAGGCGGAGCTTTCGCTGATGAAGCGAGACGCGGTGCTTATCAATATCGCTCGGGGGCCGGTCGTGGATGCCGCGGCGGTGAGGCGTCATCTCGATCAGGGAACGCTTGGCGGGGCGGCCGCGGACGTTTTTGATCATGAACCCTGCACGGATTCTCCTCTGATGGGGGCAGAGAAAACCGTTCTGACACCCCACACGGCGTCCTTCACGAAACGGAACGCGGCCGGCATGAATATCCGGGCCGCGAGGAATATCGCCGAGTGGGCCCGCGGAACCCTGGATCCGAAGTACGTGGTGAAGTAAAAGCAAAAGGCGGAATTTCAATTCCGCCTTTTCTGCACCTGGGGAACGAAGTCTGTTTACTTCAGGAAAGCGGCGATGCCTGTGAACATCAGCTGACAGCTGAGGGCCGCGAGCACCAGCCCCGTGATTTTGGAAAGCATCGCGATACCGTTCGCGCCGAGCACGCTTTTCACGCGGTCTGCGACAAAGAGCATCAGTCCGACAGTAAGACACGCCGCCACAATGCAGGCAAGCGTCTCCGCCTTCTTGATATAGGTGGGCGATTCCGCGGCGGCAATGACGAGAGCGCCGACCGTGCCGGGGCCGATTGTGATCGGAATGGCGAGCGGCACAATCGCGAGGCTCATGAGCGAGCTGTCAGTCGACGGAAGAGAAAACTTTCCCTGGGTGAGCGACACCGCGGAAAGGAAGAGCAGGGCACCCGCGCCGATTCGGAAAGAGTCCACTGTGATTCCGAAGAGATCAAAAATCGTTTCCCCGAAGAGAAAAAGCAGGATCGAGGTGAGAACGATACCGACCGTCACGCGGCCGGCGAGGGCCCGCTGCATCCGCGTTTCTACCTTTTCAGTAAGCGCGAGAAAAACCGCGAGAATGAAGAACGGGGTGAGCAGAAAGAAAAACTTGATATAAACCGAGACGGCTGCTGAAAGGGACATATCGGATACTTCTGGGGGCTGTTTGTTATGGTTTACGTGAATAGTTTACACGGAAACCCGTGGGCAAATTCATAATTCCTAACAGTTTTGCCCGTTGGTCACAAAAACGTGCTAACCACTAGTGTGTAGTTGGTTCCGGATCGGTACAATCGATCAGTTCATCACAGGAAGCGGAAGATGGCACTTTACGGCCTGCAGGTCTCACCTGCCTGCACCCCGCAGTTTTTCCCTTCCCTCAATCAGAGGTTTTAAAAGAACATTATGGGAAAGCTTTATCTCGGATTTGACGCCGGTACTCAGAGCGTCAAGGTCGCGGTCTATGACAGCAGCTGGACAAAGGTTGCGTCCCACAGTCTTCCGACTACCCTCGGGTATCCGAATCCGGGCTGGGTTCAGATGGATGCGGACGAATACGTCGCGAATACGGTTACGTGCATGAAGGCCTGCAGCGAAGAGCTTCGCCGCAAGGGCTACAATCCGGCGGATGTCGCTGCCATTATGGGTGACGGCATTATCTGCGGTATCACCGGTATTGACGCTGATGGCAACGCGATTACTCCCTTCATCAACTATCTGGATTCCCGGACGAAGGAAGACGTTGACGCGATCAACAGCACGCCCCGCGAGATTTGGGGCCGTGAGACCGGAAACCCGGAAGCTTCCTGTATGTTTCCGGCGATGTTCGCCCGCTGGTTCCTGAAGAATTCCGACGCGTTCAAAGAACGCGGCGTGAAGTTTGTCCATGACGCGCCGTATATCCTTATGCATCTTGCGGGTCTCAAGGCTGAGGACGCCTTTATTGACTGGGGCACGATGTCTGGCTGGGGTCTTGGCTACCGCGTGATGGATAAGGTCTGGAGCGAGGAACAGCTTGAGATTCTCGGCATCGATCCGAAATACATGCCGAAGATCCTGAAGCCCTGGGATATTGTCGGAAAACTCACCGCTGAAATGGCTGAGAAGACTGGTTTCGCGGAAGGCACGCTTGTCTGCGCGGGCGCCGGCGACACGATGCAGTCGATGCTCGGCAGCGGTGTCTTTGAGTCTGGTCAGGGCGTTGACGTAGCGGGTACCTGCTCGATGTTCTGCGTTTCGACGGACGGCATTGTTCCCGAGCTCTCGAAACCCGGTTCCGGTCTGATCTTCAATTCCGGCTCCCTTCCGGACACCTATTTCTACTGGGGCTATATCCGCACGGGAGGTCTTGCGCTTCGCTGGTTCAAGGACAACATCTGCCTGAAGTCAGACGATCCGAAATACTATGTGCCGCTTTCCGAAATGGTGGAAAAGGTTCCTGCGGGCTGCAATGGCGTCCTCTTCCTTCCGTATCTCACGGGCGGCACCGGTGATGAAGCGAACGCTTCCGGCTGCTTCCTCAACCTCACGCTGGATGATGATCAGGGCGTGATGTGGCGCGCTGTGCTTGAGGCGATCGGCTACGACTATATGGAGATCACGGATACGTACCGTGCCTCCGGTGTCCCGCTGAAGCGCATTACGGTGACGGAAGGCGGTTCGCGCGACTCTCTCTGGAATCAGATCAAGGCGGATATGCTCGCGTCTGACGTCGTCCGTTTCCGCAACGCGGGCGGCGCGGTCGTCACGAACTGCGTTTTCGCGGCTCTCGCGTCGGGCGGAGTGAAGGACGTGATTCCGGCGCTTCAGAAAACGATCGTGCGCGATGCTTCTTACGCCCCGAACCCCGCGAATTCCGAGCTTTACCGCGATCTCTTCATGAAGAAGGTGAAGCTTGTGAAGCAGGATATGCGTGAAGCCTTCAAGACGCTCCGAAGCATGAAGTCTTTCCGCTGAGAAGCTCCTGTAAGCTAACAAAAAGCCGCCGGTTTCTCAAAAAGAACCGGCGGCTTTCTTGTTGGTGAAATCGCTTCCGTTCTTTATCAGAGGTAGAGCCAGAAGAAGATCGGGCAGAGCACCGCGAGGAACACGATCGTGGTGGACACGAAAGCGGCCATCGCGGTGTCGGTCTTCAGACCATAAAGCGCGCAGCAGAACACTGTGTTGATCGCGACAGGGCAGGCGGACTGGATAACGAGCGTTGCCGTGATCGTCTTATCCGAGAACACGAAGAAGCAGAAGAGCCAGATAATCGCCGGCATCACAATGAATTTCAGCGGAATCAGCTTCAGCACATTGAGGTTCAGCTGACGGCGGGCGGCCGCGAAGTTGAGAAGCAGGCCCACCGGAAGGAACTGGATCCAGGCCGAAATATGAACGAGCGCGGCAAAGAACGGGGCAAAGCAGTCCGGCTGCTTCACGCCGCCGAGAGAAAGCGCGGCGCCCGCGAGCATGCCGAGGATTGACACCTGATTCCAGGTGAAGAACATCTCACGGAAGGTGCGCTTTTTGGAAAGGCCTCGCTGGGTATCGGCCATATCGTGGAACTTCTGACAGACCGGGAAGCAGAAGAGAATCAGCACGATACTCTGCAGCACGCCGATCACCTGGACGTAGGCGAACGACGTGGCACCAAGCAGCATGAAGCAGAGAAGACCGCCAAGCGTGCTGGTATTTCCAAGCATGGAGGACACCACGAGGGCGCCGCGTTCCAGCGGATCCTCAACTTTCTTCGTGATTGCCATGCCGAGGAAATACGGCACGAAAAGAATAATGAGACCGGCAATCGGGATCAGTGCCACTTCTGCGGTGAACTTCAGCTTCCAGAAAGCGACAAAGGCGAGGACCGTGAAGAGACCCCGGACATTCAGCTTGATCATGAAGTCATTGAATGCCGGCTTGACGAGATTTTTCTGCTTCAGAAAGTAGCCGATCGATATCGGACCGATGATATCAATCAGAAGCAGCACAACTCGCATTAATGTATCGTCCATTTCAGGCCCTCTTCTCCCAAGGTTTTTTGAAGCGTAAGGCGCATGAGCTTACGCCCATGAAATAGGCAGAGGTTGCTGAAAAACCCCGAAAACAGGGGATACTAAAGGAAATACCTAAAGTCAGACGGATAGGGGCGCCTAGGTCAATCTGACTATCTACGTATCTCACTATAGAGGCGGTCTGACCTCAGAATGGATGGGACAATGGCTCGCGGAGAGTAGGGCTGAAGGGGAAGTAACTGCGTGATTTCTGAACAGGATTTCGGGGATGGGTGAAATTCGAGACACAAAAAAGGCAGTTCATTTCTGAACTGCCTTTCTGATCGGATCAGCCAGCGAGGATTTTAGGCCTTCGGCTCTTCCTTCTTCGCTTCAGGAGCCGGAGCGGCGACTGCGGCAGCGGCCTCAGCGCGGGCTTCCTTTTTCACGGGGTTCGGAACCGACTTCTGAACGGGCTTATCAGCCTGCTTCGGCTTCGAGCCGGCCTTTCCCTTGCGGGCAGCGATTTCACCCTGACGGGCGGCCTCGCGCTCAGCCTTCTCGCGGATCTTATGAATGAAGCGGCGGACACGCTCAGCTTCATTTTCCGTCAGCCAGAAGCTCTTCTGTGAGCGGCCTTCAGCAATCTGTGCGTCACGGAACGCCTTCCAGTCGCCGGAAGTCTTCTTCAGAGCCTGCTGCAGAGCGCCCATGGGAGCGGGGTGATCGTGACCGCGGCCATTATGACGGTCGCCGTTTCCGCGATGATCGCCGTGGCGATTTCCCTTCTTGCCCTGAGGGGCCTTGGCAGGACGCTTGGCGTCAGAAGCCTGGGCGGGTGCCTTGGTTTCTGCGGCGGGAGCAGCCTTCTCTTCAGTCTTTGCTTTTTCAGGCGCTGCGGCAGCGGTTTCAGCTGCCTGATCAGTCGTGGTGGGTTCCATATTCCTAATACCCTTTGTACGAAACAATCGCTTTGGGGCTCTTACCCGAAAGCTAATTCGCTAGAGTTTAGCGAAAAGCGCCGCAAATTGGAAAGCTTTTCAGTGGGTATGGGTTCTTTTTCTTAGAATGACGTAATCTGTTATCTGAATTCCCATCTCCCATGCGACAGTCAGCCGTTCCCCGTCTGCTTTTCTCAATGATCCTCACCGCTATCGCGGCTGAGGCAGGGGCTTATACGGCGTCCTCCCCCTGGTTTCAGGGGAAGGGACCCGCGGTTCCCGCGCTGGCGGAATCAGCGTGGATCGGCGGGTGGCGAGAGGCGGGTGATCTGATGCCTGACTCCCGGATCATTCAGGGGAAACTTCCGAACGGTTTTCGATATGCGCTCTTTCCCGCTCCCCGGAAAGGAAAGGTGTCGCTTTCTCTTATTGTTGGCGCCGGGTCATACGCCGAGCGGCCATCTGAGCGGGGGTACGCCCACTTCACGGAACACCTCGCTTTTACGGGATCCACTCACTATCCATCAGGCACTGCTGCCCGGTTCTTTGAAGAAAACGGCATGAAGTTCGGGCGTGACGCGAATGCCTTCACGTCCGGCAACCGGACCGTGTTCCGGATCACGCTCCAGAAAACGGATCAGAAGACACTCTCTGAATCCCTGCAGGTGCTCAGTGACTTCGCGGGCGGCGTGCTTTTCACGCCGGAGTCTGTCGCGAGTGAGCGGGGCGTTGTGCTCTCAGAACTTGCGCTCGCGGATACGGAGGAAGGGCGAACGCTCGCTGATCAGAGAAAGTTTCTCTACGGCGGCACCCAGTTTGAGTTTCTCTCGGCGGGGGATCCTGCCGTGATTTCCGCGGCATCTCCCGAAAACCTGAAGCGCTTCTACCGGACCTGGTATGTCCCGCAGCGCATGATCCTCGCGGCGGCAGGTGACATCCGGACTGATGACCTTGTTCCGCTGATTGAGAAAACGTTTGGAACGCTTCAGGCGGGTACGCCGCCCCCGGTGCCTTATCTGGGTGACCCTGATCGGGAGGGAGTAAGAGCGTGGTCCGGTGTAATCCGGGGGAACCGGGCTCGGATCCGGATCCGCGTCATGCGGAAACGGTCTCCGGCCGAGGACTCGGCAGCGTTAAGAAAATCCGGATACCTTATCGCCGCGGCTCAGAGTGTGCTCACTGAACGGCTCTCACGCCGGGCAGAGGCGGGCGGCGCCCCCTGGGTGTCCGCGGCTGCTTATATCGGAATTCAGGATCCCTATCTGCCTGAGGCATCGCTTCGTACGGATGGCGGTTCGTCCTCTTGGGAGGCTTCTCTTTCGGCGCTCCTCGCCGAACTGAAATCCGCGGAAACTGGTGTGACGGACGAGGAGGCGGCTCGCGCGAAGCGGAGAATCCGGACGGCCCTCGAAAGCGCGGTCAAAGCCGGAATTCCGGATCCGGACATCGCGGTGGAAGGGATGGAGACCGAACTCGCGTCCGGCCGTGTGATGACGTCCCTCGAAACGGATCTCGGTCTTTTTGACGCCGCAGCGCCTTCGATCACTGGCAAAGCGATTTCAGACGCCATTCGGGAAGTCTTTGAAACCGGTGCGGTCACAATTGAACTCATGGCGCCAGAGAAGGTGCGCGAGTCTGATCTTCTCCGGGCGTATGAGAGCGCGAAGCGGGGAGGGAGCGGGAGAGAGCCCGTCGGATCTCAGACCGGTAGAATCCGCTTCCCCTATCTCAGGCTTCCGCCGCTTCCGGATACACCGGCCCTCAGGGGAGCGGAGAGAAAAGCTGAAACCCGGGTGATGGCTCAGGGGGTTGAACTGAAAACACTGCCACTCGCTAACGGGGCAAAACTCAGCCTGCTGCCTGAAAAAAACGCGGAGGGTGTCACCGTATCGCTTTTCTTCGGCCCGGGAACGGATGCCCTGCCGACTGACCGCCTGTGGGTTCCGCGGTTCGCGTCCCTCATTCTTCCTCAGCGCGGAGTCGGCCGGATGTCCCCCATGGAAACCGCGTCGTCTCTTGGTTCACTCGGTGTCCGGGTGTCTGAGTCGTACGCCGCGAAAACCGCGGTGATCCAGGGAACAGCCCCCGCGCAGCGCCTCAGGACGCTTTTTGAAGCCATCTGGACGCAGTACCTGGACCCGATGGTCGGCGAAGGGGACGCGGCGCGTGCGGCAGAAGGTGTTCTGAATACGGAAGACCGGATAGTGAACACGATGGATGGCGCGGTGACGTGGCGGCCTTCCTATTTCTTCCACGGCGGGAATCCGGCCTTCGCGCCGATCACGAAAGCGGATACCGCGCGATTTACAAAGGAAGCGGCGCTTTCCTGGTTCCGTGACACCCGGAATCCCGGGCCGATCCGGATTCTGGTCACCGGATCCTTTGATGAAGCAGAGGCGCTGAAACTCGCGGAACAGCTTTTCGGAAACGAAATCATCCGCGGTCCCCGCCCCGCCGCGGCGAGATCCCGTTACCGGTTCCCGGCCGGAGTGGAAAAGACAGAAACCCTAAAGGAAACGACGCCGCGCGCCGGCGTGTTCACGGCTTGGGGATACACGCTTTCTCCGTCTGAGCGGGGAAATTCAGGGTACTGGGCCGGAAGAGCCGCAGCCGCCGCGCTCGATACCCGGATCCGCAGGATTCTGCGCTCTGAACTTGGTCTCACCTACAGTCCCTGGTGCCGGCTTGTCCGTGTTGAATCGGATCCGGAGGAAAGCTATATCGAGTCCGGAGTCCTCACCGAGGCCTCTGATATCGCTTCTGTGCGGACGCGGATCCGTGCGATCGCGGCAGATCTCGCGAGGCATAGGATCACGGAGTCTGAGTTTTCGGAAATCAAATCGCCCCTCGCGTCTGAAATGAGGAACGCGATCGCGTCCCCGCGGTTCTGGCGGGAAGAAGCGGCGTATTCGATTGAAAACATCCGGGGCACTGATCCGGTGTCTGAACTCCGGGCGCTTGAGGGGCTGACCCTTTCTGACGTCAACGCGGCTATCCGGCGTGCCTTTGAGAGCCGCCCCGCGGTACTCATGATCCAAGGGCAGAAAAAAGGGGAGAAATAAAAATTTCTCCCCTTCGTGCGACGCGATTGTTTGCCTTCAATTGATCGGGCGGGCCGAAAGCGGCTCACCTTCGTATCCATTCTTATAAAGCGTCTCCTCAGCGACGAGGAAACGATGCAGGGCCTGCGCGACAAGTTCGAGGTTGGTTCCGGAGGCCTTTTCCCGGAGAACCTTGATTGTGGCGTAGCCAAGCGGTCTCAGATGCCCGAAGAAGAACCTCGCCTGCTCCTTATCGTCCGCTCTCTGCGAAATCAGCGCCTGAAGGAACGAGAACTCAGCGGGCAGTGTGTCCGCGAGCCGCTCCATTCCAGGCTCAATCGAGATTCCGTTATCTGTATAGCGATCAAGCAGCCGGTTGCGGAACCCCTCCTCATCAAAGGTGAGGCTTTCGGGCTTGAGGAGCGCGGTTTCGGAAAGCATCTTCACGTCGCCGTTTTTGAAGAGGAGCGCGAGATCGGCGTTCATCTGCTCCACCGGATAGGGAGCAGGCTTCAGCTCGGGAGGCGGCTGCGGCAGCGCCATCTGCTCCACAAAGGAGAGATCGTGCCATAGCGACTCCCACTGATTCGACGCCTCGCGGCGCTGCTCGGCATTGAAGAAAAAGAGAATAAACCAGAGGCAGACGGAGGCACGCTTCGCGTCATACTGATACCTGAGCGTCTGCTTGGCGATCGCGTTCCAGTCAACGTTGCCGTTCATCTGGATATCGCCGCTGTTACCTGCTGCCATAAATGAGTTCCGTATTGAAAAAAGACTGCTGATACACCTTATATAGGGGCAGGATCCCTGTATTTCAAGGGGTTGCGGCGATATAAAGGGTGTCAGCCCTTTTTGCGTTCGTCTTCGGCCCAGAGCGCGATCCGGCGAAGCCCTTCACGGAGCCGGGCCCGGGGTGTCGCGATATTGATCCGGATCCAGCCGGGGGATGTTTCGCCATAGTGAGCACCGCCATTCACGCGGACGTGATAGCCGTGGAGCAGCTCGTTCTCAATTTCGGTCGATGTCTTCCCAAAGGACGAGAAATCGATCCAGGGGAGATACGTGCCTTCCTGAGGCGAAAGGAAGCAGCCCGGGAGTGACTCGCGGACAAACTCCTCGATCACCTTCCGGTTGCCATCGAGGTAGTGATTCAGGGCGTCGAGCCAGGCCGCGCCCCGGTCGCTGTAAGCCGCGATCAGCGCCTCAATTCCGAGCGGATTCGGGTCGCAGACCTCGTTGATATTGATCTGCCGGTCAATCCGGTTCCGGACCTCTGTGACCGGCGCGATGATGTACGCGGTCTGAAGCCCGGCGATATTGAAGGCCTTGGAGGCGGCAGACGCCGTGATCACATGGTCCTTCGCCCACGGGGAGACAGAGGCGAGCGGCGTGTAGCGGAAGCCTTCAGCCGTGAGTTCGCCGTGGATTTCGTCTGAAATCAGGAAGATCCCGTGCTTTTCGCAGATCTCAGCGACACGCGTGAGTTCGTCTCGCGTCCACACGCGGCCTGTCGGGTTCTGAGGATTGCAGAAGAGGAGGGCGCGGGCCTTTTCTCTGGAAGCACGTTCTTCGAGATCCTCGAAATCGATTTCCCAGCGGCCATTCACGAGCTTCAGCGCGTTTTCGCTCAGCACAAGGCCCGAATTCCGGACTGAGGAGAAGAAGCAGTTGTAGGCAGGCGTCTGGATGATGACTTCATCGCCCGGGAGGCAGAGCCCCTGAAGGATCGAGGAAATCGCGGGCACCACGCCGGTCGTGGGAATAATCGAAGTCCGGGAGAATTCCACGCCGTAACGCTTCCGGTACCAGCTGACGATCGCCTCATAAAAGGCTTTCGTCGGGAGGCCGTAACCGAAAACGCCGGAATCGAGTTTCTTCTGAAGCGCTTCGAGAATCACCGGGGCGGCGCGGAAATCCATATCCGCGACCCAGAGCTCGATCACGTCCAAATCCTGGTCGATATCCCACTTAAGCGAGCGGGTGCCGCGGCGGGCAATCAGCTCGTCGAAATCAAACTGTTCTTCTGCCATCTCAGTTGTGTCTTGCTCTGTCGATTACTTACGGGTGACGATCTTGCAGTTCGCGGGCGGAAGGGCGTTGCCATCGAGAATGATTTCGCCGATCGAATCCGCCACGATTTCGCCGCTCGTCGGGTTCTTCACGCTCGTCACCGCACCGCGGATATCCGCGTGCACCGTGCAGTACTCGAAGGCGAGATCCGCGACCGGATCAAACGTGCAGTTTTCCAGCACCAGGTTTTCGCAGTAGCAAAGCGGCTGCTGACCCTTGATGTGGCAGTTGACGAGGTGGAGGTTCTTGGAGTGCCAGCCGAGGTATTCGCCGTCCAGCGTGCAGTTGTAGCAGGAGACGTTCTCGGTGTTCCAGAAGGCGTCGCGGGAATGGATTTCGGAATCGAAGACTTCGATATTCCGGCCCCACTGACCGAGGTAGTTGCCGTTCAGCTTGATGTTCTTCAGACGGATGTCAGAAGAGTGTGCGAGGAGGTAGTCGCCCTTATCGAAAGAGCTCTTTTCAACGAGAACGTTTCGACAGGACCAAAGCGTTTCCTGGGCGTCCGTGAACGTACAGTCGCGGATTTCAATGCCGTCCGAATCGCGGAAGGACTTCGGGCACTCGAACCGGGTGTTCGTCACCTTGAAGTTCTTCAGGTACCAGAGACCAGAGCGGGCGGTTACCTTGAGAAGGCAGTTGTCGACCACGGTATTGGTATTGATCCAGAGGGGATACTTGCCCTCAATGTCGCAGTTGGTCAGCGTGAGACTCGTGCCGTGCTTGATGGGAGAATCACCGGCGAGAATCGTAACGTGATCGAGTTTGGCGTCAGAAAGCTTGTAAAGGGAGCGTTCGCCGCCGAAAGTCTGATTAGTGATGAGCTGCATGATGTTCCAATCTTTCTTTTGTTTTTCGTGGTGCTTTAAATCATATCCTGAGGCTTGATAGGCCGTGAGGCATAGTGACCGGGGCTTGATGTAGGACCGGAACCATATCGTTTTTCTCTCGGGATTTAATATAGAGAAGACTGATATTGAAGAAAAAAATGAGGAGGCAGCGAAATGAATATTGGTATGAGGATTCTCGCGGCCGCGGTGCTTTCAGCCGCGATTTCGCTTCCGGCGTCCGCAATCGGGGGCCCGGGTGTCCCGCCGCCTCCGGGAGCCCCGAAGACCCCCGGCTATCAGGCTCCGGTTCCGCCGGCACCCCGCGCTCCGGCTCTGAACGCGCGGGCGTATGGCCCGACCGGGCAGTTTGCCGGTTCGGTGAGCCGGGATGGAAGAACGTATGACAGCACCGGGCACTATGTGGGACGGGCGGATTCTTCCGGCCGGATTTATGGACCGACAGGAAAGTACGTTGGGCGGTCAGATAGTTATGCCCGGCAGCAGAATGCCCCTAAACCCGTTTCCGGTTCTCTCAATCGGTAACAGGAATACCGGATTTTATTGACTTTTCCTGAAATTCAGGCTAATAATACTATTAATAACTCTTTTTAAGGAGCCGCAGGTGAAAGACAGTCAGGAAATCAGGACAACACGCCGAGCCGTCATCATGGGGCTCTTGCTCGCGGCATCCGGCGCCGCGTTCGCCGACACCAAGTTTTATGACCGGTATGGAAGCTACACGGGGAAGCGCACTGACGACGGGAAGTTCTACGACCGCTACGGCGCCTATCAGGGCAAAGTGTCGAAGGACGGGAAGTTCTATGACCGCAGCGGGGCGTATCAGGGGAAGCAGTCCTCAGACGGCAAGTATTACGACCGGTATGGTGCCTATCAGGGGAAGCAGTCGAAGGACGGCAAGTACTACGACCGGAATGGTGCCTACGATGGGAAGAAATCGAAGGACGGGAAGTATTACGACCGCTATGGCGCCTATCAGGGAAAGGCGCAGTAACACCGACTGCTGTCGTTTTTTCGGGGTTAAGCCATGAAGAAAAGTCAGGAACGCTGCCTAAGCCGGCGCGCCGTGATTGCCGGCCTTCTCCTCACTGGAGCGGGAGCGGCGCTCGCCGCTACCAGCTACTATGACAAAAATGGTTTCTATCAGGGAAAGAAATCAGACGACGGCAGTTTCAACGACAGGAATGGTTTTTATCAGGGTAAGCAGACCGAAGACGGCAGCTACTACGATAAGAACGGGTTCTATCAGGGCAGCGGAAAGAACCGTCCGTGAGCAGACGCCCCTGTGATCCCTCTTCAGAAAACCAAAGCTCCGGAAAGGAAACGATCCTTCCGGAGCTTTTTATAATCCGCGGACTTTACGGAACGAAGCGCTCGGGTTCCGGTGTCTCAAAGGACACGGCTTCCGCGGTGAATCCCGCGTCTGTCAGTGCCTTCACGCCGCGCTCACCCGTAATGAAGTGGGTGCTCTTCCCGAGGAGCTTTCCATTCGAAAGCACGGGTTTCCCGGCGACCCAGGAGTAAAGCGCTTTCTGCCGCTCAAGGTCAAAGACCGTGATATCGGCATCGGCTCCCGGAGTGAGATGCCCCTTATTCACGAGTCTCAGATGGCGGGCGGCGTTTACTGACGCTTTCACGACAAATTCGGAGAGCGTGAGGGCACCGAACCGGACGAGCGAGAGCCCGGTATCAATAATGACGTTCCTCGGAATGCAGCCGCCGTCAGTCGAAATCGAGTCGACAACGAAACTTCCGTCGTCCCGCTTCGCCTCGGCGATCAGGAACCGGGCGGAGGCGGGGTTCACGGGGAAAGACCCCGCGGTCACCGTCCCCTTCGACTTCCAGTAGTCCACGGCCTCTTTTCCGCCGATCAGGTACGAGATATTGCCGTCGTCATAAATGACGAAGAGGTTCCCGGCGAGAATGGCTTTTTCAATTCCGGCCGCGTCCTCGCTGCAGCCAAAGGTTCTGAGGCAGTTGCAGGTGACGTGATCCGTGCAGGCGCCGGTCTTCGTGTCGCAGGTGAGAATCGTACCGTTCATCGGGCTCACGTACGCCTCGGACCAGATATTCGGATGCGCCTTGAGAAGGTCCAGCGCCTCTTTCACTTCGTCTAGCACCGGGTTCACGCGGCCGCGGCAGTAGGCGTTGATGTGGGCAAGGTGCAGCGGGGCGTTACCGATCGCGCGGACCACTTCGCGGACCCCTTCAATATTGGACCCGGCAGTATCTGATCCGGCGTGCCAGGCGATATAGGAGCCGCACTTCACGGCTTCCTCGACGAGAGCCGCTTCGGTTTCAAGCGCCACAGGCCAGTGGCCGCCGAGAATCTTCACACCGATCGCGCCCGCCTCAAGCGACTTCCCGATCCAGGCGTCCATCGTCGTGCGGTCAGGCGCCTTGGTCCCCATCTGCTTCATGGGGGAGAAACCTTCCAGCATAGCGACGTTGATGCCGCAGCCGAATTCATGGCTGTCCGCCACAATGCCGGCGACCGGGCCCGCCATATCGAGACACGTGGTAACGCCCGACATGGCGGTCATCCGCTGACCGTACCGGGACCCAAATTCGGATCCAAGGTGGAGATGAGGATCAATGACGCCTGGGGTCAGGACAAGACCGTCGAGAGAAACGATTTCTTTCGCGGAATCGAGGTTACCGCCCACCGCGGCGATCTTTCCATTCTCAATCCCGACATCCGTTACACGGTCCAGATGATTCACCGGGTCCACAACCCGGGCACCTTTCAGAATGCAGTCCAGCATCACTCACCTCACGATAAGAAGGTCCAAAGGACCGGACAGCCATAACCCGAATGCAACGCCAGGTCAGAGCTGTTCGGATAAATCCTATTCTAGGTCGGTGAGATGCTCCGCCGGGGTGGGGCGAGCGTGTGCGGCGCGGAAAGGTGAATTGATATAAATGACTTTCGGAAGACGGATAAAAAATCCCGGAAAGCCAGGCAGGGCTTTCCGGGATGGGATCTGACAGATGTGCGATCCGTCAAATCGCGCGGGCGATCAGCTGAATGCCGACAAGGCACATCGCGAGGCAGAGGAGCTTCAGGATCAGTTTCGGCTTGCTCTTCTTCGCGAGCTTCACGCCGATCTGGGCACCGACAATAGCGCCGACACCGACCGCGATCGCCGGGATCCAGAGAATGTGGCCGAGCATCGCGTGGCTTACCGTGCCGATCAGCGCGCTGATCATCAGAACAAAGGTGGAGGTCGCGGTCGCGATGATGGTCGGGAAGCCGAGGATGAACATCATCATAGGAACATGAATAATGCCGCCGCCGATACCGAGGATCGAAGAGATGAACCCGACAAAGAGTGAGAGGAACACACCGAGCCAGAGATTGAATTTCGCGGTCTTCGGGGCAAACCCTTCAATCGGCGTAGAGCCGCGCTTCGAATTCTTCTTCCACCACATGACGGCTGCCATCAGGATAAGCGTGACGCCGAAGGTGATCGAGAAACCAGGACCCGAAAAATAGTTGGACAGCGTACCGCCGAGCCACGCGCCCGGAATTGTCGCGATCGCGAACGGGATCGCCGCGCGGAACATGATGAGGTTGGATTTCCAGTATGCCCAGGAACCTGACATCGCGTTCAGCAGCACACCGAAGAGGCTCGTGCCGATAACCTGCTGCACGGTTTCAAACGTGGTTCCGTGAGGAGGCATCATCGTAAGCATGAAGAGCGGAACCATGATGAGGCCGCCGCCCAGACCGACGAGCGCGCCGAAGCACCCGACGCCGATACCAACAAGGAATAGGGTAATGAAAGAAATCATGATGTAAGTGGATCCGGTTTGTAAGAACCGGGGCTCGCTGTCCCGGGGTGTGGGGAGTCTAGCGCTTTTGGCTTAGATAGATTCCTGGTTATGGGCGCATAAAAAAGGGATCCCGTCTGAAGGATCCCTGGCCTGGGTTTTAAACCGGCTTCCACCAGCCGTAAGCGGGTTCAGTCCGGATCGGAAGTGTCGTCGCGATTTCCTGAACGAGCGACTCGTAGTCCGACACGTTTTTGGTTTTGAGGAGTTGCTTAAAGAGCTTTTCGCCGCCCTCAAACATGTTCTTCATATAGAACCAGTACTGTTTCATATGGCCGACGGTGTTCCCGATGCTTCCGAACGCCGCGGCGTAATCCGCCATCAGCGCGTCATGAAATGCCGCGAGCTCTTCACCCGAGGCCGGCGCACCGCCCCGGGCCTCACGGAAAATCGCGGGATTCGCGACTGAAGCGCGGCCGATCATGAGCGACTGAAGTTCAGGATGGGTCTTTTCCCACTCGCTGATCTGACTCACAAGGTGAATGTCGCCATTAAACCCCACCGGCATCGGGAGTTTGGGGAGTGCCCTGAGGAAACACTCCGTTCTCGGGTCGCCCTTATAGAAGTCATTCCGCACCCGGGCATGAATGATGAGTTCCGAAATGGGGAAATCCGCGTACACCCGGATCAAATCGTCGAACTCTTCTTCCGTATTCCAGCCGAGTCGCGTTTTCACGGACACCGCGATTGGAAGAGGTTCCGCGAACACCGATTCGAAAAATTCCCGGAGCTCGTCCGGATGCCTGAGAAAGCCGCATCCCTTTCCCTTCCCGGTTACCGTGCCCATCGGGCAGCCGAGGTTGAGGTTCACTTCGCTGTAACCGAGTTCGGCAAGGCGCTTCGCGGCCCAGAGGAACCGGTCCGCGTCTTTAGCCATCAGCTGCGGGACGACATTCATCCCGCGGTTCGCTTCAGGGGACAGCTCCCGCATCTGACGCTCCGTGAACTCGGGCTCCACGGTCGGGGTGAAAAACGGGGTGTAGTACCGGTCGACGCCGCCGAAAAATTCATGATGCCGCCGCCGGAAAACGATCCCGGTGAGGCTTTCCATGGGAGCCAGAGTGAGAAGCATGGGAGTATTCAAATCAATGAGATAGGGATTGCGGGGGAGAGGGTTCAGAGTCCTTTTCCTGCAGGGCGCACATCTTAGCAGATGGGAGAAAAGGTGCGGCGGAAAAAACTTTGCCCGGAGGCGGGCGGAACCCTCATCCGGGCAGACAGAACTGAAACCGAGGATCAGACCCGCGGTTTCAGGCGGGCAGGAGGTGCGTTACTTCCGGGCGCCGTTCTGGAGATAGCGGAAGACGAGCTCATCCTGAGAGTTTTCGTCACCGGCCTTTCCGCCCTGCGGGAAGATCGAGTACCAGCCGCTCGCGGTCTGACTTGAAGGGCTCGGCGCCGCGTGGCAGGCGCTGCACTTGGAGTCCTTCGCGGCTTTGGCCTGAGCGGTGAGACCGGCGCCGTCAGCGGTGAGTTTCGAAGAGTCAACCCAGCCTTCGGCGGTTGCCACGTCCCAGGTCGCGCCGAGAATCTTCGCGGTGCCGGCCGAAGGATCGAGCTTCATGGTGCGGGAAGAGGCGAATGCCGCTTCAATCACGGGCTTTCCGGGTTCTGCCGAAATATGCGTGGGATCCGCTACACGGGACCAGCCGTGGATCCGGACGCGGGCCTTGCCGCTCACGCGTTCAAGTTCCTCCACCTGGGTGCCCGCGAGCACCTGACCCGCTACATTCGCTCCCGGGGTCGACGTGATGTCCGTGGTTTCAGTCGTATAGAGAACAGGGCCGGCCAGCGCAGTACCTGCGAAAGCCGCGGCGATGAGGGCTGCAGCGAGCTGAGCCTTGTAATGAAATTTCATAGTGCGCTCTCCCTTCTGAATGGTTTTCTCAAAAACATTCCGTTATGTTTGTTTTAGCCCCAAGAGACAATAAGTTCAAGACGTTTTAATAGGTAGAAAAGATTACCTTTTGTGACTAATACCGCCTGAACGCATTTCTCATTCCCCCATTCCATGCGTGCCATGGACCTCTGCCGCATAATTTGTGAATCACAAAGAAAACAGAACGGGCCGGGAACGCGAAGTCGGAGATCCGTCTTTCGCGGCGGCTCACTTTTCTGATAGGGGAAACGGGATATGTCTGAAAATCTTGAAACGCTCTGCAGCAGGGTCGATGAATCCAGAGACTCCATGCTGGCCACCTGGAAGCTGCTCGTTGACCGCGACTGCGGATCCAAAAACAAGGCCGGGGTCGACGCGGTCGGGCATGATGTGAAGGGGATTCTTGAGTCCGCGGGATTCAAAGTCCGTTTTTATGAGTACCCTGAGGCGGGGAACCTTCTCATCGCGGAGCGCGGTGACACGACGAAGCCGTTTGTCGCGCTGATCGGGCATCTCGACACGGTGTTCGCGGATGGCGAGGCGGCAAAGCGCCCCTTCACGATCAAGGATGGCGTGGTGACGGGCCCTGGGTGTCTCGACATGAAGGGTGGGGTGACGGTGCTCCTCTCCGCGATGCGGATTCTGAATGAAGCCGGCTGGGACCGGTATCCGGTGAAAGTTATTCTCGCGGGAGACGAAGAAGCGGGCCATCAGAAGTCGACCGCCGTGCGCGACATGATGGCAGAGGCGAAAGGCGCGCTTTTCGGCCTCAATTTTGAAACGAGTTTCAAGGACAATTCAGTCGTCATTGAACGGAAGGGCGTCGCCACATTCCGGTTTGACGTGCAGGGAATCGGCGCCCATGTGGGCAATAATCCGAAAGGCGGCCGGAGCGCCATTACGGAAATCGCGGCGAAGGTCGCTGACATCAACTCGCTCACTGACTATGACGAAGGCACAACGCTGAATGTCGGCGTGATCGGCGGCGGCACAGTTCCGAACGCCTGCGCCGAAAAGGCGTTCTGCGTGGTCGATGTCCGCTATAAGAGTGAGGCGGGAATCAGCCGTGTCCGGGCAGGCCTTAAAGCCATCGCGCATAAGGTCTATCTCGACGGGACGCATACGGAAGTGACAGAGCTCTTCTACTTCCCTGCGATGCCGAGGCTTGAATCGTCTCTCGAACTCTTCAGCCGCGTGAATAAGATTGCCGTGGAGCATGGGTTCCCTGAGATGACCGCGAAGGGGGTTGGCGGCGGATCCGATTCCGCGGCGCTCACGATGGCAGGTGTCCCGACGGTTTGCGCGCTCGGCGTGAAGGGGGAATTCAACCACACGGTCCGTGAGTACGCGATGGAGGACTCCCTTTTTGAGCGCACGAAGCTCCTCATCACGATCCTCTGCACGATCTGAGCAAAGGATCCGATCAGCCAACCGGCGGATAGCCGCAGGACCGTCCGCCGGCAACAATAAAAAGACACAGAGCCGAAACTGAATAAAGGATGATCATGACCCCAGAAATTGAGTCTCTTTTCCGCGACGTTGATCAGGCAAAGCCCGATATGCGGGCTACCTGGGCGTACCTCGTGAATCACGACAGCGGTTCAAAAAACAAAGCCGCCGTGGATGCCCTGCAGGCGTTTGCCGCGCATACGCTGAAGAAATGCGGTTTTTCGGTACGTTTCCACGAGTATGAGGAAGCCGGGAACCTGCTGGTTGCCGAGCGGGGGGATATGACAAAACCCTTTATCTGTCTCGTCGGGCATCTCGATACGGTGTTCCCGGACGGAGAAGCGGCGGAGCGGCCCTTTACGATCCGGGATGGAATTGTGACGGGTCCGGGGTGCCTTGATATGAAGGGCGGCATCACGATTCTGCTCTCCGCGATCAGGATCCTTGCCGCCCGGGGCTGGGACCGGCATCCGGTGAAGATCCTGATTTCGGGAGACGAAGAAACGGCTCACCGCGGATCCAAAGCGGCGCGTGACCTGGTTGAGGAAGCCAGCGGCGGATTTGTCGGTCTGAATCTTGACACGGGGTTCGCGGACGGGAGCGTCGTTCTTGGGCGAAAGGGCTACGCGGTCTACCGGGTCGAAGTGTCGGGTGTCGGTGCCCATGCCGGCAATAATCCCGAAGACGGCCGGAGCGCGATTATCGAGCTCGCTCATAAGATGATCGATATCAACGATCTCGCGGACCATGAGGCGGGAACCCTGATCAACGTGGGGGTCATGGGCGGCGGTACGGTCCCGAACGCGATTCCTGACAAAGCCTGGTGCACGGTGGACGTACGATTCACGAAAGCGGCGGAGATGGAACGCGTGAAGCGCGCGATGGCGGAGCTTGAGACAAAACGCTATATCGAAGGCACCGAAACCAAGGCGGAGCTCAAGGTCGATATTCCGGCAATGGAGCGGACTGAAGCTTCTGAAGCGCTTTTCGCCCGGGTGAATGACCTTGCGGTTTCCTGCGGGCTGCCGGACATGAAGCTTATCAGCACGGGCGGGGGATCCGACTCCGTATTCCTCTCACGGGCCGGCGTACCCACGATCTGCTCGCTCGGTGTCCGGGGTGAATTTAATCATACGGAGCGTGAGTACGCGATCGAAGAGACGCTTTACGAGCGGACAAAGCTCCTGCTCGCTGTCCTTCAGACGATCTGATCCGATTTCTCCTGGAAACAGAAAAAACCGCGGAACAGCTGCGAAGCGTCCGCGGTTTTCTGTTGGTTTTAGCGTTGGTTATTTAACGTTTCCGGCCGCTGCGACCCGGTCCTCAACATTCTTGATTCGCTTCGAGGTATCGGGGTGATCGCCGAACATCTTCTGCATGATGCCGGAATCCGCGTCGCCGGTTGAAATCTTCTTGAGGGCGGAAGCCATGGCGAGCGCCTTCTGTTTTCCATTCGGCTCCTTGAGGAGCAGATCCACGCTGTAGTTATCGGCTTCGGTTTCAAGCGCCTGAGAGTACTGGGCGGAAATCGCGGAGTAGGCGACCTGCTGCATCAGGTCAGACCCGGTGCCATCCAGACCGACAAGGGAGCCCAGCGCACCGCCCGCGCTGAGCGCGATCGCGACACCGCGGTTTGTGCGGTACTGCTGCACGCTGTGGCGGAGCGCCACGTGTCCGATTTCGTGACCGAGCACGGCTCGCACATCATCGTTATTCAGACGGTCAATCAGGGCGGAATACACGCGGACACAGCCGTTTGGCATTGCCCAGGCATTCATGTCCTTGGTCTTATAGACCTGGTAATTCAGTGTCTGCCCGCCGACCTGAGTGGGGAGTCCCTGCCGAATGATGGCCATGCGGCCGTCATACTGGTGGGTAATGGTGTTTTTCTGATCCATCTGCCTGCAGCTCTGATTGGCGGCTGCAACGACTTCCTGATCGGAACCGAGCGACTCCATATTGGCGCAGCCTGTGAGCGCTGCGGCCGAGGCGAGAAGTGCGAGGAGGATCTTTTTCTTCATATATTCACCCGCTGAAAAATCGTCGTATACGTTAATCATAGGGTGAAAACACAGAATGGGGGAACTGCTCGAAAGGGGGAGGCGGCAGGGCTTCACCGCCTCCGGTTCAGGATAGATTTATTCCTCGAACGTTCCCTTGACGATCACCTCAGAGTTCCGCATAAGGAAGCGCTCCTTGGAGACCACATCCGTGAGGTTCCAGTTTTCGTCAAAGAGGCAGGCGTTCGCGCAGGCGCCGGTTTCAACGCGGCCCTGATCCTTGAGACCAAGAGCGTCCGCGACATTCGTGGTATCAAACGTGAGCGCGAGTGACGGATCCATTCCGTGGTTGCCGATCAGATCGCGGACCGTATCGAGGAGGCCGCCGACACCGCCCGTGGCGAGTCCGACCATTTCGCCCTTCTCATTAAAGCGGGGCATTGAGCCGTGACCGTCAGTCGACATCGTGATCCGGGTGGGATCAACGCCGGAGGCGATGGCCTCTGTGATGTCGTTTGCCGTGGAGCCGTTGCAGGAGAATCCGGCCGTGTAGTCAACAAAGCCCCCGTGGCGGGCGAATTCAAGCGACCCCTCGTACACTTCGCGCTTTCTTGAGCAGTGCGTCGGACGGATGTGACGGATCGGGAAGCCGCCCTTCTCGAAGGACAGGAACATATCAAAGATCCCGGGGATGTCGCCCATATGGACGTGCAGCACACCGCCCTTACCGGTAATCATGCCAGTCAGGCGGATATCGGAGAGAAGGTGCAGCACTTCATCCGGCCGCGGGAAGGAGGAGCGATGGTCGCCGAGCGCGATCTTGACACCGAGGCACTCCGGCACGAGGAATAGATCCTGCGCGACGCTCTGACTCATCGATGTGCAGGGGAAGCGGTAGTTGCTCGTATACATCCAGGCGCTTACGCCCTCGATCGAAAGGGCCCGGACTTTGGCGAGCAGGTTTTCAATCGAGCGGGAAATGAAATCCGTGCCGCAGACGCCGACGATCGAAGTCGTACCTACCTTCACGAGTTCGGAAAGCATGATTTCAGGCGTACGGCTCGCGAAACCGCCTTCACCGCCGCCGCCATTCACGTGAATATGCTGATCAAAGAATCCCGGGGTCAGAATCTTTCCCTTGGCATCAACGGTTTCAAGATCGGGGAGCGAGACGGTGAGATTGCTGCCGACCGCGAGAATTTTCCCGGCTGCCATCAGAACATCGGTGATGCCCAGATCCTTCGGCGCGTAAACGCGGGCATTGCGGATAAGAAGAGCCATGTGTTGTCACTCCTGAAAATTAGGAAACCCATAAGAACTGGGTTCTGCGGGTGGAATTCTAAAAGGATTCAGAAAATAGAGAGAAAGAGAACAGGATCTGATGGATAGAAAGGGAGCTTCAGGGCTGTTGCTCAGGTGGGAGAGGAATTAAACTGACTTCTCTGTCTGAAAAAACAACTGAACGCAAAGAGAGACGCCCCGATGACTGAAACGATTTCTCCCAATTCCGACGCGATACTGCTTCTCACGGCGCCGCTCGCCGTACGGGGCGAAGTGCAGGAAGGAATCGAACCGCTGTCGACTGAGGAATATGGATTCCTCGCGCGGCAGCTTCTCGATATGAAGAGAAAGCCATCCGACCTCCTGAACCCGGAGAACACCGAGCTGATCCACTCCTGCGGCGAGCTGGTCGACGCGGAGCGTCTTAAAGCGCTGCTCGGAAGAAAGGCGGAGCTTTCCCGCGCCCGGGCGGCCTGGCGGTCTCTTGGTATCTGGTGCTGTACGCGGGCGGACCGGGATTATCCAAAAATCCTGAAAGCGCATCTGAGAGAAGATACGCCGCCCGCTGTTTGGGGATGCGGCAATCTGAAGCTTCTGCAGAGCGATGCCTTTTCAGTACTGGGTACCGGATCCAAAAACAAGCACTATGACGGGATCGGTAACGAAAACGGCACAATGACTTCTTATGCCGGATTCCTCGTTGTCGCGTCGGGCGAAGAGGGAGCAGAAAGCGGAGCGCTTCGCGGCGCCCTGAAGGTAGGAGGGACCGCGTGCCAGGTGCCGAATAAGCCGCTCGCGTCGCTCGCTGCGCAGCCGGGATGGAAGAAGCTGCTGGATTCCGGAAAGCTCGTTCTCATGACCGCTCTGGATCCGTTCCTTGGCTGCCGTTCAATTGAAGACCGGCTTTCAAATAAGCGGCTCGCGCTTTCTCTCGGCGCCTCGGCGCTCCTCGTGAACACGGAATCGATGGACGATCCGGCGTGGGTCGCTGTTGAGGAGCATCTCGGAAAATACGAGTCTGTGCCGATTTACTTTCAGGAAACACCGCCGGTCCCGGAATATATGGGGCCGCTCTTCGATATGGGGCTCAAACGCTGGCCTCATCTGAACGGTGTCGTCGATTTCCACACACTGGTGCTGGGCGAACGGAAAGAACCTGATCCTGTGCCGCTGCCGCCTGAAGGGAAGTATGAGGAGGTTCCGCCGCAGGAACCTGAAAAGAAGGCTGAGTCTCCTGCTGCCGCGCCGGCGCCGAACCCCCTGTCCGCAGAGGATGCGGAAGCTGAAGCCCGCCGAAAGGCCGGTTTGGCGGAGCTTGAGAAACTCCTCAGCCGGCTCACGGATAAAGAGGGGATTTCGGCGAAGGATATTGTTTTTGAAACCGTTCAGGTTCTGACAGACAAGGGCAAGATGGATCCGATCGTCGCCGCCGTACTTCAGAATGTGAGCTTTCCGGGGGCCTGATTTTTCAGACCTGCAGAAAACAGGCGGCAGTATCGCCTGTTTTCTTTTATCCGCCAATATATACCAAGGTAGAGTAACTGAGCCACCAACATAAAAGAAAGTCAGTCACCGACCAGATAAATAAAAAAGCCCGGCAGAGCCGGGCTGTCCCTAAGGAGGAAAGGCAGGGGTTACTTCACCTGAGCCTTCTTCACGAGGTCACGCATGTAGGCGTTAACTTTCTGAGCCTCCAGCGCGCGGCGGATTTCAGGCTTCACGCGATCAAATGACGGCGCCGCCTTGGCATTACGAGTGCCGCGGTTCATAACCACTTCGTAACCGGCAGGGCCGGTCACAATAGCGGTCTTATTGCCTTTCAGTCCCTGAAGGGTAGAAACCATCGGAGGAGGAAGGGCACCCGTGTTGACCCAGCCCATATCACCGCCGTTCCGCTTGGCTGTCGGATCGAGAGACTCCGCGCGGGCAATCTTCTGGAACGATTCGCCCTTGGCGAGACGAGCCTGAATCTTCTGCGCTTCGTCCTGTGTCTTCACAGCGATATGGTTGATGTGGATCTCGGTCTTGCCGTACTGAGCTTTCTGCTGGTCATAAACCTTGCGGACCTCAGCATCCGTGACCGGGTTCTTCTTCAGATAGTCGCTGAGGTAAACGTCAGAGACAATCTGCTTTCTCGCATTCTGAATCGCGGCGGCAACAGCCGGACGCTTTTCTACGCCAGCCTTCTCCGCTTCCTGCAGCACGACGGTACGGGCGATCAGATTGTCGCGGATTGCCTGTTCGAGCTGCGGCGTACGCTTCTGACCGTGGGCCGTAGCGGCAGCCAGGATCTGCTCCTGTTCAGCCGCGGAGATCTTCGTGCCGTTAACGGTCACGTCCTTGAATGCCGCATTGGCAGCAAACGGGATCGCGATCGCGCAGGCAAATACGAGTGCCTTCTTGAACTTCATTTGATGTTTTCTCTTTTTGAATCAGAAAAGCTTACTTTACGACAGCACGGGAGGTGATGTCACGCACGTACTGCTGCGCGGTCTGAGCGGCAGCAATTCGCTGAAGCTGGGGCTTAGCCTGTTCAAAGGTCGGGAAAAGCTGCGCGGGACGCGTAGCCACCACCTGGAACACGGCCCAGCCGCCGCGGAACTGCACGGGCTTCGAGTAAACCTGACCGGCCTTGAGGGACGGGAGGAGCTGACCAATCTGCGGAACAACACGAACCGGAGCGAACCAGCCGATGTCACCGCCGCGGGCCTTGGAAGGCTGATCAATCGTCACGGCAGAGGCGACCTTGGCGAAGTTCTCACCCTTCAGGACGCGGTTCAGAGCGTTCTGGGCTTCACCCTGGGTCTTCGTCACGATCTGACGGAGGTGATACTCGGTGTTGCCGTAAGCGGCCTTGTCCTTCTGATACATCTTCTGCAGATCAGCGTCAGACGTCGGATGCTGCTGGACATAGCGGTTAAGGAGAGCCTCAGTCATGATGTTGTTCGTGGCGTTCTGAACAGCGATCTTGACGTTGGGGTCGTTTGCGAGACCAGCCTTCTGGGCTTCCTGAAGCACAGCGATCTCGGTCACGAGGTTCTGCTTCACGGCATTTTCAAGCTGAGGCGTACGCTGCTGGCCGCTGGCCGTCAGATTCTTCAGAATCTGCTCCTGCTGGGCGGCCGTAACCTTCGTCCCATTGACAGTGAAATCCGTAACAGCGGCATTCGCGCAGGCAGCGGCAAATGCAGACATGAGAATAACTGAAAGTTTCAAATTCATAGTTTCTGGCCCAATCGGAGCGTAGCCCCAAAAATGTTTGCAGACACTGACCATTCTAGCGCCAATAGGATGGACGTAATCAAGAAATGTACGAAAAGCGTTACTGCATAAATTTGTCTAAATGACACAAGTTCCGGTCCGGATTGAACAAAGTTCCAAAAAACCGCCTCGATCCGTCAGCATTGCTTTAAACACTTTTACGCATAAAAGCGAAATTGTTTACATAAGCTGTCCGTGTCCGAATTCCTGATCAAGGAAATCGAGGAACTTTTTTACCTTAAGCGTCTTAAGGCGCCGCTGCGGGTAGACCGCGGAAAGCGTCTTTGACGGAATTGGATAATCCGGGAGTACCTGGATGAGTTCTCCCCGCTCAATGTGAGGGCGGAGCCTGAAAAGGGGCTGCTTTGTGATACCCAGTCCTCCGATCGCCATTTCGCAGGAAATCTGGCAGTTATTGGCGAGATATTTTGCGCTCGTCGGGATGGTGATCAGGCTCCGATCAGGCCCCTTGAAGGTCCAGGATGTCTGATCCTGACGGACGAGCAGGGTATGATGCGAGAGATCTTCGGGGGAAGCGGGCATTCCGTTTGCTTCGATATAGGCAGGGGATGCCGCGAGAATGATGGGAAGCTCGGAAATTCTATGCCGGATCAAAGAGCTGTCAGGCGGCTCCTCATCCGTGACCGCCACATCGAAACCCTCTTCAATCAGATTAACTTCTCGGTTTGTAACCGTCATATCGAGGCGGATACCGGGATTTTCCTTCAGCCAGCCGGGGAGTTTGTGTGAGAGCTGATAGATAGCAAAGGTATTGGCAACGGAAACCCGGAGTGTCCCCTTTACTTCTCCCGTGAAATGGGAGACCAGGGCGTCAGATTCTTCAACGTCCGCCAGAATGACCCGGTCCCGTTCCAGGTACATTTCACCGATTTCGGTGAGGTTCTGCCGCCTCGTGCTTCGATTGAGCAGCTGGGCACCTATGTCCTTTTCCAGAGCCGCGATGATTTTGGCAATGTTCTGCGGCGTCATTCCGCAGGCCTCTGCGGCGGCTGTAAATGACCCGCAGTCGGCCACCTTTTCGAAGACTTTCATTCCGTGAAGACGGTCCATGATTCACAACTCCTGGTTTTGTGAATGGCAGATTATGGATTTTGAATACCTTCTTTGAGTAAATATACAACTGCGAGTTTAAAAAGAAACAAACTTCTGTCTGTTTTTCATTGGTAATGATGCACATAGCTTCAAGAGTGAGCAGTCAGATCAATAAAGACTGCCGCCAACCCTACGCTCTCGCGACCGGACCAGGCCGCGGACCGCAGATCCGGTATCAGTATTTCGTGGATGAAGGCGCAATGCTCGTCAATAAAGAAGGAAAGAGGTTCGTCAATGAATCGCTTGCTCCGACGCTGATCTCTCCCTCAATGGAACGGAATTCAGATAAGAGCATGTATCTGCTGATGACGACGGATCAGTTCGAACGCGCGACAAAGAAGTATCCGTTCGGGGCTCTGCTCAGTTCACCGCAATGGACCCGTGCTCGCTGGGATACGGAACTCGCTAAGAGCCGGGTCATCGTTCAGGGAAACACGATTGAGGAGGCGGCTAAGAAGATCGGCGTGGATCCCAAGGGGCTGCTCGATCAGGTCTCGGAGTGGAATCAGACAGTCGCGTCAGGCCGGGATCTTAAGTTTGGCCGCACGAAATTTGCCGGCAAGTTTGAAGGCACTCACTTCTTCATGGCCAAAATCAATGTCTGGGTCTGTCTCTCGATGGGAGGCTTCAATGTGGATAAGCACCTCCAGGTGCTGGGGTGGAATGATCAGCCGGTAGGCGGTCTGTATGCGGCCGGTGAAACGGTCGGCGGTATCCACGGAGCCCATTATCTGGGGGGGCGACGCCTGTGGCTTTGCTCATACGTCCGGATATGTGACAGGGAGGCTGCTGACTGGACAGAAAGTCGTGATTTGATTGTTGTCCTCTGGCTGACAGCGTAACTCTCCGCACTGTCAGCCGGATCTCTCCCCCGCTGGAAGACTTTGCGCTTTCAGCGGTTTTTATTAATTATTGAGTGGCGGATGCTGGTTCCCAATAGCTGTAGGAGAATCAGATATATCGTTTGATGATCTCTCAGGGGGGAGAGGAATGGCGCTGGACTTCGTTAAGGAAATGGTGGAGGCGAGACGCTGTCTTCATAAGCGTCCGGAAGAAGGGTGGACAGAGTTTGAGACAACCTGGTTTATTGTCAGGCGTTTAAAGGCGCTGGGACTCCAGGTCACGATTGGGAAAGCCAATATCTGTGAATCAGAGGTTCTGGGACGGGATCCGGTTCTCGTATCCGATGCCATGAAGAGGGCTGCCGCTCATGGTGTCCCGGAAGACTTTCTGAAAGCGACAGAAGGGTACACGGGTGCTGTGGCGAGGTTCGATACCGGGAGGCCAGGTCCAACCACGGCTTTCAGAAGTGATATTGATTGTGTGCTCGTCCGAGAAACAGATAATCCTGAACATCTTCCCAATAAATTGGGTTTCGCGTCAGAGCGCCCGGGCTTCATGCATGCCTGCGGACACGATGGGCACACCGCAGTGGGGCTTGCGGTTGCACATTGGCTGGTGATGAATAAGGACAGACTGTGCGGCCGGTTTATTCTGATATTCCAGCCGGCAGAAGAGGGCGTACGGGGGGCCCGCGCTATGGCTGCGTCAGGCCTGGTTGATCATGTGGATTATTTCCTTGGAGGACATGTCGGGGGTGACGCGAAGCTTGGAGAAATCGCCGTGATGGATGGCGGATTCCTCGCGTCTACCAAATTTGATGTGTCGATTGAGGGGACTCCGGCTCATGCCGGCAATTCACCGGAACTTGGGCACAGCGCGCTGATGGCTGCGTGTGCCGCAAGCCTGATGATTCAGGGGATTCCCAGAAACAGCCACGGTGAAACACGGGTCAGTGTCGGGAAACTCGAAGCAGGCGAGGGAAGGAACGTGATTCCGGCTCACGCGAAACTGCAGATGGAAGTGCGCGGCGAAACAATGGCTGTGAACCAGTTCATGGCTGATTATGTTTACGACATTTTTGCCGGTGTCGATAAGGCCTATCGGGTGAAGTCCACGGTCACGAAAGCAGGGGAGTCTGAGACTCTGATGCCGTGTCCGGAAATTTATCCGCTGCTTGAAAAAGTCATGGCTAAAATTCCAGGCACCCAATTGCTGCCGAGGGTCCACTCGGGAGCAGGTTCTGAAGACTGCGCGCTCTTTATCCGACGGGTCATTGAGCACGGCGGCAAAGCCGGTTTTGTGCTCTATGGCTGCAACCATCATGGTCACCATCGTCCGGATTTTGAGATTCAGGATGAAACCAGTCTCCCGATTGCGTTCCGGATTTTTACTGGATTCGCTGAGGAAGTGAACGGTCTGAAATAGCTGCCCCGGAAATAAAAGAGGGCGCTGCGGAGTGCAGCGCCCTTTGACTCTTTTCAGGCAGATCCGGTTTCAGACAGAAATCGGAATCCTCATCCGATTAGAAGCGGTGAAGGATGCCCATATCGAGTTCGCAGCCAGTCGGCGTAGCGGAACCGGTCGGGGTCTTGACCTTTTCAGACGAGTAGCCAGCCATTGCGTAGAGGGAAGTCCTCTTGGAAAGCGGATAGTCATAGCCGACAGCAGCCGTCCAGCGGTTGAAGTCGGTGTTGTTCTGGTTATCCATATCGCGATAGTTCACAGCAACCTTGGCGGTACCGCCGAGGACCGGATAGTGAGCGCCAACGCCGATACCCCAGCCGTCAACATACCCGTAGCCCTTGCCGCCAGTGATGGCGTTCAGACCCGCAAAACCAACGCCAGCACGGGCGCGGGCGGTCAGTTCCTGATCATGGAAGTACTGTCCGAAAGCAATGATCTTGAAGCCGTTATTGAAGCCATAGTTGCCGCCGAGAGTCACGGTGTAGCCCTGATCGGGGATGTCCGTGCCGGTACGGTAAGAGCCGTACATCGTGGTATCAGCAACGAGAATGCCTTCCAGGCCGCCATTCTGGTAACGGGCAGCGAGAGAAGCGTAACGGTCAGAAGAGCTCTTGCCTTCAGTGCCGGTGTCGGTTGCCGTATTCATCTTGAACGAGTACATGGCATAACCGGTCAGGCCGGCGTAGGTCGGCGTGCGGTAAGAAATCGAGTTATCGGTGCGGGTCCACATCGAAGCGGTCGCAGCGCCGGAACCAAAAGCAGAGGTGTAGTTAGCGAAGAGCGGATCAATAGCGCGGAAGAGGCCATTGGCACCGAGCACGCTGCCGAAGATCGGCAGGCGGCCAAACGACAGAGTACCGAAGCCGCCGGAAACGCTGATGGAAGCTTCACGGCCGAAGAGGCGGCCATTCTGCTTGGTATCAGAGAGACCCGTGTCAGATTCAAAACCAGACTCGAGAACGAAGCTCACCTTGTAGCCGTTGCCGAGGTTCTCTCCACCCCGCAGGCCCCAGCGGGAACCGAATTCCTGACCGTTATCCATGGAAAGCGTGTCGGTGTTCGCAACACCGGCCACGTCAGAGTGAGTGTGGACATAGCCGAGACCCGTATTGATCAGGCCATAGAGCTGAACATCGGCAGCAGAGGCAGTTCCGACCATCCCGGCGGCAACGCATAACGCAACAAGAGTCTTTTTCATAATTGGACATCCCTTTGAGTGTTTTTATATCAGGCCGTCCAGCATGACTACTGCCCCTGTGACAATCCCCGTGGGAAACCTCTCTCCGTATAACCGACGGGGTATTACCAGTAGTCATGAAGGACTAACCCAATAAGGCATAAATCAACCTGATATGAATCATAGGACGCCTCTATCGTTGTTTTTTCGGTCATGATGGATTATATTTCCACCCGTTCACTAAAAGTGAACTCCCACAAAATGAAGCTTTATACAGAAAAACAATAAAGTAGAGATTTGGAACACAATAAACTGGAAGTTTTACCGGCATAATTGCAAAAAGCAGTGCTTTTCTGCCAACTGCCGCTAAGGCTGAAGTGAAGGGGACGTCATGAAGATCCGACAGATTGAAGTGTTTCTGGCAGTGGCCGAAACCGGCGGTGTCAGGCGTGCGGCAAACCGTCTATGCATCACGCAGTCAGCGGTCGCCAAAGCGATAAGCCAGCTGGAAGCCGAATTGGGTTGCCCGCTTTTTGATCGCAGCGCGCTCGGTCTGCGGCTGAATGAGGCAGGGCAGAGTCTTCTCCCCTATGCCGAATCCATCGCGTCCAACGCTACACGGGCCGCAGCTGCGGTTGCGGCCTGCGCGACCGGCCGCGTGACCTCACTTCGCCTTGCGATTACTCCGACATTGCCGGAAGAAGTTCTCTCGGCGGCTGTTCAGAGATTCCGTCTGAGATTTCCCGCGGTCAAGCTGATTTTTTCCAGCGGCTTCTTTTCAGACTGTCTGCCAAAGATCCTGACTGACAGACTGGACCTCGCGCTCGTCATGGCAGGCCGTCATCAGCATGAGGAACTCACCTCGCTTGTCGAAGAGCCTCTCTGCGCATTGACGCAAGGAGTGGTGGCAGGAAAAGGGCATCCTGTCCTCGCTCCGGACTCGGATCTCAAAACTCTATTCAGTAAAGCGGAATGGCTGACCACCGTCCAGGACGAAGTTTTCCTGATCCGGCGTCTTCATGATTTTGGAGTGACCGCCCCGAGGTGCCTCACTTTATGCGATTACTACACAGTCGATGCTCTGAATGGAACTTCCGGCGCGTTAAGCCTGTCCCCCCTCTGTGTAGTGGATGATCCAAGATACGCGAATCGTCATCTAGAAGCGCTTGACCCAAGGAGATTCCCGCTCCCGCCGCTGACGGTTTCTTTCTTCCGTCAGAAAGGGGTGGAGCTTTCTCCGACAGCTGATTACATGCGCTTTTCTATCTGTGACGCTTTCAAAGAATGGTTTGAGAAACGTCACCGGCGTTTTGTTCAGCCGCTTTAAGAAAAACTTCTGGCACCCGCCTCTATCTCTATATATAGACAGCCGCAGGCTTTTGCTTTCAGGGAGCAGGTGAGCTCTGCCTACGTTCAGCCGATCTACTTTCAGATCGGCTTTTTTATTTCCGCGTTTTTTCCCAAAGGGAATGCCTGCCTGAGCGTTTGAGGATGACCGGAAGGCTGAATTTTCGCGTTTAACACTCAGAAAATAGATCAAATCACAGAAATCAGTACTCAGACTGTCAGTAAAGCCGATTCTCAAAGAACTTTTTCTACTTTGATATAAAAATAGAATACTATAATACAAAAATAGCTAAAAAATGAGATTTAGGTCTTATACAGTTAATTTTGCTAGAGAAAACCTAATGAAGCACATTTTTTGAAAATTTGAATTTTTTAGTAAGAAAATCAAATTATTTTTACAAAAAATTCTTGACATTTGAAGTAAATATCTGTCGTCTTCTGCTATTAAAAATAGAGACAATTAAGCAGTAAATCGATGAACTTAAATTTATTAATCGTCATCTGTGTTTATTATGCTGTTAACGTTAGCTATTAAATATCGATAAATATCTATCTGAATGGAAATTGAAATTTAGGTGCATAAGGAGGCAAAATCAGTCTGAAAAGTCTTCAATTTCTCCAAAAAAGGGGCAAATCAATACGGGAATAGGTTCAAAAGAGCCAATAAATGTACAGCTTGGCGGGAAAATGCAAATAGAAAATCATAAAAAGAAATATGCATTGAGCGTTTCGGAGCTTTTTCATCAATCCAGGAGCATGAAAAATAGCAGCAGAGGGCTGGTTAAAAGAAAGAAGTCAGAGGATCTTTTTTGAGGCCTTATTCAACATAACTTATATTATGTTGAATAAGAAATTTGAAGAAAATAGGGAACTCTTTAAAAAATAAAGACTTATTCTTTGTTTTCTGAAATTTTTATAGCGGAATTTTTGTTTATGGCTGTTCGGCAGCAGCTCTGAATCGCCATGAATACCAAAAATCACTGTGATTTTCCTGTAATGACTCGGCGAGGACCGATTTATCTGGCGAAAAGCTGTGTTCCAAATCCGGATAAATACCAGGAGCTCAAATTTCTGCTGAAATTTTGTGCACTGTCGCCAATCGAAATAAAAGACATCACGTGAATAAATGATCGTCTGCTAATTTTTGAAGGCTTTTAAACTCATCTTCAATTTACGCCATAATTAATGTATATGTAATGTTAATGTTTTATATCTGCATAATAATAAAAAGTGAGAAAAAAGTCAGAAAACCGGATTTGCCCTTCCACTGCAAAGATGTTTCAGAAGCGGGAGAAAGAAAACGAAAAGGGCGATCATTTTTCAGATCGCCCTTACCCATCAAAGAGAAATTGAATTTTGAAGCTCAGAATGAATTGAGTTTCACCTGGCGGAAACCTTGCGGCTGATCGGGTGTTCTGCCGCATTTCGTCGTAACGATGAATTCACCGATCGTGTCAGGTCCAGGTGTCTGCTCTTTCTGGTCTCGGCGCGGAACCGGGATTTCCACGGAAGGCGTTCCCATACCGAAATCCCTCGAATACAAAGAGAGCTTCCGCATTTTGATGGTTCCCTTGTCACAGTCCACTGTGAAAGTTGACATCAAAGAACGCGACCGGCAGGAGTCTACCTCCATCAGATCGCAGAAGACTCCTGTTCTTTCAGAGGGATAGAGAGATACAAGGCTGTAATACGTTCTTCCAGCACCGTTCTTGAAAAAGAGGTGCGTTTCGCCGCCTTCCATTGGAAACTGGTAATCCCAATCGCCCATGAGGAAGGCATAGGCTGCCTGCTGCAGATCCCGAGCAGTCGGTTCGTAAGCCGAGGCCGGAGACGTCATAACCAGCAAAGCGCCTGCGGCCGCCATTGTTTTCAGTATCAGGCTTTTGAATCCTGTCATAGCAGTCGCCTCTTATAGCTTAGAGCCTGAAGCGTTGGAACGCCGCTTCATTGGGGGTGTATGGACAAAGGCTCTTATAACTTTCATTCTATGCCCACATCCTGAAGAAAATGAGATTGAGAAATCACCATTAGGTGTTAGCAGCGCTCTTAGGCTGTTTTTCCGACCCCGAATTTTCCCTCAAATCTGAGCAGAGAAAGGCGCTTCCTTCCTTAAGGAAAAGTCATCTGCCCGATTTTATAAAACATAACTTCAGTATTATGCCCTTTCATTCAATAAAGCCCCCGTTCATAGAACTGACAGCCTCCCGCAGTTAAAAGTCATTCTTATTTCTGTGGATAGCATCGCTCCTATTGACATAAATTTCCCCTTAAGCAAAATTCGATTTATCAGATACACAAATTCACATAAATTCCCAATTTCATTAATTAAGCCTCATCAACCGTGTAATTTAAGACTATAGTGTGAATTACCTACTAAGTGTGTTTAATCAGTTTTCACTGTCGGAGCCAACAGGCTTCCGACGGTCAACCCCATTCCGGGGAAAGTGAGGAAAGTTATGGCATTTGGTGATCCTTTTGCGGCAAATGTTGACCGCAAAATGACTAAGGGCGAACTGATCCAGTCAATCCGCGCTGACATTTCAGGCGAGCTCGACGCGATCTATGGATATGACGCCCATGTCCAGGCAACTGACGATCCTGTGGCAATTGCGGTGCTGAGTGACATCCGCGATGAAGAAAAAGCCCATATCGGCGAACTGATGACGCTGCTCCGTTATCTGGATCCGGATGAAGCCAAGCATTTCGCAAGCGGTCAGGCTGAAGTGGCTGAAATGTTTGAGAAACTCGGTATCAAGACGGATGAAACTGCGGCTGCGGCGGAGCCCGAGGCTGAAGCCGCTCCCGCGGCTTCTAAGCTAACGATTGGCAGCCTGAAGGATTGAGGAGGAATAGTGATGGATTATTTGATGAGAGATGAAGCAATTCTGAATCCGGAACAGTGGACGGAACTCGACGCGGTGGTGGTGAAGACCGCAAAGACTGTTCTGACCGGCCGCAAATTCCTCGATATTTATGGTCCGCTAGGCGCAGGAACTGAAGCCATCGCGACAGATGCCCTGCCGACGCCTACGGTTTCTGAAGATTTCTATGGCGAAGGTGAGAATGCTGCCGGACTCGGTACACGCAAAGTTCAGCAGATTCCTCTCCTCTATTCGGACTTCACGCTTTCGTGGCGCGAACTCGAATCAGCTGCTCAGGCTGGCCGCCCCATTTCGTTCTCGCGCGCTGCGGCGTCTGCCGCGCTCACCGCGACTGCTGAAGATAAGCTGATTTATCTTGGCAATCCGAAAGCGGGTTATGACGGTCTCACCACCGCGAAAGGCGTGGAACACGTGAAGATCTCTGACTGGACCAAGGGTGACACTGCGTTTACCGATGTCGCTAATGGTCTTGCCAAGCTGATCGCGAATCACGCCTATGGGACTTATACCCTTGTGGTCAGCCCGGATCTCTTCGCTGCGATGCAGAAACTCGAACCCGGTACCGGTGTTCTGGTTGCGGAGCGCGTGAAGAATCTGCTGGACGGAGGCCAGGTGATAGTGACTCCGGTTCTCCCGCAGAAGACCGCTATTCTCCTTGCCGCAGCAACCCAGAATATGGACCTTGTGATTGGTCAGGATATGATCACCGGGTATCTGGGATCCAGCAAGCTGAATCACGATTTCCGTGTCTTTGAAACGGTTATGCCGCGTATCAAGAATCCGAAGGCCATCATCGTCTTCGAACCGTAAATCCTGAACCCTGAACTCTGCGCCCGGATCCCCTTCTGGCCAATGGATTCCGGTGCGGTTCAGATGAAAAAGAAGGCTCTCAGTTCATTCTGAGAGCCTTCTTCATTGCTTAGAGAATTGCTTGACATTCAGTCAGGCAAGATAATGAAAACAAAATGATTTCTTAATTGTTTTCAGCCATCCGATTCAGGGCGACTGTGAGGAGAACTGCGGCCCCTGTTTCAATTGCCTCATCGTTAAAGTCAAAGGTATCTGTATGAACCGGGGACTGATGATCGCGGTCACGGATCCCAAGACGGAAGATGCATCCCGGCCTCTTCTGAAGCATAAAGGCGAAATCTTCTCCGCCTGGAATCCGGTGGAAATCGATCACGTTTTCTTTACCCAACGCGGTTTCTGCTAAGGATCTCGCTTCGGCGGTGCGCTCGAGATCGTTATAAAGCGCGGGGTAAAGCCGGTTATAAGTCACTGTTGGGTTCATACCGTACATGACCGCGATTCCATTCGCAATCTCATGCATCCGGAGTTCAATCAGGTCCTGAACATCCTTTTCATATGTCCGGACTGTGCCGCGGAGCGTGGCGGACTGGGGAATAACGCTCGTGCCCTCGCGTTTTCCGGCTTCAATGGAACAGACGGAAACCACGGCCGCGTCATCAGGATTCACATTCCTCGAAACGATCGTCTGCAGCGCGAGAACTGCTTCACTTGCCGCAACAACCGGATCATGCGTCAGCTGAGGTTTCGAGCCATGACCGCCCTTCCCTTCGAAAACAATTTCAAACGCGTCTGCGTTTGCCATGGCGTACCCCGGGAAGAATGCGACCTTACCGAGGTCTACCGAGGCGTCACCATGCAGCGCATAGAATTCCTCAATCCCGAACTTTTCGACCAGTCCGTCCTCTATCATGTATCGGCTTCCGGCAAAACCTTCTTCTCCAGGCTGAAATACAGCGATCAGAGTGCCGGCAAAATCCCTGTGACGTGACAGATAGGAGAGAACAGTGAGAAGCGCGGCCGTATGACCATCATGGCCGCAGGCATGCATGCGGCCCGGAGTCCGGCTTGCATAGTCTTTTCCCGTTTTCTCCTCAATAGGCAAAGCGTCAGTATCCGCCCGAAGCGCTATTGTCCGCCCGGGTTTCGTTCCGCGGAGAATGGCCACAATACCGCTTACCGCTCCGCCCCCAATATTCGTGTGCACGTCATCGATTTTCAGCGCCTTCAAAGCGGCCAGTATTCTCGCTTCGGTTTTCGGAAGGTGAAGACCGATCTCAGGATCCGAATGCAGCGCTTCCCGCACGGGAACCGCGAATGCGGCATCTTCAGATAGGTCTTCCGGATGGATAACGATTGTCATGGGCAGATCCTCCTTCTCCGTTATGAAAGCACTTTCTTTATCTTAGACTCTGACTTCTTCTGAATTCCTTTTCTGAAACACGGTTTTGCAATTTCACACAGGAACCGCCTTTTTCGCTTAAGCTAGCGCCCCATGAGGCAAAAGTTTGCGAAGTCACTCTGATTCAAAATCTTCGCGACCTTCATTTTTGTATTGCGGGACGTATTTTTCTCTGGGTCAGCACAGCATGACGCTCTTCATTTTTCTGTCTCTCATAGCCCTCGGTATAGGATCGGGCTTTCTCGCGGGGCTTCTCGGAATCGGGGGCGGGATGATTATTACCCCCTTCCTTTCCGTGCTTCTCACGATGCAGGGGGTGCCGGCAGAGTATGCGATGCACGCAGCGATCGCTACATCGCTTTCCATCATTCTTTTTACCTCGATGTCGTCTGCCCGGGCCCATAACCGGAATCACTTTGTGCTTTGGAACGTGTTCTGGGGTATCGCCCCTGGGATTCTCGTGGGCGCTGCGCTCGGCGCTCAGATTGCAAGCTATCTTCCGACCTTCTGGATCACGCTGATTTTCATTATTTTCGTGGGTTTCTCCGCGGTAAAGATGTTCTTCGATCTGAAGCCGAAACCGACCAATACGCTTCCCGGAAAGCCAGGGCTTTTCGCGGTGGGTACCGTGATTGGCGGTCTCTCCGGCATTGTGGGCGCGGGCGGCGGCTTTATCTCAGTGCCTTTCATGGTCCGTTCCAACGTGGAAATGCATCACGCGGTAGGGACGTCCGCGGCGCTTGGATTCCCAATCGCCCTGGCGGGAACTATTGGCTATATCTACGCCGGATGGAATCTCACGGGGATGCCCGCATGGACCGCAGGTTATATTCATCTGCCGTCACTCGCCTCGGTCGCTTGCGCCACGATACTGACCGCTCCGCTCGGAGCCGCGGCAGCCAAGCGTCTCAACACGAAACCGCTGAAAAAGCTTTTTGCCTGCCTTCTGATGGTTCTCGTTTTCTGGATGGGTTCCAAAATCTTCTGACTCCATACCGCTTAGTCAGTTATTTAAAGACAAGAAAACGCCCCTTTGGAATTCCGAAGGGGCGTTTCATCAATCCGGCTCAGGAGAATTTATTTACCGGATTGTCTTACGCTGTACTGCTGATCAGGCAGCGGACTTGCCAGCATCTTCACCAACGATGCGGCCGTTCACGAGGCAGTCCAGAATGGCGACAGAACCAAGGCGGACAGCGCCGTGAACCATACCGGTAGATTCACCGGCAGCCCACAGATGCGGAATCACCTTGTCAGTGCGGACATCGCGGACGCGGCCCTTTTCATCAGTCACCAGACCGCCCATGCAGTGGTGAACCTTCGGCTGCAGTTCACCGATGTACCACGGGCCCTGTTCAAGCGGCTGACGGTCGTGGTTGATGTAGGTGCCCCACTCGGGTTCCGTCTTGTCCTTGTACTGAGCAACAGCCTGGTCCATCTGCTTCACTGTCGCCTGGAGGGTGGCGGGATCAATGCCAACGGACTTCGCGGCTTCGTCAAGCGTGTTGTACTTGGCGATGATCTTCATATCAAGCATGCGCTGCAGGTGACCCGGACGCTGCTTTTTGAGCGGCTTCATATTGGGCTCATTGCAGATGGCGTAGCATTTGTTGCCCATCTGCTGCTGCACCATGATGGCGTCAGCACGAACTTTGCGGTTCGCGAGTTCATTCACGAAGCGCTTGCCCTTCTGATTGACCCAGAGGCCATACTCAGCAGCAGCGGTCTGGTTGTATTCCCAGCCGATGCCCATGCCCTTTTCCTTCGGGTTGCCCCACGGGCCGCACTGAATCCAGTCGTTCTGGACCTGCAGGCAGCCAATGGCGCTGGTTTCACGCCAGAGTTCGGACGTTGCGCCCGGCTGATTCGTCGTATCAAGCGTAGCGTTCAGCTTCGGATCCTGGAAGGTACGGAACTTCACGTCAGCAGAGAAGCCGCCGTAGCAGAGGATCACACCCTTGCGGGCACGAATGGCCTTCTGCTTGCCGCTGCCGGACTTCGGGAAACGATAGCCTTCATGAACGACAACGCCGAGAACCGGGCCTTCGTTTTCCTGGCTGCGGACAATGTGATCGACATAGGTGCGGAGGCGAATCGGCACGCCGAGCTTCTTCACCATCTCGAGTTCCTTCAGCACAATGCCGGAACCGGAACCGTTCTTCGTCGTCACATAGCGCGGAACGCTGTGGCCGCCTTCCTGACCGATGGCGTCCGGGAGGAATTCCACGCCCAGTTCATTCACGCACCACTCGTAGTTCGAGAGCGCGTGGCTGGCAATTTCATGAACCTTCTTCGGATCGTTCATGTAGTTGCCGGCCTTCAGAATGTCGTGTTCCAGCAGTTCAACGGAGTCCTTAATGTGGTGCATCTTCTGCTGCGGGCAGCCCGTAGCCGTCAGAATGCCGCCATTGATGATCGAGTTTCCGCCGGCAGTCGGCATCTTCTCGAGCACGATGACGTTTGATCCAGCCTTCTTAGCCTCAATAGCAGCAGCCAGTCCAGCGAAGCCAGAACCGATCACGACGATGTCGACCGTTTCATCCCACTTCGCAGGGACCGCAGCAACAGCCGCCTTGCTGGCAACGAGACCAGCAGCTCCCATAGCAACTGATCCCTTCAGAAGGTTTCTGCGGTTCATCTCCATCATTACTCTCCTCATTTGTTCATACGAACATAAGACAGGGAATCGGGGCTGACCCCTTTTCCCGATTTGCACGGGGACTATGTCCCCCTGTCCTTTTGTATTATCGCCTTGAGGTGCGGATTTCGTAATGATCCAAAAAGTCGGTAGGTTTTAACCAAAATGCAATTCCATAAAAATCAACTAAATACTTTTATTTATGAATCACGGTTTTGATGGAAATATCGGGCAGGCTTTGATTTTTGTCTTGACTATCATACGGTTGCTATAATTATAAATAACTAGATAATGACCCGTGTAGGTAGATTCTTTATAGGTATCTACGTCTTTTGCCGAGTCAATTGCGGTTGCAAACCAGTTAATATTTGTTTGAATGTGGATGACAGCTGACTCCATCTTCGCGGGATTATGAAAGAGCATTCAGCATTGAGGAGAGTCTATGGGCGCAGCGGAACATATCGAACTTGAAACCTGGGAGCTCTTTATGGCTGTAATGGAGTCCGGGAGCTACCTGCAGCCGGCGCGCGCCATGAATGTGGATCCCTCCACAGTGTCCCGGCGTCTCAGGAAACTGGAAGACCGTCTGAGGATGCAGCTCTTCTATCGTGAGAGCACCGGTCTCCGTCCTACAGAAGCCGGCCGCCGTGTCATGAACCAGATGCATGATGTGCTGACCGATATTCTCGCCGTGAGAGATGGGTTGGCAAAAAGTGTGTCTGGAGTCCGCGGACGAATCCGGGTGAGTATTCCGGAACCGATTCAGACAGACGCGGTCTGGGAAGTGATGTCGCAGCTTGAGTTTGAGAACACCGGACTGAGACTCGATCTTGAGCCCCCGGGGTCCGGGGATGATCCAGCGGGGCTTGCCTTTCAGGTGAGTCCCATGATCCCAACAGGTTCACACCCTGTCTCTCTGCTGCCTCTGGTATGTGTCGCGTCTCCCGGTTATCTCGCGGAACACGGTACCCCTGAGAGCCCTGAAGCGTTGACAGAACACACATTGATTTTTTCTGAACTCTCAAGCTACAGCCGACGGTTTACTTTCTCCCGGGGGGCTGAAACCATTTCCGTTCCGCTAGGAACCGGTCCCGTCCGACGGACTCCGCGGCAGGCAATCTGCGGCGCTCAGGCTGGGGCCGGTATCGCGATCGGGGTACCCTACTGTATTACAAAAGATCTGATCCGCGAGGGGAAGCTTATTCCGGTTCCATCAGACTGGCTTATGCCGCCGCTTCAGGTCTCAGTCACAGTCCATGCCTTACAGCATTCAAAATACCTGCTCTTCTATCTCGCGGAAGAAATACGAAAGCGGTTAGAGGCTATTTCTTCAGAGGAACAGAAGGCGCTTGAGAAACTTGCGGAAAAGGTGAAACATGGCAAAAAGTGATTTTCTTTCCCGGACCAGACTTTTCCTTGAAGTCCTGAATGAAGAGAGTCTCAATCAGGCGGCTGAAAGCCTGGGGAAAAGCACGCCGCAGGTGAGCCGCGAAATCGCGAAGCTCGAACAGGAACTTCATGTAAAACTCTTTACCCGGCTTCCGACCGGAATCCGGGTTACCCGTGAGGGGGCCAAATTTGCGGAGCAGATCCTTCCCCTGATTGAACGGTTCGACACACTGGAAGAATCGCTTATCCGGGAGACAGATCAGGAAATCAACCTGTTCCTCCCTATTACAGAAGGAACCGAACTCTTTCAGAAATGGATTGCGAGGTTCGCTGAAGCAAATCCTGAAGTTCGGATCAATTCCAGGATCCGAGACCCCAATGCGGGCCAGAACGGCGGGTACTTCAATTATCAGGTGGTGCTTGAACGAGAACCCGTGGATGACACTCTGGTCGCCGTGAGGATCTGCAGTGTGCCGCTCGTCTGCGTAGCGGCACCGGCTTATCTCGCGAAAGCGGGAACTCCAAAGTCTCCGGAAGACCTGCTACGGCACCTGATCCGGGTGTCCAGCCGGGAAATGGAGCTTCCGGTCACCCTTCATGAAACCGGAACGGGCCGCTCTTACACAGTTCCCACAGGTCACGCGGGAGATTCCGGTCTCGTTCTGGCTCTCAAAAACCGGGTGCTTGAAGGCGGCGGCATCGGTATTGCGGTTCCCCGCTATCTGGTCGAGTCAGAGCTTGAGACAGGTGACCTGATTGAAGTCCTTCCTGACTGGCAGATTGAGCCCGAAGTCATGTGGCTCCTGCGCCCACAGTCCCGGTTTCCGAGTGACGCGGGACAGAAGCTCGCCAGGTGGTTCAGGAAAGAGGCTTCCGAAAACCCTTCTCTCTCAGTTTCAGAACGCCTGAATGTGTTCGGGAAACCTGCCCCTACCGATGTGCTTCGCCGGGATCTCTGACAATCTATCCTGAATTTTAAAAATACCCCTTCGGAGGTATTTTTTATTTCCTTCTGACAAAACAGAAGAAAAACAACGTTTCAGTCCTAACCTGACCGTGAATCATGACTTTTCATTACTGTCATTTTGCTTAAAAAATGAAATGAATTTATGAATACAGTAATTAAAAGCCCCTATAATGAGTAGGTAATATATCTTAACTTTGGAAACACCCATTCCGGAGATTCGCTTTCCGGCTGGTTTCAATCATGCAACGACGTACTGCCCTTTTTGTCCCTTTTCTCCTCGCTTCCGGTCTGGCAGCCAAAGCCGGAGCCCGAGCGGCTTATCGGGGACCTGTTTTTCAGGAAGTGGCAACGTCCGAGTACCAGTGGAACAGCACGGCGGTTTCAAGAACCGGCCGTGTTTTTACGAGCTTTCCTACCCGGAATGAGTTCCCATCGTTCCATGTCGGGGAGCTTCGGGGCGGTGTTACCGTCTCATTCCTTCCCCGTGACGTAAACGAGTCTCTCGTCAACGTTTCCAATATTTTCATTGATGACGCTGACAGACTCTGGATTCTGGACTCCGGAAAGCTTGCGGGAAGACCGGTTAACAAGAGCGCGGCGCGTCTCATCTGCGTCAATATCACGCACCGTATGGTGCTCCAGACCTTTCGGATTCCTTCGGAACTCCTTGAGAGCAACAGTACGCTCGCGAATGTCCGGGTGGATTCCCAGCAGAATATCGCTTTTATTTCGGACGGCGGCGCGGGCGGTCTGATTGTTCTTGACCTGGAGTCCGGCAAAGGATGGCTCGGGCTTGATCGCTCGGTTCAGCAGACCCGCGCAAACGCGAAGTTCCTCGCGCTCCCGACCGGCAATTACTACCCGATCATGCCGAACATCGCGGCGCTTGCCCTTTCAGAAGACCGCCGCACGCTCTACTTCACGCCCCTCATTGAAACCAAGATTTATTCGATTCCGACTCATATTCTTCGGGATCGCAGTCTTCGCTCCCATGACCGGGCCCGCTACATCATGACAGAAGCGCGGGATGCTTTCCCCTCTGCCGGCATGGTTGAACGTTCGGGTGTGCTCTATTTCGGTGACGTCCGTCATGACCGCGTCGCGTCGCTTCATCTGATGACGCATCGTGTCTCTGAAATGAAAACCCCGACCCCGATCCGGTGGGCCGACGGTTTCTCGCTCGATTCCCGGGGCAACATCTGGTTTACGGAAAGTGAAAGCAATGTTCCGGTTCAGCGCCGGTCGGCCTATCGCCTCTTCCGAATCGTCTGGGCCTGACGCAATCTCTTTCGGGGTTACATCAGTGACCCCTCCTATCCACTGAGACTTTCGCAATTCTCCGAAGATCGCTTATGACCGTGGTTGTAAATGAGTATTATTACGTTTATCAGAAATAAGGAGCGTATTCATGGTCAAAATGACGGTTGGCGTCAAAGGCATGATGTGCGCGATGTGCGAGTCGCATGTCGCCGGAGCCGTGCGGGACAAATTTGAAGTCGAAAAGGTGAAAGCCGATAAGGGTAAAGAAAACTGCGTCGTGATCGCAGCGCGTGAGATTCCGGAAACCGAACTCCGCGCCGCCATTGACGCGACGGGTTATGAAACCACCTCGTACCAGTCGGAGCCCTACGAAAAGAAGGGATTTTTCTCGAAACTTTTCGGCTGATTACTACTTCTGTATCGCCGCCTGAAGCCTGGATCTGTGTCCAGGCTTTTTTTTCGGGTATTTGTTTCCTTAAATCCCGCATCTTTTTTGATTATAGAAGTCATGTATATGAATCTAGACTTCTAGGTAAATCACCGTATTTTCTAGCGTTTATGCCCTATTTATCGGCTTCTTGATTAGAAGGCCTTTGCTCCAAGTCATGTATATGAATTCGGATTGGGGTGTTTTTTTGTAATTTTTTAAACCAAAATCCTTACGTCGGCAGTTCGAAGGTGTAACGCACTCTGCTTTCGGATTACGCCGGCATCCCACTTCGGAGATAAAAAAGAAATTCCCCTGGCTTTGTCCAGAGAGAGTTTTCACGTTTGGAGATTTAGCGCAATGCAGACATTTACAACAATCGTTGCCATTGTCGCGGTGATCGGTGTCATCTGGGGACTCATCAAGCGGTATGAGACCCGGCTGGTTCTGATTACCGGCGGCCTCGTCATGGCATTCCTCTCCTTCAAGCCGATGATCGCGTTCCATCAGTTCGATAAATCGATGACGAACCCGAACCTGATCATCGCCATCTGCTCGGCCATGGGCTTTGCCGCGGTTGTGAAACTGACGGGCTGCGATACGCATCTGGTTTCGCTTCTCACGAAGCCGCTGAAGAAGCTGGGTCTTTTCCTGCTTCCGGCCTGCGGCCTGGTGACCGCCATTATTGCTGTTGCGCTTCCGAGTACGGCAGGCTGCTCTGCCGCTGTTGCTCCGACGCTTATCCCGATTCTCGTGCGTGCCGGTTTCAAGCCGGCGATCGCCGCGGCTATGATCATCGGCGGCGGTATTGCGACGACCCCGTTCCTGAATCCTGGTATTTCGCATAATGCCTTTATTGCGAAAATGGCCGGAATGGATGTGATGCAGCTGATTGCTTTCTCCGCTCCCCGCACAGTGGGTCTTGGCATTCTCGCCATCATCCTGATGACAGTCGTCTGCGTGGTTTATAAGGACTACAACAAGAACCAGACAGAAGAGGAAATGGAAGCAAACCTGGCGCTTGGCGGCACTGCCGGCAATGCGTCACTGCCTGAGCATCCAAATATTCTTAAGGCTATTGCTCCGCTTCTCCCGGTGGTGATCCTGGTTGTCGCTTCAATCTGGTTCAAGGACCTGAAGGTTTCGGTCGGCACGGCCATGCTTCTCGGTACGATCTATGTCTTCCTCGTGACCCGCGCGAATCCTGCTGAAATTTCGAAGAAGTTCTTCGACGGTATGGGTGAAGGTTACGCGAAGATCATGGGCATCATCATCGCGGCCGGTGTCTTTGCTTCCGGTCTGACGGCTGCCGGTGTGGTCGGCGACCTCGTTGAATTCCTGAAGCACGCTCAGTCGGTCGCTAAGCTCGGCGGTTCTGTCGGCCCGTTCCTTCTCGGCCTGATTACCGGTTCCGGTGACGCCGCGGCCTTCGCGTTCAACGAAGCTGTGACGCCTCATGCCGCTGAATTCGGTATGTCGATCCCGTCCCTCGGTGTTCTCGCGGCCTTTGCCGGTGCCTTCGGCCGTCAGGCTTCCCCGCTTTGCGGCGGCCTGATTCTGGTTGCTGGTATCGCGGGTGTCAACCCGATGGATATCGTCCGCCGTACGGCTCCTGTGATGGTGATCCTGCTTGTCTGCCTCTACATCGTCTCCTGATGTATTGAAGCTTTCTGCCGGGGTCTGATCCTCGGCAGAGGATCCAATAAAGAAGCCCGGAAGTGTTTAATCTTCCGGGCTTTCTCTTGTTCTAGGGAACCGCTTTTATGGAACGCGTTTGAAGATCAGCGAAGTATTGACGCCGCCGAACGCGAAGTTATTCGACGCGAAGCAGCTGATATCCAGGTTCCGGCCTTTTCCCGTGATGTGATCGAGCTCCGCGCAGGCCGGATCCGGGTGCACCAGATTCAGGGTCGGCGAGAACCATCCATCCCGCATCATCATGAGGGAGAGCCAGGCTTCCATCGCGCCGCAGGCACCCAGTGTGTGGCCGAAATAGCTCTTCAAAGTCGACACTGGAACGTGGCTTCCGTAGGCCGCGGCGGTCGCGAAGCTTTCCGCTTCATCCCCCCGTGCGGTACCCGTACCGTGCGCGTTGACGTAGCCGATTTCGGAGGCCGGCAGACCGGCTGACTCGAGCGCCATCCTGAGGCAGGCTTCCATCGTGACCCGATTCGGACTCGTGATATGCGTCGCATCGCAGTTTGTCGCGAACCCGGCCACTTCACCGAGGATCGTGGCGCCGCGGGCTTTCGCGTGCTCATATCCCTCAAGCACGAGAGCCGTGCCCCCTTCCCCGATCACAAGACCGTCACGGTCCTTATCAAACGGAGAAGGTGTGAGTTCAGGAGTCTCGTTTTTGGTGCTGGCAGCGAAAAGCGCGTCAAACGCCGCGGTGTCCGCGGGGGAAAGCTCCTCCGCGCCGCCCGCGATCATGAGGTCTGCCTGACCGTAGCGGATTGCTTCAGCAGCGTACCCAATCGCCTGGCTTCCGGAAGTGCAGGCGGACGATGTCGGAATGACGCGGCCTGTGATCCCGAAAAAGAGACTCACATTCACGGCTGCCGTATGCGGCATCATGCGGACATACGTGGTGCCGTTTACGAAATTCGTGTCATGCTGCAGCAGCATGCCGCCAAACTCCATGACACCGTCCAGACTTCCGCAGCAGGAGCCGAAAGCAACACCCATACGGCCTGAAGCGAGCACCGGGTCATTGATGAGACCGGCTGACTCAAGCGCGAATTCGGAGGATCGGACCGCGAGCTTCGAAACACGGCCCATCGAGCGGGTCTTTTTCCTCGTATAGGTGTCCGGAAGCGTGAAATCCTCAACCGGGGCCGCTATCCGGGCATTCAGTCCCTTATAGACATCCCAGTCTGTCATCCGCCTGACAGCGTTCCGGCAGAGCTGCAGACGCGGTTTGATCTCGTCCCAGCTGTTCCCGAAGGCGGTGACTCCGCCAGCCCCCGTAACGACTACCCGTCTCTCTTTCATGCGAGGCCTCCATCGACCGCGATGACCTGCCGCGTCACGTAACTCGCCCCCGGTGACATAAGGAAGCGGATGACTGACGCCACTTCTTCCGGTTTCCCGGCGCGCTTCATCGGGATCATGCCGGTGATCGCTTTGAGGGCTGTTTCATCCATCTTCGTCATATCAGTGTCGATAAGACCCGGCGCCACAGCGTTCACGGTGATTTTCCGTTTGGCGAGCTCAAGAGCGAGTGACTTCGCGGCTGCGATGAGACCGCCCTTCGCCGCGCTGTAGTTTGTCTGACCGCGGTTTCCGATGAGCCCTGAGACGCTTGAAATCACGACAATACGGCCGCCGTCCCGAAGACCGATCATCGGCATCACGCAGGGCTTCAGAACGTTATTAAAAGAATTGAGATCGGTATTGATGACATCAAACCAGTCGCTGTCAGTCATACCAGGGAACGCCGCGTCACGCGTGATGCCGGCTGAGTGCACGACACCCCAGTAGGCACCGTGAAGCTCAATATCCGCTTCAATCGCCGAGCGGCTCGCAGCTGGATCCGCGGCGTCAAAAACGACCGTCCAGGCGTCTGCCCCTTTTGAACGGAGTTCCTCCGCCAGCGCCTCAGCCCGCTCAGGGTGCGAGGACGCATGAAGCGCCACCCTGAAGCCGTCAGACGAAAGCGCTTCCGCGGTCGCCCGACCAATGCCGCCGGACGCTCCAAGAATAAGGACCGATCTACCAGAGGCCTCTGTCATCAGGTAGCCTTCCCGCCGAAAAGCTCGCGGTACTCTTTGTTGCTCGGCTGATAGACCGAAACGCGGCCCGTCGCGATCAGCGTGTCGCCATCCTTCATTTCACCCGCGAATGAACCAATCGGTCCTTCATACACTTCGCGGTGCATCGTGATGCGGAAAGTCTTTCCTTCCGGAATCACGGGAACCTCAATCTTCAGATTGCGGGCCGAGAGGAGATAGCCGATCGGGGCATCCTTCTCATCCTCACGCTTATCCGACTTGTCCTGCTGACGCCAGTAACCCGCCCAGGCACCCACCGCCTGCGCCATCATTTCGATGCAGAGCGTTTCAGGGAGCCGGCCGTCCGGACGGCGGAAGGGTTCAAGGATCTTGGAATCCGCCTCAGCGATCACGTCATCTTCGGTGAATTCAAGGATGCGGGACACGAGAAGCATCGGAGGACGCTGGGGCAAAAAGAGTTCCGGTTTCCCCGGATTAAGAATCTGAGACATCGTCAATCTGTTCCTAGAATCAAAGCCGCGTTGCTGCCGCCAAACGCGAAATTACAGCTCATCATAAGGGAGCCTGAGACGGCGGTAAATCGGCTCACAAGTGAAATTGGGGGTAATGCGGGGTCAACTGGGACAGCGTCCGGAAGCTGAGGCGGAAGCACGGAGCCCGGATTCTGAAGAAGGAGCGCGATCAGCGCGGTTTCGGCGGCTCCCGCGGCCCCGAGCGTGTGTCCGGTCAGATTTTTGGTGGAGCTCGCTGTTACCTGGTCACCAAACACCCGGTAAACGGCTTTTGCTTCCATCGAGTCATTAAGTTTCGTTCCAGTCCCGTGGAGGTTCAGGTAATCGATCGCGTCAGGCGTGACGCCTGCCATCTGAAGCGCTCCGCGGATCGCGGCCTCAGCCCCTTCGCCCTCCGGATCAGGAGCGGACATGTGGTGAGCGTCGGACGATTCACCGAATCCCCGGACTGCGATTGGGCCCGGTTCCAGGCTGAGCCAGAGTAGCGCGGCCGCCTCTCCGATCGCGATTCCATCCCGGTGCCCGGAGAACGGAAGACAGCGGGTGTGTGAAAGCGCCTGCAGCGCGTCAAAACCGTTGATCGGAAGCTTCGCAAGGGTGTCCGCTCCGCCCACGATAGCGGCGTCAATCATGCCCGCTTCAAGAAGTCTCACCCCGGAAATAATGGCGCGGATACTGCTCGTACAGGCGGTCGACACGGTGTACGCAGGGCCCGTGGTGCCAAGCCAGGCGGAAAGGAATTCAGACGGATCACCGAGTTCCTGCGCTTCGCCTCTGAAGTCAGGATCGGGTTCCCCCTTTCTGAAGCCGTGGATATAGTCTGCGAACTCTTCAGAACCAGACGTGCTGGTTCCGAGAATGATCCCGACCCGAGATAGATCGGCGTGATCCAGCAGATCCCTGAAACGGGGTTCCGAATTGAAGACCGCCATCAGGGCGCGGTTATTCCGGCTCTGATGTTTTGCGAGATTTTCCGGGATTGCCGGAAGAATGCCTGTCATGTGGCCGAACGAAAGCGGTTCTCCTGAAAGAAGCCAATGACTGTCAGGCGTCAATCCTGGGGCCTCATTTTTCCCGAGGTTCGCGAGAATTTCCTGAGGCTTGGCCCCAAGCGCGCAGTCCAGCGCTACAGCGTGGATATAGACCATCAGACACTCTCCTCTTTCCGATCAAGCCGGAGGATGAGAGGCGACGCAAGGAATGCCGTGAAGACACCGGCTGCGAGCACGAGGCCAAAATTCGAAATAGCCGCCGTGCCGCTGAAAACGAGAATACCGAGTGAAATCATTGTGGTCGCCATCGCGGTAAAGACGGCGAAGAGCGTCGAATCCGCTTCCTTCTGGAAGTTCCCGAAGAAAAGTGAATAGTCGATCCCGATTCCGAGTACGAGAACGAGCGCGAAGAGCGAAAAGATGTTCACCGGGAGCCCGGCCCAGCCGAGCGCCGCGATCCCGCAGGCGACGGAGAGTATGCAGGGGACGATGATGCCGGCGGCGCGCTTCAGCCCGTACCGCCAAGCGTAAATCGCGAAGATCAGCGCGAGCGACGCGGCAAGCAGCGCCTCAATCATGGTTCTGACGCCGGAGAACAGGTGATTCAGGTCCGCGCGGCGATCCACCCAGACCGTGCCAGGGACAGAAGCCGCCGCTTTCTGAAGCGCGGCGTCCGCTTTGGCGCTCCGGTCCCCCTGCACGGGGACCATGAGGGAGGTTTCCCCGACACCGCCCGCGCCGCCGAGAACCAGCCGCCCCCAGTTGCTGCTCACGGTGTCCCGGATCCAGACCCCGAAGGGAAGCGTCGGATTCTCGCTCTCAGGTTTCGCTGAAATCCCGGATTCCCGAAGCTTCGCGAGCACCGCGGGCGACGCCTTTTTGATGAGCTCCCAGTCAGACTGCTGAGTCGCCCGGGAGTTAAGCGGTATGAGTGTCGCGCCGGTAATCAGCCCGTCTTCCTTAAGCGCCGAGAGTCTTTCGCCAAGCGCGTCCTTTCTCTGAAGCGCTTCTTCGGTAGACGCCCCAGTCACGACGAACCAGCGCTGCGTCATATCGTTCCCCGTGAGTGTCCGGATAAGGTCTTCATCCGCTTTCAGATGAGCGGGAGCGGTCTGCAGAGCGCCGATATCGTCGTTTGTTCCAGCGAGCATCAGGCCGCCAGCCGCAAACACCGCGAGGCAGGCGAAGAGAATCGCGGGGTAACGGTTTTTCCCGCTCCACACAGCGATATAGCGGCGAAGGAAGTCCCGCCCGATGAGGGGCTTACGCTTAAATCGCTTCGAGAGGAACGGGTACCAGGCGAAAACCGTAGCGCAGGACGCAGCAAGCCCCGCAATACTGAAGACTCCTAGCTGGCGGAGTCCAGGGAACGGCGCGATAAGAAGCGCGGCGTACGCGAGACACGTTGTCCCAAGCGCCTGAAGCATCGTGGGGGAGAGGGTCTGCAGGGTATTAAAGGTTGAGACGCCTTCTTTCGCGGTCATCCGGGCTGTGAGGAAATGCGTGGTGTAGTCCGTTGAAATGCCGATGAGGGAGAGGCTCATCACGAGCGTCACCATATGGATGCCGCCAAACGTAAGGAGAGTCGCCGCGGTGCCGGCCGCGGCGCCCACGGCGACGGAAAGCAGTGCGAGGAAAAAGGGAAGCGGTGAGCGGTACGCAATCCCAAGCACAATAAAGAGAAGGATCGCGGAGATGGTACCAAGCGTTGAAATGTCGTTTTTCGCGGAATCCCCCGCGAATCCGGAATAGAAAACAGAGCCTTCACTCGCGAACCGCGCGTTTGGATAGGCATCCTTCACGGCCTTCTGGGCTGCTTTCACTTTGTCGAGGAACGGGCCGACTGAGCCCGCGGACGCGGTCCCTTTCTTCACCTCACCCGAAATAAACCGCCAGGTGACACCCTTGTCATCAGTCGCTGTGAGCCAGCCGCCTGACGTACTCATCCGGCTTGTGCCGGAATCAAAAAGCGTCGACCCCCGCATCAGAAGGAGAGGGTCGTTTTTGATTTCAGGGGCAGAGACACCGGCAACCGGTGAATAAAGCTGCGAAAGCACCCATTCGGCTTCCGCGTCTTCCCCTTCCTTCAGCCTCGAGCGGGCATCGTAAGAAAGAAACGCCGCGCGGTTCTTAAAGAGGAAAGAGGCCGACTCCCGCCGTCTGACATCCGAGAGCCGCCCGGCAAGGCGCCGGAATTCCGGAATCGCTTTCAGTTTTTCGAAATAAAGTTCCGCCGCCCCTTCGCCTCCGGTGACCGCGAAAAGCATCTGCCGCGACATTTTGTCCGCGAGCCCATTTGTCACGGACTTTGGAACCGCCCGGTAGGTTTCTTCCGGCAGCAGCTCCATCACGTCACTCGACACTTCAGCCTTCGGCACCGCGATGAGAAGAAACACCGCGATCACCGAAACGATGAAGAGCCAGAGGAACGCCCGGACTTTCGGGGAATCGAGAGCGTCTAGAACCGCCTTAGCGGCTGAGCCGTTCTTCGGCATCGGCGAGCCCCCCTTCGTTCACATGGACATCATCAAACCGGATCCGGGTCCGGTCTTTCGTGGGTGAGAGGAAAGAGACACCCGTCACGGCGTCACCGCCCTTGATCGTGACGGTGTCGAACGCCTGGCGGAGCGGATCGCGCGAAGGTTTAAGCGTCACGGTCCACCCGGAGGCGTTCCCGCTGATGGAGGAAACCGTGAACCAGTTTCCGAGCGTCTTCGCGTCCGCCCCGGCGAGATTCCGCATGAGGCTCGCGAAAGCGAACGCCCGCGGCTGTGATTTCTTCGTGATGATTTCGGGTTTTGACTTCCTGCGCCGGATTTCGACCTGCTCATTCTTCACGAGAATCTCTTCCGCGAACGGTGATGTCTGCTCCCAGACCACTCCCTTCCCTTCGATGAGAGCCATCCTGCCCTTAGCGACGAGAGGTTTTGAGGCGCCTTTGAGATTTCTTTCTGACGTGAAATTCGCCGTGACGGTTTTGATTTCGGAGAGCTTCGTACTGATATCGTCGAGCGTGAGCGAAAGCGCCGGAGCGCTCACTAACGCAAGCGAAAGCGGTACAAAAATCAGAGTTTTAGCATTCATAAGATAAAGCTCTCCATTAATTCTTCCCGCAGGCGAAATCGCATCCGGCACCCTGCCAGAAGTCATAAAAGTTAAACCATTCAAGCGGCGAATGGATCACTTCACGCTGAAGCCTTGAGGCGAATTCTGAAGCGTACCCGCGGATCGCGTCGTTTCTTGACGCGCGGGGAAGCGTCACCCGGTCCGCGAGTTTCTCGAACGACACCCGGAACGCGTCACCGTCACGCGATGCGAAAAGCGTCCACACTTCGCATCCGAGAAGTGACGCAAGCACCCAGGGCCCTGCCGGGAATTCGGCCGGGCTTCCGAGGAACGGAATCGTTACGGTTCTAATTGTCCTGCGGCCTGACGTGACCGGCGTCCGGTCCGCCGCGATCGCGACCCAGGCACCAGACTGAATGGCGTCAGAGAGCTGCACCGCGGTTTCGGCCCCCATTTTATCAACCGGGACCACGTCAATCCGACTTTCGGGGGCCACCGTCCGCATGACGCGGGTGAACCCCTCGGCGTTCTTTTCGTAGAGGAGCGCGATGACCCGTGCTTCCACGTCACGCTCCGCCACGGCTCGGCACACTTCCGCCGCTCCGAAGTGCGACATGAGGACAAGTTTCCCGGGGGCACCGGGGGCCGGAGTCAGCGCGGCGCGCGCGTCGTCTGTCATAAGAAGCCGGATACGACTCTTTCGGTCCGGATCCCAGGCCTCAAGCCTGTCGTAAACCGATAGCGCGAAGTGGCGGAAATGCCGGTACGGCGTGAGGGGTTCCGGAAAGCGGGGAAGGCCCGCCTTTTCCCTCGCGTTCTTTACCCGCGCGAGATACCGGAGGCTCTCCTTCCGGGCTCCCTTCGCGAACGCCGCGTAACAGGCAACAACGGGAGAAAGCGATACCTCAAACGCCCTCCTCCCCATCGTTTTGGAGATCCAGAGAAGGATCCGGATCCAGCGGCTCCCTGGCTGTTCTGGGGTCTGATCCCAGGATCCGTCGCTACGGCCCGTCATGAGGTCTCCTCAGACGCGCGAGCCAGTGAAGCGGTGACTCCAGCACGAGTTTCGTATGCATCAGCGAAATCCGGACGTTATCCCGGAAGTAGTCGAAATTCGAGACTCCGCCCTCCGGATACCGGACCCGGGTCGGAATAAAGCGAATCCGCTTCCCGTCCCAGAAGTAGCGCACCATGATTTCGGTGTCGAAGTCCATCCGGCGGCCGATACGGTAGTTGCGGGCTATCGTCAGGAACTCCTGCACGGGGTACACGCGGTACCCACACATGCTGTCCCGGATTTCGGATGACAGTGTCTCGATCCAGACCCAGAAGTGGGTGATGTAGCGCCCGATCACACGGCCCCGGGGCGCCGAGTCGTCATACTGCGGGAGCCCCGAGATCAGTGCGTCCGGGTGATGCTTCGCGTCTTCGATCAGTCTGGGGGCGTCCGCGATATCGTGCTGCCCATCGGCATCAATCTGAAGCGCGTGCGTATAGCCCCCGAGACTCAGCGCCTCGATTCCAAAGGTCACCGCGGCGCCCTTCCCGCGATTCCGGGACATGGGGAGGTAACAGGTTCCCGGAACGGATCTCACCGCAGCGAGGATCGCCGCAGACTCCTCGGGCTCATTCCCATCATCCACGACATAAGACCGGATTCCGAGTGCACGGAGTGACTCGAGCACCCCCTTCAGGGTGTCCGCCTGGCGGTAACAGGGAATAACCGCGGCGAGACGGAACGGAGACTCCGTTACGCGGCCTTGCATAGCTTCAGGCGCCCAATTGACGCGAGACGCCATGAATTGTTCCGATAGACCTGGTAATCGAACTTCACGTTCGTGCTGAACTCGGGGTCGAGTGACGCGAGCGTGAGGCGCACGGTGTCGCCCGGCGTCATCGGTGTCGTGAACTTCATCTGAACGACTTCTTTCAGGGCCGCGGGACCGGCGAACTGAGACGCGAAACGCGTCACGAGTTCGAGCTGCGCCACGCCCGGAAGAATCGGCTGCGCGTCGAAGTGCCCCTTGAACCAGCCAAGTTCCGGCTCCAGATCAAATGTGACGCTTACCTTGCCGATCTCAAACGGCGTGCTTTCTTTGATTTTCGGGAGAAGTTCAGTAGTCATAGTTTCTTCAAATAGGCTTCGTACTGCATCCATATCGGTCTTGCCCTGCGTATTCTGCGGCAACACGGGAACGGAACGCCAGAATCGGGGTACCGCGGCGGGCTTCAGGAGTTTCCGGAGTTCCCGCTCATACTGCCTCACGCGCGTCGGATCGTATCCGGGCGAGCGGCTCTGGTCAACCGTGATGCCGATCGCCTGCCGTCCCTTCAGGGTAACGGCGAGCGTGACCGTATGGAAATCATAGCGCCCCAGAACGGTCTTTTCGATTTCATCGAGGCTCACCCGCTCTTCAGCGATCTTCACAATCCGGTCGCGCCGCCCGAGAAGGCGGAACGTGTGGGAGCCGATCGGTTCGATCCGGTCGTCGAGTGTCGCGTCGCCCCGCGCGGTGAGCGGTGTTTTGATCCGCCCTTCTCTCGGGTCCCCGATAAAGGAGACACCTGGAGCGAGCTCCGCATCCCCCTTCCCGGCTTCGCGCGTAAAAGCGACAACGCCGGTTTCGGTGCTCCCGTAGATTCCGGAAGCCGGAATTCCGACTATCTCTTTCACCCGGGCTCCGGTGTCCGCCCCCAGTTTTCCGCCCGCGGAAAGGATAAAGCGAACCGCGTCATGCGGCACCGCGGGGTCAAGATACCGAAGGAAGGTCGGGGAGGAGATGAGAGCGGAGGGCACGGTAACTGATGCCAGGTCTTCCGGTACCTCCAGCCGCGGAACAATCCGCGTGAGGCCGAGCGCCATCGGCACCCAGACCGTAAAGGTGAGCCCATAGAGATGCAGAGGGTCAACGCTCGATGCAACGGCGAGGTGCCGAAGGTCCGGGAAGATCTCAGACACCATCTCCGCCTCGCGGTCAAGAAGACGCACAATCTTCCGTACGGGCTTCGGTTTCCCGGTGGTGCCGGACGTGAAAAGGAGGAGCTCCGCGTCAGGGCTGATCGGCGGGAGATCTGTCGCCGGCTCTCCTTCGTCTCCGGACGGAATCACGGCGGATCCCGCGGGCGGCACCGCGGTTTCAGTACTCCACACAGCGTCAGGCGCAGGCTCGAGAGAAGCAAGGCGGTTCCCGCCCGCGAGCACCGGTGTCCGGCGAAGCGCAAGTGTCGCGATGAGTTCCGTGATGAACTTCACCGGATCCCGCTCCGCGATCCCCACAGTGCGGCAGGGAGTGTCGACAAGGCGTGCGGCGAGCACCGAGGCCCGGCGTTTGATTTCACCCCGGGTGATCGGTGTGCCGCGCGAGAGAAAGAGGACATCGTTCTCCCGCTCCTCAGTCATCCAGTCTGATGTTTTAAGCAGCATGACGCATCACCCGACGGCGGACAAGATATTCAAACCCTATCATGAGACCGATCGCTCCGTAACTGAGACACCCGTTCCAGAGAAGCCATGCGGCACGGTTACCGGAGAGCACGGTTGCCATGGCGACCCCGCCGTTCGCGATAAAGAAGAAGCACCAGGCGACGGTGACCTTACGGCAATATCGGATACCGGCTTCGGGGAGCGGTTCTTTCGATAGTTTCCGCGCAACGGCCTCCGCGACCGGAGTGCCGAAGAGCGACGCGGCAAAAGCGAGAAGCAGCGCGAGATTCACGAACACCGGGTACCAGAACGCGAGCGCAGCTTCAGAGAGCAGAAGCCCAAGCCCGCAGACCGCGGTGCCGATGATCGAAATAAGAAGCGCGGGGATAGAAGCCCCGCGGATTCCCTTCCTCAGAATAAAGAGTGCCTGAAACGCGAAGAGCGGGAGTCCCACTGCGAGAAGGAGTGACATCCGGCCGAAACTCACCGCGGCGATCACGGCGAAAGGCCAGAGAAGCGACAGAGCCTGAGCGGCCCGCTTCACTCCCTCGGCCGGCGTCATGCCGCTTTGTCGTCAGAAGTCAGCCGCACGAGCGTATCCACCACGTCCTGCACGGTTTTCACGTGCTGGAAATCCTCGGGGCGGAACCGCTCACCGGTCTTCTTCTGCATGTGAACAATCAGGTCAATTGCGTCGATCGAATCGAGCTCGAGATCTTCGGCAAGCCTCGCTTCAGGCTTAATGGATTCAGGATCCGCTTCGAAAAGGTGAGCGAGGGTTGCCGCCACTTCCTGATAGAGCTCTTCCCGGGTCATTTTTTCCATGGCGGTCAGGCCTCCGGCTTCTGGGTGCGGATATAGTCCGCGAGCGTTTTCACAGAGGCGAAGCGGCTGCGGTTCTCTTCAGTCGTACCGGAAAGGTTTACGCCGAAACGCTTCTTCACGGCCATGCCGAGTTCAAGCGCGTCGATCGAATCTAGCCCCAGCCCCTCTTCCCCGAAGAGCGGCGTGTCATCCGCGATTTCTTCGGGCGACATGCCTTCAAGGTTAAGAGACTCAATAATGAGTGACCGGATCTGATTTTCAAGCGTTTCCATTGTGTGTCTTTCCGTTATTCCCAGCGGGCTCAGAGCTGAAGCAGAGGGAGGCGAAGATTTTCGCCGTGAGTGACCGGGCGGCGGCAGGCGCCGCTTCCGGGTCCTCAAGCGGCTCAGGTGTCAGCCGTCCAACGTAGGAAAGCCGGATAATCGGTTTCCGCGTCGGAACAGCGTACCAGGGCGCTCCCTTTGTGAGCCAGGGGTCACTAGATTCTATCTGAATGACCTCAATCGGGGTATCGGTGCGGACCGCGATCTGAGCGGCACCGCGGTGAAGCGTCGGCGTAATGCCGGGCTTCGTCCGGGTGCCTTCGGGGAAGATGAGGAGCACACCGCCTTTCGCGAGCCGCGCTTCAGCGTCCCGCACGAGATCCGAGGGATCCTCGCTGTTCACGATATAGTCCGCGCCGCTGACCACGCGCTTCAGAAAAAAGTTATGGGTGAGCGCTGATTTCACAATGCAGTCAGTCTCAGGAATAACTGACGCGATCAGCACGTAATCGATTAGCGTCGGATGGTTTGCGACAAGAATGACGCCTTTCTTGTCTTTAAGACATTCAATTCCCGCGGTATCCGCTTCCATGACACCCAGGATATGAGTCAGCCGAAAGAAAAGCCTGAATGACGACGAAATCAGGCGGCGGGTTCGGAGGACGGAGGCTTCCTTCGTGTCTGATGTCGCCCGGATCACCGGAAACGCCGTGAGTGAGAGCGTCAGTCCCCCGATCCCAAATACCGCCCAGCAGAACCCGGTCGCAAGGCGCCGGATCTGAAGTTTCAGGAATGAATCCGGTTCGCGGTTCATGCCGTGAACCTCCATTCAAGAGCCGAGCGGCCGGCAGCAAGGGTGACAGAAGGAGCCTTCCTCAGATAGGCCCGAAGGAACTGAAGCGCGGGCGGGAGGGTTCCGAGAGAACGCTCCTCCGCCGCGACGGGACCCAGAGAAACCGGACCGCCTGACGCAAGAAGAAAGGAAAGAGCGTATGGGAAGGCCGGCAGATGGTCGCGAAACGCCGCCCGGGCTTCAGTCGGTCTCGCGTTTTCAAAGAAGGTGAGGAGAACGGATTTCTTTCCCGAGGCGAGAGCCGCGGCGGCCTCGATCCACCCGGCGAAGAACGTCCGGGGGCCGGCCGCGACTGAGGTTCCCGGCACTTTCCAGCGCTTCGCGATGAGGAGCGTACCTTCCGCGGCGTTATGAACGGACATTGTGAAGTCGGTCGGTGACTCGGGGTCCCCGTCCGCGAGTCCCGTGAGAATCTTTTCGCAGCGCGGAAGCTCAGCGTCGCGGCTTGCCGTCACCACGAAATCGGGGACCGTGCTGCCCGCTGCCGCGATGGAGCATTCAATCCCCGCCCGCGCTCCCGGGGAAAGACGCCGTGAGGTCATCAGGGGAAGCGTCTTCGGAACGGTAAAGGGCGCTGCAGGGGCAATCCCCGCGCCGCTCTCCGCCCACGGAAGCCAGGACGACGGAGCGGCTAATCCTGGCGCCGCAGCGGCCCACGAGAGAATCGAGAATCCCCCCTCCGTCATGATGCATCACTCCGGGTGAGCGTGATCAGCGTGTGCCCGATCCCCAGTCCGTTTTCAACCGATTTGACTTCAAGCCCCGCGTCCAGCGCGAACCGCCTGAAGTCCGCTTCGGAATAAAACCGGCTGCAGCCATTCGCGATCGCGGTGAAGTAAAGCGAAAACGCGGCGAGACACCGATCCCCGATCGGGAACTTTTGATTCCCGATCAGCGGTTCCAGGATGAGAATGCGGCTTCCGGGCTTCATCGCGGCCCGGACTTTCTTCAGAATCCGCACGACATCCGCTTCGCCGAAGCAGTCGAGAAACTGGCTCATCCACCAGACGTCCGGGTCGCCTGGGAGTGTCGTGTCCGACATCACGTCATCCGGGAAACACTCCACCCGGTCACTGAGACCGGCTGACGAGATGTTGGCTGCCGCGGTCTCACACTGCTCCGGGAGGTCGACTATCCGGATCCGGATCGTGGAGTCCGCCTTCGCGAGCCGGATCGCCCACTTACCCGTGTTCCCGCCAATATCGCAGAGAAGCGTCGGGTGAAGCGCGGTGACGCGGGATACCGTGTCAGAAAACGCGTTGTCAGAGAAATACTGGTCATACCCGAACCAGCTCTCTCGGGCGGGGTGAGAGAGTTCCCGGAGATGCGGGTAAAGCGTCCCCTCCCAGGGCCCAAGCGTACTGAGGCCCGCGGGCCGCCCTTCCCTAAGGGAGTCGGAGAGTTTCGCGACTCCCGGAATGCAGACATCGGCCGCGAAGTCGAAGTTGGCCTTCGTCATCGGGTCATTCAGGAGAAAACAGCCGGTTTTGGTGAGTGACGTTCGACCGGACTCCGTTCTCAGGATCCCGGCACCTTCCGCCGCATTGAGGAGTACGCGGACCGCGTAGTCCGAAAGCCCTGAGACAGCCTTGATTTCCTCCTCTGTCAGTCCCGCGTCTCCCGCTTTATCGAGGGCCGCAAGAATTCCAAAATCCCGGAGCGATCTCGCCGCCTCAAACTCAAACGGCGCGCAGGCAATTCTCTGCGCGTTGCAGATTGCGCTGAATGCGGACTCTTCGTTGCGTTTCTTCATACTGGCTAAGCCTCGGGTCTTGGAATAAACATGCAGGGGAAAGATTACCTGATTTTCAGGCCTGGATCACATGAAAAGGGCTTTCTCCTTGGAGGAAAAAGCCCTTGCGTGTTCCGGCGCGGGTCAGTGATTGGGGTTCGGATCCCCAGGACCGTCCTGCCTGTCAGGTCCTTTTTGACCCTGAGGCGCGTTTCGGTTACCCGGCTGCGGGCCGGCCGGTGCCTTGGGCGCGCTGCCCGGAGTGCCGTTATTCGGACGATTGGCGGGACTGCCCGGCTGATTGCCGTAATGGTTTCCGGGATTATTCGGGCCGTTCACGGAACGGTTATTGGGATTTCCAGGATTTCCAGGATTCCCGCGGTATCCGGGACCTTCAGGACGAGACTTTGGACCAGGTCCGGGACCAAAATCATCAGGCGGAATGACGCAGCCTGAGAGGAGCACGGCAGGAATCCCGGCCGCGAGCGTGAGCAGAGTTCTTCTTTTCATACGCACCTCATCAAGCGATTCAGAAGGTATCGCTGTAAGGCTATTGTAGAATCAGTTCTCCGTTATGGCTCACGCGGCATCTGGCATCCTTCTTTGGGGGTACCGCGCGCCTCCCCTCGTTGCCGGAGTCACAAAAGACACCGCGGTTCCCGCTTTCACAAGGCGAAAAGAAGCGTTTAGACTCGAGCCACACACTGATTCACTGTCTCGTATTCCCTGTTCATCTGATGCATTTCGAAACCTGGCTCTCATTCTTTGCCCTCTGCTGGGGCATGAGCTTATCTCCCGGTCCCGCGCAGCTCGCGTCGCTCTCCGCGTCTCTGAACTTCGGCTGGAAGAAATGCATTCCGCAGAGCTTTGGACTCGCGGCCGGTGTTCTCGTTCTTATCATGATTGTCGGGGTCGGAATCGGCGCTGTGCTTGCCGCGTCTCCGAAACTCTTCTTCATGATCCGGTTCCTTGGCTGCGCGTATCTTGCCTGGATCGGTATTTCTCTTCTCCGGTCTGAAGGCCGGGCAGTCATTATCCGTGAGGGACAGCAGAACGCGGAATCCGGTGCCTGGCATCTCTTCCGTCAGGGGTTCCTCGTGAATCTCACGAATCCGAAGGGACTCGTTTTCTTTATTTCGCTCCTGACCCCGTTTATCAATACGGACGCACCTATCCTGCTTCAGTACTTTGAAATGGGGCTCACCTGCGGCTTTACGGACTTCTGCGTGATGACCGGTGTATCGCTTGCGGCGGCCTCTCTCGCGACCCGCATGCGGAGCGCCCGGAATAACCGAATACTGAACCGGGTTTTCGGAACGGTCTTCGTCCTCATCGGATGCGGACTCTTTTTCTTCAATCTCTAAATTTAGGCTAAGGCTTCAAAATCATGAAAATTTATCTCGTGCGCCATGGCGAAACGGACTGGAATAATGAAAAGCGCCTGCAGGGCTGGGCGGATATTTCGCTGAACGCGAAAGGCGTGAAGGAAGCTGAAGAGGTTGCGGAGAAGCTGAAGGACGTTCACTTTGATGACGCCTTCTGCTCGGATCTGGAGCGCGCGGAGGTGACAGCCGAAACGATCCTGAAGGGCCGCGATATGGAGGTTCAGATGGATCCCCGGCTCCGTGAGCTTGGATTCGGTCCGCATGAAGGAACGCTTTATAACAATGCGAGAACGGATGAGTCACAGCCGCTTCACGAGCTTTTCGTTCATCCGGACAAGTACGTGCCGGAGTTTGGCGGTGAGCCGCTTAACTATCTTTCGGCTCGCGCCGAGGCGTTCCAGCTTTCCACGCTCGATATGATCCAGGCACAGAACCCGGACGCGACGATCCTCGTGGTATCGCACGGGATCTTTATCCGCGACATGCTGACCCGGGTCGGCGGTTTCTCTTACGACGATTTCTGGAAGCTCCCCGTGGGGAACTGCTCCATCGCAGTGCTTTCCTACGACGGGAAGCAACTGAAGATCGAGGAAATGGGTGAAAAAGTGACCGAGTGGCTTGTCTGATCCCAATAGACACCCCTACCCAGCGCCGACTCGTTAAAAGAGCCGGCGTTTATTTTTTGAGCGCCCGCCGCGCGGCTTCCCGCCCTGCGATCCGCCCGAAAACGAGGCAGTCTGTGAAGGCCATTCCGCCCTCACGCTCCTTCCCTTCAATGCCGCCTGTGGTTTCACCCGCGGCGAAGAGCCCGGGGATCGGCTGCCCGGCATTATTCAGCGCTTCCGCTTTTGTATTGATCCGGATCCCGCCGTTCGTGTAGTGAGGATCCTGATACTCCACGCCGAAGTAGTACGGGGGCACCTTGATTTCCTGCGTGAAGATCGTCTTCCCGAAATCATCGTCGTGCCCCTTCCGGACAAAACTGTTGTAGCGCGAGATCGTTTTCTTCAGCACCTCAGGATCAATGTCCATGATGCGTGCCATTTCGTCGATATTCGCGGCTTTCCTCACCTGCCCGGTCATCAGCTTATGAGTCACCGTGGTGCCTTTGACTGACTGGGAGTCCGTGATCACCCACATCGTGCCGCCCGGCTGATGCGAGAGCGCCTCGGTGAGTTTTGGATGGCTCACACCCTCATCCACGAAGCGTTCGCCCTTCGAATTCACGAAAATATCGCCGCCCACGTATTCGAGCAGCCGGCCGCCCCGAAATGGAATGAATTCGATATAGGGCATTTCAGCGAGAGCCGCGCCGACCGCGGTTCCAAGCTGAATACCGTCACCCGTGGCCCCGTCGAAATGCCGGCCGCCAGGGTTCGCGGATGAGTGCGTTCCGGGATTTTTTAGATGGCTGTAACGCCGGATCATGTCGGGGTTCGCGGAAAAACCGCCGGTCGCAAGAACAACGGAGGCCGCGTAAAACCGCTCGACCCCCTTCGGCCCGCTCGCGGAAACACCGGTTACCGCGCCTCCGGACCGCAGGAGCTGCACCACGCGGGTATTCAGGCGCACCTCCACCCGAAGCGCCCTCGCCCGGCGGTTCAGCGCCCGGATATATTCGTAGCCGCCCCGGGTCGGGTGCGACGTGAGCCCGCGGGGAAAGTTTGAGGGGTACGGGACGAACACCCAGTCCCGGAAATGAACGCCCATGCCGCGAAGCCAGTCAATCGCGGGGCCTGAGTCGCGCGCCATGACGCGGATAAGGCTGAGATCCCCATCCCGGTCACCCCACTCCCAGATCTGTTTCGCCATCTGTTCCGGGGAATCCTTGATATTGAAGACCTTCTGAAGCCTCGGATACACCGCGCTCACGGTCCCATCCGCGTAAATCGCGTGCCCTCCGATCATCGGCCCTTTTTCAAGCACCAGAACGCGTTTCGCGCCGCTCTCCGCCGCGGACACAGCGGCCGCAAGCCCGGCGATGCCGGCTCCGACAACAATGACATCAAAGCGCTCGGATGAAGCCGCTTCCACCTGGATCACCGGAAGGAGCGCGGCAAGGCTGATCAGCGTGCGGCGGGTCAGTTTCTTCATGAGGCGTCTCCTTTGGGTTCAGTCTTTACATCTGAAGCGCGGGGCTTTGGCTCCACCATATCGATCCGCATTTCCGCAGTGAGCCCTGTGTCGTCATTCCGTCTGAAGCTGAGGCTCGCTCCATGGCGATCCGCGATGTCCCGCACAATGGCGAGCCCAAGCCCCAGTCCCTCAGGCTTCACGCTTTCCTCTATTTCAGTGAGTTTCTCAAGCACAGCGTCTGTCACCACGGGGCCGTTATCCCGGACCTGGAACACGGCCTTGCCGCCATCCCGCGTGAGTGTCACGCGGATCAGGGGATCGGGGACATCCTTCACGGCGTCTCCGGCGTTCCGGATGAGGTTAAGCGTAAGGAGTTCAAGTTCTAGCTCGTGGCCCATCACGTGAATCCCGGGTTCGATTGAATCTGAAACCGCAACCGGAGTCAGCGCGTTCCGGGTAAAGGTCCGGATCGCTTTATGCGAAACGTCTGAAAGATCGAGTTCCGTGAGGGGGCCCTCTTCATGCTTCGCGTAAGCGCGGACCCGGTCCACGATCGCGTTCGCGCGGGTGGCTTCTGTTTTGATGGACTTCACGGCGAATCCTGTCTGCTCCGGGGTTGAGCGCCCCATCTTCGCGAGCTGCGCGAGACCGTTTGCGTAGTTGAGAATGGAGGCAAGCGGCTGCTTCAGTTCGTGCGCGATCATGGAGGAGAGCTGAGAAATAACGCCTGAGCGCTCAAGCCGCGAGAGCCGCTCACGGCTCCGTTTCGCTTCATCTTCCGCTGCTTCCTTTTCTTTCAGTGCGGTAGAGAGTTCGGAAGTCCGTTTCTTTACGAGGTAGTGAAGACGCAGCTCATACGCGATCAGCAGAAGGAAGAGCGCGATGATCGGAATGATGATTTCTTGATTCCGCTTCCAGATCCCGTAAGGCGTCATGTCGTTCAGATAGGCGTAGGGCCCGATCATGAGCGCTTTATAGAGGTGGTCCACTGCGAGGTAGTCAGACGCGACGCTCCAGTCCCAGCTGCGGTTCCCCGGGGGCATCGTGAGGAGCGCGACCGTAACGTCACGCACGAGGTCCGGCTTCGCGCCGGCGACTGAGGCGAAAACCGCGTCCGGATACAGGTCCGTGCTCCGGCGGCAGGTGTAGGCGCTCGGGTGCGGATCCGCTTTTTCATTAATGACGCGGAGCGCGCCCTTCTCGATCCAGCCGTCGTTCTCCAGTGTTTCCAGCGCGCAGGTCGTGAGGATCCCGATATCTGAAGTCCCCGCGAGGACATCGGTCACCACGTCCGGCAGCTGATAGATCACAAAGTCCTGCTTCCCGAAGAAGTCCCGCCAGTTGAATCCCGACTTCGCGATCTCTCCCATCGCGACCTGCCAGCCGCTGAAATCGTTTTTCTGACTCGCGACGACGGATTTCCCTTTGAGGTCAGCAAGCGTCTTCAGATCCTTGCGGTCGCTTCTCACCACAAACACCGCGCCGACACTCCGTGCCGGGTCCGCGACACCCGCCTGGCGGCGGGTCGCGATGTGCCGCGCGCCGACCGTCCGTTCAAGCGTGCTGTAAACACCGGCTGATGACACAAAGAAATCGACGCCGCTCGACTTCACGGCATCCTCCGGGTTGGAAGCCGCGATCACATCAAGCTCAAACCGGTAGCGCGGGAGCTTTGCCTGGATCACGGCAAGCGTCGGATCCACCGTTTCGTTCACGAAACTCGTGCCGAACGTATCAAAGACACCGATCTTCACGACAGGCCGGCTGTCCGGAATCGGGAGATTCGGAAGCCCCGCGGCTCCCGCGGGCATCAGAAAAGCCGGGGCCAAAAGAAGACCCAGAAAAGCGATTCTGCATCTTCTTAAGCGGTTCCCCGGCTTCATGATTATTCAGTCCCTATCGGTTACTTTTTGGCGTGGAAATTCCTAGCGCTGTGCGCGTCGTCATACGCCGACATGATGAAGTGAAGCTCAACACTTTCCATCAGGCTTCCGAACATCCGGGAGATAAAGCCCGGACGTTCATTCACTTCCTCTGGCTTGATCGGTTCGCCCTTCTTCATAGCGGCGAGCACGAGGTAGACCGGAAGCGACACAGAGCGTGTCGCGCCGTCAGGCCAGGTGAGTTCAAGCGACGTTGAGTTGATTTTCCACTTATCGCTCACGCCGAGCAAACGGAATTTGATCAGAAGTTCAGCGTCACTGTAGCCAAGTGCCTTTTCAGCCTTGATACGGAAGGGGTCATTTGGCTTTCGCTTGTCGGAAAGCGTCTTCAGAGCGTTCGTTCTGAAGTCATCAATCGACTTCGTGGCGCAGGTGTAGTGAACCCAGCGGTGTCCCTGAGGGTCCTTATAGGCATCCCAGTTCGTGTCCTTGCAGTCCGGATAAAAGTCGATAACCCGGCCAACGGTGAAGAAAGAGTGATTTTCTTCAATCACCGTATCCTTCACGGCCCGGATGTCCGGGTTGAGGGACGAGCAGCCGGCAAGCGTCAGAGCGGCAAGCGCCGCGATCACCGAGGTCCGGAAGGAGAGGAGTTTGCGTTCCATGAGAAAAAATGAAGAGCGGAAAAAGAGAGATTCTGAATCTTTTCTTCCGCTCTGGCAGACGTGAATTTGTGACGCCTTGAAACAGGCGACGATCAGGCGTCGAGTGAATTCCAGAAATCTTCTGTAAATTCAGTGAGCTCCTCTCGGGTCACTTTGCCGCCCAGCACGTAGTAGTCGTACTCAACGCCGAAGTCCTTGCCGGAAATTCCGGATTCGGTGAACCCAGCGTTTTTAAAGAAGTCGAGCCGCTTCTGGCGGGCTTTCTTCTTATCCTCAGAAATCGTGCGGGCCACGTCGAGGACAATACGGTTTCCCTTATGGGCATCAAGAAGCAGGCTGAAAATCACGGTTTCCGCGTCTTTCGGGCAATCCTTGAAAGTGATGTACGGAATGTAAGTGATGTCGCCCTTCGTATAGGCGTAGGAAAGTCCGAGGATTTTGCGTGAATCGGTCAGATACGCGGTCAGAGAGGATTTACCCTCTTCGGGCTGAGCCATGAGCGAGCGGAAAGGTGCCCGCTGGGCCGACGTAAAGGACTCTTTATAAAGCGCCTTTACCTTCTTCCAGTCTTCCAACGATTTATCAACCGAAACAGCCGAAATCTTCAGCGGCTTCTCTTCTTTTGCAGCCATAAAACTTGTGTCCTCGAAAATAGGGTACTTAGCATAACAGAATTGAAATATTTCTGAATATGCTTAGGCCTGTGCGAGTGATTCCCAGAACCCTTTGATGATGTCCATCTGTGTTCCAGGCGGAACGGGACGGCGGCGTGTGAGGAGCTCAAAATCGACGCCGCAGTCGATTGCGTGAATGCCGGTATCTATCCAGCCGTTTCTCGCGTAAAAACGAAGACGGCGGGTCCGGGCGGCATACTCAGGCGTTGCCGCGATCGGCCGCTCAACACCGAGACACCAGAGTGTCTCGGTATTTTCCGCGGTCACGCGGCGGAGAATCTCGGTCCCCAGTCCCTTGCCCCGGAGAGCCCCGCTGATCGCAAGGTACGCGAGATACGTCCGGTCCGCGTCTCCGGGAACCTTCGTGGTGTAGGTAAACCCGGCAAACTGCTGATCCAGGAACCAGAGGTCAAGCCAGGAACGAGCGGGATCGCCCGCCGCGAAGCGAAGAAGCTGCTCAATCGGGAACTGCTCACCGGGCGGGAACGCCTCCTGCATGCAGAGGTTTGCTGCCACGATGTCTGATTCTGTCAGCGGGTACGCCGCGATTCCTGAACGTTTGTTCTTCAGTCCCTTTAAATCCGCCATCCTTTCCTCAATGAAACTCTGGCAATAACTTTTTCATTTTAACGGATCGGTACAGCCCGCCCTTTTCCGACGGTTTGTCGTCCGGCCGCCGCCGTGCTAAAACTCACAGAACCCGATTATGGAGATGGGCAGGAGAGGAAAATCTCATGAGCGCAAGAAAAGACCGTGAGAACTGGGAACGGTTCCGTGATGACTGGGAAAATAACCGGATCGTCGTACATGTGGATCCGTTTAAAGCGATGGATGCCTGGAAAAACGGCGTGACAAATACGCTCGCGCCTATGGTCTGGTTTTTCGGACTCCTTTGTATTCCGGCCTCTTTGATCCTCGCCTTCTTCTTTTTCTGGTGGGTGATTCCGATTGGGCTGATCGCTTTTCTCGCCTGCCACTTTATATCCCAGCATCTGCATGCGAAGGCTATGACCCGCGCCATGCTGGAGGATGAGGCTTTCTTCCTTCAGTCTGATCGGAACGGCTGGGTGAAGATCGTAAGGGTGCTCTAGCGATGGTCGGATTCAGGAACAAGGGATTCAAACTTCTTCCCCTGCTCCTGGCAGGCTGCATTCTGATGGCTTCGCAGGGTGCGATTGCCGCTCGTACAGCGGCAATGGGATCAAAACCTGTGATCACTATTGCTCTGGTTGATACCTTTTCGCCTGATTTCTACCTTCACACTTATGTTCCCACGGTCGACTATCTTCGGACTCATCTCCCGCAGTACGAATTCAAAATCAAGGAAATAGATTATCGAGACGTGGATAACGGAATTAAGAACGTTCATCCTGATTTTCTTTTTTCTTCAGCTTCTACTTTTGGCGAACTTGGTGCTTTTGAGGGGGCTCATCAGGTAGCAACCAAAAAAAACACACAGGAAAAAGACGCTGCGCATTCGCTTTCTTCTCTATTCATTGTTCCAGCGGCTAGCCCTATTCATGATTTTGCGGAGATGCGTGGCCGGACGGTGGCAATTACTGACTCTCAAAGCTTCGATGGATGGCAGATAGCGAAGGGAGAAATTTCAAAACATGGCCAGGACCCGGATCGATTTTTTTCAGAGGTTTACGAAACGCATTATGGAATTCCTGACGTAGCTACTTTGGTGTCCCAGGGATTTGCAGATGTCGGCGTTCTTTCCACCTGCGAGTTTGAATCCATGGAAGCTCAGGGGCAGATCAAAAGGCAGGATTTCCGTTTAATTGGAGTCAGAAAAGGGATTTCGGGATGCCTGAGGAGTACCGACCAATACCCGGACGTGGTGATTTCCTCAATGCCATGGGTTTCCTCAGATGTGATGCGCGATATGACAATCGCCATCCTTTCCATGCCTAGAAATGGGAGAAATTTCGACTGGGTGGTGGAAAGTGACTTTCAGCCAACAATGGATTTGCTGAAAAGCCTGAAAATCGGTCCCTACCGTTACTTAAGGGATATGAGCCCTCAGGGAATCTGGAAGCGGTACAAAGCAGAAATTCTTCTGACAGTCGCATTGCTACTGGCTGTAATTTTCCACATAGTGACACTTAATATTCTGGTACGCCGCCGCACAGCGGAATTGACTCAGGCGCTGGAAACAACAAGGCGTCTTTACAACGAGAGACGCCAGTCACATCAAAAGATTCTCAACCTCGAAAGAAACAGCATCGTGTCTCAGCTGTCTTCCATGTTTGCCCACGAAATCAAGCAGCCGATCATGAATATTTCCCTTTACGCGGCTTCTCTGAAGATGTATCTGAAACGAGCGGGAATACTGAAAGAGAAACCCGCTGAACTATTGGAGGCTCTTGAATCTGAAGTCGAAAGATCGTCAGCGATTGTGGAGCACGTCAGGTCCTATGCGAAGAGTAGACCAACAGAGAGAAAAGACACTGCGCTTGAAAAACTGATTGAAGACGCTCTGAAAACGTTTCCGGAACTGCCCCCATGTGTTCGTGTAGATGCATCCGGTCACTATCCAGTGCACGCGGATCCTTTTGAGATTCAATTCATTATTGCTAACTTTATTAAAAACTCTTTGAGTGCCATTGAAGGAAAAAAAGATGGCGCAATCCTGGTTCGAATTTCAGATTTAGGAGAGTCCTGGAAAGTTTCGGTTTCTGATAATGGTCCGGGAATTTCGGATGAAACTCTTGTACGGCTTAGGAAAGGAGAGGCTGGACAAAGTTCGAAAACTGATGGACTTGGGTTTGGACTGGCAATTGCATCGATGCTGGCTGAAAGAAACGGCGGCCATCTTGAATACAACCAGCTCCGGGCTGGAGGGTTGGAGGCATCGCTTATTATTGGGAAAAATACAAATAGAATCAATCAAGATACAAAGCCGGTAAGTGGAGATCATCAAGCATGAGCAATTCCGAGAACAATCACCCTCACGAAACGCTGGGAATAAACACGCTAAAGCGCGACTCAGTCATTCGGCTCGTTGATGATGACCCTTCAGTTCTGCGGGCACTGACTACATTCCTGGAAATGGATGACTGGCAGGTTAGATGCTTCAAATCTGGGATAGATTTTTTGCATTCCCCGGGTAAAGAGACAGGTTGTGTGATCCTAGACGTCAGAATGCCGGGACTGTCAGGATTGGAAGTTCAGGATTTAATGAAGAAAAAAAACATTCCGTTGCCTGTTATCTTCCTTTCTGCCCACGGTGATATTGAGCTGGCTGTAGATGCCGTACGAAAAGGAGCAAAAACTTTTCTCGAGAAACCTCCGAAACCCGATAAATTGCTGTCTTCTATAGAAGAGGCTGTTCAAGCACATGTTGAATTACTCCGGGCCGTAGCCGACCTCGTCACGCTAGAACAAACGTGGAATACTCTTACGGCAGCGGAACAACAGGTCGCTGGACTTGTTGCAAAGGGCCTGACTAACAGTGTTATAGCTTCTGTTCTGGGCGTCAGCGAAAACACAATTCGAGCCCATCGATCGATGGTTAATCAGAAACTGGATACTGAAAACGCTGTGGAGGTTTCTGATTTCATTCACGAGATGGAAAAACTCCAACAAATCAGTGAAACCTGACCACCGCAATGAAAAGACGATCTGTGGTTTTGTTAGCAGGAGTTGGACTTTCTGCAGCCATAGGCAGTTTTTATTGGCTAAAGGATAAAAACTCCTTAGTAAGACAAAACGGTTATAAAGGTTCTGCTCTGCCTGATGCTTGGGATTCCTCCGCTGATGTAATTGTCGTCGGAGGAGGTGCCGCTGGGCTTTCCGCTGCACTTTCTGCCGCTGAATCTGGTGCCAGCGTGATTCTTGTTGAACAGAATGACGCGTTGGGGGGCGATACTCTTATTTCAGGTGGATACTTCAACGCGGTGGATCCTTCGCGGCAGGCCCCTATGGGTATAAAAGACAGTGTCCAACTCTTCAAAAAGCAAATTATTGAGTCTGGAGGAGGAAAGAATTCCCCTCAGGTTGCAGAAGTTTTTGCTAGTGAAGCTAGTGTCTCCCTTGCGTGGTTGGAGAGACATGGAATGCGTTTTCTCCCCGATATTTTCAATGTCTTTGGCAGTCCATCACCCAGAGCGCATAAGCCAGTCCTTCCCCGGGGAGAGGGGTATATCAGAACCCTTTCTTCAGCCTGTTTGAAGAGAAAGGTTGATATCCAATTGAGATCCCGGGCAACCGGTCTTTTCAGAAATGATCAGGGGCGAATCATTGGTATAGAAATTATTCAAAAGGAAGGATTGAAGTCATTACGGACCTCTAAAGGAGTGATTCTTGCTTCGGGGGGATATGGCGCGAATAAGGAAATGCTGGAGAGATTTGCGCCGCGGTTTGCCACACTGCCTTGTGACAGCCAAAGTGGCGCGACAGGAGAAATGATCCATGCTGCGGCAGAAATAGGTGCCCCATTGCAAAACATGGACCTTGTTGAATGCACACCCGGCAGTCTGCCAGGAAGTGATTTGATGGTGAGACTTGATATCCGACCAAACCGAATGATCATGGTTGATCTTGAAGGGAAACGTTTTGTAGATGAGAGCGGCTATCGAAGCAAAATAGCAGAAGCAATTCTTTCATTACCCGAACAGCATTGTTGGTCGATTTCAGATTCGGATACAGTGTCCAGTTTTGACGTTACTATTCAGAAAAACCTTTATAGAAATCTGTTTGCCGGCCATATTTTCAGAGCAGACACTCTTGAGAAATTGGCACAACAAATTCAAGTTCCTCCTGCTTCTCTGAGGAGTTCAGTGCTCTCGGTTTCTCAGAGTAGGCATATCAACCCCCCCCCCTTCTGGGCTGCTCCCGTTTACCTCCGAATTCATACAACCCTTGGCGGACTTGTTATAAATGGCAAGGCCGAGTGTGTTGATTCCAATGGAGTGCCGATCCCCGGGCTCTGGGCCGCTGGTGAGACGGTTGGCAATGTTCAAGGAGCTAACCGCCTCGGTGGAAACGGGATTAATAATGCTGTAACTTTTGGAAGGCTAGCTGGTGCAGGAGTGGCAAAGATGTAATTTTGTGACCACAAAAATTCTTTTTTGTCAACATGCAAAGCGCTGATGAAGTTTCAAATCACCTTTCTAAAATCTAATTCAATAGATCTAATTCTATTGATCTATTTTTTGTTTCAGACAATTTAGTCTGCACTCAGAGGAGAGATGATTATGGAAACTTCACGCCGTTCATTCCTGAAAGGTGCTGTGGGCACCGCTGCTGTCGCTGCTGCAGCAACACTTTCTATCCCGACAGAGGCGGCAAAGGCGCCTAAGAAGTGGGATGTCACAACAGATGTCGTCGTTATTGGCTTCGGTGGCGCTGGTGCTACCACCGCTATTTCAGCCGCGCAGAATGGCGCAAATGTTGTTGTTCTTGAAAAGAATCCCGAAAATCATCACATCAGTAATACCCGCATGTCAGGCGGCATCTTCCACTGCCCGGACAAAGACGGTGACAAGGCTGCCCTGAAAGCTTATGCAAAAGCCATGTTCTCTGGTGAGAACATTCCGTGGAAAGAAGAAGGTGAAATTCCTGAATACTCAGATCCTCTTGCCCAGCTGTGGGCCGATCTGACTCCGACTAATCTGGACTTCCTGAAGAGTCTGGATCCGACCTTTATTGGCGGCACCCAGCCCGGGTTCAATAAGGCATCCTTTGGCAACTTCCCGGGAGCAAAGGAATGCAAGTACAACGCATACAGGTCTACTTACCTGAAGCGTATGAAGACCTTCAATGACGTTTCCTATGGTCTTCCGAAGGATCAGACGAGCTCTGGTGAAGCGTTCTGGCTCTGCCTTGCAACCGGCGTTAAGAAACAGGGAAATAAGATTCGGGTTCTTTGGGAAACACCTGCATTCCAGTTGGTGAAGGATGCCAAGGGAAATGTGATTGGTGCTCTCGGCAAACATAACGGCAAGACAGTTGCTGTCCGCGCCCGTAAAGCTGTTGTGATCTGTTCAGGTGGATACGAGTATAGCAAGCCGATGCGTCAGGCCTTCCTCGAAGGCCCGGGTGTGACGGGCTGGGCTTTCTACGGCACAACTTCTAACACCGGTGACGGTATCGCCATGGGTATGGCTGCCGGCGCAGGTCTCGAAAAAGTCGGTAAATCGGCGGCACGAATCATTGTCCCGACGCTTGATAAATGCAACGGTATGAGGATCGGTTCTATTACCCCGTCTGTTGGTTCTCCTCATTCCATTGTGGTCGATAACTTTGGCAAGCGCTATGAAGCTGAAACGAAGGTAACGGATAATCCGAGCCGTTATTTCTTCTACAAGGCTACTGTCCAGTTCGACATCAATACGCTCTCTTATCCGAGAACGCCGTCCTGGATGATTTTTGATGACCAACTCTTTAAGTCCAAGCCGTTGGTTGGCCTTGGCATTTCGACGGTTGGCTATGGCCTGACCAAGTGGAGCAAGGACAATACCTCCGCACTGAACTCCGGCCTGATTGTTAAAGCCGATTCGATTAAGGAATTGGGCGAAAAGATCAAGCACATCGAGGAAAACAAGATGCGCATGGTTCCTGACAATCTGGTCCAGACGGTCGAGCAATTCAATAAGTTCTGTGACGAGAAGAAGGACGAGGCCTTTGGCCGCCGTGCAGTTACCTTGGGTCGTATTGACAAGGGACCGTTCTATGCCATGCCGCTGGTTGCTGGCGGTCCGAACACCAAGGGTGGACTGCTGTTTGATGGCCGTCATCGTGTCCTGACCTGGGAGGGTAAGCCCATTCCGCGTCTCTACACGGTTGGTGAGATCTCCTCCGTTCTGAAGTTTGTGTATCAGGGCGGTGGCAACCTGACCGAATGTCTGGTTTACGGTCGCAGCGTTGGCAAAGAAGTCGCTGGACTTCCAAACCTTAAGGCCTGATAAGTCTTCCACGCTGTATCTCAGAAAATAATAAAAAGCCGATTCGAGGGAATCTTCGGATCGGCCTGAATTTAAGGAGAACAAGTCTCATGCGCCAAACACTTGTCAAAAAGCATCTATTGAGAATTGCTGCTCTCGCTTGTATTACCGGTTTCCTTTCTCTTTCCGGAACTATGGCTTTTGCTGCTGATTCAACTCCCGCTGGGCATACTCTCACGGACCGGCACGTAGCCAGAGGCATGAAATGTACAGCCTGTCACGTGGATGCAAAGGGAGGCGCTTTGAAAGCGGCGAATACCGACTACGGCGTCTGTGCTACCTGCCACGGGGACTACAACGCCATGATCAAAAAGACTGACGCCAAATACAAAAACAGCGGACAGCCAAACCCTCATGCACAGCATGATGGTGCCCTCCCCTGCACAGAATGCCATAAAGGACATAAGGCCAGCGTTAATTATTGCGCCCAATGTCACAGCTTCGTATACAAGGTTCCGTAATCTATTCCCAGAATCAGCCTGTCTAACGCAGATGGGCAACGCTCTCTCCTCACACCTGTGCTCCAGGATGGTTCTGGGTTCCCTCAAAAACCCACGAAAAAAATACCAGCATGTTTCATGCTGGTATTTTCATACTGATTGATTCCAGATTTACTTAAATCTCAATCAGCTGATACGTCTTCGCACCCATATGGAGCGCCTTCATGGCGTCAAGCTGATGGAGGCCATGGCGGGATTCCATACGTTCGACGAGATCATGATTCTGCTTCTTTGAAAGCGAATAAACAAGGCCCACAGAAGCCTGATCGATTGCAAGCAGATCGGTAGAGGCAAGGATCCCGATATCCGGAATGGTCGGAGGCGCGGCACGGACACCGGCGCAGTCGCAGTCAACTGACATGCGGCGCATCACGTTTAGGAACGTAATGTGGCGGCCGAAGTGATCACAGACCGCTTTGCCGGAATCCGCGAGCAGTTCCATAAAGTGGTCCTTCGCGGGCCAGGCGTTCCAGTCCGCGGGCGGCGTACCGGCAACGCCATGCACCTGACGCTTGCCGACCTGACCTGACGCGCAGCCAATAGCGATATTCTTCAGCGAACCGCCGAAGCCGCCCATGGCGTGCCCCTTGAAGTGAGTGAGCACAATGAGGGAGTTGTAATTCGGAAGGTGAGCGCCCATCGTCACCTTCTTCAGGTGCTTTCCGTTCACCGGGAAATCAACGCCGCCATCCGCGTCCATGATGTCGACCGGACAGAAGGTCCAGCCATTTACCTTCAGTGTTTCGAGGTGATCCTTCGTCGTGTAGCGGTCACCTTCATAAAGGGTGTTCGTTTCCACAATCGCGCTGTTCGGCACCTGAGCCTGGAAGGCTTTCACCATATCGCGCGGCAGGATATTCGGGCCGTGGCGTTCGCCCGTATGGAGCTTGATGCCCACACGGCCGGTGATGTCGTGATTCACCAGGTGATAGAGCTTGATCAGATGCTCAGCATCGATCTTTCTCGTGAAATAAACCTTGGCCGTATGTTTGTCAGCCTGAGCGGCAGAAACCCGCTTGATGCCAACAACCGGAGCCTGTTCGAGAGACTTTGTGGCAGCTTCCACAGGATCCAGCGAACTGATAGCGGCGCCAATTGAGAGCGCCCCGACGCTCTTCAACAGCGTCCGTTTGGTAATCGTCATTTTCAGCTTCTCCTGAACTGAATTGAACTTACGACTTTAGTTTAGGTACCAATACTACTTCCGGTTATCGAAAAATTATCATGAACTTGTCTGAAAATCTCAGAGAGAGACCTAAATTTGTAACTGAACCTAAGCGGATTCTTATTCCCGGAACTAAGAAAAAGCTTGAAGTTAATATATCTAACTGTCTGATTAATATTCTTATATATAAAAAGATCCGGGGAGGAATATCCCCGGATCTTTTGTTTCAGACAATTTGCCTTAAGTAAGCGGAAGAACCTAATTCTCCTTTCTGAAGATCGGCCATACCTCAGGCCGCGGCATTCTCCGTGTCGATTTTCTGATTGGTGGCAGAGTTCGCTGAATCCCAGACACTCAGGGGATCGTAGGATGCGCCGTTTCGGATCGCCTTTGTGGCCGCCTCAAGGAGCCGCCGTTCTTCCTCTGCCCGGTTCCGGAACCAGTCCGTTGACCAGACGCGGTGGAATTTCCACCCCATCCGCTCAAGGATCTGCTGACGGAGGCGATCGCGGTCTCGGGCATTCTTCGAGGAGTGGTACGTCGCGCCGTCACACTCAATCGCGAGCACGTAGTCCGAGCTGTCCGGCATCCGAAGCCCAAGGTCAATCCGGAATCCGGAGCACCCGACCTGTGAGTCCACCGAGAAGCCGTTGGATCGCAGGAACTCACAGACCTCCATTTCGAAGTCAGAGTCGAACTGGTCGTCAGAGGGAACGCTGATCGAACGCTCCAGCGCTTTGTCGCCATTCTCCGCGTAGTCGAGATATTCGCGAAGCAGCCTCACGCCTTCAGAATTCGTCCGCTTCAGATCGATATCCGTGTAGTGCATCGAGGAAACGAGCTGGACATTCGATTTCGCGCGGGTCACCGCGACGTTCAGACGGCGCTCTCCCCCTGCCCGGTTAAGCGGACCGAAGTTGAGAAGGAGCCGCCCCTTGGCGTCCTTGCCGTAAGCGACACTGAAGATGATTGTGTCGCGTTCATCACCCTGAACCGTTTCGAGATTCTTGATGAAGAAAGGTTCATTTTCCGTATCCCGGAAGAAGGGCTCCATTTCGGGCCGCGTCTGACGGCGCGCGGTAAGCAGATCGTCAATCAGTTCCTGCTGCGCGACGCTGAACGCCACCACACCAAGACTCCGGTCCGGGAACTTCTCGAAGTTCTTATAAATCAGGTCGACAATAAACTCCGCTTCCTCGCGGTTGGTGTGAGACCTGCGGTCAAAGAGACTGTCGCAGTGGTAGTAATCAACACCGATCCACTTGGCATCAGTCTTGGTTGACGGGAACGTAATCAGCTGATTATCGTAGAAATTCTTGTTTGAGAATGCGATCAGCTGTTCGTAGCGGCTGCGATAGTGCCAGAGGAGGCGCAGCTGCCGCATGGAGGTCGAGCAGAGATCGAGAATCGAGTCAAAGTTCGTGACGTCTTCAGTCTCCTCATCCATGTCATCGTCATCAATCGAGGCGTTGAAGAAGTTGCTCGGCGGCATCTGCTTCGAGTCACCGACCACGATCAGCTGCTTCGCGCGGTAGATCGCGCCGACAGCGTCCTGCGGGAAGATCTGCGACGCTTCGTCAAAGATCACCACATCGAAATGCACGGATCCCTTCGTGAGATAAGTGCTCACGCTGAGAGGCGACATGAGAAAACACGGTTTCAGCGTCTGAATTACGTCACCAGCCTATGTGAGAAGCGTTCGGATGCTCTTCAGACGGCGCTTCTTTTCGCCTTCATGACGAATGATGGCAACCGGGCTTCCGCGCGGCACCCGATCAAGCGACGGGCGTTCAGCGGAAAGCTTCGCCTTGATAATTTCTTTATTCAGTTCAAACTGTTCGGTGTCTTTCTCACGGAAGACCTCGATTGCCTTGTCCTGCGAAATCCGGTTAAAGGAATAGAGAACCGGGCTTGACGCGAGAATCGAATCAATCCACTGGAAGACGAAAAGACGCTTAAACGCGCTGACGAGATCCTTAGGCTCGATCTGCTTCTCAATCGCCAGGTCGACATAAGAAAGAATGCCAAGCGCCGAGAGTCTTTCGAGAAGCGCCCGGAAGTGGCACCAGTTGTCGAGCTGGGATGCGGACGCCAGGCAGCGGTTCAGCTTATCAAGGGCTGCCGGTCCATCCGTTTTCCCAAGATCAAAGACCTTCGGATCAAAAGCGTCTGATACGCCTGAAAGTGCAGTCTCGGCCTCCGCGCTGAGAACATTTTGAAGCTCTGATGCGAAGTCCGCGAATGCCTTCCGTTCGGAAAGGAAGTCACTGTAAGTCGCGATATTCCCAAAGGAAACTCCCTTGGAGAGGACTTCCTTCAGGGCCTCAAGCTGGTTCCCAAAATAAGTCCAGTCGGTGTCGAGCCCCGCGTAGGCAGTCCCGAGGAACGGGCGGATTTCAGTCTCCGCGGTTTTGAATTCATGTGTCTTTCTCTGATAGACCTCAAGCGCCTCAGTCTGCGCCACCGCTTCTTCGAAAGACGGTTTCGCGCCATCCTTCCGGCAGCTCCTGAGTTTCCGGATGATGGACTTGTATTCGCCGTTAAAGAGCCGCGAGAAGAATCCATCGAACTGGGTGATCAGCTTCTCATTGACAGCCGCGACATCGAGCTCAAAGATTCCGGCATCGAACTCGGTATCAAGCGCTTTACGGCGGGTCTTGATATCGGAGCTGATCGCTTCGAGTGTCTTCAGTCCTTCTGTCACCTTCCGGAAGTTTTCTTTCTGGAAGAGCGCAGGGGTGATGGCATGAGACTTCGACGCGAAAGCGAAGAACTCCTGCCAGAACCGGGCCTCCTCAATTGACGAACAGGCGCCCCCGTACTTCTTTGAAATTTCTTCGGCAAGCGGCACGAGTGCCCGGAGGACTTTGGAAGCGTCTCCGAGGTTCTTCTGCGTCTCAGCCTTTGCCTGGTAAGTCGTATCGGTTTTTGAGTAGCCGAACCAGGCGTTCTCTCGGTAGCGATAGCCAATCGAAGGCGCGAAGTCCACAAACTGCTCAAGAAGCGGCACGGTTTCAATGAGGAAGTCCCGGCCTTTGGTCTGCAGGTCAGGCACCGCCCAAAAGACTTTCGGGGCATTTCGGAGCGACGCGTAGACCTCGTAGAGCTGATAAAGGGTCTTTTCAATGACAGGGCGCGTTTTATGCAGTTCTTCCGCATAGGCGTCAAGCTGCTTCTGTGCCTGTTCCTTCACGGCGATTTCGTCCGCCGCCTCAGCCGGAACCTCGGTTTTCGGCGTGAGAAGTGTCCGGTTCAGGTCACCGATGAAGTCCTTTTTATTCGCTTTCTGGCTGTGAAGCTGAATACAGAAGTCACCGAGCCCAGCCGCGCGGAGTTTTTCATAGACGACATTCAGAGCGGCGAGCTTCTCTGATACGAAAAGCACCTTCTTCCCGTCGCTCAGGCATTCCGCGATGATGTTGGTAATCGTGTGGCTTTTTCCGGTGCCGGGAGGCCCCTGGAGCACAAAGCTGCGGCCGGATTTGGCGAGCTCAATCGCGCCGATCTGGCTTGAGTCCGCGTCGAGCACCGTTGTGAGTTCAGTGAGGGGATTCTTGATATCAGCGTCTTCAGGCTCCTCTTCTGCTGCGGTGCCGTCTGATGAGCCGCCCTCTCCGATCAGGATCCTCACGTTATCGTTCGAAAGGATTTCGTCCGCGTTATCAAAGAGATCCCGGTACATATTGATCTTCTGAAACGAGAACGTCCCGATGCGGCAGTCTGACGTCACGGTCCAGCCGAGACGGGTAACCATCTCATTGACCGCGGCGAGATAGTCCGAGAGCGACTTATAGGTCTCCTCGTCATACTCGGGGAGCGGAATTCTCTGCTCCTCATGCATTTTGTACGCGAACGTGGGATTCACGATCACGTCATCCTCGGTCGTATGGATCACATAGGGCGAGACAGCGGACGACTGATCCAGCTGAATCGGAACCAGCAGAACCGGAGCCCGGAAAAATTCGGACGACGACTCACTCTCCCGCCAGTGAATGAACCCAAACGCCATGTAGGCGACGTTGACGCCGGTTTCTTCAAGCAGGGTCTTCGCCTTGCGGCGGATATTTTTGAGCGCCGTAAAGGGAGAGGGAGAGCCGTTACTCCAGACGAGGATTTCGTTTTTCCGCGAGGTCTCGCTCTTCTTCTGATAGAGCTCCATAAAAGCGGTCTTGCGGTCCGCGGGTTTCTTTACCGGCGCTGGGGCGGGGTTTCAGAGAAGAGGTCCTCACCCGAATCCTCTTCTGCCGGCTCTTCCAGCAGCTGTCCGTAGAGCCGCGGATCAAACACCTCAAACGTCGCGTCCTTCTGAATTTTCACAAACAATTCATCAGGCGACGGCGAAAGCACTTCAACGGTCGAGGACTTCGAATCCTTGAAACTGATGAGGTTGCTCCGTTTTCCCGTATCCAGCAGGAGCGACGCCCATTTCCTCAGTTTTTGTTTACCAATATCCACTGCTTCCTTCCTCGCAACGCGTTTCAGAGCTTTTGTCCGCTATGCCTTTTATTCAGCACAAAAAGCCGCAGGGCCTGTTCCTGCGGATTGTGCAGAATTTTAGCGGATTGGAGAGGGTAGCATTTTCAATTCTGTTAAAACGTGTTTCAGAATTTCGGATTTCCGACGTTCCCCGCAAATCCGCACAGCATTAGGCTGATTTCAGCGTGTGACAATAACGATTATTGAGGTATTTGGTATTGAACTTTATCCGGCTTTAATCTGCCCCGGCATTTTTTCAGTCGTTTTTCAGAGAGTTTCGGGTTTTCTGTGCGCAGTCTCCTGGATTTCCCGTATTGGAGGATCCCGGCCCCTGTCCCCCTGGTAAGCTGCAGGAAAAACCTGACGTTACGAATTTCCATGCTGGATACGAAGCCACTCCTTCCCGCCCTGCCCTGCGGGCTTTATGAATCCCTGATGACTGAAGTGCTGCAGGAGAAAATCCGAAGCAGCGGGGCGTACCTGACAGAAGAAATAGCGCCGGACCCGGTCGGCATCCCGAGGCTTCTTCGTGTGTACCTTGGAGAGCTGATTGAAAAGGCGCTGCAGGCCGCGGCGGATGACGCGGCAAACGATGACGAGGCTATCGGTGAAACCGCGGCCGAGCGTCAGGTAAGCCTCGCGAACCGTCTGATCCGGATGCTTTCAGATTCAACCCCCGCGGTCACGGACGACGCGCTCCTCGCAATCCCGCCGAAGGAACTGCTTTCCCTTCAGAAGAAAGCAGATCCCGCGCATCCGATCGCCGAAAAGCGGGCTGCTCTCCCCCGTCCTTCCACCTCCGTTACGTACGCGAAGCTGATCACCGATTCTGACCGGGGATCCGCGAACCTGCTTCATGAACTGAAGGCCGAAATCCAGACCGCGGACCGGATTGATCTTCTCGTGGCTTTTGTGCGGTTTTCCGGCATCGGTCCGATGCTCGATGAACTCACCGCGTTCTGCCAGGCCGGAAAAAACTCCGCGTGATCACGACCTGCTTCACCGGGTGCACGGAGCTCGCCGCCATCAGGCGGCTGCAGGAAATCGGCGGGGATATCCGGATTGAGCTGAACCCTGGCCTTACCCGGCTTCACGCGAAGGCCTATATCTTCCACCGCGAAACGGGGTTCAGCACGGCGTATATCGGTTCTTCGAACCTCACCCGAGTAGCCGTGAACTCCGGCCGTGAGTGGAATGTCAAAATCACGAAAACTGAGCTCGGGGACACCTTCCGTCAGATCGCGTCTAACTTTGAACGCTACCGGGAAAGCGGCAGCTTTACGCCGTACCGAGGGACAGAAGAGGATGATGAGGCAGTCAAGGCCGCGCTTTCTGAGGCAGGGAGCCGCTCAAAAGGGAAACCACTGAAGCTCAGTATGAAGTTTGATATTGAGCCCTATGAGCATCAGAAACAGATTCTCGAGAAGCTCGAGTCCGAGCGGGCTCTTGGTTACCGGAAGAACCTCGTCGTCGCGGCCACCGGCACTGGAAAAACACTGATCGCGGCGTTTGACTTCCGGAATTACCAGAGGCGCTTTGTTTCAGAAAAGGGGCGTGAGCCGCACCTCCTTTTTGTCGCGCACCGGCGGGAAATTCTGGAGCAGAGCCAGTTTGCCTTCGCGGCGGTTCTCGGAAAACCGGAGTTCGGAGAGCTCCTGGTGAACGGCCGGAAGCCGGATGATGAGTCCGTGCTTTTCGCTTCGGTACAAAGCCTGAATCGGAAGCTGGTCGAACGTTTCCCTTCAGACTATTACGACTACATCGTAATCGACGAATTCCATCACGCAGCGGCGGACAGCTATCAGGCGATTCTCGGTCACTTCAGACCGGATATTCTTCTCGGTCTGACAGCGACCCCTGAGCGTATGGATGGAAAGGACATCCTGCAGTATTTCGATCACGGAATATCCGCAGAAATCCGACTTCCCCAGGCGATCGAAGACGGTCTCCTCTGCCCCTTCCAGTACTACGTGGTTTATGACCCGGTGTCGCTTGAAAACGTCACCTAGCGGAACGGCCGCTATGACCCGAACGCGCTCACCGAGCTCTATACCGAGGGACGCGCGGCTGGCCTCCGGAATAATGTCATTCTGAAGGCTCTCGAGAAGCAGGTCGGAGACCTGGACTCCATGAAGTGCCTCGCCTTCTGCGCAAGTGTCAGCCATGCGCGCGCCATGGCAGCGCTATTTAACGAGACCGGAATCCCTTCTGAGGTGATCGACGGAACAACCCCGGACGGGGTCCGGTCCAGCGCCGCGTCTGATCTGGAAACCGGAAAACTGAAGGCGCTGATGGCGGTCGACGTCTTTAATGAAGGCGTCGACATCCCCTGCATCAATACGGTCCTCTTCCTGAGACCGACCGAAAGTCTCACGGTTTTCCTTCAGCAGCTCGGCCGTGGCTTGAGAAAATACGGCGATCAGAAGGACTGTCTTACGGTGATCGATTTTGTCGGGCAGGCAAACGCCCGGTACAACTTCGAAGAACGGTTCCGTGCCCTTCTCTCCGTCACAACCGGCGGCACGGTGAAGCAGATCCAGACAGGGTTCCCAGGACTCCCGAGCGGCTGCGTGATTGAAATCGAGAAGCGGGCTCAGGCGGTCATTCTTGATAACATCCGGCAGTTCTTTGGGCGCGGCGAATCGCGGATGCAGTCTCTGATCCGGAACTTTGAGTCCGACTCGGGCGAAGCTCTGACGCTTCAGAATTTCCTGCGTTTTTACCGTCTTACCGCGAAATCCTTCTACGTTCAGGCAAAACGATCTTTTGCCCGATGCTGCGCGGACGCTGGAAAACGGGAAGATTTCCCGCTGACAGACTTTGAGCTTTCCGCGAACAAGGCTCTTGCGAAAGGCTGGTGGGCCGATATCGACTCTCCGGAACTGATCCGACAGATCAGGCTGCTTCTCAGCACCCCGGATCTCCGGATGGAGGTGGAAACCGAAGGCGATCGGGAGCGGCGTCTCACAGAAATGTTCGCGGAACTCCTCCGCTCGGGTCAAAAGGACACGGCGGATCCAGTGTCCCGGATTGAAGAACTGAGAGCGAACCCCGTGATCGCCTCAGAACTCCTTGATCTGCTCACGATTTCAGAACACAGCCGGAATTCGGTTCCCGTGGTCTGTGATCCGGCACCGGACGGTATCCCGTTTGAAACGGGCTGCACCTATACCCGAAACCAGATCCTGATCGCGATGGATAAGCTCTGCACCTGGCGCGAAGGCGTGAAGTACTTCAAAAACCGGAAGGCTGACGTTTTCCTCATCACAATCAATAAGTCAGAGAGCGACTTTACCTCCTCCACCCGGTATGAGGACTACGCGATCAATGACCGGGAGTTCCACTGGCAGAGCCAGTCCCAGACAAGAAGCACGAGCGAAACGGCGACCCGCTATTTCCATCATGAGGAACGGGGAAGCCGCATTTTCCTCTTTGTCCGTGAACGAAGGACGGATCCGGAAACGAAATCCGCTATGAGCTATACGTGCCTCGTAGAGGTGGTGTACGTCAGTCATCAGGGATCGGCTCCGATCAATATTGTGTGGCGGCTGAAGACTCCGCTCAGCAGCCATCTCCTTCAGATCTGTCAGGCGAGCCGCTAAAGATTGCCTTATTCAGGGGATCCCCGAGAGGTTTTATTCGCCGGGCGAATGGCTTTTCTGCCTTCGCCAGCGCTTTTCCGCGTTAGACTCAGAGGAATATGAGTTTCAGACGATAGATCCATGATGAAAAAACTTGCTTTCGTCCTCAGCCTCGCACTTGCTCTGTCTTCCGGCACCGCATCGGCTGCCGGCACTGCCTCTGCCTCCCAGACTTCAGGCTCCGCCTGGTCAGGCGAATGGGGCGGCGCGGACAAGTCCTTCGATAAGGAACTGCTTTCCCGACGCGACGCGCTAGCCTCGCTCTTCAGGGAAGGCACCTTCCACGACGGTGTCTCGGGCCAGCAAATGGACTACAGCGTCTACGTGCCGGAAGTCTGTCTCAAAAAAGAACGCTGCCCGCTTGTTCTCTTTATGGCGGACGCGAGCACTGTCGGCAAGGGCGTCAAAGCCCCTCTGATGCAGGGCTGGGGCGGCATTATCTGGGCCGCGCCTGAAACCCAGGCGAAGGGACCGGTGATCGTGCTTGTCCCCTCATTCAAGGGACCGGAAGCCGCGACCCGGGATGATTCAACGGTTTCGCCCGAAGCGATGATCGCGTACCGGCTTCTGAAAACCGTCATGCATCGCTATAACGTCGATCGGGACCGCGTCTATACGACGGGCCAGTCGATGGGCGGAATGCTCTCCTTCTACTTCAACACCGTGAACCCGGATCTCTTTGCGGGTTCTCTGATGGTGTCGAGCCAGTGGGGTGCGGAGCTCCTGAAGCCGCTCGCCTCGGATCATTTCACCTATGTGACTTCCGCCGGGGACCCGAAAGCCTCGGTTGGGATGGCAGCGCTCCGCACAGTGCTTCAGAAGGAAGGCGCGGATATCGGTGAGACGGAGTTTTCGGCCCGCCTCCCCCTTGCCTCGCAGAACGCCGCTGTGAAGTCGCTCTACAGCGAAGGGAAACCGATCAATTTCATCCGGTTTACCGCTGGAACCGTGATTCCGGCAAACACAGACAGCCGCGGGAAGGCTTACGGCGACCATATGTACGGGTTTGACGCGGCCTATAAGATCCCGGCGATCCGCGAATGGCTCCTCGAACAGAACCGGAACGACACTTATAAGGGACGATTCTTCCTCGGTGGGGTTTCGCTTCTCGCGAAAGGCCAGGATGGGCTGAATCTTCTGCAGCGAAGCGCTGATCAGAATTACGCTCCGGCGGAAACGCTTGTCGGCCAGATCTACATGGAAGGCCGCGGCATGCGCCGCAATTTCGCAACGGCTCTGGACTGGTTCAAGAAGGCAGCAGCCCGCGGGGATGATGATGCCTACATCCTGATGGGCGACATCTACAGAAACCACGATTCCGGTTTCTACAACCTGAAACTCGCCCGCGAAGCCTATGAAAAGGCCTGGACGCTTGGAAACTTCAAGGCGCCCCGGTATCTTGCTGAGATGGAAGCGGATACCGCGAACGGCGCAAAACCTGACTATCCGAAGGCGCTTGACTGGTATCAGAAGGGCGTGATGGCGGGTGACATCACGTGCGCTATCCGGATCGGTGAAATGTATGAGAACGGCGTGTACTTCAAGAAGGATCCGGCGAAGGCGCTTGAGTGGTACCTCATCGCGGCGCCATCCCCGGAAATCGCGGCTCAGAATGTCCCGCCGCGTCTTGCCGTGATCAAGAAGATCGGTTCTTTCTACGAAAACGGAATCGGTACAGAAAAGGATCTTCGGAAAGCTTATGACTGGTACCGGGGCGCGGCTGAAGCGAAAGATCCGGAGGGACTCGCGGATGTAAGGCGCGTCGCGGCTGCCTATAACAAGACTGTTCCGGCCAAAGCCGCCAAGAGCAAGGTCCCCGCAGATCCGCTCGGCGCGCTCCCGGCACCTGAGCGTCCTGTCGAAAACAGTTCAGAAATCCCGAACACCGGTTCCCTACTTAACCTCATAAAGTAAAACAGGAATCGGTATAAACAGACGGCAGAGAGTTCATCTCTGCCGTTTTTTTTCAGGGTTTCAGAAGAGAGAGCAGTCCGAGTATTGCCGCGTACCTAGCTCCTTTCCCAAGAAGCGTGAAAAGAAGCGCTGGAATAAAGGGTGTCCGGATGAGTCCCGCGCCAAGCGACAGAGCGTCCCCGATCACAGGCACCCAGGAGAAAAAGAGAAGCGGCGTTCCGAAGCGGCGAAGTTTCGCGAGCGTCTGCTCGGACACTTTCTTCTCCTCCGGAATAAACCGTCCCAGAACCCAGGAAGTCATAGCTCCCGCAGTATTCATGAGCGTTGCCGTGAGGAAAAGCGCGGCTGTGCGTCCCGGGAAAGCCGCCTCATAGGCAATCACCGCGGCTTCACTCGTTCCTGGAAGAATCGTGGACGAGAGAAAGGCGCTCAGCGCGACGCCAAGAAGGCCGAGGTTCCCAAAGTAAGAGGCGAAATCCATGTATGCAGTGCTTTTCTGAATGTGAAAGTGAGCTTATCAGAGGAATGATGTTTGAAGAACCTCGGTTTACCCGCCACACACTCCCCTTTTGATGAACAGCGGTAGCAGAGGCGTTTCCTGTAACGCTTTGTTAGAATTTCCACCGTACAGCCGGATTTTCCCCTCAGATTCCGGCTGAAACTGTTTTACAGGACGCCCGATGCTTAATCTTTCCCTTTTCAGCATGTTCATCGTTATTTCACTCGCCAACATTTTTGCTCCGGGAGCGGGTGTTGTTTATGCCATCACAACGGGAATTCAGGGTGGACTGAAAGGGAACTTCTGGTGTCGGATCGGACTCGCTGTCGGTATTCTGGTACTGATGACCGCGTCGGTTTCGGGGCTCGGCGTGATCGTCGCGAACAGCCCGACGATTTTCACGGTTCTCCGCTTTATCGGTATTGCTTATCTGATTTACCTCGGGATCAAGGCCTGGAGAGCGCCTGCCACGTCTCTCATCGCTGACGGAGCAATCCCGGCTCACAACGGCCGCAGGCAGTTCGCGGAAGCCTTTATGCTGCAGATCACGAATCCGCAGCCGCTCGTCTTCTTTATCTCGCTGCTTCCCCAGTTCATCGATCAGAAACTTGCCTATATTCCGCAGGTTGTGATCATGACGGTCGTCTATTCGTTCCTGGTTTTTGCCGTGATGACGATCTACACGTTTGCGGTTGCAAGGGCCCGGACATTCTTCAAGTCACCTCAGGCATCCCTCATTCTGCGGCGCACGAGCGCGGTGTTCTTCTTCATCATCGCTGCGCTTGTCATTGTGACAATGATCCGAGGAATCTGAATCCATTCAGTTGATCCACAGCGGATGCCCGGCAATGTCCGGGCATTTTTATTGGGCAGATTATTTGCACAGCCTCTCAAAAGCCCTATTGGTTTTGACATATTACGGTGACTTTTCGTATTTAAGGAAAATCAGCAGGTAATACCCCAAAAAGTTCCCTGAGCTCCGCATCCATAGTCGCTCAGATGCGGAAGAATCAAAAAACGCTCCGTCAAATCAGATCACAAAAAACTGACGGTAACAATGCTTAATGCTATAGGGACTCACAAATCATGAAACGCCGCATTCTTCTCGCTGCTATCGCAGCCACTCCCGCAATCGCGCTCTTCGGCTGCAGCAAGAACGATTCATCCTCTGCTCAGAAGACGATCAAGCTTGGAACACTGTCCGGACCTCACGCTGAAGTCGCTGAAGAAGCCAAAAAGGTCGCTGCCAAAAAGGGACTGAATGTTCAGATTATCGAATTCTCCGATTATGGTCAGGTGAATGAAGCGCTCGCCGCTAAGGATATTGACTGCAACGCGTTTCAGCACGTTCCCTTCCTTGAGAAGGCCAAGGCCTCCAAGGGATATCAATTCACTGCGCTTGGGAAAACCGTTCTCTTCCCGCTCGGCGTTTATTCCCAGAAAATCCATACCAAAACTGAAATTGCTGACGGAATGCTCGTTTCCGTTCCCGCCGATCCCGCGAACCTCGGCCGCGGTCTTCAGCTCCTTGAACGTAACGGCATTATCAAGCTGAAGGATGGCGTCGGGATACACGCGACAACACACGATATCGCTGAGAATCCGAAACACCTGGTATTCCGCGAGGTTGACAGCGCTTACCTCGGCCGGTCACTTCCCGATGTGGGATTCGCGGTCATCAACGGCAGCTGGGCGGTGAAATCCAAGCTTTCCCCTGAGAAAGACGCATTTATTCTCGAAGGTGCGGATTCAGACTTTGCCAACGTTCTCGTCACCCGCACTGAGGATAAAGATAAGCCTGAGTTCAAAACTCTCCTTGCTTCGTTCCAAAGTCCCGAAGTGAAGCAATTTGTGAAGGATAAGTTCAAGGGCTCGGTGGTAGCCGCCTTCTAATCCGTTTCACAAGGGAAGAAAATGCATATCAATCAGCAATGTATCGGATGCCGCCAATGCTGGCCGGTGTGTCCGGTCGGCGCTATTGGCGCTACGGCTGACGGGCACCATTCAGAGGTCAATCTGGACCGCTGTGTCGAATGCAGTGCCTGTCTCCGTTCCAGGGTCTGTCCCGTCAACGCTTTTGAACCTCAGGAACTGCCGTGGCCCCGCAGCCTGCGCTCGGCTTTCTCTGATGTCCTGAGTCCTCATAAATCAACCGGAGTTCTTGGCCGCGGAACCGAAGAAATGAAAACCAACGACGTTACGGGCCGGCTGCGTGCCGGGTTCGTCAACGTCGCGGTGGAACTCGGGCGTCCCGGAATCAGCGCAAGTTTCGAAGATGTTCAGAAGGTCACCAGAGCCCTAGCCCGCCTTGACGTTGAGTTTCAGAAAGAAAATCCGGTTACCTCTCTCTTCACAAGCGACCGAAATGGGGATCTGAATCCTGAGGTACTGGGGGAGCGGGTACTCTCCGCACTCGTTAAATTTGAGATTCCCGTCAGCCGGGTTCCTGAACTGGTAGAGGCTCTTGAAGAGGCGGGGAAGACTGTTGATACCGTTTTTTCCGCCGCTCTCGCCGAACCGATCCGTCCGGGGGAATCGGAGCCGGAACTTATCCAGATTCTGGAAGAGAACGGCATTTTTTATCGTCCCAACGGAAAAACCAATGTCGGACTTGGCAGACCGTTTCTTCCAGTGGAGGCGGCATCATGACGCATACTCTTCATCGGCGCGGTTCAAAGTCGGATCTTGCGCATGACTATGTGGTTCTCGCAATGGCAGCCCGGGGTGTCAAACGTGACGGTGCCGCACCGAAACTCGCCCAGGCGCTTGAAATTTTTGCTGCTCATAATCCAGTGAATTACGGAAACGTGGCCGGAAATTCCTTCACACGGACTCTGCCCGAGATGGTCTCTCTTACGCGTGACAACACAGTCTCTCACGCCGTATTCAGGGATATTGAGGATGTCACGGCAGTACTCCAGGATCTGAAAAAAGAAGATCTCGGTATTTCCATCGTGGTTTCAGGGCTATTTGATCAGGTCAAGGCCTCCTGTCGATGCGCTGGGCTGACTCCTCACACGGCCAATGTGTCGCTTGGGATCTTTGGCAAAACCGACAAGCTGCCAAAAGAAGGCGTTCTCGAAATTGCCTCCATGTGCGGACACAACATGGTCTCATTCGGTGTCATCAAAAAACTCGTACGGGATATAGAGGACGGTTTTACGACACCGGAACAGGCGGCTAAAAAAATTGCGGCGAGCTGTCTCTGCGGCGTCTTTAACTGGGAGCGCGCAGCTCAGGTCTTTTCCCGTCTTGCTGAAGGAGCACAGGCATGAAAACCGCTGAAGAGAAACGTCTCGAGTTCAGAAGAAATCTTGAGACGGGAACATTCATGATTGCGCCGGGAATCTATGACGCGCTGTCTGCGAAAATTGCCGAAGCATCCGGACTTAATTGTCTCGCAATGGGCGGTTATGCCATCTCCGCCACCCGTCTGGGTCAGCCGGATGTCGGACTGCTTTCGCTTACCGAGATGCGGGAATCGCTGAAGCAGATCTGTGATGCGACTGAAATTCCTGTGATTGGAGATGGGGATACCGGCTTCGGCAACGCTCTGAATGTCATCCGGACTGAAAATGAGTATGAGCGGGCCGGCGCTTCCTGCATCTTCTTTGAGGATCAGAAATGGCCCAAGCGCTGCGGTCATATGGAAGGGAAACAGGTTATTCCAGCCGAAATCCATGTTCAAAAGATCCGCGCGGCGTGTGATGCCAGGATTGATAAGAACACGGTCATCATGGCCCGAACTGATACCCGGGCAATCAATGGGGTCGATGATGCCATCCGGCGGGGGCATCTTTACGCAGATGCCGGCGCTGAAATCCTTTTTATCGAGGCGCTTCGGGACCGGAGTGAAGTTGAACGGCTGGCCCGCGAATTCGAGGGAACCGGCACTTATCTCTTCGCAAACATGATTGAGGGCGGAAAAACGCCGATTATTCCAGCCTCTGAGCTGAAGGAAATGGGATACGCGGGGGTTTTCTGGTCCTGCGCTTCCCTTTATCTGGTTGCTAAGACCCTAAAAGACGCTTTTACTGAACTGGCACGTGACGGAACCAGTGACGCGTTTCTCAGCAGAATGATTGACTTCAACGAATTCAATCACTTCATTGGTCTTGATCGCTATCGTGAGCTGGAAAAACGATATGCGGCGGATGATAATTCCCAGCCCTGATGGAATCTTTCTGAAAATAATGCCCGAAGGTCGAAACAGATCTTCGGGCATTTGACTGATTGAAGGATGAATCAATCACTTCAGAATCGGAAGGCTTTCCATCATGCGTTTCAGATTCCAGGCATCCCACGGCATATGTTCCGCAATACCGAGGCCTACGAGGTCCGCCGTCTTCCCAATATCAAGAATCAGACGAGTGACCTGTTCAATCTTCAGTTTCCCGGGGGCGGTGTCAAACGGAATGCCGTTCGGATCATTCGGGAACTGAGAGTAGAAGAACCGGGGATCAAGCGAGTCAATGTCGAAATGGATGGCGACGTGCTTGAGGCCGCTTGCCTTAAGCCAGTCCGTCACCGCGGTGCTCGTCTCAAACACCGTTTCCGGCGGGAACACTTTCATGCCGAGACGCTCAACAATCGCGCTTTCCTTCGGAGAATTGAAGCGGCTCGGCCCCACAATGGCAACCTGCCCACCTGTCAGCGGTTTCTTCACTTCACGGGCGAAAACCGGATCACCGTCCCCCATCAGATTTCCGAGAACCATCGCGTGTTCCCGGTCAAAGACTTCAGGCGTGGAAATATCCGGATGCGCGTCTACCCAGATAACCGCGAGGTCCCCATCGTACTTTTCATTGAGGTACGAGAACGGGGCCTGATCCACGAGGCAGTCACCGCCGAAAACAACAATACGATCCGGTGCCTCACGGTCAATGATTTCCCGGGCCGCATGAAGCTGCTTCAGCACCACCTCCTGCTGATAGACACCATTCGTCTTCCAGCCGTGTTTCCCTTCATAGGGAGCCACGGGAACCTCAAACTCGGGCGTGGTTTTGCTCTTCGGAGCAAGGAAGGAAAGGAGCCGGGCTCCCAGAGGGTAGATCTCGCCAGTCACTGGCGGCAGGTCATAATCGCCTCCCTGCCACTGAGGCATCAGGAGTCGGATTGTTTTCTTATTTTCTTCAGCCATTCTGATTTCCTTTCAGAACCTATAGGATTCGGGAAATAGATTAGTCCTATCGGATAATAACCGTGAGGCTTCAGAGTAATTTTTTCTGAATACAGAAAAGGCTGCGGGAAAAGCCTCCGCAGCCTTCGGTTCTGTGCGTCTCAGAAGTTTACTTTGCGGGACTGGATGCCGGTGCGGAAGCCGGTGCAGAGCCCGCTGCCACCGTACGGGTGTTATAGAGATTGAAGAGATCCTCACGGAAAGTCTTCTCCTTACCTGCGGTGTTCGCGACAAACGGCACATTATCATAAACCGCGTGGAGGCTATCCTTCGGATTCGCGAGATTCGCAGAATCTTTCCCCCAGAAGAACTTCGTCGAAACACTGCTCAGATCAAATTTCTTCTTGTCATCAGAGTTGATCGCGAACCGGACGGTCAGCTCGTTCTTCGTGACACCGGTCGCCGCGATCATCGTGTCGATATTCTTCGACATATCAAGCTGCTGAGAAGCCCCATCACCCAATGCCGCGCGGAACGCGTCAGCCATGGCCTGCAGCACCTGCACACCGCTCTTTGCGTCAACCGCTTCCTTACGGATGCCGGCATAGAGTTCTGCGCTCGGCTTCAGTTCGCAGGTAAATTCCACTCCGCTCTTAATCTGATCGGTTGAAAATTTCGACCACTTGGCGGTCTTTTCGACGCAGCCGGAGTACTTCCCAAGCGCGTCCCCAACCTTCATGGATGTTGAAAATTCTGGCAGCGTCCCGTCCTTCACGGTTGACACAGGGTCCGAGCAGCCGCTCAGAAAGACAAGAGACACCGCAGCTGCCGCTGCAATCTTAACGAACTGATTCATAGATCCACCTTTTCGGGAAAGACCAAAATCCGGAACCACAGGGTTTCGGATAGTGCTGTTTTGAAGCAGGCAAAGCGTGGGCCCCGCTGCCTGTCTAAAAGGGAGTTTCTAGGGGTTGGGGTAAACTCTCTTCCGTTCTTTATGGGCAAGCAGCGAGGTAGAGGATTCGCCTTCGGTTCAGTCTTAATGATCGAACTGAAGACAATTGCTGTTAAAAACTTTTTATTGAATCCAACACCATCAATTTCTATATCTATAGTTTTACACTTATTACCCACTCTCTGCCACAATTAATTTGTAATTTGCGTCACAAAAACCCATAAAAACCTAGAAAACATGCTGGTTTCGTAATCAGAATGTCCAATTCTGTACGTCATGGCACGTTTTTACGGCTTCCTTCAGGATGAATGAAAGTGTTGTGTTTACGCGGCAGAAAATCCCGAGGGGTATAAATCTGCCCAAGCAGTCCCTCATCGGGACTGCCTGTTCGAAACCAGGCGCACTTCGCCGTAACCTTCGGAAATAAAGGTGTTTGTTTGAATAATCACGCTTTCGATCGTCATTTTTCTTATCGAAAACTGCTGAGATTTACGCTCCCGACCGTCGCGATGATGGTGTTTCTCTCCTGCTACACGATTGTGGACGGTTTCTTTATCGCGTCCTTTGTCGGGAAGGAGGCCTTTACCGCGGTGAACCTGGTGTTTCCGGTCCTGATGGCAGCGGGAACGCCGGGGTTTCTGCTCGGCACCGGCGGCTCCGCGTTTGTCGGTGCGGCCCTTGGACGGAAAGAACCTGAAACGGCGAACCGGATCTTTTCGCTTCTCGCCGCGCTCGCGGTCGGGGTCGGACTTCTGCTTTCCGTCATCCTCTGGCTCCTGATGCCTGAGATTTCACGGGCTCTCGGAGCGGATGCCACGCTTCTCCCTGACTGTATTTCATACGGCAAGATCATTGCGGCTGCTCTCCCCTGCTTCATGATTCAGTCGTTCTTCCAGTCTTTCTACATCACGGCCGGAAAGCCCAACCTTGGATTCGCGTCAACCATTGCGGCCGGGGTCACGAATATCGGGCTTGATGCGCTTTTTATTATTGTTTTTGGCTGGGGTGTGGCCGGTGCTGCGGCCGCTACCGCGATCAGTGAGCTGCTTTGCGGGCTTTTCCCGCTGCTTTATTTCTCGCGCCCAAACACGAGTCTCCTTTGGTTTATCCGTCCAGTCTGGATGCCGCGGGTTGTGCTGGATACGGTGATCAATGGGTCTTCCGAACTCATGTCCAGCATCGCGATGTCGGTGGTTGGCATCTGCTACAACCTGCAGCTTCTCCGCTACGCGGGGAACGATGGCGTCGCGGCCTACGGTGCCGTGATCTACACCGCGTTCGTTTTCGTGTCCGCGATGATCGGTTTCTCTGAAGGGGTGGCCCCGGCGATCAGCTTCCACTTCGGAGCCAAAAACTATCGGGAAGTAAAGAGTCTCTTTAAGAAAAGCGTGGTGATCCTCGCCCTCACAGGCATTCTGATGACCCTTCTTTCCGCCGTTTTCGCGGATTTCGTCGCGAGACTCTTTGATGCCGGAGACGCCGGGCTTCACGGCCTGATCGTGAACGCTATGACAATCTACGGTCTCTCCTACCTTCTCTGCTGGTTCACGATTTTCGGCTCCGCCTTTTTCACAGCGCTTGGAAACGGTCCGGTGTCAGCCGCTATTTCCTTTACCCACACGCTGGTCCTTGAAACGGGATGCGTTTTTCTGATTCCGTTTCTTATTGGGATCAACGGTATCTGGTTCTCGATCAGTGTGGCGGAACTGCTGTCGGCGTTTGTAACGGGATTCTTTCTCCTTCGCGGCAGAAAAATATTTCTTTCTGACTAGACTGCAGGAGTTAACACGGCCTAGATCGAAAGTTGTGTAATTTTCGCCCGCATGTTTTCTTCATACGATTTCGGCACGCCCGGTCTTTCAGTTGCCGGGCGCGAAAACGACCAAAGGAGAAAACATGTTCAAACTTACGCAGGCAGCCGCCGGCATTGCCGCCGCACTGCTCGCCTTCAGCGCTCAGGCCGCTGACTTTCAGATCCGGGGTGTCATTGATCTCGGTCTTACCGTAACCCACGCGAAGCATGGCGACACGACGCTCTCCATGACGCCTGACAACTATATCGGTTCAGGCTTTGACTTCCTTGGGGAGGAGAAACTCTCCGGCACAACGAAGGTGGGTTTTGCCCTGCGTAATCGTTTCAACCCGGATACCGGTGCTTTCCAGACTCAGGACAAGCTTTTCGATTATGAGTCCCAGCTCTATGTTGAGGGTCCCTATGGTCTGATCGGCGCGGGCCGCATGAGCCCGTTCTCCGCATCCGTCGGAACTCAGGGCTGGATGTGCCCGTTTGACGTGTTTGAGGCCGGATACCAGGATGCCGGTCTGCAGTCCACGCAGCAGACGACCTGGGCCGCGTATGACAACTCCCTCTACTACGTCACGCCGACCTTCAATGGTTTCAAGGCGGGTCTCTTCTATTCTTTCTCTGGAGACGCGAAGGAGAACGCCCACCAGTCGAAGAACAACCGTTTCTGGAACGCTGCCATTCACTACTCGGATGAAAAACTCTCCGCCATGGTGTCCGCAGAGGGCGATATCCGGAGCACGGATTCTGACCTGAAGGATGGCCGCGTATTCCGCGCCGCCGCAAGCTACGATTTCGGCCGCTTCAAGGTGATGGGCGGCTATAACCGGGCCGAGCATCAGTATCAGTACGCCTACGCGACCTTTAACGAAAACCTCTACTCCATGACCACGGCGTCCGGCGAAGCGCTGATGAAGGGCATTTCCTCAGACCAGGCCTGGATCGGTATCCGTGTGCCGATCAATCAGTATGAAGTGGTTGCTCAGTACCAGTACCTGGACGGCAAGGTGAAGGACGACGGCACGAAGTTCAAGCGCCATGTGCTCGCGCTCGGCGGCTACTACTACATGTCGAAGCGCACGCTGATGTACGCCGATGTCTCTCAGTCGATCGGCCGCGGCGCTCTCTCCTGGGATAACGGCGGTTCAGATACGAATTACACCGCCTTCCAGGTCGGTATGACGCACTTCTTCTGATCCCGCGTCATTTTCATTTTTTCTTTCTCTTGCAGTGAGCTGCCGGGCAGGATTGGGTTCCTGCCCGGTCTTTTTCAGACCGCCGGGAACTTCACCTGAGGCCAGGCCTTCTTCGCTGCCGCTTCGAACGCGTCACAGTGATTCAGCGCGAAAAGCATCTGAACCGTGTTGACACCGCACTTTGTCTTTACGAAGTGGATCAGCTTCGCCTCAATATCCTCATCGCTGTCGGCGTCGCATGCCCAGGCACAGATCCCGGACAGTGTTCCGTCAGGCTCAAGCTGTTTCACGCCGCAGATCCGCTTTTCGATTCCGGCACAGTGCCTTACCCGCTTTTCCCACCCGACGAGGAGCCGGATCATGCCAGGAGCCGGTGCGGTCAGCCACTTCTCAAGCGACTCAAAAAGAATCGGCATCTGCTTCGCGATGATAAGGCCGTCAGACCGCTGATCCTGATAGGCCTGATAAAGCAGAATCGCGAGCTCTTCCCTTCGGTACCCCTCCGCTACCGCGAAAGACAGAATGTCTTCAATCGACGGTCGGAATTCTCTTGAGTAGGTATGAACAAATGAAGGCCGGAAGACGCCATTCCGGTCACGCGGGATCTGTACCGGAAGCCTTTCCCTTCCAACGTGAAGTTCGCGGGAAATATAGCCATTCCGGTAGTTTTTCCTTGCGCCCCGCTTTCCGTTTTCCCGCTTCAGAAAAGCCACAAGTTCGCTTTCCACAATAGCGCTCACCACAGTGCCCGCCAGCTCCAGGTCTGACTGGCGGTTCGCTGCTTCTGAAACCCGGCCCTTATGGTAAATCGCGGCGAAGAACTGCTTCTGGGCTTCTTCACTCGTGAGGAGCTGCGTAATCAGATCGACGGATGTCGGAATTATGTCGTCATTCAGAATATGGAGATTCTTCATGTCAGCTGAATCAATGGATAGAAGCGAATGTTGTGTAATTTTATCCCGGAATTTCCTTTGCCAGAATCATCGGGCCCCTAGATCGTTCGGGGAACAATTCATATACGCATAACGGAAATAACCAAAGGAGTCATTTTTCATGCAGTGGATGCGCAAAGCGATTTCTATCTCCGCCATCACCCTCGCGGTGGCGATGACGGCCCCGGCTTTTGCCGCTGACTATACGGCTGATGTTGTTGTGATCGGCGCGGGTGCCTCAGGCTCCGCGGCCGCCCTCGCTTCCCAGCAGTCCGGCGCGAAGACCATTCTTCTCGAAAAGACTCCTTTCCAGATGGGCGCTGGGTCCTTCGCGGGCGGTATGTTTGCCGCTGACTCTTCTCAGCAGAAGGCTGTCGGAAAGACCGTTGATAAGAAGTGGCTCTTTAATCAGTATCTCAGCCTCTCGGGCGGTTTCCAGAACAGCCTTCTCGTCCGCCGCATCATTGATGAATCCGGAAAAACGGTTGACTGGCTGAACGCCAACGGCTGCCGCATGAAGCTTGTCGACGCCGGTACCGGCGGCGCGTACGCTCACATCGGAATGCCCGCGACGCTCCATGGCTATCAGGATGGCGGTGCGAAGGCTCTCGTCGCGCTGAAGGACTCGTTCCTGAAAGCTGGCGGCCAAGCGCTTTTCTCAACCCGGGCCACTGAACTCATCAAGGACGCCAAGGGCAATGTGACCGGCGTTCGGATCATTGGTCAGGATGGGAAGCCCGGCAAGGTGACGGCAAAGGCTGTCGTGATCGCCTCCGGCGGTTTCGGCGGCAATAAGGACATGCTTGAACGCTACATCGGTGTCCCCTACACGATGGGTGAAGTGACCCAGAACACGGGTGACGGTATCCAGATGGCGTGGAAGGCCGGTGCCGGAAAGCGCGGTGAAAATGTCGCACAGTATTTCTGGGAAACGTTCAGTCAGGAGGAAATGGGCAAGATCACGAAGCAGGTGGGTGACGACTGGTTCGCGCTCACGGATTTCACGCGTTACCCGAATCTCCGCGTGAACACGAATGGACGCCGCTTCAGCAATGAAACGGACGCGACGCTCTACTCTGTTCACGGCGCTGAAATCGCGATGCAGCCTCATCAGACGGAATTCGTGATTGTTGACTCCGGGATGCTCGATAAGGTGAAGGCTAAGGGTTTCGCCGCAATTGAGGAACAGTACGCGAACTGGAAGGGAGACAAGCGTCAGTACTTCCAGGAATTCAATGAGCCGAACGACACGGCTGAACTCTCCAAGGCTGAAAACACGCCGAAGGATGTAGCCGCGTTCCTCGATAAGCTGGTCGGAAACACCGCAACCGTCTACAAGGCGAATTCCATTCCTGAGCTCGCCCGCGCGATCGGCGTCGACGAAAAGAACTTCGTCGCTTCCGTCGATCAGTACAACAAGGCTTATCACGATGGGAAAGATCCGCTCTTCTTCGCTGACGGGAAGCGCCTGATTCCGGTTGAAAAGGGACCGTTCTACGCTGTCCGCTTCACTTCCCGCCTCCTCGGCACTCTGGGCGGCATCCGTGTGGATGACAGACTCCGCGCGGTGACCTCTGACGCCACGCCGATCAACGGTCTCTGGGCTGTCGGCGCAGACGCAGGCGGCATGTATGGCAAGGCGTACGTCGACTTCGAGGGCGGCACGCTCGGCTTTGCTTACACTTCGGGCCGTCTCGCTGGTGAAGATGCTGCTCACTACGCCAAGACCCACTGAAATTAAGCGGCCGATTTAAAAGGTCTGGCCGTCAGTCCCACCGCGGAAACTCTCTCTCCGATCCGCTTAGGACTGACGGCCAAATGTTATTCGTAATCAGACGATTACCTGAACAAACTTCAAGCAGAAATTCTATTTCTCTTCAGAAAGATCCCCAATAATTTCAGGTTCTGCGAAGAGCGCTGTCGCTCCTCCAGTGTGGAGGAACACCACGGTGCTTCCCTGGGGCACATTTCCCTTGCGGATTTCTTCCATCATGCCGTGAAACGCTTTCCCGGAATACACCGGGTCAAGGAAGATGCCTTCCGTCCGGGCCAGCAGCCGGATATCATCGTTCGCTGGGCCAAAAGGCTTTTCGTAACCCGCGCCGACATAGTCGTAAAGGATCTGCTCGAGATCCTTCGTCTCGCCCCTACCTCCGTCAACTATCAGCCGGTGCAGTATTTTGTTGCTGAAACCGAAGAAGAGCGTGCAGCCGTCGCAGCCGGTGTTTCTGACTTCAATCAGGAACGCGTGATCAAAGCTTCCCGCGCGATCGTCTGCGCTGTGCCTTTCCGTCCGTCTGAAGAACACCTGCAGGCTGTTTATAAGCAGGAAATCGCTGACGGCCGCTATGCTGGCCACGAAGGTGAGGAAAACATGGACGCCGGCCGTCGTTACTTTGTCGGCCTGCACGCCGTCACCTCCGGTGAATTCTTCGAATGGGCCTCCAAGCAGGCTTATCTCAGCATGTGTTACCTGATGTTCGCCGCCGCCCAGATGGGGCTCGACACTACGATCATGGAAGGGGTTCAGTTCCAGAAGATGGATGAGAACCTGGGACTCGCTGAAAAGGGCCTTGCCTCGGTGCTCGTTCTCGCAATCGGTCACCACGACGAAAAGGAAGACCGCAACGCCACGAAGCAGAAGAGCCGTCTCCCGATGGACACTGTGATTCACCGCGTTGCGAAGTAATCCGCGCCGGAACACAAAAAATATGGTTTTACGCGCACTGCGCTTCTAAAATAGAGGGCAGTGCCGGAAACCCATAAACGGAGCCGTCCGGCTGGACTGGCTCCGTTTTTTATCTGAGCAGTGCGTTTCAGTTTCCGGCGAAGTCTTCTTTCTGTCTTCCGGGAGATTCCATCGTATGAAAACCATCGCGCTGATCGGCTGCGGAGCCCTATCTCACATTTTTGCCCGCAATCTGCTTCGGATTCTTCCCGGTGAATTCCGGATTACAGGCGTCATGGCGCGTCACGCCGGAAGCGCGGAATCCTTTGCGGAAACACTGGACTGCCGGTTTTTTACCGAGATTGATCCGCTTCTCGCTCTGAAGCCAGATTTTGTTATTGAATTCGCGGGCGGAGCCGCGGTCCGGGAGTATGGTGAAGCTGTTCTCAGGTCCGGTGCCAATTTCATACCCGCTTCTGTCGGCGCTCTGGCGGATCCGGAATTTTTTAATACGCTGAAAACAGCCGCGAAAGAATCGGGCTCTAAGCTCTTTATCCCTTCAGGCGCGATCGGCGGGCTGGACCTCATGCAGGTCTATGCCCTGAAAGGGGACGCCCGGGTCGAAATTGAGGACGTCAAAGCTCCGAGAAGTCTTGAAGGCGCTCCAGGGCTTAAAGGCCGCATTCCATCAGCAACCGCGGAAGAAGTTCTCTTTACCGGCACTGTCCGTGACGCTATTGCGGCTTTCCCGAAAAACGTCAACGTCGCAGTCACTGCCTCAATCGCGGCTGAGGCTCCGAACGCCCAGGTGACGGTAAGAAGCGTTCCGGGGCTTCGTGAAAATATTCACCGGATCAGCCTCTCAAACGGCCTTATGCATGCTGAGCTATCGATCGCGTCGAAACCGGATCCGGCGAATCCCAAGTCAAGTACCTCAGCAGCCTGGAGCGTGATCGCGCTGCTCAGGAATCTCGTGTCCGACGTTGTTTTCTTCTGACAAAAATTTTCCGGAGGCCCTGAATCTTGTCCCACACGCTGACGCTTTTCATCATTCTCAGCATCACAGTGGTCGCTTCTCCCGGTCCCGGGGTGCTTCTCACGGTGATGACGACCCTGGAGGAAGGCGGCCGGAAGCCCCCCTGGTGTATCGGAGGGCTGGCGTGCGGGACCTTTATCCTCGCCATGATTGCCGTAGGCGGGCTCGGGGCCATTCTTTCCGCCCGCCCCTCTTTATTTACATTTATTCAGGCGCTTGGCGCACTTTATCTTCTCTGGCTTGGTGTCAAAAGTTTCCGGAAGCCTGCGGTAGACCTGATGTCGCTTGCGGCAAAAAGCGATAAAAAGGAAACCGGAGCGTCTCCCGCGTCGATTTTTACCCGAGGCATTCTGCTTCAGCTAACGAATCCCGTCCTCATCATCTTTTTCTTCTCCATGTTCCCGCAGTTTATTGACCAGAGCGGGTCATTCTGGGGACAGTCCGTGCTGTTATCGCTCCTCTACGCGCTGACACTCGTCGTGATTCACGCCGGGTACGCGGCTGCCGCGGCGTATGCCCGACATCTTCTCACAGGGAAGCGAGGTCTCCTTTGGGTGAACCGTATCGGCGGATTCTTCTTCCTCGCTTTCGGCCTCTTTATGCTTGGGAAAATCATCGTCAGACTCATTTCCGGCTGAGTGTTTGCCTCAGAACGGGGTTTTCTTCTCCGCGAACGTAATGGTGAAGAGCGATCCCTTTCCCTCTTCACTTTCCACCGCGATCTTCCACCCCATGCGGGTACAGATACGGGAGACCAGTGAGAGCCCGATTCCGTGCCCCTGACCATGGGAGAGTTTTCCTCGGGTAAAGGGTAAAAAGATCTTTTCCATTTCGTCCTTTGGGATCCCGCAGCCCTCATCACTCACGGAAAACCGTGTGGGTTCTAGCGTGATCGTGATCGTCCCGCGGGTGGAATTTCTCACCGCGTTCCGCACAAGATTGGAAAGCACACAGGAAGCGAAACTATCCGAAAGCCTCGGCGGAGGGGTACCGGACTGATCGTCAATCACCAAGCGGATTCCTTTCTGATGAGCCTCGGGCTCATCTTCCTCCTGAATCTCACGGGCAATATCGGGAAGGTATTTGATGTCGTTATCCGCGGCTTTGACATCCTTATCGCGCGCGAGAGCGAGAAGCACATGGATCAGTCGCTGCATTCGCTCTGCGGCAAGCGTGATTTTCGCGAGCTGCCGCTCCTGCTGCGGCGTAAGGTCGCCGATTTCCCGCATCAGCTCCGCTGTCGTGGAAACCACGGAAAGATGAGTCCGGAATTCATGCGAGAGATCTGAGGCAAAGAAACGCTCACTCTGAACGGTTTCATGGAGTTTCCGGAGGGATTCCTCACAGGTCTTCGCGAGATACCCAACTTCGTCATTGATCACTTCAACCGAGAGGGGGCGGAATTCCTTCTCTGACGCGCACCGCTGAACTTCGCGGGCTAGCTTCCTTACCGGCCGGACAACGGTGCCGCCAAGCAGCCAGGCCATCAGAATCGCAGCCATCACCGCGATAATGCCGAAAACCACGATAACCGCGACCAGCCGGTGCTCGACCTCTTCAAACTCAGTCTGATCCGTGGCAAGGATATAGGTCACACCGTGGCGCTGCATCCGGAAGACATAATCCGCCTGATGATCGTCCTCATACTCGGTGTAACCGTCAGGCAGGTTCTGAAACTCGGGAGGGATGGGATCAAGCTTTACCCCGTTCACGACGCTCGGTTCCGCGTAAAGCTTCTTATTCGGAAGGAGACGGGGAACTTTCCCATTCGCGATATCACTGTCGATATAACCGCGGAGTGAGTAGTACTGGTTCTCAGAAACCAGATGATCTTCCGTAAATTCAATAGCGTAGGAGAAGGCGGCAATGGATCCCGCTGTGAGCACAAAAGCGAGAACACCGATCACCAGCATCAGTCTCGCCTGAAGCCCCAGCCTCAGGAAAAAGCGTCCGATTCGTTTCATGCGGCTTCTCCTCTTCTTCAGACCTGCCGCGGCAGCTGAAATTTATTTGGCGTCTGACTTGGTGCCAGGCGTTTCCGCCGGCACAATTGACCAGCCAAACCCCGGATGCGTCTTGATCATCGGGGCAGCAAAGGGTTTATCCACCACGTTTCTGAGGAGCCAGAGATTTGAGCGAAGGCTGTCTGAATCCGGACGGTCTCCACCCCAGAGAGCTTTCTCGAGTTCGTCACGCGGCACGATGTTCGGGCTCTTTGACATCAGCACCCGAAGAATCTGAAAGCAGGCCGGGCTCAGGTGGAGCGTTTTCCCTTCACGTTCAGCAGACGCTGTGGAAAGATGGAGCACGAGGTCTCCAACCTTCAGATCCTTCACCACCTTTCCCTGACTGCGCCGCAGAATCGCTTCAACCCGGGCCGAGAGCTCACGGAGTGAAAAGGGTTTCACAAGATAATCATCCGCACCGCTCTGGAGACCCGCCACACGATCGTCCAGTTCGTCACGCGCGGTAAGCATCATGATAGGAAGAGAATAACCTTCGCTTCGGAGTTTCCGACACACTTCAATGCCATCCATCCCGGGGAGCCCGAGGTCAAGCAGCACGAGATCAAAAGCACCCGTGTGCACCTGGGCGACCGCCATCGGACCGGTTGAGGCCTCTTCCGCTTTCCAGCCTTTGGCTCTCAGGTATTCCGCGACGTTTGAGCGGATATCGTCGTTATCGTCTACAACCAGAATGTTTTCCTGCATGGCTCCGGTCCAATCATTCCTCCATCTAATAATACCGAGTTGACAGAGTTCGGTTAAAGCGGCGAGAGACACAAAAATCAAGAGTCTCAGTTGCAAATGTTTCGAATTGCAAGTATTTTGACCTTCATTTGACAGTCTGCAATGCAGACTCGTCACCGTCTAATATTGATAGGTTTCTCTATGTCCATTCTGCATTCCCTTAAGAGCTTTGTCCGGTACTTCGTGACCGGAGCTACCGGTCTCGCGCTGATTGTCGCGGCCTGGTGGCTTACGGTGGACAGCTTTCCGTTCTGGAGAGTTGCGGCGGCGACGGGTACGAACCCGCTGTCGCTTGCCGGCGTGAAGTTCTACGCCTCGTCGTGGCTGGGGCTCTTTTTCCTCTTCTCGGCACTGGGCACGTTCCTCGCCGCGATCATGGACAGGCGGCTCTACAAAGCGCTGCTCATCATCCTCTCGCTGATCGGCGCGGGCGGCTTTGGTTTCTCGCTCCTTTACGGCGCGGTGATGTCGCCAGACATGCTTCGGAACGCCTTCGCGACGAATGTGGCCGAAACCCGTGATCTGATCTCGCCGGCGCTGATTTTCGCTTTCCTCTGCGCCGCAGTCCCGCCGATTCTCCTGATCTGGAAGTTCCCGCTGAAACCCGCGCCGTTTAAGGATCACGCGAAACGGTTCCTGGCGGCTATTGCGCTCATTATTTTCGGCATCGTTTCCCTGCTGGCAGATTTTCAGGGTTTCTCGTACTTCATCCGCGGTCAGAAGAGCGCACGTTATCTGCTGGCTCCGTTGAATATCGTCTACTCCGCCGTCAAAACACAGTTTTCGGATGAAGCTCCGGGTTCTGTCAAAGTCCGGACAATCGTGGATAAAACCCCGACACTGTCCCCCGCCCCTTCCGCGACCGAGCGTCCGCTCCTCGTCGTTGTGGTGACGGGGGAAACCGCCCGTGCGGCGAACTGGGGACTCGATGGCTATGACCGAGATACGACCCCGGAGCTCCGTAAGGAGGGCGTGGTGAATTACACCGACGCTTCTTCCTGCGGTACGAGTACCGACGTTTCTGTCCCCTGCATGTTCAGCCGGATTGGACGCGAAAACTACAACCGGAAGAAGATCATTACGGAAGAACCGCTTCCCGCGGTCCTGCAGCGCGCCGGTGTGAAGACGCTTTGGGTGGATAACCAGGGCGGCGACAAGGGGGCGAGCCAGGGAACTCCGTACACGGAACCCGTTAAATCTCTCCCGAAGGCTCTTCGCGATACCGTCTGTCCGAATGGCGAATGCTATGACGAAGGCATGGTTCCCTATATTGACCAGGAAAAACTGCAGCCTGGCACGGTGAATGCTCTCTTCTTCCACATGATGGGCAGCCACGGTCCGGCGTACGCCAAGCGCTATCCGGATAAGTTCAATAAGTGGGGACCGGTCTGCACGAATTCTGACCTCCGGTCCTGCGATCCGAAGTCGATCCGGAACGCCTATGACAATTCGATCCTCTACACGGATCACGTGCTGAGCTCCATGATCGACAAGCTGAAGGCGATGAAGGACGCGGATACCGCGCTGATCTATATGTCAGACCACGGCGAGAGCCTCGGCGAAAAGGGTCTTTTCCTCCACGGCGCTCCCTACGCGATCGCTCCGAGTGAACAGACACATATTCCGATGATCCTCTGGGTGTCGGATGGTCTCCGCTCCCGCCTTGGCATTGCGAAGGGGTGCCTTGAGGCCTGCGCGAAGAAACCGGTTTCGCATGACGACCTCTGGAGCACGGTTCTTGCTCTCACTCAGGTGAAGAGCTCGACCTACAACGCGAAGCAGGACATTACGGCTGCCTGCCGGAAGCCGTCGAAGTAAGCAAAAACCGGCTCTTAAAACCTTAAGTCCCCCTGGGTCCCGGCCCAGGGGTCTTCTTTTTGCAGGGCATAACAATGAAATTCTCAAAGCTCCCTCCCAAGACAGACCGCGCCAAAATCCCCCGCACGGTCTGGGCCCTCGGCTTCGTCTCGCTCTTTATGGATATTTCGTCTGAAATGATCCATGCGGTTCTGCCGCTCTTCATGGCGGTCGGGCTTGGGGCATCAGCCACGGCAATCGGTATCACAGAAGGCGCGGCGGAATCTGTCGCGCTCATCATGAAGGTCTTTTCGGGTATGATCTCTGACCGTTTCGGTCACACGAAAGCACTCGTCTTTACGGGCTACGCGCTCGGCGTGATTTCGAAACCGTTCTTCGCCCTCTCAGACACCGTGCTTCAGGTCTTCTGCTGCCGGTTTGCTGACCGTATCGGGAAAGGCTTCCGCGGAGCGCCTCGTGACGCCCTGATTGCATCAGTCACTCCGAAGGACGTGATGGGAGCGAGTTTCGGACTTCGCCAGTCACTCGATTCCGCCGGTGCCTTTATCGGTCCGGCTATTGCCGCGCTGCTCATGTGGCTCACGTTTGATAACTACCGGCTCATTTTCTGGTGCGCCCTGATTCCGGGTCTGATCTGTCTTTCACTCATCATCTTTGAAGTGAAAGCGCCGGAACCGAAGAACGCTCACCGGACGAATCCGATTTCCCGCGAAGCTATGGGGCGGCTGTCGCCGGCCTTCTGGATGCTGATCGCGGCGGCAGCTGTTTTTTCCCTCGCCCGGTTCTCCAACGCTTTTATCGTGCTCCGCGCGGCCAATGTCGGAATCTCGGCCGCAATGGTGCCGCTCGTAATGGTGCTCATGAACGCGGTCTTCGCGTTTTCGTCCTATCCCTTCGGAAAAGCCGCGGACCGGATCCACCCGATCTGGCTCCTGACGCTCGGCATCGTTTTCCTCTTCGCCTCCCAGGTGATCCTCGCGCTGGCGTCATCACCCATTTGGGTTCTGGCTGCGGTGGTCCTCTGGGGTCTGCACCTCGGCGCAACTCAGGGCATTTTCTCCGTTTTCATCGCAAAACTCGCTCCTGAAGATCTCCGCGGCACGGCGTTCGGTCTCTATAACCTCGTGTCAGGAGGCGCTCTTCTGATCGCCGGTATCGGGGCCGGAGCGCTATGGGACACGCTCGGCGCTTCGGCGACCTTCTGGGCAGGTGCCTGTTTCACCGTCCTCTCTCTTCTATTCATGCTGATTCTTTCGCGCGGCCCGCTGAAAGACGTCTGAAACAGATTGCTTTAACCCCGCCCTGCCTGATATCAGGCAGGGCATTTTTCTGTTTTCTGATACAGAAACTCTCAATTCCCGGCATCTCCTTTTACCTTCGGTGCTCGTAGAATGGGCGTCACCCGCGGGCATGCAGGTAATTTTTGTAGTCCATCAGGTTCCGTCTGATTCCGGCCTGAGAGACACTCAGAAACTTTTCCGGGACTGACTATCGTTATGTTTGAGTCACCTCACCGGGAAGAAATGGTTTCTTTCCCTTACGCTCGCTTAACAGTTATTACTGGTATCTTTGTCCCATCCAGACTGGCGGAGATGGTGTATCCGGATCGCGCGAATTCATTTCTGGCCGCCTTCCCTGCCAAAAAACAGTTAAAAGGTCCTTCCATGAAACGCCGCAAACTCGTCTTCTCCGCCATTGCCATCCTTGCTGCCGCAGCAATCGGAGGCGGCGGATACCAGTACTGGAAGAATAAAAAATCGACCACCGCGCCGCAGCAGGCCGGTGGCCGCCGCGGCCGCCGGATGCCGACCTCGGTTCTGACAGTTCCCGCGAAGACCCAGAATGTTGATGTCTACGTTTCAGCTCTCGGTACAGTGACACCGGCGCAGAGCGTCAGCGTGATCAGCCAGGTGACTGGCCGTCTCACCCAGATATTCTTCAAGGAAGGTCAGTATGTGAAGCGGGGCGCGCTTCTCGCGAAGGTTGATACCCGAGGATACGAAGCAAACACCGAGCAGTACCGCGGTACTCTTGCGCAAAGCGAAGCTCAGCTTGCGAATGCCCGGCAGGTGCTCTCCCGGTATCAGAAGCTTTACGCACAGAATTCCATTTCAAAGCAGGACTACGACGCTCAGGCCGCCCTTGTCAAACAGTATGAAGGCGCGGTTCGGGCGGCAAAAGGCCAGATTTCAGGCGCTCAGGTTTCAGTGGGCTATGGCCGTATCACTGCTCCGATTTCTGGCTTTATCGGTCTCCGGGGTGTGGATATCGGAAACCTCGTGGGACCGAGCGACTCAACTGCCATCGCGACCATTACCCAGACCCGTCCGATTTCAGTCGAATTTTCCATTCCTCAGGCTAACCTCTCAGATGTTGTAACGCCGATCCGGGCGGGGAAATCGCTGCGCGTCGAGGTTTACGACCAAAGCGGCTCAACACAGATTGCTCAAAGCACGGTAAAAACGGTAGGCAATTCCATCGATACCACGACCGGTACAGTGAAGCTGAAGGCTGATTTCCCGAATACGGATGACAAACTTTTCCCGAATCAGTTCGTCAATGTGAAACTCATCACAAACGTGCTTGAAAACGCCGTCGTTGTGCCGACTGCCGCTGTTCAGACGAGCACGACCGGACAGTTTGTCTTCACGGTTGACAGTGACTCTGTCGCCCACCGGACCCCGATCAAAATGGGGCCTGACGCCGGAAATGGTTTCACCGCGATTCTTTCAGGCCTCAAGGCGGGCGACCCCGTGATTACATCAGGTGTCGATTCCGCGACGGATGGCGGAAAAGTCAACGTTGTGAAGCCTGCCGCGGCAAACGGCTCTGATGGAGCAAAACCGCGGCGGAGAAAACCGTCTGCCGCAGGATCTGATGCCGCCGCGTCACCCGCAGCTTCTGCTCCCGCCTCGTCCGCCGCCTCTCATTCCTAAAGCGCTGAAGGCCACCAAATGAACCTTTCGCGACTCTTTATTTCCCGCCCGATCGCGACACTCCTTCTGATGATCGCGCTTGTCGTCGCGGGCGCGCTTGGATACCGATACCTCTCCATTTCTGCTCTGCCGGAAGTGGATTATCCGGTGATCCAGGTGACGACACAGTTCCCGGGTGCCGGTCCTCAGGTGATGACTTCCGGTGTCACCGCGCCGCTTGAGCGTCAGCTCGGCCAGATGTCTGGGCTGAATCAGATGTACTCCGTGACCTCCGGCGGCAATTCGGTGATCACGCTGAAATTCAACCTCAATCTCAGCCTCGATGTGGCGGAACAGGAAGTTCAGGCCGCAATCAACGCGGCTGACGCACTGCTTCCCAGCGATCTTCCGAATAAGCCGACCTATAAGAAGGTGAATCCGGCGGATACCCCGATTCTGACTATCGCAGCGACTTCAGACACCCTCCCCCTCACCAAAGTCCAGGATCTGATCAACACCCGCGCCGCGCTGAAGCTCTCCCAGATTTCAGGGGTTGGCCTTGTGAGCCTTGCGGGCGGCCAGCAGCAGGCTGTCCGCATCCGCGCGAATCCGGTAAAGCTCGCTTCTGCCGGTCTCGCGCTCTCGGACATCAATACCGCGATCAATAACGCGAACGTCAATGGCAGCAAGGGTGGCTTCGACGGCCCAGAGCGGAGTGTCACGATTGACGCGAACGACCAGCTGAAGTCGATTGAGGACTATCAGAACCTCGTCATCAAGTATTCGAACGGAAACGCGCTGCGTCTGAAGGATGTGGCTGACGTTGAACTCGCGCCGCAGGATGAGTATCAGGAAGCGTTCGCGAACGGTAAACCCGCCATCATCATCAATATTCAGCGTCAGCCTGGCACGAATGTTGTGAATATCGCGGATGACATCAAGGCAGCGCTCCCCGCCATTCAGGAGTCGCTCCCGGGGTCCGTGAAACTCACGATTCTCGCTGACCGTACGCAGTCGATCCGCGCGTCAATCGATGATGTCCAGACGGAACTGCTGATCGCTATCGGCCTCGTGATCGCGGTCTCGTTCCTCTTCCTTCGGACGCCGACCGCGACACTCATTCCGAGTCTCGCGGTGCCGCTCTCGATTGTCGGCACTTTCGCCGTGATGTATCTCGCCGGTTTCTCACTCAATAACCTCACGCTGATGGCGCTCACCATCGCGACGGGCTTCGTGATTGACGACGCGATCGTGGTGGTGGAAAACATCCAGCGTCATATTGATGACGGCATGAAGCCGCTTGACGCGGCTCTTCTGGGATTAAAGGAAATCGGCTTCACGATTGTGTCGCTCACCTTCTCCCTTATTGCCGTGCTGATTCCGCTTCTCTTCATGGGAGACGTGGTCGGGCGTCTGTTCCGAGAATTCTCGATCACCCTCGCGGTGTCGATCCTCGTCTCGATGGTGGTGTCGCTCACCCTCACCCCGATGCTTTCCGCTTATCTACTGAAGCATATTCCGGAAGAGAAGCATAGCCGCATCACTCAGGATTTCGGCAAGGCCTTTAACTGGCTTCTCAATCTCTATGAGCGCTGCCTTAAGGTCGTACTGAATCATCAGGTCGCGACCCTCTTCGTGGCAATCGGCACGCTTTTCGTCACCGCTCTTCTCTGGATCTGGGTTCTTTCGGGATTCTTCCCCGCGCAGGACACGGGCTTCATTCAGGGCATCACCCGGGCACCTGCTGATATTTCATTCTCTGAAATGGCGAAGCGCCAGGGAGAGCTTGCTGCTCTGATTCAGAAAGATCCCGGCGTTCAGTCCGTGAGCTCGATCGTTGGTGTTGATGCTGTCAACAACAATTCCCTCAACACGGGCCGTCTCCAGATCACACTGAAACCTTTCGGTGAGCGTGACAGCGCGGACGCCATCATTTCCCGACTGGAAGCCGATGCGGCGAAGGTCCCCGGCATTCACCTCTACGCGATCAAGAACCAGGATCTGAAGGTGGATGATCAGGTCACGCCATCCGAGTACCAGCTGACTCTCAACACGACTGATCAGGCGGAACTTGAAAAATGGGTTCCGATCTTCACGCAGGCGCTTTCGAAACGCCCGGAGCTTAAGGATGTTGTGACGAACCTCATGGGGAACGCCCGCATCGCCTATGTCGATATCGACCGCGAGGCCGCGGCCCGCTATGGACTCACTGCGGATGATGTCGATACGGCGCTTTATAACGCCTTCGGCCAGCGGCTGATCTCTACGATTTACACGCAGTCAAACCAGTACCGCGTCGTGCTTGAGGTAGGTAAGCAGTTCCGGGATGATCTCAATGCTTTCTCGCATATCTATCTGAAGAGCGGTACGGCGACGACAACCAGTTCGACGTCCTCCGATTCTGCCGCACCCGCGTCGAGCACCATGGTGCCGCTGACCAGCATCATCCGGGTGACCGAGCAGCTGGGACCCTCTGGCTACGCCCGTCTCTCACAGACGCCGGCTGCAACGGTTTCCTTCAATATCCGGGACGGCTATTCGCTTGATGACGCAAAGAAAGCGATTGAAGACGTGAAGACTCTGATCAAGCTTCCGATCACGATGAACCTGAAGCCACAGGGGTCGCTCTCGGCGTACGAAAACGCGAACGCCAATACTCTCTGGCTCATTTTCGCGGCCGTCATGGTGGTGTACCTCGTGCTCGGCATTCTCTATGAAAGCTGGATTCACCCTGTCACCGTCATTTCGACGCTACCGTCTGCCGCTATCGGCGCGCTCCTTGCGCTGAAGCTCACTGGAACGGAATTCACGCTGATCGCGCTTATCGGCATCATTCTTCTGATCGGCATTGTGAAGAAGAACGCCATCATGATGATTGACTTCGCTCTTGCCGGAGAACGCGCGGGAAAGACACCGTTTGATGCCATTTACAGCGCCTGTCTGCTGAGGTTCCGTCCGATCATGATGACGACCTTCGCGGCGCTCCTCGGCAACGTTCCTCTGATGCTTGCCACGGGCAGCGGCGCTGAGCTGCGTCGTCCGATGGGCCTTGTGATTGTGGGCGGTCTGATCTTCAGTCAGCTCGTCACGCTTTTCACAACCCCGGTGATTTACCTCTGGTTTGAGCGGCTCGCGTCGCACTTCAGGAAGGGAAAGGCGCTTGAGCCCGAACCCGCCCTCGAGGAGGAAAAACCGTGAACATCTCAAGGATCTTCATCCTGAGACCGATCGCGACGCTCCTTCTCTCGATCGCTCTCACCGTGGTCGGAGCGGTTTCCTTCCAGTTTCTGCCGGTCGCTCCGATCCCCACGGTCGATATGCCTGTGATTTTTGTGCAGGCATCGCTTGCCGCCGCGTCTCCTGAAACAATGGCCGCAACCGTCGCGACACCGCTTGAGCGCGCGATGGGGCAGATCGCCGGCATTACGGAACTGACGTCCGTCTCATCCCAGGGATCGACTCACGTCATTATCCAGTTCGATATGTCGCGTGACGTCGATGGCGCGGCGCGTGACGTTCAGGCTGCCATCAATGCGGCGCGCAGCCTCCTTCCCTCCGCGATGAAGACGCTTCCGACTTATCACAAAGCGAATCCGTCTTCAGCGCCGATTATGATGCTTGCTATGACGTCTGACCGGCTGAACCGCGGTCAGCTGTACGACCTCGCAAGCTCAAAACTGCAGCAGCGAATCGCTCAGGTGCAGGGTGTCGGTCAGGTTTCAATCCGCGGCGGTGCTTTGCCGGCAGTCCGTATCGACCTGAAGCCACGGCTTCTTGAAAGCTATGGAATCCCGCTTGATACCGTCCGGAAGGCGGTTGACAGCGCGACATCCAACTCCCCGCGCGGCCTTCTTCCCGGGAAGGCCAGCACCTGGTGGATTGAGGCGAACGGTCAGCTCACGCAGGCGAGCCAGTATCGGGACCTCATCGTGACCTATAAGAACGGGGTTCCGGTGAGACTGAAGGACGTCGCTAACGTCTACGACTCGATTCAGGACAAGTACTCTTCCGGTTACTTCAATTCGAAGCCTTCGGTTTCCATCTCCATCACCCGTCAGGCGGGCGCGAACATGCTGGAGACCATCGATTCAGTCAAGGCTCTGATGCCGGAACTGAATTCCATGCTGCCGGCGGGAACGAAACTCACGCTCGCGATTGACCGCTCGAGCACGGTACGCGACGCACTCCAGGAAACCGAGAAGACCCTGCTCTTCTCGATCCTCCTCGTGATCGTGGTGGTCTATGTATTCCTGAGGCGGGGCCGCGCAACGCTGATTCCTGCAGTCGCTCTTCCGATCTCACTGGTCGGTACATTCAGCGCGATGTATTTCCTCGGCTACAGTCTGGACGCTCTCTCCATGATGGCGCTCATTATCTGTACAGGCTTTGTGGTGGATGACGCAATTGTGGTGGTGGAAAACATCAGCCGCCATATCGAGGAAGGAATGACACCGATGCAGGCCGCGCTGAAAGGCAGCCACGAAATCGGGTTCACGATTCTTTCCATGACTTCGTCCCTGATCGCGGTTTTCATCCCTCTGCTTCTCATGGGAGGCGTTGTCGGAAAGCTCTTCCGGGAATTCGCGGTGACGCTTTCTGTCGCACTCGCGATTTCGATGTTTGTGTCGCTCACACTGACACCGATGCTCTGCAGCCGTCTTTTCAGGAAAGACGCTCCGAAACCCCATCGGATGCCGAACGGCCGCCGCTGGCCCCAAACTGTGATGCTTGACTGGATCTCTTCCGGTCTCAGGAAACTTCACACGGCCTATGTCGCGAGTCTCGGCACCGTGATGAAACACAAACTCCTCACGATGGTGATCCTTCTCCTCACTATCGTCGGAAACGTTTTCCTCTACATTACGATCGACAAGGGTCTTTTTCCGGATCAGGATACCGGCATTCTCTTCGGTATGGTTCGGGCTGATCAGCAGACAAGCTTTACGCAGATGGATCCGAAGATTCTGCGTCTGAGCAAAATGCTGGAAAAGGATCCTGCCATCGAATACGTCCTCGCCTCCACGGGCGGCGGCGGATTCGGATCGCGGAACACCGGACAGTTCTTTATCCAGCTGAAGCCGCTCGATCAGCGGACCGAGACAGCCTCGCAGGTCGCGAACCGGCTTTTCGCACTCTCCAAGCGGATGCCAGGTACGTCGCTCTTTCTGATGCCGGTTCAGGATTTCCGGACCGGCGGCCGGAGCGCGAACGCGACTTATCAGTACAGTATTCAGAGTGACGATCTCGCGACACTGCGTCAGTGGAGCACGCCGATTTACAAGGCACTCTCGAAACTTCCTGAACTCACAAGCGTGGACAGCGACGCGGAAACCGGCGGCTCTGAAGTAAAGGTGATCGTGGACCGGGAAGCCGCGACCCGCTACGGTCTCAATGCCCGGGAAATCGACACTTTCCTGAATGACGCCTTCGCGCAGCGCCAGATCGCGACGCAGTACAAGATGCTGAATCAGTACTACAGCGTGATTGGACTCGACAGCTCGTGGACTCAGGATCCGAGTGTCCTCACCCGGCTTTTCGTGGTGACATCTGCCGGAAAGCAGATCCCGGTCTCGAATTTCGCGCACATTGAATATTCGACTACGCCGCTTTCGGTTGACCATGAGGATCAGACCGCGACAACGACCATCGCCTTCAATCTGGCAGACGGCGTTTCACTCGACACCGCCAAGGCCGCAATTGACCGCACGATGGCGTCCCTCGGTCTCCCGGACTCAGTTTACGGAAGTTTCGCCGGAACTGCCGCCACATTCCAGAAAACCATGGGGCAGATTCCGCTTCTCATCCTGACCGCGATCCTCGTGATCTACATTCTGCTGGGCATCCTGTATGAGAGCTGGATCCATCCGATTACGATTCTCTCGACACTGCCCTCCGCCGGCATCGGTGCTCTGCTCCTGATGGAAATCACCGGCACACAGTTCACCGTGATTGCGTTCATCGGTATTCTTCTACTTATCGGCATTGTGAAGAAGAACGCCATCCTGATGGTGGACTTCGCGATTGCCGCGGAGCGGGAAGGACGGACACCGGAAGAAGCCATTATTGAAGCCTGCCGGAAGCGTTTCCGCCCGATTCTGATGACGTCCTGCGCGGCGTTCTTCGGCGCGGTGCCGCTTCTCCTTCAGACCGGCAGCAACGCATCCTTCCATCGCCCGCTCGGCATCGCGATCTGCGGCGGTCTTGTGGTGAGTCAGGTTCTGACGCTTTACACCACCCCTGTGGTTTACGTTTATCTTGACCGGTTTGGTTCCTGGGCCAAACGACTCTGGAGACGGTTCTTCAAAGGGAACGGAACGGCTGCTGCCGTCACCGCCGGAAAGTAAGAGGAAAGAAACATGAAGAAGACTTTTGAAAGTACCCAGACCGCCGTACGGACACCGCTGAAACTCGCGGCGGCCGCTGCAGCTGCCCTCCTCATCCTTTCCGGATGCGCAGTCGGCCCGAACTACACCCGGCCGTCCGCCGTGAGCCAGATGCCCGCGCAGTTCAAGGAGGCTCCTGCCGGCTGGAAATCCGCCACGCCGAATGACGCCGCTCTTAAGGGAGACTGGTGGACGATGTATGACGATCCGGTGCTGAACAGCCTTGAATCGCAGGTCGAAATCAATAATCAGAACGTCGCGCAGTATGCCCAGAAGTATCTGCAGGCTGTCGCTCTGGTGGCCCAGTCGGACGCCGCTCTTTATCCGTCCATTACGGCCGGCGCGTCCGGATCCCGCGGAAGGACTGCCGGTGTCACCAAGAACACCATTAGTTTCCAGGGGAACTTCTCCTGGGAACCGGATCTCTGGGGAAAACTCCGCCGGGCCCGAACCGCCGATGAAGCGAGCGCCGAAGCTTCCGCCGCGGATCTCGCGAATGCCCGCCTTTCCGCTCAGGCAAGCCTCGCCGAAGACTATTTCACGCTTCGCGTTCTGGACCGCCGCATCGCGGTTTATGGCGAAACGATCAAGGTTTATCAGAAGAATGTCGAAACGCTGAGGAATCAGTACGAAAGCGGTCAGATCGCGAAATCTGACCTGACGTCCGCTGAGCAGTCGCTTTACTCGGCAGAAGCATCGCGTGACGCCCTGAAGTCCTCCCGGGCTCAGTATGAACACGCGATCGCGGTCCTGATCGGCAAAGCTCCGGCGAACTTTACGCTCCTTCCTAAGGACACGGCACTGCCTTCTGTTCCGGCAATTCCGGCAGCCATTCCGAGTACGCTTCTTGAACGGCGTCCGGATATCGCGTCCGCAGAGCGTTCTGTCGCCGCAGCCAATGAAAAAATCGGCATCGCAATCGCGGGCTACTACCCGGATATCACCCTTTCAGGATCCGGCGGCTGGAGCGGCGGACATTTCTCTCAGCTGATCAGCGCGGATCATCTCCTCTGGTCACTTGGTGCGTCAGCCGCGCAGACAATCTTCGACGCGGGTTCCACTCGGGCCAAGGTTGCTCAGGCCCGCGCGGCTTATGAGCAATCTGTCGCTGCTTACCGTCAGACTGTGCTCGAGGCATTCCAGACGACAGAAGACGCGCTCTCCTCACAGGCAAGCCTTGCCTCTCAGGTGGCGAACACCCGGAAATCCCTTTCCGCGGCGACTGAGACCGCTTCCATTCTGATGAATCGCTATAAAGCCGGGATGATTGATTACACGAACGTTTCCTCATCCAAAGCCACAAGGCTTTCAAGTGAACAGTCGCTGCTGTCACTCCAGTCGCAGGAACTTGTGAGCAGTGTCGAACTCATCAAGGCGCTGGGAGGCGGCTGGAAGGGACTGGATCCTTCGCATAAGACCGTTAATCCGTAACACCGGTTTTTAATATCCGCGCCGCCAGGCTTACCCCCTGGCGGCTTATTTTTGGTCTGTAGAAAAGCCTGTCCTCCTTAGAGACTCTTTCGTTTTAAGTTTTTATTTAAGTGGTTATTTTACTCTACCTTGGTATTTATCAGTAACCAAAGTCAAAAAAATTCCCGGTCCCCCGGGAATTTTCTCCTGAAACAGCCGATTCTTATCAGACACCCTGTGGCGCGTCGCTGCCCTCACGGATAATCAGAAGCGGCACGTTTCCCTCGGCAGCCACATGCGCCGCAACCGACCCCATCACGGCGCTCTTGAAGTTTGTATAGCCGTGGGATCCCATCACGAGAAGATCAAGATGCTTATCTTCGACGTAATCAGAAATTTCGTCCCGCGGATCACCCGTCAGCATCACTTCTTTCACCTTCAGGCCATTCTCTTTGAAGATCGGCCGTACCTGGTTCATCGCGGCTTCAAAGTCTTCCTTTTCAAGCCGTTCGAAGTCATCGTCTGACAGCTGCTTCCCGTCGACCGCGGCGATCACCGAATACTTCGCGTCCCGCATATCGGACACCACATTGATCACCTGGAATTCCGCCCCCGGCCCGAAAAGGTCCGGATTTTCAGCTACATATCGTGCCGCGGCAACCCCGTATGAGGAGCCGTCAATCGCGATCCCGACCGTGAGGTCTTCCTTCGCCGGCGTTTCCTTCCCCCGGAGAATCAGCATCGGGGTCGTGGTCTGCGCGAGAACTCCTGTGGTCACTGAACCCATGAAAAGTCCCTGATAAGCGCTTAGTCCCCGGGATCCCATAATGATGAGATCAGGCTGGAACTCTGCAGCCTCTTCGGCAATCGTGTCGGCAGGAACACCGACCTTCACTTTTTCACGCGCGGTCATGCCCTCGGACTTGAAGATCTTCCGGATAGGAATAAACGTGTTTTCGGCCTCCTTCGCGGTGTGCTCATCGAGCGTTTCCCGCGAGAACAGTTTCTGCAGGAACGTGGGAGGAGTCTGAACATTAAGGAGCTCAATATCGGGATGCTTCCCGAGGAGCGACGCCCGGGTAGCCACAAAATCAATCGCTGAACGGCTGTAAACGCTGCCGTCGACCGGAAGAAGAATCTTCATAAAAACCCCGTTTCTTTGAAAAGCGCGAGGACGCTGTCCTTGATTGTGTTCCATTAATTATATCTTTGCTTTGCAGGAACGCTGTCAGGGCGCGGCTTTGGCACCGCCGGTATTACTGTTTTTGATCCTCCACAGAAATTTCCGCAGGCCTCTTTGGTAATACCTCACGGAGCACAGGATTCCCGGATCATCTTTTTTTTCTCTCAGGTACAACTGTTCTCACGGGGCGCGGCTATGAGGGCCGCCACCCCTTGAAAACAAAATCAAGTTCTGGAGAAATACTATGCTGAATCGCCGTTCCCTCTTCGCAGCCCTTGCCGCTGCCGCTCTTTCGACTCCGTTCTTTGCCTCCGGCGCCCTCGCCGCCTCCTCCACCCCCGTGATCCGTGTCGGCATCAACCCGGGCGGACAGGCCGAGATTATGGAAGTCGTGAAGAAGAACGCCGAGAAGCTCGGTCTCCAGATCAAGGTGTTCGAGTTCAGCGATTACATCGCTCCGAATGTGGCGCTCGACACAGGTGACATCGATATCAACAGCTTCCAGCATCAGCCCTACCTTGACCGTCAGATCAAGGATCGTCACTACAAGATTGAGAGCGTCGCGAAGACCATTATTTCGCCTCTCGTCTTCTTCTCGAATAAGGGCTACAAGAGCTTCAAGGACATTCCGAACGGCTCCAAGATCGCCATTCCGAATGACGCCACGAACGAAGGCCGCGCGCTTCTGATCCTTCAGAACGCGGGCTACATCAAGCTCCGCCCGGGTTCCGGTCTCCAGGCGACGCCGCTTGATATCACTTCGAACCCGAAGAAGCTGAAGTTTGTCGAAATTGAGGCGCCGCAGCTTCCCCGCGCGCTGCCTGATGTGGCGGCTGCCGCCGTGAACGGCACCTATGCCCGCCCGGCCGGTCTCTCGATCGCGAAGCAGGGTGTTCTCGTTGAGAGCGCCAAGGGTTCCGCCTATGCCAATGTTCTCGTCGTCCGTACGGCTGACAAAAATAAGCCCTGGGTGAAGACCTCCATCAAGGCCTATCACCAGCCGAACGTGAAGGCGTTCATCGAAAAACGGTTCGGGGATTCCACCTTCCCGGCCTGGTAAGTTTCTGCAGTTTGTCTCTGTCTTTTCTCTCCGTATTTTTTGAGCCCGGTTCCCCCGGGCTCTTTTTTTCTGCCCTGAGACAAATGTAACGAAGTGATTCTCACCCCCTGCATTTCTCGCAAGGACACAAAAATGAGCAGAAAATAGCGCCTTCTGCGGGGGACGCCTGACCAATCAGTTTCAGCCATCCATACCCGCAGGCTATCACTCACTTTTCAATCTCCGAGGCGCTGTCCGCTATCGATGAACCCCGCCCAATCGGAGAAAAAGCCAGAAGGACAACATTATGTCAATGACCGCCTATATGGCGCTGCTCGCTGCCAATCAGCCGTGGAATCTGATTCTCTTCATGGTGATCCCGGTCGCGTGCGCGGAAACCATCGTCGCCAGCGAATTCTTTGTTCTCTACGGGAAAGCTACCCACGGTGACGCTGCCCAGTCGACGTTCGCCGAGAAGCTCACGAAGTACCTCGGTTTCTTCCTCGCGATTTATTACGCCTGCCTCGTCGTGTATCTCCTCGTCGCGGTCGTTCCGGGAATTGAGTGGCAGGGTCCGATTGACATCCTCGCGATCGCGTTCTTCTTCCTCGCCTTTATTCCGGCGGTTCTGATTGCCCTCTCCGGCCGTCACCTGAGCGTGAAGCAGATCAAGCATCACTTCATCTGGCTCATCAGCTACCTCATCATCGCCCACCTCGCGATGGTGTTCGGCATGCTCGATCCCGCTCTCACGGGCGACGCGCATCCGATGCATGACCACGCCGCCATGGAAATGAATTCCGGCTCCCCGATGCAGATGGATCCGGCTTCCGGACGTATGGATATGGGCCCATCAAACGCCGCCCCGATGCAGCAGGAACCGAATACCCAGGGGCTGACGCCGCTGCGTCTCAGCCCGCGTCTGACGGAATGACCTCCGTCTCCGCCTCTTCCCCCGCTGCCGCCATGCCGATGGGATCCTCCCCGGCAGACATGCAGGGGCATGATCACATGCATATGCAGCACTGATAGGAAAGATTCACGCCGAAAGCTTTCTTCGGCGGACAGGCAACACAAAGGGAGCGGCTTTCAGGGCCGCTCCCTTTTCTTATTCCGGATCAGAAATCCGCTCAGGGACGATCGCCGAGACGGGCAGCCGTACGGATCACCATCACCGGAATCGTGGTGGCGGCGAGAACATGAGCTGCAACGGATCCCAGCACCGCGGACTCAAACTTGTTGTATCCGTGAGACCCCATAATGAGGAGGTCAAACTGCTGCGCTTTCGCGAATTCCGAAATCTGTTCCGCGGGGTTCCCGTGCAGACAAACTTCCTTCACCGGCACATCCGCTTCCTGGAAGATCGGGCGGATCGAACGCATGGCTTCATCAAACTCCTCAGCCTCGAGTTTCTCCGCTTCGTCCCCCGTCAGGCGGCCTTCCGTCATGGCGTAAAGCATCGAGTAGTCGTGACCCGAATAGTCATTCACCACCGTGAAGACCGTAAAGGGATTCCCCGGCCCGAAGAGATGGCGGTGCCGGACAACATATCGGGCAGCTGCCTCGCTGTAGGCTGAACCGTCAACCGCGAGCCCGATTTTCAGTTCTTTTCCTTCCGGAGCCTTGTCACCCCGGAGAATCAGAATCGGCACACGGGTGCGGGCAAGCACTCCCGTCGTTACGGAGCCGAGCAGCATCTCGGCGATCCGGCCGCGGCCGCGGCTTCCCATGACGATCAGATCCGGATGAATCTTATCGGCTTCTTCCGCGATCATTTCCGCGGGATTGCCGACTGCGGTCCGTTCACGGACCGAAATCCCGGCCATGGACAGCTTCTTGCGGGCTTCGCCGAAAGCCTTCTCCTCTGCCGCATGGTAATACTCATCGATCTTTGCCTGACCGAGAAGCGCGCTCCGGTTTGAGAACGGGGTCTGAACGTTAAAGAGCGTGACTTCGGGATTTTCGCCGAGGAGCGACGCGCGGCTCGCCACAAAACTCACCGCATGGTCGCTGAGCGGGCTGTTATCGACTGGCAATAGGATCTTCATAGTGATTCATCCTGAGGTTAGATGTACGTACTGAAAATGATACTTTGATTATTCTTTTACGCCTTACTTCCGAGCTTAACGCGGGCGACACCGTTCTCAATCTGGATTTTCGTCCCGTAGGGTTCAGAAAGATCCTTGAGATGGCTGAGGATCGCTTTCGCCTCGTCCCCTTCCGCGAGACGGGGGAGACCCCGCTCAGAGCGCGGAGCTTTCTGACCGAGGGTTACGTGGTACAGCACAAGATCTCTCACTCTACCGTCTGCCACGGTCCACTCCGGAACCACAGCTTCCCAGATATGGGGATCCACAATGTAACCCCGCGTTCCGTTCATGCTTCGAGCATCCATATAGGCGCCGACCTTGGTGTCAGCCGGCATGCCCTTTCCGAGGAATGCATCAGCGGGCTGCCGCTCGACCGTCTCGGTTTCAAAGATAAAGTTCCCGATACTGTAGAAAACAGGAGCGCCTTTATAAATTTCGAGGCCCCGCAGCTGATGAGGTCCATGACCGATCACAGCAGAGGCTCCGGCATCCACGCAGGCGTGAGCAAAGGTTTCGAGGAATTCAGGCGGCACCATCGTGTCGCGTCCTCTCATTTCGTGAGTATGAACAGAAACCACCACGATATCCGCCTGGCGCCTCGCTTCGCGGATCTCAGCCACCGTCCGTTTCAGGTCGATGACAAGCGGTTCCGTCTCATTCCGCTCCGGATCTGTTTCCAGATCATTCAGCTCGAAATTCATGCCACCAAGCGGCATCGTGCCGTCCGGGTATGGTGACGAATATCCGGTCGCAATGAGATAGTCTTTCTGGGCATTCACTTCAGTCACCCGGGCGAGTTCCTCCGCCATCTCGAAGTGCCGGGCGTTCACATGATGAATGGTGCGGAAACGAAGTGGATTGAGCCCCGGGCGCCCGGGCATATCCACGCCCTGGCTTCCCGCGATTGCCGCCGGATCGAGTGATGACGTCACGCCGATCAGAGCCACTCTTCCATGCCGGGTCTCGAGATACGCCGCGCGGAACGCGTCTTCAAGCGTCCTCCCGGTACCCGCGAAAATCATCCCGCGCTCTTCAAGATGCCGGATTGTCGCGGTCACCCCGCCCTCACCAAAATCACCCGAGTGGTTATTCGCGGTGTTATAGAGATTGAAACCAAACCGCCGCATGTCATCAAGCATGGAGGGATCGGTCATCGCCCAGGTCCCGCCGGACGCCGCGGCCGGGGATCCTTCACACCGATGAAAAGTCATTTCGAGGTTAGCGAACTTCACATCATGATCCCGGATGAGTTTTCGAAGCTTCTCAAAGCCGTCGTAACCATCCTCTGAAATATGACGCGTGATGAAACTGTCGCCGGTCGCGATAAAGGTTACCTTAGCCATGCTTTCCATCCCTTTTCTCTTGGAACGCGGCGGATTCCGCGCGGGGTCCGCCATTTCTGTAATACTACCGCCGGGATGAACGGAAAGATATCGGGATTATGGTGTTTGGGTATTCGGATCCTCAGAGCTTTCGGGGGCTCCCTCTCCCTTCTTGCCGGCCGTGAACCCCGCGGCCTTCAGTTCGTTATAGGCATCCAGCGACAGGATCACCGCGGTCCCCGCCCGGCAGCCTGAAACGAGAATCGGGCCACCCGAAATAGCGGCCTCCGCAACCGCGAGATCGGGGTGAAGCAGAAAGTTTTCAAAATCAATGACCTTCATTATCTTTTCTCCTAAATTCCAGGCTCAGCCTCTTTTCCCGTGAACGAGCGTCTCCTCCATCCTTTTCGTTGTCACGGAAGCCGCGACACCGGAAGCGAGCACAAGCGACATCGCGATCAGCGACATCACTGTGATCGGATCATCGAAGATAAAGTAGCCGAAAATCGCGGAGAACGGGATCGCCGAAAAACCAAGGCAGGATGACAGGAGCAGGTTCCCGTAAGCGTAAGCCCGGGTCATAAATATCTGCCCCAGTGTCGCGAATACCCCGATTCCCAGAATGCAGAACGCTCCATGCGGGCTCGGGAAATGGAAACCGTCAGAAAACACCCACTGGCCGATAAAGGAAAAGATCGCGCCAAGCAACGAGAAGTAGAACACGATTCTCCAGGAAGGTTCTCCCAGCTTCCCCATCTTCTGCATCTGCCAGTAAACGAGCAGATCGATCGCTGAGATAAAAAGACAGACAAGCCCCGGAATGAAATCCTTTTCATGAAATTCCGGACGCAGAATCAGCGTAATACCGATGAACCCCACGAGAATAGACGCTACCATCGCCCAGGGAGCCCGTTCGTGCTTCATCTTCGCGAGCACGATGAAATTCGCGGCCATAAAAAGCGGCGTCGTGTAGATCAGCGTCATATTGGTGCTGAACGTCATGTCACGGAGCGTAAAGAACCAGAGCGCCACGGACAGCACCCCGAGCCCCGATCGGATCATGTGATCCCTGAAATGCTCCGTCCGCATGGATCCGTGCTGGGACGCCGCCAAAAACATCATGAGCACCATGCCGAAAACCGACCGGTAGAACACCAGTTCGAGTGACCCGAATTCGCCGGATGAAAGCTTCACGATCGCGGCCATCAGAGAAAAACTGGCGGCGGCCGCGAGTGACCAAAGGGAGGAAAGCATGAGTGCGGACTCCAAAGCGGCTCAGCCGCGGAGCAATTGGTTCGTCTGTAGCCTGAGATCTTAGCGCATCAGATACGCTAGCCCCGTCAGACCGCCGCGAACCGGACAGCGGCATGCCGCACCGGTTTTCCGAAGTCACCGGTTTTCACCGTATAAAGCGTATCCCTGACCCAGGGGACCAGACGGGCGATAGCCGGCGCGACGGACGCCTCGTAGTGATCCCGGATCACAGACGCCACGGCATCCGCGACCCATGGCCGGGCTCCCTTCTTCGTAATAATGGATGCCCGTCTGAGCAGCACGGGAGGCGGCATCGGAACCGCGTTCACTTCGCGCGCAAGTTCCGGATACTGCGCGAGCGTGGTCGGCCTGGCAAGCGCCCAGCCGTGGCCCTCAGCGGTGAGCTTAAGAAGAAGGGAATTTTCGTTCACAACGATCCGTCCGGGAAACTCCAGCGCGTGGGTATTGAAGTAATTCACTTCGCTCTGCCCCGCGGCATTCATTTTGGAGCAGCGGATGTGGGGCAGACCGCAGGTGCGAAGCGACTCCCAGGTGATCGGGTGCCCTAGCGGCGCGAGATCAAACGCCTTTGGGAAAATGAGGATTGATGGTTCCTCAAACACCGGAATCCGGTTCAGATCATTCCGGTTCGCAAACGGGTTTGAGCAGAAAAGCATATCGAGTTCGCCGGCATCGAGTTCCGGAAGCATCGCGCCGCTTGACGCGACAACGATCCGGATATCGGAAAGGCGGGACGCGAGGCGGGACGCAATCACATCCGCGTAGCTCCAGGCGACGCTTTCACAGATTCCGATTCTTAAAGAGGGCCGGATCGCGTTCGCTTCGCGAAGCCCCTGCAGAAGGTGCGTGAGCTCAGTCTGCTCGGAATCGAGAAACCGAAGCAGGGCGTCCCCCTCCGGAGTCAGCCGGATCGGCCGCGTCGAGCGATCAAGCAGCGTGACATCGCGGGACACCGAGGGCTGGCTTTTTCCCACACGCTTTGCCGCTTCAGAAAAACTCCGGGTCGCTCCGAAAGCCACAAAGGCCCGGGCACCGTCCTGCAGAATCGCGTGTGCCGGATTCCATCCCGGGGTATCGTCCGTCAGTGTCCCTTCCAATAGTTTTCCCATAACGCCCTGCTCCGTTTCGCCTCAGAAAAACTGCCGATACTGTTTATTCATTATTTAACTAGTTGAGAACCGATCTCAATTATCGGCGTGATTCAAAAAAACGAGTATCTGCCGATCTTTCAGCATTATGGAGTTTTTCGGGCTCACCTGCTGAATAATCAGATTTCATTATATGAATACTGTTTTCTGAGAACTAAGTCTTTCGAATAATATGAAATCAGACGGCAGAAAGCACGAAAACCGTCTGACAAAAAAATGACACTGCCTGAGAAATTCAGTGTCTTATATAGGAGAGCAGAACATGTCAACTATCGACCTCAACCGTCGCGGTCTATTCAAGGCCGGAGCCGTTATCGCCGCCGCCTCTACGATCAGCGGCATTCCGGTTGTTACCCAGGCCGCGGAAGAACCCGAGAAGAAGATCCGCCCCCTCACCGGCAAGAATCTCAAAATGAAGGACGTGCTTGACCGGGCGCGCGAAATGATGATGCCCCGCTGCTACGTCTGCGCGGAGTGCAACGGCCGCGGTCCCTGCATCGGCCAGGTGCCGGGCTTTGGCGGCATGGGCGCGTACCGTTCCTTCCAGGCGAATTACGACGCGCTCGCGGCGATCCGTCTGAATGGCCGCGTAGTGCATGGTGTCCATGTGCCGGATACCTCCTTTAATTTCTTTGGAAACAAGCTTTCGATGCCGGTCATGGCGGCACCGACCGGCGGCACAACCTATAACATGGGCGGTCATCTGACGGAAGCCGAGTTTGTCACCGCGATCTGCGGCGGCTGCACCGCGGCCGGCACGCTAGGAGCAGTGGCTGACGGCATCGGTGCCCCCCTGAATGTCTTTGAGGAACGGCTCCAGACACTGAAATCTAAGGGCTTCAAAGCGATCGTTGGCCTGAAACCCCGCCGCCAGCAGGACATTATTGAGCGCATGAAGATCGCGGCGAACGCCGGTGTCGTGGCTTTCACGATCGACCTGGATTCCGCCGGCCGCGCGGCCCGCGCGACGAAGGGTCAGACCGTTGAGCCGAAGACTCCCGAGCAGCTCCGTGAGCTCGTGAAGGCGAGCCCGCTTCCGCTCTTCTTCAAGGGCATTCTCACGACAGATGAGGCGCTTCTCTGCCTCAACGCGGGCGCTGCCGGTATCGTGGTGTCGAACCACGGCGGTCGCGTACTCGCAGACGAACCCGGGACCGCGGAAGTGCTTCCCGCCATCGCGGACGCAATCCACGGCCGCTGCATGATCCTCGTCGACGGCTGCGTGAAACGCGGCACCGATGTGGAGAAATACATCGCCCTCGGCGCTAATGCCTGCCTCGCGGGCCGTCACTTTGTCCGCGGCGCTCACGGCGCACTGGCGGACGGCGTCGAACTCTTCGCAAACACGATCCGGAATGAACTCGCTGTCGCGATGACGCTCACTGGCGCGGCGACCGTGAAGGACATCAACCGCAAGATGATCCGCATGACGACTCCCCTGCCGCTCGCGTTCGGCGTCCCGGCGTAAGGCGATTTGGATGAGCCCCTGAATCGCTCAGGAGCTCTGAATAAAAATCCCGCAGAAGAAATTTTTCTGCGGGATTTATTTTTTCATTCAATACATTAAGTGTATTTAATTAAAGCTCTACTTAATCTTGAATACAGCGCTCGCGGAGAGTGACACATCGGACTCCCCGGGACTCATTTCAACAGAATCCGCTGCCGGTGCTGCTTTCCGGACCGCCATCAGCATCGGTGCCTGCGGGTAGTAGTTCCCGGTCTGACCGCCGAAGGAAAGCTTATAGACCTTCACGCCACTCGCCGGAATGCCGAAAGCCTTCGCGACAACCGCGGCCTTCGCACCCAGATCCGCCATCGCGTCAGCCATCAGATCAGAGCGGTTCCTGAGCGACGCATCACGGGAAACCCGGAACTGGAGTCCGGAGAATTCAAAATACCGGTTCGCGGCGTCAATCGCTTCACCGGCGAGTGACGGATCTTTCAGCGTTACCCGGACTTCCTCGCGGGACGTCCAGTTGAGGATCTTCACCCCCTCGCCCTTCTTCGCCTGGGAGTAATTGGGGTTTGTGTAGAGGCTTCCCGACTGGAGCACTGCCTTCCCGGCGGGAAGCGCGGCGCGGAGTGCCTTCATACCCTGATTCAGCACCGTGAGCATCGCCTTCTGAGCGTCTTTCGCCGTAGCGCCCTGCCGGGTCACCGCGAGTGTCAGGACCGCTTCATCGTTTGGCACCGTACGGGCGACGGTGGTGGATAGCGTGATTTCTGCGTCCGGCGCCGCTGTGAGATCCGCAGCAGACGCGGCCGCCGGCACCGAAGCCATCGCGCCAAGACTCATCGCGAGGAGAATTTTTTTCATTTTCATAAAAAGAGGCTCCGTAGGGTTTTCAATCTGCCTTTTCACTATAGCCCCGCAAAACCCGTCCCCGGAATCGCTTTTTACACACTGCAAAAAAATTGACGCCCCGCCCTCTGGAGAGAAAGGCGGGGCGCTGATTCATTCCCATGGATCAGAGGAGAGAGAGTTAAAGCTTTTCGTCCTCAATCGCCTGAAGAGCCGCATGGCGGCCGGACCAGGAGGAGAATCCAAAGGCGTTACCCGAGAACCACACCGGGTAGCTGTCGCCATACATACCGCCCGCGTCCATACCCGTGCAGTAGAGTCCCTTCACAGGCTGGTTATTCTTATCGAGCGCGTACATGTACTGATCGATCTTGATGCCGCCGATCGAAGTGAAGGAATATGGCGCAATCTTGATCGCGTAGAACGGGCCCTTGTTGATCGGGGTCAGCCACTCGCGTTCCTTATAGAAATCACGGTCGAAGCCGAAGGCCACGTTTTCGTTGTAGCGCTTCATCGTTTCTTCAAGCGTAGCGGCCGGAACACCGATCTGCTTCGCGAGTTCCGCGATCGTCGCGCCGGACTTGAAACCGTCAGATCCCTTCGCGAGAACGTCCTTGATTTCCTTCTTCATATCGGTCATCTTCGCGCCCACCGGAACGAGCACGCCGACACCGAGATCAAGACCTTCTTTTTCGAAGTAATCCACCATGTTGGAGTCGATGATCGCCCAGGCGTAGCCATTATGCTGCTGACCGAGAGCGTTCGCGGCGTCCGAGAACTCATGCGTCACGGTCTCACGCACAAAGCGCTTGCCGGAATCATTCACCCAGACGGGCTTCGGCTGCCAGGACATCACCCAGATATTCCCGAGGAGCTTCACATTGGAAGCGCGCGTACCGGGGTGCGTCATCAGAGCCATGTTGCCAGGCACTGCGCCCGCGGCTTCAGCCATCGCGATACCGTCACCGGTCTTATTAAGCGGCACGAGTCCCTGATAGACCGCCGGATCATAGTGCCCCCAGTCGCGGACACGCTCCGGGCTGTTATTGAAGCCGCCGGTCGAAATGATGACCGCCTTCGCGCGGATCGTGTAGGTGTTGCCCTGATTATCCGCAGCCTTCACGCCGACCACACGGCCGTTTTCCGTGATGAGAGACTTGGCCGGAGTGCTCGTGAGGATCGTGGCGCCCTTCTCTTTTGCCCAGTCGCTCAGAGCCGCAATATAGGCCGCGCCGTGCTCGGAATTCTTGTACTTCCCGACCACGTGCCAGGTAATGCATTCGGTCGGCGACATCTGCGTGAGATGGAACGTGAGGTTATGCTTCGAGAGCCAGTCAAGATTTTCCGCGGGCCCTTCAAGGAAACGGCGCAGCAGCGGGCCGTTCGTCTTGTAATGGGTGTAGCTCATCATGCGGTTGTACGCTGTTTCCACGGCAAGCGAATAATTCTTATCACGCTGCCAGCGGGTCTGAACCGCGCCAAGGCCTTCCGCCATCGAGGCACCGCCGCCGAGGAACGCGTTCTTTTCAAGAAGGATCGCTTTCTTGCCGGCGTCCACCGCCTGAGTCACAGCCGCCATGCCGGCCGCGCCGCCGCCCACCACAACAATATCCGCCGTCATCTGCTTCTCAGCAGCGCCTGCCGCGCCGGCAATAGCAACAACCGCGGCCGCGACCGCCGTACGGGTCAGAAAATGCTTGAGTGTCATCTATATCTCTCCGCTATATCGAGGCGCCGTCTCTCCGGCGCTCTCTGTTCGAAATAACTAGTTGGAGAGTAATCTGAACTCCGTATCGCTGATGTTGTCTGCCCAACAGTCCTAGGTATAAGGATCTAAAAGATCCGGATTACGGGGCCCGGCTTCCCCGGGAATTGAAGTTCAGCCAGTCGTATTCATCCCGGAAAAGCTTGCCATGAAGCTCGAGCCAGCTCCCATCCCGCTTCGCGAGGCCTTTATCCACCCACTGATTGATGATCGTGCTGACTGTCGAGCGGTTTGAGGAGGTGATGTCCGCGATTTCGAACGTCGTGAGCTGAAGCGGCATCGGATTCCAGCCGTCCGCCTTCAGGGGATAGTAGGAATTGATAACAAAGGACGCGAGCGCGATCAGACGCTTTTCCGCGGGCAGCGTGAATACCGCCATCATCCCTTCCATATGGGTTTCTTCCTTCGCGACCGCGTTGATCGCGTAGAGCTTCATGAGTTCCGGATCCGCTTCAAGCGCCGCGCGATAGACCCGCCCCGGAACCACCAGACACTCTGTCGGCCGGGCGCTCGTCGCGAACACATTAATGCTGAACTGCGTCACCGCATCAAGATCACCCACCACACGGTCCGGCGGCAGAATGCCAAAAACGCGGAACTTATCCTTGGGGTCCGGGAAGGTAAAAAAGACCAGCCCCTTGGTGATGAAGTACACATTCCCCTGGGTTCCGCCGTGATTGAAAATGAACCCTTTGGGGAACTTGCGGAGCACCCCGTGCTGCTCAAAAATCGCCTTCAGCTGAGGGGGTTCCGCATCGTGAACCCATGGCGCGTTCAGAAAAACCTGCCTCACCTCTCTCCTTCATTAAATCAATTTATTTTTGAAGCCTGCCCATTTTTATTTTTATGAGGGGCAGAGCGCCTCTATTCTGAAAAAATTATTTTGAATTAGCAAGTTGCAAAAATAAGTCTGAATTATCAGCGGTTTCCGCCGCGGGATTTACCGTCCTGTCTCCGGAGTGTTGTCCGGACAACGGAGAAACCACTTTCCTTTCTCTATCTTTTTTACCTACGTCTGATGGCTTATAGAGACAGGGTATCTGTAAGCGAGGACGCTATTAAATCAAAGGAGAACAGATTGAGAAAGTTACTCACGGCCATGGCGGCCATACTGGCAGCCGTCGGAATTCCATCCGCGGCAAGCGCCGCGTCTTCGGTATCGGTGTATGGGCTGATTGATTCCTACGTGTCCGTCAATAATGACAGCGGAACCGTTTCTTCAGGGCTTCACAGCGGCGGTTCATCCGGCAGTTACTTTGGTTTCAAGGGTGAAGAGGATCTGGGAGTCATGGGCGGCGCTCAGGCAGTATTCAAGCTTGAGTCGGGGTTCCTCTCTGACGACGGCACATACGCGCAGTCGTTCGCCGGAAACACAAGCCGGCTCTTTCACCGTGAGGCCTGGGTCGGGCTCCGGAGCCCCAAATTCGGCCAGATTTCTTTTGCCCGCCAGTATTCTCCTCACTTCCTTCTCTGGCCGATGGCAGACGCGAACGCTCTGTCACTCGGGACCGCAGGCTCCCCCTTCTTCTACCCGGGAGCCGGGAACGCCATGGGCGGATCTGATCCCACGCAGGATGATCTCGTGCGGGCCAATAATTCCATCTTCTGGGCTTCACCGAATCTCGGCGGCGTGACCGTGATGGCGTACGCGGCGCTTGGCGAAAACACCCGCTCTGACGGCACGAGGTCGAGCACGCAGGGGAACATCTATAACCTCGGCGTGAATTATGGGAAAGGGCCGCTCTTCGTCATGGGCAGTGTTCTCTACCAGAACCTTGGAAACTCAGCTTTGGGATTCCGGCCGACGGGACACGACACCTACTACGAACTCGCCGCGAGCTACGACTTCGGGTTCACGAAGCCTTCGATCCAGTTTGAATATAAAAATGGAAACGATCAGCCCTGGAGTCAGGATTTCTTCCTTGTTCAGATCGGCACCAGCACACCGCTCTTAGGCGGCCGGCTGGGAACGACCGCCGCTTATTACAAGAATCAGACGCTCTCGAAATCTGACGCCTACAGCTTCGGCATCCGCTACGACTACAACCTCTCGAAGCGCACAATGCTTTACGCGGGCGCCGTGGCACTAATTCAGGAAGCGAACGCACAGTTCTCGATCGAAGACGGTCCTGACAGCTCGTTCCATTACCCGACAAGCGCTCCGGGGAACAATGTGCAGCAGGTCTTCTTCGGTATCCGTCATCAGTTCTGATTGTCTTCAGACTGACATTTAAGGCCTCACTGAATGTGTTCAGCCCGGCCTTTTTCCGTCTTTCCACCGTCATTCTCCCGGAAGAACGCTCCACGGCCGTAAAAAATCACGGGATCCGCCGTTTCAAGGGTAACTGCCTACGCCGTGTGCCACAAAAAAACATCAAAAAGGGATGACAAATCAGCTTTTTCAGTTAAAATTGAGTCTTCATTACAGCAGAGGAAGTAAAGGAACTCAGTTTCTACAGAACCCAACCTGGTATCCACTTCAGAAATACTTGAATCGGATAGGAAGGTGGAGCACCTGTGGTTCTGGTTTTCAGACTATGGCAAAGGAAGACCTTATTGAAATGGCCGGGCACGTGCTTGAAGTGCTGCCCGATTCCCGTTATCGCGTGAAACTTGAAAACGGTCACGAACTGATCGCCTACACGAGCGGCAAGATGCGCAAGAACCACATCCGCATTCTGGCCGGCGACAAGATTTCGCTTGAACTCTCGCCCTATGACCTGTCGAAGGGCCGCATTACCTTCCGCTATATCGAAGGCCGCTCTCCGAATTCTGCGGCTCCTGGCGCTGCTCACGGCAACAACAACCGCCGCCGCCACTAAGCCGATGGCTTTCCGGTGAGTTCTGCCCGGAATACAGAAACCCTCTGTCTGAAGGACTCACCTTCGCGCAGAGGGTTTTTTTATAGGAAAGTTTGATTCCCTGATTCAGATTTCCGCGATAATCCGCAGCAGTTCCGCGTGCGTCGCGATCACGTGCCAGGATTCCTTCCCTTCAGGCTTCACGAAGCCATCGCGTCCAAGCCGCCTCATGAAGACAACGAGCGGGCTCCAGAAGCCCTGCATGTCGTAAAAGTACGTGGGCTTATGGTGATAGCCGAGCGTATAGCCGGCGAGCGTGGAGAAGGCTTCGTCAAGCGTCCCGATGCCGCCGGGGAGCACAATCAGAATATCCGAGCGTTCCACCATGACGCGCTTCCGCTCGGACAGATCATCCACGAGAATCTTCTCGTCAAGCGACGTATGCGCGCGGCCCCGCTCCTCAAGGAGTTTCGGCACGACGCCGACCAGGCGGCCTCCCGTCTCATGAGCCGCGTCAGCCACGGCCTTCATGAGACCGAAATCCGTTCCGCCATACACCATCGTCTTTCCGGCCTTTCCGATCGCCTCTCCGATCGCCCTGCCTTCATTCAGGTACTTTGGATCGATCTGAGAGGAAGACGAGCAGAAAATCCCGATATTCTTCATAGCTGCACCCTGGATTGACCGAACGATCCGTCCGGGTCATGAAAATGTCAACGACTCAATATACGGCAAACATCCGGCTAAGCCTATACGCCTATCAGGTTATTTTCTGTAGTGCGGATCAGCCTTTAGCCGGATTGAGGCCGTGAAAGGGGCTTATCGTCCCTCCTGATCATCTATGCGCTTATAGCGGACTCCCAGTCTATCCCGACACGCCAGGCAATCCCGCAAAAATTTCTTTTCAAAAAGGCCTCCAGCGGCTGAATATATAAGAAAAAACCCCGGATGCCAGAGGCATCCGGGGCTGAATCTTGGTGGGCGCTAAGAGGCTCGAACTCCTGACCCACGCCGTGTAAAGGCGTTGCTCTACCAACTGAGCTAAGCGCCCTCTTCAGAAAAACCGGGATCTATAAAGACTGCTCAGCTTTTCCGAGAGTGGAAGGATTATTTTACAGCATCCTTCAGAGCTTTGCCAGGGCGGAACTTCGGCAGCGTGGCAGCAGCAATCGTGATTTCCTTGCCGGTCGCCGGGTTACGGCCCTTGCGGGCTTCGCGCTTAGCGGTCGTGAAGGTACCAAAACCCACGAGGGCGACTTCGTCACCCTTAGCCAGGGCGTCAGCAACACCAGCCGTGAAAGCGTCAACGGCAAGAGCAGCCTTGGCTTTGGAGATATCAGCCTTTTCAGCGATGAGCTCAACGAGTTCAGACTTATTCATATCGAATTTCCTTCTTCATTGTTACCCCGTGGGGGGCATGAACTTCTTCTAATCTCCCCTGTGTGCGGGGGATAGAGCGATTTTAGCCGCAGAGCGTGGAAAATCAAAACAATTTAGGAATTTCCGTATAAAAAAATTGACGGGGGCAAATTTCTTTGATCCCCGTCAATTAATTCAAGCCCGAAACTGAGGCTTAGTGAGCAACGATCTCAGGCAGGCCGGGCTGTTCAGCGGGTACAGCGGCGAGCGACTCAGCCATATCTTCCTTCGGAAGCGGCTCCGGCATGCGGACAAGAGCCTGCTCCAGAACCTGCTCAATCCAGCGGACCGGAACGATCTCAAGACCGTCCTTCACGTTCTGCGGAATCTCAGCGAGATCCTTCACGTTGTCCTCCGGAATCATCACCTTCTTGATGCCGCCGCGGAGAGCCGCGAGGAGCTTCTCCTTCAGGCCGCCGATCTCGAGGATCTCACCGCGAAGGGTGATTTCGCCCGTCATCGCGACGTCTGCGCGGACCGGAATCCGGGTGAGCGCGGAAACAATCGCCGTCGTGATGGCGCCGCCCGCGGACGGACCGTCTTTCGGCGTCGCGCCTTCCGGGAAGTGGAGGTGCAGATCGGTCTTCGAGAAGACGTCCTGCTTGATGCCGAGAGACTCAGCGCGCTCACGCACCACCGAGCGGGCCGCTTCAACGGACTCCTTCATCACGTCGCCGAGGCTGCCCGTACGCTGGACCATGCCCTTGCCCGGGAAGACCGCAGCTTCGATCGAGAGGAGATCACCGCCGACCTCAGTCCACGCGAGACCGTTCACCTGACCGATCTGGGGCTTCTTCGCCGCCACACCGAACGTGAACTTGCGAACGCCGAGGTAGCTGCCGATGTTCTCTTCATTCACCGTAACGGTTTCAGTCTTCGCGTTCTTCTTCGTCCCTTCCTTCATCATATTCGCCATGACGACCTTGCGGCAGATCTTGCTGATTTCGCGCTCCAGTCCGCGGACACCGGCTTCACGGGTGTAGTAACGGATAATCGCGACGATCGCCGAGCGGTCGATCACGAGTTCACCCTTCTTCACGCCGTTAAGACGCATCTGCTTCGGCACGAGGTGCTCTTCCGCGATGTGAACCTTTTCCTCTTCGGTGTAGCCCGAGAGGCTGATCACTTCCATACGGTCAAGGAGCGCCGGCGGAATGTTGTAGGAGTTTGAGGTCGCGACAAAGAGCACATCCGACAGATCGAACGGCACTTCAGCGTAGTGATCCTCAAACGTGCTGTTCTGCTCAGGGTCGAGCACCTCAAGCAGCGCGCTTGCCGGGTCACCGCGGTAATCCATGCCCATTTTGTCCACTTCGTCGAGCAGGAAGAGCGGATTGCGGACACCGACCTTGATCAGGTTCTGCAGGATCTTACCCGGCATCGAACCGACATAGGTCCGGCGATGACCGCGGATTTCCGCTTCATCATGCACGCCGCCCAGAGCGAGACGCGTGAACTTGCGGCCGGTCGCACGGGCAATCGATTCGCCAAGCGACGTCTTGCCGACACCCGGAGCGCCCACGAAGCAGAGAATCGGAGCCTTCACCTTCGTGACACGGCCCTGAACCGCCAGGTACTCGAGGATACGTTCCTTCACCTTCTCAAGGCCGTAGTGATCCTCATCGAGAATCTTCTTAGCCTTCGGAATGTTGGAAGAGACGCGGGTCTTCTTGCTCCAGGGGAGCGAAATCAGCGTATCGAGGTACGCGCGGACCACGGTCGCTTCAGCGGACATCGGGCTCATCTGACGGAGCTTATTCAGTTCCTCCAGCGCCTTATCCTTCGCTTCCGGGCTCATCCGGGCGGCTTCGATCTTCTTCTCGTAGTCGTCCGTCACGTCGTTCCCGTCATCCCCCTGCCCGAGTTCCTTCTGAATGGCCTTCATCTGCTCATTCAGGTAGTAGTCGCGCTGATTCTTCTCCATCTGCTGCTTCACACGGCCGTGAATCCGCTTCTCCATCTTCTGGATTTCGGTTTCGCCGCCAAGGAGGCTGAGGAGCTCGGTGAGCGTGCTGTTCAGGTCATCAGACTCGAGCAGCTTCTGCTTCGCAGCCACCGCGACCGGAAGCTGCTGCACCACGATATCGGCGAGCCGCGTGGCGTCCGTCGTCTGGTTGACACTGCGGGCGAGATCCTCCGGAATCTTCGGATTCAGCTTCGCGTAGGCGGTGAAAGACTCAATGGTCGCGCGGCGCAGCGCTTCCGTTTCCGCCGGATCCGATTCCTTCATCGGGCGCGGCGATACAGAGGCCGTGAGATACCCGTCCACTTCACGCACCGCGCTCACATCGACGCGTTCCTTGCCCTCGACCAGAATCTTCACCGTCTGATCCGGGAGTCTCAGCATCTGAAGAATGGTGCCCACGCAGCCGACCTTAAACAGATCCTGTCCGGTCGGTTCATCGATCTGGCCGTCCCGCTGGGCGACAAGAAGGATCTTCTTACCCTGGTTCATCGCAATTTCCGCAGCCCGGATCGATTTCGCCCGGCCCATGAAAAGGGTGATCACCATACGCGGGAACACCACGATGTCACGCAGCGGAAGGAGCGGGAACACTTCAAGAGCGGTGTTTTGCGTTTTTTCTGTCATTCAATTCGTTCCAAAAAATGTGAAACTGCCCGTCAGAAACAATCTTCCGGCCGGGTGTGTCCCGGCTGACGGCAGTCCTAAAACCATATATGGGGGCGGTTAACGCAGTTTCAAGGGTATTCGAGAAACGGAAGCGGCAGTCCCGGGCTTCCGGGTTCCGCCGCAGCTTGAATTAATTCTAGCGAAGTCAAAAAAACGCTCGAGCCTTTTTGGACCCGAGCGTTTCTCAGTACTCAGAAGCAGCGGAAAATATCAGGCTTCCGTCTTCCGAAGCACGAGTTCCGGGGCTTCTCCCTTCGTCACGCAGCTTTCGCCCACCACAACCTTTTCCACATCCTTGCGGGACGGAATCTCAAACATCGTGTCAAGCAGAATCCCCTCCACAATGGAGCGGAGTCCGCGGGCACCGGTCTTGCGGGCAATGGCGCGCTTCGCGATCGCGGAAAGCGCCTCCTTCGTGAACTCAAGCTTCACGCCTTCATCATCAAAGAGCACCTGATACTGCTTGAGAAGCGCGTTCTTCGGTTCCGTGAGAATCGAAATGAGCGCCGCTTCGTCGAGTTCCGACAGCACCGTGATCACGGGGAGACGGCCGACGAGTTCCGGGATCAGGCCGTAGCGGACGAGATCCTCTGCCTCAACATTCCGGAGGAGCTTCGAGAGCGGCTCTTCCTTCTTGCTCTTCACCTCAGCGCCGAAACCAATCCCGCTCTTCTCAGTGCGGTTCCGGACCACTTTCTCAAGACCATCAAACGCGCCGCCGCAGATAAAGAGGATGTTTGTCGTGTCAACGGCAATCATCTGCTTCCCGGGGTTCTTTCGGCCGCCCTGCGCGGGAACATTCGCGACTGTCCCCTCGACGAGCTTCAGAAGCGCCTGCTGCACGCCTTCACCCGACACGTCACGGGTGATCGAGGGATTCTCGCTCTTACGGGCGATCTTATCGATTTCGTCCAGGTAGACGATGCCGGTTTCCGCGCGCTTCACGTCGCCGTCAGACGCCTGGAGGAGCTTCGAAATAATATTCTCAACGTCCTCGCCCACATAGCCCGCTTCGGTAAGCGTCGTCGCATCAGCGATCGCGAACGGCACATCGAGCGCCTTCGCGAGCGTCTGCGCGAGGAGCGTCTTTCCGGAACCGGTCGGCCCGATCAGAAGAATGTTGCTCTTCTGCAGCTCCACCTCGCGGTCTTCCTTCGCCTGGTGGCGGAGACGCACGTAGTGATTGTGAACGGCAACGGCGAGCGTCTTCTTCGCGCGTTCTTGGCCGATCACGTAGTCATTCAGGTGCTCAAAAATCTCTTTCGGAGCCGGGATCGGCTTCTCAGCGGCAGCCGCCTCGACTTCCGCCTCTTCTACGGAAGGCGCAGCCGCCTTTTCCCCCGTTTCATCCGCGAGGAGCGAGGCGAGCTGTCTCGTGCAGTCATCGCAGACGAAAACCCCGTTGCCGCCGAAGAGGTGCTTCACCTCCCCTTCCCCACGGCCGCAGAATACGCATTTCCGGGTCTCGTGATCTGAACGGCTATCTGTCATGAAGGAACTCCAAAAGTAAAAATAGTAAATTCTGTCCGGCTCAGACGCCGGAATTGAAAAGCCCGGAGGGACGATTGAACCCGCCGGGCTTTCCTGCTGATCCAGTAAAGGGAAGAGTTCCGAGAGGCTGCCTGCGGCAGCCCCCTCCTCTTCCTTCCTGGACTCAGGCTTAGTCTGTTTCTCCGCGGCGAACGAAGATATGGTCAATCAGGCCATACGCCTTCGCTTCCTTCGGATTCATGAAGTTATCCCGGTCCGTATCGCGCTGGATCGTTTCGATCGGCTGACCGGTACGATCGGCGAGGATCTGATTCAGCTGCTTCTTGAGGTACAGGATTTCGTTTGCCTGGATCTCAATATCGCTCGCCATGCCCTGGGAACCGCCGGACGGCTGATGGATCATGATCCGGGAGTTCGGGAGCGCGTAGCGCTTGCCCTTCGTGCCGGCAGCAAGAAGGAACGCGCCCATGCTCGCCGCCATCCCGAAGCAGATCGTGTTCACATCGGGCTTGATGAACTGAATCGTATCGTAGATCCCGAGGCCGGCGTAAACGCTGCCCCCGGGGCTGTCGATATAGAGCGAGATGTCCTTATCGGGATTCTCGCTCTCGAGAAACAGGAGCTGAGCGATGACGAGGTTCGCCGATTCATCGGTCACGGGGCCCGTCAGGAAAATCACCCGATCCCGAAGCAGTCGGGAATAGATATCGAACGCGCGCTCACCGCGCCCGCTCTGCTCTACCACCATGGGCACGAGACCCATGCTGTTTGCGTCAAACTTAGTCATGCTGCTCCTTCTTCACTAAAACAGAGAAACCGCGGTCCTTCCGGATCAGGCTTCAGCCTTGCGGCCCATGAGAACGTCGAAGTCGATCGCTTCGTCGGAGGTCTTGCCCTTGCCGAGCACGAAGTCAACGAGGTTGTTCTCAATCACGGCAGCGGAGAGCTCGGCGTAACGGTTCTGGTCCTTCAGGTACCATTCCGTCACTTCTTCGGGCTTCTCGTAGGCCGAGGCCATTTCAGCGGCAAACGCCTTCACCTGTTCCGGTTCCGCCTTGATCTTATTATCAGCGATCAGCTTGGAAACGAGGAGGCCGAGGCGAACGCGGCGTTCAGCCTGGGGAGCGAAGACCTGCGGGTCGAGATTCGGCATGTTTTTCACATCGAGGCCGCGGGCAGCGAGCGTCTCACGGTATTCGTTGCCGATACGGGCAGCTTCGTCACGGACCATCACGACCGGCAGAGCGAACTTGGCCTGCTCGATCAGGGCGTTGAAGACGCCTTCCTTCGTGCGGGCGGTCAGGCGGGACTTCACTTCGCGCTTCAGGTTGGTCTCGACTTCCTTCTTCAGCTGATCAACGCTCTTGATGCCGAGGGATTCAGCGAACTTGTCGTCGAGGGCGGGGAGCACGGGCTCCTGAACCTTCTTCACGGTGAGGGTGAAGTCGGCGATCTTGCCGGCAAGGTTCTTCGCACCGTAGTCAACCGGGAACGTGAGCTTGAATTCCTTCGTCTCGCCAGCCTTGAGGCCGGTGGCGGCAGCGTCAAACTCGGGGAGCATCTGGCCGGCGCCGACGATGAAGGCGTAGTCCTTAGCGGTGCCGCCGTCGAAAGCGACGCCGTCGATCTTGCCTTCGAAGTCAACCGTCACTTCGTCGTCCTTCTGGGAAGCGCGTTCGACATCCTTGTAGGTGGCGCGCTGCTTCAGCATGACGTTCAGCGTGTCGGTCACTTCCTTATCGGTCACGTCGCAGACGAAGCGATGGAGCTCGAGGTTAGCGAAATCAGGCGTTTCGACCTCGGGGATCACTTCGAAGTGAGCCTCAAACTTGAGGTCAGACTTGCCGTCAGTCGGCATGTCCTTCGCGGGAACCACTTCAGGGGTGCCGGCGATGCGGAAGCCGCCTTCGGTGATGGCCTTCTCAACAGCCTTGCCGATTTCTTCGTTCAGGGCTTCGCTGTAGGCTTCCTGACCGTAGAGGCTGCGCACGATGTTCATCGGGACGTGGCCGCGGCGGAAACCGTCAACGCGGGCCTTCTTGGCATAGCCCTTCAGGCGGGATTCGGTGCCGGCGGAAACGGCATCCTGGGAGACAGTGACCTCAACGGAACGCGCGAGCGGGTTCACGGGAGCGGTGAGGGAGCTATCGGTAACCTCGGAAGACTTGGTGGCCTTAACCTCGGTTTCTTCATTCTTTACTTCTTCAGCTTTTTCAGTCATTTTGCTTACTTTAAAAAGGGGCCGGCTCCAGAACGGATACGGCCTAAAAATTCCGGCGGGAGACGGCAGCGCCGCGACACAGCGCTGCCCATCTCGGGACTGACCGCGGAAACGGGGAACGTAAGGGCTCACCCGCTTCAAGGCCCGGTAAACTGCCGATTATATTTCAAGTTGCCGGGCCTTGCTCCCAATTCCGGCACCCGGCTCACAAAACCTCACACCTTCAGGCGTGAAGCCTCGCCTCTCTCTTCCCCCTATTAGGTATTTCTGAAACACGGAAAACCGCTGATAATGAGATCGCTCCGCGCTTCGCGAAGCCTCTCATATCAGGAGAAGAATTGATGCTTGCTCTGCTTCTCAATCCGGAAGACACGGTGGCCACCGCGCTTTCCGACGCGGCATCCGGTGATACCGCTGAAATCATTCTGGGCCGCGAAAAAACCGGACGCTCGGTCACAGCTCTGGACGCGATCCCGTTCGGATTCAAGATTGCGGTGAGACCGATGAAAAAAGGAAACCCCGTGATCAAGTACGGTCTGCCGATCGGCGTTGCGAGCCGCGACATCGCTCCGGGTTCACTCGTCCATATTCATAACATTGAGGGTGCCCGTGGCCGGGGAGACCTGAAGGAGGACGCCAGATGACCTATGAGTTTCTGGGATACATGCGCCCCGATGGACATGCCGGCGCGAGAAACACGCTTCTTGTTCTCCCGATCAACCGGTCGCTCAATTTCATCGCGACCAATGTCTGCCGGATGATCCGGGGCGCGACACACTTTGAGATTCCGGCAGAAACGGGTCGCCCCGCGAAAGACCGTGAAACGATTGCCCGCGTGATGGAAGGTCTTATCCGGAATCCGAATGTCGGGGGGACACTGCTTCTCGCGGTGAAGCCGTCCGGCGAAAGCGCCTACCGCAATATGAGTGACAGCCGCTTTGCTGCCGCGGCTGAGCAGTCCGGGAAGCCCTTCCGGATCCTATACCTCACTGAGTCCGGCGGTAGCTACGGCCTTCTCGGAAAAGCGCTTCAGGCGGCCAGAAGCCTCGCGGTCGAGGTCTCCAGGGCCCGCAGGTCGCCCTGCCCGCTTTCCGCGCTGACACTCGCCGTAAAGTGCGGGACATCAGACGCGACCTCAGGCATCGCGGGGAACCCTACGGTGGGCAACGCCTTTGACCGGCTGATCGACTCCGGCGGAACCGCGATGTTCTCAGAAACCACGGAAATTATCGGCGCGGAGCAGCTCGTCGCTGCCCGTGCCGTAAATGACACCGTAGCCGGGAAAATTCTCGCCGCGGCCCGCCGCTGGGAAGAGAAAGCGCTCTCCACCGGCGAAGATATCCGGGCAATCAATCCGATACCGGCGAACATCGCGGCAGGGATATCGACGCTTGAGGAAAAATCGCTTGGCGCGATCGCGAAATCCGGACATCGCCCGATTCAGGATGTCCTCACCTATGGTGAAGCTCCGTCGGGGCATGGGCTTTACTTCATGGACGCCTGGATGAGTTCGCTTTCGCTCCCACTCGGGTTCACCGCCGCCGGTGCCGCGGTCATGATTTATCAGATGGGCGGAAACGCCATGCCTGAAAATCCCGCAATGCCTGCCATCAATCCCACCGTTGTGTCGCCATTCCTCTACGTGACCGGGAACGCCAGAGCTTTTAAGCGGTCTCCTGATAATTTTGACTTTGACGCGTCTCCTGTCATGTCGGGGACCGCGTCAATCGAAGAAATGGGAGAAGCGCTTCTCGCCCATCTGACGGACATCGCGTCCGGCACCGTTACGAAGATGGAGACGCTCCTTTATGAGGAGCAGCTCGAGGTCTTCATGGAAGGCCCGGTGCTCTGATCTGTTCAGACTTTCCGCAGGGATCCCCCGATATGGGGATCCCTGGAGCTTTGCGTCACTGCGGCCGGATCCAAAGCGGCGTAGAGTCAGGAAAAAAATCAAACCGGCTCCTTTCATGACTGTCTTTCTTAATAACTTTCTGATCGCGCTTCCGCTTTTCGCGCTGGTCGGTCTTGGCTACCTTTTCGCCTCTCTCAGACTTGTCACACCGGAAATTGGAAAGGCGCTCTCAAAATTCGCCTTCACGGTCGCGATTCCGACGCTCCTCTTCCGTCTGATGAGTAACATCACGCAGCTTCCCGCGCCGAAGCTCGGGGTCCCGATTTCGATCGCGCTTCTCACCCCTGCCTCGATGCCGGCGCTTGCCGTGATCTTCGCTCTCAACGCGTTCCTCATGTGGACCTTCGCGACGGTGCAGATTGAGTTCAGCCGGAGCCGCAGCCCCTCACTCTCCAAGACGATCTATCAGGGCACGATGCGATCCCTTCGGAACCCGATTGTGATCGGCATTATTCTCGGTCTTCTCTGGAGTCTCACGGGACTCCAAATGCCGGTACCGCTGAAGAAAACTGTCGATCTGATGGCAAACGCCGCCTCCCCTGTCGCGCTCTTCGCGGTTGGTGTCGGTCTTACCCAATATAAGCTCCGATCCCACTTTGAAACGACCGGCCTTATCACGGTTCTGAAGCTCGGTGTGCAGCCGGTTGTCGTATTCCTTCTCGGACGCCTGATGGGGCTCACGGGACCGGAACTTCAGGCCGTGTGCCTCCTCGGCTGCCTCCCGGTCGGCGTGAATGTCTACATCATGGCGCAGGAATTCAATGTGCTTCAGGGGCCGACCGCGAATTCGCTCCTTCTCACGACAGTTCTTGCCGCGGTAACACTGCCCGCCGTGCTGAGCCTTCTCGGACTGCTTTAAGGGCACTGCCCTCTTATATAGAGAGAGGAAGCGCGGATAACTCTTAACGAGAGTCCGCGCTTTTCTTTTATGGAACACTCATCAGGAAGGCGTCGAGTTCCTCCTCGAACCGATGCGGGCACTCTTCCTCAGGGGAATGTCCGCAGGGCAGAGCCGTTCCCCGGACATCGAGCGCTTTGCCGCGCCAGGTTTCCGGCACATCGTAAAGCTGCCCCACAGTGCCCTTCGCGCCCCAGACCAGGAACAGCGGACAGCGGATCCGCTTCCCGCTGTCAGACGCGTCATCCTCGAGATCAATCGTGGCCGCTGCCCGGTAATCCTCGCAGATCGCGTGCACCGTTTTGGGATCCCGGTAGCAGCGAAGGTATTCCTGCATCACCGCTTCTTCTGTCGCCCCCTCGGTCTTCAGCTGCCCAGCGATATGACGCCTGAGGAAATACTCCGGGTCCGAAAGGATCAGTTTCTCCGGGAAGGGAGCCGGCTGAATCAGAAAGAACCACCAGAAGTAGCGGGTCGCGAATTCCTTATTGGTTCTTTCATACATTGTCGCGGTCGGCGCGATATCGATAAAGGTGGCGCTTGAAAGCATCTCCGGGTAGTCGAGCACGAAGCGGTGTCCGACGCGTCCTCCTCGGTCATGCCCCACGAGATCAAACGGAGGAAGCGACAAGCCTCGGGCGAGTTCCGCGATATCGGACGCCATTTCGCGCTTTGAGTACGGGCGGTGATCCGGCGTGCTTTCAGGCTTTGAGCTGTCACCGTACCCCCGGAGATCGGGAAGAATCACCAGGCGGTCTTTCGCGAAGAACGGCGCGACCTTCCGCCAGATAACGTGGGTATGAGGATGCCCATGCAGCATCACAAGCGGCCGCTTTTTGGAATAACGGGGACCGCCGATCGCGGTTCTGAGGGTTATGCCGTTCGGAAGCTCGGCATCCACAAGCCGGAATCCAGGAATAAACGCGGAATTCCCCGCGTCGCGGAGCGTGAAGGTTTTATCCATCTGATCGACCTTTCTTATTAGCCTGACTGAAGGATACGTTAGACCAGAGAGCTGAAAGTTTCAAAAAAAACGCACCGGGATCCCCTGCTGAACGGGACTTTCGTCAAAAAAATTTTCTTCCGGCAATGTACGAAATCTCTCCCCGGTTTTATCATTAGCACATCCGCGAGATCCCCCCGATGAAAAAACTTTATTTCGTTATTGCCGCTGGCCTGGCCGCGCTGTCCGCGACGCTCGCCTTTGCGGCTGATCCTATTACTGAATTTCTGCTCCACTCCGACCGGGCAACGGTGAGCGTGCCGGACGCGCCTGCTCTCACGCAGTCGAAACCCGCGCTGCAGCAGAAACTTCTTGATGTTGATGTCAATCCGAAGGACGACTCCTTCCAGCTGGAGGCTCCTTTCAAGGGCGGCAAAGTAACCCCTGAAACCGTGGCAGCCCGTTTCCGCGACGTCCGAGGTCTGATGCTCCGGGTCTGTCAGCAGCCCTCAAATCAGGCTTATTTCAGCAAGACCCCCTGTATCGCTTCTGAACTCACCGACGCTCAGGCTTCTGACGAAGCCAAAGCGACTCCCGCGGAAGTGAAAGCCGCGAACCGCGTTTTCCAGCAGATCGCCGCGATCAATGACAAAACCCGGCAGATGATGATTGCCTCAGGCGTTGACGCCCATGAAGCCGCGGTGAAACAAAGCGAAGCCCAGATTGACCCCAAAGTGAAAGCGAATCAGGATGCCCTGATATCCGGGAAGATCTCCTGGGGCGAATATAATCGCACCCGCATGACACTCACCCGCCGGGCGCGGTAACTGATTTCCAATAAAACCATCCTCAAACTTTCTCTTCGGAGAGGCACCACAAGTGAATGAGTTTCTAAACCGGTATTTCAAAATCGAGGCTGCCGGCTCGAACGTCAGGCGGGAGATTCTCGCTGGCGTCACGACTTTCGTGACGATGTGTTATCTGCTCGCTGTTGTCCCAGGCATGCTGTCCAACACGGGCATCGCTTTCGGCGACGCCTTTGTGTCGACTGTCTGGATCACCGTGATCGCGACGCTCGTTATGGGTCTCTGGGCTAATTTCCCGGTTGCCGTCGCCCCGGGGCTCGGCATCAGCGCCTTCTTCTCATTCATCGTCTGCGGACCGATGGGGTTCACCTGGCAGGCAGGCTTCGCCGCGGTGCTCATCTCCGGCATCATCTTCTCCCTCCTCACCTTCACCCGCATCCGGCAGCTGATCATCAATTCGGTACCGATGTCCATGAAGTCCGCGATTCCGGCCGGTATCGGTTTCTTTATCGCGTTCATCGGCATGAAGAACTGCGGTCTCATCGTGGGAGATAAGACGTCCTTCGTGGCGCTTGGCAACCTCTGGGATCCGAAGGTGTTCCTCACCGTGATCTGCGTGATCATCATCGGCGCTCTGATTGCCCGCGGGACGAAGGGTGCCATGATTATCGGTATGGCGATCATCACCGTGGTTGGCTTCATCTTCGGCGCCACTCCGCTTCCGGACCTTGCCGCTGAATTCGCGAAGCCGATCAAGCTTTTCCCGACCGCGACGGCGTTCCAGCTGGATTTCGGCGGTCTGATGAAGCATTCGGTTGTGGTCGTGCTCTTCACGCTCTGCTTTATTGACCTCTTTGATAACCTCGGCACGCTGATCGGTGTCTGTTCAAAGGCAGGCTACGTGTCCGCGGACGGCAAGATCCGCGGTATTGACCGCGCTCTGATGTCTGACTCCATCGGTACGCTCTGCTCCGGTCTCCTCGGCTGCACCACCGCGACGACCTATCTCGAAAGTGTATCAGGCGTCGCCGCAGGCGGCCGCACCGGCCTTACCGCTGTGACGGTGGCTGTGCTCTTTGCTCTTTCACTCTTCCTCGCCCCGATCCTTTCGATCGTTCCGGTCTACGCCACGTCGGCCGCCCTCATGATCGTCGGCGCCATGATGATGGGGACGCTGCGCGCCATCAACTGGGATGACTTCACGGACGCCCTCCCCGCGTTCCTCACCGTTATCTCGATGCCGCTCACGTTCAACATCGCGACCGGCCTCGGTATCGGTTTCATCTCCTACATCGCGGTCAAGGTTCTTACCCGCCGCTGGAAGGATATCAACCCGACGATGTGCGTTCTAGCGGTGCTCTTTGGCATCAGCTTCGCGCTTCGTTAACCGCGGTTGACAGAAAAGCAATCCCCCGGATGCGGTGAAAGACGCTCCGGGGGATTTTTTTGACAACTTTACTGTTTACAACTTTCTAAATTTGTAACACTTCAGCCAGAAAAAGTGTAAGCAAATCATTAGGCTATTGGACTATCTCCGACACACGATGTAATATAGTGTGTGTAATAAGAGAGAAAACAAAATGCCCGAAATTCAAACCAGAACTTATATGCCCCAACCCCTTAGCGGAGAGAAACGGCGCCGCGGCCGCCCGCTGTCAGGGCATGCGAAGGACATCGTCCTTCACATCCGCTGCACCCCCAAGCAGAAAGAGATGTTTCTGAGGCTTGGAGGCGCAGACTGGCTGCGCTCGTTCCTCGACACTGTTGGAGAGGCATTCGACAAGAAGCCGGAAGAAGTTGAGTAGCACCGGTCTTCTCCACATCCCCCATGACAGCACCCCGAAGCCCGGCACTTCGGGGTGTTTCTGTTTCTGGGAATGACACTCACCTGACCCTGCTTCGCAGGTTTCGCGGGCGGTATCAGATATCCTCCGTGAAACCCCTGAAATACTCTGTAAACACCGCACCTTCCCCGTTACAAAGACATTGCGGCATTTGCACGCCTCTTCTATAGACTTCCAGTTATGCAATTAACCTCAGGAGCAAAACCATGAAGAAGTCTTCCAAGATCATTCTCAGCGCTCTCGCCTCAGCTGGCATTCTCGCCGCGGCAGCCACCGCCTGGGCCTATCCGGCTGGCGGTCAGCCTCAGGCGGGTTACCCCTGCCCTGCCGGCGGCCCGATGCTCGGACCGGGTCCGGTGATGCCGCAAGGCGCTCAGGGCAAGGTGGATCCTGCCTACATGAATCAGATTTCGAAGCACATCGCCGAGGGACTCAAGATCACAAGCGCCCAGCAGGGTGTGTTTGACGCCTGGATGAAGGCGGTGACCAATATGGCGAACACCCGCTACGAAGCCCGCCAGGCCATGCTCGGTGCTGAAAGCCGCCAGCAGGCGCTTGAAGCCCGTGCGAAGATCATGCGCGAAGCGTCGGATAATCTCTCGGCTCTCGCCTCTGCCCGCAAGAACCTGATGAATTCGCTCTCCGCGGATCAGAAGGAAATCTTCCTGCAGTATGAGTTCGGCCATCACGCCGGCAGCATGATGGGCGGATACGGCCCCCATATGGGCGGTTTTGGTCCCGGCCCGATGATGAACGGCGGACACGGCTGCGGCTGGTAAAAAAAGCCTCTCTGTGCCCTCCTGACGGCACAGAAAATCAAGGGAGAAGCAGAAATGCTTCTCCCTTATTTTTTATCTTGTCATTTTTTCGTTTTTCCAACCGCTATTGATCGATTTACAACTAAAGGTTAGTTAAGCGCAGGTTAACGATTCAATCGTCTGCTGTCCGTTTTCCTATTCTAGATTTGACTTTTCTTTTGGATTTTCTGGTTACAGCACAATTTATCGTTATTTAGATTAAATTTTTAACAATAACCAGTAGGTCAACAGTGTGATCCTCTAGATCAAAAAACGTACACGGACCTCATTAATTTGACCTATATCAATAAAATATCAGATTCAACTAAGTTTATTTTCGTTACATTGTTGTAAACGATGCGATCAACAAAAATACATTTCCTGTCAAACTTATAGCTTTGCTATTTATCCAATTTATTGCACAGATTCTGTTCATATATCGCTGATATCAAAAGTTAACAGAATGATTATTTGCATTATTTTCCCGTTTTTTTGATTGTTTCAATTTACGTAACAATTTTTTGCTGGTTTTGAAAATTATCAAGTTACTATCAGCGTTAGTGATTGCATTTATTGAAATTATTTACGAAGTTGGTAAATGCAAAAATCACAAATTTCAATAGGTTATCTATACTGAAATTACAGAAGTTAACAATAACGTAAACACAGAAGGAACCAGCCATGACAAGCAAAATTACTAAAAAAGCGTTCCATGTGCCTCCCCCCCCTCCCGGCAGGAGGTCAGTCAGCAGAATCACACCGGAAAGAACGCGTTCCGGTTTTCCCTCTCCATTCTCGCCGCAGCAATCCTGGCGGCTACCTCTGCGACTGCGTTTGCGGCTGATGTCGCTGCAGGTAAAGGCGCAGGACTCTCAGTGGGAGCGACAAGCTATACTGCGACAGAAAATCAGATAGCTATCGGTCCGAATGCCGTAGCCAATAATCGAGACAAGATGTCTGACGATGCCTCCATCGCCATTGGCAAAAATGCGCAAACAGTTAACGAGGACGGTGGGAAAAAGGCCATGTGGGTCACTTTTGATCCTACCAGTAAAACTCCTGGAGCTGGCGGCATCGCAATTGGCGAAAATTCTTACGCCCTTAACGGTACAACGATTATTGGTCAACATGACTACACCGGAACGCTTGGAGACGTCACTGTCGGATCCGGCGTCAATACATACCACAACCTCCAGTATGCAGTCGGCGCTACAAGTGTTGGCTATAACAGTTATTCCGCAGGCATGTTCTCAACGACTGTTGGTGCCTATAACATCAGCTCTACGCAGTATCTGGAGAGCGGCGGAAGTTGGGCCAACTTATTTTATGTAGGGCAGAACTTCGGCTCCACAATATTAGGAGCCTTTAACAGCAATGAATCCGCCGGGTATGCCGCCGGTCTGGGGGCTGGTATTGCTAACAGTATTGTGGGTGTAGCCAACAAAGTTTCGAACTCGGCTGGCTCTCTGGTGTTTGGTACTGGGAATAAAGTAACCAATTCAATTAATACCAATTCCAGTCTTGCCTGGGGCTTAATGAGCGCGTATGACAGTACGCCGGAAAACGCTGCGGATTTTGCCGATCAGCTTCGGACGCTTGTTGCGAATTCTGATGGCAGCGGCTCTACGCTGGTCTTCGGCGGTGCCAATACAGCCGATTGGACCATTGAAACCTCAATAATCGGCGTCAAAAATACCATCACAGGCACAGAGGAGTCTCCCAGCGCTTTCAACCTGGTTACCGGTTTTGCGAACACGGCAGACCAGGTCACTCATGTCACGGTTATCGGCTCCGGCAACACCATTTCTACTGGTACGTCTGACATTGTTATCGGCGACAACCACACCCTGACTACGACAAACGGTGCAGTTGTACTGGGATCTGCAATTGAAACGACAGAAATTACTAACGCTGAAAACTTCGTGTCTATCGGCACTGACAGCAACGCGACTGCCACAGACACAATTGCACTTGGCACCTCCTCCAGTGCGGCTGCTAATGATGCTGTCGCTATTGGAAAGTCCAGCAGCGCGACGGGACAGGACAGTTACGCTATCGGAACTTCTGCCAGTGCGACCGCCCAGGACAGTTATGCTATCGGAACTTCTGCTGTCGCCAGTGGGAAGAGCGGATTGGCAATTGGAAACACCGCTAGCGCTCAGGGCGATGGCTCAAATGCCATTGGCTATCAGGTAATATCGAAGGGGCCTTTCTCTTCTGCCTTTGGTTTCCAGAGTCTCGCTAACGCATCAGACTCCTTGGCTGTTGGCTACATATCCAAAGCGTATGGTGTGGACTCTTTAGCTATTGGTTCGCAAAATACGGCTCTTGCCGGTCAATCGGTTGCTCTTGGCTACAAAGCTGTGGCTGGAGCTCTGGGGGCGGATAACAAAATCGCTGGTCTGTCCAGTGTGTCTATCGGCAGCTACACGAAAACCAAAGGTTCGTACTCAGTAGCTATCGGTTACAACACAACAGCATCCACTATCGGTGACATTGCTTTAGGTAACACCGCAACAGCTTCTGGTGGCGGGACTGTAGCGCTTGGCACACAGGCTCAAACAAATGGACTCTATTCTGTAGCCATTGGTACAAATTCGGCCGCCAATTCGCCGTCCTCTGTGGCTCTGGGTACAAACTCCACCGCTTCTGTCAGCGGCAGCGTTGCAATCGGCTCTGGTTCAGTCGCTAACCGCATGGCTGGTGTATCCGGTTACGACCCGTCCACGAAGACTACGTCGACTAAGGTGGATGACTCCACCTGGACATCGACTGCAGCTGCGGTTTCTGTTGGTGATGCCGATGAAGGTGTGACACGTCAGATTACTGGCGTAGCCGCTGGTTCTGAGGATACGGATGCGGTCAACGTGGCTCAGCTGCGAGCTGCGACTTTGACGGCTATTAATACGTCCGCTAATACCGCGACGGTTACTACCAAAGATCCGAACCTTTCAGTTAAGTCTGAAACCGTAAAGCTTCCTATCACCTCTGATGGTGAAAATCCCTCAACGGTTGCAGAAGCCTCTGGCAAGGATTACGCCGTTGCTTTGAATCCGGATCTGACTGGCATGCACAGCGCTACCTTCAGTAACCCTGATGTCTCGACCACGACGACCGTCATCAACACAAATGGCGTCACGATCACTGGCGGCACTACAGGCACGGTGTCTCTTACTTCCACGGGCCTCAATAACGGCGGAAATAAGATCACGAACGTGGCTCCTGGCACCATCTCGGCAACCTCGAGCGACGCGGTCAATGGGGCTCAGCTCCACGAAACGAATGTGAACGTCCAGAAAAACGCGACGAATATTGCCGCTAACCGGACGGACATCGATAACCTGATGAACAAATACAACATCGGGCAGCAGGACCTTAAAGATCGCATCAACCGGGCGGGCGCAACGGCCGCGGCTCTTGCCGGACTTCATCCGCAGGACTACAACGAAGACCATAAGGTTTCCGGTTCTCTCGGTCTTGGCTTCTACCACGGAACCCAGGCTCTGGCGGTCGGTCTCTTCGTGCGTCCCACTGAAAACCTGATGTTTAATATCGGCGGTGCCTTCGCGTCGAACGACCACATGCTGAACCTTGGTGTCTCCTATCGCTTCGGTGACAACAGCATGGAAAAGAAGTCTCCGCAGCAACTGCAGGAAGAGGTGACGTCTCTCAAGACTGAAAACACTGACCTCAGCGCGCGGCTCGCTACCGCGAATGCCCGCATTGACTCTCAGGCCTCGGAACTCAAAGCCCTGAAAGCCCAGATTGCGGACATCCAGAAACATCTTCATTAATACAGTCCATCGGACTGGTTCCGGGGAACGCCGGGTTCCCCGGGCACCAGAAAACAGGATGGGGGATTAGCACAGAGTCCTGATTTCTGATGCCCTTTTATGGGAAGGTTTGAAAAAACCTTCCCTTTTTTCGTTTAGCGTCACGGGATAGAAAACCGCCCCCTTCAGTTTCCGGTTTCTCCCGGATCATCTTTCTCTTTCCTACGAATCTGGAGCGGCTTCGTAGTTCCAAAACACGTTTTTCAGTCCCGATCACTGGCAGTTTTTGACTTCAATCAACGTTTTTTGTTGTTGATTTACATGCAACTATTTGAATTATTGAACTTTTTGCAATCAGAAAAATTGCCATTTCCTGCTTGCTCTTTATGCATGATGGTATACCGGTATTTCACCAGTGTTTGAATAGTGCCCCTGGCGCCCCCTATTTAATCATTTGTTTAAATGCATTTTTTCAATCTCCGTTGAATTATCCCCGGATTTTTGGACGTCAGTTATCGAAAATACGAAAGATTTATCAAATCCTCTTTCCCGTTCTTATTGCATTTAATGAATGCATGACGAACTGCAGATGATTGCTAAATCAACAACTTATAGCTCATTCATATAATTTTCCTCACAAAACTTAACAAAAAACACACAGAGGAAAATCTCATGTCAAGCAATGTCATTCACCAGGCTCCCTCCGCCCGGCGACAGGCCAGCTCTTCCAAACGCGCCAAGAGGAACACTTCTCATTCAGGCTTCGCGGTGTCACTTGTCGCCGCGGCGATTGCTCTCGCAGCCTGCCCCGCCATGGCCGCGGGAACGGTTACTGCAGGCAGCGGCGCCGGCGTCGCTGTCGGCGCCACGAGTTCAACCACTGGAGCCAATCAGGTCGCTATTGGTCCCAGCGCCAGAACAGACAGTACTTATAGCGGCAACGCTGGAGAAGCCAGCATCGCAATCGGCGCCAACGCCAAAACCATCACCGAAGTCGGCAGAAAAGGCGCGGCTGTCGTATTCATGGATTTCTGGACCTATCTCTCACGCAGAGGGAACTTTGGCGCGGGCGGTATCGCGATCGGTAAAAATTCCATTGGCTACAACGGCTCAACCGTTGTTGGTCAGCACGATTACACCGGTCAGATTGGCGACGTGAATGTCAATAAGCAGGGAGACGCTTCCAACTCCTATGAAAACCTTCAGTACGGGTTCGGAGCGACGAGTGTAGGCTATAACTCTTATACCGCTGGTCAGTACGCCACGTCGATCGGTGCCTATAACGTCAATTCCGCCAATTACTATCCGGGCGGAACAAACACGGTCAATGGCAATAGCACTGTTTCCCAGGGGTTCGGCGCCACGATCATTGGCTCTTTTAACAGCAATGAATCCCGAAGCTCTCAGTCCGCGGTTTCCGGGATGGCAAACAGTCTGGTCGGCGTAGCGAACCGGGTTTCCAATTCTTCCGGTGCCCTGGTTTTCGGTGCCGCGAACCAGATCACCAATTCACTCCAGAATGACGACACGCTGTCACAGACCCCGGGTCTGCCTTCCTCCCCGGTCGAGTTCGCCGACACGCTTCGGGAACTCGTCAGCCAATCAAACGGCGGCGGCTCTACGCTTGCGATCGGCGGTGCCAATACGGCTGACTGGACAAACGAAACCGCAATTATTGGCGTCGGGAATACGGTGAAGGCGCACCGAGCGCTTTTAACCTTTTCACGGGCTTCGCTAACACGGGTGACTCCGTGCACCATGTCACCGTTATTGGATCCGGAAACTCGGTTTCCAACGCCACAAAAACTATTGTGATCGGTGATAACCGTAATCTTGATACGGTTACCGGCGCCGTCGTCATTGGAAACGCTACGACCGCGACTCCCGTCAAAGCAGCGAACTACAGTGTGACTATCGGTTCCAACAGCCTCGCTACCGTCCAGAGCGGTGTCGCTATCGGCAACACCGCGGCTTCCTCTGGCAGCAACGCGATTGCCGTGGGTACCAATTCCAAGGCAGCCATGCTGAATACGGTTGCAATCGGCAATACCGCATCTGCTTCCTACATGGGCGGCGTCGCGCTCGGCAATGCCGCGAACTCGACTGGCACTAACGCCACCGCAATCGGCAGCACAGCGACAGCCTCTGGCAGCAACGCGATTGCCATGGGCACCAATTCCAAGGCCGCTACTTTGAATACGGTCGCGATCGGCAATACGGCAACAGCTACCTCCATGGGCGGTGTCGCAATCGGCAACACATCAACCACGTCAAGCGCCAACGCTACCGCGGTCGGTACGAATACGATGGCCAAGGGAGCGAGCTCGGTTGCGATTGGCAACAACGCCACCGCAACTACGACTGGCGGCGTGGCGATTGGTTCCGGTTCTGTCGCCGATACCTGGTACGGCCTGAAGGGCTATGCCCCGTCAACCAAGACTCTGACTACCAATACGTCAGCCGCCTGGGTGTCCACCGCTTCCGCGGTCTCGGTCGGTGACGCCGATGAAGGAATCACGCGCCAGATTACGGGCGTCGCCGCTGGCTGGAAAGATACCGACGCGGTCAACGTGGCTCAGCTCAAGGCCATTACGGCCGCATCTTCCACAAAGGTTGATACCAAGGGGCCGAACCTCTCGGTTGACACCACGCGTCTTCCGATCACGGGTGATCCCTCCACTTCGCCTCCCGCGAGCACCTACACGGTGACGCTGAGCCAGGACCTGACGGATATGCATAGCGCCACGTTCTCTTCTGACTCGTCCCCCACAACGACGGTCATCAATACGAACGGCGTAACGATTACCGGCGGCTCTTCTGGCACGGTTTCAATCACTTCGACCGGGCTCGATAACGGCGGAAACAAGATCACGAATGTGGCGGCTGGTACCGTTTCGGCTACCTCGAACGAGGCGATCAATGGGGCTCAGCTCCACGAAACCAATGTCAAGGTTCAGAACAATACGACGAAAATTGCGACGAACCGCCGGGATATTGACAACAATACGGCGAATATCGCCGCGAACCGCACGGATATCAATAACCTGCAGAACCAGTTCTCTGCCGGACAGCGGGATCTGAAGGACCGTATCAACCGGGCCGGCGCGACAGCTGCTGCTCTCGCAGGTCTTCACCCGCAGGATTATGACGAAGACCACAAGGTCTCTGCTTCTCTCGGCCTCGGTGTCTATCACGGCACTCAGGCGCTCGCGGTCGGACTCTTTGTCCGCCCGACTGAAAACCTGATGTTTAACGTCGGCGGTGCCTTCGCGTCGAACGACCACATGCTGAACCTCGGTGTTTCTTACCGGTTCGGGGATAACAGCATGAAGAAGAAGTCGCCTCAGGAACTGCAAGCCGAAGTGACGTCGCTTAAGACCGAAAATACGGATCTCAGCGCACGCCTCGCCACGGCTGACACAAAGCTTTCCGCCGCGAATACCCGCCTCGACTCCCAGGCCGCGGAACTCCGAGCCCTGAAGCAGCAGATCGCTGATATTCAGAAGCGGCTGAAATAAATCACTCCCATAGCAGCTTGACATAGGGGGCGCCGGGCCCCCTTGGAATCTGCAAAGCAGGAAGGGGGAATGTGCATTGATCCCGGTTTTGCAGACTCCTTTACCGGGAAGGTCCTCCCTGACCTTCCCGTTTTTTTTGCCTTCAGATCTGCAGCGCTCTAAAACTCCCGGTTCAGAAAACTGCTCCAAAGTTCATCCCTGGAAACTCCGGGTCAACCTCCGGAAACCCTTTCTTTCCGCCTGAACCGGCTTAACCGATACCCCAAAGGGTTATCTTTTTGATACACATCAAAATTATTGCAAGTCAACTTTTTCAACCAAAAGTCAATCTTTTACGTAACCACGGGAAAACGAACTGCCAATTCATTGCAGTTAGATATCATTGCTATCTATTTACCTTTAATTAGACGGCTAAGGGTCAGATTTGCGGTGCGTTTCTTTCAACCGTCTGTAAAAACAGCATTTTTACAGTGAAAGCCCCGCATTGTTTCATCCCGGGAAACAGAGAGGGCTTTTTACAGAAAATTTATCAGTCTGTCTCACGCGGATGTAATTGCAATAATTGAATTCACGGATTTTCATCTCAATTGCAAAACATACAACATTCAATGACTTATAGAATTGATTTCACAAGAAAGAACAACATAAACGACACACAGAAGGAAGCAGTTTTTATGACAACATCAGAAAAAGGAGGATCGATCTGACCTCCCCTGAAATCGCTTCACCGACGCAGGCAGTGCCTTAAGAAAGAAAAGAAGAATGGTCATTCCGCCGGCGTCACTCACAGACTGAGGTGACGGGTTTAATGCTGTGAGTCACGCCAGTTCTCCCGTACCGGACATGCGGCAAAGGATCTTCAGAATCCGCCTCATAAACCGGCATCGCGGAAGACACTTCAGGGCACTGCCCTCCTCTCCTCAGGCGTCTGACACAGAACGCTGCATCCACTCTCTCTGGGGGCGCCGGGCTCCCACGGAATCAGGAAACAGGATTGGGGGAAAAAGCACGAATCCCAGTTTCCTGATTCTCTTAAAGGGAAGGCTGATCCAATCAGTCTTCCCATTTTTTTGACTTCTTTCCGACGTGCTCAATATAAAAAAACTCTCTGCCTCCCGGAGAAGAGGCAGAGAGTCCGGTTAACGCTTTACTCTGTGTGTCGCGCGGATCAGGTCCGCAGTCTTTTCGCGTCGTTACCGAAAACTTTCAGCAATGTGTTTCAGGTTCTGAGACATACGGGCGGAGAAGCTCAGTTTGTCTTCAGGACTTTCCATCGTGTAGATCGGGACCACCTTGGCTCCGCATTCGCGGGCGAGTGTTCTGGAAACCGCGGGACTCGCGAGTTCCTCAGCGAAAACGGTCTTCACATGGTTCTTCCGGCAGAAGCTCACGAGTTCTGCGAGCTGCCTCGCAGAGGGCTCTCCTTCCGCGTAAACGTTTTCAACGCTGACCTGCTTCAGACCGAAATCGCGGCAGAGATAGCCAAACGCCGCGTGACCGGTCACAAATGTGCGGTTTTTAGATCCGGCAACCGCCTTGCGGAAGGTGTCGGACGCAGCTTTGATGCCTGAAGTGAAAGCTGCAAGATTCTTCTTATAAACCGCCGCTCCCGCGGGATCCGCGGCTTCAAGCGCCTTCGCGATGTTTTCCGCTTCAAGGATCGCGCCTGAAGGCGAAATCCAGAGGTGGGGGTCAATCGCGGCCCCGATCTTCATCGGCGTCACGCCCTGAGACGCCACAACGATCTTCGCGCGGCCGTTGCCGGACGCTTTCAGCGCCTTTTCAGTCCAGGGTTCAAGCCCGAGCCCGTTTTTGATCACGAGATCCGCGCCCGCGAGTCCCCGCATATCACCCGGACGGGGCGAATATTCATGCGGCTCCACGCCCGGAGGGATCAGGGTCGAAACTGTGACCCGACTTCCGCCCACCGCTTTCGCGATCTCCGCCATTGCGTCATAAGTGGCCGCAACTTTGACTTTCTTCTCCGCGGCAATCGCTGCGCCCGGAACCGCCATCTGGAAGACGGGAATCAGGGCCATCGCCGCAAGAAGCGATCTTCTCTGCATCACTCTCACTCCTTAATTTGGAAATCATTTTCAATTTTGAATATCCGCTATCATACATGCTTACCAAAATAAATAGCAAATCCGTTTGTTGAACGGAATGAATATGGTTGAGATTTCCAATTTAAGTTTTTCTTACTCCGGGCACGCGCCGTTTCTCTTCCAGTCGGTCACAGAGACCCTCACTGACGGCTCCTGGACATCCATTACCGGAGAGAGCGGAAGCGGCAAATCCACCCTGATCCGCCTGATGCTTGGTCTTCTGAAACCGTCAGCCGGATCGATCCGCGTCCCTCAGGGCACCCGGATCGGTTTTGTCCCCCAGGCGTCTGACTACGCGTATTCCGACTTCCCGATCACGCTGCTTGAGGCACTCACCATTTATGAACGGCTTCGGACCCGGACTGAGAAAGGGATTCTCGCGTCTCTCAGAATCGGAAAGGCGAATCTCCGGGACTCCGCTCTTCTCGCGCTCGAATCGGTTGACCTCGGCCATCGGGCGGAGGCGCTTGTCAGTACGCTTTCAGGCGGCGAAATGAAACGCTTTTATCTCTCACGCGCCCTCATTTCATCCCCCGCTCTTCTGATTCTTGATGAACCCTCTTCCGGACTCGATCCAAAACGGGCTGAGGAAATTTATGAACTGATCCGCCACGTTCATGAGAAACATCACCTCACCGTCATCGCGGTGGAACATAACCTCGGCGCCGCGCGGCGCTACTCCGACCGGATTCTCGAACTGAAGGACGGCCGTCTCACGGAATCGGAGGCGTTCCATGCCTGATTTTTCGGTTTTCAGCGATATCTTCAGTTTCAGCTTCATGCGGTACGCGTTTTTCGCGTCCATCTGCATTGGCATCCTCTGTCCCACGATCGGAATTTTTATCGTGCTGCGGCGGTATTCACTTCTCGGCGACACACTCGCCCACGCGTCGCTCGCCGGTGTCGCGACCGGGATTCTCTTCAGCGGGAACCCGATTCTCTACGCGATCGGATACTCCGTCGCAGCGGGGGCCGGGATCGATCTCCTGCAGAGCCGTTTCCCGAGACGCTCTGACCTCACGCTCGCGATCGTCCTCGCGCTTTCTGCCGGCATAGCCGTGACCCTCATGAGTTCGGGGCTCCTCCACGCAAACGCCGAATCCTTCCTTTTCGGAAGCATCCTGACGGTTGACCGGAGCGATGCGATCGCGATCCTCGTGCTCACGGCGGCAGCCGTGCTCCTCACGTTTCTGCTTCGCTACGACATGATTTATGTCGCTTTTGATGAAGTGGCGGCAAAGCTTGCCGGCGTCCGGATCCGTGCGGTTTCCTTCCTCTTCTCCGTCATCGCCGCGGCCTCAGTCGCTGCCTCAATCAAAATCCTCGGAGCTCTTGTGATCAGCTCGATGGTCGCGATCCCGGTCGCCTCCGCGCTGCAGTTCCGTAAAGGAATCCGCGCGACGGCCGTCATTTCCTTCGCGGTCTCTGTGGTTTCAGCGATCGGCGGGCTCTTTGCCTCCTACGCGCTCGACGTCGCGCCTGGCGGCGCTACGGCGCTGATTTCGGCTTTCATCCTCTTATCGGTTATTCTTATCCTCAGAATTCGGGCGAAGATCACCGGACAGTCATGACTGAAGAAAACGAAACAAAACAGAACCCCCGCGGAAGCGGTTACTCCACGCGTCAGAAAGCATCCCTTATCAGCTTTCTCGAGTCGCATCCGGAGGAGTTTCTGACGGCGAAGGAAATTCACGAGGGTCTCGTCGCGAGCGGCGAAAAGATCGGCTACACGACGGTCTACCGGCTCGTCAACGCGCTTTCAGACGAAGGGAAGCTGAAGAAATTCCTGACCAAGAAAGGCGGCCCGATTGTGTTTGAATTCGCGCCGGGGCACGATGAAGCGGAATTTCATGTACAGTGCAAAGTCTGCCGGAAGCTCTTTCATCTTCATTGCGGAGAGATTGAGCGTACCGCTGAGGAACTGAAGCATCACCTGGATGCAGAACACGGAATCCTGATTGACTTTCAGAATTCCGTGTTTCAGGGGATCTGCCCCGCCTGCAGACGAAAGGCGGAACAAAACCATCAGGACTGATCCGCGGGTCCTCAGAGGACCCGCGGAACGCGCCGGCTATCAGTAGTTCTCGGCGCTGACTTCGAAGAAGCTCTGCGGATGGAAGCAGACCGGGCAGACTTCCGGAGCCTTCGTGCCGATCACGATGTGACCGCAGTTGCGGCATTCCCAGACCGTGATGCCGGCCTTCTCAAACACCTTCTTCTCTTCCACGTTCTTCAGCAGCTTGCGATAGCGCTCTTCGTGGGTCTTTTCAATCGCAGCCACGCCGCGGAACTGAGCGGCGAGTTCCGGGAAACCTTCTTCATCGGCTTCCTTCGCCATACGGTCATACATATCCGTCCACTCGTAATTTTCACCGGCAGCGGCAGCGGCGAGGTTTTCCTCGGTCGTGCCGATCTGGCCGAGCTGACGGAACCACAGCTTCGCGTGTTCACGCTCGTTATCAGCGGTCTTCTGGAAAAGAGCGGCAATCTGTTCGTAACCCGCCTTCTTCGCGACGCTTGCGAAGAACGTGTACTTGTTGCGGGCCTGGGACTCACCGGCAAAGGCTTCCCACAGATTCTTTTCGGTCTTCGTACCGGCATAACGATTAGCAGCCATTACTTTCTCCTAGATATTAGAAATGATCCGGTCTGCCACCCGGGGTGATTGGGGGTCCCGGGGACAAATGTGTGGCATACCAGATAGCATTATTCTATTCGCTTTTTATTAAAAGTGTGAGTCTTTTTTTATTTTTTTGTATTACCTTAATTTCAATATTGTCAATCATCGAAAGTATTCCGGCAGTGCTTTTCAATGAGAATGAAAATTTTTAAATCAAACCAGTTTCATAACAGGACCCGATGTGTCCGATTCCTCTTAACTCTTTAATTTATATTCTTAATATAAGTAAAAGCGCCTTACGTCAACCTTAAGATCAGCGTATTGAGAACCGTTCTTATTCAGGCTATCAGAGACCGCTAGTGAGGATTTTTGTACTCAGGGATTCCTGCCCCTGACCATCAGCCGTATTTTTAATTAAATATTTATTGATACACAAAATTATTGTTAGACGACTAATGGATTTCATACAAGATCAGGTCCTGATTAGGAATTTTTCTGTCGTTTTTCAGTATCAGACCGGATACTGATGAACTCAAAAATCGTGGGGAAAACCGAGGGAGACGGGCATCTTTCCTGAATGCAAAGCACGATTGGAAAGCGGGAATACAGGAACCGGGGAAAAGAAAAAGAAGCCGGTACATAAGAAAAGAGCCCGAAATGCCTCTTAGAAGCACTCCGGGCTCTGAAACCTGGTGCGGAGAGCCGGACTTGAACCGGCACGCCCTCAACGGGCGTCAGGACCTAAACCTGGTGCGTCTACCAATTTCGCCATCCCCGCGCACGAAGGCTTTATTTTACAGAAAAACTCTGGAAAGTGCCTTCAAAAAAGCTGTGCAGATTTAAAAAATCAGAGGCGCAGCCAGGGTAGTGTTACTTGGCAGCGGGTTTCTCGGAACCGCAGCCGCAGGTGCAGCCGCCTTCCTCATACTCGTGATGGTGACCGCCGCAACCGCATTCACCCTCTTCATGCTCGTGGTGATGGCCGCCGCAGCAGCATTCGCCCTCTTCATGCTCATGGTGGTGGTCGCCGCAGCCGCATTCGCCCTCTTCATGCTCATGGTGGTGGCCGCCGCAGCCGCACCCGCACTCTTCCTCTTCGTGATCGTGGTGGTGACCGCCGCAGCCGCAGCTACATTCTTCCTCTTCGTGCTCATGGTGGTGACCACCGCAGCCGCATCCACACTCTTCTTCTTCGTGGTGATGGTGATGACCGCCGCAGCCACAGCCGCATTCATCGTCGTCATCGTGATGGTGGTGATGGCCGCCGCAGCCGCATCCGCAACCACAAGAGTCCATAACGATCGGAGTGAAGGGTTCGGTGACTTCGGTATAGGTGAGACCGATCTGCTTCAGGGCGAGACCCAGGTCTTCGTCCGCCGCGACGCCGAAACCGTCTTCAGTCTGAGACACGCGGTAGCCGCGCATCAGGAGAGCGGAGCCCGCCTGCTGCATCATGTTCATATCGCCCGTGACGTGGAACACGACTTCAGGCGCAGCGCTCACCGCATAGAGCTGCCCATGATCATCCATCAGAATGTCATCGATCTCAAGAGGACGCAGTTCATCAACCGGAACCGTCACTTCGTACGCTTCGCCGCCCGCCTCAAAGGTGGAGGGAAGCTCAGCGCGGAAGGCGCTAATCAGGGGGATTTGCTTCATTCTCGCGAGGAGAACAGGAGCGGGCTTCGATCCCGCCGGAAGGATTTTGGTGAGCGTGGTCATTGTGTAATTTCCAGGCAATATGGGTTATTTGATGCGGGAAAGTATACCGATTCAGTCCGGGTCCGGTGAGGCAAACTTACTCCATCCCCTGCACGGCCGCGACCGCTTCCGAGAGCTTATCCACCGGGATCACTTCAAGCCCCTCAATCGGCTCTTTCGGCCGATTGGCGCGCGGAATGATGGCGCGCGAGAATCCGAGCTTCGCGGCCTCGCGGAGCCGTTCCTGGCCGCGCGGCGCGGGACGCACCTCACCCGCGAGACCGATTTCACCGAACACCACGAGCCCTTTCGGGAGCGCCCGGTTGCGGATCGAGGAAATGATGGCGAGCAGCACCGCGAGGTCAGTCGCCGGTTCCGCAATCTTCATGCCGCCCACGGCATTCACAAAGACATCCTGATCAAAGCAGCTCACCCCGGCGTGACGGTGGAGGACCGCGAGCAGCATTGAAAGACGCTGCAGATCAAGGCCGACCGAAAGCCGCTTTGGGGTGGGCGAGTGTGAGTCATCCACCAGAGCCTGAATTTCAACGAGGAGCGGCCGTGTTCCTTCCTGCGTCACAAGAATGACGGAACCCGGGACACTCTCCCGGTATTCGGAAAGGAAAATCGCGGATGGGTTTGAGACACCGCGGAGGCCGTGGTCCGTCATTCCGAAGACCCCAAGCTCATTCACGGCACCGAAGCGGTTCTTGAACGCGCGGATGAGGCGAAAGTTGGAGTGCGTATCGCCTTCAAAGTAAAGCACCGTGTCGACGATATGCTCGAGCACCCGAGGCCCGGCAAGCGACCCTTCTTTCGTGACATGGCCGACAAAAACAAGCGTCGTACCTGAGGTCTTTGCGAGACGCGTGAGACGCGCCGCGCATTCACGCACCTGGGAGACCGAGCCCGGCGCGGAGTTTAGTTCAGAGGAAAAAATCGTCTGGATTGAGTCAATCACGACGAAGTCCGGTTTCTCCGCCACGATGACCTGTTCGATCGTCTCAAGCTGGATTTCACTCATCAGCCGGATGCCATCCGGCCGGAGCTCAAGGCGCTTCGCGCGCATCGCGACCTGCCCCGCGCTCTCTTCGCCTGAAACATAGAGCGTCTTCATGCCGCGCCCCACGAGCCGCGCCGTGACCTGAAGGAGAAGCGTGGATTTGCCGATACCCGGATCGCCACCGATCAGCGACACACCGCCCGGAACAAGGCCTCCGCCCATCACGCGGTCAAATTCGCGGAGCCCGGTCAGGATCCGCGGAAGGTCCTCCGCCTGAACGCTGGAGAGATCCTTCACTTCAGTCGACTCGATAATCGCCTGGCTGCGGTGGCGGTCAGAGCCATAGCGGGCGCTGACACCCTCCTCCACCTTATATTCGGAGAGTGTGTTCCAGGCGTGGCAGTTCGGGCATTGTCCCATCCATTTCGGGAAGCTCTCCCCGCATTGGCTGCAAACATAAACCGTTTTTGACTTTGCCATTTCTGCCGCTCCGTAGACTGATCAGGGCCGGGATCGCTCGGATCCACAGCCCTGCGGTTGAAGCTTTTAGTTTACAGAAAGGAGGACACCTGAATCAGAGAGCCCCTTCTGTCTCCCGGACAGGAACGCGCGGCAGCACGCTGCAGATCAGCTCATAGCCAATCGTGCCGACCGAACCCGCGATCTCGTTCACCGGAATATGCTGCCCCCAGAGTTCCACCCAGCTTCCGACATCCGCGTCCGGGTAATCGGTGATATCAATCGAAATCATGTCCATGCAGACACGCCCCGCCATCGGAACCCGCTTTTCCTCAACCCAGACCGGGGTGCCGTTCGGAACCGATCTCGGGTAGCCGTCCGCATAGCCGCAGGCGACGATACCGATGCGGCTCGGACGCGGCGCGATCCACTTGGAGCCGTAACCGACCGCCTCACCCTTCTCAATATGCTGGACCGCGATAATCTTCGCGCGGAGCGTCTGCGCCGGAATGATATCGAGCGCCTTTTCAGACACCGTCGAATCCGGGCTCACGCCGTAAAGCGCGATGCCGGCGCGGACCGCGTTCCCTTTCACCTCAGGGTGGAAGAGCATACCGGTCGTTGCCGCAAGACACGCCCCTTCAGGGTCATTCGCGAGGTCACCGAGCCGATCCAGCTGCCGGCCGACCGTCGCCGGGCCGTTCTCTTTATAAGAAGGGTCACCGTTCGCGAAGTGCGTGAGCACACCGTAGCTCGTGACTCCCGGGATCGCGTGAAGCCGGGCGCGGACCGCTTCCACTTCAGACGGCCGGAAGCCGAGACGGCTCATGCCGGTGTTCACGCCAATGTAGCATCCGAGGCGCAGCCCCTTGTGATGCTCAAGAATGGAAAGGAGCCGCTCCGAATGAACGATCACGTCAGCCCCCGCTTCCTGAATGGGGCCGAGGTCCTCTTCATCGAAGAACCCTTCAATCATCAGGATCCGCTTTTTCCAGCCGAGACGGCGCAGTTTCAGCGCGTCTCCGATATCGAGGATCGCGAGACCATCCGCCTCAGCGAACCCCTTCACAATATGCTCCAGGCCGTGACCGTAGCCGTTTGCCTTCACCACAGCCCAGAGGAACCGGCCGCGTGCCGCCTCCCGCATTTTCTGGCAGTTGTGGCGCAGTGCGTCCATATGAATAACAAGCTCTATGGGACGAGGCATTTTCTAGACTTTCCTGATTTGTTCTGATGCTGTAGGTGAATGATCCCCGACGGACGTTCCCGCTTTTTCCCGCATAGCGGCGGAGCGCCGGAAGGAAACTGTCCGGAAACTTTACCACTATGGCCCGACACCCGAGTTAACCCCCGGGATCGTTTAACCCGAGGCTTCCAGGCGATAAAGTGTAAGTTTCCGTTTTTCCTTTAGTTTTCGGGACGGAAAAACGGTAGACTCCGGCACGGCTTTCTGAGACCGCGTCACAAATCCCGCCTTTCCGCTATATTTACCTAGGCGGTTCTGCTGCGTCATCTCTGAACTGCCCACTTTTCAAGGAATATAAGGGAGACAAATGAATCGCGGGTTTTACACGATCATGGCGGCGCAGTTTTTTTCAAGCCTCGCCGATAACGCTCTCCTCATCGCTGCCATCGCGCTGCTCTCCGAGCTCGCCGCCCCTGCCTGGATGACTCCGCTCCTGCGACTCTGCTTCACGCTGAGCTACATCATCTTTGCGGCGTATGTAGGAATTTTTGCGGACAGCATGCCAAAAGGCCGCGTCATGTTCCTCACGAACACGCTGAAAGCGGTGGGCTGTCTCTTCATGCTTTTCGGGGGCCACCCGCTGCTCGCCTACGCGATTGTCGGTCTCGGCGCCGCGGCCTACTCCCCCGCCAAATACGGCATCCTCACGGAACTCCTCCCCCCTGAAAAACTCGTTGTGGCTAACGGCTGGATCGAAGGCCTCACGGTGATTTCGATCATCCTCGGCGTGGTGCTCGGCGGCGCGCTGATTCTGCCGGCTGTCGCGGATCCGGTGCTCGCCGCGGGTATCCTCCAGACGATCGGCATTCATACGAGGGCCGGCGCCGCAATTTCGATCGTTTTCTTTATTTACCTCATCGCCGCGGCCTGCAATCTCTTTATTCCGGACACCGGCGTGCGGTACCCGAAAGCTGATTTCGAGCCGATCAAGACGGTCTGCAATTTCCTTGGGTCCTGCAAGGCGCTCTGGGCCGATAAGCTCGGGCAGACGTCGCTTGCCGTCACCTCTATGTTCTGGGGCGCGGGCGCTGTGCTGCAGTTCCTTGTGCTTTCCTGGGCGGACACAAATTTCGGACTCAACCTCTCGCAGGCTTCGGTTCTTCAGGCTGTGGTGTCGGTCGGCATCGCGATCGGCGCGGTCGGCGCCGCGACCTTTGTACCGCTTAAGAAGTGTCTCAAGGTGCTTCCGATGGGCGTTCTGATGGGAGTGGTCGTCGTCTTTGCCGCGCACTTCAACCGCGCGATGGCGCCATCCGTCATCACGCTCCCGGGCGGATTCGAGATCTCTTGGGCGATCATCATCGCGGGCGCCATCATGGTGCTTGTCGGTGCGCTTGCCGGTTTCTTCGTGGTTCCGATGAATGCCCTCCTCCAGAACCGCGGTTTTGTTCTGATGAGCGCGGGGCGTTCAATCGCCGTGCAGAACTTCAACGAGAACTCATCGATGCTGATCATGCTGGGCATTTACTCGCTCATGATCAAGGGCGGTCTCAGTTCCACCCGCATCATGGAGATCTTCGGCGCCTTTGTCGCGATCGGCATGATTGTGGTCATTCTCACGCACCGCCGCAACGCGCTCGGCCAGGATCTCTCAAGCATGATCGGAGAGGAAAGCCCGCATCTGCAGAACGGGAAAGAGAAATAGATCGGCAGATCGCTCCCCAAAAGCAAAGCCCGGTTAAAAAAACCGGGCTTTTTTCATGGGCTCAGCGGTACTCTCAGGCCGCTTCCGCTGCTTTCAGCGTCCGCTTCACGAAAAGCAGATCGTGCCAGCACTTTTCCTTATCCGCGAGGTTCCTGAGGAGGTACGAGGGGTGATACGTCACAATCACCGGAATCTTCTTCCCGCCGACTTCAGTTTCGTGGAGCTTTCCGCGGAGGCGGCTGATCGCCTGATCGGTGCCGAGAACCGCTGACGCCGCGGGGCGCCCCATCAGCACGAGAACCTTGGGGGCGAGGAGCTCAAGCTGCCGGTCAAGGAACTGGCGGCAGACCGCGACTTCCTCTGGCTTCGGATCACGGTTATGCGGCGGACGGCATTTGAGCACGTTGATAATCGCGATGTCCTTCCCGCGCTGAAGCCCGACAGACTCCAGCGCCTTCGTGAGAAGCTGACCGCTCTTCCCGACAAAAGGCTTCCCCTGGAGATCTTCTTCCGCGCCCGGCGCTTCACCGACCATCACGATCGGGCAGCCCGGGGCACCGTCCGCGAACACGGTGCGGGTCCGTGTTTCACTGAGACCGCAGCCGTGGCACTCAGGGAGAAGCGCCTTCAGCTGATCCCAGGTGCCGTCTGTCACCTGGCTGAAGAATTTCACCGAATCCCATCCGCCCGCAGCGGAATCGGGATGAGCCGCTCGCGGAGCAGAAGGCGCGGCGGGAGAGAGGGCCTGCGCCGCACGGCGCGGCGCCTGGGACACTGGGCTCGCGTGAACCGGCTGCGACGGGGCTGTCACTGAAGCCCGCGGTATACGGGGTGCGGGTGACACCGCGCGCGGCTGAGGCCTCGCTTCCGAAACTGGAGCTGCGGGAGCCTCGACCGCCTTCGGCACGCTTCGGACCGGCACTGACGGATCCTCTTCTTCCCGGAGAATCCACTCAGGGCCAAGCCCCATCGCCTTCCAGATCGCGGACTGCCGTGCGTCAAGCATGGGTGAGCAATGCCTCCATAAAGAGCGCGTCTTCTCGGGTTCCATCGCGGTTCGCGTAGTAATCCGAGATCACCCCGGCCTGGACAAACCCCGCCTTTTTATAAATATGGATCGCGTGTTCGTTTGAGGACCGCACCTGAAGCACCACGCGGAAAGCGCCTTCACGGTTCGCCTCAGCCATGATATCGGCGAGAAGCGCGGTCCCGATTCCCTTCCCCTGAAATTCCGGGGCGACCGCGAGCGTAAAGATCTCGGCTTCACCCCGCAGCTGATGAAGGACCGTGTAACCGGCCACAGTCCCAGCTTCCTCCGCGACTCTCGCGTAGCACCCGGAACGGAGGCACGCGGCGTAGGAGCCCATATCCCATGGCTCCGTAAAAACACGCGGTTCAATCGTTTCAATCGCGGGAAGATCCGCGGGCGTCATATTCCGAATCGCGGCTGCCATCGTCAGAGCCTCTTTCCCGCGGCGCGCTCTTCGATCGTGAGCGCCACGTGGTTACGGACATAAAGCGGAGCGGCGAGTTCCGGAATCACAGCGAGACCCAATTTGAAAAGAATCGCGCCGAGCGAGGCGAGATCAAGCGCCGTGACTGTCGCGTCAGGATTCAGCGTCACCCGGTCACCGAGCACCGCGAACGACTCCGGGAACGCGCGGACACCGCTTCCCGAGGCGAGCGCCACGCCGAAACTTTCGGCAAGCCCCGCGAGCTCATCCGGATTCACGAGTTCGGCGGGTACGAGTTCAGAGAGCCTCGCACCCTCTTCCGCTTTTTCATACACCGCGCAGTACGCCTGATGCATCCGGGCGTCAAACGCGGCGAGGATTCTCGTCCCGGTGGGTTTCCCGCTGAGTTCCTTCATCGCGAGCGCCTCGAGGTTGCTCGCCGCGACAATCGGTTTCTCCTTTGCCCAGGCGAGTCCCTGCGCCACACCGCACGCGACCCGGAGCCCGGTAAACGCTCCCGGGCCCGCTCCGAACACCACGGCGTCACAGTCTGAAAGCGAGACACCCGCTTCCCGCAGCACGGCGTCCACCTCTCCGATCAGCGACTCGGAATGCCCCGCTCCGGACTCATCAATTTTCTGGACCGAAAGACCTTCACCCGTCACCGCGGCGGAACTCACCGGCGTTGCGGTATCAAGCGCGAGGAGCGTTGGGATTTTTGCCGACATTCTGTGTTCTCTTACTGAATTCCAAATACGAAAAAAGCGGGACCGCGGCTATGAATCGCGAATCCCGCCTGCCAAGAGCGCATTTTAGCGCCTCGCCGGATCGGCTTCCGGGTTTTCTCTGGCGGCTTCACTCCCGAAGCCTCCCGACGCACGGCCCTTTCTCAGCGGCCTCCGTCCATCCGGGCGTTCTCACGCGCGGACCGGACATGCATAAATTCCTGATGGACCTGAATGATCTGATTTCTCATATGCATTCTTTCCATCGGCGACATCACGGGACGGGGATCCCCCGGCTCCATGGCGCCGAGCCCCTTCGGGTCGATGCTGCACTCAAAGTGGCGCCGGAATTCTTCCCGGCTGATCGGGCGGAGCTTCTCGCGAAGCGCCCGTTTTTCCGCGTCATCCATCAGCATCCAGATGTGGCGGCGGTTTTCCTGCGTCATGACAGGCCAGAGATCGGCGCGCTCCTGAACGGAGAGACTCTGCCACTCAGCGGGAGTGCAGGTGCGATTGCACATAGGACCATCCTGCGCGAACGCGGGGGAAGCCGCAGCGCAGCAGGTCGTCAGCAAAGCCAGCAGCAAAAATTTTCTCATAGCAGTCCGAATAAGGAAATAAGTGAGGAGGAGCTTCCGCAAGAAAGGCCCCGCTCCAGAAACCGGCCGCGGAGGCTCCTCCTTTCTTCAACACCTATATCCTATTTCGATTTTTCTTAAAAAGTGCTACAAAAAGGGAGTGAAATTCTTTCAGGGCGGGTTCTTTTGTTACAGCTTGTTTTGGAGAGCACAAAAAAATTTGTAACAGGCCAAAATGTAACAAACCAACCCGGAAGCAAAAACCGGGAAGCTTTTTTCTTTAGAGAAAGAATTCTATTACAAGGGGACAGACATGACGGCTGAACGCAAACCGAAAATTCTGGTGGTCGATGATGACCCGAGGCTGCGGGACCTCCTGCGGCGCTATCTCGGTGAGAACGGGTTCAATGTCTTCGTGGCTGAAAACGGCCAGGCAATGAACCGGCTCTGGATGCGTGAGCGGTTTGACGCGCTGATTCTCGACCTGATGATGCCGGGTGAAGACGGCCTCGCGATTCTGAAGCGGATCCGCGCGGCGAAGGACACGACGCCTGTCATCATGCTCACCGCGCGCGGCGAAGATGTTGACCGTATCGTGGGGCTGGAACTCGGAGCCGATGACTACATCCCGAAGCCCTTCAATCCGCGCGAACTCCTCGCCCGGGTGCACGCTGTGCTCCGCCGCCGTCCGACGCCTGAGACGCCGGGGGCCCCGTCAAGCGAAAACGAAATCGTGAAGTTCGGGAACTTTGAGCTCGACCTCGGAACCCGCGTGCTCCGGAAGAACGGCGAACCGATTCCGCTCACGACCGGTGAATTCGCGGTCCTGAAGGCCTTTGCCCGCCACCCTCGTCAGCCACTCTCGCGTGACAAGCTGATGGAAATGGCGCGCGGCCGCGAGTACGAGGCCTTTGACCGGAGTCTTGACGTTCAGGTCTCGCGTCTCCGCAAGCTGATTGAACCCGAACCGAGCAAGCCCCGCTACCTGCAGACGGTCTGGGGTCTCGGCTACGTCTTCATCCCGGACGGACATACGGTGTAAGGATCGGGTGCATCACCGGATTCCCACCTGAAGCGCGGCAGAGGTTTCTCAGCAAGAAGCCAGCCGCGCTTTTCCCTTTTTCCCTCTTACCCCAGGCTGCAATCATGGCTAAAAAAGAGGCGCCGGCCCCCGAAGGCGAACGTAATTCAAGTAACAGCATCTTCTGGCGCACGTTCCTGATGCTGATGGTCCTCATCGTGGTGTCGGTGCTGGGCGGCCTTCAGACGTACTGGACATTTAATGAAGAGTCGATCGCGCAGAGCATTTCGCAGCAGATCGTCTCGATGACGAATCTCACGCGCTACGCGCTGATTTCCGCGGACCCGGTGTACCGTCCGGACCTCCTCAATATCCTCGCGAGCGAAGAGGGACTGCGCATTGTGCCGAAGGAGGACAGCGATCACACGACCCCTCTCACCGACACGTCGACCGTGAGTCTCATCGAACAGATGGTGCATGAGGGGCTTGGGCCGCACACGGTGCTCGCGTCAGAAGTGAACGGGGAAAAGGGGCTCTGGGTGTCGCTCTCGATCGACGGCGATCAGTACTGGCTGATGACCCGGAAAAAGCTCTTTGACCGTCCGAGCGGCACGTCCTGGCTCTGGTGGGGCATCATCGCCTTTATGCTGTCGACGCTCGGCGCGACGCTCCTCACGCGTCACACGGTGGAGCCGCTCGCGAATCTCTCGCGCGCCGCGAAGGCGCTCGGCCGCGGGCAGACCCCTGAAGAACTCCCTGACACCGGCCCGACCGAAATCCGTGAGGTGAACAAATCCTTCAACATCATGGTGAAGGACCTTTCCCGCATGGAGGAGGACCGGGAGTTGCTGCTCGCCGGCGTGAGCCACGACCTCCGCACCCCGATCACAAGGCTGCGGCTCGAAGTCGAACTCGCGGATCTCCCCGAAGACTCCCGGAACGCCATGGTCCAGGATATGGAACAGATGGAAAACATCGTGAACCAGTTCCTCGGCTACGCGCGCCGCTCGAATACGCCGCTCGAACTCGTGAATCTCGGCGAAGTGGTGGCCGCCGCGATCAGCGCGAGCCGCATGCAGGAAGATCCCACGGTGTCGCTTGACAGTGTGATCCGGAAGGATGTCTACATCATGGCGCACCCGGCTGAAATCGCGCGTGTCGTGCAGAATCTCCTCGTCAACGCGAGCAAATATGGGCGCGATCCTGAAGGGAAACTGGAGATTTTCGTGAATACCGGGCTGCAGGGCGGAAAGGCGATTCTCTCCGTCGCGGACCGGGGTGACGGGATTCCGGAGGCCGAGATGGAACGCGTGCTCCGGCCGTTTGAGCGCGGCGAGCGGGCCCGCACCGGATCTACAGGCTCGGGCCTTGGGCTTGCGATTGTGGACCGCATCGCGCGGCGCAGCGACGGTCAGGTGAAGCTTCACACGAATAACCCGAAGGGGCTTGTCGTGGAAATCCGCTTCCCCCTCGCCTCGCCTCCGAAAGCGTCGAAGGGGCGGGATGAAGCGGACGCGTCAGCGAAAGGCGATCAGAAGATTTCCGCCTGAAGGCTCGGCTCAAGAAGGACAGCGGCAGTCGCTTCGATCGCCTGCCCTTCGCCCACTTCACCCATGCCTTCCTTCGTCTTCGCCTTGACGTTCACGTCCTGCTCGGCAACACCGAGAATCCGCGCGAGCTGCGTGCGGATCTTTTTCTTCCACTCGCCGAGCTTCGGCTCTTCGGCGTAAATCGTCGTATCCACGTTCACGATTTCCCAGCCCGCGTCGCGGACTTCGCCCACCACGATCTGAAGGAGACGGCGGCTGTCCGCATCCTTCCAGCGTTCGTCTGACGGCGGGAAACGCTCTCCGATATCGCCGCGGCCCGCGGCGCCAAGGATCGCATCCGTAATGGCGTGCAGCAGCACATCGGCGTCCGAGTGCCCGAGAAGTCCCTTTTCGTATGGGATCAGAATGCCGCCGAGGTAAAGCTTCCGGCCGGGTACCAGGCGGTGAATGTCGTAGCCTTCCCCAATATGAAATGCCATCTGTGTCTTTCTCCAGTCTCCCCTATTGGGGCGTTACGGGTGTTTGCGGTGCCGGCCTTCGGCGATCGCTTCCGCGATCAGCGCGTCATCCGGCGTCGTGATTTTAAAGTTTAACGTGCTGCCCGGGACAACGGAAACCGGAGCCCCGGCGCGTTCCATCGCGGAGGATTCGTCCGTGACCCCTTCGGTCCCGCGTCTGAGCGCGGATAGGAGCTCAGACAGCCTGAACGCTTGAGGCGTTGCCGCGCGCCAGAGCGATTTGCGGTCACGGGTCGCGAGAATCCGGCGGTCTGGCGACGCTTCCTTCACGGTATCCGCCATCGGCATCGCGAGGATCGCGCCGTGCCCCGCCGACAGCACCTCATCCCGGAGCTTCCGGATATCCGCAGGATCCACAAAGGGACGCGCTGCGTCATGCACCATGACCCAGTCCGTGCCGGACGCCGGGAAAACAGAGCCGCCTGAGAGGGTTTCGAGGCCGTTCATCACAGTGTCCGCGCGGGTTTCGCCGCCGCGGCGGACGACCCTCACGCCTTCGGGGAACGTTTCCTCATCGATCCAGGCGTCTGACTCTGACACCACGACGAGGATCCCGGAAAAAATGCCTGAGCCGTGAAGCGCCCGGACCGTGAGAGAAAGAACCGTTTCACCCGCGAGCCTCAGATACTGCTTCGGAACGGCGAGCCCCATACGGCGCCCGACACCGGAGGCCGGCACCAGGGCATAAAAACGGCTTTCTTCCTCTTTCACTCCACTCTTCCTTTCAGTCACGCTGGCGTTCAGTCCGGGCGGCGCACTTCCCCTCCAAACACAGGGATCGAACCGCCGCCCGAGTCTTTCTATAATCTTCAGGAATTGTAGCGATCCGGCACCGTTCGCCCAGACCGTAATTTCCCGTCCTTCAGAATTTTTCTTCATGACGAAAACACGTTTCCCCGGCCTCCTTGGCGACAGTCTCTTTGATAAACACCCGACACTCAGCCGCACGATGACGCTTCCCGCAGGGTCGCCCGACAGTGTCGCGATCGCGGAGGCCGCGCGGGAATGCGCGGAACAGGGCTCGATCCTCGTCGTGATCGCGGCGAACGCTTCTGACGTGATCCGGCTTGAGCAGGAAGTGGCGTGGGTCGATCCCTCGCTTTCCGTCCGGACGTTCCCCGACTGGGAGACGCTCCCTTACGATCTCCTCTCCCCGCATAAGGATCTGATATCGGAGCGGCTCGAAACGCTTTACCGGCTTTCATCCCGCGTTCCCGGCAGACGGTCTGACTCGGGGACCGCGATTGACCTGCTGCTCCTCTCCGCCTCAACCGCCGCGCTCCGGATCGCGCCGACCTCCTTTATTTCCGCGACCACATTCTTCTTCCGCCGGGGAGACATCCTCTCCACCACGGATCTGAAGCACCGGCTGATTCTCGCCGGCTACTCAAACGTTTCTCAGGTGATGGGGCCGGGTGAATTCTGTGTCCGCGGCGAAATCGTCGATATCTACCCGATGGGCGCGCCGAACCCGTACCGGATCGGACTCTTCGATGACGAGATCGAAACGATCCGGGTGTTTGATGAAAACACGCAGCATACGACCGGGGACGCAGAAAGCATCCGCATTCTCCCCGGGCGCGAGTTCCCGATCGATGAAGCGGGTGCCCTCACGTTCCGCAAAAACTGGCAGACCGCCTTCCCGAAAGCCGGCACCCGGTCTTCCGTCTATAAGGACATCGCAAACCACGTTCCGAGCCCGGGGAGCGAATACTATCTGCCGCTTTTCTTTGACGAGACAGCGACGATTTTTGATTACGTAGGAGAGGACGCCCGGTTCTTCCTCACAGGAGACGTGAACGCGGAGCTTGAGCGGTTCTATCACGAGACCGAGGCGCGGTACGAGTTCCTTTCGCATGACGCCGAGCATCCGGCGCTGCCCCCAGAACAGCTCTTCCTGTCGCCTGAAGCGTTCTTCAAGGCGCTCAGCCCCTTTGCCCGCTGGAAACTTGTGACAGCGGGAGACGGAACGCCCGTCTTCCCCGATCTCTCCGTTGACCGGAGAGCGAAGGATCCGCTTGAGCCTCTGAAGGCATATCGCGCGAGGACGCAGACTGAGAAGCGGAGGCTCCTCATTTCCGCGTCGTCCGCCGGGCGAGAAGAGACGATTCTCGAACTCTTCCGTGAGTATGGGCTTGCCCCGGACCGGGTGCCGGGGTTCAGCGCGTTTATCGACTCGGATTCCCCGTTCTCGATCACCCACGGGCCGCTTTATGACGGCTTCCTGATGGATCAGCCGAAGATCGCAGTGGTGACGGAGACCGAGCTCTACAAGGCGAATCCCCGCCGCAACGTGAGGCGACGCGACCGGAAGACAAACGTCGACTCTATGATCCGGGATCTCTCGGAACTCCGGATCGGGGACCCCGTGGTCCACGTGGAGCATGGCATCGGGCGCTATCAGGGGCTGATCACGCTGGACACCCAGGATGGGCCCGCCGAATGCCTTCAGATTGATTACGCGGACAGCGCGAAACTTTATGTACCGGTGTCGCAGCTGCACCTCATTTCCCGCTACTCCGGGTCTGACCGCGACCACGCGCCGCTTCACCACCTCGGGAAGGGCGAATGGGAAAAGGCGAAGCGGAAGGCCTCCCAACAGGTGCGGGACACCGCGGCGGAACTCCTTCACCTCTACGCGCACCGGGAAAACCGCCCCGGAATGGTCTTCAAGGTGTCGCCGACCGATTACGAAGCGTTCGCGGAAGGTTTCCCGTTTGAGGAGACGCCCGATCAGCAGGCCGCGATTGACGCGGTGCTCGACGATATGCAGAAGGGGAAACCGATGGATCGCCTCGTCTGCGGCGACGTCGGGTTCGGAAAAACCGAAGTGGCGCTCCGAGCCGCCTTTATCGCGGTGATGGGAGGCCACCAGGTCGCGGTGCTCTGCCCCACGACGCTGCTCGCGGAGCAGCACGCTCAGACCTTCCGTGACCGGTTCGCGGCGTGGCCTGTCCGGATCGCGGAGCTCTCCCGCTTCCGAAGCGGCAAGGAAACCGCGGCGGCACTCGCGGGTCTCGAGACCGGCTCAGTCGACATCGTGATCGGCACGCATAAGCTCCTCTCAGACACCGTGAAATTCAAGAACCTGGGACTCGTCATCATCGATGAGGAACATCGGTTCGGCGTGCGGCAGAAAGAGAAACTGAAGTCGCTCCGGGCTGAGGTCGACGTCCTCACGCTCACCGCGACCCCGATTCCCCGCACGATGTCGATGTCACTTGAAGGCGTGCGGGACTTCTCCGTGATCGCGACGGCGCCCGAGCGGCGGCTGGCTGTAAAGACCTTTGTACGGCCGGAAAGCAACGCGCTGATCCGCGAAGCCATTCTCCGTGAGCTGAAGCGCGGGGGCCAGGTCTACTTCCTCCATAACGATGTCGACACGATCCAGACGCGTTACGAGCGGCTGCTCGAACTGGTTCCCGAGGCCCGCATCGCGGTCGCCCACGGACAGATGCCGGAACACGCGCTCGAGCGCGTGATGCGCGAGTTCTATCAGCAGCACTACAACGTGCTTCTCTGCACGACGATCATTGAGACCGGCATCGATATTCCGACCGCGAACACGATCATCATTCACCGGGCCGATAAGTTCGGTCTCGCGCAGCTTCATCAGCTGCGGGGCCGCGTTGGGCGAAGCCACCACCAGGCCTACGCCTATCTCCTCACGCCGCCCGAGGCCTCCATCACGAAGAACGCTGAGAAGCGGCTTGAGGCGCTCCAGAATCTCGAGGACCTCGGGAGCGGCTTCTACCTCGCGATGCATGACCTGGAGATCCGGGGCGCGGGTGAGGTGCTCGGCGAACGGCAGTCGGGTGAGATCGCGAACGTCGGCTTCGACCTCTATAACCAGATGCTGAAGGAGGCGGTGCGGGCGCTGAAGCGCGGCGAAACGCCGGATGTCGAGCATCCGTTCGCGTCCGTCGCGGAAATCAATCTCCACGCGCCGGCGCTGCTCCCGTCTGACTACGTACCGGACGTGAACCAGCGGCTCGGGTTCTATAAGGAACTCGCCGCGGCCGAAACCCCGGACGCGATCGACGCCGTGGTCGAGAATCTCGCTGACCGCTATGGCGAGATTCCGCCCCAGGCGAAGACCCTGATCGATGAGCACCGGATCCGGCTCCTCTGTGAGAAGCTTGGAATCCGCAAGGTGGACGCTTCGGAAAAAGTGATCTACCTCACGGTCGCCGATAAACCGAAATTTGAGCCGCTTAAGTTCATCGACCTCATGCAGAGCCGGCGCGACATGCGGATGACGGGCCCGAATCGCGTTCAGATTTCCCAGTCAACGGGGAATATTGAGTCACGGATTGCGGCGGTTAAGGGAATTCTGGGTAAACTTGAGTAAATTTACCTAACCCCAAAAACCTTAAGGCACCCCCGTGCGAAGGAGTCTAGCGTGACGATGACGCCGCTTTCTTACGATCTCGTGATTCAGGGAAAGAATCTTTCCCGCAGCAACCTTCCTGCGGAAGCGGCGGGTCTCGCCGGCTTCATCGCGGAAATCGCGCCGGGGGCCGTGAGGCTTGAATCCGTGAATCCGCTCACCGCGGAACCCGTGATCGGGAGACTCCAGGAAGCGGGGCTCGACGCCGCGATGGTGCGTCATGGCCTGAAACTCACGGAATTCCGCCTCCTCGCGAGTGACCTCGACAGCACGCTGGTCGCGATTGAGACGCTCGACACGGTGGCGAAAAACGCGGGCTACGGCGACACAGTGGCGCAGGTAACCGAAGCCGCCATGCGGGGGGATATCAAGGACTACGCGGAAAGCCTCCGCCTTCGGATCGCCGCTGTGAAGGGCTGCCCCGTAAAGGCGTTCACGGATTTCGCGGAAACGATGCCGTACAGTCCCGGCGCGGAACGCTGGGTGAAGAGCTGCCGCGCAGCCAGTCTTGAGTGCCACATTGTGACGGGCGGGTTTGATGAAGTCGCGGCCGCGGCCGCGGAGAAACTCGGCGCGAACGGCTTTCACTGCAATAAGCTCGGGATCCGGGACGGGGTGCTGGACGGCACCGTGACGGGCCCCAAAGAAAACGGCGGGAAGATTGTGGACTCGGACGGCAAGCGTCACATTGTGGAGCAGCTTGCGGCGGACCGCGGCATCCCGGCCTGCGATGTCATCACGATGGGGGACGGCTGGAACGATGTGAAGATGCTGGAGTTCGCGGGGCTTGGTATCGCGTACCACGCGAAGCCCCGGGTCCGCGCCCTCATCCCGCATCAGATCAACAGCCTCGGGCTCGACTCCGCACTGAACTGGTTCGCGGACGGCCCGTATTGGGCAGAGCGCGCCGGAGTCTAAAATCCTATCCATACGCGATCCGAACGCGTCCCTGACAGAAGAAGAGGCAGAACACCTATGAAGCGCTTCACGATTTCGCTTGATGATGATCTCGCGGTCCAGCTCGACCGCCTGATGAAGGAACGGAATTACAGCAACCGCTCTGAAGTCTTCCGGGATATTCTCCGCGACATCATCGCGAAAGAGGACCTGACGCGGGGGGATGCCCAGGCGCTCGCCGTGGTGAGCTACAGCTTCAACCACCATAAGCGGCAGCTCACCGAGCGGATGAATGAAATCCAGCACGCGAATATCGGGCTTGTCGTCACCGCGATGCATATCCACGTGTCGCACGAGGTGTGCTCCGAAACCATCATTCTCCGGGGACCGGTGTCCGAGATCCAGAGTCTCGCGCTCTCGATTGTCTCGGCGCCTGGTGTCCACTACGGGAAGATCAACCTGATCCCGGTGGAACCGGATGAAGAGAATCATGACCACCCGCATGACCATGAGCACAGTCATGATCACGCGGACGGACACAGCCACGCGCACCCTCACACGCATCCCCATACGCACGAAGACTAAGCGTCATACTGACCCGGCGGCGCTGTCCTCTCCTCCGTGCCGCCCGGCCACATTCTTTTACCGATCTTCCGTCTCTGCATCACACTTCTGCCGCTGCGCTGATGCAAAGTGTCATATTTCGTCCCTACAATAGGGAAAGACAGCCAGAAGTGGGTTCTGAGGCACTGGATTCAGACGCTCTCTCACAGACTGTCCCATCCTTTCCCGCGGAACCGGAATTCCGGTCCGCGATCTGTCGCTTATGGCTGAAGAAAAAAAAGAAGATCAGGGCAGCAACACGCTTGTCATCGTCCTCTCCGTGCTCCTCGCGATCCTTGTAATCGGATTCGCGGGCTGGGGCGCGTGGCTCTGGACGCACCCGAGACTCCCGCCGCTTGAAGGCAAAATCACCGCGGCGTCGATCGACGTCGGAAGCAAAATCCCCGGCCGCATCCGTCAGATCCTCGTGAAGGAAGGTGACCGCGTGGGGCTCGGAGACCAAATCGCGATCGTGACGATCCCGGACACTGAGGTCCGGGCCCGCTCGGCTACCGCATCTCCGATGCGGCAATCGGGCAGCACTCTCAAGGACGAAACAATCCTCGGCACAAGCGATATGTCAGACGCCCGCACAGCGTACGAAGCCGCGATTGCCGCTGAACGCGCTGAGGAAAAGAATTTTGCCCGGGTATCCGGCCTTTACCGCCAGGGGCTTGTGCCCGAGCAGCGGCTGGAAGAGGAACGCGCGGCGCTTGACTCCGCGCGCGAAGCGGAGCGCGCCGCGAAAGAGGCATTCGTCCTCGGGAATCAGGGGACAGCCCCTGCCCCGGCTTCTCCCGCGGCTGGCAATAAGGGAAAGAGTGCCGATACGAAAAACGACGCGGTGATCCGCAGCCCGATGAATGGCGAGATCTCCCACATCTACCTCGGAGCCGGTGACGCCGCGCCAAGCGGGTTCCCGATCGCGACGATCGCGGATCTCTCCTCCCCCTGGGCCGCGTTTTCGGCTCCCGCAAGCACCGCGGCCGGCCTCAAGGAGGGGGACGTGATTCATATCCGGATTCCGGCGATCGGCGGCCCCGCTCATGAGTTCCGGATTGAGACGATCCGCGAGCGGCGGAACGCGAAGGGCGGCGACGCGGAACCGTTTGAGGAAATCCGGGCGCGGCCCCTGAAACCGATCCCCGGGCTTCAGCCCGGGATGTCCGCGCTTTTCGAGCGCCGCTCCTCATAACACAAAACCGCTTCAGACTATTGAATCTGAAGCGGTTTTTCGATTCCGGCGGAAAGAAAATTTGGCCGGTTATTCTTCCACCTGGAGCGCCACGAGGTCATGCTCTTCGGTGCGGACAATCTTCGCGCGCACGAATTCGCCAGGTTTCACCGGGCGGGTGACCGTGGCGTACACGACGCCATCCACCTCAGGGGCCTCGTGCGCCGTGCGGCCGACCGCGACGCCGTTCTCATCCTCAGGCTCATCAATCAGAACGGTTTCAACGTTCCCAATACGGCGCTTCAGCTTCTCCGCGGACACCTCGGCCTGCACTTCCATGAAGCGGCGGCGACGGTCTTCCTTCACGTCATCCGGTACGGCATCCGGGAAGTCGTTTGCCTTCGCGCCGTCAACCGGCGAATACGTGAAGCAGCCAACGCGGTCAAGCTCCGCCTCGCGGATAAAGTCGAGAAGGTGCTGGAACTCTTCCTCCGTTTCACCGGGGAAACCAACCACGAAGGAAGAGCGGATTGTGAGATCCGGACAGATCTCGCGCCACTTGCGGATCCGCTCAAGCGTCTTCTCGGCGTGCGCCGGACGGGCCATACGGCGAAGCACATCGGGGTCCGCGTGCTGAAGCGGAATATCGAGGTACGGGAGGATCTTCCCTTCCGCCATCAGCGGAATAATGCGATCCACCATCGGGTACGGGTACACGTAGTGGAGGCGGATCCAGAGACCGAGACGGCCGAGCTCGACGCAGAGGTCTTCAAGACGGGTATGCACGGGGCGGCCGCCCGCGAACGCGAGCTTATAGCCGAGGTCAGAACCGTAGGCCGATGTGTCCTCCGCGATCACCATGATTTCCTTCACGCCGTCTTCCTTCAGGCTCCAGGCTTCACGCATGATGGAGTCCATCGAGCGGGAGTGAAGCTTGCCGCGGAGCTGCGGAATGATGCAGAACGTGCAGTGATTGTTGCAGCCTTCGGAAATCTTAAGGTACGCGTAGTGCTGCGGGGTCAGACGGACACCGCCGCCCGGAACGAGATCGAGGTACGGCGCGTGAGGAGCCGGAAGGTGCTGATGCACGAGCTTCACCACATCCTTCTCTTCCTCCGGTCCCAGAACGCCGAGCACCGCGGGGTTCCGCTTCATCACGAAATTCGTCCCGTCCGCGTCCTTCTTCCCGCCGAGGCATCCCATCACGATCACGCGGCCGTTTTCACGGGTCGCTTCGGCGATCGCGCCGAGGCTCTCCTCAATCGCCTCGTTGATGAACCCGCAGGTATTCACGATCACGAGATCCGAATCCCGGTAGTTATCGACGATCGAATAGCCTTCGCTCCGGAGCTCCGTAATGACGCGCTCGGAGTCGACAAGCGCCTTGGCGCAGCCAAGGGACACAAAACCGATCGTCGGAATCCGACGGGGCGTTTCGTTCAGCATGGAAGAAGATTTCCTTTTGATTTCAGTCTTTAAGTAATGGGGAGGCGATTATAAGGGATCAGAGCGCTTTGGGGTCAATCCAGGCAAGCGCCGCATGGCGCCCCGTTTCGCCGTGATCGCGGCGGTAGCTGAAGAAGTGAACCGGATCCGCGTAGGTCGAGAACCCGCAGTCCGCGATATCCTCGCGCTTCACGCCCTGCGACACGAGCGCGTCTGACGCGAGCCCCGCGAGGTCGCAGAGCCACTTCCCGGCTTCCGCCTTCGGTTTAAAGCGGGAAGCGGCGTCAGGAAGCCGCGCCTTCATCGCGTCGAGGACATCAGTCCCGACTTCGAAGTCATCCGCTCCGATCCGGGGCGCGAGCAAGGCGAGAATCCGGGCGTCCGGATCCGACAGTTTTTCCCTCATCAGCTTCACACCGTCCTGCAGGATACCGGCGGCGAGCCCCCGCCACCCGGCGTGAAGCGCGACCACGATTCTTCCCGCCGGATCCGTGAGGATCACGGGGAGGCAGTCCGCGGTCTGAATCGCGAGAACCACACCCGGGGTCATCGTCCAGCTGCCATCCGCCTCTGCTTCAGGCACCGCGTCATCCGCGTGCACGATTGCCGTTCCGTGCACCTGATGCAGCCACTTCGGGTCAGACCCCGCGTAGTCCGAGAGGAATCCGCGGTTCGTCCGGACGCAGACCTTCGCGTCTCCGCAGTAGAGACCGACATTCATGCCGCAGATACCGTCCTCGTTCCCGAAGGGGCCCGAGGACACCCCGCCCTCGCGAAGCGTGAAACAGGCGTGAACAGAAGCCGGTGCCTGCCACTGAGGAGTCAGAACGGCAAGCTCCGGTTTTTCAAGATTGGAAGCCATGGGATTAGTCGCTGCAGAAAAAATTAAGGATTGGGGGCTATTGTAGTCAGCCCGCCGCGCCCGCCCGAGGCTCTGAGACCCCGGGCCGGGGGAATGCCGGAATTATTCCCAGTCGGGCGCCGCGCCTAGCGGCGCCTCTTCATCAAACACCGTGACCGGCTGATCGAGCGGCCCGAAGCCGAGCGCCTGCATAACTTCCGTGAGATCCGCGGGAGGAGCCGCGAACCACTCCATCCGCTCGCCCGTCACCGGGTGCGTGAGCCCGAGGCGGCTCGCGTGGAGGCACTGACGCTTGATCGAGAAAACCGTGCCGTCATCAATCGGCTGGAGTCCGCCGCGGTACACGGGGTCTCCGAGGAGCGGGAGCCCGAGACTCTCGCAGTGAACGCGGATCTGATGCGTGCGGCCGGTTTCAAGGCGGCAGGCGACCCAGCTGATCACGCGCTTTCTGGCGTTTCCAAGAGCCACACGGGCGATATGGGTGCGGGCGGAGCGCATCGAGCCCGGCACGTCAACCGCAAACCGCATCGGGTGACGGGGGTCACGGCCGATCGGGCGGTCGACGAGTGTCCGCTCCGGGGCTTCGCCTCGAAGCAGCGCCCAGTACTCACGCTTCACTGTGCGTTCCTGAAGCTGACGGACAAGTGACGTTTCCGCCTCGAGCGTCTTTGCGACCACCATAAGGCCGGTCGTGTCGCGGTCCAGGCGATGGACAATGCCGGCGCGCGGCAGCACCCGGAGTTCCGGATAACGGAAAAGAAGACCGTTCAGCAGCGTGTCGTCCCAGTGCCCTGCCGCCGGATGAACAACGAGGCCGGAAGGCTTATTCACTACGATGATCGCGTCATCCTCGTACGCCACGTCAAACGGGACATCCGCGGGGGTAAAAGCGAGTTCCTCAGGGGACGGCTGCGCGGTCACCGCGACCACGTCTCCCTCATAGACCGGATCCCGCACCTTATCGACCGGTTTTCCATTTACCGTAACCGCGCCCTGCTTGATCCACGTCTGGAGACGGGAGCGCGAAACTTTAGGCATCAGGGCTGCGAGTGCCTTATCGAGCCGCTCCCCGGAGTTTTCCGCTGAGACAAGGTACTCGGTAAAGTTTTCTTCCTGTTCCGTTTCGCCCTTGGTCTCAAGGCTATAATTGACCACACTTTTCAATTTCTGGTTTCCTAGTAAATGAAGAAAGCATTGCGCCGCACCGCCCTCGGCATTTCGATGGCTGCCGTCATCACGCTCACCGCCTCCTGCTCCTGGCTCTCGACTGTGAACGATGATAAAACGATCAACTGGTCCGCTGACAAGCTTTACACCGAGGCCCGTGACTCGCTGGATAACAGCAACTGGTCGCAGGCCGAAGAGTACTATACCAAGCTTGAATCCCGGTATCCGTTCGGACGCTATGCCCAGCAGGCTCAGATCGAAATGGCGTACGCCTACTGGAAGGACGGCGATCCCGCCCAGGCCATTCAGGCGTGCGACCGGTTCCTGCGTTCGTACCCGAATCACTCCGCGAGCGACTATGTGCTCTATATGAAGGCGCTCGCCACGCTGAATGAGGATGACGGATTCTTTGCCCGCCTCACGCATCAGGACATCTCGGACCGCGACGCGCAGGCCGCGCGTGACGCCTGGGATACGTTCCGCGAGCTCGTGCAGAAGTATCCGGATTCCCGTTACGCCCCTGAAGCCCGCCGCCGTCTGAATGAACTCATTCTGGCGCAGGCGAATCACGAAGTGAAGGTGGCGAGATTCTACTTTATCCGCCACGCTTATGTGGCCGCGGTCGCCCGCGCCCAGCGTGTAATTACGGATTACTCACGTACGCCGTACCGTGACGAAGCCCTTCAGATCATGGCGGACAGCTATGGCTACCTCGGCATGAAGGATAACGAGAAGGACGTCCGCCGCGTGATCGCTCTGAATAAAGAGCATCCCGAAACGCAGGTGAAGATGCCGAAGATTGAGAAGCCGACGATTGAGGCTCCGAAGAACGTGCCTTCGACCCAGGTCCGTCAGCAGGCGAAGTAAAAAGCCATCGCTGAAGCCTCACAGTAATTCAATTAAGCCCCCGCTTCCTCAAAGGAACGCGGGGGCTTTTCTTTGCCGCGGAAGAAGAAAAACCCTTCAGCGCCTCGTCGTGTGCCGTCTTAAATATGGGGTGCGATTGATGGAGGGAAGCGACTTCTCCCGTTCCCCTCCCCTGTGTCCGAGCCGTTCTGCCAGGCGCCGCCAGATCCCTCTCAGATCCCGCGGCTCCTGTTCTCAGCAGGCAAAAGAAAACCTCCGGGAGAAGAGGAATCTTCTTACCGGAGGTTTCTGAATCCAGCTCGCCCGGAACCGCGTCCCGGGAGATTCTTAAAGACGGCTTTATAACTTCTCTTCGTCAGTCAGCGAATCCGTGCCGAACTCACCTTCGAGGCGGGAGACAACCAGGGCAGAAGCCGCGTCACCCACGACGTTAATGGAAGTACGGATCATATCGAGAATACGGTCAATACCGGCGATCAGAGCCACAGCCTCAAGCGGAATGCCGACCTGAGTGAAAACGAGGGTCGTCATAATGAGGCCGGCACCCGGGACGCCAGCCGTACCGATAGCGGCCATCACGCCCATCAGAACGATCGTGACCATGTCGGTCATCGACAGGTTCATGCCGAAGATTTCAGCAGCGAACACAGCGCAGACGCCCATGTAAATGGCCGTACCGTTCATGTTGATCGTGTTGCCGAGCGGAATGGAGAACGAGGCGATCGTCTTCGAAGCACCGAGCTGACGGGAAGCGCGAAGGTTCACAGCGAGAGCAGCGGCGGACGAGCAGGTCGTGAAGGCGACGAGCCACGGTTCAAAGATGCCCTTCAGGAAGGTCTTGATCGGCATACGGATCACGAACTTCACGAGGAAGCCGTAAACGATGATGCAGAAGAGAGCCGTCGCGATGAAGGAAGCGAGGATCAGCTTGCCGAGCGGCAGCAGAACCGCGAGACCGTGCTTGGACACCGTGTAGGTGATCAAGCCGAACACGCCGATCGGAGCGTAGTACATCACGACGTTCGTGAGGCGGATCATCACGTCGCCCGTCAGCTCAAAGATCTTGAGCAGGGGCTTGCCGCGTTCGCCAAGGCCGGCGAGGCAGCTGCCGAAGAAGATGGCGAACACGATGATCTGGAGCATGCTGCCCTTAGCCATGGCTTCCATTGGGTTGATCGGGACGAAGTTGAGGAACGTCTCAACAATGCTCGGGGCCTTCACAACCTTGGCAACCGCGCCAGTCGTGGAAAGATCGAGACCGAGGCCCGGGTTGATCACTTCAGCAATGCCGAGACCGAAGGCCACAGCGATAGCGGTCGTGATCATGTAGCAGAGAAGAACCTTCACAGCTACGCGGCCGAGCTTGGAAATATCGGTAATACCAGCGGCGCCGGCGACGAGGGTCGCGAAGACGAGCGGTACCACCACCATTCGGATCAGTCGAATAAACAGGTCGCCAAACGGCTTGAACCAAGTGGTGCCAACGTCAGCCGAAACAAACGCGCCCACGACGACGCCGAGCACGAGGCCGACGCACATCTGGACCGGCAGACTTAGCAGCCAGCTCTTTTTCTTCTTTTCTGCCATACATCCTCCCACATACCGGCGGATTGCCCGCCGTCATTAGTTTGTGTCCTATCCCGATCTCCCCCGGAAAAACTACCTCTGAAGGGAAAAACATGACCTTCGAACGGATAGGACTTATTTTCAGATTCTCCGTCAATATTACACTTTGAAGAAAATCTGCAAAATAATGTTTCTGAATTCTTAGCGTCTAGGTACTATTTGGTATGCCTTTTACATTCAACAGGTTATAAGGCTGCTTATCTCTTTTTCTCTACGGCATTTACCGTATTCCGCTGACTTCGCAAAAACCGGACATATTAAATAAGCTATTGATTATTTTTAATTTAATCGGCGTATTAAGCATAAATCCCTATTCGTGTCACTTTAAATTTGACACAAGTCAAGACAAAAACAGTTGAAAAACAATGAATCCCCTGTTTTCGGGGCTCTCAGTGGGTCATTCCGCGCGGATGCCCGGACGGCGGGATCTGGCGCATGGACATCTTCCGGTCATTTTTGTTCACGATTGTCACGCTCCGTAAAACGGTTTGCCGGCAGTTTTTGTCCTACACTCAAGTGAAAATTGCGTTTCCTCTGAAGAGGCGCCGCAAAGGCTGTCCCTTCGGGAACTCTTTCCAATAAGGGAATTACGGATGAAATACCGTCTGATCTTCCTCGCCGTGGCATCCGCGTCGCTCGCGCTTTCGGGCGCCTCTGCCTATGCCGCTCTCCCCGCAGTGAACACTGCGGTTTCCGCTCCCGCGTCACACAGCGCGGGGTCTGAATTCTCCTGGTACAAGGCAGCTTTCCCCTGGGATCACTCCGACCTGAAGCCGGACCCCGCGATGACGTACGGTGTCCTCCCGAACGGTGTCCGCTACGTGATCCTGCCGCATCAGACGCCGAAAGGCCGTGTGTCACTCTACCTCGACGTTCAGGCGGGCTCCTACTTTGAGACTCCGGAGCAGCTCGGCTACGCGCACTATATCGAGCACATGGCGTTTAACGGCACAAAGCACTTCGCGCCTGGCTCCCTGATTCCTTTCTTTCAGAAGAACGGCATGAGTTTCGGGGGAGACACGAACGCGTCGACAGATCCCGTGGAAACGATCTACACGCTGGATCTCTCGTCCGGGTCATCCGATCAGCTGCAGAAAGGTCTTTCGATCCTTCGCGACTACGCAGACGGCCAGCTCTTCATTCCGAACGAGGTGAAGGAAGAGATGGGAATCATCCTCTCTGAAAAGCGGGCCCGGGATTCTGAATCCCAGCAGGCTGAGGACGCGTTCCGGAACTGGTTCTACCGCGGAAGCAAATTCACGGACGCGACAATCGGAAAAACAGAAACCATCAAGGCCGCGAATTCTGACAATCTCCGCCCGTTCTACGACACCTGGTACCGCTCGGACCGCATGGTCGTGATCGCGGTGGGTGACGTGAACCCGGAGAAAACCAAGGCCGAGATTGAGGCAGCGTTCGGTTCCATGAAGAAAGCCACCGCGTCGGACCCCGGCGCCGTGATCCCGTCGCTTGGGAACCCGACCGCATCTGGCGTCCGCGCCTGGGTGAGCACCCGGAAGGAATCCACCACCCGGATCATGGTCTATGTCATGCATCCACGCCGCCACGAATCGCCCTCCCGCGCGGCATCCGAACAGGATGTGGCAGACGGAATCGCCTCCTCCATCTTTGAGCGGCGTCTCCAGCAGCGTGAGGAGAAGTCTCCCGGCATCTGGCGCGGCGCGGGGTTCAGTTCCGATATCCGGAGCAGCCTGACCCCGGAAGCCGTCATGGTCGCGGTAACGTCGAACGACGGTTGGAAAAAAGCCCTGACGGGGCTTGAAGAAGAATCCGCCTCGGCGATCAAGTACGGCTTCACGAAGGAAGAACTCGATCTCGCGCTGAAGCGCTACGAAGAGAAGCTCCGCGCCGCGGTGCAGAACTATAACGGCTATCAGAACTCCGATATCGCGGGGGCGATCGCCTGGGCCATCAATTCGGATCAGGTGGTGACGAGCCCCGAGCAGGATCTCGAGTTATTCAACTCTATTAAGAAGGACATCACGCTGGAGCGCGTCAACGCCGCTTTCCGTGACGCGTTTAAGCCCGGAAACCGCACGATTCAGCTTTCAGGCGGCGCGAAAGCGACGACCGCTGAAGTGGTCAAAGTCTGGGAGGATGCAGCGTCTCAGCCCGTGAAGCCGCTCGCCGAGCAGTTGACCGTGAAGTTCCCCTACCTCACCCTCCCCGCGATGCCGACGGGGGCCGAGGCCGCCGCCTGGGAGCCGATCCTCTCCGGCAAGGCCTTCCACACCCGGGTTGCGGCGAAGGACCTGAATCTTCAGATTGAGGAAGCGACGCTTCCGAACGGGATCCATCTCTACCTGCAGCCGCTCACGATGGAAAAGGGCACCGTGCAGGCAAGCCTCATTTTCGGCTCCGGCACGCAGACCTACGAGGATATCGACGCCTGGAAACCGAAACTCGCTCAGTCCGTTCTTCAGCAGCATGGCGTCGGGAAACTCACTCAGACGCAGACCGCGGATACCCTCGGAACGAAGGGGATCGCGGTCGCTGAAAGCTATTCGCCTGACCACTTCTCGATCAGCGGCACCGCCCAGAAGGGCGACCTGAAGACGATGCTTGAGGCGCTCTGGACCCAGTACCAGCAGCCGACCGTGGACGCCGCGGATCTTACGCGGGTGAAAGAGTCGCTCGCCCAGAGCCGCCACCTGCTCTACGAAACCACCGCGGGCGCCGCGAGCTGGATGCCGCTCGCCTGGTTCACGGGAGATCTCGAACGCGTGAGACCGCTGTCGCCCACGAATCTCGACCGCTACACGCTTCCGACCGTGCGCGAAGTGATTGCTGCCTCCCGCACCGTCTCTCCGATCGCGATTGTGATTTCGGGTGACTTTGATAAAAAGGCCGCGGTGGACGCCGTGGCGCAGCTCTTCAACGCTGAGAAGACGGGCGCCGAATCCGGCGTCAAGCGTGAGTCGCCGCTCAGCTTCCCCTCAGGCCGCGAAAACCGTGTCGTGATCGCGGACACCGCGCCGAAAGCGTTCCTGAACGAGGCGTGGCGTCTCCCGAACACCGACGGGGCCGACCGGAAGACCGTGATGACGTACCGCATGGCGGCTTCGATCCTTTCCGATAAGCTCCGTGAGGTGATCCGTGAGAAACTCGGCGCGGCCTACAGCCCGTGGAGCTTCTACTATCAGTCTCCGCGGAACGACGGCTTCGGCTTTATCTGGGCCTCGGTGCAGACATCCCCGGACCAGCTCGCGCTCGTCCGCAAAACGCTCGGCCAGGTGATGGGAGACCTTGCCTCCAAAGGCGTCACGGAGGATGAGCTCGAGAAACTGAAGAAACCGATGATCACGGCGCTTCAGACGCAGCGGAAACTGAACGTCCGGTGGGAAGCGCTTCTCAGGCTTGAAGTGACCGAGAAGCAGCCCTGGATCAAGTGGAATGAAGAGGATATTCCGGCGCTGCAGGCGGTAACCGCGGATGATGTCACCGCCGCCCTCAGGCTCGCCTTCAAGAGCCAGCCCGCGATTCACATCATCACGACGGAAGATAAGACGGAATAAATCCCGGCTCCTCTTCTGAGTTAAAAACAATGCCCCGGCAGATTGCAGATCTGCCGGGGCATTTTGCTGGATTCGAAAAAACTCAGCCTCTGATCAGGCTTCAGACGCCTTGATCAGCGTTTCAAGCGCGGTCTTCGCAGCCTCAAGCTCCGGAGCCCAGAATTCAGGCGCGAGCTGCACCGCGGCGACGAGATTCCGGACAAAACGGCCGGCTTCTTCACCAAAAAGCTGATCCTTCTGATTCGCAAGATCCGTGAGGAAATCGGCGAGCACGGGCTCCAGCCCCTCACTCTTCAGGAATCCGGATTCCGGGTGATCGGAGAAATAGTTAAGGTACCAGTGAGCCTTCTGGAGATCCTCCGTCGGACGGCCTTTGAAGCGGCAGCGGAGCACGTACTTCAGGGCGTTTCCCGTCGTGAAGTCGAAGTGCGAGGTGAGCTCGATCACTTCGCGGCGGTAATGCGCGGCGTAGTGGGAAGGATGGTTCACGGCCTCTTTGGACGCACCGGCGACTTCTGAAATCGGCATGTTTTTGGGTTCCTTTCGTTTTTATTCTGAGAAAGCTGATCGCCTATCGTAACGCAGAGCGCCGGTTCCGGGCGACGCAGCTCAATATGAATGGAAGGAAGAAAGTCAGTTCCCTTCCTCCGGCTTCTTTTTCCTGCGGCCCGCGGTTTTCTTAGGCGCCGCGGCCTGCTCAGGAAGATAGGCAAGCGCCCGCATCGGGTCCTGCGTCCGGCAGAAGTCCGGAAGACTCTCGACCACGGTTCTCCCGTAGGAGTTCCACTTCGTGATGATCCGGGAGTCGCAGAGAATAAAGACTCCGTGATCCGTTTCGCTTCGGATCAGGCGGCCCGCACCCTGACGGAGCAGTGTCACCGCTTCCGGCACCTGGTAATCAAAGAACGGTTTCCCGCCCTGATCCCGGATCCACTTGCAGCGGGCAGCGACCACCGGGTCATCCGGGGGCGAGAACGGAATACGGTCAATCACGACAACCGACAGCGTCTCGCCCTTGATATCGATACCTTCCCAGAAACTCATCGATCCGACAAGGACAGAGGCCGGATCCTTCCGGAATTCCTCGATAAGGCCGCGTCTTGTACCGTCCCCCTGACGGAGAACGCGAAGCGGCATTCCGTCTTCATTCGCGAGCTGCTTCACGGTGTCCGCAATGATGTCCACGGCGCGGAGACTCGTGCAGAGGAAGAAAGTGCGTCCTCCCGCCTTTTTGACAAAGGGCCAGGCGCTCCGGGCGACAGACTCCGGGAACGCCGGGGAATTTGGTTCCGGGAGTCCCTTCGGTAGGTAAAGCGACGCGAGGCTGAAGTAATCAAACGGCGAGGGCCAGCTCGCGGTTTTCGCGTCGGGAAGCCCAATCTCCGTAAGGAAATGGCTGAAGTCTCCGGCAACCGAGAGTGTCGCTGACGTAAACACCCAGGCTTCGCCCTTTTCGTGCCGCAGCCGGTTCAGATCCTCCGCGAACGAAAGCGGCGTGTTGTAGAACCGCGTCCCGGTTCTTCCCTGCTGCACCCAGCGGACTCTCGGGGATTCGCCATCCGACACCGCCTCCGCTTCCGATTCAAGCCCGGGGAGTCTCAGCGGCTTCCGGTCAATCCCTTCAGGGACCGCTTCCGCGGCGGCCGCATCCTCTTCCTGACCCGCCGCAAACATCAGCCAGTCATTCACCTGCTCGATAAAGTTTTCGCAGCGGGGGAGAAGGAGATCGATATCCGCGTTCCGGCCCTTGTTCGCCTTGAGGACTTCGCTCAGATCGGAGAGCGCCCGCCCCAGCTGCTCGAGATCCGGGATCAGAAGCCCGAGATCCGGAATATCGTCGACCGACTTCCGGTCCCCTTCCAGGAAGTCAAGCTTGGTCGACACGGAAAGCGCCACTTCCTTCGCGGACCGGTCGACTTCGCTCGTCACGACGTCCCAGTTCGCGCCGTCCTTCGCGTTGGTTTTTCCGAGCTGCAGCGTGTCGCGCGCGAGTTCCAGCACCGCGTTCGTTGAAAAGAGATCACCGAAGAAGTCTGTCGCGATCCCGGGGAGCTGATGCGCCTCATCAATCACGGTGAGCGGCATCGAGGGGAGGATCTCGTCTGCTCCCTCATCCGCGATCGCGAGCGAACTGAGGAACAGGTGATGATTTACGACGAGAATATCGGCTTCCTTCGCCTCACGCCGCGCTTTTGTGAGGAAGCAGTCATCGTAAAGCGGGCACTTGGTGCCGAGGCAATTCACTTTGGTCGACGTGACAAGCGGCCAGATCATCGCGTTTTCAGGGATGTGGCCAAGTTCCGAGCGGTCACCCGTCTGGCTCGTGCGGCTGAAAATCTGAATATCGCGGAGATAGCCGACGTCTTCCTTTGACGGCACCCAGTCCACTTCTTCGAGCCGCTTCTTGCAGATGTAGTTCGAGCGCCCTTTGAGGAGCACCGTGTTCGCGTGAAGGTCCAGCGCTTCGAGAATGAGCGGCAGGTCCTTTGAGTACAGCTGATCCTGAAGCGGCTTCCCGGCGGTCGAGACGAGCACCCGGATACCGGAAAAAAGTGCCGGAACAAGGTAGGCGAACGTTTTGCCGGTACCGGTGCCGGCTTCCGCGACAAGCGTCCCCTTCTCCTCAATAGTCTGCGCGACAGCCTCCGCGAACTCCCGCTGACTCTCGCGCGGCACAAAGGACGGGAGCTTCTGCGTGAGAAGACCATGCGGGCTGAAGGCCTCGCGCACGTGCTGCACGAGCCGCGAAGGCTTTTCAGCCTCCCCCGCTGGCCCCAGCGCCAATTTCTCTTCACCCGCTTTCATGTTTCCTGACCTGTTCCTATTTAAAGAAGGTCTGAGCGCCTGGACTTCCCTCCGCTCTGATCTCCTGAATCCGTGAGCGGGTTTATCCCCGCACGCCGGCCGCTTCCGCGGCAGTATTCTCGCATTCTAATAGTTCGGGTGCCGCTCTTTGACACGTATGCCCGCCAAATGGCGGATATCGGGAAAAAGCTGTACCCTAACTGAGTATATTTATGTATCCGGAATAAAAAACGAGCGGGATCGATGAACCGCGGTTCTGAATGCCGCGCGCCCGCGTATCCGGATAACTGACCCCACGACGGACGCGTTGCGCCCGCGATTTTTTTGAGAGAGAAGAGAAAGGACTATGAAGACTTACGAAAAGTCCCATAAGCTCGACCACGTCTGCTATGACATCCGCGGTCCGATCATGGATGAAGCGAACCGGATGATCCGGGCGGGTGAAGATGTAATGAAACTGAACATCGGAAACCCGGCCTATTTCGGATTCAAGACCCCGGAACCGCTTCTCAAGGCAATGGCGGAAAATCTCCCGAACACCGAGGGCTACACCGATTCCCATGGTCTCATGAGCGCGCGCCGCGCGATCGTCGACTACTGCAAGGAAAAGGGCATCCCAAATGTCGGCGTGGATGATGTGTTCACCGGAAATGGCGTAAGCGAACTGATCACGCTCTCCATGCAGGGGCTTCTCGATAACGGAGATGAGGTGCTCGTCCCCGCGCCTGACTATCCGCTCTGGACCGCGTCCGTGACGCTCGCGGGCGGTACCGCGGTGCACTATATCTGTGACGAAAAGAGCGGCTGGCTCCCTGATCTCGACGATATGCGTAAAAAGGTGACGCCCCGCACGAAGGCGATCGTCGTGATCAACCCGAATAACCCCACGGGCGTTGTGTATCCGCGCGAAATCCTCGAAGGGATCGTGAAGATCGCGCGTGAATTTGATCTCATTCTCTACGCGGATGAAATCTATGACCGCCTCGTGATGGACGGGATCGAGCACGTGGCGCTCGCCTCTCTCGCCCCGGACCTGCTCACGGTGAGCTTCAACGGTCTCTCAAAGTCCCACCTGATGGCCGGTTACCGCGTGGGCTGGATGTGCCTCGCGGGCGACAAGCGCCGCTACAAGGGCTATATCGAAGGCATCAATCTCCTCTCCGCCATGCGTCTCTGCTCGAATGCCCCCGGTCAGTCACTGATCGCTCCGGCGCTCGCTCAGCGCGAGAGCACAAAGGAGATGCTCGTTCCCGGCGGCCGCGTTTACGAACAGCGCGAATGCATTTACCGGATGCTGAATGACATTCCGGGCGTCTCCGCCGTGCGCCCCCAGGCCGCGTTCTACATCTTCCCGAAGATCGACGTGAAGCGCTTCAATATCCATGATGATGAACTCTTCGCGCTCGACCTCCTGAAGCAGGAAAAGATCCTGATCACGCATGGCCGCGGCTTCCACTGGATCAATCCGGATCACTTCCGCATCGTCTACCTCCCGCAGGTTGACGTGCTGTCAGCGGCCTGCGAAAAGATGAAGCACTTCTTTGAGCACTACACGCAGGCCTGATCCGGCAGAGCGTCACGTCTCACAGCAAAAAAGCTTCCGGTTCAAAGCCGGAAGCTTTTTTGTTTCTCGCCCGAAAGAAAAACCTTCGGGACTCTGACACTTTTACTGGAACGGGTTAATCGATTCGCTCCGCTCTTTCCGCTCAGCCTCATACTTCTTCTGAAGCTCGATCCGGTTCTGACGGTCCTGCTCATTCCGGGTCGCGCGTTCGGCGCGTTTCTGCGCAAGGTCAGCTCCCTTCTGCTCGGCCTTCGCCTTGCGGTCAGCGGCTTCTGCCGCGCGCTTATTGTAGGATGCGACATTTTCGGGTTCTTTCGCGGCCTTCGCGGCATCCGCCGCGCGGCGCTCCGCGACACGCTCTACCGTCTTATCGTGCTGCTCGACACGCTTCGCGGCAGCCGCGGCATCCTCAACCGCTTTGGCCTGACGCTCCGCGATGTCAGCCTGACGGCGGGCATAGGTTTCTTCGTTCTGAAGTTCCTTTGCCTGCTTCTCCAGGGCTTCACTCTGCGCCTTCGCGACCCGTTCCTCAGCGCGGATCCGGGCTTCCATACGGGATTCGGCGCCCATCATGCGCTTCGTCGGGGCGTTGTCATCGAGGACCGCGCCGATTTCACCCGCGCTCGCTTCTTTCCCCGCCTCAATCTTTGCCTGGAGCTGACGCTCTTTTTCCTTCTGCGCGTTTTCGGCCCGGAGCCAGTCCTTCGCCTCAAGCTCCACACGGCGGAATTCCTTCTCCCGGTCGTAGGAATTCACGCGGTTCTTTTCCCAGCAGGCGCTGACGAAAAACCGGTCAATACAGGCATCGTGCTCAATCGCTTCCTGCTTCTTCAGCGCCGCGCGGTTGCGGTCAACGTCCGCGAGCGCGGCTTCCGCTTCATCATGCGTCTTGATAGAGCCCGCAGGCCAGCGCTGGAGGATGCTTGAGTCCGTCAGACGGTCAGAACCCGTTTTCGGAGCCGGCGTGAGACGCGCGGGATCCACATCGGCACCCGGCGCGGCGTTCGCTTTCGGTGCCCGGATCGTGGAGCCTGAAGTCATCACGGAACCGGATTTCCCAGCAATGCCGGTGCCGGCCGCGAAGACAGAACCTGAAATCAGCGTAAGCGTGAAAAGACAAACTGCAGACCGGGCAAAATGCATGGGAATAAAACCTCTGTACTGGGACAATCCGGAGTCAAGATCGGGATTTTCAAGTTTAGCGCAGGACGCCTGAAAAATCGAAGCCCCGCCCGTAAGGATTCGGTCTGAATCGCATCCGGCTGTAAAAAAGAGGAGAGAAGCGCCGCTTCTCCCCTCTCAATTCAAACTGCCGCGAGACCGATCAGCTATTCAGCGGACGCCCAAGAATCGTGAGCGCGGCTTCCCGGATCGCCTCAGCGAACGTCGGGTGGGCGATTGTCGTAAGCGCCACATCCTCGCACGTCGCTTCGGTCGCGAGGATGAAGGACGCCGCTGCGATCAGTTCTCCCGCTTCAGACCCCAGGATATGAATCCCGAGCACCCGGTCATTCTCGGCGTCTGCCACGATCTTCACGAACCCGTCTGTCTGCCCCTGAGCCCGGGCGCGGCCGTTAGCGGAGAAGAATGCCTTTCCAGCCTTCACCGTGTAACCCTCATTCCGGGCCTCGGCCTCCGTGAGTCCTACCCAGGCGATTTCAGGATGCGTGTAAATCACGGAGGGAACAAGCCGGTGATTGATCACCGGATGCTCACCCGCGATCTCTTCGGCGACCGCCACGCCTTCGTCACTTGCCTTATGCGCGAGCATCGGTCCGCGCACGAGGTCTCCGATCGCGTAGACTCCGGGGAGATTCGTGCGGCACCCCTCATCCACTTCGACAAATCCCCGGGCATCCGCCTTCAGCCCCACGGCTTCCGGGTTCACGGACTGCAGCGCCGGGACGCGTCCGATCGACACCATCAGCCGGTCAAACACCGCTTCCTTCTCTTCGTCTCCCGTGCGGTAACGAACCGCGACGCCGTCCGCCCGCTTTTCGACGGACTCCACACGGCACCCGAAGTGGAACGTAAAACCGGTCTTCTTATAAACCTGAAGCGCGGCGCGTGAAATCTCTTCATCCGCGATTCCGAGGAACCCGGGAAGCGCTTCGAGCATCGTTACTTCAGCACCCAGCCGCTGCCACACAGCGCCGATCTCAAGCCCGATCACGCCGGCCCCGATAATGCCGAGGCGCTTCGGAACCGTGGTCTGCTCGAGGCCTCCGGTCGACGTGAGAATCGTCTTTTCGTCCGGCGTAATCCCGGGAAGCATGCGGGGAACGGATCCCGCGGCCACCACAACGTTAGCCGCCGTGATTTCGGTGCCGTCCGATAGCCCGATCTTCCAGGCACCGGGCTTTCCGCCCGGGAGGAAGTGCGCGGATTCCGGGAAGAATTCGACCCCGTTTTTCTTAAAGAGCCAGAGAACGCCGTCGTTTGACTTCCGGACCACTTTGGCGCGGCGCGCCTGAATCACATCGAGATCAAAGGACGCCGGTCCGACATTGACACCGAGTTCGCGGAATGTCTCACCCGCGGACTCGTAGGCGAGAGAGGACGCGAGCATCGCCTTGGACGGAATGCAGCCGACGTTTGTGCAGGTGCCGCCAGGGGCAGCTTTGCCATCCGCGTCCTTCCAGGGATCCGCCGCCGCGGTTTTAAACCCGAGCTGGGCTGCGCGGATCGCGCACTCGTATCCACCCGGGCCCGCGCCGATCACGAAAACATCAAAATCAGTTCCTTCAGCCATCAGGCGACTCCCTTAAAGAAAGATCCGGACAGGATTCTCAATGAGTGAACGGAAGAAGAGCAGCGCGTCTGACGCCGTTTCCCGCTCCACCATGCGGCTGTCGAAGGAAAGCGCGGCGACCGCCACCCGGCGGGGCTCCCACGTGCTGTTCTTCCAGACCGCGGTTTCCTCGGCCCGGTGCACCGCGAGCGTCGCGGCCTGAGGCGGCGTCACAGCAGGGGTCGATGAAATCGTTCCGGCCCCCCGCCCCGTGATCAGCGTGATGTCGCCAAGCGACAGTTCCTGAGGCGTGAGGCTGCCGGCTTCAGCCCGGCTCCTCAGGTCTGACACCCGGCGAAGGAGCCCTGCGATGCCTTCGCGTCGGGACGCGACAACGGCCGGGTAAATGGTGCCAAGCGCCGTGTCCACAGCGAGATTCACGAGCGCGGTGCCTGAAGAGGCAGCCGGCGCGATCGCGGGGAAAGCTTCCGCCGTGCGGGAAAGCGCGGCGGCAAACACCGCGGATGCTTCAAGCGGCACGCCTTCACGCGCTTCAAACGCAGCGGACTCGTTTTCAATCAGGTCAAAGAGCGATGTGACATCCACCTTCTCGAAAAGCGTCACGGCGGCCGTTCCGAGGCTTAAATTCAGCCGGACTGAGGCCGCCGCTGACGCGACGCGCGAAGTGTCCCGCGAAACCGCGTGGGACGCGGGGAAGAAAACCGAAACCGGGGGTTCTGCCGGCGCGGCTGCCTGTGGCGCAGGAATCACGGCCGGCGCTGCCGGAACAGGAGCCGGCGCGGGTGTCGGAAGAGAAGTGGCCTTTGCTTCCACGTCTGCCTTTGTCACACGGCCGCCGACCCCGGTGCCCTGAAGCGCCCGGGCGTCGATCCCGGCTTCAGCCGCAGCCCTGAGGGCGGACGGCATCACGCGGGACTCAGCGGGTTTCTCTGCCGGAGCCGGAGCGGCTGCCTCAGGAGCCGGCGCAGGCTTGGGAGCGGGGGCCGAAGCTGCTGCGGCAGCGGCCGGAGCGGTCTCGGTCTTCGCCGCTCCCTCCTCCACCTTCGCCACGACATCACCGTTCTTCACCGTATCCCCTTCCTTCACGAGGATCTCGGTCACCACACCGTCGCACGGCGCGCTCACTTCGAGCACCACCTTATCCGTCTCAAGCTCAACCAGAACCTGATCCTCTTCCACCGCGTCACCCGGCTTCACCTTCCAGCCAAGCACCTCAGCGCTCGACACCGATTCGGATAGTTCCGGGACTTTGATTTCAATTTCACTCATGCTTATCTCTCCGGGGCGGCGAAATCTTCCGCCGCCCTCCGATCAGGTTGTCGTTATTCGCCCTTCACACCGCGCCAGGACTTCACAGGCGTACCGAATGCGGCATCCAAGAGCGCTGCCTCCTCGCGCTTGAAGCGCGCGGCGTAGCCCGTCGCAGGGGCCGGATTCTCATCACGCCCGGCGTAGGAGAGCCTCACGCTGCTCGGGATCAGATCAAGGAGCTGCGGGAAGAGCGAGTTCCACGGTCCCTGGTTCCGAGGTTCATCCTGGCACCAGACCACTTCATCAAGCCCCGGGTAGCGGGCCAGTTCGGTCGTGAGCAGTCCCGCGGGGAACGGATACAGCTCTTCCACACGGATGAGCGCCACGTCGTTTCGCGAAAGCTCCTCACGCTTCTTCAGGAGGTCGTAGTACACGCGGCCGCTCGCGAGCACCGCGCGCGTTACGCGCGCCGGATCCACTGCCGTATCACCGATCACCGGCTGGAAACCGCCGGATGTGAGGTCACTTAAGGGGCTCGCGACATTCGGATTACGAAGCAGGCTCTTCGGCGTGAAGAGAATCAGAGGCTTACGGTACGGACGCAGCACCTGACGCCGCAGCACGTGGAAAATCTGAGCCGCGGTGGTCGGCTGCACAACAGAGAAGTTGTCGCCTGCCGCGAGCTGCAGGTAGCGCTCAACACGGGCGGAGCTGTGTTCCGGGCCCTGTCCTTCGTAGCCATGCGGAAGCATGAGGACGATGCCATTCTGACGGCCCCACTTTGCTTCCGCTGACGAAATGAACTGATCGATGTTCACCTGAGCGGTATTCGCGAAGTCACCGAACTGCGCTTCCCAGATCACGAGAGCGTTCGGGGACGCGGACGCGTAGCCGTACTCAAAACCCATGACGGAGTATTCGGAAAGCGGCGAATCCTCTACCGTAAACGGCGCCTGATAGCGGGAAACGTGCTGCAGCGGAATATATTCGCCCACGTCACGCTTCGCGCGATCCTGATCATGCAGCACCGCGTGACGGTGAGAGAACGTGCCCCGGCCCGAGTCTTCGCCCGAAATCCGGACGGGGTGACCTTCAGAGAGGAGAGACGCAAAAGCGAGGTGCTCCGCCATGCCCCAGTCCACCGGAGCCGCGCCTTCCGCCATCTGACGGCGGCTGTCGAGCACACGGATCACGAGCGGATGCAGCCGGAACGCTGCAGGCACCGCGGTAATCGCGCGCCCTAGCTCAGTCAGCTTCGCGACCGGAACGCTCGTCGCGGGCTCAGTCTTCGCCTTCCCGATCCAGGGGCTCCAGTCCACCACGTGCTTCGCGCGGAGTGACTCAGGAATGACACGCGGATTTTCACTCTTCTTCAGGCGGTCGCGGACATAGCGGTCCATTTCCTGAGCACGGCCTTCGGGGATCGTGCCGTTCTCTTCAAGCGCCTTGCCGTAAAGCTCACGCACCGTGGGATGCACCGCGATCTTCTTATACATCAGCGGCTGCGTAACCGCCGGCGTGTCCTGCTCGTTGTGGCCGAGGCGCCGGTAGCAGACGATATCGAGCACCACGTCGCGGTGGAAGCGGAGACGGCACTCCATCGCGATCTGCGTCGCGAGCGCCACGGATTCCGGCTCATCGCCGTTCACGTGCAGCACCGGGGTTTCCGTCACTTTCGCGGGGTCCGTGCAGTAGAGCATGGAGCCCTTGTCGCGGGGGTCAGATGTCGTAAAGCCGATCTGGTTATTGATCACGATATGAACCGTGCCGCCCGTTCCAAAGCCTCGGGTAGAGGCAAGGTTCAGCGTTTCCTGCACGATACCCTGGCCCGAGAACGCGGCGTCGCCGTGAACGAGAATACCGAGCACCTGGTTCCCTTCGCGGTCACCAAGCTGATCCTCGCGCGCCCGGACAGAACCGAGCGCCACCGGGTCCGCGGCTTCAAGGTGCGAGGGGTTGAATTCCATCGACACCCAGATCGGACCTGAGGCGGTCGGGACCGAGTTCTCAAAACCGTTGTGATACTTCACGTCGCCGGACGGGAGGCTCTCGGCGGACTCCTTTCCGTCGAATTCGTCGTAAAGCGCCTGCAGATCCTTATTCTGAATATTCACGAGAACATTCAGGCGGCCGCGGTGCGCCATGCCGATCACTATTTCCTTCATCCCGCGGGACGCGGCATCCTCAACGATCCGGTCCATCGCGACGATGAAGGATTCACCGCCTTCGAGCGAAAAACGCTTCTGACCCGTGTAGCGCTTATGAAGGAAGTGTTCCAGCCCTTCGCTTGCGGTGAGCCGCTCAAGGATATGCACCTTCGCTTCCGGCGTGAAGGACGGAGCGGAACGGATGGACTCAAGCCTCTGCTGCCACCAGCGCTTCTCTTCCGGATCCGTGATGTACATGAACTCCGCGCCGATCTTTCCGCAGTATGTCTCGCGGAGCGCTTCGATCAGTTCCCGAAGCGTCATCGAGGCACGGCCGAAATACGTGTTCGCGGTCGAGAATACCTGATCGAGGTCCGCGTCGGTGAGCCCGTAGTACGAGGGATCGAGTTCCGGAATCACCCGGGCCGGCTGATTCTTCAGAGGATCCAGGTCCGAGATTTCGGCGCCGAGATTCCGGTACGCCGCGACAAGCTGCTGCACCGCGACCTGGCGCTGCGCGAAGGCGAGCACCTCATTCTCCGGAATGCAGCTCGGGCGGGCTTCAGCCCCCGCCCGGGCGATGACGCCTGAATCCGGAACCGCGCCGGTCTCAAGCTGCGTGAAGTATGTCTGCCAGGCTTCTGCCACCGCGCCCGGTGACTCCTTCCACCGTGCGTAAAGCTTCTCAATATAGGAAGCGTTGCTCCCGAGCGCCGGCCCTGCGGCGGCCAGATTCATCTGATCCATCTTCTAGAGACTCCCTTCGCCCGCACAAAAACGCGCGCGGCTCTTTTACGTGTCTCTATTTTGTCCCGAAATCAGAATGAATGACAGGACACAGGAAACTCCTGATTTACGGTACTGCTTTTCACTGTAAAAGCCGTTTTTCTGCGTGTAGAATCGCAAGAGAACACCGCCGGAAACACACAAAATCAGTACCGGCCGGCCGTTTCTGAACACCTGGCGAAGATCGTCCCCCGCGTTCCCGCCGGGCGATCCCAAAATCCAAGGAAGGAGATTGATCTAAATGGCTTGTCCTGCAAATCATCCGAAGCTAAATAAGACTGTCCGCGTCGCCGTTACGGGTGCCGCCGGCAACATCGGCTACGCTCTGCTCTTCCGCCTCGCAAGCGGTGCCGTGTTCGGACCCAATACGCCGGTTCAGCTGCAGCTGCTCGAACGCGATAACGAACAGAGCAAGGCCGCCCTGCAGGGTGTCTGCATGGAGCTCTTCGACTGCGCCTTCCCGCTGCTCACGAAGGTGGTGACGACGAGCGACCCGCGCACTGCCTTTGACGGTGCCAATGCCGCCTTCCTGATCGGCTCGATGCCGCGCGGCGCCGGTATGGACCGCTCGGACCTGCTCCTCGCGAACGGCCCGATCTTCCAGGAACAGGGCCGAGCGCTTGACGAAGCGGCTGACCGCAATGTCAAGGTGCTCGTGGTTGGCAACCCCTGCAACACGAACGCCTACATCGCCTACCACCACGCCCCGAATCTCGATCCGAAGTGCTTCAGCGCCATGATGCGTCTCGACGCGAACCGCGCCGTCGCTCAGCTCGCTGAGAAGACCCAGAAGCCGGTCTGCTCGATCCAGGGTGTCCGCGTCTGGGGCAACCACTCGAACTCCATGTACCCGGATATCACCGCGGCCACGATCGCCGGCACTCCCGCGACCGAGCTCGTCGATGAAGCCTGGTATAACGACTACTTTCTCCCGACCGTCGCGACGCGCGGCGGCGCGATCATCAAGGCCCGCGGCAAGTCCTCTGCCGCCTCCGCCGCTTCTGCCGCGATCGACCATATGCGCGACTGGTGGAATGGCTCTGACGGCCGCGTGGTCACGATGGCGGTTCCCTCTGATGGCTCCTACGGCATTCCGGAAGGCATCGTCTGCGGCATGCCCGTGATCTGCACCGGAAACGGCAACTACGAAATCGTGAAGGATATTGAATTCACGGCTGCCGGCCGCGCCCGCCTCGATAAGACGGTGGCTGAGCTCGTGAAGGAAAGCGAAACCGTTGCTCCCCTGCTTGCGGAGTAACCAGACGCGAGAAGCCGTTTAGGCCTGGTTCTGACCAGGTGCCTCGCGGCTTCCCCCTTCCATACCGGCCGGGCGTCGCCCGGCCGATTCTTTTTGGTTAGTGACAGAAAAACCGAACCCCGATGCCTATTGCTTCTGAAATCCAGTCTCTTCTTGATCAGCTCCGGACCGCCCCCGCGGCCGATACCCCGCCGGACAGCGGTGCCCTCACCGTGATTGTCGACACGAACGTGCTCCTCGACTTCTGGGCGTTTCATGATCCGAAAACCGAGGCGCTGCTTCAGCTGATTGAGGATGGGGCCTGCACGATGCTGCGGGATGAGGCAACGGAGAAGGAATTCGCGGAAGTGATTCACCGGCCGGGATTCAAACTGTCCGCGGAAGATCAGACCGCGATTCTCACGCACTGGTTTCAGATCGCGCGCCGCCCGGCATCCCCAGCGAGAGACGCGCTTGCCCGGTGCCGCGATCCTCTTGATCAGAAATTTTTTGACCTCGCCTCAGGCTCCGGCTGCCCGCTGATCGTGAGCAAGGATAAGCTCGTGATGAAGGCCGGCCGCCGCTCCAAAAAAGAAGGCACCGCGGTGATGCTGCCGGAAGACGCCGCACGCTGGATTGAGGCGCAGCGGAGATGCTGAGATCTCAGGCTTTCGGGGATTCCGCTTCTGACACCTGAGTAACTTCGGCATTCGATTCCGGCTTATCGCCAAACGCGTCTTCACTCGGAAGCGTCTCAATATCGGAGAGACTCCGGTCCACGCGCTCCGTCCGTTTCTGAACCCGCTCCACCGCTTCCTGCGCCTGGCGGAGCCGTTTATCCACCGCGTCCATGGCTGCCGCGAACGCCTGGAACTCACTCTTCACGCGCCCAAGCAGCTTCCACACATCCGCGCTCCGCTCCTGGATCGCGAGCGTCCGGAATCCCATCCGGAGGGAATTAAGGAGAGATGAGATCACCGTGGGGCCGGCAGGGGTCACGCGCCACTTCTGCTGCAGCTCATCAAAGAGCCCCGGAATCCGGAGCACCTCGGCGTAAAGGCTCTCAGTCGGCAGATACATGATCCCGAATTCCGTCGTGTACGGTACCTTGAGGTACTTTTCCGCGATGTCCTTCGCGAAAGCGAGAACGCTCGTGCGAAGCGATGCCTGCGCGGACGATTCGGCGTCCCGGTCACCCGCCTCGCGCGCCGCTTCAAGCCGCTCCCAGTCTTCGCGCGGGAACTTCGAGTCAATCGGAAGCCACACTGGCGTAGAAGCATCCGGGCCCGGCATCCGGACCGCGAATTCGACCCGCTTCCCGGTTCCGGGAACGGTTTCCACATTGGTGCCGAACTGATCCGGCGTGAGGATCTCGGATAGGATCGCGCCGAGCTGCGCTTCGCCCCAGGTGCCGCGGGTCTTCACGTTCGACATCAGGCGGCGGAGGCTGTCCACGTTTTCCGAAAGCCCCTTCACTTCGCCGAGCCCCTCCTCAAGTGCCTGAAGCTGGGTCGCCACAAGGCGGAAATTTTCCGAGAGCCGCGTCTGAAGCGTTGTCTGAAGCTTCTCCTCGACTGTTGAACGCATCTGCTCAAGCTTCGCGTCGTTCTGCGCCTGAAGCGCGGTGAGTTTCTGGAACACCGTTTCGTTTACCGCGTTGATCCCGGCAGCGAGCGACGACTCCATCGAGGTGAGGCGGGCTGCCTGGCTCTCCGACCCCTTCCGGATCAGATCAAGCGACTCCCGTCTCACCGCTTCCATCCCCTCGCGGTTCAGGCTGTTCGCCTGGGTAAGCCGCATCTCAAGCCGGTTATGACGCGCTTCCGCCACGTCTGAATTCCGGTCGAGCGCGTCCCGGATCGCGGCTTCAAGCGCCGCGGTATCCGTCTCCTCACGCTTTTCCCCGAACGCGATCTTCAGTAGAAGCACCGCGCAGAGCGCTCCGAGCGCGACTGACAGCATGAGAAGAAAAGAATCCATGAGGAAGAGCTCCTTGAAACGAGAGAAAAACAAAACCGTTCCGTGATTGTAGAAAACCGGAGAGGAAAAAGAAAAAACCGGCAGAGGAAAATCCCCTGCCGGCCGAGGTTCTGAGCGAGTGAATCGCGTCAGAGCACGTGCTTCAGGAAGGCGCGGGTACGCTCTTCACGCGGATTCACGACCACTTCGTCCGGCGTTCCCTCTTCGACGATCACGCCGCCATCCATAAAGATCACGTGGTCCGCGACCTCACGGGCAAAGCCGATCTCATGGGTCACGACCACCATCGTCATGCCTTCACGCGCGAGCTGCGTCATCACGGCGAGCACTTCGCCGACGAGCTCCGGGTCGAGGGCCGAAGTCGGTTCATCAAAGAGAATCGCCTTCGGATCCATCGCGAGAGCCCGGGCAATGCCGACACGCTGCTGCTGGCCGCCCGAAAGCCGCACCGGGTATTCATCGGCGCGGTCCTTAAGCCCCACGCGGTCCAGCATGGCGAGCGCCTTTTCACGGGCTTCGGCCTTCGATTTGTGACCGACAACCACCTGACCGATCATCACATTCTCGATCACCGTGAGATGAGGCCAGAGGTTGAAGCGCTGGAACACCATGCCGAGATGCTCGCGCAGGTGATTGAGATTCGTGCGGCGGCTCGTCACTTCGATGCCATCCACTAGGATGCTCCCCGAGTCCGCTTCCTCGAGCGCGTTGATACAGCGAAGAAGGGTCGATTTCCCGGAGCCTGACGGCCCGAGAATCACCACCTTTTCACCGCGCTTCACATCGAGGTCGATCCCGCGCAGCACCTCAAGCTTTCCATAACTTTTCTTCAGCCCTCGGATCTGAATCATGACGTCGGAAGACATGTTTTTCTCTTCAGCCATTATTTGTCGTCTCCCTTACCCATATGTTTTTCGAGCGCGTGGATGCCGCAGGCGAGCGCGAGCGTCATCACCCAGTAAATCGCGGAAATCGTGAGATACGGTTCCCAGTAACGGGCGGAGGCGCCAGCCACTGTGCGGGCGGCGTACGCGAGTTCCGTGAGACCGATCGCGGAGACGAGTGACGAGTCCTTCAGGATCGCGATCGCGTTGTTCCCGAGAGCCGGAAGCATGCAGCGGAAGGCCTGAGGAAGAATGATGTGACGCATGCACTGCCAGTACGTCATGCCGACCGAACGCGCGGCCTCAGCCTGCCCTTTATCGAGCGACTGGATGCCGGCACGGAACACCTCACTCATATAAGCGCCGGCGTTCAGCGAAATCGCGAGGAAACCGGCGATCAGCGCGCCGTAGTTGCTTCGGAGGTCGCGCGCGAGCTCGCCGCTCACGAGGAGCCCGTCCACCGGGTGCACAAACACCGGGAGGACCGCAAAGTACATCAGGAAAATCTGAACGAAGAGCGGTGTGCCGCGGAAGAAGCTCACCCAGATCGTCACGGGCCACCGAACACCGAAGTAGAGCAGTGCCTTGAGAGGCTGATGGCGGGCCTGCGCCATGCGGGCCATGCCGAGAATCATGCCAAGAAACACGCCGCAGATAACGCACGCGAGCGTGAGCTTGACCGTCATCTCCGCGCCTTCAATAAAGAGCGGCCAATAGTCGGAAAGGACGTCGAAACGGAACATTTGAAGTCAGTCAGTGCGGGAACCGGAGGGCATCAGTCAGACGCTCAGGTTTCCGGATAATGAAAAGCCCCGGCTCCGGCGGAAGTGCCGCGGGAACCGGGGCGGAAAGCCCGGCGGATTACTTGATCGGGAGCTTCGGGACCGGCGTGTTGCCGAACCACTTGTGATAGACCTTCGCGTAGGTGCCGTTCTTATAGACCTTGCGGAGACCATCGTTGATCTGGGCGAGCAGTTTCGTGTTGCCCTTGCGGACAGCGATACCGAAGTACTGTTCCTCGAAATTCGGGTCGCGCGTCATGTTGAAGTGCTTGCCGGGGTTCTGCTGCGCATAGTACGCGAAGACACCGACGTCACCGATCGCGGCGTCGACGCCGCCCGCGTTCAGCTCTTCAAGCGCGAGAGGGGTGTTGTCGAAACGCTTGATGTTGGGGCTCGCCTTGCCGAAAGCCTTCGAGCAGACGATGTCGCCCGCGGAGTTCGCGACAACAGCGACTTTCTTCCCCTTCAGGTCATTGATCGACTTCACGCGGAGGTTACGCTGCGTGAGGATCAGCTGATGCGCGGCGAAGTACGGGAGCGAGAAATCCACCGTCTGCTGGCGCTGCGGGGTGATCGTGATGCCGCTCATGATGATGTCGCGGTCGCCGTTCTTCACGGATTCGAAGATCACGCCCCAGAGCGTGTTCTGGAACTTCACCTGGAAGCCCGCGGCCTTCGCGATTTCCTTCATGAGGTCGATATCAAAGCCAACGATCTCTTTGGAAGGAGCCTGGAATTCAAACGGACGGTAGGTCGCGCCGGTGCCGACGGAGTAAACCGGGGCAGCGATGGCCGGAGCAGCAGTGAACACCGCGGCGGCAGCGGCCGCAGCGAGCAGGGAACGCCTCTTCATGAGCGAATCTCCTTTTTCTGGATAAGGGACCCACAGGCAGCGCGGCCGGAATACGGGTGAGCGGCAGCGCGGCCTCAAGCGGGAACTTAAAAATCGAGAGGTAATCTTAGTACGGAACCCGGCCGAACGTCGAGAATTTTTTAGTAAATTCAAGCGCCAGTCGGCGCAGAGTCCAGATATGACAATGCCCTGGTCCGACGAATCAGATCAGGGCATTACTGCTAACTGTCAGCTGCCACCTGGGCAGCGGAACAATTACTTGGCAGCGGCGGAAGAAGCCGGAGCGGAAGCAGCAGCAGCGTCAGCCGGAGCGGAAGCAGCGGCAGAAGCCGGAGCGGAAGCAGCGACGGAAGCGTCAGCAGCGGCGGAAGAAGCGGGCATAGAAGCAGCGGCGGACGGAGCAGCGTCAGCAGCGGAAGAGGCCGGAGCAGAAGCCTGCTTGGAGCAAGCAACAGCCATCATGGCGATAGAAGCGGCGGCAACAATCTTCAGAGCGGTATTCATTTTTGAGACAATCCTCTAAAACAAACGTCCATCTAGGATGGAATCTATAAACTATAAACTGTTCCCCCCAGAAGTGGAGTGCGTAAATGTCGCTGCATTTCTGGTGAACGGAGCCATTCTATCTACTTTCGCGTGTGAGTGCCAACGGAATTAGGATAAACGCCAACCGGATATAACCCGGTAATGTAAACCCTAATACCGCCGGCCCGACGCCGAGACAGCGGGACTCCTGGGAAACTTGATTAAAAAAGCCCCGGAAAATCCGAAACTTGCTTTTTCATCCTGGGCACTGCCCAGGAATCAAAACACAGGGGAGATTGTATTCCGCCCCCACCCCCTTGGCTATCACGCAAATTAGGATGGTTTTGCGCCGTAAGCACATACCCTGATAGGCCGCTTTTTTCCTATTTTATCGGTGTCTCCTTTTTCCTCCGGCCGTTTTTCCCTGTAGCGGGAATAAGAACTTGGCCCCCGGAATTGTCCACAAAACCGGGCTCAAAGCCCCGGTTTCGGCGTCTGCAGAAGCGGTATCCTCCGCTCCCTAATCTTTTTCATAACCCCCGGCGGCCGCTCCGGGTTTCTAGAACCAAGGTCTCAAGGGGAAGCGGGGGACCGCCCCTCTCCCATCTCGTCAATACGGGATCCCGGGAGTCTCCGGAACGAGCCTGAAAGTGCGGTTGGAGGAATCGGAAAACCAGGGTTTCCTCTCTATATATATTAGAGGGGGTCGGTTTTTCCCTCCTGGAAACCCCACCCGGATCCGGCTTCCAGCCCCGAAAAAAGAGGCCCTTCCCGATACAGGAAGAGCCTCGTCAAGAATTCATTCCACTGCGGTACCGGCATTGCTAAGCAAGCCAGTGATGGATGAACTAAAACACCCGTCAGTATAGCTTCGCTCCCACGCCTTCGCAGAAAACATTACGTAATTTTACTTTCCGGGTAATGTCCCCTTTCGGGGCCTGATTGAACGCGGAGTGTAGAAGACCAGGATTTCCGTCCGACACAGGACCCGCTGTCACAGCCCAGATATAAAGAAAAATCCCAGAACACAGGGTGTTCTGGGATTTCGGAATTTTGTGGTGCGCCCGGTAGGATTCGAACCCGCGACCCCCTGGTTCGTAGCCAGGTGCTCTATCCAACTGAGCTACGGGCGCAACTCAGGATGTGAATCTTATATGCGGAAATTACGTTTGTCAAATTTTTTTCTTCACTTTTTTCTTCCGGATTTGCCTCGGAATTCCAAACAGGAAGAAAAACAGAGAGTTCCAGGCATCTCTAGCTTTACGGCCTCCCGCCACTCACGCCCATCCACCCGGCCTCTTCCCCCTGAAGCACGGCTGCCCGGTGTAACGCCCCCGGCAGAATCCGATAATTTTGCGTTTTTCGCATTCAGAGTTTGCGGAATCCGCTTTTACTTCTACGTCTTCCGGACTACATAATGTAGCCATCAGTTCAGGATAAAAACCTTGGGAGCAGAAGCATGGCACGGATGGATGAATTTGACTGGCTCACGGAAATCAACCGCGCAAGCATTGTGACGAATCTCCGGTCGGGACTTATCAATCGGAGCACCGCCGTGATGGCGGCAGACGCCCTGAGGGGCGTTGTGTCCGATGTGAAAAGCGGAAAGTCCCCCCGCGCGAAACGCGTGATTCTCTATGAACCCCTTCTCATCGCGAAGGCCGGACCCGAAGTCACCGTGATTCATGCCGGCCGTTCCTCTCAGGACATGCATTCAACATTCCGGCTCGCGATGCTGCGGAGCGCGACGCTTGACCTCATGGAGTCGCTTGACGGGACGCTTGATGACCTCGCGCTCTTCGCCCGGAAAAACGAATCAACGCTTCTCCCCGCTTACACAAACGGGGTCGCGGCGCAGCCCACCACGCTCGCCCATCTCGTTTCCGGCTACATCGCGGGCTATGCCCGGGACCGCGAGCGGCTGAGCGAATTCTATATCCGCATGAATGAGTGCCCGATGGGCTGCACCGTGCTGAACGGCACCGGGTGGCCGCTCGACCGGAACGGGATGTCAGACTTCCTCGGGTTTGACCGTCCGAGACGGAACGCTTTTGACGCGACCCAGATTTCGCAGGTGGATCTCCCGGTGGAACTCGCCGGCATCGTGGCCGCGATCGGCCTTCATATCGGGGAAATGATCGGCGGGATCATGACGCAGTACGCGCAGCCCCGCCCCTGGCTCCTCCTAAGCGAAGGGGGCGATAACACCTATGTATCTTCCGCCATGCCTCAGAAGCGGAACCCGGGGCTCCTCAACAACACCCGCGCGGAAGCCTCTGACGCCGTTGCAGCGGCCGAAGGCGTGTTCCTCCGGGCGCATAACGTGGTCTCCGGCATGATGGACGGAAAGAGCGCCGGAAAGAACACCGGGATGGCGGACACCGCGTCCTCCGCCCTCACGAAGCTCCGGCGCGTGATCGCGGGAATTGTCGTGAACCGTGACCGGGCGCTTGAGGAACTGAATCTCGACTGGACCGCAAGCCAGGAAATCGCGGATCAGCTCATGCTGAAGCACGGTCTTCCCTTCCGTATCGGCCACCACATGGCAAGCGCCATGGTGAGCTGGGCCCGCGCGAATAACGTCCGTCCGAGTGACTTCCCGTATGACGAAATGAAGGCGCTCTACCGGAAAGAGATCGAATCCGAATTCCCGGACGCGTCGCCTGACCTACCGATGACGGAAGCCGAATTCCACTCCTGCCTCGACCCGAAGTCGATTCTTGAGAAGCGTCAGACCGCAGGAAGCGCGAATCCGAAGGAAACCTCCGCGATGCTCTCCGAACAGGAAGCCCGTATCGCCTGGTACCGGGAGAACACCGCGATGGCCCGCGGCCGGATCGCGTCCGCGCATCAGGCGCTTGCGGACGCCTTTGACGCGATCCGCTGAAGCTTCAGACCCGCGCCGTTCACTTTTACTGATTCCTCAAAGGAGGATTGATCATGAGCTTATTTCTGCCCATACTAGGGGTTGGCGTGACTATTCTGGCCGGCTGGGCCATGATCCGCCGCTACCAGACGCATATCGTGCTGCTTTTCTCAGGCCTTGTTCTGGTCGCTGCCGCCGCGTTTCTCGCCGGCGTCGATATCCTGCCCAAAGGCGTGAAGTCCTCCGGTTTCGCGGGGTTTGATATCTTCAATCTCCTCGTCTCGATCGGTAAGAAGCAGGCCTCCGGGATCGGCTTCCTCATCATGGCGGCCGGCGGTTTCGCGGCTTATATGGAGCGGATCGGTGCAGCGAACGCCCTTGTCCGCATCACGGTTTCGCCGCTTCGGAAGCTGAACAGCCCGTACCTCGTTCTCGTGCTCGGGTACCTCATCGGTCAGATGCTCGTCATGGTGATCCCGAGTGCCGCCGGTCTCGCGATGCTGCTCCTTGTCGCGCTGTACCCGATTCTGAAGGGCGTCGGGGTGTCCCCTGCCGCCGCTGTTGCCGTGATCGGCACGTCGGCCGGCATGACTCTCGGCCCCTCCTCAGGCACCGCGAACCTCGCGGCTAAAGTCGCCGGGCTCGACCCGATCATCTACTTCGTGCAGTATCAGCTTCCCGTCGCGATCCCGACACTCATCGCGGTTGCTGTCTGCCACTACTTCGTGCAGCGCTATTACGACCGAAAGGGGGACGATGTCTACCAGGACGCCGATCAGGTCCAGGCAAAAGAGGTGCCGTCGGTGCCGGTCTGGTACGCGGTCTTCCCGCTTCTGCCGATTGCCCTGATGATCATCTTCTCGAAACTCGTCATTTCGACCGTGAAGCTCGACACGATCGCCGCACTCTTCCTTGTCTGGGTGCTCGTGATCCTCGTTGAGCTTATCCGGCTCCGCAGCCCGAAAAAGATCTTCAAGGACGCCATGGCGATGTTCCAGTCGATGGGGAAGATGTTCGGCGGTATTGTCGCCCTGATTATCTGCGCGGAATTCTTCGCGAACGGCCTCAAGGTATCGGGCGTCATCACGGCGCTCATCGATTCCGCCCAGGGGATCGGTGCCGGGATGCTCGAGATGGCGGTGATCCTTGCCCTGATCATGGGTCTCGTCACCTTCCTCACCGGGTCCGGTGTCGGCGCTTACTCGAGCTTTGCTGCCCTCGCTCCTGATGTGGCGCATGGCCTTGGCGGCACGGTGGCCTCGCTTGTGACCCCGATGCAGTTCGCGTCCGGCATGTTCCGCGCGATGTCCCCGGTGGCCGGTGTCATCATTGCTGTTGCCGGTGCCGCGGGTGTCACCCCGATCGCGGTCGTCCGCCGCACCTGGCTCCCGATGGCGGTCGGCATGATCGTGACCTTCGCCGCGAACGCGATCTTTATCGGCTGACCAATACACTCTCTTTCCCCGCCCCGGATGAATCCCGTCCGGGGCGAAACTATGGATTTAGCACCGCATGCCTTTCTCTGAATCGTTTTCCACTGAAAAGAAACACGCTTTCAGAAGGAGCTGAAATGAAATCTCTGATTACGCTTACCGCGGTTCTTGCCGCGATGCTCTCGGTGTCCGCTGCCGCGGACGCTCTGCCGCTTGATGCCTCCGTAAAGCCTGCGGTGACGCGGCTCGCGAACCCGGCTCCGAAAACCGGTCTCTATGTCGGCAACTCCTTCACGTACTACAACTGCGGGCTCGTCGGCTACGTGCGGGGGTTCGCGAAGGCCGCGGGCATCCCGTGGCGCGCCCGGCAGATCACGATCAGCTCAGGCCGCCTCTCCTATCACCCGATGGCGCAGTATCTCGCGCCGCATGAACTCGACCCTTATGCGAAGGGAAGGGTGAAGGACGGAAAACTCACTGCCCCGATGTTTGACGTGGTCTTCATTCAGGCGCTCAGCACGGAGCCGATTGACGCGAAAAGCATTCCGACCTGGAAAAAGTATCTGAAATCTGAAATCGCCGAAGTGAAAGCCGCGGGGTCTGAACCCGTGGTGGTCGTTACCTGGGCGAAAAAGGATCAGCCGGAAGACACGAAGAAGCTCGCGGACTCGATTATTTCAGCCGCAAATGAAAATGGGGCCGCGGCGCTTCCCGTGGGACTCGCCTTCGCGGAAGCCCATGCCGGTCGTCCGGATATCAACTTCTATGCGCCCGACAAAAAGCATCCGTCAGCCGCGGGCTCCTATCTCTATGGCGCCGTGGCTTACAGCTTCCTCTTCCACCGGTCACCTGAAGGTCTGAAGTTCCTCGGTGGGTGCGATAAACCGCTCTCCGAAGCGGACGCCGCGTACCTGCAGTCAGTCGCCTGGAAGACCGTCAGAGCTTTCTACGGCTGGTAGTCATCCGGAATACATTTCCGTTCTACAATAATTCAACAAAGAGGAGCGGCTTCCCTTAACGCCTCTCCTCTTTGCTATATCCACTAAAGGAGAAACATAGATGCAGAGACGCTTATTGCTCAGTTCCGCTGCCGCAGCCGCTCTCGCCGCCGCGCTGACCGCCTGCGGAAAGAAGGAACCCGCGGCTTCCGCTGCCGCCGCTTCGAGCGCCGCTTCCGGTGAACTTCGCCCGATCACGATCGGCGTTACGGCCGGCACGAGTGAGGAAGTCGCTGAAGTGGTGACGAAGGAAGCCGAAAAAGCCGGACTCAAAGTCACAGTGAAGGTGTTCGGCGACTACCAGACGCCGGACGCTGCGCTCGCGAGCGGTGAAATCGACGTGAACAGCTACCAGCATGAGCCCTTCCTTCAGGCCTACAACGCGAATAACAAGACTGACCTCGTTGTGGCCGGAAAGACCTATCTCGCCCCGCTCGCCCTCTACTCGAAGAAGATCAAGAGCGCCTCCGAGATCAAGGACGGCGCGACGATCGCTATTCCGAACGATCCGTCGAACGGCGGCCGCGCGCTTCAGCTCCTCGCGAAGCAGGGCTGGATTGAACTGAAGCCCGATGTCCCCGCCACCAAGGTGACGAAGGCTGATATCACGAAGTACGTGAAGAAGATCAAGATCGTCGAAATCGAGGCCCCGCAGCTGCCCCGTTCGCTTGACGACACAACCGCTTCCGTGATCAATGCGGGCTACGCCTTTGCCGCGAACCTCACGAAGAAGGATCAGATCGTCGCGGAAGACAATACGTCTCCGTACGTGAACATCATCGCCGTGAAGAAGGGCCGCGAAACCGATCCGTCGATCGTGAAGTACATCGAAATCTTCCACACGGAACCCGTGAAGAAGTTCATCGAGGATAAGTACAAGGGTCAGGTCATTCCGGCGTGGTAACTGACCGCCGCTAGAACCTCCCGGAATCATTCCGGCATAGCGTCCGAAGGGGATCCTTCGGGCGCTTTTTTGTCCGGACAGCGGCTTTGGCTATATAGTAAAAGGCATTACGTATACGAAAAAAGACCGATAAGAGATAAAACACAATGATTGAGAACCGCCCTGACTCCTCAGATCCAGATCCCAAGACCGGGATTATCGGGCGGATTCTGTCGTCATTTGAGTCGCTTTCCGCGATCGGCGCGGTTCCCGGCCCCCGGGCTGTAGCCGCGCTTGCCCGTCTCCACCGCGCGGACTTTATTGCCGGGCTCTCCGTGATCGGGCTTCTGCTCCCAGAGGCGGTCGCCTATGCCGGCATCGCCGGAATGCCGCCCGCCTCCGGTCTTATCGCGCTTTTCTGCGGTCTCGCCTGTTATCTGCTCATCGGCCGCAGCCGCTTCGCGATTGTGTCCACCACGAGCTCCTCCGCTCTCGTGCTCGCGGTCGGTGTCGCGACACTCTCCGCGGTCCAGGCGGACGCGGATCCCGAGACCCTTGCCGCCGTGCTTGTCATGATGACAGGTTTCTGGTTCCTGCTCGCGAGGCTCCTTGGCTTCGGGCGCGCCTCTAACTTTGTCGCGAAACCGGTGCTCCGGGGCGTCACGATGGGACTCTCGCTCACCATCACGCTGATGCAGCTCCCGAAGCTCTTCACGCTGACACCCGACACCATGTCACCTTTCGGGCGGCTGTTCCACACGGTTCAGGCGCTTCCGACGCTCAGCCCCGCGCCGCTTCTCTTCGGCGCGGCGGCGCTTCTCGTCCTCCTCTTCTGGCGCTGGCCGAAGCAGCCCGCGAGCCTCTGGGTAATCGCGGTTTCGGTTGCCGCGACCTACGTGATCCCATTCCCCGAGTACGGCATTCCGCTTGTCGGGAATATCGACCTGCACCGGAACGCCCTGTCGCTTGAAAGTCTCGCGAACGCTGACTGGATCGGCGCTATTCAGATGAGCGCGGCGCTCTGCCTCATGGTGTACGCCGAGTCTTACTCAAGTATCCACGGGGCAGCGGCACGGCACGGTGACTCTCCTGACACGAACCGGGACCTGATCGCGCTCGGCACCGCGAACGTCGTCTCAGGTTTCTTCGGCGGGCTCGCCGTGGGCGCGGGCTACTCCGCGACAAGCCTGAACGAGGAGTCCGGCGCGAAAAGCCGGCTCTCTGCCGCTACCGCTCTCGCGGTCTGCGTTCTGGCGATCATTTTCCTTCTCCCGCTGGTTGAGCGGATCCCGGAACCGATCCTCGCCGCCATTGTGATCAACGCGGTGTCGCACGGTCTTTCCCCGAAACCCCTGCTCCCCTACTTCCGCTGGAAGCGCGACCGGCTGCTCGTCATCTCGTCCTTCCTCGCGGTGGCGATCCTCGGCGCGCTGAATGGTCTGCTGGTTTCTGTTGTCCTCTCCGTGGTGTTCATTCTCTTCAACGCTGCGGAGCCGCATGTCTCTGAACTCCGCCATCTCCCGGGGTCCCACAGCTACGTGAACCGCCTGATCTTCTCCACCGCGACCCCGGTGCCCGGGATTCTGATCCTGCGGCTTGATCAGCCGATGTTCTTCGCGAACGCCGAACCGATGATGAAAAAGGCGAAAGCGATATATGAGATGCGGCGCCAGACGGAAAAGATCTCCATTCTGATTCTGAGTCTCGAGGAATGCGCGGACCTTGACGGCACCGGTATCGAAGCGCTTCAGATGTTCGCGCGGGACCTCGTGCGCTCGAACTGCCGGCTCTTCATCTGCCGGCTCCACCGCCGGGCCCGTGAAGCGCTTTCTCACGCCGTGATTCCGGAGCTTCCGCTCACCTCGCTCTCGTTCCTCTCGGTCGACCGCGCGGTGAAAGCCGCGGTTGAGCAGAAAAAGACGGAACTTGAACTCCTCACGCGCTACCGGAAAGCCGCATCCTTCCGCCCCGAGGACGATTAGATCCGCACAGGCTTTTTCTGAGCGCTTAAAATGGCGCAGCCTCTTTTCTTCGCCTGAAACGGACTCTCTCCGCTTCAGGTAACGGGCGCCGCAGCACCCTCTTATCTCACTGATTTTCAAAGCGACATGCCACATAATCCTCAAGCACTGGAACTCCTTTCGCCCGCAAAGAACGCGGACATCGGTATCGAGGCTTTCCGCCACGGCGCGGACGCCGTCTATATCGGCGGGCCGTCCTTCGGCGCGCGGTCCGCTGCCGGGAACAGTCTTGAGGATATTTCTCGTCTCTGCGAAACGGCGCACCGCTTCCGCGGACGCGTCATGATGACACTCAACACCATTCTTCGGGACGAAGAGATCGAACCCGCGGCGAAGCTCGCCTGGGACGCCTGGAACGCGGGTGTTGACGCACTGATCGTCCAGGATATGGGGCTTCTCAAAGCAGATCTCCCGCCGATCCAGCTGCACGCCTCGACGCAGTGCGATATCCGGACGCCTGAAAAAGCGAAGTTTCTTGAAGAAACCGGATTCTCTCAGATCGTGCCGGCGCGTGAACTGACGCTAGAAGAAATCCGCGCGATCGCGGATGTCCTCACTTCGGCCCGGATTGAGTTCTTTGTGCACGGGGCGCTCTGCGTGAGTTACAGCGGCCAGTGCTACGCGAGCGAAGCTGTGAAGTGCCGGAGCGCGAACCGCGGCGCCTGCGCCCAGATCTGCCGCCTGCCCTTTGACGCCGCGCTTGAGGACGGCACGGTTCTCGCGCGCCACCAGTACCTGCTCTCTCTTAAAGACAACAATCAGAGCGGGAACCTCGCGGAACTTGTCGCGGCCGGTGTCCGGAGTTTCAAGATTGAGGGGCGGCTGAAGGATATGGACTACGTGAAGAACATCACGGCGTTCTATCGGAAGAAACTGGATGCATTCCTCAATACCCACCCCGAATACGCGAAGGAAAGCGTGGGGGATGTCCGTTTCTCTTTCACGCCGGACCCTGCGAAGACCTTTAACCGCGGCGCGACGGAATATTTTGTCCACGGCCGGATTCCCCATATCGCGACTATCACGACGCCGAAAAACGCCGGCGAACCGATCGGCACGGTGAAAAAAATCAATGCCCGCTCGATCGTGATCCGCGCGAACGAACCGCTTCATAACGGCGACGGTCTTACGTTTTACGATCAGAAGGGGGAACTCTCAGGGCTTCTCGCGAACCGTGTCGAGCCGCTCGAAGGACGGACAACGGAAATCTTTACGCGTGAGTCTCCCGCCAAACTCGCGAACCTCCGTCCGGGAACGCAGATCCTCCGGAACCACGATCAGGCCTGGACCCGGGAGCTTGAAGGGGACACCTCGGTCCGCAAGATCCCGGTGAAGGTTGAGGCTTCCGTTGACCCGAAGGGTATTTCGCTTTCGATCGAGGACGCTGAAGGATGCCGCGCGGCGATCCGCGAAGCGATGACGCTCGATCCCGCGAAAAACGGCGTGAAATCGCTTGAGCAACAGAAAAACGCGCTTTCAAAGCTCGGCGACACCGACTATCGGGCCGATACGATTGAGCTTCACGAGGACACGCCGCTTTTCATCCCGGTTTCGGTCCTGAATAACCTCCGCCGGTCACTCGTCGACAAGTTTGAGGAAACGAGGCGCGGCGCCTTTACGCGCTGGGAACGGGCGCCCGTGAAGGTCGTTCCCTTCCCCGTGAAGACGCTCGACTACCGCGCGAACGTCTATAACAGCCGCGCGAAGGCGTTCTACGAAGAGCGCGGCGCGACGGTCACTCAGATGGCGTTTGAAACCGGTGAAGTCCGGGGAGAGGCGGAACTCATGCACTGCCGCCACTGCATCCGCTATACGCTCGGTATCTGCCCGAAAGATGCGATCAAGCGCGGCGAAAAGATCCGCCCGACCCCGATCATCCTCACCTCCGGCCCGATGAAATTCATCGCCCGCTTCCACTGCGGCCCGTGCGAAATGACACTCCACGGTGAACGGACCCGCGGGTGACATTCCGGTCTCCGGCGAAAGAGCCGGCAGCGCTTCCCCCATCCCGCCGCCGGTTTCATTTAGGACTTCAGCCGTAAAGACTACCTCTTAGAGCATTTACCGTAAATGCGGTATTAACAAAATCAATTTGTAGCAGATAATGGCTTTTACCTGTTATTTAATTAAAAGAAGAGTCAAATGGATTATGCGTTCAAAGGCGGAGTGCTCTTCGTCAACGTAAGCGCCATTCAGGCGCTCGCGCTCGCGGTGCTCACGTACTATTTCGGCGTCTGGGTAAAGAAGCACGTCAGCATCCTCGAGAAGTACTCGATCCCGAGCCCGGTGGTCGGCGGCATTCTGTTCTCCATCGTGCTGTCGATTCTCGACGGCATGAACATCATGAAGGTGCATTTTGATTCGTCGCTGCAGACGCTTCTGATGCTTGCCTTCTATACGACGATCGGCCTTATGGCGAGCCTGAAGCTGATCAAGAAGGGCGGCACGCTCCTCATCTCCTTCTTCATCGCGGTTTCTGTCCTCGTGGTGCTGCAGAACCTCGTCGGCATGTCGATTGCCCAGGCGATGGGGCTCGATAAGCATTACGGCATTCTCGCCGGTTCCGTCTCCATGATGGGCGGTCTCGGCACGGCCGCGGCCTTCGGTCCGTTCTTTGAAGACACCTACGGCGTCACGGGCGGCACGGCGGTCGGCATCACGGCTGCCACGTTCGGCATGGTCGCGGCGCTTGTCCTTGGCGGCCCGTTCGGCGAATGGGTGATTCACCGCTACAAGATCCAGACCCCCAAGCAGCCGCATGAGCCCGAGGAAAAGCTGATGCTGCCTTCTGACACCGAAGTGTCCATCACGTCCGAGCAGCGCGCGAACACCCCCACGTTCACGGACGAACTGATGAAGGCCGGCTCCATCGTCGCGCTCTGCATGGCGCTCGGCACTGTGGTTTCGAGCTACCTCGGTCAGTACATCACGCTCCCGGCCTATATCGGCTCCATGATCGTGGCCGCTATCGTCCGCAACATCGGTGACTTCACCCACTCCTTCTCTGTTGAAGGCAAGGGTCTCAACGCTGTCGCTGACATCAGCCTGATCCTCTTCGTCACGATGGCGATCAATTCGCTGAAGCTCTACGAACTCGTGAATCTCGCGATTCCGATGATCGTGATTCTCGCGGCCCAGACCCTGCTGATGCTCTGCTTTGCCTGGCTCGTCTTCATCAAGCTCTTCGGCAAGGAGTACGACAACGTGATGCTCGCTGTGGGCGGCATCGGTTTCGGCATGGGCGCTACGGTGAACGGCCTCGCGAACATGCAGGCGATCGGCGAAAAGTATGGTTCCTCGGCCCGAGCCTGGCTCATCGTGTCGATTGTCGGCGCCTTCCTGATTGACCTTGTGAACGCGCTCGTGATCACCTACATGGGTACGCTCTGAGTTTGATGTCCTCCGGGCGGCTGCGGCCTCCCGGAAACCACGCTCCAAAAAAACGCTCTGGATCGGATGGATCCAGAGCGTTTTCATTTGCCCGAAAGACAGGGCGCGGCTTTACGCCTTCGGCGCCGTCTGATCGATGATATCGAGTGACGCTTCAATCTGCAGACCGTCAAACTTATTCGCGACATCCTTATTCGCGAGAATCATTTCGTACACCGCGTCCATCGCGGACTGCGTGGATTCGCGGATCGGGTATCCAGCCATGGTGCGCCCGATAAAGACTGAGGAAAAGATATCGCCGGTCCCGGAGAAGCTGAGCGGAATGAGCTTATAGGGAAGGACAAAATGGTGATCCGCCTTCGCGTCGTACCCGCAGACCACGGAGCCCTCTCCTTTCACCTGCATGCTCGTCACCACGACAGACCTCGCGCCCTGATCGCGGAGCTTCGCGATCAGCGCCTTCGCGTCATCCATCGAAATCGGGTCCTTCGAATAGGGAATGCCGGCGAGGTAGCAGGCTTCCGTGTAATTCGGGAGCAGGAAGTCAGAGACCGGGATCAGTTCCCGCAGGAAGCCGACTGTCTCCTCAGGGAGCCCCTGATAGAGCGAGCCTTCATCCCCCATGATCGGGTCTGTGAAAACCAGCGCCCCCGCAGCGCGCTGCGCCTGGCAGAAGTCGCGGACCAGAGACGCCTGTTCGCCGGATGTCATGAAGCCTGTCGACACCGCGTCAAAGTGGAACCCGAGGTGCTGCCAGATGCGGAGCGTATCCCGCATGTAATCCGTCGTATCGAGGAAAGCGTATTCACCGTACGCGAAGTTATTCGACACCAGCGCGGTCGGAAGGTTATAGAGGTCGTAGCCCAGGTGCGTGAGCACCGGAAGCATGGCAGAAAGCGCCACTTTGCTGTAGCCCGCCACGTCCGTGATCAGAAGCACCTGCTTCCCTTTTCCGTTTTTCTGCATCAGTTCTTTCCTCTTTTTTCACTCTGCTCCGCGGCCGCTTTTCCGGCCGCCTTCGGACTTTTATCGCGACGGCTGTGCTTAGCCTCCCGCTGCGCGGCAGATTCTCTTTCCGTCGTTCGGATCAGTTTTTCGCGTTCGAGTTTCGCCTTTTCATCCATCATGCACTTGCCGTAGGCGAACATCAGCGCCAGCACGCCGACACCCCCGATGGTGAGAGGGCTGTCTGACAGGTGAGCGGCAATCCAGGCGGCAGCGAGTCCTACAAAAACACTGACGGCCGCCGGAGCGAATCGGATTTTCGGCATCTCGGTAAACCTTTACGCATAAACAGTTGATCGGTCCATTCTATAGGGAGAGCGAAGAGCCTGTGCCGGACCGCGCGTAAGCGGATAAATCGTGACGCTCTTCCCCCTCCCTCCCAATCAACCGGATATTAGCGGCAGATCTGTCAAAAACTCTTCAAAATTCAATCACTCAGAAAACGGCTCCCCGGAAAACTGAAAGGCCCGGCATCTCTGCCGGGCCATCCCCCATCCGGAAGCCGCCTCAGATGAGGCAGCACCAGAAATTCATCAGCGGATGATCAGAATCGGGCACTCCGCTTCAGCCGCGACGCGGGTCGCGACAGAGCCGAGCACCGCGCTCTTGAAGTTCGTGAAGCCGTGAGACCCCATCACCACAAGGTCAAGCTTTTCCTTATTCGCGTAACGCGCGATCGCGTCACCCGGATTCCCGACGAGCCGCACGGCCCGGGGCTGGATCCCGATATCCTGCAGCGCCGGAATCGCGCTGGCCGTGGCGTATTCAAACTCCTGCTGCTCGTACTTCTCCGCGTCTTCCATCGAGACCGTCGGCGCGTCACAGTCGTTCGCCGCGGTCATCAGATCCGCGTAGAAGTCTTCCACGGCGCTCAGCACCTCAAAATCGGCCTTATTGCCGAAGAGCTCACGGTTCTTGCCGATCCACTCTATCGCCTTCAGACCATATTCGGAGCCATCAACCGCGATGCCGACGCGAAGCGCGTCCTGCGCGGGAGCGGGTTTCTCACGGACCAGCAGCACCGGGGTATCGCATCCCGCGAGCACGGCGTTCGTCACGGAGCCCATAAAGAGCTTCTTCACGTTGGTCTTACCCTGGGCACCCATCACGACGAGGTCAGGCTTATAGGCGCCGATCTCTTTCACGATTTCTTCGGAAGGCGCGCCGACCACGCATTTTTCTTCAACCTTGATGCCCTTGATGCCAAGCGGTGAGCGGACCATCACGAAAGCCTTTTCAGCTCCGGCCTTGATCCAGCTGTCATACACATCGGTGTTCCAGATCTCCGTCACCACACGGCCGCGGGGAGCCGCCACATAGAACGCCTCAACCGCAGGCTTCTTCCCGATCATCGACGTACGTGACGCAATAAATTCAGCCGCATAGCGGCTGTAGGAGCTGCCGTCAACAGGGAGCAGTATTCTCATATCCATCTCCTTCCGTTCAGTTGGCCGGCGTGCTCATTCTGACTACAGGCACTACCGTCCTGATAATTGTCTTTTTTGCAACCTTTCCTTCACTCTCAAGTATACGCTTGTAAAAATAAGTTGTTAATAATTAGGGACAAATGCTAGTTTTTATCCTATAAGAGGTAGATCTGCCTCCGCAGGCTTTGTCAGGCGATGCTGAGAAGGTCTTCCCAGCGCGTCGTGTAGCAGGGCGAGAGCAGGCCGCGGCACATTTTCCAGCGGTCTGAGGCGATCGAGCTCCCGGTCACGATTACTTTCTTCCCGAACCGTCCCGTCAGGTCATCAAGCGTCCGCATAAGCCGCCGGCTCCGGTCGTCCTCTTCTTCCGTAAAGAGATCCAGCTGCGGCGAGATCCCGGGCTCCAGCCCCGTCAGCATGACACCCGCCTTCTTGAAGGCGAAGCCATCCCGCCACTTCGCGCGGACCACCCGGACCGCGGCATCGGTGATTTTCAGCGTATCCGCGGTTGCCCGCGGGAACGCCGCCACGCCGGCCGCAAAGTACTGGGGCACGTTCGGGTTGAAAATATTTGTCTGAAAAAAGACTTCAACCAGTGAAGCGGCCATTTTCTGGGAGCGCATCTTCCGGGCGGCCTCCGCGGCGTGCGTCGCGACACTTGCTTCCACCGCCGCGCGGTCCGCGACCGGTTCCGCAAACGACCGCGACCGCATGATCTGCTGCTTCGGGGGCGGCGCGGCTTCAAGCGCGAGGCACGGATGCCCGAGGAGCTCCTCATGCGTTCTCGCGAGCGTCACGCCGAACTGCTTCCGAACAAGCGAATTCGGGAGCCGTGTGAAGTCATACGCGGTTCTGCCCCCCATCCCTTCAAGCCTCGATCCGATCCGGCGTCCGATTCCCCAGATTTCCTCTACCGGGACGAGCTTCATCGCGCGCTCCTGCCGCTCTGGGGTCAGGCTCTCCCAGTCGAGCACTCCGCCAAGCCCCTTATAGGTTTTCGCGAGATGATTCGCGAGTTTCGTGAGCGTCTTCGTGCGGGCGGAACTGACGCAGGTCGGAATCCCGACTCCCCGCAGCACCCGGCTCCGGATCGCGGTGAGAAGCTCCGGGATCTCCTTCTCCACCCCGGTGAGATCAATAAAACACTCATCAATCGAATACGGCTCAATCGCCGGCACGAGCCGCGACACCGTTTTCATCATGCGGGCGGAAAGGTCGCCGTAGAGTTCATAGTTGGATGAAAACGCGACCACTTTCCCCGATCGGATCAGATCCCCGATCTTGAAGGCCGGCGTGCCGTTTTTGATACCAAGCGCCTTCGCTTCGGCGCTTCGCGTGACCACGCAGCCGTCATTATTCGAGAGCACCACGATCGGTGTCTTCAGCAGATCCGGCCGGAATACCCGCTCGCAGCTCGCGTAGAACGAGTTCGCGTCGACCAGCGCAAAACGAGGCTCCTGCAGCATCTTCCGCCCCCTTCCCCATGCCTCTTTTTCCCGGAGCCTGGCTTTCAGCGGCGCGAGGCCGCGGAGAAGCTCTGGATCACATTCGTCACGACGCCGATGAAGGACCACTCATCGCACTCGCCCGGAATGATCGTCCGGTAGAGACCGCTGCTGTTCTCGGGATGCAGCTCCATTTTCCCGTCCCGCTTCACGAGACGCTTCACGGTGAAATCCGTGTTGATCCGGGCAATTACAATGTCGCCGTCCCGGGGCTCAAGAAGGCGGGAAACCACAAGCAGGCACCCAGGCGTGATGCCGGCATCCACCATCGAGTCGCCGGTCACATGAACGACAAACGTGTTTTCGGGGTTCGGGGCGAGAAGGTCATTGAAGTCGAGCGGCTCATGCGCGTAGTCATCCGCAGGGGACGGGAAACCGGCCTGGACGCTTGAAACCTCATACTCAATCTCGGCGTGGGAGAGCTCCGTCTTCATCACCATGGCGCCTGGCGGAAGCTCCGCCGCGCTTTCGACATCAAGCACGTGGCGCATCCACATGTTGCCGCCCGCTCTCCTGAAGGTTTCTTTCTGAAGCGGTGTCACTGAGACCTGAAGGTGCTCGGTAAGCCCCTTCCCCTGCCCTTTCTTCCGGCCGGTGCCGGGTCTTCTGCCGCCCCACCCGGAGCGCGGCTTCGCGCCGTCTGCTTTCTTTTCCGCCATTTTCGAGATCCTCTTTCTGACAGCCTTCCCCGGGAGTTTTTCGATTCCCGGACAGCCATCATGATTAATTCAGTATTTTTTTCAAGATTACTTTACCTCACTTCCTCTCCGGCGGAAAGCGGAAACGGAGGAAATGAAAAGGACTGGCAGTGGGAAAGGCGGGAGGAAACCGAGGCGCGCATCCGGACAGATGGCAAAAAAACAGCCTGGGCAGGAAGGAGAGGAATCTGCCCAGGCAATAATGCAACAACCATTGGAGTTACGCTCCTATATTACGGATTTCCTTAAGAAAAAACGATAGACCGCTAGACCCAGCAAGGATCCTCCACCGGTAGTAGATCGTCTTAGGTCTCAGGTCCTAGAGGGAAAGGATTGGAGAACACGGCGGAACACCGCCACTCCCCAGAGTTTATATTTTCAGGATTTCATATAAAAACAATTTTTTATTATTTTTCATCTGTTTAATATATTTGATACCAAATATACGCTATCCGAAAGTATCTAGGAAAATGTCTCAGTTGTTTCACAAATAATATTTTTGAACCTAAGATGAATAAAGTCTATACATTCAGGATGTGACCGGTTTCATAGCCTGCCTGAATCAATTTTTACCAGGACAATAAAAATGTATAACTTTCTCCTTGCCTTTACGGTGTGCGGCGCTGCCGTGATCATCGGCGAGCTGGTGTCTTCCTGGACAAAAGCCTGGGTGCCCTCCGTCTTCGTGACGGCCTGCCTTTTCCTGCTCGGCTACTGGACGGTCCTCCCCCACGACCTCATCAAAGACTCCTACCTCATCCCGTTCGGCGGCACAATCTGCGTGATGGTGATGATTGTTCACCTCGGAACGATTATTTCCATGAAGCGGCTGCTGGAGCAGTGGAAGACCGTGGTGACGTGTCTTCTCGGGCTCCTCGGCATGTGCGTTGCCGCTTTCTTTATCTGCCCGCTCTTTATGGACCGGACGCTTGTGATCGCCGGTCTTCCCCCGCTCACGGGCGGCATCGTGGCAGCCACAATGATGCAGAAAGCCGCTATGGAGGCCGGCCTCACGGTCGCCGCGCTTTTCGCGATTTCGATGTACTGCATTCAGGGTTTCGCGGGTTACCCGCTCACCGCTTTTGCGCTGAAGAAGGAAAGCCGCCGGCTTCTTGAAGGCTACCGGAACGGCACCCTGAAGGCGTCAGAAGCGGACCGCGAAGCGATGCAGAACGCGATTGAGCTCGCGGCGGGCGGCGACAACGTGAAGCGCCTTCCGCTTCAGGTGCCGGAGAAGTACAACAGCTCGATCGTGATTCTCACGAAGCTCGGGCTCGTCGCCTGGGTCGCCTCGGTGATCGGCAAGTACACCGGCGTGTCTGGCGCCATCTGGGGCCTGATCCTCGGTGTCATCTTCTGCACGCTCGGGTTCCTTGACCGCGATTCGCTCCACAAGGCGAACTCCTTCAACATCATGATGCTCGGCCTCATCTGCTTCGTCTTTGACGGCCTGAAGGACATGACCCCGGAACTGCTTTTCGGCATGATCGGCCCGATGATCGGCTTTATTCTCGTCGGTGTTGTCGGCATGACGCTCTTCGCCTTCATCGCGTCGAAGATCCTGCACCGCAGCTTCTTCCTCTGCTTCGCGAACTGCCTTACCGCGCTTTACGGTTTCCCGTTTGATCAGATCATCACGGATAACACCTGCAAGACCGTCGCGAAGAACCGCGAGGAATACGATTTCCTGATGGGAAAGCTCTTCCCCTCGATGATCGTCGGCGGTTTCGTCACCGTGACCATCACCTCGGTCTTCATCGCCGGCATCTTCGTAAAGATGTTCTGATGAAGACGGCTGTTCTCTCTTGATTTCGCTTTGCCCGAGGCCCTCCCGTCTGACCGCGGAGGGCCTCAGCACATTTATTTTCTCAGGCTCCGGCACCGCGCCGGGCCTCTGTGTCAGTCAGAAAGGAATTGAAAATGGATCTGAAAGCTTTGGCAGAAAAATTCAACCCGTACCAAATCGAGATGCGCCGCTATTTCCACGCGCATCCTGAGGCAAGCACGAAAGAAGTGGAGACCGCGAAGAAGATCCGCGAAGAACTGACCCGAGCCGGGATCGAATGGCGCCCCTGCGGAAAGAACCTGACGACCGGCACGCTGGCCACGATTCACGGCGGAAAGCCCGGCAAGACTTTCCTGCTCCGCGGCGATATCGACGGCCTCTCCGTGAAGGAAAAGACCGGTCTCCCCTTCGCGAGTGAGAACGAAGGCTTCATGCATGCCTGCGGTCACGACTGCCATATCTCGATGCTCCTCACCTCGGTGATGATCGCGAACAGCATCAAGGATGAAATCCCCGGCACGATCAAGTTCATCTTCCAGCCGGCTGAGGAAGTGGCGCTCGGCGCCCTCGATATGATGGCGGACGGTGTTCTGGACGGCGTCGACGGGATGTTCGGCATGCATGTGTGGTCCGAACTCCCCGCGGGGACCGTGTCGCTTGAAGCGGGCGGCCGCATGGCGGCAACCGATCAGTTTGAAATCACGATCACGGGAAAGTCGGGCCACGCGGCGCTCCCTCATAAGTGCGTTGACGCCACGCCCTGCATGGCAGCCACCATCATGGATCTGCAGACCGTCGTGAGCCGCCAGGTGAACCCGGTGAGCCCGCTCGTTCTCACGGTCGGCAAGGTCACGTCCGGCACCCGCTGGAACGTGATCTCGGGATCCGCGAAGATCGAAGGCACGGTGCGGTCGCTTGACTCCGAGTCCCGCGATATGGCGGAAGAGTCCGTCAAGCGGATTGCCGCGAACACCGCCGCTTCCTACCGCTGCACGGCCGAGGTGAAGTATGACCGCCTCTGCGACAACGTCTATAACGATCCGGAAATCACCGCGTTCGGGCGCGAGGCCGCGAAGACGATCCTCGGGCCTGACTCGCTTCCCAACACGCCTCCCACGATGGGGGGCGAAGACTTCGGCTTCTACTGCAGCAAGGTAAAGGCCGCGTTCGCGCTCTTCGGTGTCGGAAACGCCGCCTGCAACGCCTGCTATCCGCAGCATTCGGACCACTACACGGTGGACGAGTCAACACTCGTGAAGGGTGCCCTGCTCTCCGTTCAGACGGCACTTAACTTCCTGAACGCCAATAAGTAACGCGGTCTGCCTGACCGCAGCTCACTCAGGAACAGCGTCTGAGTGACACGGAACCTCCTCCGGGGCCCCCGCCCTGCGAGGAGGTTTTTTATGAGGTATTGCCTGCCGCCGCCTCATCCGTCCGGTTCCCTCCCGGTTAATATGGGTAGAACACAAAAATTCCGAGGGAGGGCATCGAGATGAACTTCAATTCACTTCGCGACGCGTATCGCGAGGAAGTGATCAGGACGCGCCGCGCTTTCCACGCGGCCCCTGAACTCAGCGGACACGAGTGGAACACGGCTGAGCGGATCCGCGCCATTCTCACCGGCGCCGGCATCCCCTGGGAACCCTGCGGAAAGGAGCTTCCGGGGACGCTTGTCACGATCGACGGGGTCGGGGCCGGAAAGACCATTCTTCTCCGCGCGGATATCGACGCGCTGCCGATTGAGGAAAAGAATGATGTTCCCTATAAGAGCGGCACGAAGGGCGTCATGCATGCCTGCGGACACGACTGTCACATCGCGATGCTGCTTTCCGCCGCGAAAATCCTTTACGAACACCGGACCGTATTCCCGGGCCGCGTGAAATGCATCTTCCAGCCAGCGGAGGAAAACTCCCGGGGCGCGCTCGACATGATCGCGGGCGGCGTGCTGGACGGCGTCGACGCAGCATTCGGAATTCACGTCGCCTCCTCGGTCCCCTCCGGAAAGATCTCTCTTCGCAGCGGTCCTTCCACCGCCGCGACTGACTTTTTCAGGATCACGCTTCACGGCAGAAGCGGTCACGCCGCGCGGCCTAACGAATGCATCGATGTCGCGCCCGCGATTGCCTCTCTCATTCTTGAACTTCAGACCATCAAGAGCCGGGAAGCGAATCCGCTTTCCACTCTTGTTCTCACGATCGGCACCATTCATTCCGGCTCCCGCTGGAACGTGATTTCAGGCGAAGCCTCGATCGAAGGCACCGTGCGGAGCTATGACCCCGCGGTCCGGGATCTCGCGGAAACATCCCTCAGGCGGATTTCAGAGGATGTCGCGGCCGCCTACCGCTGCACTGCTGATGTGACTTACGACCGGCTCTGCGACGCGCTGGTGAACGATGAAACGATGACCGGCATCGCCCGCGAGGCGTCCGAAGCCGTGCTCGGTGCCGGGAGCACCGTGATCAACCCGCCTGGCACCGGGGGCGAGGATTTCAGTTTCTACGCAAACCTCGTGCCGTCATCCTTCGCACACCTCGGGGTCCGGAACGAGGCCTGCGGCGCTGATAAGCCGCAGCACTCGGACTGCTACATGGTGGATGAGAACGCGCTCGTTGATGGGGCCCTGATTCACGTGGCCACCGCGCTTCGCTTCCTCACCGGGTCCACTGGACAGAATTAGCTTAAGGGACGACTGAGACTATGCTGGATATTGAAAAGCTGAAAACCGAGTACGAACCGTACGTGATCCGCATGCGGCGCTACTTCCACGCGCACCCTGAGCTGAGCGGAAAAGAACTGAAGACGTCCGCCGCGATCCGCGCGGAACTGGACACCGACGGGATTGAGTGGCGGAGCTGCGGAAAGAGCCTCCCCCAGGGGACGCTTGGGACAATCAAAGGCGATCTGCCCGGAAAAACAATCCTCCTCCGGTCCGATATCGACGCGCTCCCGATCACGGAGGCAACGGGACTTCCCTTCGCGAGCGAGAACCCGGGCGTCATGCACGCCTGCGGGCATGATAACCACATCGCGATGCTGCTCACCGCGGCGAAAATCCTCGCCGCGAACCGGCATGAGGTCCGGGGCACAGTGAAAGTCCTCTTTCAGCCCTCCGAAGAGGTCGGAATCGGCGCTCTCGACATGATTGAGGACGGGGCGCTCGAAGGCGTCGACGCGGCGTTCGGCATGCACGTGTGGCCTGAACTCGCGTCCGGCCGCGTGTCGCTCGAACCCGGTGCCCGGATGGCGTCCACGGATCGCTTCCGCATTGATATCAAAGGAAAAGCGGGGCACGCCGCGGCGCCTCACCTCTGCGTCGACGCGACACCGGCCGCCGCGTTCCTCGCCGTGAACCTGCAGACACTTGTCTCCCGATCAATCAGCCCAGCATCTTCCGCCGTACTCACGGTCGGAAGCCTCCACTCAGGCTCCCGCTGGAACGTCACCTCCGGGAGCGCCTACCTCGAAGGCACCGTGCGGTGCTTTGATGAAGAGACCCGGAAGACGATCCGCGAAGGCATGAAGAGAATGGCGGACCGTGTCGCTGCAGCTCATGGCTGCACCGCGGAAACCACCTACACCTGGCTCTCGGACGCGGTGATCAATGACCCGGATATCACGGCGGTCGCGGCAGGGGCCGCAGCCGAAGTGCTCGGACCTGACGGTCTCGCCTCTGTTCCCCCGACGCTTGTCGGCGAAGACTTCGCGGTCATCATGCATCGGGTGCCGTCCGCTTTCGGATTCTTCGGTATCCGGAACGAAGCCGTGAAGGCTGCTTTCCCGCTTCACACGGATCGCTGCACGTCTGACGAATCCGGCTTGATCGGCGGGGCATTGATTTTCGTGAAAACCGCGTATAACTTTCTTAATCGGTAAAACGCTTTAAGAAGAGGCGGATCATGGGCACCATGAATGGATATAACACCGGGCTCCGGGCCCGCGAGGCGCTCGAGCGGCTGAAACTCGGGAACGACGCCTATGTGAACGGGCAGCGGTTCGGGGATCTCTCAGACGCCCGAAGGCTCGATACCGCGGAGCACGGCCAGAACCCGTACGCGGTGATTGTCTGCTGCTCAGACTCACGCTCGATCCCCGAAGTCGCTTTTTCCTGCGGTATCGGCGATATCTTCGTGATCCGGGTGGCCGGCAACGTGATCGATAACCATCAGCTCGGGTCGATCGAATACGCCGCCTCCCACCTCGGGATCCGCCTCATCGTGGTGCTCGGCCACACGCACTGCGGCGCGGTGGGTGCCGCGATTCACCACGCGCCCGAGGGGTACGTGAAGACAATCACGGATGAAGTGCTGAAGGCGATCGGGGACGAGAAGGACGAGTACAAGGCCGCCTGCCTCAACGCCGAAGGCAGCGTAAAGCGGATTGAGACGTCGCTTGAGATTCAGCGGGAAGAGTCTGAGCATGGACTCGCTGTTCTCCCCGCTATCCTCGATATTGAGACCGGCAAAGTCAGATTCCTCCGGGAACTCTAAAATTCAGATCCTGTTCCGTGAACCCCGATCCGTTCGGACCGGGGTTTCGTTTTTTCCGCCTGAATTTCTTCTTTTCCCATGACCGCAGTCCTTATCTTCCTCGCGACACTTCTTCTCGTGATCACCCAGCCCCGGGGACTCGGGATCGGCTGGAGCGCGGCAGCCGGCGCCATCGCGTCACTCCTTCTCGGAACCGTGACGCTCTCGGATATCCCGACCGTCTGGTCCATCGTCTGGAATGCTTCCGGGACGCTCATCGGGCTCATCATCATCACGCTTATCCTCGATGAAGCGGGGTTCTTCAAGTGGTGCGCGCTGAAGGTCGCACGGGCTTCAGGCGGAAGCGGCGCGAAGCTTTTCACGCTCATTATTCTTCTCGGCGCAGTCATGTCCGCGTTTCTCGCGAACGACGGCGCGGTGCTGATTCTCACCCCGGTGGTGCTCGCGCTTCTCACGCCGCTCGGCGTTCCGAAGGTGCATCAGCTCGCTTTTGTAATGGCAGCGGGGTTCATCGTGGATACTGCGAGCCTTCCGCTCGTGAGCTCCAATCTCGTCAACATTATTTCAGCGGACTTTTTCCGCTTCACGTTTACGGACTATGCCCGCGTGATGATTCCGGTTGATATCGCGTCAGTTGCCGCAAGTCTCGCGGTGCTCTGGATCGTTTTCCGGCGCAGCATCCCGAAGCGGGTCGATATCACGAAACTCCCCGCGCCGGACTCCGTGATCCGGGATCCCCTCCTCTTCCGAGCGGGGTGGGTGGTGCTCACGCTGCAGCTCGTCTTCTGCTTCGCATCATCCTTCCTCCGGATTCCGATTTCCGCCGTGACGCTGACATCCGCCGCCATCCTTCTCCTCCTCTCACGGAGGAACCGCGTGGTGCCTGCGGGGCAGGTACTGAAGGACGCCCCCTGGTCCATCGTGATCTTTTCGCTTGGCATGTATCTCGTGGTGTACGGCCTGCAGAATGACGGCGCGACCTCTCTCCTCTCCGCCGCGCTCAGCCGAATCGGAGACTCGGGAACCGGAGCCGCAGCGTTCGAGGCGGGATTCATCGCGGCCGCGCTTTCTAGCGTCATGAATAACCTCCCCTCCACCATGATCGGGGCGCTTTCGATCGACGCGGCGTCCGTTTCTGACGCGGTCCGGACCGCGATGGCCTACGCGAACGTGATTGGCTGCGACCTCGGGCCGAAGATCACTCCGATCGGAAGCCTGGCCACGCTTCTCTGGCTCTCGCTTCTCTCGCATAAAGGGATCCGTGTCACCTGGGGTTACTACTTCAGGCTCGGCGTCATTCTTACGATCCCGGTGCTCGCGGCGGCGCTCGCCGCCCTCGCGCTCGTGATCTGACCGCAAAGAAAGGGCCGGAAGAACGGGGGCCTTGCCGCCCCTCTCCTTCCGGCCTTCAGATCCAGTCAATCCGGATCAGCCAAGCTTCACAAGTTTCCAGATCTGCGAGATCGTTTCCGGAGCCGGTTCTTTCGCCCGGTCCGTGAAGTGCGTGTGAAGCAGGTGATGCGCGAGTTCGCTGTTCGGTTTTCCGAGGAACTCGTCATAGAGCCTGATCACATCCGGGTTCTCGTGACTCTGACGGTAAACGCGGGCGCGGTCGATCTGATACACGGTCTTCGCGCGGGCTGCGGCGTGCGAGAGGTACGAATTCTTGATCCGCGCCGTGCCGCCGCCATCGATACAGCCGCCGGGGCAGGCCATCACTTCGATGAACTGATAATCCGCCTTTCCGGACTTCACGCGCTGGATCAGTTCTTCCGCGTTCCGGAGACCATTCGCGACCGCAATCTTCACGCTGCCGCCAGCACCGAGATCGACCGTCGCTTCCTTGATCCCCTCCATGCCGCGGACCGGGAGATACTCGATCCCGTCGAGATTCTTCCTCGTCACCACGTGATGCACCGTGCGGAGAGCAGCTTCCATCACCCCGCCCGTCACACCGAAAATCATGCCGGCGCCGGTGTTTTCCGCCATGAAGGGCGAATCGTATTTCGAGGGTTCGAGAGTCGGAAGGCTGATACCGTAGCGGCGGAGAATGCGCGCGAATTCCCGGATCGTGATCACGAGATCCGTGTCCGGCATACCGTCACGCGCGAGCTGCGGCCGCGCCGCTTCCTCTTTCTTTGCCGTGCAGGGCATGATCGAAATAAAGCGGAGCTTCTTCGGATCGATGTTATGGGTCTTCGCGAACCACGTCTTCGCGAGCGCCCCGAAAATCCCCTGCGGCGAGCGGGTCGTGGAGAGATTCCCCATCATCTCGGGGTGATGCTTTTCCACGTAGGTCACCCAGCCCGGGCAGCAGCTTGTCATCATCGGAAGGGTGCCGCCCGTACGGAGCCGGTTCAGGAACTCGTTCCCCTCCTCCATGATCGTGACGTCCGCACCCCAGTTCACGTCGCAGACAAAGTCCGCTCCGAGCATCTTGATCGCGGTGATCAGCTGCCCCTCGGTGTTCTTTCCGGGCTCAAGACCGAATTCATCACCGATCGTCACCCGGGCGGACGGCGCGAAGGCGACGATCGTCTTGATTTCCGGATCGTCAAACCAGTCGATCGCGGTGTCGCACTGATCCTTTTCGCCAAGCGCCCCCGTCGGGCAGACAAGCGTGCACTGGCCGCACTCAACGCAGCCCGGAGAGTCGATCCAGCGATCCGCCCCGGCGATCCCGACACCGCGCTTCGTCCCGATGTCATCAAGCGTCAGAGCGCTGATCCCCTGCACTTTGCGGCAGACCTCAACGCAGCGCCCGCAGCGGATGCACTTATTCACGTCGCGTAGCAGTCCGTGCGCGCTCGTATCCACCGGACGCTTCGCGATGAAGCGGCCGTTGCAGCTGTTATTCTGCAGCCCCACATAGAGCGCCACGTCCTGCAGCTCGCAATTGCCGTGACGGACGCAGGACGCGCAGTCCTGGTCATGATCAGAGAAGATCCACGCAGCCTGCTGACGCTGGCGGTGACGGACTTCAGGCGTATGCGTGAAGACCGCCATGCCTTCGAGCATCGGCGTCGTGCAGCTCGTCACAAGCTCCCGTTTCCCGGGCGTTTCTTTCCGCTCGATCTCCGTAATGCACATGCGGCAGGTGCCAGGCGTGTGATCCAGCGGCAGCAGCGCGCAGAGCGTCGGAATGAAAATCCCGAGGCGCTTCGCGACCTGCAGAATCGTTTCCCCTTCCTCAAACGTGACGGGGCGGTTATTGATCCAGGCGTTCATCAGTTCGTCCCCCTCGCGGATGCGGTCAGGTTTTCGGTGTCAGGGCTGCGATGCAGCGCTTCGTTTCCGGGAATCGGGCGCGGTGTAGCGACAGCCATCATGCGGTAGCAGCGCATGCAGCGGTCCGCTTCGTAGCGGGCGACGTCGTCTGAAAACGTCTGATCCACCTCGCGGAAATTGCACTCACGGGATTCCACAGGAATCGTCGGAACGCGGTGCCGGGGCATCTTTTCCATCGGGACCGTCGGGCCGCCGTCCTCAAGAAGCTCACAGTCGCGGATGATTTCCCCCATCCTCGCGCGGGGCGTAAAGCCGACTGACCCGCGGGAGAGGTATTCATCAATCGAATTCGCGGCCTGCTGCCCTTGCGCAAGACCGCCGATCAGCGTGGTCGGTCCCGTCGCGCAGTCGCCGCCCGCGAATACGCCGGGGCGCGTTGTGGCAAGCGCCGGATTCACGCTGATGTTGCCATAGCGGTCCAGAATCACGCCGTCCGCGTCTGAAAACACATCACGCTCGAGCTTCTGCCCGATCGCGGCGATCACCATGGCGCACGGCACATCAAATTCGCTTCCTTCCACCGCGCGGACCGCTGGGCGGCCGCGGGAATCCGTGCCCCGGATTTCCATCTTCGTGAGTTTCACGCCGGTGACGTGCCCGTTTTCGGAGAGAATCCCAACGGGGTTCGTGAGGAAATGGAATTCCACGCCTTCATCCCGCGCGGCCTCAATTTCCTCGCGGTCAGCGGAGGCCTGGGCCTCGGTGCGGCGGTAAACGATATGCACTTTCCCGGTCGCGATACGCTTTGCCGTGCGGCAGCAGTCCATCGCGACGTTTCCGCAGCCCACCACGACGACGTCCCCATGGATCTGGGGCGGGAGGCCGTCCGCAACCGATTTCTCGATTTCAAGAAGGAAGTCGATGCCGTTCTGATAGCCGGCGAGCGACCGGTCCTCAGCGGGAAGCCCAAGGTACGCGCCTTCGGCGCAGCCGATTCCGAGGAACACGGCGCCGTACCCGTCATCAAAGAGACTCGACACCGTGAAGTCGCGTCCTAGCCGCTGTCCGAAGTGCCATTCACCGCCGAGCTCTCCGATCGCGTCCGTTTCTTTCTGAAGCAGCCCCTTCGGGAGCCGGTACGGGGGAATGCCGCGAAGCGCCATGCCGCCCGCCTTTTCATCCTTATCGAAGATATCGACTGGGTAGCCCTTCATGAGAAGGTGATACGCGCAGTTCAGCCCTGCGGGACCCGCGCCGACCACGGCCACCCGGGCCTTTGAGTAGTCGATCACCGGATCCATGCCGTGGAAGAGGTCCGAAATCGCCGCTCCGGCGTTATCCGACACATAGCGCTTGATATCCTTGATCGCGACGGAACGGTCAACATAATTCCGGCGGCACGCCGCTTCGCACGGGCGCACGCAGACGCGGCCGCAGGTGGCGACAAGCGGATAGTGGTGCAGGAGCACCCCCGCCGCGAGATCCGGATGCCCGTCCTTCACGTAGTCGATATAGCGGGGAATATTCACGTGCGAGGGGCAGGCCTCGATGCACTTCGCCGTGATCGTCATATACATATCGCCTTTCAGCGGCGCCGCGGTGCTGATCAGGCGGTCCCTGAAGTATTTCAGCGCCCCGATCATCGCTTCCGGGGTCGTGCGTCCGATGCCGCAGAGACTCGTGTACTTCATCTGCTCAGCGGAGTCGAGCATGTGGTCCCAGTTGACCGTATCGCCCCGGCCTTCCACCGCGTCGCGGAGGCACTCCGCGAGCAGAATCGACCCGGTGCGGCAGGGCGTACAGGCGCCGCACGAATTCTCGCGCGCGAGCGCGTAGTAGCGAAGCAGCACTCCCGCGAGCGACACATTGGGGTCGAAGACGAGGAAGCCGAAATTACAGACCACCGCGTCCACCGGATTTCCCGGGTTAAAGGTCTCGATCTTATCGAGCGGCAGATCGAGGGGCGCGGCGCGCCCCCCTTCCGTGTTGTCGTACTTAACGCCTTTCCAGACGCCGTATAGGATCTTTCGCATAGGTTCTCTTTAAGTCGGAAGGCTCGCTGCGGGATCTCGCGCCCCGGCATCAGCCTTCCTTTCCGCGGCAGACACAGGGAGTCACCTCCCGGAGAGCCTGCCGTGCGTGCGTCTCCTCTTTGGCACGAATTGCTGGTTTTCCAGTCTGCTTCTTGCTTCGGGCGGTACCTGGAGTCCTCGCGGGGAAAAAATTCAGAGTTTCTTCCCCCGCCGGCTCTTCTCTTTTATCCGCCGTCTGACTTCACCATCATAGTAAGAAGCCCGCGCTTTTTGACCCGGCTTTGGCAGTACCCGGAAGTACTCCGAAAGCAGAGCCGGGAAAGCATATCCTCAGAGTCAGAGTTCCGCCACTGCCTCGATTTCAACGAGGCACCCGAAGTGAAGCTCCGGCACCGTCACCACGATCCGGGCCGGGCGATGGTCGCCGAAATACGCGGCGTACTCCTCGTTCACCGGACCCCAGTATTCCCCCTTCGTGGTATAGACGCGGCACTGAACGACCTTCGAGCGGTCGCTTCCCGCAGCCTTCAGCACGCGGTCGACGTTCTCAAGCGCCTGCCTCGCGTGTGCCCGGATATCGCCCTTGCAGACTTCGCGCGTATCCGGGTCAAGCGACAGCTGCCCTGACACATAGACCATGCCGTTTGAGATAACACCCGGCACGTAGTGCCCCGAATTCACCCCTTTGAAATGAGGATCCACGAATTTCATTCTGACGCTCCTAATTCTTTTTAATTATGTCTTACGGGTATGGATTGTAATGATTTTGGGGAAGAGAGACGAGAACTGCGCGCCAGAAATCTGACTCGGAGTAACCCGGAAAATGGCTTCCCCCGCTCTCAAACCCGGAGCCTGAACACGGGATCCCGGTGTCATCCAAAAAGCCTAGAATTTCCCGTTCGGATTTCGCGCCGCAGCTTTCTCCTGTCCGTTATGTTCCGCGGATAAGAGTGCTCCTCGGTCCGGCACCGAAAAGATTTGAAACAGTTGGAAAAACTGGAATTCAGACGGCTTTTTCACCATCTGTTAAAGTGCAGTACTGAGTTTTCGTTTTTTTATTTTTATCAGGGATCCTCTGACCTCAGATTCTTCATTATGCGATACGCTATTTTCGCGGCCGCCGCGGCCGCGCTTCTCACAATTTCCCTCGGGGCCTCTGCGGCGCCCGGAGTCTCAGTCCTCGAAGTGTCGAAGCCTGTCGGGCTCTCATACCTGATCGGAGAAGCGAAGAATCTGGAAATCGTGAAGGTAGAGGGCCGGATCGTGAAGCAGCTGGAAAAGAACCGCTTCCTCCTCACCGATCGCTCGGGGCACGCGGTTGAAGTGGTGCTGGACCCGAAATTCGGGCTTCCGAAGGTCGGAGCGCTCTGCCAGCTTTTCGCCCGGGTGCATAAGGGCGATAACGGCGTGGTGCTTCACGCCTGGTCGCCCCGGGTGATCGCGGATAACGCCGGCTGACCGCCCTCCCGGCTCCTTCGCCTCATTCGCCAAAGCGGCCCCCTTATAATGAGGGTCGCTTTTTTGTTTTTACTTTTTCTCCATTCAGGAATTCCATTCCCACTGCTGCCGCCATGTTTACCGTTACGCGTTACCACGACATCTCCTGCGGCCATCGGGTGTGCGGGCACGAAAGCAAGTGCTCCCACCTCCATGGCCATAACTACCGCATCACGTTCTGCTGCGCGGGAGAACTGGATTCGCTCGGGCGCGTGATCGACTTCTCGGTCATCAAGGAGAAGCTCTGCGTGTGGCTGGAGGAGCACTTTGATCACCGGTTCCTCATCTGGACCGAGGATCCGCTCGCGGATGCCCTCCTCTCGCTTGACCCGAAGGTGGTTCAGGTGCCGTTTAATCCGACCGCGGAAAATATCGCCGAGTATCTCGTCACCGTGGTGGGCCCTGAGCAGCTCCGCGGCACGGGCGTCAAGCTGATCCGCTGCGACGTGGAAGAAACGCGGAAATGCACCGCGACCTATACGCTTTGATTCGGGAAAGATAGGAACTGCTGCCAGAATGGAAGAAATCCGTTATTCCATCAACGAAATATTCGCGTCAGTACAGGGTGAAGGGCTGCTCGCCGGAACACCCGCGGTTTTTGTGCGGCTTCAGGGCTGCCCCGTGCACTGCCCCTGGTGCGACACCAAGTATTCCTGGAAAGAGGATGGCTCCGGAACCACGAAGATTCCGCTTTCCGAAGTTCTCGTGAAAGACAGCCGTCCGAGATCCGCGGACGCATCCCTTGATGAACTCGTGAATCTCATTCTGGAACGCTGGCCCCGTATCCCGCTCGTCGTCATCACAGGGGGAGAACCCGCTGAGCAGCCGATCCGGCCGCTCACCGAGCGTCTGATCGCAGCCGGGAAACGCGTATCGCTTGAAACCTCCGGGTTCCTTGAAATCGATGTAGCGCCTGAGACTTTCGTCACGGTGTCCCCGAAGATCACGGTCCCGGGCGGCCGGGTGCTCGACTCGGCGCTGGAGCGCGCGGACGAAGTGAAGATGGTGATCGGGGATGAATCAGACCTCGCCGCGCTTGACGCGATCACGGATAAGATCCCCGCGTCGACCCCAATTTCCCTTCAGCCGCTCTCCATGGAAGATTCCGCCGCGTCACTCTGCTTCCGGACCGCGGTGGAGCGCGGCGGCCGCTACCGCGTCTCGGTTCAGCTCCATAAGGTGCTCCGCGTTCGCTGAAACACGGTATCAGGGGGAGGAGTTCCCCTCCCTCACCGGTGTTTCCCCTCCCCTCTTTTGACGCAAATTTGAAATCGGCGCATTACTCTCCTGAGAGATTTTTTTAACTACGGCGAAGGCCCTGTTTTCTTCGCCTCTTTTCTCAGGATGTCATGACGACCCTCAATGAGACCCGCACGGGATCCGCGCTCACCGACGACGAAATCCGTGCGAAGTATGAAGCGCCTTTCCGGCACGGCGCGGGAATGGCGGACAGCCGGGCAAAACGCCTCGCCGCGGCCCACTTCATTGAATCGCTCCGGGAGGATGGCATCCCGATCAGCCGGGCCTGCCGTATTTTCGGCATGCCGCGAAGCTCCTTCTACTACCGGAAGGAAAACGCGCTCGTGTCCGTCAAGAAACGCCTTGAGTCGAACCTTGAACTTGCGCAGCGGATCCGGGCAGCACAGGAAGCAGCCGGCTGGACACTCGGAAGCCGCCGTGTCGCTGAAGCCCTGAAGCATGACGGGTACCCGAGAAAGCCCGGACACAACCAGGTCGCCGAAGTCATGCGGTCCGCGGGTCTCGGCCCCCGGAAAACAAAAGAGAAAGCCTGAACAAAATTCTTCTCTCCGGAAGAAAATGAGCGCCGCGGCGAGTCCCCCCGTCCGCGGCGCTCTTTTTGTCTTCCGGCCGTCCTGCTCTCAGGCGATCGCGCCCCAGACAAAGAGCAGCACGAGCTGCCCCGACAGAATCCGAAGGAACATCGAGACCGGGTACACGGTGGAATAAGCGGCCGCCGCGATGTTTCTCCCTGAAAGCGTCCCGATATAAGCAAGCGCCGGAGTATCCGTCATCGCGCCCGCGATGAGACCGGCAGCCGAATGGAAATTCAGGTGATAGACACGGAGCGCGATAATCCCGGCGATCAGCGCCGGCACCACCGTGATCACAGCGCCGAGCCCCGCGTACAGAAACACGCGGCCGTTTATCAGAGCCTCAGCAAAACCGTCCCCAGCCGCGAGCCCGATGCTCGCGAGGAAAAACACCATCCCGAACTCCCGCAGCATCAGGTTCGCGGACGGCGTCATATAGGTGATCAGGCGGAGTCTCGGCCCCCAGGATCCGAGAAGAATCGCGATCACGAGCGGACCTCCCGCGACACCGAGCTTCACCGGAACGGGCATCCCAGGGAAGGTGATCGGGAGGGACCCGACGAGAATCCCAAGCGCGATGCCGATAAAGAGCGAGAGCATATTCGGGTGATTCAGCTTCTGCTCCTCGTCGCCCAGGCGTTCAGCGAGACGCTTCACGGAATTTTCAGGTCCCACGCAGTAGACGCGGTCCCCGAGCTGCAGCGTGAGGTTGTGATAGGGGAAAAGCTGGAGGCCTGAGCGGAAGACCCGCGTGATGTTCACCCCGTCAAGCCGGCTGAGGTGAAGATCTGCCATCTGAAGCCCGTTCACCGAGGGGCGGGTCACGCGGATGATGCGGCTTGTAACCGGGGAATGCTCAATATCCGTGGCGAAGTCCTCCGCCTCGGAGCCAAAAAACGCGATGATCGTCTGGCGATGATCTGGGTTGGACACGATCCGGAGCGTGTCCCCTCTTTCCACCACGGTGTCCGCGCCCGGGCTTAAGAGCTCACCGCCATGAAGAATCCGGCTGCAGATAAAAGGCTTCCCGATGATTTCCGCGATCTCCCGGATCGTGCGGCCGGCAAGCGCCTTGTTTGTGAGCTCGACGTGAAAGAAAACCGGCTTATCTTTCGCGCCTTCAGTCGCGTCCCACGCTGCCTCTTCCTTCTCGAGATCAATCCGGAACACGCGCCTCAGGAACCGCACGGTGAGCACCGCGCCGATCACGCCAAGCGGATACGCGCAGGCGTAGCCGATCGTGATGTCTTCTCCGGAATAACCGAGTTCAGAAAGCATGTCCCGCGCGGCGCCCAGCCCCGGGGTGTTCGTCACCGCGCCGAAGTGGATACCGAGCATCTGGGGAAGTGACACAAGCCCCGGAAGGACCGCCGCGAAAAGGAGCGTAAGGAGGAGCCCCGCGAGGATGATCCCGATCGTGAGGAGATTGAGTGTCCGGCCGTTATGCGTCCGGAATGAATTGAAGAAAGACGGCCCGACCTGAAGCCCGATAAAGAAAACGAAGAGCACGAGACCAAAGTCCCGGATAAAGGCGAGCACCGCCGGGTCCACCCGGGCTCCGAGCGCCGATGCCACCAGTCCCGTGAAGAGGACAAACGTCACCCCGAGCGACACGCCCCGGATCCGGATCCGCCCCAGCGCCATGCCGGCCGCGATGACCAGCGAGTAGATCAAAGCCGCGTGGGCGGGTGACTGCGTATCGGTGAAGAGCGCTGTGAGCCAGGACATCAGAAAAACTTCTCCCTTCTTCTTTTTTATATACGCGCGGATCCGCAGATGAAACCGCCAGAGGAGCGGAGCCGGCTGAGCCCCGATTGTAAAACGAAGAGAAGGCGGTCTCTTTTAAGGCAAAGAAAAACCGGGCGGAGCGGGATTGCAGTTCCGCTCCGCCCGGTCTGGTGTCAGACACTATTTACGCGCTTCAGAGCTTCGTATCGAAAAGCGCCTTCTGCTGCGTAAACTCGATCATGCCGTAGACACCGCCCTCACGCCCGATGCCGGACTCTTTGTAGCCGCCAAACGGCGCCGCGGTGTCGCGCGGGCTCGAATTCACGTAAACATTCCCGGCTTCGATCCGGTGCGCCACGGCAAGCGCCTCATCCTTCGGCCCGAAGACGCCGGCGTTAAGACCGTAGCGGGTATCGTTCGCGATCGCGACCGCCTCATCCACCGTGCGGTAGGTGAGCACACAGAGCACCGGCCCGAAGATCTCATCCTGCGCGATCGTCATGCTGTTCTTCACATTCGTGAAGATCGTCGGGTGGATGTAGAGGCCCTTTCCTTCCGTGGGCACTTCACCGATCAGGAGCTTCGCACCCTCCTCGACGCCCTTCGCGATATAGCCCGCGATCTTCTTAAACTGGGCTTCGGAGGCGACAGGACCGAGCTTCACCTTCTTATCCTGCGGATTCCCGACCGTGTACTCGCGGGCGATTTCCTTCAGCTTCGCTTCGATCGCCGGCGCCTCAGCCTCCGGAATCAGGAGGCGGCTGAACGCGGTGCAGGTCTGTCCGGAATTGAGGAAGATCGAATTGAAGAGGATATGAATCGGCTCATCGTAATTCGTGATCCCCGGGAGCATGACGTACGGGGACTTCCCGCCGAGCTCGAGACTCACGCGCTTCACGGATTCGAGCGCGTGCTGCGCCACGGTGACGCCGCCCTTGGTCGACCCGGTGAAGGACACCATATTGACGAGCGGATGCGTGGAAAGCGAATTCCCGATTTCGCCGCCTCGGCCTGTAACGAGGTTAAAGACGCCCTTCGGGAAACCGGCCGCCTCGATTGCTTCCGTGAGGTAGTAGGCAGAGAGCGGCGTATGCTGGCTCGGCTTCAGGATCACGGTGTTCCCCATGAGGAGCGCCGGAACGATCTTCTGAATCACCTGACCGAGCGGATAGTTCCAGGGTGTGATGCAGCCGACCACACCGACCGGCTCGCGGTACGTGGTGGAGGCGCCCATCTTTTCAACGAGCGGCACCGTCGGCGCGAGATCAATATAGGAACGGGTTCTCGTGTACTGGTACTCCACCTGGCTTGAGCGCGTGAACCCGACCGGGCTCCCGAGCTCCTCGACGGTGATCCGGACGAGATCCTCTTCACGGGCACGGAATTCGGTGAGGAATTTCTCCATCAGCGCGATGCGGTCCGCGAGCGGCGTGTCTCGCCACGCGGGGAAAGCGGCGGAAGCGGCTTTCGCCGCCCGGTCGACATCCTCAGCGTTTCCGGCCGGCACCCGGGCGATCACGCTGCGGCTTGCGGGCTTCTCCACTTCGATCCATTTATCGGACGCTGACGGCACCCAGGCTCCGTCGATATATAGCTTCTCGAAATCCATCTTTCCTCCTTTCATCGGAAAGTTCCTATGGATTTATTGTGAACCCCTAAGGAACTCTCCTGATTAATAACGAGGGTAAACCCTTCATCTATCGTAATCCAGTTGCAGACCGCAGGTTTAACAGGTCTAATTAACCCGATTCCCTAATTTTTAGAGAAAACAACAATCCGCCGCCCTGAGTCACTTGCGGGCACGGAAAAACCTAAATTCAAAGGAAGGTCATCGTGGTCAACGTTAACCGTCGCGCCCTTATCGGCGCCGCCGCCTCTGCGGCTCTGTTGTCATCCATCCCTCAGTCAGCTCTCGCCTTTGGGCAGCGCCCGATTACGATCGTGGTGCCGTGGCCCGCGGGCGGCCCTCTGGATGTCTCTGCCCGCATTCTCGCGGACGCGGTTAAGGGAGACCTCGGCACTGTGATCGTTGAGAACCGGCCGGGTGCCGGCGGCACGCGCGGCGTGAGTTCTGTTGCCCGTGAGAAGCCGGATGGCCGCACGCTCGTCGTCGGCGCCGTCGCGACCCACGCGATCAACCCCTCGCTCTTCCGTCACCTTCCTTATGACCCGGTGAAGGACTTCACCCCGGTCACCCTGATCGCTCACGTGCCGAACGTGCTCGTGATCACGCCCGCCTTCCAGAAGAAGACCGGCATCCGCACCGTGAAGGATCTGATCGCCTACGCGAAGAAGAACCCCGGGAAGCTGAACTACGCCTCCGGCGGCAATGGCTCCGCGGGCCACCTCGCCGGTGAGCTCTTCAAGGCTGACACCGGTGTCAACATCGTCCACGTGCCGTTCCAGGGCGCGGGCCCCGCGAAGCTCTCCGTGATGAGCGGCCAGACGCAGCTGATTTTCGATAATCTCGCCTCCGCCACCGCGAATATTGAGGCCGGGAAATTCATTCCGCTCGCCGTGACAACCGCGAAGCGCGCGAAGGCGCTCCCGAAGGTCCCGACGCTTGAGGAATGCGGCCTGAAGGGCTTCAACATTTCCACCTGGTACGGCCTCTTCGTTCCGGCGAAGACCCCGACCGCGACCGTGGATAAGCTGAACGCCGCTTTCACGAAGGCGCTGCGCTCAAAGGAAGTGGACGCGCGCCTTGATAAGCTTGGCGGCGAAGCTGCTCCGACCACGTCCGCTCAGTTCGCGGCTCTCATCCGAGAGGAAATCCCGAAGTACGCGAAGATCGTGAAGATCTCCGGCGCGCACGTCGACTGATAACCCGGAAAAGCGGGGGGATCCTCGTCACCCCGCTCTTCTCCGGACGGTTTCTTTTTCGCTTCAATCTGCCGGAAATGGATCTGGGCAGAGCTGGTTTCCGGCTCTGCCCGTTCTTGCCTTCAGTGCGGGAGCATCTCACCCCCCGGCAGTTATCTGATTGATTGGCTTTCTCTTAAAAAGCGAGTTTTTCTTTTGCGCATCAAAAACGAGAGAGATTTCTGGGCGGGCATACTCTTCGCCGCCTGCGGTCTCTTCTTCATCATCACGGCCCAGGAGAACGAGCTTGGGTCCGCGGCCCGTATGGGCCCTGCCTATTTCCCGACGCTCCTCGCCGGCTGTCTCACCGCGCTCGGCCTCTTCTGCTCCGTGAAGGGACTTTTCTCCACGGGCGGCGCTCAGGATGGCGGCCGTGTCGGGCGCTTCCACTTCGGCCTCATGATCCTCATTCTCGGGGCGATCGCGCTTTTCTGCGTACTGCTCCCGTTCGCGGGCTTCGTCATCTCGATGGCCGTGATGATCGCCGTCTGCTCGCTCGCGAGCGGTGAATTCCGGGCAAAGGAAGTGATCGCGCTCATCGTGGTTCTCTGCGGACTCTGCTGGGTGATCTTCGTTTACCTCCTCGGTATGACGATCCCGGTGTTTCCTGAGTTTATGGTGGGGGAATAAGCGATGGATCTCGTTTCGAATCTGCTTCTGGGGTTTGAGAACGCGCTGTCTCTCACGAACCTCATCTACTGCTTTATCGGCGTGACGGTCGGTACGCTGATCGGCGTGCTGCCGGGCATCGGCCCGGTCGCGACGATCGCGATGCTGCTCCCGATCACCTATACGCTCGACCCGTCTGCCGCCCTCATCATGCTCGCCGGCATTTACTACGGCGCTCAGTACGGCGGCTCTACCACCGCGATTCTCGTGAATATTCCGGGTGACGCTTCCGCTGTGATCACGTGTCTCGACGGTCACAAGATGGCGACAAAGGGGCGCGCCGGCGCGGCGCTCGGTATCGCGGCGCTCGGCTCCTTCTTCGCGGGCTGCGTCGCGACTCTCGTGATTGCCGCTTTCGCCCCGCCGCTGATTCAGGTCGCGTTCAAGTTCCAGCCGGCCGAGTACTTCAGCCTCATGGTGCTGGGCCTCGTCGGCGCGATCGTTCTCGCGAACGGCTCGCTCATCAAGGCGTTCTGCATGACGCTTCTCGGGCTTCTCGTCGGCCTCATCGGCACCGACATCAATTCGGGGGCGCTCCGCTTTACGTTTGGTCTTGAGGATCTCCAGGACGGGCTTAACTTCGTCGCGATTTCGATGGGTATCTTCGGCTACGCCGAGATCATGAATAACCTCGAAGCGCGTCAAACCAGGAACTTCAATACGGGTTCGGTCGGCAAGGTCCTTCCCACCTGGGCGGATATCAAGAACTGCTTCGGCCCGATTGTCCGCGGCACCGCGATCGGTTCGATCCTCGGCGTGCTGCCGGGCGGCGGCGCCCTGCTCTCGTCCTTCGCCTCCTACACGGTTGAAAAGAAGATTGCCGGAAAGAACGCGGATCCCGCGTTCGGCGAAGGCAATATCCGCGGCGTCGCGGGCCCGGAAACCGCGAATAATGCCGGAGCTCAGACATCCTTCATCCCGATGCTGACGCTTGGCATTCCGAGCAACGCCGTGATGGCCCTCATGATCGGCGCCATGATGATTCACGATATCCAGCCGGGGCCGCTCGTGATGAGCTCGAACCCAGGCCTCTTCTGGGGCCTCATTGTCTCGATGTGGATTGGGAACCTGATGCTGATCATCCTGAATCTTCCGATGATCAATATCTGGGTAAAGCTCCTCAAGGTGCCGTACCGCTGGCTCTTCCCCGCGATCATCGCGTTCTGCGTGATCGGCACGTATTCGATCAATAACAATGTCTTCGATATCTGGGTGTCGATTGTCTTCGGGCTTCTCGGCTACCTCTTTATCAAGCTCGGGTGCGAGGCAGCGCCTTTCATTCTCGGCTTCATTCTCGGGCCGATGATGGAAGAGAACCTGAGACGCGCGTTGCTGCTCTCGCGCGGCGCCCCTTCGGTCTTCGTCACGCGCCCGATCTCCTGCGGCCTCCTCATTGCCGCCGCGATCCTTCTCATCCTCGTCCTCGCCCCTTCCATCCGGAAGAAACGCGAAGTGGCGTTCCAGGATGATGACTAGGCTTCAGGTCACCGATTAACGTCTGACAAACCGGTCCGGGATTCACTCCCGGGCCGTTTTTTTCTTTCCGGTTGTGAATTTCTGTATATAAACAGAAATCAGTCTCAACTAGATATTCCGGATTATCAGTTATTTACTGAAATTTCACTTTCCCACCCGGTATACCATTGCCAAAGCCTGTTTCAACGGGTAAACTCTTCGTCGGATTCAGATACCTCTTTTGGCTTAGACGTCACCTGTCAACTCCGGCGAAGATCGGAAGAAAAACGTCTTTTTTGTATTACATATAAAAACAACAACTCCTGAATCCCGGCGGTCTCTGAGAAAGCCTTTGCCTGAATGAACCGAGAGACGGGGGAGCGATTCCCCGGGTGTTCCGCTTCAGGCGTCTTCAGGGCTCTCCCCGAGGCTAGAAGTAAATAGGAGAACCAGAGATGATTTTTCACCCCGTATCCCGGAGGTCCCTCTTAAAGGCTTTTATGGCTGCCGGACTCCCGATGATGCCTGTTGCCCGCGCGGTTGCCGACGCGATGAACAGCAAGGACACGTGCACCTGGTGCGCGTGCGTGATCAACTGCGGACAGCGCTGCGCGCTCCGCGTCTTTTCGCATAACGGGCAGGTAATCCGGATTGAAACGGATAACTCGCAGCCTGATACGCTCGGCCCCCGTCAGCTCCGGGCCTGTCAGCGCGGCCGCTCGATGCGTGAACGGATTTATTCGCCTGACCGCCTCCGCTTCCCGATGAAGCGAGTGGGAGAACTCGGCGAAGGCAAGTTCGAACGCATCTCGTGGGATGAGGCGCTCGACACGATCGCGAAGGAATGGACCCGCATCAAAAACCAGTATGGGAACGACTCGATCTACTGGCAGTACTGCTCGGGGCAGCAGTCGCTTGTGAGCTCGCGCCGCGCCTGGCAGCGCCTGATGAACCTGATGGGCGGGTACCTGCAGTACTACGGCTCCTACTCCAACGCTCAAGGGGCCGCCGCCTTCCCGAAGACCTACGGCGGCCGCCCGAGTTCCCTCCCGAGCGAAATCGCGAACGCCGAACTCTACGTGCTTTTCGGCAATAATCCGTCTGTCACGCGGCCGTCAGGCGGCGGCAAGGGTTTCCAGATTGACGCCGCGCTTACGCGTCACCGCCCGAAGAAAATCATCGTGATTGACCCGGCGTTCACGGATACCTGCACGGCGCGCGCCGACCAGTGGATCCCGATCCGCCCGGGGACGGACGCTGCCCTCATCTCCGCTCTCGCCTATGAATTCATCACGAATGGCTGGATCGATCAGGCGTTCCTCGACCGCTACTGCGTGGGGTTTGATGAGAAGACGCTTCCGAAATCCGCCCCCGCGAAGTCAGACTACAAGTCCTATATCCTCGGCGCGGGCCCCGACGGCACGGCGAAGACCCCGGAATGGGCGGCCCCCATCACCGGCATCCCGGTGGATGTGATCCGGAGCCTCGCGCGCGAAATGGCGATGACGAAGCCCCTCTTTGTCTCCCAGGGCTGGGGCCCGCAACGTCAGGCAAACGGCGAAGCCACCTGCCGCGCGATCGCCATGGTGCCGATTCTGCTTGGCCAGGTCGGTCTCCCCGGGACGAACACCGGAGCTCATGAAGGAAACACCTCCTTCCCCGCGGTCTATCTCCCGATCGGAAAGAACCCGGTTCAGGCCAAGATTCCGGTCTATATGTGGACGGACGCGATTCTCCGCGGCCCCGAAATGACGCGCCGCAACTCGGCGCTTCACGGCGCTGAGAAGCTCCGCACCGGAATCAAGATGATCGTGAATTCGGGCGGCAACACGCTGATCAATCAGCACGGCGACTGCAACTGGACGGATAAGGTGCTCCGCGACACGTCGAAGTGCGAATTTATCCTCGTCTGCGACAACATGATGACGCCGTCCGCGCGCTACGCGGATATCCTGCTCCCCGATACGCTTGGGCCTGAAACGAACGACGCGGCGTGCCAGGGCGGCTCGCACGGCGACGTGGCCTGCATGCTCGCGATCCAGGAAGCCGTGAAGCCGATGTATGACCAGAAATCGTCCTTCGAGATCTGCAGGCTTCTCGCCGCGAAGCTGGGGCTTGAGGAGAAGTTCACCGAAGGCCGCTCTCAGATGGACTGGGTGAAGTGGTGCTACGAGGAAACGCGTAAGAAGGTGCCGCAGCTCCCCGACTTCGCGACCTTCTGGAAGGACGGCATGGCGAAGGTCTGGGGTTACCGCAAGGACCCGATCGCGCTTGAAGCGTTCCGGAAGGACCCGATGAAGCACCCGCTGAAGACCCCGAGCGGCAAGATCGAAATCTATTCCGAACAGCTCGCGCGGGAAACCGCGGACTGGGAGCTTCCGGAAGGGGATGTCATTTCCCCGATTCCGATCTTCTACCGGACCTGGGATATGCCGGGTGACCCCGAAGGAAAGGCTTTCCCGCTGCAGTGCTTCGGGTTCCACGGGCACGGCAGGATTCACTCCACGTTCCATAACCTCCCGACACTCCGCTACCTGCACCCCGACATGGTGGTGATGAACCCGATCGACGCAGAAGAGCGCGGCATCAGGGATGGAGAAAAGGTGGTGGTCTTCAACCGCCGCGGCGGCGTGATGCTGCCCGCCCGGGTAACGCCCCGCATTATGCCGGGCGTGATCACGATCCCGCAGGGCGCCTGGTATAAGCCCACGATGGTGAACGGAATGCGGATTGACGTCGGCGGCTGCATCAATACGCTCGCCGGACACCGTCCGAGCGCGTACGCAAAAGGCAACGCGCAGCACAACATCCTCGTCGAAGTGAGAACGGCCTGAGGCCGGAATCAGGAGCAGAAAAATGGGACAGAAAGGATTTTATTTTGATCAGACCCGCTGCACCGGCTGCCGGACTTGCTCCGTCGCCTGCAGTGACCTGCATAACTACGCGCCGGATATCGTGCTGCGCCGCGTGATTGAGTTTGAGGGCGGCACGTGGAAAGTGAACACCGACGGGACCTGCACGCAGAATGTCTTCGCGTACTACACGTCGATCGGCTGCAATGAGTGCGAGAACCCGGTGTGCGTGAAGGCGTGCCCGACGGGGGCTCACCACAAGCGGACCGAGGACGGCCTCGTTGTGATCGATACGGAGAAATGCATCGGCTGCGGCATGTGCGCGAAAGCGTGCCCGTACGGCTCTCCCGTCCTCGACACCGCTGCGAAAAAGATGCGGAAGTGTGACGGCTGTGTCGCGAGAACCTCAAAAGGCGGCATGCCAGTCTGCGTTGAGGCGTGCCCTGAGCGGGCGCTTGAATTCGGGGATATCGAGGAACTTCGGAAGAAGCACGGGAATAACGCCGCGATCGCGCCGCTCCCGGATCCCGCTGAAACGAAGCCCTGCCTCACAATCAGGCCCTGCGCGTCCGCGAAGCCCTCAGGCTTCAAAGGCGGCACTGCGCATCGGTTCTGATTGGTAAGTCAGAAAATTCACCTCTGAATCCCGTCCGCCGTCATCGGCTGGGCGGGATTTTTTTACGCGCCTCTTGAAATTTTCATCCCCTGCCCCCATTTAATTATTTATTGAAGTTTTACTTGGGGACGGCGTGTGCCGTCCGCTAGTCAGGAGATGCAATAGAAAATGGCTGCACAGGTTCACGGCTTCCAGACCGAAGTAACGAAGCTACTCAAGCTGCTCGCAAATTCCCTTTATTCCAATAAGGAGATCTTTCTCCGCGAGCTGATTTCAAACGCCTCTGACGCGGTTGATAAGCTTCGCTTCCTCTCGATTCAGGATCCGCTCCTCACGAAGGACGATCCGCTTTTCCATATCCGCGTGAAGGCGGACGAAGCAGCCGGCACCCTGACGATTTCCGATAACGGTATCGGCATGACGCTTGACGAAGCGAACGAGCACCTCGGCACGATCGCGAAGTCGGGCACTGAAGAATTCTTCCGCAATCTCTCGCAGGATCAGGCGAAGGCCTCCCAGCTGATCGGTCAGTTCGGTGTCGGTTTCTACAGCGCCTTTATCGTCGCGGACCGCGTGACCGTAGTGTCCCGCTCCGCGAAAGCGGCCGCGAACGAAGCCGTCCGCTGGACCTCTGACGGAACCGGCACCTATGAGTCCGAGCTCACGACGAAAGACACCCGCGGCACCGATGTGATCCTGACGCTCAAGGATTCTGAGAAGGAATTCCTGAACGAATGGACGCTCCGCGGCATCATCACGAAGTACTCCGACCACATTTCGACCCCGGTCTGGCTCTGGGAAAAAGAGACGCCGGCAGACGACAAGAAGGAACCCACCTGGAAGTGGGTTCAGGTGAATGACGCGAAGGCGCTCTGGACGCTGCCCCCGAAGGACGTGAAGGACGAGCAGTACAAAGAGTTCTATAAGCATCTGACGCACGACTACGATGATCCGCTCACCTGGGCGAATAACCGCGTTGAAGGCGACCTCGAATACACGAGCCTCCTCTATATCCCGAAGACCGCTCCGTGGGATCTCTATAACCGCGAGCAGAAGAACGGGCTGAAGCTCTACGTTCAGCGTGTTTTCATCATGGATAACGCCGAGGAGTTCCTCCCGAACTACCTCCGCTTCGTGAAGGGGCTCGTTGACACCGCTGACCTTCCGCTTAACGTGTCGCGCGAAATCCTTCAGGACAGCGCGGTGACCCGGAAACTCCGCCGCGCGCTTACGAAGCGCGCCCTCACGATGATCGGGAAGCTCGCCGAGGATAAGACGAAGTACGCTGAGTTCTGGAGCCAGTTCGGCCGCGTGCTGAAGGAGGGCCCGGTTGAGGACCGCTCGAACCAGGAAGAAATTCTGAAGCTCCTCCGCTTCGCATCGACAAAGTCCGGTACGAACACCGAAGACGTGTCGCTCACCGACTATGTCGCCCGGAAGCCCGAGAAGCAGAAGCACATCTACTACATTACGGCCGGCAGCTACGAAGCCGCCGCGAACTCGCCGTACCTCGAGACGCTGAAGAAGAAGGGGATCGAAGTGCTCCTCCTCTGGGACCGCGTGGACGAGTGGCTGATGGGCAACGTCGAAGCGTTCGACGGCAAGACCTTCATCTCCGCCACCGCGAAGGACCTCGACCTTGGGGAACTCGAGGACAAGGAAGAAGAGAAGCAGAAGGAAGAGTCCGAGAAGCAGCATAAGGGACTCGTTGAGCGCCTGAAGAAGGCGCTCGGCGGCAAGGTTCAGGACGTGAAGGTGACGGCCCGCCTCGTTGACTCCCCAGCCTGCGTGGTCGGAGCCCAGGATCAGATGCTGACGCAGCAGATGCGCCGCATGCTCGAAGCCGCGGGTCAGGCGGTGCCTGAAGAGAACTACACGCTTGAAATCAACCCCGATCATCCGCTGATCGGACGTATGGCTGCTGAAACCGACGAAGCGAAGTTCACGCAGTGGGCGAACTTCATCTTCGCCGAGGCGCAGCTCGCTGACCAGGGCACGCTGAAGGATCCGAGCTCTTTCATCAAGAGCCTGAATGAACTCCTTCTGAAGTAATTCGCAGTACCTCCGGAGCTGCACCAGAAACAGATCCGGAGCGCTTTGCTTAGTCTCTCTCTTGACTGCCGGAAAGCTGAAAAATCAGCTTTCCGGCCTTTTTTATGCTGAACGGCCGAAATTTCACCCCTTTAAAGCCCGAAAAAGGCGGTTCTCCGGAAAGAACCGCCCTTCTTCACCTCTGATCCGCTCTGGAACTTACTTTCCGGCTTTCTTTACAACGGAGTCTGCCCAGTCAAACATAGAGTCCAGGTCATAGTCGCCCGCGTGGCCCTTCCCCCACTTCACGGCGGAGTCCACGTCTGCCCCCTTTTCCGCGAGCTTCAGCGCGACAAAAGCGGGCACCGCGAGCACCGTATCTCGATCCTCAAAGCCGTGCCGGATCCGGAAGTGAGGCGCGATCGTCACGTCTTTCCTTGAAATCGAGGTGAAGGGATCGAGAAGCGCGACGGATTTCGCATCCGCCATCGCGTGATGCTTCGGATCCCGGGCAGCCGAAAACGCGGTGAAATGACGAGGTCCGTTTTTCACGGTCCCGAATTCATCGTTTTCACCCGACCCGGCATCAAACCAGTCGAAAGCCGGCACGGGTTTCAGGCGGTTCACTTCCTTCGCGTAAGTCTTCATATCGATCGCGGTGACATGCCCATCCTTCACGGTGAGGCACTTGAACCGGCTGATATCGGCTCCGGACTTCAGCGCTCCCTCCGCGCTCGCGATATAAAGCGACCGGATATAGTCCGCGAAAGTCCCGGTGCCATCCGACTTCAGTATCAGAGGCTTTCCAGCCGCGTCCTTCAGGGCGAAACGGTTAAGCGTCGCGGGGAACGCCCGCGCGAGCACCTTGGAAGCCGCGATCTGCTTCGCGCTGAGCGGAAGCCCGGCTGCGGCTTCAGTCGGCGCGTTATCGGGGCGGGCTACCGGCGCGGCGCCTTTTCCGGCAGCCTTCGGCGGCTGCATCATGCCGCCCGGAATCTTCCCCTGGTGATACACCGTCTCATCCTTGAACACCCATTCGTAGGCTTCGTCCGCGTGACTGAGGAGCGTGATCGGGCAGAAAACGATTGCGGCAAAAATATCATCCCGGGCTTTCGCGGCTCCGATTTTCTTCAGATACGGCAGATATCGGGGATCATTCCCGGTTGAGCCAAGGAGCACGGAAAGCGCGCCGCCCGCGCTCGTGCCGTCAGAAATAATCCGCTCCGTATTCCCGGCCGGCAGCTTATTTTTCACCGCCCGGAGATAACGGACCGCAGCCTTATAGTCGACGATGAGAGCCGGCGCTTTCCCGATGTAGCGGCCCGATGCGTCCTTTGTGGTCCGCCCGCGGATCTCAGGTGACACAACCACGTAGCCGCGGGCAAGCGCCGCGAGAAGCGCGCTTTCGCCGCCATCAAAATTCGCTTTCCTGGGATCCGCGATGTTCCCCGGCATATAGCCGCCGACCGAATTCGGAAGGAAGATCGGCGCGGTGTCCTTCGTGTACCCATTCACCGAGCCGCCCTTCAGATACGCTTCCGGCACATACACCGTGAGGCGCTGGCAGGAGGCACAGCTCGGGCGCTTCACGTACGGAATCTTCGCGTAGGTCTGCCAGGAGACAGTCACGCCATTCAGCGCCGCGGATTCTGTGACGCCGGTTTTCGGAAACTGAAAGCCCGAGGAAGCCAAAGCGGGAGCCGCGCTGACGGCGAGTGAAAGCCCCATCGCGAGGGCGAATTTCTTCATCTTCAATTGAACATTCCTTCCTGGAAAAAGATGCAGAGAGAAAAGAGCTTAGCGAATCTTCCCGGCACTTGATGCCGCTCCTTGAAAACCAACCCAATACACTGATTCAAAAGTATTTAATCACTGATTCGGGATGTATGCCTTTCTTTAAAACGAGTGTTCTTTTAAAATAAAAGTTACTCGGATTTTTCATCAGGCCGCAGATCATGCCCCCTTCTCCCACCGCCCCGCGGATTTCGCGCTTTGAAAGAAAACGGAAAGACGGCACGCGATATGTCTATGAGCGGGAGACCCGCTACAGCCCGGAGAAAGGCTACACGGAGACACTGAGAACTTCGCTTCTCTATAAGATCACGGCGTCAGGCGATCGTATCGCGACAAACGGCGTGGGACGGGAAACGCGACCTGCGGCTGACGACGCCGCCCGGGCGGGGCAAATCAGGCTCGCGCTCCGCGGCGCCTTCGGAGACAAAATCGGCCGGGCGGTCTTCTCTGAAGCCCGGGAGTTTCTTAAAACCCGGCTTGAGCCATCGGACAGGGGAGAGGCCAGCCGGATCGCCGCGCTTTACCGCGAAGTGGGGCTTGATCCTGACGCTCAGTCTGAGTTCCTCCGGCGGTTATCACCTGTCGACGGGAAATCCATCGGGATGGCATTCGGCCCCCGGCTTCCCTTTCCGCTCTCGGTTCCCAATACCGACCGGCTCCCGGGGCTCATGGATGTCCGGCTGATGCCCCCGCTTCAGCTGTTGATCAATTCCGCGTCAGGGCTTCCCGCGGCGTTTTCCAGGAAAAGCGCTTTCTTTCTTGATCCTATCCGGTCCCCGAATCTTCTCCTTGCGGGAGAAAATCCCCGGTCTGAACTCCTGAACCGCAGTTCGCACTTTCTGCTGAAACTCTCGGCGGGTCACCCGGCGATCCTGCCTGTCATTAACTCCCGTCTCCCGGAACTCGACTGGAAGAGCGATGTGCTGCCCGGGAATCCCGATCTGAAGTCTGCGGAAACCTCAGCAACCCTTCCCTTTCTCCCGGGGAAACGCCCTGCCCGGCTCTTTATTCTTCGGTCAAAAAACCGGCAGAACAACTTCGCCTCTGCCCTTTCCGCCGCGGTTCACGACGCAGCGGACGCCATCACATCGGGGCTCATGCCGTTTGACGCTGAAAACACTCTTCATAGCCGCTATCTCAAATTGATCCCCGGCCGCAGCCCTTCCCCCTCTCTCCGGATTCTTGACGCCCGGATCGCAGATGACGCGAAGCGCTTCGGTATCTTTGTCATCGCGACCGATCTGAAGATCTCTGCCCGGACCGCGCTCAGTTTCATTCAGGCACGGGACCGGATGGCAGAATTTTTCAGTGACCTCACGCGGCACCCGGATCGGGAGGCTTTCTGCGTCTGGACTCCGGAGCGGCTCGCCGGACGGGACTTCGTGAGGATCGTGTCACTCATGATTGAAGGGCCAGCAGTCTCTCCGGTTCTCACCGCTTCCCTCCCCTCTTCGCGCTAAACCGGAAACGGCTTTCCGGCCATATTTCAAAAACCCGGCCGCTATACTCGAAAAACTGATGAGGCCCCGCCGGTCATCGGCCTCACCCTCTACCTATCTGCGGAGCCGCCCCGACGCGGACGCTCCGGTGTTTTCCTGGTTTTGGCTTGGAATCATGCGGAAACTCTCTTACAAAGAAAAATTTATCCAGATGGACCGCGAGGCGGCAGCGACCGCCATCTGCGCGTTGATCATCATGGCAGCCTTCTGGGCCGCGCTTCTCCCCCTGAAGGATTCACCGGAAACCTTATTCGAGATGCCGCTCTGGTTCTCGGTCTCCTGCCTCGGGGGCTACGTGCTTTCTGTCGTCGCCGTGATTGTCCTCGTGAAGCGATACTTCCGGGATTTCGATCTCGATCAGGACGCACCCGAAGCGACTGAAACAACCAAGGGAGACGCCGCATGACGAACCCCGTGATGACACTCGTACCGGTGATGGCATTCCTCGCGCTGCTGCTTGCCGTGGGGTTTATCGCGAACAGGTCGCTCCGGAAGTCAGAAGACTTTGAGCGCGATTACTTCATCGCGAACCGCAGCCTCGGAGGCGTTGTTCTCGCGATGACGCTCGTCGCGACGTATGGCTCCGTAAGCTCTTTCGTCTCGGGACCGGGAGTCGCCTGGAATCTTGGTTTCGGCTGGGTCGCGTTTGCCGCGCCGCAGATCATCACCGGGTTCCTGCTCCTCGGCGTCGTCGGGAAAAAGCTCGCGGTGCTCGCCCGGCGCACGGATTCCCTCACGATCATCGATATTCTCCGCGAGCGCTACAGCTCAAACACGCTCTCCATCATCTTTTCCGCCGTGCTCCTCATCTTCTTCACCGCGATGGTCGTGGGGCAGTTTATGGGCGGGGCTCAGATTTTCGCCGCAATCACGGGGCTCGACTATAAGCTCGGCCTCGTGCTCTTCGCTGCGGTCACCGTGATCTATACGTCATCCGGGTTCCGCGCCGTGGTGTGGACTGACGCGGTCTGCGCGGTTCTGATGCTCACCGGAATGGTGACGCTTGGCTACACCATTCTCGAGGATGGCGGCGGACTCTCGTCCATCATGCAGACGCTTTCAGCCGCGGATCTGACCCCAAATGGCGTCAGCCGTCATCTGCTGCCGGATGCGGGCGGGCTCCTCCCCTGGTCGCTGCTCTTCTCCTCCTGGCTCCTCGTCGGCTTCTGCACGGTGGGGCTCCCGCAGTCTCTCGTCCGATGCCTCAGCTATAAAAGCACCCGGGACCTCAGCCGCGCGATGGTGGTGGCGACCGTGATCTGCGGCGCGCTGATGATCGGAATGACGCTTCTCGGCGTTCTCGCGCGCGGCGTGATCCTCGAAAAACCGGTCTCAGGGACCGACGCCGTAATTCCGCTTCTCATCGTGAATCACATGCATCCGCTGCTTGCCGGCATCACGATCATCGGGCCGCTTGCCGCCACCATGAGTACAGTAAGCTCGCTCCTCATCGCGGCCTCTTCAACCGTGGTCCGCGATCTCTATGAGAAGAGCTTCGGAAAGAACCCCGCGGATATTTCGCATGACGCGAGTAAGAAAATCAGCGTCTCGATCACACTGCTCCTCGGCGCGGTGTCGATTCTTCTCGCCATGTACCCGCAGAGCATCGTGGTCTGGGTGAACCTCTTCGCATTCGGGGGACTCGAAAGCGCGTTCCTGTGGCCCGTGGTGCTCGGGCTCTTCTGGCCCCGTATGAATGCCTGCGGCGCGATGGCGGGCGTGATCGGGGGCCTGGGGCTCTATACGCTCGCGATGGCGACCGGGTTCCACTTCTATCACTTCCATAACATCGTGATTGGAACGGCAGCCGGGCTCCTCTTCTCGGTGATCGGGAGCTACTTTGGCACCCCCACCACGCGTTCCGTGAAGGCGGTCTTCTTCCCGCATAAGATCTGACACGGCAATTCCCGCCCATCAAAAACGCAGAAGGTTTTTCAGGCCTTCTGTGTTTTTTTGTTTTCCCCTGAAGAGATTCAGAACGACAGCTCCGCGAGTTCGTTGATCTTCGTGCGGAGCCTCCGGAAGCGGTTAATCAGCGCGATATGAAGGGCACTCGTCTCAATCGCCTTGAAGTCACCGCAGGACACCCGGTCCATGTGGGACTGAACAAGAGCGAGTTCGTTATCGTTCAGCGTCTTCCGGGTCGCGAGCAGCTTCTTATGAGCCGCCTCGCGCTTCACCGGGTCGTCCGCCGACAGGTAATCAAGCGCGGTCTTCAGGTCATCCGCAATTCTCGCGTGCGCCTCAAGAAGCTCCTTCTCACCCTGTTCATCAAAGAACCGCTCTTTCTTCACCTTATGCTCACCCAGCCCGGCGACTACCTTATCGATTTCGTGACCGATACTCTGAAGATCCGCATTCTTCGCGTGAAGCTCTTCCCAGCGGGCAATTTCAGACGGCGTGAGACTCGTCTGCACGATTCGGGAGAGGTAGCTGTTCACCGCGTGACAGCGCTGCCGGATCATCGGGTAGTCCTGCCGCAGGAGCATCACGGCGCCCACAGCCGGGTTCTTTGTGATGAGGCCCACGGTCTTCCGCCAGAATTCACTCACGAACCAACAGGTTTTCTCAATCTCTCCTTCGGCGAGATGGAACGCGGTCTCGGGGTCGGAGAGCGAGTCTTCCGTCAGCGACTCGGTCCCCGTGCTTACCATCGGAGCGGCCGGCAGCAGCCGATCCACGAGCGCCGCGACCGGGTTCAGGATGACGAGACCCAGGACGCCTGAAATCGCGTTGAAGACCACATGGAACCAGATCACCTGGTCCGACGCCATCGATTCAAACGCGCGGCTCACCTCCGGAATGAGGATCAGTGCGGCTGCGCCGAGCACGAAACAGAGCCCCCGGAAAATGGTGTTCCCCATCGGGGCGCGGCGCGTCATCGCGTCACTCCCCATCGTGGTCGCGGAGGCGAGGAACGCGGTGCCGAGGTTTGCGCCGAGCACGATCCAGAGGCCTGAAGACACCGTGAGAGCCCCTGCCGCCACGAGTCCCGCGTCAATAATTACAACCGCGAGCGACGAGAAGCAGAGAAAGGCGAGCCCGATACCGAGCACCGTGCAGAAGAAGGCATTTCCTTCAATCGGGTGAAAGAGCGCCATCATGGCAGCACTGTCTTTGATCGGGGTCGTGATGTGGCCGATCAGGGTGAGTGCGAGCATCACCACTCCAAGCCCCATCAGGACCCGCCCGAACTGACCGGGCGCGGTGTCCGACTTCTTCATGAAGAGATAGACACCGACCGCGATAAGAAGGGGCGACACCGCGTCGATGTTGAGCGACAGGACGCGCACCATGACAGCCGAACCGAAGTTCGCGCCAATCACCGCGGCGAGCGCGATCGCGGTTGAAACAAGGCCCTTCTTCTGAAGCCCCGACACGAGAAGCGTCGCAGCGGTGGAGCTCTGAAGAAGAGAGGAAAGGACGAACCCGGCACCAAACCCCGAAAACCGGTTCGTGAGCCACCGTCCGAGGAACGACCGGAGCTTCGCGCCGAAGGTCCGCATCATGCCGGTGCGGATCACGTACGTGCCCCACATGAGGAGCGCTACAGCGCCCGCGATATTGATGAGAATGACGATTTCTGCCACGGCTTCTCCTCAAGAAAAAGTTTCCGGGCCGTCCCGGACTGAAGACAGGCGGAATTTTATGCCTGAAAACTATTTTTGATGCACAAAATTATGTTTTTATTCAGCTTCGTTTAAGACTTCTGTTGATAACAAAAAACAACTAAATCTATATGTAACAAGGTATTGCAGACCCATCCACAATATGCACCCCATATGTTGATTTTTGAGACACATAATAATTTCCGGCAAGTCCAGCATTTACCGGATTTGCGGGCATTTCGGGGCGTTTTGCATAACACTATAGATAGTATGTGTGGCTTGTCATCAAAGGTACATATTGGCATACCGAGTGAAAAAAGCCTTACTTACTGAACAAACGATTGGTATACTGAAGTCCCCAGGAGAACGTTTATAAAAGGAAGAAAAATATGAAATATCGTTGCACAGTTTGCGGACACATCTATGATGAAGAACGCGAAGGCGTGAAGTTCGCTGACCTGCCCGACACCTGGACCTGCCCGACCTGCGGCGCACCGAAATCCAAGTTTGTTCCTGTTGTTGAGGGCCAGACCTGGGCTTCCGAGCACGTTCTTGGCGTTGCCAAGGATGTTCCCGAAGACATCAAGAACGACCTCCGTGCCAACTTCAACGGCGAATGCTCCGAAGTCGGTATGTATCTCGCGATGTCCCGCGTTGCTTTCCGTGAAGGTTATCCGGAAATCGGTCTGTACTATGAAAAGGCCGCTATGGAAGAAGCCAATCACGCTTCCCGCTTTGCCGAACTGCTTGGCGAAGTTCTGACCGACTCCACCAAGAAGAACCTCGAAATGCGCGTTGAAGCTGAATTCGGCGCCACCGAAGGCAAGACCGATCTCGCGAAGCGCGCGAAGCAGGCGAACCTCGACGCCATTCATGACACCGTTCATGAAATGGCCCGCGACGAAGCCCGTCACGGCAAGGCCTTCAAGGGCCTGCTCGACCGCTACTTCGGCGAAGGCAAGTGCTGCAAGTAATCTGCTGACTGTCCGCAGCAGTTCAGAGCTCCCGCTCTGACATAAGCACTGAAAGAGGCGTTTCGAAAGAAGCGCCTCTTTTCGTTTGCCCGCCGTTTTTCTTCCGGCCCGGCTTGGGTTCTGAATTCTAAAGGCAAAAGAAAACCCGCCTGGTGCTGTCACCGGGCGGGGCTGCTCAAGTCAATCAATGTGGTTACTGAAAGCTAAAAAAGGAGAAACTCATTTTCCGGGTTTCTCCTTTTTCTCTCTAGGAGCACTTCGCGAGCTTCTTCCAAAGGCCTTTTGCCGTATCGTATTCTTCTCTTGAAATCCGGCCATACGCAATATCGGCGTGGACTGTAACGAAATCACCCGGCTGAAGTTCTCCCAGCAGCCGCGTTGTTACCGTCTTCTTCATTCCAAGAGCTTCAACGATCGCGGAAGCCGCGTTGACGCTCACAACCCTTGCGGGCATTCCAATGCACATGTTTCCCTCTCCAAAGACACAGTGCGTTTGAGCGGATCCTTTGCACACGCAGACCCACCCAGTCCCTTTCGGAACTACAAAAATTCTATTCGTAATTCCTATAGAAAAAAAGAGTTCATAAGCCGTACGCTGAAGGGATTAGACTTTAGGGTTTAGATATCTGATTTCTATTAACTTTTTATGTATTACTGATACATATTCAGGAAATTCCTTCAGAACTTTAGCGTTTTCACCCGCTTTGAGCCACAATATCTGTAAGGGACTGTCCCATAAAGAGGGTTGGCCTGAAGGAGGTAGCAATCGGTTTCGACCGGTTTGAAGGGCTGTAAGAAACACCCCGCTCCCTCCTAAGTTGTAATTTTCATCATCCCCTCTCCTCTTTTCAGGATCGGATCCCCTGAACCATTGAGGAGGCGTGATTATGGAAAGCGAAAATGCCACTATCCAGCAGGAACCCGCGGCTGCCGGCACGGTTTCTCTTCCGACTGACTTCCGACTGAGGACTTCGGCCGGAAAACGCTTGATGAGGCGGAAACCTTTGCGGATTCCATCCTGAAACGGATCCGGGTGAAGGACGCAGAAGGCATCAAGGCTGACCTCACCTCCCTCCTCTCAGGCGCCGAACTCCTCACATCCGGAAAGAAGGATGACCGGGGGCTCCTTGCCACGCTGCCCGTGGTCGGAAAGCTCTTTGAAGCCTCGGGCATCGCTTCTCCTGAAGCCGAAACGCTCATGAAGTCGATCGGCGTGATCAGCGGAAAACTCGACGCCGCGCAGTTCGGGCTGATCAAAGACAGCGCGACGCTTGAAACCCTCGCCGCGAAAAACAAAGCGATCGGCGCGTCACTCGCTGAGCTGCTGGAAACGGGCGCTGAAGCGCTCAACACCGCCCGCAAGGCAGGAACTCCGCTTGACTTCAGCCGCTTTGAAACGGTCCTCCGGGGACTCAGCGGCATACGGGATGAAACGGAACGGATGGCGCCTCAGATCCGCCTGATCCAGGAGAATGACCGGGCGCTCGCCGGGAAGATCCAGTCGATCATCTTCGTACTCCTCCCCACGTGGCGGGAAGTCATGCAGACTGAAATCGAGCTCCGTGAGGACGGCGGTCCGCATGAACTGAATATCGACGGAAAGAAACCCGAAACGTTCCAAGAAGAGGCTCTGAGTGAAGCCTATCGGAAGCTGATCGCGGGGCTTGGTGAGGCGATCACGCTCGGGAGTGAGGCGGCGAGACTTCGCGAACTCGCGGATATCGGTCTCCAGCAGCTGAAGCGGGAGATCGTATATCTGGTTCCAAAAGCGGCAGCGACCGCCGCGCCAGAAGTCCGTCAGTCGCCGCTTCCGCCCGCTGAATAGCGTATCGGGACTAGCTTTCTCATCCACAAGGCCGCGGAACGCCGTTCCCGCGGCCTTTCCTTATTCCACCGCGATAACCGTTTTCCGGATGCCTTCCGGAATCTGCACATCCCAGATCCGGACCTGGATTCCAAAGGCTTCTGACAGGCTTTCTTCTGTCAGCACGTCTGACGCCCTTCCAAAGACCGGCGCTTTTCCCTTCCCGAGGAGTAGCGCGTCATCCGCGAGTTCCAGCGCGTGATCCGGATAGTGCGTGATAAAGACTGAACTCACTCCCTTTCCGCGAAGGGATTTCAGGGTCGACAGAATCCGCCGCTGGTTTCTGAAATCCAGCCCCGCCTCGGGTTCGTCGAGAAGGAGAAGTCTCGGGCCTGCAGCCAGCGCCCGGGCAAAAAGCGCGAGCTGATATTCGCCGCCTGAGATTTCACTGCAGAGCCGCCCCGCGAGATGCCGGATTCCGATGGTATCAAGCGCTTCAAGCGCCGCCGCTTCATCCGTTTCATCCGGTTCCCCGAATTCTCCGTGAAAGGCGATCCGGCCGAGCTCTGTCATTTCAAGCACGGTGACAGCGAACGGCGGCACCTTGGCCTGCGGCACGTAGCCGATCAGACGCGTGAGCCCTGCCGGGGAAAGGCTCTCTGACTTCCGGTCGCTGAAAAGCGTTTCCCCTTCGGTCCAGCGGAGGTGCCCGAGAAGAAGCCGGATCAGGGTCGTTTTCCCCGCGCCGTTCGGCCCCAGAACCGCGAGGATCCGGCCGGAACCGGTACCGTCACCAAACCGGAAGCTGACGCCTTTCAGCACCGGATCCCGGTGCCCATAACGGAAAAGCCCATTCTTAACCTGAAGTTCCATCGCGTGCCTCCTTTAAGCCTTCACGCCGCCCGTCCTGCGGAGCAGGTAAATAAAGGCGGGCGCCCCGATGAGAGACGTGAGGACAGAGACCGGGACTTCAGCGTCAAACACCATCCGGGCTCCGGCATCAACCGCAATGAGAAACAGTGCGCCAAGCAGAATCGACCCCGGGATCAGCCGCCTCACGGAACCGCCGAACAGCATCCGCGCGGCGTGCGGAATCAGGAGTCCGACCCAGCCGACCAGGCCGCAGAGCGCAACGATGGATGATGTAATCAGGGCGGAAGCGAGAATCGCAGTGAATCTCAGACGCCTCACCGGAATCCCGAGTGACCGGGCTTCATCCTCGGGAAGCGAGAGCGCCGCGAGTTTCCAGCGGTAGAGATAAAGAATCACGGTCCCGAGCGTCACAAAGGGGAGCGCCATGAGAATTCCGGACCATGTGGCAGACGCGAGACTCCCCATCAGCCAGAACGTGATCGAGGGAAGAACAGACTCTGGATCCGCCGCGAATTTGATCAGCGCCACGAGCGCTGAGAAAAGCGCGCTCACAACGATGCCTGAGAGGATCAGCATGAGAATCCGATTGGATCCCGGAACCCGGGACACCGAGGTCACAAGCGCTACCGCCGCGATCCCGAAGAGGAACGAGAGCGTCTGAATCCCGAGTCCCGACCACCCGAGGAGTATCGCGAGCGCCGCGCCGCAGGACGCTCCTGTCGCGACACCGAGCGTATCCGGGGTTGCGAGCGGATTCCGGAACAGTGTCTGAAAAGCGGCCCCCGACACCGCAAGACCTGCTCCGGCGATCACCGCAAGCACCGTGCGGGGAAGCCGGAGCCCGATCACCACGGTTTCCGCGGTTGGGTCCGGCGCGGCCTGAAAGACACCGGGGAACACAGCGTGGAGAAGCACTTCCGGGATATCGCGGAGCGGTACCGGGTAAGCGCCGGCCGCAAGCGACACCATCACCGCCGCGATCAGCAGCGCCGTGAGCCCGACGCCCCACCGGGCACCAAGCCCCGGCAGTGTCCGCGATCCCGTTCCCATACCGCTTACCTCGCGAGCTTCAGCGCCGTTCCGGTACCGCGTCCGGGGTCGAAGATCAAACGGATTTCAGCTTCCGACAGGTGGATCCCGAAGAGCTTTGAATAATAGTTTTCCGCCTCGCGCTCGATATTGATGTCGGAGAAGAGCGTCGGATAAGCGCATTTCGCGAGCCAGAGGATCGTCACCGGCGTGTCCGCGGATGGCGTAAAGGTCCGGTAGGTGCCAAGCGGCATCTTGAAAACCTGCTTCTCCCGGACGGCCTTCACGGGCTTCCAGTCGTGATAAGCGTTCCGATACAGATCCTGAGGCTCAGCCGGCGTGAAATTCGTGATGAAGATGAGATCCGGATCCCAGGCGTAGACCTGCTCCATCGTGATCACCGCGTTCTGGTTCTGCGCCCGGATTGAAGAGGCAACGTTTCTCGCGCCGACCGCGTCGCACCAGTACTGTCCGAAGAAGTGAGAGCCCGAGGTGACAATCCGGTCCTTTCCATACTGGAAGAGGAAAAGTGTCTTCGGGCGCTTCGGCTGCGGGATCCGGCTGACACGGCTCCGGATCCGGCTCACCACGGAGGCTGAGTAGCCATGCACCGCTTTCGCTTTCGCGCCGCTATCCTCCGGGAACACCTGGCTCAGCAGCATCACCCACTCATCAAACGTCTTGATAACGCTGTAATTCCACTTTGTCGCGCTGACCGCGATCACCGGAATATGCGCGGCCTCAAGTTCAGCCAGTGTCTTCGGGTTTGAGGCGTTCGCGAACACGACCTGAGGCCGGAGCCTGAGAAGCACTTCGACATTCACCGTATCCCCGGTCATAAAGTCGGTTCTGACCTTCAGGATATCGGGATAGATCCGGGAAAGGATCCCGTGCCTCGCGGCACTCATGGAAACAGGAGACATGCCGGCGAGCTTTCCGCAGCCGCCAAGGAAAATCGCGGCGACAGAAGCGAACGGATAAATATCCGCCACCACGACCCGGTCTATCCGGAGGGGCAGCGTTACGCGTCTCCCCAGGTGATCCGTCACCACACGGGTCGGTTCCGCGGCAGCCCCGCGGGCCGCCAGGGCTCCGAGTCCCACGGCGCCTGCCTTCAGGGTATCGCGTCTTGTCATCAGCAGCATGGTTTTTCTCTCCTGCATCCTTCAGTATGTCGTCTTTTTATCTTTTTTCGCTGCCGGAAAAATTGAAGGGCGGAAAATTTCCGCCCTTCTGAGTCTTCGGTTTCTTCCGGGCATTCCGCTATCTTAGCCGGAGCGGAATGCCTGAGAAACGTTCTGAAAACCGGCTTTCTCTTTATTCCGATCGTTTCTCCGCCTTTTCGTGGAGCAGCGCGCTTCGGACCGTGTAGTCGGAAAGCGCGCGGCGGGCTGCTGCGATAGTCCCGAGCTTCCGGAGTTCAGGCGTGCAGGACGAAGTGATCAGCCGATCCCCCTGCCAGCGGAAACAGAGCAGCTTTCCGCTGCCATCCACGCCCGCCGCTCCGGCGCTTCCGATCGCGTAGCCGTACTTCCCGATCCCGGTGAAGGTATCCGCGGCATCCGGAATACCCGGCTCAAAAATATCGCGTCCCTGATAAAGGGCCGGTTTTTCGCCGAGAGCGATTCCCCGCAGCGTCGGGAAAATATCCCGATGGCTCACCCACTGAGACGAAGATGGCACCGCCGCGGGCTTAAACCCGTCAGGGAGCCAGAAGAGAATCGGAACGCCGTTCGCGTGGTGATACCAGCCGTTCGGCTGGTAGCTGAAGCGGGCATTGTGGTCACCGGTCGCGGCAATCAGCGTGTTCTTTCCCCAGGGTTCGCTTCTTACCCCCTCCACGAAATTCCCGAGCGCGTTTGCGGCATAGGAGTACGTCTGCAGCATCGAGACCATCTCATCATGCGGCTTCTGGATCAGGAACGGCGGGAGTTTCGCGGGATCCACTGCCGCGCCGGTCTCGTGATCGGGAAGGTGATGCGGCGGGTGGTTCGTCGCGGAGAGAATCATGAGAAACACGGGTTTCCCGTCCTTCGACGCTTTTTCAAGCAGCTCCTTCGCGTAGCGGAAGGTCCACTTGTCACCCACACCCCAGACACCCATTTCGGCTTCCGGGAACCGGCCCTTGATTTTCGACGCGCCAATCACCTCGTCAAACCCGTGGAGCGGGAGCGAGCGGTTCAGTTCCCGCCAGTTTTCGGTGCAGGACGTGAGGAAGATCGTCCGGTAACCCGCCCTCCGGAACGCGAGGACGTTAGAGAACGGGAACTGCTCATGCCCATAGCGGCTCTGCGAAATCGGAGAAAGCGGGGAATCGTAAAGGAGCCCCTCAAGCGACACGAAGGTGCCATTCCCGACCGGAATCCCCTGATGGGAGACGTAGCCCGACTTCATGGAGCGGGCGAGCGCCCCCAGGGTGTCGTTGGTCTTCGGGTCGTAGGAGTCAAATTCGTCCCGCCCCATCGATTCCATGAGAGCAAAGATCACGTTCGGCTGCTTCGCGTCGCGGGTCACGGGAACCGGATTCTGCGGCAGCGAATCCTTCAGCGCGCGTTCTGCCGCTTCCGGATCCGCAAATCCCAGTTCACGAAGACCCGCCGCGGGTCCCCCCTTCAATTCAAGCGCCTTCTGATCCTTCGTCGCCACATAAAGCGCCTCAGTGCCGTTCGGCACGGTGGCGTTCACAAACGGAATCGGGGAAATGGAGAAATCCTGAAGCCTGAGCGGGAATTTTCCGAGGCTCCCGCGCATGGCGACACCAAGCAGCACCGTGAAAAGCACGGCGATCAGTGTGACCGCGGTCTTCGGACGCCGGAACTCCGGTACCCGGGCGTGGAAGAGCGACGGAATGAAAAGCGGAATGCCAGTCGCGATCGCGATCACCGCGAGATACGACATCACGGGCCAGTCAGAAAGGATGGTCTTCGTGATCGCCGTCGTATCGTCCTGCAGGAACCCAAAGATGATGGATGAGATCGGCGTCCGGTAGAAACCGTAAAAACCGAAATTGACCGCGTCGAGGAGCACGGAGAGAAAAACGCCAAGGACAAAGAACGCCTTCGCGATTTTTCCGGACACGGCAGCCTTAAGCCCGAGAAGCCAGAAAAGCCACGCGGGGAAAAGAAGAATCGATACCCACTTCAGATCGACCCGGGCCCCGAGCACTAAAGCGGGGAGCTCATCCGCGAAACTGATTTCAGGCGATCGGTACGCCAAAAAGAAGGCGAGCCTGAAGCCCGTCATGATGCAAAGCAGTGCCGCTGCCGCTGCAAGACCCCGGACGAGCCCCTGCAGCCACATTTTCCTTTCCATGAAGCCAGCAATATTCCTTAATGAGAATTAGTGACTCTACCACGCAGAAAGAAAAATGGCTGTCAAAAATCTGCCCCCGGAATTCCGACGCGGGGTCAGTTTTCTTCCGTAAAATGGCAGGCGTCTGATTCCGGACCGTCCGGCCCTTCGCTGCAGATCGGGATCACGGCGCGGATACCGGCACCGACCGCCCCTTCTCCCGCCTCAACGCGGGGCACCGGGTGAATCCCCCGCTCCCCGAAGTAGTGCCTCGAGTCGCCCCAGGAATCAAACCCCACGGTGTCACCCGCCCACCGGACGCGGCCCGTGAGGCAGCGCTTGCATTGGTCAGACGTGTCCTCAATACAGGGTTTCCCGTCGTAAAGCTGATAGTCCGCTCGATGCTCGGGGAGCGTCACGATCGGCATCAGGATATTCGCGCCCGCTTTAAGACCGAGCTCCCGCCCCCGCTTATCCAGCCCCTGAAGCGCCGTGGTGGCCGCGATATTCACGTCCTTCAGCGCGAGGCGGGTCGCCGCGATCATGTTGAGCCCGAGGATAAAGCGGCGGCGGCAGGCGGCATCGGTATTCCCGCCCTCCGCCTCCACCCGGTCACCGAGCGGTGTCCCGCGGGACACGATGTAGGGGCCCATCCCGATCATGTCGATCCCGAGCGCTTTGAAGTAGAGGATGTCGTCCGCGAGATTTTCCGCGGTCTGCCCCGGAAGCCCGATCATGACGCCGGTCCCAACCTGGTAACCGATTCTCTTCAGAGTCCGGAGACAGGCGTCCCGCACGGACCAGAGGTGGTGGCCGTCCGCGGGGTGCAGAGTCGAATAGAGATCGGGGTTCGATTCCTCGATCCGAAGGAGATAGCGGTGAGCCCCCGCCTCGAACCACCGCCTGTAGGTTTCTTCCGTCTGCTCACCGACGCAGAGCGTGATGCCGAGTTTCCCATCCGTCACGCGCTTGATCCCGCGGAGCGCTTCTTCAACGAAATCGATAAATTTCGGATCGGTCCGCTCGCCAGACTGCAGCACGACAGAACCATAGTGGTTCTCGTACGTCCACTTCGCGATCCCGAGGATTTCATCGAGCGTCGACTCAAAGCGGTGAACCGAACTGTGGCTCTTCCGGATTCCGCAGTAGAGGCAGTTCTTCACGCAGATATTCGAAAACTCGATGAGACCGCGGTAGTAGGAGACGCAGCCGACTTTCTCCGCTTTGACCCGATGAGCCGCCTCGCAGAGGAGCTCCCGCTCGGGATCTCCCTCTTCAAGCCCCACCGCGTACGCGAGGTCTTCCCTCGTCCACTCGTCCCGCGAAATGATGTCAGAAAGCCTTGTCATGCGGCGTCACTCCGGGCGGCTGCCGCTTCCCGCCACGCCTCAAGCGCCTCGGGGAACGGCGAGAGCGTCCGCTCCAGCACCCCCTGGAGGTGCGAAATCGCGATGCCGTAATTCGTCATCGGGATGCCCTGCTTCCTGCACTCCCGGAGCCGCGCGAGCATATGGCGGCGGGTCACCATGCAGCCGCCGCACTGGATCACCACGCGGTACGGCTTCAGATCCGTCGGAAAGTCTTTTGATACGGCAACCGTGATCTTCATCGGGCCGCCCGCGTTTTTCGCGAGCCAGTTCGGGATCTTCACGCGTCCGATATCCTCGCCCTGCGGGTTGTGGCTGCAGGTTTCGCAGATGAGGACCGGGTCACCGGGCTTCAGCTCGGGAAGCACAGCCGCGCCGCGCGCGAGTTCTGCGAGGTCGCTTTTACTCCGCGCCATGAGAATCGAGAACGTCGTGAGCGGAATCTCAGGCGGCACCTGGGCCGCCACCCGCTTCACCGCCTGGGAATCCGTGATCACGATAGCGGGCGGCACTTTGAGTTCGGAAATGACATCCGCGACCTGCGTTTCAAGCACAACGAGGCAGCGGGATTTCTGATCGAGAAGCTCCCGGATAGACTGGACCTGAGGCGGAATGAGGCGCCCTTTCGGCGCACCGAAGTCAATCGGCACCACAAGAATCGCCGTGCGTCCTTCGGGGATCAGCCCGGAAACGAGCGGCTGATCCGGTTCCCAGCCCGCTTCGACCGCTTTCACGATCGCCGCGCGGACTTCCTCAATTCCGGTTCCGAGCTTCGCCGAGCAGGCAACCGCCGGGATCTTTTCCGCGGCCGAGAAGTCAAGCGCCATTCTCTCCGCGGTACCTTCAGGGACGCGGTCCGCCTGATTGAAAACCACAACAGCCGGTGTCCCGAGCTCCCGGATATCCTTCAGAAGCTTCCGGTCCGCGGCGGTGACGCCGGTCACCGCGTCAACCACGAGAAGCGCGAGATCCATCCAGGAGAGGACCCCGAGCGACTTCCGGACACGCTCCGCGCCGAGCGCCCCAGTATCATCGATACCGGCGGTATCAATCAGCACCACCGGTCCGATCGGATGGAGTTCGCAGGCCTTTTCGACCGGATCCGTCGTGGTTCCGGGAACGTCTGAGACGATTGAAAGCTCCTGATTCGTGAGCCGGTTGATGAGAGAAGATTTCCCCGCGTTCCGGCAGCCAAAAATACCGATATGAAGGCGGAGCGCCTTCTGAACCTGAAGCGTGATCGGAACGGAATTCATACGGATGGAGCCTCCCGGCGTGAAGTCAATAGAGAGTGATGGCGGCCGCAGGAATTCCGCTCGCCCTGCCCACTCTGATCTGCTCATTTTACTGAGGAGAAGCGGGGTATCAGAGATCTCCGCGGGCGGGATAATCCCACTCCGTCTTCCTCAGGCAAAAAGGGCGGCATTTCTGCCGCCCTTCCTCTGATGAATCAGGATTTAGCTTTCAGCGTGATCCGTTTTTCATCTGTTTTCCCGCAGCCACAGCCGCATCCGCCGCAGTCTCCGCAGCAGGCAGGCTTTCCGGTCTTTGCCTGGCGGATCACGCGCCGGAGCGCGAGAGCCACGAGAACCACAATCACGGCACCAATAATGTAATTAGCCATATTTTCATTCCCTCCTTTATCAGGAGAATCCAAGCGCGAGGCCGATAAGCCTCACGATTACCGCAACCACCCAGGCAATGGCGCACTGGAAGAACACCATCTTCAGAGCCCACATGCCGCCCAGTTCACGCTTGACGGAAGCGATCGCCGCGACGCAGGGCGTGTAGAGGAGACAGAAAGCGAGCATCGAACACGCGGTGAGCGGCGTAATCGCAGAGGCGAGCTCCGAAATGCCGCCATAGAGCACCGAGAGCGTCGACACCACGCTTTCCTTCGCGAGAAACCCGGAAATCAGCGCTGTGCAGAGCTTCCAGTCACCGAGCCCCGCGGGTGTGAAGATCGGCGCGATCGCGCCCGCGATGAGGGCCAGCATGCTCTCGCCCGTATCCGCCACCATGTTCAGCCGGAAGTCAAAGGTCTGCAGGAACCAGACCACGATTGTCCCGATGAAAATCACGGTGAACGCCCGCTCCAGGAAGTCACGGGCTTTATCCCACATCAGACGCAGGGTGTTTTTGAGACCCGGCATCCGGTAATTCGGCAGCTCCATCACGAACGGCACCGCCTCACCCCGGAAGAGCGTGTTTTTGGACGCCATCGCGGTGAGAATCCCCATCAGGATGCCGCCGAAGTAAAGCGCGATCATCACGAGGCCGCCCGACTTCGGGAAAAAGGCGGCCGTGAAGAAGGCATAGATCGGCATCTTCGCGGAGCAGCTCATGAACGGGGTCAGCATGATCGTCATCTTGCTGTCGCGTTCCGACGGCAGCGTCCGGGTCGACATCACAGCAGGCACCGTACAGCCAAACCCGATCAGCATCGGCACGATGCTGCGGCCCGAGAGCCCGATCTTCCGCAGCAGCTTATCCATAAAGAACGCGACACGCGCCATGTACCCCGAGTCTTCGAGAAGCGAGAGAAAGAAGAAGAGCACAACGATGATCGGAATAAAGCTCAGCACGCTTCCGACACCGGTAAAGATGCCATCCTCAATGAGTGACTGCATCGCGTCATTGACGCCCGATGACGCAAGACCCGTTTTCACGACTTCTGTCAATGCGTCGATCCCCTCCGCGAGCCAGTCCTGGAGCGCCGCGCCGATCACGTTGAACGTGAGCCAGAAGACGAGCGCCATGATCAGGATGAAGGCGGGGATCGCGGTGTACTTCCCGGTGAGAATCCGGTCGATCCGGCGGCTTCTCACGTGTTCCCGGCTTTCATGCGGCTTCACCACCGTTTCGTGGCAGAGCCTGTCAATAAAGATGTAACGCATGTCGGCGATCGCGGCCGCACGGTCAAGACCCCGTTCGGTTTCCATCTGCTGCGCGATACGGTCGATCGTCTCGATTTCTGCCGGGTCGAGTTTCAGCTCCTCCTGAATCAGGCGATCACCCTCCAGGAGCTTTGCCGCCGCGAACCGGATCGGAATTGCCGCCGCCTTCGCGTGATCCTCAATCAGATGCATGACACCGTGAAGCGCGCGGTGCACCGCGCCTCCATGGTCATTTTTCCCGCAGAAATCCTGAAGCCCGGGGCGCTCCTGGTAGCGCGCGATATGGACCGCGTGGCGTACGAGCTCGTCCACACCCTGATTCTTCACAGCCGAAATCGGAACCACCGGCATCTGCAGGATCTGTTCCATTTCGTTGATATGGATCGAGCCGCCGTTCCCCTCCATCTCGTCCATCATGTTGAGGGCGAGGACCATCGGGACGTCAAGCTCCATCAGCTGCATCGTGAGGTAGAGGTTCCGCTCAATATTGGTCGCATCGACAATATTGATGATCGCGCTCGGCCGCTCATCGAGAATGAATTCCCGGGAGACGATTTCCTCACTCGTATAAGGAGAGAGCGAATAGATGCCGGGGAGGTCTGTTACCTCCGTATCCGGGTACCCGCGGATCGGACCGCTCTTCCGATCTACCGTAACGCCCGGAAAGTTCCCCACATGCTGATTCGACCCCGTCAGCTGATTGAAGAGCGTGGTTTTGCCGCAGTTCTGATTGCCAGCGAGCGCGAAAGTGAGTTTTCCCTTGACTGGACGGAGGTGCGCCTCAGGGTCATCGATCAGGCCTTTTTCCTCACCGAGGCCCGGGTGCGGGAGCTCAAGCTGCCGCTCCTCCTCATCAAACGTTTCCACATGCTCTGGCTCCCCCTCGCGGCTGATGTTGCGGATACCGATCTTCCCTGCATCCTCGAGTCTCAGCGTGAGTTCATAGCCATGCAGCCGCACTTCGACGGGGTCTCCCATCGGCGCGTATTTCACGAGCGTCACCCGGACACCCGGAATGAGCCCCATATCGAGAAAGTGCTGCCGCAGCTGCCCCTTCCCGCCGACGGAATTCACCGTCGCACTCATCCCGACCGGGAGATCCCTCAGGGTCTCGGCTGCCGGACCATTCGGGCTTTGATTTTTTGTCATTGGTAATTTTTATCTTTCTATGAGATCCGAGGCTCCGGGATGATGATTGGATTCTGGCTGCCGCGGTCTCTTCATGAGTCTTCCCGCTCAGAAACACTGGACAGAAAGCGGAAAAGACACATCTGGTTTTGAATGTTAATGATATTCGGTTTCACTTCGATCTGTGACGCAAAGCGCTTGATAATCCAGCGGAAAATCATTAATCTCTCAAAGCAGTTTGTCCGCCCGGCGGGCCGCCTGCGCGCTTTCACCCAGCCCCGCCTTTTTCCCTCCGAAACATCAGCTCCAACGGGAGCCTCTGCAGCATGGATCAGAAACCTGGTTTCGATATCATCGGCGACGTACATGGGCACGCCTCGCTTCTTGAAAAGCTTCTCAGAAAGCTGGGCTACGTGAAGTATGGGAAGACCTGGGGACACCCGGACGGCCGGATCGCGGTGTTTACGGGAGACCTCATCAACCGGGGGCTGGAACAGGTGGAAACCGTGAAACTCGTGCGCCGCATGGTGAGGCACGAAACCGCGTACTGCGTTGCCGGGAATCACGAGTACGCCGCTCTCTGCCGGTTCTGCGGCATCGGCCACGTTCATGGAACGGATTCCCGCATCACTTTCTTTGACTCCGCCGTGAAAGACCCGAAGACGCTTCAGAAACTGATGAAGTGGATCCGGACGCTCCCGCTTTGGCTTAATCTCGGTGAAATCCGCGTGGTGCATGCGTGCTGGGACCCGGACGCGATCCAGTCGATACTCGACGCCTGTGTCCGGGAAGGCGCGCTTCCGACACTCGGGCTCTATGAGGATGTCTTGCGGAGTTCGGGAGAGGAGTCAGATGCCGGACAGTCTCTCATCGCCGCGCTTGATCAGACGCTTAAGGGGCCTGAGGTCTGGCTTCCAAAGACACTTTCATACAAAAACGCGGAAGGCAAAGCGGTGACCCGAGTCCGCGTCAAATGGTGGGACCGTGGAATCACGACATACGAAGCCGCAGTGATTTCGGATCCATCGCGCTCTTTCCCGCTTGAGGATCTCCGGGAAAATCCCTTTGTGTTCAAACCCACCGTGCCCACGTTTATCGGCCACTATTCGCTTTCCGACACCGGGAACTTCGCGCCGCTTGACACTGCGGTTGCCTGCGTGGACTACGGAGCCGGAAAAGGCGGCCCCCTCACCGCCTACCGCTGGAACCGGGGTGACCGGCTGCCGCTGGATAAAAAACGGTTCACGGTGGTCTATCCGTAAAACGCGGAAATTACTTCCCCTATCTTTCAGACATCTGCCATGCAGCACTTTCTCAGCACCTTTCTCTACGTGATCGCCGCGCTGATCCCGATGGTGAATCCGCTTTCGGGTTCCATTTTCTTTCTCTCGCTCACTTCTGACCTCGGTCCGCGGGAACGCGCCTGGCTTGCTGCCCGGGTCGCTATTTACTCCTTCATCCTGATCGAGATCTCGGTTTACGCGGGCGTCTTCATCCTGAACTTTTTCGGAATTTCGATTGATGTGCTTCGGGTGGCGGGCGGCCTCGTGCTCGCGTCTGCCGGCTGGAAAGCGATTTCGAGCTTCGGGGGCGGAGAGAAGAAAAGTGAAAGCCGCGGCTCAGACGAACCGCTTGAGAAAGAACACTTTGAGCAGCGGGCTTTCTTCCCGCTCACGCTTCCCCTCATGGTGGGACCTGGCGCCATGTCAGTCTGCACCGCGATCGGCACCACACTCCCGACGACGTTCGCGAATACGCTCGGACTTAACTTGGCGTCAGCCGCGCTCTGCGTCGGTATCTGGGTCTGCTTCCGCTATGCCGGCCAGATTTCAAAGCGCCTCGGCGCCGCGGGGGCGGACGCGATCGTCAAGGTGTTCTCTTTCATCCTGATCTGCATCGGCATTCAGGTCCTCTGGGCCGGATTCAGCGGTCTCTGGACCGAGCTCGCACGGACAAGTCTCGCCTTCCTCGCGAAGTAATTCCGATAAGGAAAGAGCGCTGGAATAAATCCGCGCTCTTCCTCTTTTACCGAAACGTGAGGTGTTCCGGCATCCTGTCGGACTGCCTCGAATTTTTAATCCGATAAAGATTAATTTATTAAACAGAATCAGTTTACTTATATTCCATAAGGAGGCTGGTTTCCCGCCATCTTCCTTCATCGCGGCATGATCCTGAATCGGGGTACGGCGGATCTCCAGAAATTCGGCATTATCCTTCCAGAGCGCGATCCACCCGTCGATCTGCGTCGTGTCGTCCAGCACCACATCGAGATGGAACACCCCATCCGCGTCCTTCTCGAGTTTCTGCTCCCGGTTAAACGGCGTCTCCTTCAGATTCAGCGCGAGCACCGGGCTCCGGAAAGCGATTTCAAGCCGGCATTTCTTTCCCGTGCCGAAATTGAAGTTGGAGTGCCGGATATAGTCAGCGAGCCTGAAATCCTTCGGGCGGTCCGCTTCGATATCAAGAAGCCGGATATCCATGATGCGGTGAAGCGCGAGGTTTCGGAGATCCTCATACGCGGCGTAACGGCAGACGAGATAAATCCGGAGATCCTGCTGCACGAGCGCGATCGGCGAAACAACGGAAACTTTCTGCTTACCGTTCTTATTTGAATAGTTGATTTCCAGCTTCCGGTTCCGATAGAGCCCTTCCGTCGCGATCGAGAAAATCCGGGGCTTGATTTCCGGGGGAAGCGTCGGGATGCTCGTGAAAACAAGCGCTACCTTGTTCAGCCAGGAAGCCGCCGGGGTCGCCGCGGGGTGACTGAAGAGCTGGTCTCTCGCGGCATCAAAAACCTGAGAGAGCGAGGTGGAGATCGTGGTGGGAAGCAAATACTGCAGATACTGACCGGCAAGCGAGAGCAGCAGGCTTTCCTCAGGTGTCAGCTTCAGATCCGCGAATTCCGACTTCGGACTCGACCTCCGGTATCCGTAGGGCTTTGAGCGGCTGTCGCACTCCACATGCAGGCTCTCGGTTTCTGAGATTGACTTCAGGTAGCGCTGCAGAGTCCGGATCGGGATGTCGTACCCCGCCGAGAAGAGGCTGTTCCTGATTTCAGACGCTGTGATCAGCCGGTTTCTCGGAATCAGCTTCAGAATTTCAATAATGAGCAGAGCTTCCTGCGAAATAGAACTGACCCTGGCCATGCGTGCTCCCGGAATAAGAAAACTGAAAAAAGTGTAGGACTTTTATCTCTCCGATGCGGCGAGAAAAGCGCCTCCTGATGGCATGCGTCAAAAACTGACGCATGCGGCGGTACCTTAATAACATAACAAAGGAGGAGTTATGAACACCACAGATTTCAGTATCAAAGTTCTGGGCAAAACGATGCCCCTCACCGTCCTTGAGGCTCTCGGCCTTCTGGAAGCCGGCATCAAGACCGGTTTTGAACCAATTGCTGTAGCGCTTTCAACGCATCAGTCGCATAAGATCCGTACGCGGCTCGCCTCCTACCCGGAGCTTCCGCTTGAGGCGCTTGAGAACCTCGCGACGGATCCGGCGTCTGACGTCCGGGAAATGCTCTGCTCGAACTCCGACGCGGTCTCGCACCTTCCGTTCAGCTATCTTGCGGAACTGATCGGCGATGACCCCTATCTCTTTGAACTCGCGTCTCAGAGCGACCGGTTCAGCGAAAGGAAGGACCTCGATGAGATAGCGGAGTACTATCAGGGGAACGAGGATCCAGCGGTGCGACGTGTGGTGCAGGCAATTTTCGACCACACAATGCCGCTTAAAGGACAGAATAAAAAAGACTCCGAAGAGAATTTATAACAAAGGCAAAACCCGGGTCGCAGTGATGCGATACCAGAGTTAATAAAAAGGAGAAGGCGGATCGGCTTCAGAGCTGATCCGCCTTTCTTCATTCCGCGCCTCGCGTTTATTCCTTCACTGAGGCGCCGTGTGATGCCGCGAGTTCGCGCCTCGTGGTTTCGAGGTGCGCCTTCATGATCGCGGCCGCTTTATCGCCGTCCCGCATCCGAAGCGCCCGAAGGAGCTCCTCATGCTCTTCGTACGACTGAGTTTTCTCAGCTTCTGTTAGATGCACAACGCTTCGCGATATTTTCAGAAGCTCATCAAAGAAGAGCCAGAGAATCACCGCGATCTGGTTATCGCCGATCTCCGCGATTTTCAGATGAAACTGCCGCCCGGCGTCCTCTTTTTCCTTTTCACTCGCCTCACTTCTCAGCACGGCAATCAGCCGGGCGAGCTCATCAAAGTCTTCCGGCATTCCCTTCCGGGCAGCCTCCCGCACCGATACCTGCTCGACCGCGATCCGGATATCAAGGAGATCAATCAGGGTTTTGAGTCCCGGGGACGCGAGGAACGGTCCCACTTTCGCGAGTACCTGCCCAGGGTCAAGCTTCTGGACCACAACGCCCTTCCCCTTCACCTGATTCACGATCCCGATGTACTGAAGCGACTTGATGGCGTCCCGGATCGGAATCCGGCTGATGCCGAGACTGTTTCCGAGCTCGCGCTCTGAGGGGATCATGGTCCCGGGGGGATATTCCCCTTTCAGAATCCGGTCCCGGAGGATTTCAGCTGCCTGGCGATAAAGCGGCTCGCTTTCGCGGCTGAGCGGCTCTTCCGGCTCGGTTTTCTTTCCGTTCATCATGGCTTCAACTCTCTAAATAGACTGGCTCTCTTAGGTGCTGCCCCTGGGGCGGTCTGAAACTCTTCCGGTTTCTGCTCCGCTCTCTTTATATTTCCTTCCGCGACAAATATCTGATTCCATGGGAAATCCCTGAAAAAGCTCATTCCATGCACCAATCCAGAGCTTGGCGGAACCTCTTAGGAATCAGCGGATACCGCAAAGATAAGAATATTCTATTCGTGGTATACCAAAATAGCATCCTCTCCATTACTTTTAATTCCGGGTCCTTTGTGATACTCTTTGTTGCCTAGGTTAAATAGCATAGTTAATAAATAATAAGAACTAGGCAAAACCTAGGTAAATCACCTTATTTTGAATTGGAGAGGTACATCATGCATTTCGGTCACAAACTGATCACTTTCGCGGTCGGCCTGGCCATTGCTGTTGGCGCTCAGGCACTGCCCCAGGTCAAGATTCTTGCCACGGGCGGCACGATTGCCGGTACGGCTTCCAGCAGCACTCAGATGACGGGCTATAAAGCCGGCAACCTGGGTGTTCAGGTTCTGATCAACGCGGTCCCGCAGATCAAGCAGTACGCCGAGGTGTCCGGTGAGCAGGTTTCCAACATCGGTTCTCAAAACATGACGGACAAGATCTGGCTGAAGCTTGCCAAGCGCTGCAACGAGCTGCTCGCCGATCCAAATGTGTCCGGAATCGTGATTACGCACGGCACGGATACGCTGGAAGAAACCGCTTACTTCCTGAACCTCACGGTTCACAGCGATAAGCCGATCGTGATTGTCGGCGCCATGCGTCCGGCTACCGCCATATCGGCTGACGGCCCGATCAACCTGCTGAACGCCGTGAAGCTCGCGGCGGATCCTCAGTCGAAGGGCCGCGGCGTTCTGATCGCCATGAATGACATGATTAACGGCGCGCGCGACACGACGAAGACCGATACGACGAACGTCGCGACCTTCATGTCGCCTGAACTCGGCGCCTTCGGCTTCATCGCTTCGGGCCACAACTACTTCGTCCGTCAGACGACGAAGCGTCATACGTCGGGTTCTGAATTCGATGTGTCGAAGCTCGACTCTCTCCCCCGCGTCGATATCGTTTACTCTCACTCGAACGCGGACCGCGTGCCGATTGACGCTTTCGTGAAGGCGGGTGCCAAGGGCATCATCATGGCCGGCACCGGTGACGGCTCAGTGCATGAATGGGAAGAACCCGGGATTGTTGACGCCACGAAGAAAGGCGTGATCGTGATCCGTTCCTCCCGCGTGCCGAACGGCCCGGTAACGGAATCTCTCCAGCGCTACGCGGATGAAGGCATGCTGCAGAGCGGCACGCTGAATCCCCAGAAATCCCGTGTTCTGCTTCAGCTCGCTCTGACGAAGACGAACGACCCGAAGAAGATCCAGGAATACTTCGAAGAGTACTGATCAAGGGTTAAGCGCCCGACAAGAGTTTCAGTCCTCGGGCGCTTTGCTCTTCCCTCAGTCTCTCCAGAGAAAAAATCCCCGGATGGCTTCTGCAGAGTCATCCGGGGCTAGGAGAGAAGATCAATAAAAATCTAGGCGGTTATTCTCTCTTATCAAGACGTTGCAAGTCTGTATCCGGAGATGCAGTTCTGCCGGATTTTTTCTGTTTCCCCCGCCTCACCCCCTCCCGTACTCCTCAAAAAGCGACCTCAGCTCAGGAATCAGTTTCCTCGCCGCGGGTTTCGCCTCTGCCGCAATCTGCAGCTCAATTCCTTTGAAAAACGGCACCACCGTGAGTTCATTCCGACGGATTTCCCGCTCTATCACTCCCGGATCCGTGCCGAAAAAGATCCCGGCCCCCGATTTCGCAAGCATGATCCCGGTTTCCATATCCGGAACAAAATGCGTCCGGGCGGTTTTCCCAGCGAGTTCGAGCGACTTCAGCATCGCGCGGTCAGCCTGAAGAAAAATGACCGGGATACGTCTGAAATCCTCAGGGCTGTAAGGCACTCCGGTCCGCCGGATCAGGCCGGGGGACGCGGTGAGCACCCAGGGCACAGACGCGATCCGGTTTCGGGGCGATGTTCCATCAGCGATCCTGGCCGTAATCGCGAGATCCGCGGATTCCCGATCGGCCTCAGACACGGTGAGGGAGAACGACACCGCCCCCTCATCCGCCGCTTTGGAGAAGAGCGGAAGTATCCGGGCTGCCGCGACTCTCGGGTCACGGAAGACCGTCAGTGTCACGGGTTCAGGCTTCTCATCAGATTCAAGGAGTGTCCTGACAGATGTCCGGATACCGGCGGCAAGCCTCGTTCCAAACGCGGTGAAGAAAACACCGGTCGGCTCCGCCCGGTATATCGGCTGATCAAACCGGCTCTGAAGATCATCCAGCCGCCGTTTGACAGAGGAAGGCGCGATCCCGCGCCGTTCCCCAACCTTCGAAAAACTCCCCAGCTCCTCAAGCTGAAGGAGCATCAGCCACGTATCCGGAATAAGCGATTTTTTCATTCGATCGACTCGATAAAAGGATTCTGCCGGCAGGCCTCTTCGAGAAACCGCACCAGATCCCGAAGCACCCCGGGGGCGGTTTCTTTCGCGATAAACGCGCGAAGCGGAAGCGGGAGAGAGTGCCACTGCGGGAGCACGTGAACGAGTTTCCCCGAGTCGAGATAGGGAGCCGCGAGGTACGCGGGAACCAGCACACCGATACCCTCCCCCGAGAGCGCGCAGAAAAGCGCTGAAAGATGGCTTCGGAGCGAAACTCTCGACTCCGCGTGAACCCGTCTGACCGATTTTCCCCGGGTGAAGGTGAGAAATCCGGGATCCACCGCGTCTTTCGGTCCGAAAAAGAGATGCCTCTCCAGATCCTCCGGATTTTCAGGCGTCCCATTCGCCTCAAGATACTCGGGGGCTGCGACACAGATCCGCGTCAGTGCCCCAAGCGGATGTGTTTCCACGTCTTCCATAAAGTATTCGCCGTGTCCCACCCGCAGATCGACCCCCTCCCAGAGCGGGTGGTACGTGCCGTGTGTCAGCCGGATATCGATCCGGAGCCCGGGGCGGCTTTCCGCGAACCGGACGATCAGAGGAGAGAGCAGCGTGACACCGGTCGTCGTGGGTACCGAGACCGCAAGGCTCTCATACCCGGGCTCTTCCGCCGTCACAGGATCCGCCTGGTAAAGGCTTGAAGCCGGTTCCTTCCATTTTCGGAACCGCTGGATGCCGGCGTCAGTCAGCGTAAAGACGCCATTTGTCACCCGAAAAAGCGGCTCCGCCGCTTCCCGCGTGAGGGCGTTAAGGAGCGTTTCCGCTTCTTCCGCGTGAAGCCCCAGCGTCTTCCGCCCCTTTGTAAGACTCCGCGCCTCCGCGCAGGCGCAGAAAAGCACCCGTGCGAGAAGCCTTTTCCCCGCGTCTTCCTTCATCACACTCTCCTCCGAAACCGGCGTCTCTATTTTAGAGGAGCGCCTCTCGGGCACCGCTTCAGCCGCTTCAGACAACAGGTTTTCTCCTGCCAATAAAAAAGGCTTCCGGTGAACCTCGTCCGGAAGCCTCTGAAAAAGCTCTTCCGGAATCCGAAAGAGTGAGAGAGAAAGAAAAATTAAGAATGACCCTCGCCCGGCAGCCGCTCATGGCTGCCGCCAGGCGGGGAGGAGAGAACTTTTTTACGAGGCTTTCGCGCGAGCTGCCGCCTCATCTGCGCCGACCCGTCCCCAGATCACCGCGGCTCCGAGCTGGGAACCCGACAGATAGTCGTCATAGAAGAGACCGCCGATCGCGTTCCCCGCGGCGTAGAGTCCGGGGACCGGCTTCGACTCCGTATTCAGCACTTCTCCCTTCAGGCTGATCTTCGGGCCGCCGAAGGTGGCTGTCATACCGCCGGAGAAGGGAACCGCAAGGAACGGCCCCTTTTCGATGGTGTACGGCTTCTTCATTGTGGCAGGCACCTTGAGCGCAGCGCCGCGCCCGGCGTGAACTGCGTCGTTATATTCAGAGACCGTCTTTTCCAGCGCTTTCGCGGGGACACCGATCTTCGACGCGAGTTCCCCGATCGAATTGGCTTCAAAAATCGGAGCCTTGGCGGCCTTATAGCGATCGATTCGCATAGCCACAATCGGAAGCTTCACAACGGACGAGTCGAGAATGGTGAAGGCTGAATTCCGGATCGTGTCCTTTGCCGTATGGCGGGCGATTTCGACGTAGGTCGACGCTTCATCCACGTACCGGTTCCCGAGCGTATTCACGCAGATCCCGAAATTCACCATCTGGGACGGATTCGCCTTGGTGGGTCCATGGATCGGACCGGCATGGAACTGGTCCATATTCACGTACATCGGGAAGAAGGGAGCCGTGAGAAGAATGTTTTCGCCAGTGAGAGTCATCGAACCCCGGATCGGCATCCAGGCCACTTCGCCTCCCATGAACTGGGTGACAAGCGCCTTATTCGCGTGGAAACCGCCGGTCGCGAGAATCACGCCGCCCTTCGCGTGAATCACAAGCGGCCCCTCGGGCGACACCGCTTTAACGCCCGTGCAGCGAAGCATATCGTCATGCAGCAGCTCAACCACCTTGGTATTGAACATCATCGGAACGTGCAGTTTCTCCACTTCCGCCATCATGTTCTCCACCATCTGGGAGCCGCCGGGACCGGCCTTCGAATCCACCTGATGGCTGCGGCCAAGCATCGGCTTGATCTGCATCGGAATCTTTTTCCAGCTGAGGTGGCAGCGGTCAGTGAGCCACTGCACAGCGCCTGCAGACTGCTCGCAGTACATCTTCGTGAGTTCCGGGTCACCTCGGCCCTTCGACACCATCATCATGTCCTGATAGAAAGAGTCAAGGTCATCGGTGATGCCGTCACGCTTCTGAACCCAGGTGCAGGCCGCGTTGACAAAGCCGCCCGCGTAAATCGTGTTACCCATCGGAACCGCGGACTTCTCAATGAGAAGCACCTTCGCGCCCCGGTCCGCGGCTTCGATCGTCGCCGCGAGCCCGGCGCAGCCTGCGCCGACCACGATCACGTCATAGGTAAGCTCCTTCGCTTTAGGAGCCTTCGCCGCATGAGCGGCAGCAGGAACCGCGGCGGCCGCGGCAGCAGCGGTACCCGCGAGGCCCGCTTTGAGAAAATTTCTTCTGGATGCAAAAGCCATGATTCATCTCCTTAGGCTGAGATCTTTCTAAAGAAGATCTCCTCTTTTTGGCTGAGAGGAATCTTATTAGGCTTATCCGGGAAACTTAATTACGCAAAACTATATTATATATTAACTTATTGATTTTAAATGTTTAAATAAAATTATTAAAATCAATTTCCGGAAACATTATCAGAATGCTTTGCGTAAATTGACCCAATCCTCGCCCGCTATGCCCAACGAAAAAAGCTGATTCCGGAACGGTATCCAAGAATCAGCTTTCTTTGGCGTTTCAGAAAAAAACGGTATTCGATCTCAGTTCTTTTCGACGAGGCACTTCACGAGTTTCCGGGCTTCACTCAGCGCATGCGTCGGATAGTCACGGTCCCAGGCCGCGCGTTCCGCCTGCGTCATCAGGCGGCCCCGGGTAAACGTCGGGTCGTAGGGGTCTGCGGCCCAGGGCTCTGAGAGAATTCTTCGGAGACTGTAGACCGCACGCTCGCGCTTCTTCGCGTCACCGGTTTCGTTAAAGAACCCCTGCACATTGAGAGCCCGGTCTTCCAGCGCGATCTGAAGCGTAAGGGTGTACTGCAGAACGCCCTCTTCCGTCACGTTCTTGATGATCGTGTAAATAAAGGGGCGGCCGGATGCCGTGCTGCCGCTTCCGACACGGATCAGGCCCTGGCTTTCTTCCAGAATCTCGTGGACATTCTCGATCACAGAATCCACGTCTCCAAAGGGAAGCGCGTCTTCCCGCGGGATCAGACTGAAAAACGCGACACCGTCAGACTCTTCGCTGTTAAATCCATAGATCTCAGCGTCCTCCGGATCCCCTTCCATCCGCTCCATACCGAGATACTCGGCCGGAATCACAAGGGAGACGCCGGATGCTGTGATCTCCCGCACCGACGCTGTCTCCACAGCCTTTTCGTCATAGGCCGCCTGAATGAGAAAATTCTCCATGTCCTTCACTTCCCTCAATGCGGCTCCTGCCGCGTAGCTCTCAGCTTTATAGCATCAGACTGAATTCTCTGCGATAGAGGATTTATCAAAAACTTGAGAAAATCCGTGCAATTTTCGGGATTCTCCTTTTTATGATCAAAGTATCGGTTGAACCAAAGGCGGAGTAAGTCAGTTTCTCTTACCCGCCCCACAATAGAGAGGAACGGATCTTATGACGAGTTTTTCAAGAAGGAGTGTTCTGATGGCTGCTGCGACTACGACTGCTCTTGCCGGTGCGGCGGGAAGCGCTGAGGCAAAGCGTCCCGAGCGGAACGCGGAGTTTGACGCGATTGAAAACCGGATGCTGGATCTCGGGAAGCGCGGCACCACGCTCAGTACCAATCAGAAGTACTTTGTGCTCCTCGCGGTAGCGACCGCTGTGGCGGCCGAAGGCGGCGTGCGGGATATCGCGGAACGCGCGCTCCGCGATAAGGTTCCCGGAACGCTGATCCGCGAAGCCATTTTCCAGACCTCTCCCTATGTGGGTCTTGCCCGCGCGAAAGCCGCGCTCCGCGAGGCCTACGCCGCGTTCCGTCACGCGGGCGTCAAGGTTGAGGCAAAGGGCGCTACGGTGAACGATCAGAATCGGTTCGAAAAAGGCCTTGACACCCAGGGCGGAATCTTCGGCCGCGATCACATTCTGAAGATGCACGAATCCGCGGCCGAGGGCGAAAAGGGCCTCATCGTCGATGACCTGACCGCCTGGTGCTTCGGCGACTACTACACGCGTGAAAACATTTCGATCAAGGACCGGTGAGCTGATCACGTTCGCGTCCATCGCGGCGCTCGGCGGCTGCGAGCCGCAGCTGAAGGCGCATATCGCGGCGAACCTCTCGGTGGGCGCGACAAAGCAGAATCTCACCGATGCTCTCCGGGTCGCGGATCCCCTGCTCGGTTTCCCGAGAACGCTTAACGCGCTCGGGCTCGTCCGCGCGGCAAAGTAACCGCGGCATCAGCGGATAAAGCGAAGGCCGGGGCGGTTGAGACACCGCTCCGGCCTTTTGCTTTTTCTGAAATCCGGTGATTCTTTTCCCCGTTATTCCGAAGACAGCTCACGGATCCGCTTCTGATACGCCTTTCTGAGGCAGGCGGCGTTCTTGCAGGCGTTCCGCTCATTCCGGTACCAGTCCATCTGCTTTCTGCGGGACCAGCCCTGGTCCGAAGACTTCGCGCGGACCTTCACCCAGACTGCGTTCAGCTGCCGGTCAAGGTGCGAGAGCTCGGGGCTTCCGCAGACGAGTTTATCGGGGACGGAGGTCGCTTTGGCGCAGTCGTAGCTCGGACCATTCGGATCCCGGGGCGCCGCGGGAGCGGCAGACTCTGACGCGGGCTTTTCGCCTGAGGCCGCCAGCTGTGCCTCCTTCGCTTTCGCAATCAGAGCGTCACCCGCTTTGGCTTCGGCGCCGAGGGTTTCGGCGGTCCGGATCGCGCCTGAGAGCGACTGCGGAATGACCAGAGACACTTCGTGAGACGCGCCTCCGATCAGGCGGAATTCCATCGGGTCAGCAGAGAAAAGGATGGTGCCATCCTTCTGCACTTTCGGAAGACTGCGGAGTGCCGCGGCGGAGGTCTGGCCGAGCTCCTGCCATCCCTTCAGGGCCGCCGGGTCACCGGAAGGTGCGAGCACCCAGGCGGGCGCCTCGCCCTTAGTCTTTGCTGCGGACTCTTCCGCGAACGCGGCGTAAATCTTTTCAGAGCCCTTCCCCACCATGAATTCCGGATCCTGATCCCAGGCAACCGCGGGGACGGTCTTCACGATTTCGGCAGCTTCTGGCGACAGTTTCCAGCGGATCTCCGCCCGGCAGACATTCTTTTCACCCCCATCCGTGGTTTTCGAGATGACCGCCTGCTCCGGCGTCGCCGCGGCACCGCCTCCCACGGCCTTCACAACCGCCTCCTTCAGCTTCGCGAGAGTCTCAGGATCCTCGCAGGACGGAGACTGCGCGCTGCAGCCTGCCGCGAGAAGGGTGAAAAGAAGAATTCCTGCCGCCTGAAATTTCATTTCGCCTCCGGGAAAAGGTGTCGGATTAAAACTTATTTTTACATTTTAGCCTGTGACGCAGATCATTCATTTTTCTGAAGAAAAAAATCCCCGGATTTCCGGGGTTCCAGCGGTTTCAGTCCTCCCAATGGATTCAGAAAAACCTGGGCTCCGCCAGTCAGCCGAACCCAAACGGGTTGATAAAACCGCGGCAGTGTCGTAAACTCTTAAGGGTTTCTACTTTAGTGCGAAGGTGACACACTTCTGAAGAAACCTGCAAAAAGTCCTTTTGTAGCAACAAAAAACGGGAGACTGCGTCAGCGGTTCTCCCGTTTTCCGTTTCCGGATCCGTTTCTGATGATCAGATCAGCCCCGTAACGAGCACGATCACGACGAGGATCGGGCACGCCACGACGAGAAGCAGCCTGAAAATCCGGAACCACCGATCACTCGGCACCGGGGGAACCGAAAGCGCCTCACGGAACTTCGGCCACACAACCAGCCCCGCGAGAAGCGCCACGATGAGGCCGCCGATCGGAAGCGAAATGTTGGAGGTGAGGAAGTCGCACCAGTCGAAAACGTTCTTCCCAAGGAACTTCGTGTCGGCAAGCGGCCCGAAGGAAAGCGCGCAGAAGAAACCGATCACCATGATGACAAGCGTGCTGATAATGGCACCCGTCGTCCGGGAAACATGGAATTCATCGACGAGGAACGCGGTATCGAGTTCCAGCATCGAGACTGAGCTCGTCAGAGCCGCGAATGTGAGGCAGGCAAAGAACGCCACGGCGAACAGCCCGCCAAACGGGAGCTGGGCAAAAATCACCGGCATCGTGACGAAGGTGAGTCCGGGACCCGCCGCCGGATCGAGATGGAAAGCGAACACCGCCGGCATCACCATCAGGGCGCCGAGGATCGAGGCCGCAGTCGTGAGCCCCACGATCTGCGCGCAGGACTTCAGAATGCGGCTCCCCTGCGGGAGGTATGAGCCGTAGGTCATCATGCAGCCGCAGCCAACGCAGAGCGAGAAGAACGTAAACCCGAGCGCGGCGTAAAGACTCTTCCAGGTAAACGCCTCCGGTTTCCAGGCAAAGAGATAGCTGAGGCCTTCGGACGCTCCGGGGAGTGTCAGCCCCCGGATAATGAGGATCAGCATCAGGATAAAGAGCGCGGGCATCAGGATGCGGGAAAGCCGCTCAATCCCCTTACTCACTTTGAGCGCGACAACGCCCGCGGTAAGCGTGAGGAACAGCGCCTGATAGCCAACCGCGAGAAGCGGGTCTCCAGAAAGCGCGCCGAACCGGGCACCGAGCTCCGCCTGGCTTGTGACGAGCCCCCGGCCGAGAATCGCGTCGACGAGATACGCGATCGTCCAGCCGCCGATCACCGAGTAAAAGGAAAGTACGAGAAGACCGGTCACCACGCCGAGATACCCGGCCGGCACCCATTTGGAGCCGCCGAGTTTCCGCATGGTCGTCACGATAGAGCCGCGCCCCATGTAGCCGAGCGTAATTTCCGCTGTCAGGAACACAAAGCCCAGCGTGAGGGACAGGATCACGTACGGGATCACGAAGACCGCACCGCCGTTGCTTCCCGCGAGCCACGGGAACTTCCAGATCGCTCCGAGTCCAACGGCCGCCCCGGCTGAGGCGAGCACGAATCCGGCTTTCGAAGCCCAAGTCGCACGTTCTGGCATAGCTGCCCGCTCCTTTGTTTTTGTAAGGTATGAGTTAAAACCTTACCGCAGAGAGCGAAGAACAGGCAAACGTGAAAAGGCGTATCCGAAAAGGCTTAAGGAATCTCGCTCAGTCCCGCGACACGGCGCAGAAGCGGGATTTCGCGGGAAAGTACTGTCGGCTCACCGTGGCCCGGATAGAACCTGGTTTCGGGCGGAAGCGTGAGCACCCGGTCCCGGATGCTGGAAGCGAGTTTCGCGTCATCCCCGCCCGGGAAATGCGTCGCGCCGACCGCGCCATGGAACACGGTGTCACCCGAAAACGCGTAGCCGCCCGATTCCGAATAAAGAAGCGTGCTGTCCTCTGAGTGACCGGGTACATGGATCGCGCGGAGTGAAACCCCGGGATTCGACTGCAGCGAAAACACGGCCCCGTCCTGGAACGGGATCGCGCCCTCCACGGTGAAGGGACGGCCCATGGGGCCCGAGAGATTGAAAAACGTGCTCGACAGATACCGAAGCCCCGCTTCATGGATATAAACAGGCGGGTGCCCGAACGCCTCCCGGACGGCATCGATCGCTCCGATATGGTCAAAGTGACCGTGCGTGAGGAGGATCTTCTCAATCGTGAAGCCTCCGGGCCGGATCGCATCGATGATCCGATTCGGCTCCGCGCCCGGATCAATCAGAAACCCGTGTTTCGTCTCAGGATCGATATCGAGATAGGTATTTTCAATATCCGGTGTCGAAACTTCGATACGCGTAATCATGCCGTTCTCTTCAGTTATTCCCGATCAAAATCAATGCTGCAGCCGTCAGGCCCGCAGGTGATGCCGGACCCGAAGGGTCCCCGCTGTCTTTCTCTATCCTCTTCCTCAAAGACCTGCTTCAGACCATCCTCCCAGCCCGCCTGGTCGAGCGCACCGGGAACGGAATATTTGCCATTGATAATGAAGAACGGGACCGAGGTGACTCCGGTGGATCTTGCCGTCATTTCATCCTCACGGACCGCGTCCGCGATAATCCGGGCTTCGGTTCCGGCATCCAGCGGTGCGTCAAGAAACGCCCTCACCTGCCCAGAAGGAATCCCGGTTTCTCCCGCGAGGCGGCAGAGCACCTCGGGGTTCCCGAGCTCCAGATGATCCGAGAAGTATGCCCGGAAAAAGCGTTCGCTCAGCTTCTCCGCGGCATCCCGGCCGAAATGCGCCTCAACAAACTTTCTCACCCGGTGGGCATCGAAAGTGTTTGACTGAATCGCGTCGCCGTACGCGAAAGGCAAGCCGGCCGCCGCGCCCGCCTCATCCACTTCTTTGATCCGGCCCTCAGCCTCTTCCCAGCTGAGACCCCGGGCAAGGAGCCGCGGGAACGTGGTTTCGCCCCCCATCTTCGGAGCGTTCGGCGCGAGTTCGTAGGCTTTCATCTCAAACTCAGCCGCGCGGCCGAGCGACTTCAGCGCGGCTTCGAGATTTGTTTCCCCGATCCAGCACCATGGGCACGCAAAGTCTGACCAGAATGTAATTTTCATCGCGCTCCTGCTCCTTTATCTGTTGACCGTACCGGCCGCGGGACCGCGGGCGTAACGGCTGTTAGAAGAAAGAATAGCAAAGGGACCGCATCGCACCGAGGCTTCTTTCACCCTAGAGTCAGCGGACCGGTGACGGCGCTGGTTTCGAGAGTTTCAGGAGTTCCGCGCGGCTCGCCGCGGCCGCCGCAAGATAGTCAGAATCTCCCGTGATCCGGGCAAAGACCGCGGCGGCGAGCTCCCGCCCCGCTTCCACGTCGCTCTGCCAGTGCGCGCCGCAGATCGCGCGGCTGTCACCCGCGCCGTAACCAAGCTTCAGAACCGGGACCGGATCGCCTGGGGCGACCGAGGTCAGCGCGAGCGCAAGCGCCCAGGCCATCGTGGTGTGACCTGACGGGGAACTCGCGAAGCGGTCAAATTTTTTCGCGAGATCCGGGCGGCACGTGGCGTCTTCCGGATGCGGAACCACGGGGCGGGGCCGTCTGAAGACTTCCTTTCCGGCCTTAAGTGACGGATAGACGCGCTTCATCGTGAGAAGGAGAAAAGCGTGTGTCGCAGGAGTCGCGTCTTTCGATATCTGAATCCCAAGAGGCTTTGAAAACCGGGCTTCAAAGGCTTTAAGCGGCGACATATCGGCGTCTTCCGCGGCCTGAAGGCCCCGGGGAGCCTTCCGAAGCGAAAGCCCCTCACGGTAGGAAGCGTCATCCGCGGCGCTCCGCCAGGTGCCGGCGGCAGGCGGTCCGGGGAGTAGCTCCGATGCGCTGATCGCTTCGGGGTACAGCGCGTTTCCTGCCGCAAACGCCGGGAGAGCCGCGGCCCCCGCGGCGAGCGAGAAAAGAATGAATGCCGCTTTCTTCATGCCGGTTCCTTAAAAGTCAATATGTCGGTTCGGATTTTTCAGGCGGTCATTCTATCGGATTGATGGCTCCGGGCTCCCGGTCCTCCGTGGCTTAGAATGGCTGAAGCCCGCTCACGACTCCGGAAAATCCACTCCTCTTTATGATCCGTCTTTACCACCAGAACCTCGCCTATCACCTGAGACGGGCAGCAGAAAACGCCCGTTCGGTTCTCATCGTGACACCGTACGTCAAAATCCGCGCGATTGAGGCGATTATTCCGCGCGGCATCTGGTTTGATGAGCTGACACTCGTGACACGCGGGGCACCGGACGACTTCGCAAGCGGCATTTCGGATCTGGACGCGCTGGACGCGGTCTGGTTGCTCGGGGGTGAGGTCTACCGGATTCCGAATCTTCACGCGAAGTACTACCGCTTTGACCGGATTTTCTTCACGGGAAGCGCGAATCTGACGGGGCGCGGTATCGGCGTAGGGCTCGATCAGAAGTGGAATGACGAAGTCCTCGCCTCAGACTTCACAAGCCGCGAGAGTCATGAGCTCGAACATGACTGGCGGATGGCCGCGGTACGGATTCCGCGGGACGCCGCGGGAGAACTTCGGGCATTTGTCGAAAGACGGCGGCGCGAGGGGTTCCTTCCGGACTGGTTCCGCCGGTGGGCCGCGCAGGAAGCGGGGCCGCTCCCGCCTGGGTGGCTCCCCGCCTGCCCTTTCCCGAATCTGCTCTACGACATCTTCCGGGGGCGGGATATCCGGGATCTCCTTCCTCGGGATACCGATGCCCGTTTTATCCGGGAACTCGCGGCCGAGGATCTCGCGGCGCTCGTGCCGCCCCCGGCACTCAGGTCGCCGGAAGAAATGGATCTTTATATCGGGACGCGGCTCGCCGGAAGCCCGTTTCTGAAAACCATTCAGTCGCTCTTCAGAACGGAAACCGGTCCGGGGCGTCCCTTCCTCAGTTTCGGCGCTCTGAAAGAGATGGTGAGAAGCCCGGCCTTTCAGGCGAATATCCGGGCGTATGACCAGGTGGAAGTGATCGCCCGCTGGCTTATCTACTTCCTCCCGGACACGTATTTCATTCCGTCAGGGCTTCCCTTCGCGCTGGGCCGCCGGAAGCGGATCCCGAATAGCTTCCGGACGGAAGATCAATAGAAACGTGTCAGGCCTCAGGCTCCGTCACGTAGGCCTTAAACATGTCATAGATTTCAGCAGGAAGCGGCACGGGCTTCAGCTCAGCTTTCTTTACAGCTGCCACCTTTACGCGGCCGTCTGTCAGCAGCTCATCCCCCCGCCACACGGACTGATTGAGGACGACGCTCGCGCGGCCAAGCTTCTCCACCCGGGTCTTCACGGTGAGAAGATCCTCGAGCTGCGCCGCCCGCTTGTATTTGATTGAAAGCTCCGCGACCAGAATCACGATCCCCTGCTCCGATTCGAGCTTTCTCTGATTCAGTCCATCCGCCCGGAGCGCCTCGCTTCTCGCGCGCTCCATGAACTTGATGTAGTTCGCGTGGTACACCACACCGCCCGCGTCCGTATCTTCCCACTGAACCCGGACCGGATACTCAAACACTTTGCTTTCAGACATTGTTATCTTTTCCTTTTGATACCTTCAGACAGAGACAGCCCCCGGAGACCGCCGCAGCCTGACTTTTCAGCTGCCCCTGAGTATACGGTGTCAGGATCCGATCGCCGCATCCATCCGGATTACCGGCTTTCGGTCTTCAGGAAAAAAATTAAGGCAGGAAGCCTGAGCGGCTTCCTGCCAGAAATTACCGTTTCCTCTCCCGAAGAGAGACCTCTCACGGAGGGGCGGCTGATTCTTACGCCGGAATCACGAGGAGCGGAACAGAACCGTCTGCCGCCACACGGCTCGTCACGGAGCCGAGAATGACGGAGGCGACATTATCGCGGCCGCGGGTCCCCATGATGACGAGATCAAGCTTCTCAGTCTTCGCGTAGTTCGCGATCTCGGTGCCCGGATCCCCCGTCAGGGCCACTTCCGTCACCGGGAAGTTTGCCTGTTCAAAAATCGGGCGGATCGTCGACATGGCTTCGTTCTTCCCCTTCTCTTCGATTTCGGGGATCAGCTGCTGAATTTCATCCATATTCTTTTCAGCGGCTTCACGCTCTGCCGGAATTTCAGGAAGCGGCACATCCGTCGGATATTCGTACGCGATCGCCTCAGCCACATCCACCACCGTGACCACGCGGACATCCGGCTTTTCGCCGAACATTTCGCGGTGAGCCACGATATAGCGGGCAGCGGCTTCGGAGTAGGGTGACCCGTCAACCGCCACGCAGACCTTCAGTTCCTTTCCGGGTTCAGAGGTGTACTCGCTGCGGATCAGCATCACGGGTACCGTGGTGCGGGCGAGAACCGCCGTGGAAACAGAGCCAAGGAAAAGCTTCGCGAAGTCTGAGAGGCCCCGGGATCCCATCACAATCAGATCCGCCTGCTCACGGTCCGCTTCTTCCGCGATCACCTGAGCGGGGTTTCCGATCACCACTTTTTCCTCAGTCTTCACATTCTTCAGAATGTCACGCACCTTCTTGAAGGCGGCTTCTGACTGGTGGTTGGTAGCGGCAGAACGCCGGAGTTTCAGCGCCGGAATCATCAGTTCGGCCGCCTTCTGCACATTCAGAAGACAGACCTCAGGATTGAAGTTCTGAAGCTCCGCGCGGCGCGCGATCACGTGCGCGGCATGGACACTGTATTCACTGCCATCAACCGGAAACAGAATTTTCATATTGGCTCCTTATAGAGGCGCAGCGCAGTCCGGCCTTCCTCCCTGAGCGGCCGATTCCGCTTTTGCCTGGACATCCCGGAGCTATCTCACTGAAGTGATAGTTTCCCTCTCCAGAAACACCCCGGGACTATATCAATCATTATATCTGTATTGCCCTGAAGTTCTTTTTTTTGTTATCCCGTACGGCATCCCGTCTTTTGCCGGTCACAGCCATCGCTTTTCCGCTTAAACTAAAAGGTTGTTGTCCGTTTTTTCTGCCCCTGACAAGGAGACACTCCCCATGAACCTTCGGCCTGAATTTCTGAGTCCCTTAAGAACGCTGACCGGAATTGATTCACCGTCAGGCGACGCCGAAGGGGTCACGAAGGCGGGCGACGTGATGGAGGGGATTTTCAGAAACCTTGGCTGGGAAACCGCTCGGCCTGAAGTCGGTTCCTACGGCCGCGCGTGTATTTTCCGGAATCTTCCGGAATCCGAGACGGTGGATCTCATGCTCTGCGCGCATCTGGACACCGTGCACTCAAGAGGAAGCGCCGCGCGCTACCCCTTCAGAATCGATGAGGGACTCGCCTTTGGCCCCGGTGTCGCGGATGACCGCTCGGGGCTCGCCGCCATCGCGGCTATCGCATCCGGCCTTCCCGCTGCCGTGAAAGACCGTCTTTCGCTTAAGGTTGTGCTGACGCCCGCTGAAGAAATCACTCCGCGGGAACACGCTGAGTTTCTCGAAAATGCGTCACGCGGCGTTCCGGCTGCTTTCATTTTTGAGCCTGGAAGGCCGGATGGCAGTTTTGTCCGGGCCCGGAAGGGATCGAGCACCGTCCGGGTGGACTTCCACGGGGTGCCGGCGCACGCGGGGAACCGTCCTGAGGATGGGCGGAACGCGATCGACGCCATGGCTGCCGCGATCCCGCAGCTGAAGCATCTCGCGTCTGAAATCGACGGGACGGCGATCAGCACCGGCCTTGTCTCAGGCGGCACAACGGCGAACACAGTGGCTGAACACGCATCGGTCACGTTTGACCTTCGGTACGGCTCGGACAGGGACCGCGATGAACTGATTTTCCGGATGCGGAAACTCTTTCTCACGGGGTTCGCGGACGGTGTGACATCAGACCTCAAAATCGAGAGTCTCGGCCCGGCGCTTCCGCTTTCCGCGGAGTCCGCGTCTCTTATCACGCTCATCAACCGGGCGGCCGCGACGCTTCGCCTTCCCTCCCCTGTCTGGGTTGAAGCGGGAGGCGCGTCTGACGGAAATGAGCTCGCGTCTTTCGGTGTCGCCGTGATCGACGCCCTGGCGCCATCCGGCGGTCTGCTCCATAACCCGAATAAAGAGTATCTCGATCTCGCGACGGTCGAACCGCGTCTCCGGCTGATCGAAAAGGCGCTCGAACTTCTCGCGGCCGCGAAAACCGGGGCCTCTTCCGCCCGATAAAAAACGGGAAGGCGCTTCACGAGCCTCCCCGTTCTGTGACTGGATACCGAACGCGGGTCAGACGCCTTCAGGCGTTTTCCGGCTTTCGATCTTGATATCCTCGCCCCGCATGACGCCAAGCACCCAGCAAAGACCGCGCGCGAGCCGTGCGGCCGGTTCATTGAAGTGTCCGCCCCGCTCCCAGATCAGCGCCGTGGGAATTCCGGCCTCACGGCTGAGTCCGGCAATCGCAGATGTGACTGAGGCGTTTTCTTTGAGGTAAGGGTTCCGGGAGTGGCTCTCGGTGTCACCAAGCGACAGATACACCGCCTTCGGCGACCCCTTGATTCCCTGCTCTTTCGCGAACGGCAGAAACCCCGGGAACCAGAGCGAGCCGGAAGCCGAGACGAGATACGGGAAGTCGTCCGTCATGAAGAGCGAATAGGCGGAGAGAAGCCCGGACATCGAGTAGCCCGCGAGAATCAGCGTGGAGGGATCCAGGGCGAGGTGCTGCCCCGCAAACGGGATCACTTCCTTCTCAAGAAACTCGAGATACTGTGGCGCGCCGCCCGTGAAGTGGTCGGTTGATGCCATCACGGGGCCGTGAGCCCAGGGGGACAGATCCTCTTCCCAGTGAAGATCGGAAATCGTGACCAGATTCACTTCCGGCGCGCCGAGATTCCCGAGCAGCTCGAGCACCGTTTTCCCCTGTTCCTGATACTGGGTCGAGAAAATGACAGGCACCGGATATTCGCTCTCCCGGTAGACCTTCACCGTGCGGCCTGAAAGCGTTTTGCTCACAACGTAAGCCATCTTCTAACCATCCTCCTTCATTTGGTTCTTTCATCGTAACGCAAAGAGCGCAGATGCCTGACACTGAGCCCTCTTTCCCCTCCCTCTTTCGGGAAAAAGGCAATATCCGCGAGAACACCCCGGAGCCGTCCTAAAATAGTCGGACATCATCGGGACGGGGGCGAGCTTCCCCATCCCTTATCAACTGGAGAACCCGACATGATTTCCGGCACGCTGTCCGAGTGGGAAACCCTGAAGTCCTACCTTCCTGAAGTCTTTTCGCGCGCTTTCGCTTACCTTGCGGCGCATGGCGGCGACCTCGAAACCGGACGTCACGAAATTGAAGGTTCGGCATTTTACGTGAATGTTGAGGAAGGGATGACGCGTGACGCTGCTGACCGTAAGTTTGAGGCCCACGCGCGCTACATCGATATTCAGCTGCTGCTTGAAGGCGATGAGCGTCAGGACTTCATCACCCACGCGAATCACCTGACGCCCACAGATGATCGGCTTGAACGGGACGACATCGCCTTTTACCCGGATCTCGATCCGGCGGAAACCGTGACGATGAAGCCCGGTGACTTCGCGATCTATTTCCCGGGAGAGCGCCACGCGCCGAACCTCGCGGTCAAAAGCCCCGCCATGCATAAGAAGGCGGTGTTCAAGATCCGGGCAGATCTCGCGGAACTCTGACCCCCGGCAATCTCGTCCGGATACACGAAGGGCGGCTTTTCAGCCGCCCTTTCCTATGCCTTTGCCGCGCGATGCCGGAATTACGTCTCCGTCACCACGAGCACAGCCTTCACGCGCCCAAGCACCTCCGTTTCAGGCGGCATGGCGCTTGCCGGGTCATCCTCGAGCCCCCGCATGAGACGCGGTTTCCCATCCGGCTTAAACGTGTAGCGTCCGATCCGCTTCACGCCGTTATCCTGGACGAGATAAAAGCCTTCCGCCTGAGCGGTCTTCACGCTCCGGTCAACAATGAGAACGGAGCCGATCGGGATCAGCTGCCCCAGCGCCGGATTATCCATCCGGTAAGCGCTGATCGAGCCCGGTTTCAGACCGAACGACTCGATCGCGGATTTCGACAGCCGGACCGACTGCAGCACCCCTTCGCCGCGCGACGGGATGAGCGGCTCAACCGTCAGCTCCTCTTCAGACTTGGAAGGCGCGCCTGTGGTTCCGTTCACGAGTGACCGTGCCGGAAGCCCCAGCAGCTTCTCAAGCGCAACAATCTTATCTCTGGTCGGGCAGCTTGCCCCTGTCATCCAGCGCGATACCGCCGCCTTCGACACATCCATCGCCCGTGCGATTTCTGTCTGGTTATAGCCGCTGCCCTGAATAGCATCATTTACACGCGCAAGGCGTTCAGCGCGAAGCCCTTCTGTTGTGGCCATAATTCACTCCCCACTTCTATCAGGACAGCCTCCCGCATCTCCTCCGCGGCCGTGTGTTTGCCGCGGTCCGGTGAGCGAACCGACGCGGAGAAACTCTCCCGCGTTTCTGCTCATCCGGCCGATGACGGATGACTGCATAGTTCTTTCATTCTTTCTTATATGGGGCTCATTCTCTGGAGCCGAAGCTGAACAAAAATCCGGGCAATGAAGCTCGCGCCACAACCTGCGCGAATTAACCGGAGACTCTCTTTTTGTCTACTTATATTTTACAACAAGTTTACGATTTAAGTGGATTTTAATTATTTTTACTTACTGTTTAACTTAATTTTTTTATTTTTTCGTATCACATGTAAATTTGACGAAGTTTTGACTACGGACATCTTTTTTCAACATTTAAGCCAAATTTATTTGTGAAAAAGAGGTCCCTGAAAAACGCCCTCCGGTCACTTTGGGAAGAAGGTAAGAATTCCGGATCCCACGAACTGAATACCGATCGAAATAAGAAGAAAACCCATGATTTTGGTGAGGACCCGGGTGCCGGACGGACCCAGCGCCTTTGAGCAGGAATCGGCGCCCCGCATGACAGCCCAGGTCAGGAAGGAGGAAAGCGCCGCTGCCGCGGTCACCGCGGCAAACATCGCGGCTTTCGTCTGGAGGCCGTCCGCCTCCGCGATCTGAGTGGAGAACCCAATCACTACGGCAATCGTCCCGGGCCCAGCGATTCCCGGCATCGCGAGCGGGAAGAATGCGCATCCGTCGTTCCCTTTTTCGCCGTGATCGGTATCATTCGGCGTCTTCGCGCCGAACAGCATCTGGTTCCCGATCACCGCCACCACAAAACCGCCCGCGATCCGCATGGCACCGTAGGAAATGCCGAAGAATGAAAGCAGGAGATTTCCGGCGACGAGACTCGCCACCATGATGAAAAACGCGTCGAGCGCAGCGTGAGCCGCCTCACTCCGGCGCCGCCCTGAGCTCCAGCCTTCAGTGAGACTGAGAAAAAGCGGGATCTTGGTGAGCGGATTCGTGATGACGACAAGGGACACGAGCGCGCCGAGAAAAAAGGATGAGGTAATAGCGGATTCCATGAGTACGGCTCTTGAGTTTCAACCGACAGAATCATCGTCTTTTCTTATCTATTACGCAAAATGAATGTTGAATATTGATGTTTTCAACAGTATTTTTATTGTTTTAATAACCTCACTCAGATTTGTTGCTATCCGGGATCCCTTAAGTGATCAGACCAAGCCTTTATGTTGCTCGCTGGTTCGTTAGGATCGGAGATAAGGTTTCCTATCACTCAAGGAATCAGAAGCATGTCAGGATTTCTCAACCGGATTGCAGAAGGACTCTTTTTTGAGACGGATCGCCGTCAATACTGGGACTACCGGCAATTCGGGCTCCAGGGCGAAGAGTTTGCGACCAAAGGTCCGGAAGGCACATCCATTTCCGGTCTTTGGCTCAAAGCTTTGCCTCAGGACGGGAAAACGCTTCAGGGCACCGTGCTTTATGCCCATAACTGCACAAGGAACTATGGCTATCATCTGCCGCAGGTCTCGTGGCTCGTTCCTGCCGGCTGGAATGTGGTTCTCTACGATCCGGAAGAAACCGGCCGTTCCACCGGAAAACTCACTCTGAACGGCATGGTGGATGACGCGGAAGCCGTTTACCAGTATGTCCGCGGTCAGCGAGGCGTTTCAGCCAAAAAACTTGTCCTCTTCGGGCAGGGACCGGGAGGCGAATCTCTGCTTCGTCTTCTCCACCGCCACCCGGATGGCGCGGCAGCCATCGTTCTTGAAGCTGTGACAGCCACGCACCGCGGGTGGATGATTCGCCGTTACGGACCAGGTGTCGGACATTTGGGCGCAGCGCTGCTACCCTCAACCATCACAGAAAACCCCATTGACGCGCTTCGGGAACTGAAAATCCCTGTCGCTTATCTGTATCCGGGGCGGGATGATTCGGTTCCTGAAAAAGAAATGGATGACATGCTGAAGGCTCTGCCTGAAAACCGGGAAATCTGGATGGCTCTGAAGGAAAAGCATCTCACCGCATTCGGTTATCCGACGGAATGGCGGGATCACTTCATTCAGTTCGCGGAAAAGTCGATCGCGAAGTAATCCGCCCTCCTCATATTTCAGGCGGTCTTCCCGAGCCTCGCGGCGTCAGTCGCCGCCTTGAGATTCTTTCTCGCGTAAGCCCAGACGCTGAGAGCACAGACGAGCGACACCGCACCGCCAAGCGACACCAGAACCCATCCTCCGTTATCCCAGAGAATCGCGGCAAGCGTTGAACCCACGGCTGCAAAAATAAAGTTATTCACGACAAAGGCGGTATTCAGCCGGCTCCTCGACTTTGGGGCAAGCAGAAAGAGCGTTGTCTGATTCAGAATGCCGATTCCCTGGAATGAAAGCGACATGAGAAGCGCGGCGAGCACCACCATCAGAATGGAGTGGCTTCCAAGAGAAGAAACAAGCATAGCAGCGACACCGAGCGCGATAAAACACCCCTGAGCCGGAATGCCGACACCCCGGTCCATGAGTCCCCCGACCTTCGCCGCAATCAGGGCGCCCGCAACACCCACGAGGCTCACAAGCCCGATTTCGAGTGTGTTGTAGCCAAAAGGAGGAGCGGCGAGAAGGAAGGTGATCGCGGTCCAGAATAGCTGCAGAGCACAGAAACCAAATCCCCCGATCAGCAGCACCGGTCCGACATTCGGTACACGGCGGGCTTCCGTGAAAACGGAAAGAATGAGTTTCGGATACGGCATTTTCACGCCGCCTGGCGCCGTCGGAATCCTCTTCCTGAGCGCAAAGATGAGGATGATATTCAGAACGGCTGCAACAATATAGATAGAGCGCCATCCCGCGAGATTCGCGATAAAGCCGCTCACGGTCCGGGCAAACAGAATGCCGATCACGACGCCGGATGTCACAATACCGACAATCCTTCCCCGGTCCTGCGGAGCGGCAAGCCCGCCCGCCATCGGAAGAATCACCTGCCCGGACACGGTCGTAAAACCAACCAGCGCGAGTGACAGCCCCAGCACTCTAAAGTGAGGCGCGAAAGCCGCGATCACGAGGGACACCGCACAGAGCGCGAGAAGCGTGGTGACGAGTTTCCTGCGATTCGCCATATCGCCAAGCGGCACCAGAAGCAAAATTCCGAGTGCGTACCCCACCTGAGTGGCTGTCATCAGATGGCCGCCGACCGACGCCTGCACGCCGAAATTCTCCGCGATCCGCGCGAGGAGCGGCTGCGTCCAGTAGAGATTCCCAACCGCAACGCCTGCGGCCGCCGCGAAAAGCAGTGCGTCCGCCGTGGTGAGGCCCTGCCCCTCAGTTTTTTCTCCGGCCATTTTCCGCAGTCCTTTATGATTCCTTTATCTTTCCCGACATTATGCGACTGACCGGATCTGAGGACAGAGCTTAGAGACAGAAAAAGGGCAGAGAAATCTCCCCGCTCTACAAAACACTGAGGTTCAGTTCATCGTCCGACGCCAGGAAAAAAGAAGGGAGAGGAGAAGTTCCCGATTATTTTCCATTCCTCCCCTCCCCGGCCTCCCTGGATTACCGGAGACAAACCATGTTTCTTAGTAGAGAATCCCCGCGATGCCGAGACCGGTCGTCACAGCCACGATAGTTGCCACGAGCCCCGGAATCATGAAGGAATGGTTAAGAACGTATTTGCCGATATGCGTCGTTCCGGATCCGTCAAACGCGATGGCGGCAACCAGAGACCCATAGGTCGGAATGAAGAAGTAGCCGTTCACAGCCGGGAACATGCCGATCAGCGTCTGAGGCGGAATGCCAAGAGCAGCGCCGAGCGGCATCACAGCGCGGGCCGTGGCGGCCTGCGAGTAGAGCAGCACGGAAACAAAGAAGAGCACAAAGGCAAAGGTCCAGGACATCGCCTGAGCAATGCCGCCGACCGCGGCAAGAAGATCCGCCTTATTGGCGCCGACAAAGGAGTCACCGAGCCAGGCAAGACCGAAAATGCCGATCATGGCAACCACACCGGCGCGCATCGTCGGGGGTCTTCACGATATCGTCCACTTTCGGGCGGCAGGTCACGAGGATCGCCGCGGCGTTCACGAGCATGAAGATTTCCAGAACGGTCGCCATACCGAGCGGCTTGGTTTCACCGCGGAGCGTACGGAGTTCCGGAATAAGACCGGATGCCACAGCGATCGCGACAAAGACGAGGAACACAATAGCGGAACGCTTGGCGTGCGGCTTCAGCACCTTATTCGCGCCATTCGGATCCGGCATCTTCACGAGCCCCGCCTTCACACGGGCCTGGAATTCGGGGTCATCCGCGAGGTCTTTCCCGAGGAACATGGAGACAAAGCCCGCCACGATGACGCCCAGCAGCGTCGACGGAACGCAGATCGCGAGAATCTGGGCAAGACCGAAACTCGTCCAGTTATAGGCCGCGAACATACCGAGCATGGCCGCCGTGGCTGCCGAGACCGGGGACGCCGTAATGGATTGCTGAGAGGCAATCGTAGCCACCGCCATCGGGCGCTCCGGGCGGATACCGGCTGACATCGCAACCTCATAGATCACAGGCTGCAGCGGATACACCACATGTCCGGTTCCCGCGAGGAACGTAAAGAGCCAGGTGACGAGCGGCGCGAGAATGGTGATGTACTTCGGATTCGCGCGAATAATTCTTTCTGCCACAGACACCAGAAAATCGATGCCGCCGGCCGCATCCATCGTCGCGGCGGCTGTCACAACAGCAAGAATGATCAGCAGCACATCGACCGGCGGCGCTGTCGGCTTCACGCCGAAAAGGACCGCGATCAGGAACAGGCCGACACCGCCCCAGATACCGAGACCAACACCGTTAAACCGCGCGCCGATAAAAATCACGGCAAGCACGATCACGAGCTCAATCCAGAAAAATATTGACATAGATGACATGGAACCGCTCCGGGGGTGACCTGCTTGTTTTCCCCTTAGCGCTCCCTCCTCTCTCTTGGTTGCTTTGAACGGGCAGGGTTTTTATGCCCCGCCTCTTTTCTCCTTGCCTTCACTCGATTTCAGTTCGCAGAAGGTCTGACTATCTACCTATTCCATACCTCAGAATAAGTAAAATAGCCTAGGCAAATTATTGGAGAAGCCCGCTGCACGGTAAAGGTTCAAAGACGCTCAATAAGTGGTAAAAAACAGCCATTTGTGCGGAAACTGATCACTTCAGGCGCGGACTCATACTGAGGAGGAAAGGCCATGAGGAAAATCGAAAACCTGGAAAACCTCCGCGTGTTCTGTGAAGTCGTAGAGACAGGAAGCGCGAGAGAAGCCTGCGAAAAACTCCATATTGAGCCAAGCAACGCCTTCCGGATTATCCGGGCCATGGAGAAAGAGCTGAAGACGAAGTTTTTCGACCGAAGCCAGCGCCCGATGAAGCTGACGCCTGAAGGCAAGCGCTACTACAGCTACGTTTTCAGAATCCTGCAGCTGGAAGAGGAACTTGAAGAGGAGTTATCGGATTCCGCTGACTCTCTCGCCGGGCCGATTCACGTGGCGTCGACAGCCGGGTTCCGTGAAAGCCTGATCGTGCCTTCCGCGGTCGAATTCCAGATGAAGCATCCGGGAATTTCGATCGAAGTCAAAGACATGGTGTCAGGCGTTTCCGAATTTCTGACAACCCCGGATAACGAAGCGAACGATATTGTCTTTATGTTCCGGCCGCAGGATGAGCTCCCCGAAGGCGCCATCCTCCGCGACTGCGGGCCGATGCATTTCGTCGCCTGCGCCTCACCGGCCTACGTGGCGCTGCACGGTGAGCCCGAGCGGCCATCTGACTGTATGCGCCACACGGGACTCCTCCTCAGACTTCCGAACCGGACCTCGGTTTCCTATCTCTCCAAAAACGGCGTGACAGAAAAGCTCGACAGGAAGCAGACCATGGCGTTTACGAGCCAGGTGAACGCGCGTGACGCGATTCTCCTCGGCGCAGGAATCGTTCCCGACATGGCGTTTGATCAGTGTGTGGACTATCTGAAAGACGGCCGTATCGTTCCGGTAATGCGGGGATGGACAAGGCCCCCTCGGCACTGCTGCGTGATCACGACAGAAAAGGCGCTTCGGAAAAAGCGCGTCAGGCTTTTCGCTGACTGGCTGACTGTCCGGGCGACAAAATACACGGAGGATATGAATAAGGCCTTTTTTTCCTTCCCGAGAAAGGGCCTCTGAAAAAGCCCGGATCCGTATTCGATCCGGGCTTTGTCCGCCTCGTTATTCATTCATATCCGTCGACGCCCTGCGCTCTGAGATGCGGTATCGCGGTCCGGATGAGCGTAATCGCGCCGAGAAGATTCGTTTCCAGAATCGCTTGGATATCGTCATCCGACAGCTCTTCCGCAGCGCCGAAAAGACCGTTGCCGGCGTTGGAGCAGATCACGTCAATCCTGCCGTGCCACGCGAAAGCGGCGTTCACCGTCCCGATCACGGTGCCGCCTGAGGCGGGCAATCTCGTGCCCGAAGCCGCTTGAAACGCCGGTAATCAGCCAGGTCTTTTAAGTCATCAGAAAATGATTCCTTTAAGTTTTTTCGATTAAAGAGAGGCAAGGAAGGTCCTGACACGGCGGCGGAGCGCTTCACCGCCGTCTGCTGCGGCTGACCCCGTAACCGCGAGTCCCGATGTCACACGCGCTTTCGGCGCGAGATGCTTCACGGTTCCTACCGTTGCCCCGATACCGCTCCCTTCATGCGTGCAGAACGGGATCACCGTTTTTCCTGCGAGATCCGCGGTTTCGAGGAACGTCTTCACCGGCATCGGCATCTCACCCCACCAGATCGGATATCCGATAAAGAGGACATCGGTATCCGTCATATCCGGAATCGGCTGCTTCAGAGCCGGGCGGCAGTCTTCCTTCAATTCCTTCGCCGCCTGATCGGTGCAGGCCCGATAGTCATCGGGATAAGCCGCGGCAGGGTTAATCGCGACCACCTCGCCCCCGGTCTCTTCCGCGATCACGTCCGCGAGTTTCGCCGTGTTGCCAACCTTAAGCGGCACGATTGACCCCGACACCCAGTTCATACCGGGGCGCGAAAACCGCGCCACAACGACTTTCTTTCCGCTGAAATCCATACTGTCACTCCTCCTATTTATTTCTGGTACCCCAGGCGCTTAAGCCAGGCGGTAATCTCAGGCTCCACCGGCTCGTTTCTCGCGAAACGCGTCCCGAGAATGCCGAGCCCCTCGCGTACCTCGGCCTTCTTCTGAAATGACCGGATCAGACTCGCCGTATTCCCGATCCCGCTCCCCTCATGGGTCACAAACGGAACAATCGTTTTCCCAGAGCAGTCAAGCTTCGAAAGCACGCCCCGCACGAGATACGGCATCTCGCCGTACCAGATCGGGTGCCCCCAGAAGATCACGTCGTACCCTCGGATATCCGGGATCGCTTTCGCGTCCCACGCCTTCCCGGCCGAGCGTTCCTCACGCGCAATCGCTGTGGTCTTCCGATAGTCAAACGGATAAGGCGTTACCGGCTCAATCCTGAAGAGAGGGGCCCCGAGCGTCTTCGCGATGATCTTCGCGAACTTTTCCGTGTTCCCAACCGGGAGATTCACCATGTCGCCCAAGACATAGTTCATGCCAGGCCGAGAAAAATAGACAATCAGAATTTTCGGAGCCTTCGTCCGAAGGGCAGGCTTTGCTGAAGCGCCGAAACTCATGAATCCAGGAACCGCCAACGCGGCTCCTGCTTTTAATAATGACCTTCTCTTCATGCCTTTTCCTCACTTTCCGGCTGCTGACTTTCCCCATCCGGTCTACGGGGAAACTGTAGTCTCAAGGCTCTTCAATGGGTTACGGGGAAATTTCTGTTTTACTTGCTTATTTTTATCAGCCCTGAAAAGCCTCTAAACCTTTTCTCTCTACTATTAAAATGATCAAAGCCTTATTTCCCCAGTCAGAAAATCCACATGAATAACGCTGATTACGCTGAGCGTCTGCGCTCAATCGCATCCCTTCACATGAAGCTGCTGCCTGAAGCCGGAGAAAGCCGCACGCTCTGCGGCGTCACGCTGCACCGACGCGATGAATCGAACTGTGCCGCCACCTGCTCGGCTCACCCTGGAATGGGGCTTCTCGTGCAGGGCGCGAAACGCGCCCTGATGGGTGGGAAAACGGTGGAATACACGGCCGGGGAATGCCTCGTGGTTGGGGTCGACATGCTGGACAGCTTCCAGGCGCTTGGCGCGACGCATGAAACGCCGTTCCTTGGCGTGTCATTTGACCTAGAAGAAGATGAGGTGGTGAAGATCACGTCCGAAATGGACGCCTGCGGCATTCCGATCCCGAAGCGCGCTGACGCGGAGGATCTCTCCGGAGCTGCCTGGATCATGCAACCGGACGTGAAGGTGATTGACGCCTACGCGAAACTTGTGGAACTCTTCGAAACGCCGGAAGAAGCCCCGATTCTCGCCCCGCTCATCCGGCGCGAAATCATTTTCCGGTTCCTGGTGAGCCAGGGCGGGGCCGCGTTCCGGCAGATCTTTACGGTCGGCGCGCCGGAGTACCGTATCCGGAAGGCCGCCTTTGAAATCCGCAAAAACCTCCGCAATTCCATTGACTTCCGTGAACTCGCAAAGAGTATCGGCATGAGTCATGCCGACGTTCTACCGGTATTTCCGCGAGGTCACCGGGCAGTCACCGCTCCAATACCAGAAATCACTGAAACTTCAGGAAGCCCGAAGAGCCATACTCTCAGGACTGCCGGTGGCGCAGACAGGTTATGAATTCGGGTACGAATCTCAGGCGCAGTTCTCACGCGACTACCGCAGCCAGTTCGGTCTCAGCCCCCGCGGCGACTTTGAACAGTTCCGGAAAGGCGAGGAATTCTGGCGTCAGAACGCCGCGAACTGCAGCTGGCCTGAAAGCCCTGAAGAGGCGCAGAAAAACACCTATCGGGCAATCAGCTAAGACCAGGGTAAGTTTCTCAGCGGAAACTCCCGCCTGAAACCGCATCAATATCGAGGAGAACTTGATTATGGCTTTTTACGGAAGCGCCAAAGGCGCGTCATTTGAGGATCAGATCCGGATGCTTCACACGGCTGAAGTGAAAGGATCTGAGGAGTACTACGTGCTGATCGCCCAGGCGCGCGAGCACGGCCTCAACGACCTCGCGGACGCCATGCAGGCCAACGCGAACGAAGACGCGGCGCACGGCGGCCGCTATGGCTCCATGCTGGGAGAAGGCGTGAGCGCTGAGGACGCCATCTGGGAACGCGCCCGGGCTTTCTGGCAGGCAGAGGCAAGCGCCCGACCCGCGCTTCAGGCGATCGCGGACAAAGTCCGCGCCGCCGGCCGTGACGATATCGCGGACGCGATCGAAGACACCATTCCTGAAGAGGACGGCCACGCGAAGCGCCTTGAAGCGGTTTTCAAGGCTCACGGGAAGACTCTGAAGTAAAGGAGCCGCATCTGCCGAAAGAAAACGGGAAGAAGCTTTTTGCTTCTTCCCGTTTGTTTTTAATCTGTTTATTCCGTTCAGCGCTTCCGCCTGTAAGAACGGTGCTCAGTCATCACGCCGAGAATCCTGATATTGCCGTCCTTCGAGTGGATCACCGGATAGAGATTGTTGCTCGGCAGTAGATCAAATTCAGGCTTTCCGGAAACGGGATCGGTCTTCGGTGAGTACTGCATAAACACCGCCCTGCCGGCGCCTGACGGAAGAGCTGCCACGCAGTCCCCTGAGACCGGAGCGATCGGTTCAATAATCACGACATCGCCCGCTGTGAAATGAGGCTCCATCTGCGTATCCTCAATTCTGAGCGCGAAGGAACCTTCCGCCAGCCGATGGTCCGTAATGGTCCAGCCCGTGGGCTCCCCATCCTTTCCGCGGCTTCGCAAAGCCACTTCCTCGCCTGTCAGCACCGGAATCCGGTTCGGATGAATCGCGCTGTCAATATCGGTTTCAATCTCGTGCGTAAAGGAAGCCGCTTTCCTCGCGAAAGCCGCGAGTTCCGGGGAGAAGTCATCAATCGCGCAGCCAAGACCCTCGGCAAACTTCACCGCGGCCGCGAGGCTCACCGGCCGACGGCCCAGGAGCAGCTGATTCACCATGCCGGCTGTGCCGATACCATAACGCTCACCAAACTCCCGCTGGGAAATTTTTGAACGCTTCAGAAAAACGGCTCTGAGCCGATCGTTATCGCTCGTCATGCCGGGCGCCTCTGACTTTCGTAATTGTTAACACTTCTATAATATCAAATTTGGGTGCCCGATATCAATTCCTCACAGAGTCACTCGGCGGACTTTTATCCGTTAAAATATTTCTGATCTACTTTGGAACGCCGACAAGCCACGGCTGCACGGGCATCGGCGTGGGTTCCCGTAGTGTCTTTCCGGTTTCCCATTTGGCTGCGGCGCGGGCCTTTCCGGAAATCGAAACGACATCAATCCGCCAGACAGCGAGGGCAGGTAACCGGTTTGTAAACTGGATTGCGTTCCGGGCATCGGAGTTCCCGGGAGCGTGACGCCTCACCAAAGCAACCATCGCCTGAGCGCGCTCTTCCGGATCCGTAACGATTGATGCTGTGCCTTCCACGATCGCGCTCGCGTAGTCAACCGTATAAAGTTCCGGAACCGTCATGTCCTTCCCGATACAAGTAAGGGATACCCGGCGGTTCATCTTCATGTTGTCTGACTTCCGGCCGCCCGGTTTTCCGGTGGCATGGAAGTAAATCCGCTTCCGATCAGCCGCAACCGGAGTGATGGGAACGCCATAGGGGTTTCCCTCGTCATCAACCGTGGCAAGCACTGCGTGATCAGTCCCCTCGACGACCTCCCAGGCCTGATCCACCGTGAGTTCACGCTCTTTACGCCTCATCGGGCGGTCTGCTGTACTGCCGTTCTGTTCTTTCATATTCACGAAATCTTTACGGTGTATACGTTAAGCATAGCTTTTCGGTATGCTATAGGGTCGAAAGCAAAGCTCTACAAGTTTGCGCCGCCTTCTTTCTGATTTTAAGTTTCGTGGGACGGTTTTCCTCTTCGGGAATACGGGTAAGGCCAATACCCCAGAAAATCGGAAACGAGGGCTTTAAAACCTCTCATAACTATAAAATGTTCAGCATCATCAAAGCCTCGGATATCACGGCCTGGTTCCTCGGCAGATCGGGCCGCGTCATGACGAAAGCGACACTCTCGTCGCTTTTCTATCTGTCGGAACGCCGCTCGCTGCTTGAGCGAAACCTGCCGCTTACGGGAGGAACTCTGGTTTCTCTCCCGGAAGGGACTGCTGTCCTTGAAATCAAGGAAATACTCGAGTCCGCGAAGCCGCCGCTTGCCTGGCTGACCCGTATCGGGACCCTTCCGGACGGCCGTCTGAAGCTGGACCTGAGACGGCAGCCGCCATCACTCCCGGTAAGCGAAACCCGGATTCTTGAAGAGGCGATCAGCGAACTCGGATCGCTCCCCCTTCCCTTTTTCGGTTCCCCCGCGCAGATCCGCGCTTACTACCCGGAGTGGACGGAACCCGTGGGGTCGGATCCTGTGCCGATTACGGCTGAAGCGCTCTTCGCCGCGCACGGGAAACCTTTTAACCGGTCCCATCTCCCCCGCGGCTGAACTCTGAAAAATCGGTTTCCGTTGGCGCTTCGCCCTATAATCAGCCCGCCCGGTCTGTTGAACCAATCACTGATATAGAAGAGGAGCGCATTTCCATGACGGATTCCCACGCAAAGCTTTTTGAGCCATTCACTCTGAATAACGGCGTCACGCTGCAAAGCCGGCTTGTTATTGCCCCTCTCACGCTTTACTGCCAGAACCCGGACGGAACGATGAGTGAAGCGGAACGCGATTTCATTTCAAGCCGCGGCCGGAATTTCGGCATGGTGATCCATGGCGCAACGCTCGTGAGTGATAACGGCCAGGGATTCCCCGGTCAGCCCCGCGCGATCCGTGATTACGACCTCCAGGCTCTGAAGGAACGTGTCCGTCTGACACACGCGAACGGCGCTCTCGCCATCGCCCAAATCCACCACGCCGGTATTCTCGGGAATCCCGCCTTTCTCCACGATCACGTTCCGGTGGGCCCGAGCGAAAACGAGGAACGCGGCGCGCGGGCTCTGATGCCGCCTGAAGTCAAAGCCATCATCCGGGCCTTCGCTCACGCTGCAGAGCTCTGCCTCGTCGCGGGATATGACGGCGTGGAAATCCACGGTGCCAACCGCTACCTGATCCAGCAGTTCTATTCCGGCGCGACCAATCACCGCACGGACGAATGGGGCGGCTCGAACGACGCCCGCATGCGGTTCCCGCTCGCAGTGCTCGACGCCGTGCTTCGCGTAAAGGAACGCTCCGGGAAGAAGAATTTCATCATCGGCTACCGTCTGTCGCCTGAGGAACCTGAAGAAGCCGGCATTACGATGAAGGAAACGCTTGCCCTCGTTCAGGAACTTATCAAGCGGGATATCCAGTACATCCACGTGTCTGAGAAGGAATTCTTCCAGAACGCCCGCCGCGGCGCGGACGACACCCGCTCAAGGCTTGACCTGATTCACGAGACGATCGCCGGAAAGACCGCTCTGATCGGTCTTGGGAACCTCTTCACAGGGGATGATTTTGATAAGGCGATCGGCACCGGCTGGGTTGAACTCGCCGCCACGGGGCGCGCCGTCATGCTGAACCCGGATCTCGCCACGCTGATCCGCGAAGGGCACGATTCTGAAATTCAGACAAAACTCGATCCCGCGAAGGAAGCGTCTTACCACTGCCCGAAGGTGCTGTGGCCGCGCCTCCCGCAATAAAATTAAATTTGGTTTTTCACTAAGAAGCCCGGAAGTTCATTTGAATGCCGGGCTTTTTTCCTGTCTTCATCTGGCCGAAAAAAGCCTCACAGCTCGTAATACCCTCGTCTACTATTACCGGAAACGCCAGGAGCACTGACTCTCAATCCGTTCCCCTGGTTTTTGAATAAAAAGGGTCCTTTTATGACTAACGATTACAGCAATCTCTTTCTTCCCTACACACTGAATAACGGCGTCACGGTCCCGAACCGGCTCGCTGTCGCCCCGCTTACGCTCTACTGCCAGAATCCGGATGGAACGGTGAGCGACGATGAACGCGATTTTCTGAAGCATCACGGCGAAGGTTTCGGACTCTATGTAACCGGAGCGACGCTCGTGGACGCCGGAGGTCAAAGCTTTTACGGTCAGGCCCGGGCGCTTTCAGAGGCTGACCTGCCGAGCCTCCGGGAAAGAGTGGAAATCGTCCGGTCACTTGGGGCGATCCCGATCGCGCAGCTGTTCCATGGAGGAATCCTCGCTAATCCCGACTTCCTTCCGGACCGTCAGCCGCGGGGACCTTCCGCCACGCCGGACGGAAAGGCATCGGAACTCACCGAAGCTGAGATTGAGTCACTGATTCAGAAGTTCGCGTACGCAGCTGAACTCTGCATGAAGGCGGGATACGCCGGTGTTGAAGTGCACGGAGCCGGTCCCTTCCTCCTCCCGCAGTTCGTGTCAGAGGCTACGAACAGAAGAACGGATCGCTGGGGCGGGTCGCTCGAAAACCGGCTTCGGTTCCCGCTCGCGGTGCTTGACGCCGTCATCGATGTCAAGGAAAAGGCAGGACGAAAGGATTTCATCATCGGCTATCGGATCACGCCTGAACAGCCGGGTGAAAAAGGTATCACGATGAAAGAGACCCTTGCCGCGGTGTCTGAGATCACCAAACGCCCGATTCAGTATCTCCATGTGTCGCAGCAGAACTTCTTCCACGCGGTTCGGCGTGGAGCGGATACGTCAAAGTCCCGGATGGAACTGATTCACGACGCGGTAGCGGGACGCTCTGCCGTGATCGGGGCCGGGGAACTTGTGACAGGGGCAGATTTTGAACGCGCTGTGACATCCGGCTGGACGGAATTCGCGGCCGCCGGGCAATCTGTCATGTTGAACCCGGATCTCGCGCGCCTTGTCCGTGCGGGACGGGATGACCTGATAGATCGATTCCGCGATGAATCCAAAAATGACAGCTACCACCTTCCCAAGGTGCTCTGGCCCTGGGTTCCGGATAAAGACGGCCCCGCAAAGCTTCCGTAAATAACCTCATCGGAAAAGCCTCCTGGCATCACTGCCCGGAGGCTCTTTTTTTCCCGGGATTCAAAAAGTTAAGGCGTGGAAAAAATTAATAAAAATTAATAATGTAATGTTTTTAATCCTTTATTGATCTACGGATTTCATGAAAAATCTCATAACTATCAGAAGATTTTCGTTATTTTTGCCGGTATTTTTAATTGAGAAGTGGAATCATTATTTATAATATTTTGTTTAATTTTAATGAGTTACAAGTTAATTTTATAAGGATTGATTTGTAATTATTAAATGTAATTGACGTTTACTTCCGTAGAGTGGATAATGGCTTAGTCGTTTTAACCGACGCTTTGTCCAGTTATCACATCGAAGCTTAGTAAATTAATAAGATACTTATTTCTTCAGTTGCGGCTGCTGTGCTGGCCACCGTTTCTGGTGCGGCTCTTGCGGATTCCGCTGTTTACGTTAATAAAGCAGATATATCGGTACCGGATACTGATGTCGCCAATCAGACCGTTTCCAGCATCTATCCCTATGGCATCTCCTCCTACAACGGATTTGAGGCCTCCATTACCAATCCGACGATTGCCGTAACTGTCACCAGTTCAGGGAACGATCCGGAAGACGGGGCACTCGGCACGGCATACGGCGTGTTCAACATTCCCGGAAAGCAGAATAACGATGCAGAAGTTACTGGGGCTCTCTTAACCGTGGGCGGGGACACTTCGACGGTTTCCTTCACGACCTCTGCCAACGGTGTTTCGAGAGGCATTTATGCCGCCGGTGGCCTGGGAAGCGACGTGATTGTGAACGGCGCCTCCCTTACACTGGACGCTACCAGCGCGGAAAGCGTAGCGCATGGCATCGTTGCCCTGAACAACAGCACGGTTACCGTGAACAGCGACACGATCAATATCTCTGCGAACGGCGCTACCCGGGCTCGTGCGATTGAAGCTTCGGGGAGCACCGGCATCGGAACTGTTATCCTTGGAAAGGATTCTTCCGTCACAACTCTGAATGCCACCGCCAAGAACGGCACGGCATTCGGTATCTTTGCCGGCCCGAAGGTTGGCAGCACGGTTACCGTGAACGGCAAGTCTCTCACCATCAACGCTCACTCGGATACGGACGACGCCTACGGCCTCTTCGCTCAGAGCTCTGTGACTCCTGACTACGAGGGTAACGTTTCCACGATCAACATCAATGCCGAAGACACGGTGATCAATGTCACGTCCGACGCCGGTGAGTCTCACCAGTACGGCATCATCGCCATGTCGAACTCCCGTGTGAACGTGAACGGCAACCTGACCGTGAACGCTGGCAGCGGCGACGCCATCCTGACCCGCGGCGGATCAGTTATCACGATCAACCCGGACAAGGACAAGACCGTCCAGCTGACCGGTAATATTGAATACAACTACAACGAAGCTAACTCCGGTAATATCGCTGATTCGACCGTCAATCTCAATCTCTCGGATGCCAACTCTTTCTGGACTGGTAATGCGGTTCTGAGTAACGGCGGGGCAAGCGACTCCTCCAACGACACCGTGGCGGGGCTCAACCTCAATCTGTCTAACGGCGGTACCAGGAATGTAGCCAATTCGGCAACTGCCACGACTTCCGAATCCGGCGCTTCCACGACTCCGCTCGCGATCAATAATCTGTCGCTCAATGACAGTACCGTGAACTTTACGGACGCCTCCCAGGCCGCCAAGATTGAGAATCTGTCTGGCACCGGCGGTCAGGTGAACACTGCGGTCGAGAAGAATGCTGACGGCACCTACAAGACCTCGACACTCTCCGCTGATAAGGTTGATACCTCTTCCGGCACCCCGACCCTGAACATGAACATGGTCGGCACGAACGGCACGACGGTGAATTCTGACGTGATTTCCGCGGATGAACTCGCCTCGCTGACCGCCGCTGCCGCAACCGGCGCTCTCGCTACCGAAACGACGCGTGTCGCAACCGTTGCTGAAGGCGATGTGAACGGCGCTCTGACGATCACGGAAAACACTGACGGCACGACTACCGTCGCCGCTCCTGTCCGCAACACCAAGCTCGACAGCCTGCAGTCGGTCGGCGCCATTTCGATGACGCTCCTCCGCCACGACCTGAATAACCTCACGAAGCGTATGGGCGAACTCCGCGACGCTCCGAAGGGGGTCGGTGCCTGGGCCCGTGTCTACGGCTCCAAGCTCTCCTAAGGTGACAGCAACCTCACGAGCAAGAACAACTCGGTCCAGGTCGGTGTTGATACCGACATTGCCCAGACCGGCTGGAAGGTCGGCGGCGCGTTCATCTACACGAACGGCAAGGCTGATTACACCGGCGGTGACGGTGATATGGACGCTTACAGCATTGCGGCCTACGGCACCTGGTTCGGCTCGAACGGCGTGTATGTCGACCTGATCGGCAAGTACACCCGCATGAGCACCGACTACGAATTCGGCAACATGAAGGGCGGTTACGACAACAACGCCTTCACGGTGAGCGCTGAAACGGGCTGGCATAAGGATCTCGGCCAGTACGCCTTCGTTGAACCGCAGGCTGAACTCACCTACGGCACGGTTGGCGGCGCTGATGACACGGCTTCCAACGGCGTGAAGATTAACCAGAGCGACTACAACTCGCTCATCGCCCGCATCGGTGTCCGCGCCGGTGCGAAGTTCGCTGAAAACAAGGGGCGCATCTACGCCCGCGTGTCCGGCAACTATGACTTCCTCGGCGACCTGAAGATGTCCGCTCAGAATGCCTCTGCCCGCAGCAACCTGAAGGACGACCTCGGCGGCTTCTGGTTTGAGTATGGTGTCGGTGCCAACTTCAGCTTCACGAAGAACACCTACGGTTACGTCGATTTCGAACGTACCGCGGGCGGCGAAGTGGATGAGGACTATCGCTGGAACGTCGGTATCCGTCACACGTTCTAATCAGCTTTTCGCTTCTCTCTGAAGCAAACTCCTGATACCGAAATCCCCCGGGAGATCTCATTCTCCCGGGGGATTTTTGCTGCGCCATGAACAAAAAAACCGGGCGGATTGCTCTGCCCGGATCTGAAAAAAGAATAGCTCAGGAAGTCATGCGAAACACAAAAGGAAAACCTCATCCGGCGCGCGGAGCCTGCCGACTGTACGGAACGCTATGACGACCGGACTGACGCTCCGTTTAGACCCTGGAAAGCCGCTTCTGCTCCCAGTCTCCAAAGGCAGACTGCACGCAGACGGCAGAAAGCGCCGCGCGCCTGTCTGACGGGAGGTTTCACACTCATATCCTCCCTGTCTGGCGATTCCTGATTTTCAGAAGGGATCACCTTTGAACTGGATAAAAGTTTAAATATATTTTTGCTATCTCTACAGTGAAAATTTGTAAAAGCACCCCGATACCCTCTGTGATTCGTCGCCTTATCGTTCTTCTGACTGATACTGAAAAGCGGAGAAATCCCGTTTTACCCGGGTCTTATGTAGTCCGGAGCGAATACAAATTCACCCCAGTCTGGCTCTTTCCATAGCGTCATGATTCTGCCTTGAGATCAGTGAGATACTGCCCTCAATCTCCTGAATCATCAGCTGTTTTTCAGAGAATAACGAAGCGGGACCGTGATTTTCATCGCCCGGCCGGTTTCGCCAACCGATTCCCCGATAAGCGCCGAAGCAAGGACGTCACCCGCGGCATCCAGCACGGAAAACCCGGATCCTTTCGACACCGAGGCTTTCAGGATCTTTCCCGCGGGGCTCAGCGAAAACGTGATTTCAAGAACGCCTTCTGTGCCTGAACGGCGGGCGCTCTTCGGGTAACGCTTCTTTCGCTCCACAAGGGCGATCAGTTTCGATGCCACATCAGATGTCTTAACCGCGGAGGGCTGAGGCGCCGCAGGAAGAGCGGCCGGCGACTTTTTTACGGCGGGAGCCGCGGCTCTCGGGGGAGGCGCTGCCGGAGCGGAAACCGCGGGATGCGGTGTTACCGGGCGGGGAGTCTCAGGAACCGTGGGAGCGGCTGCCGGTTTCGGCTCCTCGACAGTCACCGGGCTTACGGCAGTACGCGACGCGATCACCCGGGGTTTCTGAGCCTCCCGCTTGACGGGCGGCGCAGCCGTCACCGGTTTTGCCTTGGGGACCTGCTTTACCTCAGGCACTTTCCTCACTTCCGGCACGGGAACCGGCGCGGGCTTCACGTTTTCCGCGATCCGGAATTCCATCGCGAAATCCGGTTTCGGGACCGCGCTCCGCTTCAGTTCGAAACTCTGCGTCGCGAGCAGCGCAGCGGTCAGCACGAGAGCCCCCGCCGTCAGCCATCGGCCGCCGGCACGTGACGAGAGGAGCACAGGATCCGCTGTTTCACCCACCATCACTTTCCTCCCTCCTCTGTCCGGATCACAAAGCGGCCGGACTTCTTTTCCTTCGCCACATCCACGACCTTAACAAAGGCCGCGAACGGCGCTTTCTTATCGACCGCGAGGTTCAGCACCGCGTCCGCGGGCTTTGAATCAATGAAAGAAGCGAGCCCTTCCGGCGTAATCGCCTTTCCGTCCGCCCAGATCGAGCCATCCGCTTTGACCGCTACGAGCAGCTCCTCAGGCACTTTCGACACTGTCGCTTCGGTCGACTCCGGAAGCACGATATCAAGCACCGGTTTTGAGCTGAAAGTCATCGTCATCACGAAAAAGATGACCAGCATGAAGATCACGTCGATCAGCGACGTGAGATCGATGCGGGGTTCCTCATTTTCATCATCAAACATAGCGGACTCCCGCCTCGCGCGGCGTCTCCGCCTGGGCCTTCGCTTCTTTTTCAAGCGTCGGACGGCCGCCCTGCACCAGTTCAAGCGCGCGGTAGCTATGCTCCACCGCCTCGATCCGGAAACCTTTGATACGAAGCAGCAGGCAGTAGTAGACCATGAGCACCGGAATCGCGATCACGAGACCCATCACGGTTGTGAGAAGCGCCTGCCAGATGCCGGACGCGAGCGCCGCGGGGTCCAGTGCCTGGTTCACGGCGATTGTCTGGAAGACTCCCACCATGCCGAGCACGGTGCCGAGAAGGCCGAGAAGCGGCGAAATCGCCGCGATGAGCTTCAGCCAGCACATGCTGTTATTCACGGGGGCGAGGTGCTTATGAAAGAGGTATGCGACCTCAGCCCGGATATCGTTTGAATGGGATCCATGCGTAAAAACCACTTCCCGGACCACGCAGACGAGCGGATTCAGGTTCCCCTCCGTCCGCTCGCGGAAATGCCGGCCGCCGTCTGCCTCCGCTTCGTGGATCGTCGAACGGAAGCCCCGGCCGGTCCGAATGAGATAAATCACAGTCCAGATCGTGAGGTAAAGACCCGCGGCAGCGACAAGAATCAGCGCTACACCTGCGGGTCCGATCAGTTCGTACATTTTCGCTAAACCCATTCTGGTGCCTTCTTTTTTATGTTTATGCTTTAAAAGCGGGAAGCCGGTGCATGTACCGGCTTCCATTTTTTTCGTCTGCCTCAGTCCGGAATCGGCGTCCGCTGAGAGCTGAGAATCCCAGCGGCCCAGGTTCCGGCTTCAGAGAGATCCGTCTGATCGGGGTGTGAGGCTGACGCCTTCAGTCGGGCTTCCACTTCTGGCGTCATCATCCCGGCCTCCTGCATCATGCGGACCACATCGTCACTCACGCGTCCCCGCCACATCCGGATCCCGAGGAGATCGGCTCCGGACGCCGCTGCCTCGCCGCGAACCCGTTCGAGGAACGACTGGAACCGTGGGGATGTCGGATCCCCGCCCATCGTGCCGAAAAGCGCGAGCGGGGTGCCGGATGCGCGGACCATCACGGCCTTCGCGTCCGCGCTCATCACGCCCATATCAATCCAGAACCCGAGAAGCACGAGACGGTAGGCTGAAAGATCACCCGCCTCAGACGCCTTCCTGAGGACAGAACCTGGGATTGACGCGGCAATCGCGCGGGCCACGGCTTCGGTGTTCCCGGTGCCGGAGCTATAGGCGACGAGTACGGGTCTCGTGTCCGTCATCAGGCGGCTCCGAGCTCAGCCTTCAGCGCGAGGAACGCGTCGCGGGCCTCAGGGATCAGCTGATGGTTCTCACGGCCCACATAGACCTGGAACATCGATTCGCCTTCTTCATTGAAGAACGCGAGGAAGTGGCTTTCGCGTCCCATGAAGGGAAGCGTGATGAAACCGATCGTCTTCACGGCGTCCGCCTTCAGGTGGCCGCCGAGCGGAGAGCCATGGAAAATGTTGTAGTAGCCCATCCCGTGCTTCCCTTCCGCGAGTTTGCAGCTCACTTCGATCACGTTTCCGAGATGCTCAAGGAAGAACGTGGCGGAGGGCCAGGCGCAGGCCGAGCTCCAGACCGCGTCAAATTTCGATCCATCCGCATAAGCCCGGGAATCCGCGGGAAGGTGTTTCGAAGCCTCAAGCTCCGTGAGTCCGGTCGCGGCGGCAAGCGTTTTCAGCGTCGCCGGGGCTTTGGAGGAGAGCACCGCGGCCACTTTTTCTTCCATCGTTTTTTCCGTCATTCAATTAATTCCTTAAGTAGGTGGAGTGAAAAAATCTGTTCTGTGTCAGAGCAGCTTCCTGGGGCTCATCCCCGGGAGAGAAAGGGGTTTCAGGCGGCTCGCGCCAGAACCTCGTTTCTGATCGGAAGCGTGAGCCGCCGTTCGCAGCAGAGTTTCAGGAGTTCGAGGTCATGCGTGATCACAAGCACCGCCTTCCCCTCCTTCGCCATGGATTCAAGCGCCCGGGCAATCCGCCGCATGTTGACGCCATCGAGCCCCGAAGTAGGTTCGTCGAGAATGATCACGTCAGGATCCTTCGCAAACGCAAGCGCGATCACAAGACGCTGCTTCTGTCCCCCGGAAAGTGACTGGGGGTGGCGTTCCGCGAGCGACTCAAGGTGAAAGAGCGAGAGAAGCGGCATTGCGTCTTCCCGCTCAGCCGGGCGTCCGGCCGCGGCGAGCGACGACATCACCTCACCGAGCACCGTTTTCATGTGGAGCTGGTGATCCGCGTTCTGCAGCACGATCGACACCGAAGCGAGAAGTGTCTTCGCGTCAGCTGGTTTGCCGCCAAGCAGGAACCCGCCCTTCAGGGGCTTCGCGAGCCCCGTGAGAAGACGGGCAAGCGTCGTTTTCCCCGCGCCGTTATGCCCGATCACCGCGGTGATCCCGGGGTGAACGCCAAACGTCGCGTCATCAAACACGGGGGGCTTCCCCTTGTAGGCAAAGGTCACGGCATCCGCCGCAAGCACCGGGCGGCCCGATGCCTCCTCGTTTCTCGGGAGCGTCTCCCGGACATCCGGCACCGCGGCGGACCGAAGCCCATAGCGGCGGCAGAGTTCCGGGGTCAGAATCGAAAAATCCCCCTCTTCCGCCATCCTCCCGTCCTCCATCACGATCACGCGGTCCACGGCTCCGGAGAGCCAGTAGAGACGGTGATCCACGACGAGGATCGCCTTCCCTTCCTTCTTCAGCCGGATGATTTCAGAAGCGAGCGCCTCGGTTGACTCCGGGTCGAGATTCGCGGTCGGCTCATCAAAAATGAGCGCCTTCGGGGCTGTCATCGTGATGGATGAGAGACCGACCTTCTGCTTTTCGCCTTCGGAGAGTTCGTGGATCGATGAGGAAAGCACGCGGCCGATCCCGAACCGCTTCACAGCGTCCTCGATCTTCCGGCGGATGCCTTCCCGGGACGTGCCCCGCCACTCTTCCGCGAACGCGAGCTCGTCCTCGACATTCAGCGCGAAGAACTGGTTCTCCGGGTCCTGGAAAAGCGTTCCGCAGTCCGCCGCGATCTCAGGAAGCGTGCGGCTCGCATTCGGGATCCCCGCAACGCGGATGCTGCCTGTCACCTTCCCGCCGTAGTACCCGGGAGCGAGACCGTTGATCAGACGGATCAGCGTGGTTTTTCCGCAGCCGCTGACACCCGTCACAAGGACCGTTTCGCCGGGCTTCACGTCGATCGAGATATCAGTCACGGCGTCCCGACCCGTGAAGGGATAGCGGTACGTGACGTGATCAAGCGAAATCAGAGGTTCCATCACAGTCTCATTTCTCATCGGTGCGGCCCTCGCACAGCACCAGGGAACGCGATTTCAAGCGCGATCGCCGCGGCGATCACGAGAAGCGTCGTGACCATCAGCCAGGTATCCGCGCGGCCCCAGACGGACTCCCGGTAGGGGGTCATCCGGGCACGGAGCCCAAGCCCCTTCATTTCAGCCGCGATACCGAGTTCATCGGACGTTTTAAGGGTCCGGAAGAGAATCGGGGAAAGAAGAAGCCGCATCGCGAAGAACGGATGAATCACGCACGCCACGGGACCCAGCTTCCAGCCGCGGATCCGGACCGATTCCCATACCTGGCGGATATCGTTCGCGAAGGTCGGGATAAAGCGCAGCATGACAGCCGCCGGAAGATAAATGCAGAACGGCAGCCGCATCGACTGCAGCGCCCAGAGCACCGACTGGATCCGGGTCGAGAAGGCGAGCGGAAGAATCACGTTCATCATCGTGAGACCGCGGAGGAACGGGATCGAGAGGCTCTTCATATCGAGGCCGCGCGCCATCGCGGGGAAGAAATGCGCGAGTACCATCGCGCAGCCGACCGACATCGCCATCATGAGCGCCATGAGGATGTAGGCAGCCGCCGACACTTTCCAGCGCCGGGCACTCGCGAGGTAGACCGCTGACGCCGCGAAAAGCGCGAATTCAGCCCAGAACCCCGAGAACGCGATCGTCGCCGCGGCCGCAGCCGCCGTCACCGCCATCTTGGATCGGGCGTCGAGCGACGTGAGCCACGTCCTCTCTCCGGCGCTAAGACTGAATGATCCCTGCATGATGCAATTCCTTTACCACCCGGGCTCCGGTGAAGAGTCCGGCAAATGAACCGATGTAGCCGATCGTCACAAACGGCACGACCATCCAGACAAGGGCCGGCGTTTCGCGGGCGAAGAGGAATGAGACCCCGAGCGACAGGACTTTCGCCGCGAAATCCGAGACCCCAACCCCCGCGAACACACCGAACCGGCTTTTCGGGCCTCCCGCGAGACGCATCGCGCCTTCACCGAGAAGCGCCGCGGCGAACGCTGTCGGAATCAGCGTGACACTCCCTCCGAGGAGCATGAGGCTGATCAGCATGTTCACCGTGGTGAAGAGAAGCAGCGTCCACTGCTTCCTCACCTTGTAGAGCATCACAACGACGAGCGTCGTGAAAACGAGATTTTTCAGCAGCAGCGTTGCGGGATTCATGCCGCCCCCGGCAAGCGCGATGAGAAGCGAGGTGAGTTTCGCCGCGGCCGCAAAAATGCCGATCGCGACGAGCTCACGCGCAGCCCAGTAACGGGGCCGCGGGGCGTCGGGGAGCCTTCCCTCCCCGAAAACCGCAGTGTTCATCATGAAAGCCGCACTCCTCTCTTAGAACTTCGCCGTAAGCTTCAGGTTCAGGTGCCGCTCGGCTTCCCAGGTGGAAGCGTTGTAGTGGTAGCCCTTATTGAAGATGTTGATCACTTCAGCGGAGAGCTTATACGCGCCCTGCTTCCCGAACTGGTAGCCGACCGCGAAGTTAGCGGTCGTGAAACCAGCGGTCCGGGTGGCCACGCCGGTCGTACGCGAGTAGCTCTTCGTTTCGTTCTGGCTTCGGGCATAGAGATCCGTGGTGAGCGTGCCGCCCGGGATCGCGAAAGCCGTACGGACACCGTAACGGGCCCAGAATTCAGGCGTGCCGCTCTGATAGGTGGAGAAATCACCCCACTCGAGCTGACGGCGCATCCAGGTGAGCGAGAGATAGGGCTCAATATGTTCCGTCGCCTTCCAGGAGGCCGCGAGTTCGAGACCGCGGGTCTTTGCCTTATCGGCGTTGACATAGCGCCTGTTGACACCGTCCGCGAGGTATTCCGTCGTGATGTAGTTCTTCGCGTCGGAATAGAACGCAGCCGCGTCAATCACCACCGGGCCGTTATTGAAGCGGGCACCGATCTCGAAGTTATTCGACGTCTCAGGCTTCAGATCCGGGTTTCCGTAAAGGGTTCCCTGACCGCCCATTGAGGTCGCGAGATAGCGCTCCTGAAGGATCGCGGCGCGGAACCCCTGAGACCAGGTCGCGCGGAGCGCGAGGTTATCGATCCCCTTCCAGATGAGGCCGGCGTTAAAGACCGCGCGGCTGTTGTCGCTCGACCCCGTGTCACCGGCGGACCCGTCATCCGTATTCACGTACGTCCTATTCAAAATCGAAATCGTGCGGGGACCGACCGTACGCGTAATGCGGGAGTAACCGTTTTTCGACGCCGTCGCGGTATTCATTTCGGAATCCACCCACGTGTAGCGGACACCGTAATTCGCGGTGAGATCCCAGGGGAGCTGCGTCTCCATGGAGGCGAAAACAGCGTGGACGGTTTGCTTGCCTTCATTCACGCGGTCCGTCGTGTAGTCCATGTCGGACGCCATGCCGGATCCCAGGCTCTGCTTCATCACCACGTGAACGCCGGTATCCGCGGAAAGCTTATCCTGCGAGTATTCGTAGCCCGTGATCAGGAAATTGCGCGCTCCGAGCTGCCAATCCATCTGGATCGAGGTGCCGAGAGTCTTCACGCGGTTATCCGCCGTGTTGTCCATCGTCATCCCCTGGCTCACATGGTTCAGCATTTCCTTGTCGTTCTTCTGCCAGTAGCCGTCCCAGCGGACGCGGGAGAGGTACTTCGAGAGGTTCTTCCCTTCAGCGAAAAGCCCCACCTTGTCGCGGCGCAACTTCGGCACATCAACCGAGAAGGCGTCCGGAGACATCCCGAAGACACCCCCGTGGATCGAGGAGTCAAACGTGTCAGCTGTGAGACCCGCGGCCCAGTGATCAGTAATGTCGTAAGCGAGATAGAGACCACCCGACTTCGCGCGGAAATTCGTGTTTTCCTGCTTTCCGTAGGGAGTGCGGATATCGCCGTGGCTCTCGTAGCTGCCATTCAGCCGATAGTGGAAACCGTGCGTGGAGCCCGAAATCGTCGCGCCTTCGCTTAAACCGCGGCCCGCGCCGTTGTAACCGATCGACGCCTCGGCTTCAAAGGGCTTATCGCCCCCTTTCTTCGTGATGATATTCACGGCGCCGCCGATCGCGTCAGAGCCGTAGAGAACGGAGGCCGGTCCCTTGATCACTTCGATACGCTCGATCTCCGTCGGATCAATGAGGATCGGAGCGCCGGACATCGACTTATGCTCCGAAATCTTCTGACCGTCGATCATCACGAGCGTACGGAACGCGTCCTCACCTCGGATGCTGAGGCGCTTCAGCCCCTGCGTTCCGTCATTCATGATCTGAACGCCCGGAATGTCTTCAAGTAGCTCGCCCACCGTCCTGGCCGAGGACCGGCGGATGTCATCCGACGTGATGACGGAGACGCTCATCGGAACGTCTTCCAATTCCTGCGCGACACGGCTCGCGGTCACAACGACTTCACCGGTTTTTTCCGCGGTTTCAGCCGCTCCGGCGGCTGTCGCGAAAGCCGCGACGGTGAGCGCGGCGATGAGCGTGAGATGATGTTTTCCTTACATTTTTTATTAATTCCCTGCTGGAATAGAGATCCCCTTCACGGGGTCCCGTCACTTTGAGGCTGAGGCGAGAAGATCCATCAGCGCCTGGGTAAGACGTCCCTGCCAGAACTGGCCGGAGACGGTTAGCTGGTAGCGGCTGCCATCGGGTTCAATCAAACCGGCTTCAAGCCAGTTCTCAATCGCCGGGCGCCAGAGTTCAGAGAAGGCGATCGGGTAAAGGCGTTCGAGCGCCGCCGGGTCGAGGAAGTTGAGTTCCGTCTGCTCGTTCAGCGCCCGGGCCTCTTCCCAGAATCGGCCGGGAGCGGTGATCATGGCAACCGGCTTAACGCCTGAGGCCACCGTCGCCTTCCACTCGTCCACATTCCGATTCACCATGTAGCCGTAGCCTGACACGGTGCCGCCGGCACCGGGGCCGAACGCGAGACAGTCCGTACGGCCCTTCGCGAAATAGTTGTAGAAATTCCGTTCGCGCGTCGCGCGGGCCCAGTGGCTGATCGAGAGACGCTTCCAGTGAGAGGCTTCCATCGCGCGAATGCTCTCTTCGAACATCAGTCCCCGCATTTCGGAGTCCGGTCCCGCGGGGAGCTTGCCCTTTTCGATATAGCGGTAAAGTGGTGCGCCCGGGAAGACGCGGAGCTGATAGCAGTCCGCACCGTCAAGCCCCAGATCCACCACCATCCGGAGGTCTTCCTTCCAGGTGTCGAGCGTCTGATAGGGGAAGCCGTAGATAAGATCCACGACCACCGCGGCCTGGTTGTAGCTCGTCAGGCGCTCAAGCTGCCGCACGAGTTCTTCCTTCGTGGAACGGCGGCCGACAGCCTGACGGATCTTCGTATCAAAGGTCTGGACACCGAGCGAGAAGCGGTTCGCACCGCCCTCCATGCAGGCTTCCATCCGGTCCGGCCCGAAATTCGAGAGGCGGCCTTCAAACGTAATCTCGCAGTCGTTCGCGAGCGGCAGATTCTTCTTCACCGCGCGGATCAGCCGCACGATGTCAGAGGCTTCGAGCGCGGTCGGCGTGCCGCCGCCGAAATACACCGCCTCAAGCGGCCGTCCGGTCTGAACGTTGCGTTTATTCCAGAGCTCCAGCTCCCGGATCAGGAGATCCGTGAACGCGCGGCTTTCCTCCGCGTTGCGGTAAGGCTTGATATAGAAGAGACAGTAGAGGCAGCGCGTCTCGCAGTACGGCACATTGATATAGGCAACCGTCCGGCGGCCGCGGACTGTATCGGCAATTTCCTCAATACGGACCGAGAGCTCCTCCTCCGGCACGAGACTCGCGCTCATCCCGGCGTGCGTCATGATCTTCGGGTCAAACGCATCGCGAAGCGGATTTCCGGTAACCCGGGCACGCCACGACGCTTCTTCCGGGTTTCCTCCACGCTTCATCACGTGGACCGGCATCTTCATTTCCATCGTTCTTCCTGTTCAATCAATGAGTTGCGGCTGGCGGAACAAACCTCACCCCGCCTTTGTACCCGTAAAGATATACTTCGGATCCTTTTTTGTCAATGATAATTATTATCATTGTAATTTTCATTAACTTTGTAAGAGACGATATCAGTTGCTGTTTTTCCCCGGAATCCGGCTGTTCCGGCGCGAAAAAAAGGCCCGCAAACCTGCGGGGCTTCATAGTCTCTAAAGGATGGGGTTCAGAAAAACTGCCCCTTCTCTTTTTCTCAGGCGCGGCCGAACACCTTCTCGAGATGCGCTTTCAGACGTTCGATATCGGACTCAATCGTCGGATTCTTGATGACGTCATTGCACATAAAGGACGGGAGCGGCTTGAGACCGATGAACTGGTTCGCCTTATGGAGACCGAAGAAAGTGGCGTCAATCCCCTTCCCTTCAAAGAACTCATCCTTCGCAAGGAACGCGTTCAGCGGCGCATTCCAGGTGGAGCTGATCATGTAGTGACCCTGCAGCTTGCCGCCGGTGCCGTAATTGATATCCGGCGTCTCACGGTGACGGCCGTCGCCCGTAATCATCGGCTGGCCGCCGAACACATCATCTTCGTACGACTTCAGCGCGGCCGGGGCTTCCATCCACCAGGCAGGCGTCTGATAAATCACGGCGTCAAGCCACAGGTACTTCGCCACCTCATCCTCAGTCTTCCAGCCATCCGCGAGCCGCGTCACCTGCACTTCGTGCCCGAGGCTCTCAAGCGTCGCCTTCTCGATTTCCGTGAGACGGTGGTTAAGCGCTCCTCCGTTTCCGCCTTTGAACGGCATGCCGGCGTCGACAATCAGAATCTTCATTTTCTTTTTTCCTTCGTTGCTGAGAAAGGAACCGGTTTCATAGGTTCCCGCGAGTATCATTCGCCACGAATTCTACTTTTGCGGCCTCAGAGCGTGAGGCTTTGGGCCTTGAAACACCTTCTTTCTGTCTCCGGATACAGAAAAACAGCCTCAACTGTCAAAAGGCGGACTTTTTTCTCCTCCGCAGGAAGTATAGATATCGATAAAAGCTATAACCAGATATGAAAACAAAATATTGGAAATAACCAGAGCATTTTCATAAACTTGAATCACAGGGGCAATAGCCCTCGGATTATGAAAAGAACAGAGGAACCTTCATGAACAAACGTAATTTTCTGAAGTGCGCGGCGCTCGCTGCCGCTCCCCTCGGACTCCCGGCTGCCGCAAGCGCTGCCGGATCGGCCGCCCCGGTGCCGTCTGACACCCCGGCGCTCACGTCCGGCTGGGACAAGGTTTTTCCGAAGAACCCCAACGTTGACCATAAGAAGATCACCTTCAGGAACCGCTATGGGTTCACGCTCTCGGTGGATCTCTACACGCCGAAAGGCGTGAAGGCAGGGGTCGAGCTCCCGGCCATTGCGGTTTCGGGGCCGTTCGGCGCAGTAAAGGAACAGAGTTCCGGACTCTACGCGCAGGAAATGGCGTCGCGCGGCTTCGTCACGCTCGCCTTTGATCCCTCCTGGACCGGAGAGAGCAGCGGCTTCCCCCGCAATATGGCGTCTCCTGACGTCAATACCGAAGACTTCAGCGCCGCGGTTGACGCGCTCGGCATCCTTCCGATCGTCGATCAGAAGCGGATCGGCATTATCGGGATCTGCGGGTTCGGCGGGTTCGCGCTGAACGCCGCGGCGATGGATACCCGCGTCCGCGCGGTGGCATCTGTTGTGATGTACGACATGAGCCGCGCGATGGGCTGGGGCATCGGCGCGGGGCGCGACCGCTATACGGAAGCGGATCGCCGAGCCGTGAAGGCGTTCCTGAACGAAAAGCGCTGGGAAGACGCCGCGAAAGGCTCGATTCCGCCAGGCGGTCACGACCTCGCGGTGGATAAAGCCGAACACGTGACGCAGGGGAATCGGATTCTTCCCGAAACGCTCCCCGCGGACGCGGATCCTGTCACCAAGGAGTTCTTTGATTACTACCTGGTGAAGCGCGGTTTCCATCCCCGGTCCGTCAATTCGACGAGCGCCTGGTGCCGGACGATGCCGCTCTCCTTCATGAATATGCCGCTTCTCACTTATATCAAGGAGATTTCGCCCCGCCCCGTCCTGATCATCACGGGCGAAAAAGCGCATTCCCGGTACTTCGCGGAGACGGCCTATCAGAACGCCGCGGAACCGAAGGAACTCGTGATTATCCCGGGCGCGAACCACGTGGATCTCTACGACCGGAAGGAACTCATTCCGTTCGCGAAGCTCGAAAGCTTCTTCACGAAGAACCTCGCGCCTTCCGCCGCTTCACGGTAGACTTTGGATGGATAGCGGCGATGCAGGTTCGCCGCTCAGGATGAAAAGGAGGCAGCAGGATGGCTGACTTTAGAGATCGAAGCGCCATGCTTCTGGAAGAGCTTCTCGACTCGGGATTCCGGGTGGAAGATGCCGAGCGGCTCCGTGACCTTCTGACGGTCGGCTGCCGCAATTCAGCGATTGAAGAACTGAAGGAAAAGCGTGAGTCGCTCCTTCGGTCGCTTCACGAGAAAGAGTCCTCGATCGACTGCATCGACTCCGTCCTCTATAAGATCCGCCGGGGTGAGCTCTGAGAAGGAGCCTGCTTCCATCGGTTAAGCAAAGCCCCGTTTTTGCAACGGGGCTTTCTGTTATTTCGCGGGACGGGCGCCGGGCCGCTCCGGGTCCTCTTTCAGGGCTTCCGCCGCGGCATCCCGCGCCGCCGCTTCAAACTCACGCTCCAGATCCGCTTTCAGCACCTCAAGCAGCCGGGTCGCCGCGGGCGTAAACACCTGATACTTCCGCCAGATGATCTTCATGCCGCTCGTCTTCGCCGGCACAATCGGCCGGAAGCAGAGGTCAGAGGCCGGGCAGGTATCAATCAGGTGGTCAAACACCACGGCGTACCCGAGCCCCTCCCGCACCATGATGCCGGCGTTATAGGCAAGATTAAAGGTCGCGACGATATTCAGCCGGTCCGCGGGGTCCCCGAGCCACCGCCTGAGGTCCTGCTGCAGCCCCTGGCGCGAGCAGATCAGCGGGTGAAACGGCAGATCCTCCACCGGCACCGCTTTCCGGATCGCGAGCGGCGCGTCTCGCCGCATGACAAGCCCCCAGCGGTCCTGTCCCGGGAGATCGAGGTAGTTGTACTTCGAGAGATCGGCGTCATTCACAATGATCGCGAAGTCAAGGAGCCCTTTATCGAGCTTCGCCGTGATGTCATCGGCGTCCCCGCTCACAAAGTCTGGGCGGATGCCAGGATACCTCTCATGAAGCCGCTTCACTGTGCGGGCGAAGTACTTGATGGAATCAGACTCCGCCGCCCCGATCGAGACGCTTCCGGAATCCAGATCATTCAGGGCCCGGAACTCCTCCTCAGTCTTATCAACGAGCGCAAGGATATCCTCGGCCCGCTTCCTGAGAAGCATGCCGGCATCGGTAAGCCTGATACTGTAATTCGTTCTCTCGTACAGCTTCCGCCCGAGCTCTTCCTCGAGGTCCTTCAGCTGTTTTGAGAGCGTCGGCTGCGTCACAAACAGCCGCTCAGCCGCCCGCGTCATATTGCCTTCGCGGGCCATTGTCACGAAGTAGCGAAGCACCCTGATTTCCATTGCGGCCTCCTGTGGACCGTGATGCCGTTCGTCTCGCGGCATCCCCTTGAAAAAATTATAAACCTGTCAGGGTCTTGCCATAGACCGCGCTTATGACTGAACACAGTTATTGAGGATATTCAAAACTGTTTTCCGCCATTAATTGACAACTTTTAAACCAAGTTTAATTTAGTTAACTTTTTAAGGGGAGGCTCTGTTTTTCCGTTGATCAATCAACCGAAACTAAACTTTTATTTAAAACAAAATCATCAGGATAAGAACTATTAGCCGATTAAATGCAACACAGGGATGATCGGCCACCGGACAACCGCCATAGGGTCATCCGAAACTCATTTAAGGGCTCTGAAAATCAGTTTCACGGCATTAAAAATCAGGTTTTATCTGAAACGACATATATATGACCCTTCTTATGCGTCACAAAAACCGATAAAAATGCCTTATTTTCAGCTGTATTGACTCTGCTTCAAGCGTTTTCCAATTACAAAATTGAAAATATCCGGAATCCGGGTTTTACAAACCGATATTTGTAATACCAAATTAGATGAGTCAATAGCTAAAAGCCATAACTTCCAATTAATTATTACTTATTGGAATAGCGAAATCCGGTTTCTCAGGGATTTCTGCTAAATCTTCTCATTTAAGGCCTTGCGGAGGCCTCCGGACGAAAAAATGACCCGCTTTTGCCCCGGATTTGATCCGAAAGATGATAATTCCATTTAACCGGGCTGAAAAGTGGTTGTCAGTAATTTACCAGAGTCAATGGTCCGGATAAAGAGGAGGCAGGTGTCATGACAGATTTCATCCGGTTTACGGCGGGCGGCAGAACCTTCAAGGTAGAGCTTGCGGATACGCCAGCCGCGCGGGCTTTCAGAAAAGTACTTCCGGCGAAGCTCCCGATGCTCGAACTGAACGGGAACGAAAAATACTTCCACTTCAGGGACCGCACGTTCCCGGCAGCGCCCGCGGTGCATGCCAAGGCGGGTGACGTGATGCTCTATCAGGACGACTACGTCGTGATTTTCTATATGACGCCTGAAAATTCCCCCTACACCTACACCCGGATCGGCCGTGTGACGGACACAAAGGATCTGATCCGCGCGCTGGGAAGCGGGAATGTCGATGTATCGTGGGAATAAGCGCGGTTTATTAAACAAAAAGTGTGTCATTAATTCACTTATTTCTGCTTAAATACCACAAGAGAAAACCGTCCATTCCTTTGAAGGAATGGACGGTTTTTTTCTGAACTGAAGTTCAGGCTCGGCTGCTCACCGGGCGGGTCCCCAGGCGCCGGGGCCGGGCCCAGGAGCCGGACGGGGTGCCTGACGCGGCCCAGGCGGAGGAGGAGCGAACCGGGGATCCGGCGCGGCCTTCGGAGGGCGCGGCGGATGACCGAATTCCATCCGCTCAAACGTCTGCCGCTGCGGCTGATCGAAATGCGACACCATGCGGCGGCGGGTAAGCGCCACGCGATCCAGATCTGTCGCGAGAACCTGCGCGAAATGCGCCTGCTCGTCCGCTAGCGCCTGATGATCGGTCGCGTTCCTCACACGGCGCCAGTGCTCATGGCGGTCAACCGCGAGCTGCCGCTGCGCGGCGATCCAGGAGTCGAACGTCGGCTTCTGATACGGACGGATCCGGAGCGCCTCAGCAATATGACGCCCCATCCAGTCCACCTGCTCAGGAGTCGCGTTGCCCCAGCCCGGCATCGCCGGAGCGGGCGCAGGGCCCATCCCGGGCTGTCCGGGAGGCGGCGGGGTCAATTCCTGGTCCCTGCTGCGCGATCGCGGCAAGCGGCAGCGCCGCAAGCCCTAAAAGCATCAGTCTGCGTTTCATATCGTTCGTCCTTCCTGCTTTTCTGCAGGAATTGGATGAGGACCCGGTGCCCCGAGGGAATGACGGGGAGATCCTCATCTCGTGCTTTCGAGCGAACCTCAGTGGCAGCCGCAGGCGTGGAACGCGTCCGGATTATTCACGAGTTTCCCCGTGAGGAATCCGCGGACCGCCTCGTCGGCGTTTCCGGAAGCGCCCGCGATGAGATTGAGATTCATCGACTCAAGAGCGCTCACCGCGCCGAAACCGATTCCACCGCAGATCACGGTGCCCACGTTGAGGTCCGCGAGGAGCCCTGCCATGGCAGCGTGTCCGGATCCCGTGGCCGGCACTTCCTGCACCTGAATCACTTTGCTGTTTTCCACGTCATAGACGCGGAAAGCCGGTGCGTGACCGAAGTGCTGGTAGATTTCGCCGTTTTCAACCGGAATTGCAATACGCATTGTCTTATCTCCTTATGGGAAGGACCCGGAAAAGGTTTCCGGATCCGTCCGTTTCCTGAGGGGGCGGACGGCAGCATTCAGGTTCCCCGCACCCGGACAGGCGATCAGCCCGGAAAATTTCCGGCGCGGTTCCTGTCCATCTCGGGTAAAAACGATTATAGGAAGCGGGGCCTCCCGGAATCGTTAAGAAAATGCCATCCATTGCTACAAAAACCATTGAACGGTAATAAAAACGAAAGCCCCGGATCCGGCCCGTTATCAGGACCAGAATCCGGGAGCTCTGAGCATAACCGTTATGGGCGTCGCGCGGGAGGTCAGGATGACCGCGCGCGGCGCCGTCTGATCATGCCTCTCAGAACATACCCATACGCTTTTCGTTCAGCGAAATGAAGATGTTCTTCGTCTGGGTATAGGCAGACAGAATCGAGAGATAGGTCTCGCGGCCGATACCGGACTGCTTGTAGCCGCCGAACGGGGCGTGAGCCGACAGTTCGTTATAGGTGTTCACCCACATACGGCCGGTGTGGACGCCGCGGGCCACACGGATCGCGCGGTTGATATCCTGCGTCCAGACTGCGCCGCCAAGGCCGTAAACCGAGTCGTTCGCGATCGCGAGCGCTTCTTCTTCGGTGTGGAACTTGATCACCACGGCAACCGGTCCGAAAATTTCTTCCTGCGCGACGCGCATATCAGGAGTCACATCGCCAAGCAGCGTCGGAGCCATGAAGCAGCCCTTGTCGAGACCGTCTTCCGTCAGACGGCGGCCGCCGGTAATGACGGTAGCGCCTTCTTCCTTACCGATATCAACGTAGCTGAGAACCTTCTTCAGCTGACGCTCATCAACGAGAGCACCGACCTGCACGCCTTCTTCCCACGGACGGCCCACCTTAACCGCTTCGAATTCCTTCTTCAGGGCAGCAATGAACTTGTCATAGATCGTGTCCTGAACAAGGATGCGGGAGCCGGCGCAGCAGACCTGGCCCTGATTGAAGAGAATGCCCATCTGAGCGCCTTCGAGCGCCTTATCAAAGTTGCAGTCGTCGAAGATGATGTTCGCGGACTTGCCGCCGAGTTCAAGCGTCGCCGGGATGATGCGCTTCGCGGCAGCCAGACCCACGTTGCGGCCCACTTCAGTGGAACCCGTGAAGGCGAGCTTCGCGAAGCCCGGATGCTCGAGGATCGCCTGACCAGCCACGCGGCCGGAACCCGGGAGAACGTTCACAACGCCGGCCGGGAGGATATCCTTCAGGAGCTTCGCGAGTTCAAGAATGGAGAGCGGCGTGTCAGAAGCCGGCTTGATCACGACCGTATCGCCGGCAGCGAGCGCCGGGGCGAGCTTCCAGCAGGCCATCAGGTACGGGAAGTTCCACGGAATGATCTGACCCACAACGCCGAGCGGCTCGTGAAGCACGAGAGAGAGCGTGTTTTCGTCAATCTGAGCGGCGCGGCCTTCGGCAGCGCGCAGCACGCCGGCGAAATAGCGGAAGTGATCGGCACCGGCCGGGATATCAATATTGCGGGTCTCGCGGAAGGGCTTGCCGTTATCGAGCATTTCCACCGTGGCAAGACGCTCGACGTTCGCGTCAATCGCGTCCGCGATCTTCAGAAGCAGAGCGGCACGCTCAGCAGGCGACGTCTTGCTCCAGGTCTTGAACGCTTCGGTAGCGACCTTGACCGCGCGGTCCACGTCTTCCGGGGTCGCGGCAGACACATCGGCGAGCTTTTCGCCGTTTGCCGGACACACGGTCGCGAAAGTCTTTCCGTCAGAGGACGGCACGAATTCGTTATTGATGAATAGACCGTAGGACGCATCACAAATGTTGTTCATAAACACTCCTCATGTTAAGCGGGGTCCGCTCTTCCCCTGCCCTGGAGCCGCGCGGTGACCGCGCTCACTCCGCCGGTATCCCGGCTAAGAGCTAGTGGCAAACCCTCAGTTAGACGATACTACTCCGTCTTTTCTCAAATGTCTGAAACGATTCTAGGCAAACTGGAAAAAAGTGGGAGGCCTTTTTCCGTGACAAAAAAGGGGACATGTGCCTAGATCAATAATGCGCTTTCCTTAATTTTTTCTTAATTGAAAACAGAGATGTAACACGAAATGAAATAAGTGAAAATCCTTAAGGCGTTACGATTTTCCGTCTTCAGGCAGTTTTCATCGGTTCCCGGCAGCAGCCTTCCATGTCCCGTCCGGCCGGGATTTTTCGCATTTGAGAATCATTAGCAATCAACAGCTTCCGTCATCCGTCTGACCCCGGGGAGGATTTTACACGCTTTCAAAAACTGTCCCGTTCCTACCAAATTTATGGTAGCCTTACTTCGTTGAAATGTTTTCTGACACAGATCCGCTGGACCCGTTATGGCTGAGAAGAAGATTTCCGAAAAATCAGAACTCCGGTCCCGCCGCAGGAGCGGCCAGGGGACAGACTGTCTCGTTCAGATTCTTCTTAACGCCTATAAGGGGTCGGATGAGGCGCTGCCTCCCGAGCTTGAAAGCCTGAAGGAGGAGCTTCAGGGAGAGCTCACTTCCCCCGCGCTTCTGAAGGCCGGAAAGCCGCTCGATCATCATTCGATGGGCTTCTTTCCCCATATCGAAAAAGAGGCGTATCAGCTCGCGCGGATCGGCAAGACGGATACCGAAATCCACGATTCCATTCTTTCCCGCCACGGCACCCGGGTAACGCGGGAGTTTATTGAGGCCGCGGTCGGAAAGCTGCAGGGCGGCACGGATCTCTGGAGCGAGGGACCGGCGCCTGAGACGCTGCCCATCCTCTTCATCAAGCCCATCAAGGTAAGGAAGCAGGATGGCGGCCGCGTGACCGAGCTCCTCGCCGCACTCGCCTTTTCCTTTGATAAGAAGGGCGTTCCGGTGTCACTTGGCGGCTGGATCGCCGGAAACGCGATTGAGCTTCCCCGATCCGTTTTCACGTCACTTCGTGTCCGGGGACTCTCGGACGCCGCATTCATCGCCGTGCCGCCCGACGACACGGAGCCCTTCTGGTCTGACGCGGCGCAGCGATTCTTCCCGCAGGCGACGATCATCCAGGATCTTTCCGCCATGTACTATCCGCTCACGCTTCCCTTCGCAAAGATCAGCAAAGCGCGGCTCACAAGGGAACGGAACCGGATCGCGGCCGCTGTCGCGGAAGAAGACTGGGAGAAGGCAAGCGGCGCACTGAACACCGCGGCAGATGACTGGGGAAAGGTGAATCCCGCGCTCGGTGCCGCGCTTCACTTCGCAATACCGGTGCTCCTTTCGCTCTTCTCGCTCCCCGCCCCGATCCGGCGCGCGGTGCTCCAGGGAATCGATATGCACCCGATCGCGGATGAGATGATCTCGCAGGAGAAATTCCGCCAGACCGGACTGCGCGCAGACCCCATGAAGCGGCTGTACTTCGCGCAGCTCCACAGCGAACCCGACTGGGCAAAGCCTGTTACACGGTTCAGTCAGGTGCTCCGGGAAATCGGAAAACTTTCAGAAGGTTCCTGATTTCTCTCGCAGCGGCTGCTTCCGGCCATAAAAAATGGGGCGCGTTCTGATCACTCACCTGTTCAGAACGCACCCCCCGCTCAGCGGCCTCTCAGGGCAAGCAAGAGACCGCTTCACTCAAAAAAGCTTCCGAAGGCCTGACCACCATCAACCTCCTCCGAAAGCATTCCCCCTGGAAAGCCCGAGGGTTCGGAAAAATCCCTAGGCTCTCGGCTGTGCGGCCAGCGTCCGGTCCGAACGGGCCGCCGGGAAAGGCCGCATTTCCTGCGAACGGAAAATCAGGAATTCGCAGTATTCGACACCGCGATCGCGACTTCGGTCGGCACCGGTTCAGAGGCCTTCACGGGCTTCTTCTCCGATTTCGGCTTCGATTCCGACCGAACGTCTGCCTGAGGCTCTGCCCCGGCTTCAGGCTGCGCAGCCGCGTCTTTCGTGTCTTTCGTGTCTTTCGCCGCCTTCTCAGCCTTCTTCGCCTCCTGGCGGGCTTTCTTAGCCGCTTTTTCAGCTGCCTCGCGGTCCGCCTTTTCAGCTTTCTTCGCGGCTTTCAGACGCTCCTTTTCCTTTTCCTTCTCTTTCTCTTCACGCTCAAGCTCCGCAAGAACCTTTTCGTTCTTCTTCGCCTGACGGGCCGCGGCCTTTTCAGCCGCGCGGCGCTCTTCGCGTTCCTCGAGATACTCCATCAGTTCATCCACGGTCGCGAATACATCATGCGGCTCGTCGACGACTTTGCTTTCGATATGCTGCTTCGCGACCTGCGCGAGGAACAGCGTGAGTCCGGTTTCAATCGAAAGCCCAGCTTCGTGGAAAGCCTCTTCCGCCGCGTCATAGAGGTCGTGCTCAAGCTTGAAGCGGATTTCAGCGCGTCCATGCTTCTTCGTCATATTTTCGTTTCCTTATTCACAAACGGTGCGGAGAGGCTCACCGGGGTATCAGCCATCATGGCGGCCCCCGTCACAGCGCCCTTGCGGGTTCCGGGGAAAACCGGGCGGCCCGAGTCTTCAGGTACAGCCGCCGAGTGCGCTTCGTTCAGCACATCAAGCTTTTCCTTCCGGCACACCTGATTCAGGTGCCACTGCAGCGTCACCACAATTTCGTAGCGGTTGATGAGTTCACGGACAAACTGCACGAGGACGAGGTAGAGTTCAGACCCGCGGAGCGAGAGGCCAAAGCGGTTCACGTCAGACAGCACCGCTTCCTGGCTCTGATCCACAAGCTCAGAGAGGTTCTTCATCCGGGTGTGAAGCGGCGTGAGGTCGCCACCAACCTTGCAGAACGTCGCCACGTCGCGCCGTGCCGCATCCACTTCAACAGAAAGCCGCTTCAGGTATTCAGCGAGTTCCCCCGTAAAGACACGGTGGCGGTTCGCGACATGATCCCGCGTGAGAGTCGACGTGCGGGCGAGCGTCCGGGCTATTTCACGCATACCGGTGAAGCTGCGGTAGTAGAAGTACTTCGCGTCGCTGTCCGCGCGGTCTGTCGGATGCTTCGCCATCTGGTAGTAAAGCGAGCGTTTTTCGGTGAGCTCGTCGAGGCATTCGCTCGCGCGGTTCACAACACGGCGCAGCGTCCGCTCATCGTCATTCAGGAACCCGTAGACCATCGCGCCGTAGAGTTCTGACGCGTTATCAAAGTGGCGCGGAATTTCGTGATCGAGCATCGTACGGATACCGTCGCGGTCCGTCAGACGGATCCTTTCCTTCTCAGCCTCTTCGACCTTGTTCGCCCAGAAGTTCGTCTTCACGATGACAGCGATCGCGAGCACCATCAGAAGCACGGACACCACTTCACCGCCCTTAAGCACCAGGGTCGCGGCGATCGCTGCGGCAACGAACGCGGAGAATGCAGTGACAAACCAGCCGGAAATCACGGTGATCACACCGGACACACGGTACACAGCCGTTTCACGGTCCCAGGCGCGGTCAGCGAACGACGATCCCATCGCCACCATGAAGGTCACGTAGGTAGTGGAAAGCGGAAGCTTAAGGGACGTCGCGGACGCGATCAGAATCGCAGACACGATGAGATTAAGAGACGCGCGGATGTAGTCAAACGGCAGCGCTTCCTCGCCCTTCTCAAGCGGTTTCGGCTCAAAGCGGCTCGCAAGGAACTTGAGGAACGGCTTCGGGAGGACTGAGGTGAGGAAAGCTCCCACCTTCATCGCGCCCTTCACCACGATACGGCCCAGGAGCGTCGCGCCGAACTGTTCCTTTTCACCCGCGGCAGAAGAGCTGAGGTTCACAGAGGTTTCAATCACGTGACGTGCGCTCTTCGACGTGAAAAGCGTGACCACCATGATGACCCCCGAGAGAAGAAGCAGCGCGGTCGGTGCCGGGATTGCCTGCTCGAGACCCGCCATCGTGAAGGTAGAGGCCGAAGCGCCGGCTCCAGCCGCTTCAAAGATGTGAGCGCTGTCAAGCGCCGCGATCGGAACACCGACGAAATTCACGAGGTCGTTTCCGGCAAACGCGAAAGCGAGCGCGAAAGTACCGGCGAGAATGATGATCCGGAAAACGTTCGTCTTAAAGAACATCATCCCAAGCTGCAGGAGAATCGAGCAGATGACGAAGATCCCAAAAACGAGCTCCGTGCCATAAGCGTCAAAAAACGCGAGCACGTCAGGCGTCATGAAGGAAGCGCCCTTCGCTCCCTTCATCACGAGGAAGTAGAAGATCATCGCGAGCGAAAAACCGCCGTAGATGCCGCCGAGTTTCTTGAAGAGACGGTCATAGCGGAAGGTGAAGATCACGCGGGTGATCCACTGCACGATGACGCCAGCGAGGAACGCGACAACGACCGAGACGAGAATCGCGGAAATCATCCCGAGCGCCTTCGAGTCACTGATATAAGCGCCGAACCCAAGCGCGGACTCGCCGTTCTGGATCAGACGGTTGATCGCAACGCCGGCCGCCGCGCCGAGGAGCTCGAACACGATCGAAACCGTGGTCGAGGTCGGGAGGCCCATCTTATTGAAGACGTTCAGCAGCAGGACGTCCGTCACCATTACCGCGAAGTAAATGGCAATTACGTCAGAGAACGAGAACATCGAGGGATGGAAAACGCCGCTGCGGGCAATTTCCATCATGCCGCCCGAGAACGTCGCGCCAAGCAGCACGCCGACCGCGGCAACACCGAGCACCACCTTAAAGGGCGCGATGCGGCTGCCGACAGCGGAATTCAGAAAGTTGACGGCGTCGTTACTGACGCCCACGAAAAGGTCCACCGCGGCAAGAATCGCGAGGAACACAAGGAGAACAAGAAAGAATGTATCCATAATGGTGAGTGATGGAAGTAGGAATCTGTTGTCGGAAGCTGGAGATCAGGCCCGTCAGATGCCAGTTTTTTACTTGCCCATAAAAAACCGGTAAGGCCCACTCCGCCTCCATTAGCGGTGCTGAGTATGCCGGGCGAATATGTCAGAAAGGCTTCAGCAAGATGACAGTTCCGTGACAGATTTATGACGGAACCATGACAACGAATAAAATCAGTGGGTTGCGTAAACAGAATTCGTCAAAAAATGTCTCGGAAATCGGGTTTGAACCGTGAAAAAGGATCGGCCCCGGCGAGGATCCAGGCTCATCCTCAGCCGGCAGCCCTTCATAATTCAGTTTCAGGTATCAGGAGGAAACCACATCATGACAAACGACCGCTGCTGCGCCTGGGGCGCCTCGGGGTCCAGAGCGATGCGCGAGTATCACGACACCGAGTGGGGTGTGCCGACGATTGACGAAAAGCGTCTGTTTGAATTTCTGATTCTGGAATCCGCTCAGGCCGGTCTCTCCTGGGCCACGATCCTCGGGAGACGTGAGGGATACCGGAAAGCCTTCGCGGGGTTTGATCCGGAGGCTGTCGCTTCTTTCCGTGAGGCAGATGTCAATCGCCTGCTTCTCGACCCGGGCATCATCCGGAACCGGATGAAAATCGAGGCCGCGATTACGAACGCCCGGGCTCTCATTGATATCCGGGAAAGGACAGGATCCTTTGTCCGCTGGTACTGGAGCTTCACGGATGGATGGCCGATTGAGAACGCGTGGACGGATGAGTCGCAGGTGCCTCCCTCCACGCCGTTCTCCGACCGGGTCGCGAAGGAATTCAAAGCGAAGGGCTTTCGCTTTCTCGGCACCACGATCCTCTACTCCTTCATGCAGGCGACCGGCATGGTGAATGATCACGTAACGCGCTGCAGCCGGTACGAATCTATACGCACGCTCGGGCTCTCATTCGGAAAAAATATTTCCTCCTCTATAGGCTAGAGGCAATACCTAGAGAGTGTCTTTGCGCTAGTCTTTCCTACGTACTGTTTTTCTGTAAGGAGAAAGTCATGGAATTCCGTGAAACGCTGGCCCGCCGTCGTTCTTCCAGAGCCTATGAGACGACGCCCGTGTCAGATGAAGCTTTGGACACGATTCTTGCCGCGGGCCGCGCGGCTCCGGTCGGCATGGGGGAATACGGCACCGTGCACCTCACGGTGGTCACCGGACGCGAAAAAATGGCGGAACTCCGGAATTTCTTCATGGCATCAGAAAGCCACGATCCGCTGTACGGCGCCCCCGCCTTCATCGTGGTTTCCGCGAAGCCCGGCACGGTAGGTACGCTTGACGCCGGAGCGATCATTGAAAATATGCTGCTCGCCGCGGCGGACCTCGGCCTTGGAACCTGCTTCATCGCGGGCTGCCTTCTCGGAACGAAAGACCCCGCGAAACTCCGTTCGATTCTTCAGATCCCTGAGGGGTTTGAAGTGAAGTCCGGCATCACGCTGGGACACATCACGGACTCCGTTCCCGCAAAGACGCTCACGGAACGCTTCAGCTGCACCCGTCTCTGATCAGAGACGCCTTAGAAAAAATAAACAGAGAATCCGATGACGAATGCCCTGAAGATTGAAACCTTCCCCTACTACTTCGCGATCGCAAAAATCCGGAATCCCGCTTCTATCAACTGGAAGTCACCGTTTGTCTTTGTCGGGAAGACGGATGATGAGCTTTCGCTTGTGGCGCTTGAGTCAGAGGTGCCTTCTGACGCCTATCCCGTCGACCGGGGCTACCGCATGATGCGGGTCGCAGGGACGCTCGACATGTCACTCACCGGCATTCTGGCCCGGATCTCCAAGGTACTCGCTGATGAGGAGATCCCGATTTTCGCAGTCTCCACCTACAACACGGACTACATCCTGGTGAAGAGTCATACCTTCAGAAACGCGATCCAGGCGCTCAGCCGCGCGGGGTACCTCGTGTCGAACGAAATTTCCTGAATCCTGAGGTACGCGGGACTAAAATTTCCGGTATCCGGTGAAACCGGCGCGGCATCCGCCGCCCCGGTTTTTTTCCGCCCTTTGAAAGCCTCCCGCGGAGCTTTTCCTCCGCGATGCATCTTTTTATCGGGACCTTTCCGTCATGGAATTTTCTAGCGCCATTGCATTCCGTCATTCGATCCGGTATTTCTCAGCCCGCCCTGTTCCGGATCCGGTTCTTCAGGCGATCGCGGAAGACGCGACAAGGGCCCCCTCACAGCTGAATGGCCAGGACTGGAAGATCTGGATTTCAACGGGAGAGAGTCTCGACGCAATCCGATCGGAATTCGATGAACGAAACCGGGCGGGTATTCCGCCTTCAACCGACTTCGCGAACCTTCCGCTCTCGGAGCGCTCCCCCGAAGTCCGGGCCCGGATGGAAGCGATCGCGGCAGAGCGTGAGGCTCTGGGGCTTGAGGCTGATAAACGGGCAAGCCAGGCTGTGCTTTTCCACGCGCCCGCGGTCGCTTTTATCACGATCCCCAAAGTGCATTCCGAGTGGATGGTGCTTGACGCCGGAGCGCTTGAAGCGTTTCTGCTCCTTGCAGCGGCCTCACGCGGTGTCGGCAGCATTCCGGCCTTTAATCTGGTGCGTTACCCCGATATCGTGAAGCGCGTTCTCGGTATCCCCGATAACCTGATTCTGGCGATCGGGATAGGACTGGGATACCCAGCTGACTCCCCGCTTAACCGTCTCCGGACGGGCCGCGCGCCACTGAGCGAGATTCTCACTTTAAAACACTGAAATTCCCATTTGGAAAAATACAAAAAGACACTGAAGACCCTGTAATTAGTATCACTGACACTTAAATTACCGTAGATCCGAAAATCTTTATTCCGTGATCAGAGTTCCTGATTTCAGGCCATAAAAAACGGGAGGGGCAACCCTCCCGTTTCTGTATCCGGCGATGCATTTCTGCCCCGTCCGGTTTCTGCCTAATCCTCTTCGCTGGACGATGAATTCACATCCCGGTCGAACCCGGCCTAGAGCGTATCAAGGAATGACCGGAACCAGACGGACCCGCCCATCCTCGCGAACGTATCCCGCTGCTCAGTGGTACAGCGGATGTGAAGCACCATTTCCTTCGTGTGGAGAGATGCGGGCCGGCCCCGTCTTCGGGACCGAGGGGCGGCTTCTGCCGCCTCTTCCGCATTTTTTTCTTTTTCTTCTTCCTGCTGCATTTCAGACCTCTTATCAGCTTTCCGGGGGGACCGGTCAGCGGTTGACTGCCGGTTCATGGTTTTTCTCTAATTTTAATGGCTCAGAAAGAAAAAAGTCCAGTAAAAAAATAACTCGATCAATAAAAAATCATTTATTCTCAATAAGATCGAGCATAGCTAATAACATAAAAGAGATACAGAAAATTTATTTTCCGTGATACTTAAATATAACCGTTCTCATCTTTTTTTGTTACTTCAAACGGTTGAATTTAACGAGTTTCGGAAACACGGGGCATTTGGCCCAGAGCCGCACAAAGATTCCGGTCGTGAGAGCGGAAATCACGGTGCCTTCGCGCACCCCTTCGATGCGTCCGAGGAAGATGAGACCGAGAACGCAGGCGATCGCGACAAGCGACCAGTCAAAGATCGCTTTCATGCGTCCGAGTGATATTCCGAAGCGTTTCGAAGCCTCAATCACGAAGCCGTCGCCCGGAAGCGTCACCGCGCAGCTCGCGCCCTGGAAGACAACGCCCAGCGCGAGGAAGGCGTTCCCGAGAAGATTCTGGGCGATCTTCGCGGCATAAGGCCCTGGGGGGACCGCGGCGAGGGCCCACATGAAGAAATCAATGAGAAAACCGAAAAGGAGAACAATCGGAACCTGGAGCAGATTCCGGGTGAACTGAAAGCGCTTTCCCATCACCGCCCAGAGGAGCGCGAAGAAAAACACATTGAGACCGATCGACGCGGCACCGAGTGTCAGCGGAGTGAAGAACGTGACCGTATAGGGTGAGGATGAGAGCGGTGTTGTGCCGAGCCCCGCCCGGGTCGTCATCGCGATCCCGAACGCCACCGAACTCATACCAATAAAAAGACATCCCCAGCGGCTCACAAACTGCTTCACGCGCAGCCCTCCTTCTTAAAACCTGTTGAAAAAGAAAAAACTGCCCGCCTCGGGTTTCCGGGAGGCGGGCAGCCAGACCGACCGGTAAGGATACCGGACAGAAAGAAAAAAATCTGTTATCCGGGCAACGCGCAGAGCGCTTCGAAGTCCTCATCCAGCGTTTTTTCGGCTGCGGCAAGCGCGGTTTTCTTTCCGCGGACCCAATCAGAATCCGCTCGGATCCCGTCCTCGGCCTCGCGGAAAAGGCGCGTGAGCTCAGTCGGCTGCGGACCGCCCCGGGTCGCGCGGCCGTTCACGATCGAGCGGGGATCCAGCGCCGAACGGAAATCGTATTCCGTGAGCGGGAAGGTCTTAGGAATCCCCTCTTCTGTTCCGGAGGCAAGTTTCTCATAGAGCGCCTTCGCGTCCTCATACGGAAGTGTGAGCGGGGTGTAGTCCCGGCTTCTGGCAAATGTCACAAGGTCGCTTGCGAAGTGATGCCCCTCTCGGAACGGCACCCCGTAGTCCTTCATCAGGACATCCGCGATGTTCTGGCTCGCGGTCCAGTCAAGATTCAGTTCCTCCAGAGCCCGCTCGGGGTTCACTTTGAGAAGGGTGAGAACGTGAGCGAAAGCCCGGAGCACCGCCGCGCCCTCCCCCATCACCGTGCAATTGATTGCCTCATCCTTCGGGTCATACATCCCTGGCATCAGATCGTGCGCCCGGAAGATCGTTCCCGTGAGTTCCCCAAGCACCTGATTCGCGTCCCGCCGCACATCGATCAGCGACCCGGGGTTCCGCTTCTGCGGCATGGCGGTCGACGCGTACGTGCTGGACACGAGGATCCAGGGGCGCGGCTGCGCGTACTGCGTCATGATGTCCTCAATAAACTGCGTGATGTGCAGCATCGGCTCAACGAGCTTGAGACTGGCCTCCACCGCGGTGTCGGTCGACGAAATCTGCGCCGCGTCGTACGCGTTTTCAACGAGCCCCTCAAATCCGAGGAGCGACGCCATCGACTCACGATCAAGCGGCCAGGGGGTCCCATTCAGCACCGTGGTCCCCATGGGACTGAGATTCAGACGGGCCCAGAATTCCTTAAGCGACTCGAAGTCGCGCCTGAAACCTTCAAGGTGTCCGAGCCAGGTGTGCCCGAGCGAATTCGGCTGCGCCGCCACCCCATTCGTATAGCAGGGAGCGATCGTGTCCCGGTTTTCCTTCGCTAGGCGAAAGAGTGTCTCACGCACCGAGTTCAGCGCGGTCATCACTTCAAGCGTCTGATCCCGAAGCATCGCCCGCTGATACACCGCATGCATATCCTGGGAAGACCGCCCCGCGTGGATCAGCGTGACATCGATCCCGGCCTCCGCGATGAGAAGGGGCTCATAGCGCACATACATCTTGGGACGGGGGTTCCCGGGGGTATTGCCTTTCTCGATCACACGTCTCTGAGCTCTCGCCCATCCCGGGGCCCGCCTGGGGTCGAGAAGCCCGCTTCGGGTATTCACGACAAACGTCGCTTTGTTGATCTGGGATAGCCAGAAAAACTCATCCCGCGGCGGTCTATCGCCAGTCCAGGGAGCAGCGTCCGCGAGGCGGCCGGCCTCGCCGGTTGAAGGAACACCGAGCGTCATTTCTCATCTCCTTAATCCGCGCGGCCGAATAGAAATGAAGCGCGGTGAGACCGGCGCTTCTCCGACCGTCATGCCCCTTATGTTAAGACGAAACGCCTGCATTCAGGGCCGCGGGACGAAGCGTCAGACAGCTTATCTTCTCTGGATTTCTTTTGATGTAATAAAAGTATTGACATCTAAATTTTTCTTCGCTATATTTCTTCTTAACAGATAAAACAACACTTATTACATCAATAAGGCAGAATTCAAAATGGCAAAAATCGCAGTTGTCGCCGCGAACGGCAAAGCTTCCCGCAAAATTATCTCTGAAGCCCTTTCCCGCGGTTTCGACGTAACCGCTTTCGGGCGTCACGAAGAGAACAATACGGAGGCGAAGACTTACGTCCGTAAGGACATTCTCGATCTGACGCGAGAGGACCTCGCCGGGTTTGATGCCGTAGTGAGCGGGTTCGGAGCTTTCACGCCTGAAACCTTCCCGCTCTACCAGACCACGACTGAGCACCTCGCGGATATCCTCTCCGGCTCTGACACCCGTCTGCTCTTCGTCGGCGGTGCCGGTTCCCTCTACACGAACCCGGAACGCACGGAAACTCTCGCGGATGGGAAAGACTTCCCGGAGGCGATCCGTCCGCTCGCCCAGGCGATGAAAAAGGCGCTTGGCTACCTTCGTACGAGAAACGATGTCCGCTGGACCTATATCAGCCCGGCTGCGGTTTTCCTCGCGGACGGTCCCCGCACGGGATCCTATGAACTCACGGGCGAGGATTTCACGGTGAATAAGGACGGAAAGTCTGAAATCTCCTACGCCGACTACGCGATCGCGATGGTGGATGAGATTGAGCGCGGAAATCACATCCGCGAGCGGATTTCGGTCCGCTGGGCTTAAAATCCCCACCTTCCCCAAGAGCGGTTACCGCGTCAGGCGTCATGCGAGATGCCTGACGCTTTGACGCATTTACACTTCAGGAGAATCAGGGCTCTATGCAGATTTCCACCAAATTCACGACTGCTGTGCACGTGCTGATCGCGATTGAGTACTTCAGGGATGATGAAAAGATCACGAGCGATATGCTCGCGGGAACGGTGGGCAGCAACCCCGTGATCATCCGGAACATCATGTCGCAGCTGAAGGAAGCCGGCCTGATTGAGGTCCGCCGGGGACCTGGCGGCATCACGCTTCTGAAGCCGCTTGAAGCCATCACGTTTCTTGACCTCTACCGGGCCGTGGAAACCGGGAGCAGCGCGCCTCTTTTCCACTTTCATGAGCACCCGAATCCCGCGTGTCCTGTCGGACGCGCGATCCATGGAAGTCTGGACGCGACGCTGGATGCCATTCAGGCGTCCTTTGAAGCTGAGCTGAAGCGTCACACCGTGGCGGAGATTTACGAAAAGGCGGTGGAGACTATCGCGAAAGAGGGCGACGCATCCGAACCCTCCCCTGTCTGACCTCCCTTGTAAGACATCCAAATCCACGGAAAGTCTCTCCGCACTTTGAATGCGGAGAGTCTTTTTTATTATCCGTTTCAACCGATTATGACGATTCAGAACACGGCCGATACCGCCGGTGTTAAAGTGAATTCCGAAGCACCCTGTTCTACAAAAAATCAAAGGAGAGCAGCGCATGGCACCATCAGTTCACCAATACATCCGGATTTCAGGACAGGCTCATGAGCGAGGCGTCGCTTATGGGTCTTTCGCGAAGGAACGGATTCTGAAGGTTATCGACGAATACAAAGTCCTCTTCGACAAAGAAGCGCATCTGCCGTGGAAAGATGCGGTCCGGATGGCAAAACGCTACGAACCGGCAATCCGGGCTTACCGGCCGGACCTGATCGATGAGATGAAAGGTATCGCCGAGGGGGCCGGCGTGCCGTTCGATGTGATTCTGACGCTGAACTGTCGCTCGGAAGTGATGTTCGCGAAGAGCGAAGCGCCGGCAGACGACTGCAGCGTGATCGGTGTGCCGCCGGAAGCGTCCGGCAACGGAAAAACCTATCTCGCGCAGAACTGGGACTGGTGGTCGATCGGAGCCGGAACCACGGTGATTCTTGAGGTGGACGAGCGGCCCTATCCGAAAGCCCTCATCGTGACTGAAGCGGGTCTGGTCGGAGGAAAGGGACTCAATGCGGCCGGGGTCGGCGTATCGCTCAACGCCATGTCAGTGAAGAAAGGACAGATCGGCGTGCCCCTTCATGTGATTCTCCGGAACGCTGTGCAGCAGCCGACCGTCCCGAAGGCGATTGATACGATCGCGAAAGCGAAGCGCGCGGGCTCCGCCTGCGTGGGGCTCGCGAGCGCGGACGGTCTTGTGGTCGCGGTCGAATACGCGCCTTCTGACCTCGATATCCTTCTCTCAGACGGTCACCCGCTCTGCCACACCAATCACTGGCTCTCCCCCTACATGCTCTCGCAGGGAGAGGCGACCCGCTATTCATTCACATCGACTTTTACGCGTCTTGACCGCGTCCGGCGTCTCACCCGCGCGGAAGAAGGTCATCTGAAGCGGAAGACACTGTTCCGGATTCTTTCGGATCACGCCGGGAATCCGGACGGCGTCTGCCGTCATGACGACATGTCGCTGCCCGAATACCACCGTCACACTTCTCTTTGGTCCATGGTGCTCGATCTCGACGATCGCACGCTCTGGCTGACTGAGGGGTCGCCCTGCTGCACGAAAGCGAGATCCTACACGCTGAAGTAATCTTCTCAATACAAAACGCGCCCCTGCCTGACACTTTCAGACAGGGGCGCGCTGTTTCCCTGGCGGGATGACAGTCTTCTGTTCCCGGTTACTTCACAAAGAACGGGAAGATGTAGAGAACCACCGCGATCACGCAGGACGCTGACACAATCACTTTCCAGACCAGGTACTCACGATCCATCGCGCGTTTTTCTTCAGGCGGCGGCACATCATCCGCTCCGGACGCCGCGAGATCCAGTGTGAATTCCCCGGCCTTGCCGTATTTCCACCGGCAGACGAGATAAATCGCGATACCGAGCACGCACCAGAGCACACCCGTGATGAAGGCGTCCGCGTCGAGCTGCGTCATCATCAGCACATAGATCACCGCGCTCACCGGAGCTCCGATCTTGATCCACGGAGCCTTGTAGCTCCGCTTCAGTTCCGGGTGCTTCTTACGGAGAGCGAGCGCGGCAATGATGCCAAGCACGTAGTAGAAGAGATCCGCGAAAAGCGAGAGCGACGCGATATATTCAAGCGAATTTGTCGCGATCAGCGCGACAGACAGCACACCGAGCACAATCACGGCGACATACGGCGTCTGATATTTCTTACTAGTGATCGCAAAGACCTTCGGCATGGAGCCGTCACGCGCCATCGTGAAGAGATAGCGGGGAGGCGTCGAGATCGAGGCGTTCAGCGTGGAGAAGTCGCCGCCAAAGGCAATACCCGCGGCAAGGAGCGCGAGCGGGAAGCCGAGAATTCCGGCCGCCTTCATCGCCTGGGCGAACGGCGCTTCCGCGTCCGTGAGCGACGCGATCTGATCCGGAGGCGTGATGCCGACGAGGTACCACTGGAAAAGTGCGTTTACCGCAAAGACCACAAACGGGGCGAGGAACATCGCGCGCGGCACATTGATGTGCGGGTATTTGATTTCTTCCCCCATTGCCACGCAGGCCTCAAACCCGGCAAAGCACCACCAGATCATGCAGGTCGCGGAAAAGAATCCAAGAGGCGTTGTCGCGTGAAGGAACTCCGGAGCCCGCACAAAGGACGGCAGATGGACATTCGGAATCATCGTGAGGAACCAGATGAAGGCGACGCCCCAGAAGAAGAACATGAAGCCGTTCTGCAGCTTTCCGGTGAGCTTCACGCCGAAAACATTAGCCACAATGAAGCCCGCGGTCACAATGGAGGCGAGCACCACGTCGGATATCGGCAGGTCATAGCCAAACGCGAGGAAAAGCGTTCGGAAGTAGTAACTGAAGGCGAGCGCTTCGCCTCCCGTCACCGCGACAAGAGAAATGATGAAGTTCCAGCCCGCAAGCATTCCGGCCGCACGTCCGAGGCCTAGCGACGCGAACTGGTAGGTACCGCCGGCGTAGGGAAGCGCGGCTCCCATTTCTGCGTAAAGCAGTGCGGGATAAATACTCACCGCGAGCGCGAGGAGCGTTGCAAGAATGACCGCTGGCCCGAGCGTGCCGACAACATTGGAACCCGTTGTAAAGAGACCGACACCGATCACGGAGCCCGCCGTGATCGTCACCGCCTCCCGCATGCCGAACGTGCGGTTCAAACCCCCGGCCTGGGGACTTGACGCCTCAATTCTGGTTTCTGTCATAGGATTTATTTTTTTATATTGAGTGAAATTGGATGGACTGCCGAATCCGCGGGAGCAGGAAGCCCCGAGGTTCCGGCATCTTCCATGTTAGTGCGGCACTGTGACTCGAAGGAGCGCTCCAAAGCCCTTCTCTGACCCCGGTCGACTGAGATAAGGAAAACGTCTGAGGCTTACACCTGATGTCAATCGGTTTGGGTTTTCCTCAGAGTTCTGCCGGATAAAATCATTAAGTAACGTTTTTTAATTTCATCACCCTGATTTTTCGTTTACGGTTTTTTCTGAAGAAAACAGTAAGCCGTCCCCCTTGGCCGCCATCCGAAACGCTCTGTACCGCCTGCCGCAATATTGATACCTATAAATAAATAGAGCCCTTACAGAAAGTCATAAATTCAGGACAAAAGACGCCATCATAATGAATAAATTACGTCATTTCCTCTGAAAATCCCTATTAAGTGATACATAAATATTTTCAAAAAGGCGTAATGTATGAATTGCGGAGGAAAGAAAAAGAAGAAACCCCGAGAGCATTTCTTCCTTCCTCTCTTCTCCGCGAAGCGGGTTTAGGAGCAGCCGGAAGCCGGTTCCGCTATTTCCCCGAAGTCCTTGCAGCGGAAGCATCACGGCGCATCCGGAGGCACTGCTCCGGCATCTGTAGAAGCATGAGTGCGTACAGCCTCATCCCGTGACTCTCTCCTCGGAGATGAGGTCTTTTTCCCTCCTTCCCTGCAAGTTCTCCTCATGGAAGGAGGGATATTTCTTTTCATCTCTATTCCATCTCCTCCTCGTTCACTTTTCCCCTCAGACACACCGTCTTCAGACTGACCGATCTTCGGTCTCCGCTACGGGTCTCCTCCATTCTTCACACTGTTTTGACGCACTTTGAACGGGGGTTTCACACGGCGGGGAACACACTTCAACTGTCCCATTATTTCTGCCTCCGGATTTCCGTCCGCCGGCACTCTGAATCCAGTGAAAAACCGTTTTCTTTCTGCTGCAGCTGAAGCGATTATTCCGGCTCTGCTTTTCTTCCACAAGTGGGCGAAGCTGCTGACGGTGATCGCCGCATTGGGCGTCATCGCGATCGCCGTGAAGGACCGGGCAAAAATTGCTCCCCGGATTTCAGTCGCGGAGGCCGGTTATCTCATAACCGCGATACTCGTATGCGTCGGGGTGGTCTCAGTGCTGAAAGATATGACCGGGGTCTACTGCCCGGTTTCCACGACGTACTTTGGCGGCACTCACCCGATTCTTGAGCCCCGATTTGGCTTCAGCCTCTCAGCCCCCGGCAACTGCTGTCCCGGAGGCTTCGCCGGAACCGGTTTCATCTGGTTTGCTTTCAGACGCCGCCGTCCGACCCTTGCCCGCGCCGGTCTCTTTTTCGCTATCCTCTTCGGAACGGTCTGCGGTGTCATTCAGATGATGCGGGGATACCACTTCCCGAGCTACAATGTGGCGACGTTCCTTCTCGACTGGAGTCTCTCCGCTCTGGTCTACCTCGCGTTTCTGGCGGCTTCGTTAAAGCGCCGCCATGCGGCTGGCTTCATTCGGATTCCCCAGAAAGCCTGAGCGCCGATCCGGTTTGAAAATCAATAAGAGGGACGTTTTCCCGGAAACCGCCCCCGGAAGAGGTTTGCTTCAAAATGTCGGAAATGTCTTTTCTCCTCTCACTCCAGACGCTGCATGGAACATTCTTTGATTCCATCATGATGGCGGCGACCCGGGTCGGAAACGCAGGATAAATCTGGATCGCGCTTGCCGCGGTGCTTTTATTTTCAAAAAAGACCCGCCCGGTGAGCATCGCGATCATCGTCAGTCTGTTCGCTGATCTCTTTATTTCAAACGGCCTTCTGAAGTTTCTTTTTGCCCGCCCGAGACCCTGCGCTATCGAAACCGGTGTCACGATGCTGCAGGCGTGTCCGACTTCCTTCTCGTTCCCCTCGGGGCACACGGCGGTGTCTTTCACAGTGCTCGGCGTCCTGATCGCTAGCCGGGAATTCAAAATTGCTCTCGCGGCGCTTCCCGTCGCGCTTCTGATCGCCTTTTCGCGGCTCTGGCTTTTTGCTCACTTCCCGACAGACGTTCTGGGGGGCGTTGTCGTAGGACTCGCGCTTGGTTATGGCACCTGGCATCTCCTTCTCCTGATCCCCGCGTTCAGGCGGTTCTGGAACGAGGCAAATGAAGGAAAAGCACTGACGCAGGCCTGAATAAAACAGCGTCCCGAAAAATCATTATCGGGACGCTGTTTTTATCGGCTGCTCTATATAGCCAATTATTCTTCAAAGGTACCGCGAACAATAATTTCGCGATTACGCATCAGCTGGCGGCCTTTGGCAAAGACATCCGTAAGTTCAAGGTTGTCATCAAAAAGCAGCGCATCCGCTGTTGCCCCATCGGCTACCCGACCTTGAGCAGATAGCCCATGCGAATCTGCCACATTCTTGGTGATAAAGGGAAGGGCATCTTCGAGTTTCTGCCCCTTTTCCCTGACAAGCTTCTGAATCGTTTCGAGATTACATTCAATCCCGCAGACAGCCAGACCTACCATTTCCCCTTTGTCATTGAAACGAGGTTTGGAACCATGACCGTCTGAGCTCATCGTAATGCGGGCAGGATCAACTCCTTCGCCAACCGCTTCTATAAAGGCATCTGCCGGGGAATCAAAGCAGCAGGATCCGCCGGTTGTGATATCGATATAGCCGCCAGCCTTGGCAAACTGCACCGCGGAATCAAACACATACTTCGCTCTTGCGCAATGAGTCGGGCGAATATGGCGAATCGGGAAACCGCGGTCCACGATTTCCTTGAACATTTCAAATTCGCCATGAAGATTTCCGGAATGAACATGCAATACCCCAATCTTTCCCGAAATCATGCCGGCAAGACGAATGTCAGCCAGAAGCTGAATTACCTGATCAACTGTCGGGAACGATGAGCGGTGATCACCAAGCGCAATCTTGACCCCCAAACACTCCGGAACCATAAAGATATCTTTTGCGGCCTCACCGCTCATTGTGGTCGGAGGAAAGCGGTAATTGCTCGTATACATCCATGTGGACACCCCTTCGGTGGCCAGCGCACGAATTTTGGCAAGCAGATTTTCAATTGAACGGGTAATAAAGTCTGTCCCTGATACCCCTACAAGGGAAGTGGTACCACAGGCAACCAATTCCGAAAGCACCAGCTCCGGTGTTCTGGACACAGGGCCGCCTTCTCCGCCGCCCCCTGTTACGTGGATATGCTGATCAAAGAATCCTGGCGTCAGCAGTTTCCCTGCTGCATCAATTGTCTCAAGCCCTGGCATTACTACGTTGAGATCTTTTCCAACCGCAGCAAAACGGCCATTCACCATTAAAACGTCCTGAACCCCCAGACGTTCCGGCGCATATACCTCGGCGTTTCTAATCAGAACTGCATTCATCATTTTACTCCTGTCAGAAAGAGAATGGGATCAGGCTGCCGGCATTTTTTACGGCAGCCCGGGTTCCGTTCGTTCAGAGGAAGGCGGCTGAAGCCGCAATATTGGTAATCAGAGCAAGCACCATTACGGGAATCGTGCGGCGCACGAGCTGGAACGGTGTGATGCCCGCGATTGACGACACGGCAATGGTGACGCCCGCAATCGGGCACATCGTGCGGGCAATACCCGCCGAAAGCTGTACAGGAACGGCAAGCACAGCCGCGCTCATACCGACAGAAGAGGCCGCCTGCGGAAGGAGCGGAGAGAACGCAAAGAACGCCGCATTTCCAGAACCTGTAACCAGGGTCGCAAGAACCATAATGGCGATCATGATGAAGAGCATGACCCAAACGCCGGCCGATTCCATAGACGCGGCGGCGTTGATCATCGTTGTGATACCGCCGACCTTCGTCATACCGAAAGCAAAAAGCTCAGCGCAGCAAATAAGGGCTACAGTTGATGTAAAAACTTTGCCCATACCTTCATACACAGCCTTTGTCCTTCCAATCGAATCTTTCACACCCCGGGTTGTGATGAGGTCAACAACGAAAGAAACAAGAATGGAAATGATGATGGCGGTCTGAAGCGAGAGTTTCACGGGCTGATAGACCATCGGGCTGAAAATAATCAGAAGAACAAGGGGCAGCATCGGAAGAATCGAATACCAGACAGGACCCGCACCTTCAAAGGCCTTTGCTACATCTTCCTGGGTCCCGGCACCGCCTGTTTCAACACCGTCCTTCTTATCAAACCACCGCTGAACAAAGAAATGCCCGATTGCTACTACAGCGATTACGCAAAGTGCAACCGGAATCTGGTTCTGAACAAAATAGGTAACGACGTCTGTATTCAGAAGGTCTGCGGCCCGCATCGCGTTTGAGGATGACGGTCCAAGATCAAGGCAGCAGGTCGACCCAATCACCGCGGCAGCGGAGGTCTTAGAAACTCCCAGAGCGACGAGCAGCGGGAAAATTGAAGCCATCAACAGCAACCCAAGGCCGACCGCGCTGTTAATGAAAAGTGCCATAAACTGACCAACGACGTAGGTCACGGCAAGAAGCAAATAGGGTGAGCGAATCGCTGAGAGCGGCTTCACACAAAGCTTCACAAGAGCCTTGGATGCCCCAATCTTATCCATGTAATACGAGAAGCCCGCAATCCACATGATGTTGAGACCCAGACCTGGGAGGCGTGTTTTCATGCGGTCAGTGAAGGCCTGCGCAAAATCAAATCCAAGGAAATGGGTGGATGCCTTTGCCGGCACCGGATCAACTCCAAAACACGCAGCAACTGCGAGGAATAAAAGACCTGCAATCAAAAGAACGGTTGGAGGGTAATAGTTTTTGAAAATACACCACGCGACCGCCGCAATCACTGCGAGCGTTATGACGACACCTAGCATGCTTCATCTCCTTTGTGGTTGATGCATAACTCTTGAGGTACAGACCCTGATGCCCGTTTTCTTCTGCCATCCTGGTGGTTAGGGAACAGAAGATTAGGTTTATCCTGACGGACAACCTCGCGGAGGCGTGAGCTGAATTGAATTCTTCAGCATTTTTTAGAGATGACGTTATATGCACGCCTCAGCGTAACACCGCTTAAAGACTACTCCCAATTATTGATTCGGTGCCAGACCTCCGTTGCCTCTCCGTGATCGACGATGTGATAGCGGTCGAAAGCCGCCGCCGTCGGGCAGGCGTGATTCGGAAGAATACGAAGACGCGTATCCAGGGGGAAATCCGATTCTGAAATCGGTTTCCCGTCACGCCGGGCAATGATCCCGTGCTCCTGGTTCGCGGACGCTACCCAAAGCTCAGGGATCAGGTTCCCATTGATATCGCAGACCGCTCCGTAACCCCAGTCAACCGCCTGGGAAGCCGTGCCGCGGTCCCGGCTCATCGCAAGCCACCCGCCATCCGTAATCAGCCAGCCCTTCTCCTGCTGCCGGCCAATGACAGAAACCAGCACGGACTCGGCGATGTCTCCGATCTCACAGACCCCCACGCCATGCATAAAGAAATCAAAGATGGTCCCGACGCCGCTCCGGTATTCCGTGACACCTGGAGCCTTTTCCGCGGCGCAGAGTGTCGGGGTGGAACCGACACTCACGATTTCAATCGGGAAACAGGCCGCGCGAAGGTCATCCGCGACTCGAGTAATTGCAGTCACTTCATTTTCGGCCGCGGCCTTCAGCTCGGCGTCCCCGTGCGCCGAATAGCTGCCGCCCGCGTGTGTCAGGACGCCGACAAGTGCCGCGCCATCTTTCAGATGCCGGGCTACCTCAAGGATTTCAGGGCTTCCCGGTTTCAGGCCGGAACGATGTCCATCGCAGTCAATTTCAATCAGTACCCGAAAACTGGTGCCAGCTGCCCGCGCATAGCGGCTCACGGCATCCGCCGCCTCAACGCTGTCGAGAATGATCTTGCAGTCAGCCCCAGACTTATTAATCCGATCAACGCGGGGCAGTTTATGCGGGGCGATTCCGACCGCGTAAATCAGATCTGTGATTCCGTTGGAGGCAAAAAATTCCGCCTCTTTCAGGGTGGAAACTGTGGCGGGACCGGTCGGGTCCTCAATCTGGAGATGGGCAATTTCCAGACACTTATGCGTTTTCAGATGCGGACGCCAATGCACACCGAGCTTCGCGCAGGATGCTTTGGCTCGGGCAATATTCCTGATAAGTTTTTCACGATCAATCAAAAGCGACGGTGTATCGAGCTCGGTGAGCTTCATAGGCGTGGCCTCGAGGAAGAAAAAGAAAATTTATTTTTTTATTCTCCCCCACCCCCAATAGTCTGAATCACGCATAAAATCAAAAGAGCTTTGAGAAAAAATCAAAGATAAGAAGCAGGAAGACCGATTTTCCAACCCTATTCCTGCCTTCTCTTTTCGGTTTTTCAGATTTTTTAGGACTGAAAATTCATGAAACGCGTGTTGCTGCTCCTTCCCGCTCTGATTTTTGCCGCCTCGGCCGCGTCTGCTGCTGACGCTCCCCGCGGGAACACCCGGTTTGAAAGCTTTTCCCAGGTGAAGAAGATTCTGCTCAATCAGGTCTTCAACGATCACCGTACGACGATTTACTGCGGCGCGTCTTTCACGCCGGATAAGCAGGTCATTCTGCCGAAGGGATTCATCGCAGCCAAATCCCCGAAACGCGCAAACCGAATTGAATGGGAACATATTCTGCCGGCGGAAAACTTCGGAAGGGCCTTCACGGAATGGCGGGAAGGCGCGCCGGAATGCGTAAAAGGAAACGGTAAGCCTTATAAGGGCCGTGCCTGCGCAAACCGCGCGAGCGCGGAGTACCGCCTGATGCAGGCGGATATGTATAACCTCTACCCCGCAATCGGCTCCGTCAATGCCGCGCGGCAGAACTACGACTATACGCAGTTCGCGAAAGGGACCCCGAACACTTTCGGCACCTGCCCGATGAAGATTGAGGACCGGAGGGCTGAACCTCCGGACACCGTGAAGGGACTCGTCGCCCGCACGTATAAGTACATGGAGTGGGCTTACCCGAAGTACCGGATGAGTAACCAGACCCGTCAGCTGATGAACGCCTGGGATAAGACGTTCCCGGCCACAGCCTGGGAGTGCGAGAGGGCGGACCGCATCGCGGCAATTCAGGGGAATGAGAATCCCTTCACGCAGGCTGCGTGCAAAAAGCCCGCAAAATAAACATTACTTGTCACTGCTTTCCGGAGTACCACACCTCCGGAAGGTCTCTTCCAGGAGGGTTTCGGTTTGAGCCGGGCAACTGATCTTGAACTCTTCTCCGCGATCGCGAAAAGCGGAAGTCTTTCTGAGGCAGCGCGCCGTCTCGGACTGACCGCTGGCGCTGTGTCGCGCCGGCTCGCCGCGCTGGAAACCCGGTTAGGCTGCCCCCTGGTGCTCCGCAATACCCGCGGGATGGCGCTTACCGGGGAAGGAAAGCGGTTTCTCGCGGGCGCGGACGACATCCTGGAACGGATTGCCGCTCTTGAAGACGCCGTGACGTCTGCGCGGGGATCTCTGAAGGGAAAGCTTCGCATCAACTGCAGCTGGGGGTTCGGAGAACGGGTTCTCAGCCTCGCGGCAGCAGAATTTGCCGCCGAGAATCCTGAAATCGAACTCACCCTCCTCCTCTCCGATCCCCCTCTCGATCCTGTTCAGTCCGGACTCGATCTTGTCATTCATATCGGAGAGCTCCCCGAGAGCCGTTTTCACGCCAAGCGCCTCTTCCGGAATGACCGTATCCTTTGCGCATCTCCTTCCCTGCTTCAAAAAACCGGAGGCTCCGTCACGTCACCCGCGGATCTCGCGAAACTCCCCGCGATTTCAATCGATGAGGACCGTCTGCCCGGAAACATCTGGGAGCTGAAAGGAAAAAACGGCGCTGTCCGAATCCGCTTTCAGTCAACACTCCGCACGAATTCAAGTGAAACTGCAACCCGATGGGCTGAGGCTGGTCTCGGCGTTATTCTGAGAAGCCGCTGGGCGGTGTCTGACGCCCTTCAGTCCGGGAAACTGACGCAGATCCTTCCGGATCTCACAATGCCGAGCTCAGGTTACGCGTATTACGCCGGTAACCGCCTCGCCTCCCCGGCCCGGTCTTTCCTTCGCTTTCTGGTTCCCTGGCTTAAGCAAAGAGGAATCGCCTCATGACGGAGAACCTCTCAGAACGCTTCCGTATGCCGGAATCGGTTCCTCCGAATCCTGACCTCGCGTCCCGGCTCCAGGAGCTCGCCCAATCGACTAATCGCCCCATGAGGGGTGCCGGGCTTCTGCTTGAAAAGGACGGGAGCACCCGGATTCTCACAGCGCTTTCGGACGAGGGGTTCCCGGAGAATGCCGGAATGCCTCCGGCCGCAATCTCATGGGGCACCTTTTATCGGAATCTTGAAGAATCCGGAGGGCGCCTGAACCCAGAGACTCCGGTGGAGACGGCGGGTGGACGAAGGGTTGATTTATCCCTCTTTTGCGAACACTCCGCTCCCTCCTGGGCCGCTAAGCCGGGAAGGAATCAGAATCTCTGGCGCGGCGCTATCCTGCGGGAACTCCAGAGCGCTCCCGTGTCCGTCATCAATACCTGGAGAGAACACTTCCGCGATTGGCGTCCGGTTGAGCTCCTTGAAACGCGGGCAGGAACCCCGTTCTCATTTGAAGCCCGAACGGTTGGCGCGCCCTATCCGGTTCGGACATTCACGCGTCCGCTCATAGCCGCTCTGATGCCAGATGTCGAGCAGACTCCGAGAATCCCATTCAGTCTCGGGAAAAATCCAGACTTCGAAGTGCTGTACGAAGATCAGGATTCGATCGCGATCCTGAAACCCTCAGGTATCCCGTCGGTCCCTGGGGTTCTTGAGCCGATCAGCATGAAATCGGTTCTCGAAGAAGAGACTGGCCCGCTTTACACCGTTCACCGGCTTGATCAGGGAACATCTGGTGTGTTGCTCTTCGCCAAAAACGCCGCGGCAGCAGCAAGCCTCTCGGACGCTTTTGCTTCACGGCTGACCCGAAAAACCTATACCGCGATTCTCGAAGGCGCAGCAGGAGGTTCGGGAAGTGTGAAGACCCTCCAGCTTCCCCTTGGCGGAGATCCGTTCGATCTTCCGAGGCAAATCGTGCTCTCGGAATCCAACCGTGGAAAGAGCGCGAAATCTGCCGCAGAGATCATCGCGGTGAGTGAACACCGTGGATTCGCCCGTACACTCGTCCGACTGCATCCTGAGACCGGGCGCACACACCAGCTCCGGATCCATATGGCGTTGGGCTTCGGATGCCCGATCCTCGGGGACGCGCTCTATGGAAAGAAGGGTCTCCTAGAACTCCAGGAACCGAGGCTTTATCTGCACCTCGGGGAACTGACCTTCCCCCGGGTATCTGACGGAAAACCCGTCACGGTGAGGAAAAATTCCGGATTCAGTTCTCTTCTCTGAGATCGCATCGCCGGAAATAAAAATCCCGCAGAGCCAAAACCCTGCGGGATGAAATCAGAATTCCTGATACCAGGATCGCTGATTAAGCCTTGAAGGCGAGCTGAAGCGGCGGAACAACCTGCTTCTTACGGCTCATGACACCAGCCATCCAGCCGTTCGCGTCCGGCTTCAGGGCGCCGCGGACGATATCAGCGTCGTCAGACTCCATCAGAAGCTCGGAACCTTCCTTCATGATGTCCGTCAGAACGAGCAGAACAGTGTCGCGGCCTTCAGCCTTCACTTCCTTCAGCTCAGCAGCGAGCTGGGCCTTCAGTTCCGGCGTGATAAGGTCAAGCGAAATGAGGGAAAGCTGGCCGATACCGACCTTCTTGCCGTTCATATCGAAGTCCTTGTAGTCGCGGAACACGAGGTCGCGCGGGGTGGCGTCGAGATTGCTGCCGGCCTTGAACGTTTCAATGCCGAGCGCTTCGATATTATCGACACCAGCGATAGCAGCGAGTTCCTTCGCGGCGCGGATATCCGTCGGCGTGCAGGTCGGGCTGCGGAACAGCACCGTGTCAGAAAGAATCGCGCAGAGCATGGCACCGGCGATATCCTTCGGCACTTCAACCTTGTAGTAGTCGTACATCAGCTTCACAATCGTGTTGCTGCAGCCAACCGGCTGAATCCAGCATTCGAGCGGGTAGTCGCTCGTCACATCGCCGAGCTTATGGTGATCGATGATGCCGAGCAGACGGCACTTCGGGAAGTCATCCGGAGCCTGGGCAAGATCGGAGTAATCGACGAGATAAACCTCGCGGCCTTCGACCGAATGCACCACTTCCGGAGCCTTGAGACCGAAGCGCTTCAGCACAAAAGCGGTTTCGGGAGAAGGATCACCCTGAGCGCCGGAAACAGCATCAATGCCGCGGGCGCGGTAGAGATACGTGGCGGACAGTGCAGAAACGATGGAATCGGTATCCGGATTCTTGTGGCCTAGAACCAAAGCGGTCATGACTAACTAACCTCGAAAAAAGATGGGGACTGGGGACAGTCGGACGCGTCCCCTGTTTGCAGTGTGTAATTGAAGAATAGTACAACACCGCCCGGCTTGTGTCATGAAGGATAGCCCCGTATTGAAGTCGGCGTGAGCTCTGAATTGTCTCAGAAAACTGATGGATACCTCCTATCCGCCCGTTCCCTGCCGCTCTCATAAGGCGTGACGCATGAATGGGTTATCTCACCCCGCCCTCATTCATTCTTCAGGCGAAACAGCGTCGTCCTTCTAAAGCGCACTTTCTAATTAAATCAACAATGAAGACGTTAAATCAAAAAACAGCCTCAAAAAAATTTGCCTTTTTTAATTTTCATGTGTAATATTTTAATTCTGAGTTGCGCCCGTAGCTCAGTTGGATAGAGCACCTGGCTACGAACCAGGGGGTCGCGGGTTCGAATCCTACCGGGCGCACCAAACGAATTCAGGAAATCCCAGATAGTTCCGCTGTCTGGGATTTTTTCATGCCCGAAGCCTTTATTCTTTCAAAACTGACCTTCCGCCTTTTCTGAATCCCGAAAAAATAAAAGGCTGACCCACAATGAGTGAATCAGCCTCTCAGCACTTTAGCGCCTGACCTCAGTTACTTCGTATAAAACCGCGTCAGATAATCCGCAAGCGCCGTGTCCCAGCTCGGCATCTTGTAGTTCAGTGTGTATTCAAGCTTCTTCTTCGCCAGGCGGGAATTTGCCGGACGCTTCGCAGGAGACCGGAACTCTTCAGATGTGCAGGGAATCACCTTCTGCTTCACATGCGCGAGCTCAAAAATCCGGCATGCGAAATCGTACCAGGTCGCCTCTCCTTCGCAGGTGAGGTGATAGGTTCCCACCAGCTCCGGATGACGGAGAAGCTCATTCAGGGCCTGGGCGACAGCGATCGTGCTCGTCGGATTGCCCCTCTGATCATTCACGACCTTCAGAACCTCGCGGGTACCATCCGCAAGAGAAAGCATCTTATCGAGGAAACTCGAACCGCCGGGACCGTAAAGCCAGGAGACGCGGGCAATAATATGGTTCGGGCAGTGAGTTCTCACGGCCTGCTCGGCCGCCCATTTGCTCTGACCGTATACGCAGTGACCGCCTGTCGGAGCATCGAATTCCGTATAGGGAACGGGCGAATCGCCCTCAAACACATAATCTGTTGAGATGGCAATCAGCTTCGCGCCGTGGCGGTAGCAGGCAGAGGCCACATTTTCGGTGCCGACCGCATTGATCCGGTAAGCCTGATCAATTTCAGTTTCGCACCTATCAACGGCTGTCATGGCTGCGCAGTGAATCACGACGTCGGGCTTATGGAGAGCAAGGCACCGATCAAAGGCGGCGGCATCCGTGATATCCGCTGTTTTGTGATTGGTTGGGATCACTTCGACCCCCTGCAGCTCATGCTGCAGGGTACGGCCGAGCATGCCATCCGCGCCGGTAATCAGTACTTTCATCGGTCAGAACTCCAGGGCGTCCTTGAAGAACGGAGCGATCTGATCTTTTGCAGACAGAACCGGTTCTTTCTTATAGGGCCAGTCAATCCCAATCGTCGGGTCATTCCAGCGGATTGAGCCTTCATCTCCCGGGTGATAGAAGTCCGTGCACTTATAGTGGAAATGCGCGACATCACTCAGCACGACAAATCCGTGCGCCATTCCCGGCGGAATCCAGAGCTGATTCTGATTTTCCTGGTTCAGAATGGCTCCAAACCATTTGCCAAAGGTGGGAGATCCCTTACGGATATCCACCGCCACATCGAACACTTCTCCAAGAGACACCATAACGAGCTTCCCCTGCGGATGCTGCTTCTGGAAATGGAGACCGCGGAGAATCCCCTTCGTGGACTTGGAGTGATTGTCCTGAACAAAGGGCAGATTGATGCCTGCGGCTTCGTAACGCTCCTTCTGCCAGGTTTCGACAAAATACCCGCGTTGATCGCCGAAGACCTGAGGCTTGATAAGCAGCACGCCTTCGATCGGTGTCTTTACGACTTCCATTATTTATCTCCTTCGATCAAGTTCAGCAGATACTGACCGTAGTGATTCTTTGCGATCGGTTTTGCCAGTTCAGCAACCTGTTCACTCGAAATGTAGCCCTTCCTCCAGGCGATCTCTTCCGGGCAGGCAATCATCAGCCCTTCACGGGACTCAACCGCGTGAATAAACATGGCCGCTTCAAGCAGGGATTCATGTGTCCCGGTATCAAGCCAGGCAATGCCCCTCGACATCAGTTCAACGCAAAGATCCTTGCGTTCAAGATAGGCCTTATTGACATCCGTGATTTCCAGTTCCCCTCGGGCGGACGGCTTCACCTGCTTCGCGATTTCGAGCACGTCAGGATCATAGAAATAAAGCCCGGTTACGGCGAAGTTCGACTTCGGGTGCTTCGGTTTTTCTTCAATGCTGATAGCCCGATGCTGATCATCAAACTCAACAACGCCATAGCGCTCCGGATCCGTCACGTGATAACCGAACACCGTAGCTCCGTGATCCCGGCTCATCGCGCGCTCCAGCATCTCAGCGAGCCCGTGTCCAAAGAACAGGTTGTCTCCAAGAATCAGGCACGTGTGGTAGCCCTTGATGAAGTCCTCGCAGAGCGTAAACGCCTGAGCGAGCCCTGCCGGCTTCTCCTGGACAACGTAAGTAAAGGAGCAGCCCCACTGGGAACCGTCCTTCAGCAGTTCCTTGAAAAGGTGCTGCTGATCCGGAGCCGTAATAATGGCAATCTCGCGGATACCCGCTTTGATCAGAACTGATATCGGGTAAAAGATCATCGGCTTGTCGTAAACCGGCATCAGCTGCTTGCTGACGCTGCGCGTGAGCGGATAAAGACGCGTTCCGGATCCGCCGGCAAGCACAATGCCGCGCCATTTATTCTTGTTGTTTTCCACAATCAGCTCCTTCAGGACAGTTCGTTTCTGCTGCCGTAATTGGTCTTAAGCCAGTTCTTGTATTCGCCGGTCTGAATGGACTCAACCCATTCACTGTTATTGAGATACCACTCAATGGTCTCGCGGAGCCCATCTTCAAACTGATGCTTCGGCGTCCAGCCAAGTTCCCGCTCAATCTTCGAGCAGTCGATCGCGTAGCGAAGGTCATGCCCCATACGGTCAGCAACGTGCGTGATCTGTTCCTTATAAGACTTGCCGTCCTCTCGCGGACGAAGCTCATCCAGAATCTCACAGATCTTCGTGACAATCGTGATGTTGTTACGCTCCGAGCGGCCGCCCACGTTATAGGTTTCGCCCACCCGGCCGCGGGTCAGCACGTCGTAAATCGCTTCGCAGTGATCTTCCACATGCAGCCAGTCGCGGATGTTTTCACCCGATCCATAAATCGGGAGAGGCTTCCCCTGAATTGCGTTCAGGGTCATCAGAGGAATCAGTTTTTCAGGGAACTGGCGGGGACCGTAATTATTCGAGCAATTCGTAATCACAGTCGGCAGACCATACGTTTCATGAAAAGCACGGACAAAATGATCACTCGACGCCTTGGAAGCGGAGTACGGGCTGTTGGGCGCGAACTTGGTTTCTTCCGTAAAGGCCGGATCCGTCATGGAAAGCGTCCCGAACACTTCGTCTGTCGAAATGTGATGGAAGCGGAAAGCGCTCTTCTTTTCCGCCTCAAGGCCGTTCCACCAGTCTTTCACGCAGCGAAGCAGGATGCTGGTGCCCATCACATTGGTGCAGACAAAGGAGTCCGGATCAACAATGGACCGGTCAACGTGGCTCTCCGCGGCGAAGTTCACCACCGCGTCCGGCTGATATTCAGGAAGAATCTTCCGCAGCAACTTTTCGTCACCGATATCGCCGTGGATAAACACGTAGTTCGGATTGCTCTCGACATCCTTCAGATTCATCAGGTTGCCGGAATAGGTGAGCTTATCGAGATTAATAACTTTGTCGCCCGCGGCAATTCTCTGAAGAACGAAACAGGAACCAATAAAACCGGCTCCTCCGGTTACCAACAGTGTCTTCATGCTTGCTCCACTAACAATTGCTACAGAATGGTCCAGATCTTGAGGATCCCAAAGAGCAGATACTCGGACTTGGAACCATAATTTTTAACTTTGAGAAAAGGAATTTTTCCGAACAGGTAGACCCATCTTTTTCTGTCATGCTGCAGCAAAAAGTATGGATACGTTCTGATCGCATAACTCCTGACCACGTTAGCCCGATCTTCCATCAGATCAGATTTTTTGTGGGTCGTATTGTCAGGCGTATTCCTGTATTTAAGCAGCGGTTCCTGGAGGTTATGGAACATCGTCACCTCCATCAGTTTCACCCACAGCATGTAATCTTCGGCTGGTGAGTAAACCGCTTCCCACCGGATGTGATTTTTCAGCAGTACATCCTTGCGGATCATGGCCGCCGAATGAATCACTGCACAGTCAGAGAGAAGTCCTCTCTTAATATCTTCGTTACTTTCAGGAACTCTGAGCATCCGGCCGCTGGGAATCTCATCTGCCCAGCTGCTGCAGACTCCAACATCGGGGTGGGAATCAAGGTAAGCTGCTTCTTTTTCCAGACGGGTCGGGTAACAGATATCGTCATGATCCAGAATGGCGATATAGTCGCCGGAAGCGAGCCCGAGAAGCTTATTCCGGCTCTCAGAAATCCCCAGATTTTCTTCATTGCTGAAGAACCGGATCCGCGGATCGGAAAATCCCTTCACGAGACTTTCAAGCTCAGCATTGTCCGGAGAATCATTCAGGAGCAGAAACTCAAAATCACTGAATGACTGAGCCAGAACGGACTCAATCATTTCTTTCAGCTGATCGGGTTCCGTATTGTAGAGAGGGGTCAGAACCGAAATTTTAGGCATTCAGAATTCCAATTAGTCTGTTTGGCTGGGAAAGGCACCTTCGCTTTCGGCGGTTTTGGTCCTTGCAGGTCCATCCTCTGCAGGATGCGTCTGCTGAACAACTGAGACCCGCTCAAATCTGAATCGCCCGACTGAGACTGATCTTATAGGAGGTCAGCTATTTCCGGTAAATAATTTATCGTAATGATACTGCTTTTTACAGCTTAAGACTACGTAATAATAAGAATTACAAAATGCGGATTAACCGATATTTCCTGAAGAATCTGATTACCGATAAAACATTCTTGATAACCGGAAAATATTATCAGAACATTTACGTATTCAAACACTTAGTCAGCATTCAAAAGCCCCGAAGAAAATCTTCGGGGCTTTTGCCGACCGTCTAACCTGATACCCGCCTTTCAGCGGTCAGTTTTGTTACACGATGGTCCGGGGCGGCTGATCGTACACGGTCACCTCAGGTACAGCGCCCTTCCAGAGCGACACCTCGACATTGGCGGTTGACGCCAGATTGCCGCGGGCAAGCTTGGAGGTCGGCTTATCGAGCACCAGAGTGTTCGAGTTGCCTCGAACGTCCACAACCCCATGAGCTGTCTGACGGGGATTGAACCATCCGCCGTGATGCACCACGATAACACCCGGGATAATCCGATCCGTAAGAACGGCTCCGGCTAGAATCTGACCGCGGCGGCTCTTTACGAGGCAGATATCACCGTTTTGAATGCCGCGGGCCTTGGCGTCCTTCGGATTGATCCAAACAGGCTCCCGATCTTCAATCGTTCCACGGAGACGGGTGGCCGTGCAGTCAAGCTGACTATGCATGCGGTAACGACTCTTGCAGGCCATCAGGGCAAGCGGGAATTCCTTCGTCGCTGTGGCAACACCCTCAGTCGGCTGGAAATAGGTCGGATGCCCCAGGCAGTCGTTATAGTGGTAGCCGGCAATCTTCGGGGAGAAGAGCTGAATCTTTCCGGATTCGGTAGAGAGAGGATGAGCCTTAGGATCTGCCCGGAAATCGGCAAACGCCACATAATTCCGGTTCTCTTCAGTCACCGGGAAGAGGAGATACCCCTTCTTCCAGAAGGTATCAAAGTCCGGCATCTTCTGACCCAGATTCGCTCCCATCTGGCGCGCGTCGTTATAGAACTTGCGGATCCAATCCATTTGGGAGCGCCCTTCCGTGTAGGCCTGCTTAATGCCAAGCTTGTCAGCGAGCGCTGAGAAAATCTCATAATCAGGCTTCGATTCCCACTGAGGTTCAATTGCCTGCTTCATGGCAACAAAACCATCATTGGAAGAGGTACCGATATTCGTGATGTCGTTGTGTTCAAACGCTGTGCAGGCGGGAAGCACGATATCCGCGTGCCGCGCTGTAGCTGTCCAGACGATATCCGTCACGATCACGGTATCCGGCTTTTTGAAAGCCTTGGCAAGCTGATTCGTATCCGGATGATGGACAAAAGGATTGCCGCCAGCCCACATTACAAGATGGAATTCCGGATAGGTAACCTTCTTGCCGTCATAATCAATGACCTTACCGGGATGCAGCAGCGCATCCGTCACGGCAGCCACAGGGAGAACCTTGCTGCCCTTCCAGGGCTTTGTCACCGGGCGAACCGGCTTCACGCTGCTCGGAATCTGGCTCATAAACGGCGCTTCGCTGAGCGGGGAACCGCCGGACGAATAGTGATAATTGGTGCCGAGTCCGCCGCCCGGAAGGCCGATCTGTCCAAGCACCGAGCAAAGTGCCGCCAGCATCCAGTGGCTCTGCTCGCCGAAATCAATACGCTGAATACCCCAGCCGATCATGAACATCGTGCGATGTTCCTGTACTTCGTGCGCAAAGGAGCGGATCTTAGCCGCGGGCACGCCGGAGATCTTTTCAGCCCATTCAGGTGTCTTTTTGACGCCATCCTCTTCACCCACAATGTAACGGCGGAGTTCAACCCAGCCATAGGTGTATTTGTCGAGGAAAGCCTTATCGATCTTACCCGTGGCGTCCAGTTCGTAAATCATGGCCGCCATCACAGCCGGATCAGTGCCGGGATTCGGATGAATCCACTCAGACCCCATGTATTCTCCCGTATCCGTTTCAACTGGATTCACGGAAATGGTTTTCGTCCCCTTTTTCTTCAGGGCACGGAGGTAACCGGCGTAGTTGTGGAGCGTCGTGTACCAGTCAATATCATTCGTCACGACAGGGTCACAGCCCCAGAAAACGACGCGCTCCGAATCTCGGATCACCACATCCCATGTCGTGGAACGGGGATTCCCCGAACCAACCACATAGGGGAAGATCGTGTTTACAGCCGCGGACGAATAGCTGTTGCGACGTCCGACGAAACCACCCATCAGGTTCAGAAGACGATGCTGACACGGAATAGCGGCGTTGAGCTTCCCGGTTGACATCCAGCCGTATGAGGAACCGTAAACCGCGGACGGGCCATAGTTGTCATAGGTATCGCGGATTGCTTTGGCTGCGAGTTCAAGGGCCTTATCCCAGGAAACCCGAACCCACTTTTCATTTTCGTCACCGCGTGTCGCGCGGGAAGCCGGGCCATTCTTCAGGTAGGACTCACGCACCATCGGATAACGGATACGGGCCGTGGAATACGGCATTTCCGCAATCCCCTGAAGGTTGACCGAAGGCTGATAGTCATGCTCAAACGGCTTGCAGCCCACAATACGGCCGCCCTTCACTACCGGGCGGACAATGCCCCAGCGGAAAGCCGTGATCGATTCACCTTCGTTCAGCTGGGCCTTCCCGAGATTAAATGAACCCGTAAGAGAAAGATCTGATTCCGGAAGCGGATTCTCCGGGAAGATGGCCGCACTCTCTTTTGCGGCAGGATACCCGGGATGCTCTTTCGGGCTCTCCATCATTTCTGCGGAAGCTGCGCCGGGTGCGGCAACCGCCGCTGCGGCAGCTGCCGTCGCTGCTGAAGCTTTGATTAAGGTACGACGAGAAATCTGGGACATTGATTTGTCCTCCTTATTTATTCAGTTCGTTTTCAATCTTCCGGACTGCCACTCTGTTCTCCAGCCGCTGGTGGTAATCCTTAATAACTAACCATTATAAGACCCTTAAACTCAATAAAGAAGAGCCGTTATGCACATATATCGCTATACAATTACAAATATTCTTAAAACGAATAGCGGGAATTTACGTCATTTACCGTGATGCATATAGCTTCTATAAAAAGCTGTATTTCTATAGTATATTTTTATATTCAGAACGGCTCAGATATCTTTTTATATTTTATTTATATGATTGATTAAATTTAATTATTTTCAAATCCATTCCTTAAGGGAGATAAATTTCAGCTTTCTGTCCCAGCTTTCTCTATTAGTAGCACAGAAATTCAGGTATACCAGTTTTATTGACCTGAAAATCGTGATGATAAAATCGGGCGTGTTTTAGTCTGTGCGCATGGAAGATTCAGAAATGAATTGTTACATTTGAAGCGCGTAAAGACTCCCACTAATGCATTGGAACTACCTATCCAAACGTCCCAGCGAATTTTTACCAGCTGTTTTAAATTGCTTTGCTCTGAGGATGGTTCAGCACTGATCAGCACCGTCGGCCGGTCTTTTTACGTGTGAAAGTTAAATCATAAATTTATGCTTTGAAGCCGACCAGGAATTAAACATCAGTCTTATGCCATGCGGCAGCTCAATCTCAGGCCTCCAATTCAGCTCCCTCCGGGCAAGAGTGATATCCAATACATTTGCCGGTACATCCTGTTTTCGTCCTTCTTTAAATACAATTTCCACTTTTTTATTCAGGATCTTTTCTATATATCCGATAATCTGGAGAAGAGATGCTCCCTGGCTGGACCCTATATTAAATACGGTGTGATCACCTGAATAATTCATACAGGCCTTACATGCTTCCAATACATCGGAAATATATATGAAGTCCCGTATAACTTCGCCCGTTCCCCATATTTCTATAGGTTCATCAAGAATAGCTTTCCGCAGGAAATTAGCGATAACACCCTGATTGGAATATGCCGGCTGCCCCGGGCCATAAGGGTTTGAAAGCCGGAGTGATTGATAATTAAGACCGTATTGGTGGTGGTAATAGAAAAAAAGATTCTCAATCGTCAGTTTCTGAATGCCATACAAGGATATGGGATTGCAATCATGCTCTTCTGTTATCGGAAGCTTTTCCGGCACTCCATACACCGTACCTCCTGAAGATATAAATATAATCTTTTTCAATTCTCTTGAATTTTTTGCCGATTCCAAAAGATTGACAGTCGGGAGGACATTATCCGTGAATTCGGAATATGGGTCTAAATTAGAAGGCTTGGTTGTACTGATTAAATGGAAAATGTAATCAAATCCATTTCTGCACAGGCTGTCTATTAAATTTTTGTCTTTAAAGTCTCCGTAAACAAACTTAGCCTTTAAGCCATAGTCAAGAAAATCTTTATTTTTCCCCGAACCAAAAACTGTTACGTCATCCCCCAAACTTATCAGTAGTTTGGCTAAATTTATTCCTAAAAAACCAGTGCCGCCCAGTATCAGACATTTCATAACAATATCCTATCCCTATATATTAAACTTCCTTAAAAATAAATACATAGAGCTAAAATCCAACAGCAATTATATTTTTCACGTAAGCACGAATAGACTTCATTTCAGCTTCAAAATCTGTCGTGAAATATTAAATCCATGGAGTGAGTAAGGATTATCATATTGTTGATTTTTATTTGAAATACAAAGCAAACTACCATTCTTAGCAGACACAGTCAGCATTTTTACATTCCAACAAAGCGGGTAAGCAGTAAAAATCCTTCTGCCCGACCTTATCCGGGGTAAAAATCATCCCGTGAAATAACGATTCTTCTCAGCCCCCTTGAGGAAAGGATCTGCACTTTTCAATGATATCCGGAATGATCCCGGTTTTAAGGCTTTCTAAAAAAACGGTCCCGGGAAATGGCTCCTGGGACCGCTCACTCTGTGTGCCGGTTAAGGATTTTTAGAAGAAGTACATTCCGGCGGTTACCACAATCAAGGCAAGGACACAGGGAAGCGCCGTGCGCTTCACCACTTCCATCGGATTCACATGCGCGATGCCGCAGAGAACAATCAGACCACCGGCAATCGGGGAAATCGTGCGGCCGATACCAGCAGAAAGCTGAGCGACCGCACCAAGCTGAACAATGGTCATACCGAAATCAGCCGCATGAGGCGTGATCGCTTCATTGAAAGCGAGGGCTGCCGCATTTCCTGATCCGCAGACAATGGCCATGATGAACGGTCCAAGAACAGCTGACGCCATAGCGACTGACTGCGACCCTTTCATCGCGTCAATCAGGGAACCGGTAAGACCGATCGACTTCATACCGGCCGCGAAAAGGGACGCCGCAGCGATCAGGATCACCACATTATTGAATCCATCCCCCGCTCCCTTGCAGAACTGTTTTGACACTTCGCCCGGATCCTGTTTATGCAGGATGGCGACAATCAGGCCAAGAGCCGTACCGATCAGCATGCAGACCGGAACCGAGAAGGTTTTGGTCGGAAGCCAGCCCACTTCCTTCGAGGCAATCACCAGAAGGAAAAGCGGGACAATCGGAATGACTGCCATGATCGGGTTGATATGGAAATTCTTCAGGTCCACCTGGGAGTCTTCAGGACGGAAATCAGCAGTTCCGACTCCTTCCTTGATGAAGTGACTGAGAATCGCAAGCGTGATCGCGGCAACCACCGCGCCGCAGGCCGCGGGGAGCGCTTCGCTGAAAATCACGATCATCGCGTCAGGTGACGAAATCTCACCCGCCTTGAACGCAATATCCGCCACCTGCGGGTTGAACATCAGCCCCGGGCTGATCGCGGAGCCCCAGGTCCCAAGGAACACGGCGGCCGCTGCCATCACCGGGTTCACGCGAAGAGCAATAAGAGAAGGAATCAGAAGCACGCCAACCGCGGCTGCAACGCCCGCAGCTGACGGTAGCACGATATTCAGAAGCCAGGTGATGATGGCAGCCCCTGGAATCACAATCGCCGGCACATGAGTCAGAGGTCTCACGAGCGCATTAACGAGATGATCAGAGCAGTGCGTGTAAGTCATCACAGCGCCGAATCCCATCACGGTCACGATGGTCGGCACGAGTCCGCCATTCACCAGCTGCTTCACAAAGGCATCCACCGCGGTGCCGATCGTGACATTGGATCCCGCGGCGAGCCAGCCGATCCCGGCCATCAGAATGCCTGACAGCGCCAGAACCAGTCTTGCCTCGTAATTCTTATAAATCAGATAGAAGGTCAGAATGACTATTGCCAATCCAATCCAGATCATGATGTGTTCTCCTGGTATTAATTTTTTGGCAGCCCGGAAAATTCGGAATCGGCTGCCGTTTTGCTTCTCTCTTACATCGGTTGATTTTTTTCAGTGACTCCAGCGGGTTTTAAGCAGTGTTCTGACATCCACCGCTCTGGATGGGAGACCAAAACGCCGTACCGCATCCTCTCCGTAAGATGTCGTCACGATGGTTCCGCCTCTCCCCACAACCTTTCCCTCTTCGAGCACAGGCTGTCCGGCAATAAAGGTCGAAACGGCCTCTCTTGATACAGGGTCCGCGATCGTAATATCGGCATCGGCTCCGGCTGAGAAGTGTCCCTTGTCTGCCAGCCCCAGTCGGCAGGCCGTCTCAAAGCTCGACTTCAGAACGAATTCCTGCAGCGTGATCGCCCCGAAATCAACAAGCAGCAGCCCGTTTTCCAGAATGACATTTCGGGGAATACCGCCGCCGTCGGTACAGAAGGAATTGACGAGAAAGGTTCCGTCCTGTTTCTTCTGCGTAGCGAAATAGAACCGCGACAAGGCCGGATTTACTTTGAAACTCACCGGAACATCCATACCGCGGGCTTTCAGGATCTCAATTCCCTTCTCGGGATTTGCCAGCGTGACAAATCCATCCACCACTTCGTGGACCGCGGCATAACCGTCAGCCACCGCTTTCAGAATTCCTTCCGCACTGATATCATACCCGTGACTTTTAAGGCATGACCTCGTAACGCCGCTTTCCGGAACATCATCCCGGCATTTGGCGCTGCAGCCGTTGATAGGAGAGAGGTAGGACTCCGTCTCAATCTCCGGGGGACGGCTGAGAAGATCTGCGGTTTCCCGTATTTCGTCCTCAAGCGGCGCGACATTGCCGCGGCACTAGGCATTGATATGGGCAAGATGAAACGGGCGGCCTTCGGCTGCCGCAATAACTTCCCGAACTCCTTCAAGATTAGATCCATGCTCGGTGGAACCCGCGTGAATAGCGAGGAACGTATACGAGTCGCAGCAGATCCGGATCAGGCGCTTCATCGCGTCCGGGGTCATGGGATAGTGCCCGCCAAGGAGTTTCACCCCATAAGCACCGGATTCCAGAGACTCCTGGATCGCCCGATTCAGCTCGTCATCCGAGGGATCCGTTCCTGAAATATTGAGCCCGGGCTTCAGCTGCTGCAGCACTGCGATCGTGAGCCCTGCTCCTTCCCGCTTCATGCCATCAAAGACCGTTTCAAGGGGACCCGCCATTTCCATCGCGGTCGTGACACCGGCTTTAGCCATCATGCGGAACGCTGAACTTCCCCCGAGCCAGGAACTCGCATGCATATGACTGTCGATAACACCCGGAATGACGATCAGACCATCCGCTTTAATAATCCGAGCGGCTGCCGGAACGTCAGTCCCCAAATACGCAATCTTTCCGTCCTTAACCCCCAGGTTCAGGACGCGGTCGATATGGTTCTTCCAATCTGCAACCCGACCGCCCTTGATCAGCAAATCCAGCATTTTCTCTTCCTCTACGGGACACAGCGGCTCTTCCCGGCTGTTTTATTTGAGAAATGCTAGAGATAGCTAATTCTTTTGGCTAATACTTTTTGTATGAGGAATAATTATGAAACTTCCTAATTCATTCCTTTCCGGAGTACTCTTCATGCGAAGCCGAATTCTTCATCATTTAGAGGCGATTCTTAAAACTGGCTCCATTGCGGAAGCCTCCCGCCAGTATTTCATTGCACAGCCTTCGCTTTCCCAATTCGTAAAACGGCTTGAAGAGGAACACCGCATTACGATCTTCGACCGATCGCAGTCACCCTGGGTGCTGACGCCGGAAGGACGGTACTTTCTTGAGACCGAGAGGAGAATTGACGCGATCCGCCGCGAGCGTGAACAGTATCTAGAGGACCTTCAGGGAGGAGCGGCTGGCGAACTGCTGATTGGCTCCACTCCCTACCGGTCTGAAACCATCCTCAGCCGGATTCTGCCGGAATTCGCGAGACGCTTTCCCAAGATCCAGCTCCGGATTACGGAAGGGACCACAAAAGGAATCGCCGATGCTGTAGCGTCCGGCGCCGCAGACTGCGGTTTTGTTGTATCGCCGATGGTGACTTCTGAACTCGACTCCGTAGTTGTCACCCACGAGGCCGTCTGGATCGCTCTGCCGCTCACCCACCCGCTTGCCAGAAATCAGCCTCATCCAGCGCAATTCCCGCTTCCCGAGATTTCTTTTGCCTCGCTTCGGGATACGCCGTTCATCATCATGAAACCGGGCCAGGCATTCCATAACTACTTTGAGTCACTCTGCCGAAAGTTTTCGATAGAACCCCGGGTGCCCCTGGAAACCCAATCCATCACAACGGTTCCTGCCTTGGTCGCGGCTGGTGTCGGCGCTGCGCTGGTCCCGGAAACCATAAAAGATCAACTGCTCAGTCTTCCCCTGGCTCTCTTTTCCCTTGGCAGTGAACTTCACGAAAGCCGACTCTGCCTCGTAAAGAAACATGGCCGCTATGTTTCCACACCGACCAAGCTTTTTTATCGGACAGTGACAGAGGTTCTGAATCTTCCGGAAGATGAACAGAAAGATGCCGAATGGCTCTGATACTGATAGTAAATTTCTTTCTTTGAGATCAAAGATGTAACGGAAGTCTCAGCCGCATAATTCTCACTGATTCAAAAAAGCAACAATTAATTGTTTAATAACAGGGTATTAGTAATTTTTATTTATATTTAATTTTACAACTTAACATCTTTTTAATAAGTTGAACGCCGGGCTAAAAGATGTTTTTTTAATACACAAAAAAACCTCTCCGAAGAGAGGTTTCCTGTACTTGCGGATGATGACGCTGTTAAGCGAGGACAGAGGTCCTTTCGGTTAGCCCCTGAACCTGAGCCGCCTGCTTATTCGGCATGATCGAATCGCGAGCGTTCTGGATGTGGAGGAGCATTGCGGCGCTCGCCTGCGTGGCATTCCCTGAAAGAATTGCATTGAGAACCCAGCCGTGTTCTTCGGTCAGAATCTCAACATGACGCTTCTTATGCGCTTCAAAGATCTTTGTAATCAGGAACATGCTCTGTTTCATCTCAGAGAGAAGCCTTTCCAGACTCTCATAGTAGAAATGATTGTGAGCAGCCGCGGCGATTGCGAGATGAAACGCGCAGTCGCGGTCCATATCGCTTTCCTCTTCCTTGGAAGCCTCACCGGTGGTGTTCTTATAGTAGTCGTCCACCACGTGGTAATAGGCTTTCTGGATCCGCTCGCGGTCTTCCGCGGTCGCGCGTTCAGCGGCGAGTCTTGCGATCTCGCTTTCCAAATGCGCGCGGTATCCGTAAAATTGGTTGATATCGCTCCAGTTATCGACCTGATCAATCTTCACGGCGCCCTGACTCGTGCGGATCACATAGGATCCGGAGCCCTGGCGGGACTGAATGATGCCTTCGGTACGCAGCTGGGCAAGGGCAATACGCACAACCGGACGCGACACGCCGAATTCCTTAGCTAACCTCTCTTCGGGGGGAAGCTTCGCACCGATCGCATACAGGTTATCTACGCAGATCTGCTGGAGCAGCTGCTGATATACGTAGTTGCCAAGTGAGGGGGCAGGTTTAGTCATGGCATTTCCTTTCTTGTCTTACAGACAAGCGGGAATTATTTTTTAAACTTGTAATATTAATTTGTAAAGTATTAAAACTGCTCTGATGACCGGGAACGACACTTATCGTCTCATCGCAGGGCAAAGAATTTTACCCCGAAAAGTCGGTGGCTGTCATCAGGTAAGGAGCTATGAAACTTAGAAAAAAAAACTGACAAATATTTATTTTTTCCGATTTTTCAAAACCATTTTTGATTTTCTTCAGGCGGAAGCTCCCTGATCTTCACTGAAGTGTTGGCAGTATGAAAAACTTTCAGTATTTCAAAAATTTATATGTATGACGTGAAAACTTAGCTGAAAATCTCACTGCTTCCTTACAACTTCATTATTTCATGTCTGCAAAAATGTTGTACGGCTTAAGTTATAAATTTCGGTAATGCATTAATCCTGTTTTTACCGGAATCCGGAACTAATTTCTGTGTGTGTTTAATTTTCAATACATTGAAAACAAATAACATATTTAATTCGTGTAATTTTTGTTCTCGATTATATTAGTGAAAATACCTACAAAATAACCCTCCACTGATTATTACATCATCTACGAAATGAGGGGGGCTTCAACAAAAAAAGGGAACCTCGATAGTTCCCTTTCCCCGGATCCGACGTGATTCGTCTTCTCAGACTCCAGGTTTCTTCCCCAGGCGCATCCAGGCATCCAGCAGAAGCTTCACATGGGTCTGCACGTGCGGGTCATACCGAAGGCTCTGCGTGACTTCTGACTCAGTCAGGGGCTTTGCTCCCCGGGTGACAATCTCATTTATTTTGGCCGCGAGATCTGCTGAATCCCCTTTTCTGAAAGCGGTAACAGCGGGCGGGGTCACGACTTCGCAGCACCCGGTCTCGTCCGTCATCACGATCGGGGTGCCGCAGAGCAGGCTTTCGATGCCGACAAGCCCAAACGGCTCATACTGGGAGGCCATGATCGTATAGTCCGCAGCCCGATAGCACTTTTCAATTTCCCTGCTGTACCCCAGGTACGAAATGTGCTCACCTTCGTTATGGATTGGGCGCCCAACCACGGCAAGATGGACCGGGAGATCAGTGGACTCGAAGAAAGATGACAGGAATGGGTACCCCTTCCGTTCGTGACTCGAGGATGGGAAAAGAAACACGATCCGGTTTTCCGGAAGACCGAAAGACCACTTCAGTTCGAGCCGTTTCTCAGCCGACACCGGCGTAAAGCGCTTCGTATCGACTGGGGGATAGATCACGCGGATCTTTTCGCCCGGTATCCCGTAGTAGTCCTCAATTTCACCCGCCATCTTTTGCGAGTGAGCGATGATGAGCTTCGCGCGCTCAAAGGACCGGGTTTCCAGTCTGATTGCCCGGCGATCAAAAAAGGTGGGGGTCCGTCCGGCATCGTGAAGGAAACCGATATGCGTCCCGCCGCAGGCCACAACGTCGCCCGCATCCGTTCTGGAGCAGCTGAGAATAAAGTCAAGCGCGTGTTTCGGGCACTCACGGTGGAGCCACCAGTTAAACGACTCATCCTGGATCTTATTCGGCAGGAAACTGAGCGGGCAGACAATAAGCTCTACCATCGGCACGAGATCGAGCGCCGGATCAGCTTTCTTGGTGAAAACCGTGACCTCGTGCCCCTGTCTCAGAAGCTCGCGAACCACATCCTGAGCGTATCGTTCCATGCCGCCCGACGGGGCGAACTTATTTGTGATGATCCCGATCCGCATAAGGTGTTACCGTCCTTTAAGGTTTGCGACGTACTCTTCCCAGCCCTTTTCACGAAGAACGCAGGCCGGGCATTTCCCGCAGCCATAGCCCCAGTCGTGAAAGTGCGTGTGATCGCCCTCATAGCAGGTATGCGTTTCGTCACGGATGAAGCTGACAAGTGCGTCGCCACCGATCGTCTCAGCGAGTTTCCAGGTTTCCGCTTTCGAGAGATTCATCAGCGGCCGCTCAATCCGGAGACTCGTTTCCATACCGAGATCAATCGCGAGTTCAAGCGCTTTCATCGTGTTCTCGCGGCAATCCGGGTACCCGCTGTAGTCCGCCTGACCGACTCCCGTGAAAATCGCTTCCGCCCCAAGCTTCCAGGCATACGCCGCAGCATAGGTGATGAAAATCAGATTCCGCCCGGGAACAAAGGTGGTCGGCAGATGAGTCTTCTCATTCATCTCGATCGCCTCGGGCTTCGTCAGAGCGCAGTCAGAAAGCTGCCCGAAAGCCTTCAGATCGAGAAGCAGATCATCCTTCAGGGAATGCGTGCCAAGAATGGACTCGATCCTGGCGCGGATCCGTTCCCGGCATTCAAGCTCAACCCGGTGGCGCTGACCATAATCGACACCGACGGTGTACACCGCGTCATACTGCTTCAGCGCGGCGGCAAGACACGTGGTCGAGTCCTGTCCGCCGGAAAAAAGAACCACTGCGGTCCGTGACATTCGCTAAATCTCCTTGCTGCTGGAATCTGTTTCGTTTACTTCTGATCTTTCACGACTGGCTCAGCGGCCGGTTCGGGAACCGGGGCTCCTGAAAAGGATGAGTCCGCGACGGTCGGTGCCCCGGCCGTTGAAATCCGCTCGAGAGGCGCCCCTGCCATCAGAGTCCGGGGGGTCGCGAGCGTCGGGAACCGGATCGTCATGGCACCAGACTTCGCGACAGCAATAATTTCCCCGTCTCCGAACACCTTGTGTCTGACACGGTCACCGGGACGCCAGGAGCTGCTTTCAAGCGGCTCCCCTGTAAGGAACTTGTCCTTATACATCAGCGCTTCCTTCGCGCTCTCCTCGAGTCCCGGTTCAAGCGGGCGTACAAGCTTCACGAGATTCCGGTCAAGCTCAAAAAAGAACCGGCTTGGATAACGGAAAGTGCTGGCTTCACTCGTTCCCTGAGAGTGGCAGAGTATCAGAAGATCCTTCGCACGGGTCATGCCGACATAGCAGCACCGGCGTTCCTCCTCCATCTCCTCCACGGTGCTCGTGCGGGAGCTCGGCATGATACCTTCTGAAAATCCCCAAAGGAAAACAACCGGGAACTCAAGCCCTTTTGCCGCGTGAATCGTCATCAGCTTCATCGCGGGGCCCTTCTGCTCCCCAATATCCTCCGCAAAAACCGATGCCCGCTGGAGGAATTCCGGGAGCGACGTCGGATCATCCGCGTCACTCTCGTAGTTCGCAATCGCCTGCCTGAGCTCCGCGAGATTATTGAGCCGCTCATCCTCACCCGAAAGCTGAAGGGACGCTTCGTAGCCCGAATCCGCCATGATGAGATTGAAGACATCACTCACCTTGCGGGCGGCTGCGCTCGCGCGCGCCTTCTCAATGACCGCCACATACTCCCGGATCGCCTTCGTGTTGAATGGCTTCTCGTCAATGTGGCGCTTCAGTGCCTCGTAGTACGAGATCCCTTCCCGCATTGCGAGAACTTTGAGAGCATCCGCCTTCTTCGGGCCGAATCCCCGCTTGGGAGAATTCACGGTACGAAGGAAAGCCGCGTCGTCCCCCCGAGTCAGCATCCGCATGTAGCAGAGCGAGTCCTTCACTTCGCGTCTCGCGTAGAAAGCGACGCCGGACCATACCCGATACGGAATACCCGCGCGGACAAGCGCTTCCTCAACAGCGCGCGAGCTTTGCCTCGAGCGGTACAGCACCGCGAACTCTTCCCAGCCTCGATCCGCCTTATGAAGATGGAGGAGCGCCTTGACAAACCAGGCGAGCGACTCTTTCTCCGTCTTTTCCCCGTCAAAAACGACCAGGCTTGGATTCGCAGGATCCGCGTCCCGCCGGATCGGCACGCCTTCCACCGGGAAACGGTCCCGGTTATGACGGATCAGCGAGTTTGCCGCACCGATGATCGCGGGGAGCGACCGGTAATTCTGCATCAGCTTGATCGTGCGGCAGTTTTTGTGGCTCTTTGGAAACCGGAGCATGATCGCGGGAGAAGATCCCCGCCAGGTGTAGATCGTCTGATCCGGATCACCGACGACGAAAAGATTGCCATTCAGTTCGGAAAGAATATTGGCAAGCGCCGCCTGATCGTTACTCACGTCCTGGTACTCATCCACCATGACGTACTGAAGCCGTTCCTGCCACTTCTGCTTTACGGACGGAAAGTGATCAAGGATGTAAAAGGCTGCCCAGATGACATCATCAAAGTCGAGCCCGAAAATCTTCCGCTCAGCCCAGAGGTAGCCGTAGAAAACTTTATCCGAGATGTCCGGTGACTGCAGCGCCTTCTCCCGAAGTGACTCAGGGGATGTCAGCACCAGATCCCGGATATAGTTTGAGTCGTCCTTGAAGTTCCCGATCACATCCATCGCGGCTGAAAACTTCATGAGGTTTCCTGGAATTCCAAAGGTTTCGTACACCTCATTCAGCAGCTCAAGCTCATCCTCTTCATCAATCACGATGAAGTCCTTCGGGATACCGATCACGTAGCCCTCGTCCTTCAAAAAACGAACGCAGAAGGCGTGGAAGGTACAGATCTGCCCCAGATCGAGATCCCCTGTCATCGCGCGGATCCGGGCCTTCATCTCCTGGGCCGCCTTATTCGTGAAGGTCACGCAGAGAATATTCTGCGGATTGATGCCGAGATCGCGCACAAGATAGACATAGCGGCTCGTCAGTGTCCGCGTCTTACCGGCACCGGGACCTGCAATCACGCAGACCGCGCCTTCCGTGGTCTCAACGGCGAGGCGCTGCTCGGGGTTCAGTTCAGCTTGCTGCAAAGCGGGAAATTCCTCTGAGGAAAAGATAAGCGGCCAGGATAGACCGTGTCCGGTATCCTGAGTCAGACCATTATTCAGATAACCTGTTTATTTTAAAGAGCTCCGGGCGGCTGCCGGAGGTGCGCCTATCAGATCTTTTTCTTCGTAGCAGAAAAGCTGCGTCACGCGGCCCTTCTCATCCACCTCGGCGCCAAACCTCGGCAGATGGCCGTTAAAAGCCGCTACCCGTGTGAGGAACGTGCTGAGATGCTTCGCCGGAGTCCCTTTGGCACCGCTCTCATCATCCGCTATGCGGGAGAGGAGCGTCACAGCCTCGCTCCAGGGGATACCGGCCGCGATCAGAAAGGGGACCGCCACACGAAGCAGCGGCAGCCGGAATTTCGGCGGAAGGGATTTTTCTCCTTCCATCAGAGCTCGAAGCTTTTCTTCAGGCGGCATTTCGCCCTGCTTCGCAAACGCTTCAAGGCGTGAGGCCTTCTCGCGCCACTCTGGCGGCACATCGGGCGACGCTTCAATCAGTCCTTTGAACCGGGTGGCCTCTTCAAGGCAAACCCGGCGGAGAGCAGGAAGCAGCCGGTTAGTGAAAAGCACGCTTTTCACTTCGGGGATCGCGTCTGTCATCTGGCGGGAGTCTTCGAGCGGCAGAGCGCTCTTTCGAATCATCTTTCCGTTTTTATCCCAGAAAATCTGAGTCACCGGGTCAGAAGCGTGTTTCGCAAGCACTGCGTTTCCCTGTTCCGGGGTCGCTTCTGGCGGATAGGCGAATTCAAAATAGGCCCGGTCCGCGTTCTTTCCCCGGTCGCCGATCCCGGAGGCTGCGCCGAGCTGCCAGGCGAAAGGAATCCGGATATCGGGAAGAGCGCCAGTGATCGGCGTAAACGCCTCCAGGGATCCTGCCCTCATCGGCTGACAGGTGAAGAGCGTGATAAAGCCGGCAGGATCATCAAACCCAAACGCGATCAGAGCGGGACCGAGCGGCCCCCGGAAAACCGGCTTTGGCTTAACGGTCTTTTTCGGAACAGCAGGAGCCGGGCGCTTCCCGACACGAACCCGGTCCCGGGACGGCCGGTAGCTTTCCGCTTTTGCTGCTCCCTGCACTGCATGGATACCGTGCCTCACCCGACGGATAATGAGAATCGCAAGAACCACCGCCAGTACCACGCCCAGGGCGATCCAAAAAAACGTATCTCCCACGATTCCCCTCCTTCCGCCTCCGACTGAGGCTCATAACTGCTGATATTCCGTCTTATCGGTAGAGTGTCGTATAGTCCGGTTGATTTTTCAAGCAGACCCGCTCCGGCAATTGCCGGACTGGCAATTTTCTTTCGCCCCCCGCGCCGGGTAAACCATGGCAAGGTGACCTCTCTGATGCCGTAGAATAACGGATCTTCAGAGCGCTTCTCCGGTCGGATACCGGGAGGCTCCAATTCCCCGGAATGTCTTCACTGTTATGTCTGTTATCACCTCTATCCCCAAAGCTTTCCCAGACGTAAATTCGTGCATCGTCTATACGTTTGACAAACGTTTTGTCCCGTATTTCTCGGTAGCTTTGCAGTCGCTGATTGACCAGGCATCCGGGAAAAAAAGAGATGTCCTTTGCTTCCATATTGATTTGCCGGCAGAGAGTGAAGAGCAGCTTCGCAGACAGTGCCCTCAGAATATTTCATTACGTTTTATCAACGTAGCCGACGCAGTAAGCACTTACTTTCCCGGGAACAGTTTTCGGGGAAAAGGCAACTGGCCTATCGCGACCTACTATCGGATGCTGATTCCCACACTCTGCCGGGAGTACCAGACGGTTCTCTATCTGGACGCTGACACAATCGTGGCTGGAGACATCGATCCGCTCCTTCAGCCCGCGCAGGGAGATGAACCTGCGGCCTGTGTGCCCGAAAGCCTGACTTTCTCACGCTCCTATGGGAAAAACGACATTGACCGGCAGAATGCCACTCTGCATCTGAAATACCCGGAAAAGTATTTCAATGCCGGCATGGTGGTTTTTTACCCCGGGAATATCGACGCGGCGGCGTTTAATGCGGAGGTCTCTGACACTCTGGCTCACAGAAACCTCCCGATGCTCGATCAGGACTGCCTCAATATCATTCTGAACACCCGGGTTCGGATGCTTGATATCCGCTATAACCTCACGGTGCACACCTGGCCGAAGCTCCCCCCGCTGATCGGCGACCGAACTCTGAGACGCACGATTGAGTCTGCGCTTCAGTCTCCTGTTGTCATTCACTACACCACCGCGGAAAAGCCCTGGCGCTCCAAACTCTATCCCTATTACGACAAGTGGTGGAAAGCCGCCAGGGAAACGCCTTTCTATGAAACGATTCGCGCGGCCGCGAATGTTCATCACCGGGATGATCTGCTGAAGTTCTGCTACCACTGTCTGCTGTCCCCAATCTCTAAAAGCCATCGGGAGTCTGCCGCCAAGTACGGTTACCGGTTCTTCTCCCGCTTCTGACCTGATACGGGGAAGAAATAATCCGAAGGAATTAAATTCCTACTTCATGCGGCCACCCCGCATCTAAAGGATTTATTTGGCGATTTTGATGAAGCGCATACCTCATCCCCTAAAATGGGATGATAGTGGTAATAGCCTCCTCGTATTGCGGTCTGAATAAACGGGGCGACTAATCCGCTTTTGTCTTCTCTAACAGGGTCTCTTCCGTGCTCAGGTCGCCAGCAGACACAATTCATCTATCGAACGGCGTCAGAATGCCCTGCCTCGGAATCGGTTCGTGGCAGGTCCCGGAGGGCAACGCGCTCCTCAATTCGCTTAGCGACGCCATTCATGCCGGCTATCGTCTGATCGACACCGCGTCGATCTATGGGAACGAGCGTGCCGTAGGCATCGCCATGCGGAATTCCGGTGTTCCCCGGAGTGACTTTTTTCTGGTCGACAAAGTCTGGAATGCGGACCGAGGGTACGAAAAGACACTGGACGCCTTCAGGAAAAGCACGGCGCTTCTAGGCACGTCTTATCTCGACCTCTACATGATTCACTGGCCCGCGACTCACGAAGAGCCGATCACCTGTCAGGCAATCAATGCGGGAACGTGGCGGGCGCTTGAAAAGCTGTATCGCGACGGCGCTGTACGCGCGATCGGGGTCAGTAACTTCCTTCCGCATCATCTTGTGCCGCTCCTTGCACGCGCGGAAATCACGCCGATGGTGAATTCGCTTGAATTTCATCCCGGCTACCCGCAGTTTCAGGCGCTTCGCTTTTCACACGAACACGGCATGAAGGTGCTGGGCTGGGCGCCGCTCGGGCGCGGCGCGTTGATGGAGGATCCGCTCCTTCAGAGCATCGCCGCGAAGCACGGCAAGACGGTTCCTCAGGTTGCCCTTCGCTGGGCGCTGGAGCACGGTGTAGTGCCGATCCCGAAAAGCACGTCCAAAGCCCACATCGAGGAAAATGCCTCGATCTTTGACTTCACGCTGCCACTGGACGAAATGCGCGCGATCGACAGACTGCCGCTCACGGCCTTCACGGGGCTTGATCCGGACACCGTGAACTACTGAGCTTCCCCGATTTCCCGACTTTTTCTTTGAAGCCCGGTCAGAACACAACCCTGTTCTGACCGGGCTTTTCGGCGTATTTCCAGGCACAAAAAAATGACTTCGGATAGACCTAAACTAAAGTACTAGGACTTTAGTCTTGATTTTTAGGGCCAAAGTGCTATATTTCCATCATCGGTTGGACGTACGCAGCCAGCCGCTCATCAATTTTCTGGAGAGAAATCATGGGTTCTATGGAAACTAGCCGCAGAAATCTTCTGAAAGCCGGCACCGCCGCTGCCGCAGCCGTTGCCGCTGCGCCGCTCGCGGCTCAGGCCGCTGTTTCGGCTGAAAACACCAAGTTTGACGCCACGTATGACGTAGTCGTCGTGGGCTCCGGTTTCGCCGGCATGGCCTGCGCTTATAAGGCTGCCAAGGCAGGCCTTTCCGTTCTCATGATTGAGAAGATGGGCGTCTTCGGCGGCAACTCCGCGATCTGCGGCGGCAATATGGCCTGCCCGGTGAATCCGGTTCAGAATGCTCATGTACGGTAAAGAAGCAAGCAACCGAAAACAATAGATAGACCGCCAGCACTACACTATTCCGAACCAAAGACCAAAAGATAAGCATTTTGAGAAAATCTAAACTTTTGGATTTTCCTACAATGCCGACTACGGCGGAATCCCTCCC